>ENA-ORNI01000002-ORNI01000002.1-human-gut-metagenome-genome-assembly--contig:-NODE-2-length-439564-cov-152.779_pt1 | contig 439564 bp, 331 predicted proteins | sample MGYA00242118_ERZ509028 | MGnify/ENA primary metagenome ERZ509028 (study PRJEB26280, sample SAMEA2338755) | human gut metagenome | biome: human gut; feature: human-associated habitat; material: faeces...
CCCACCTCCATGTGAACGCCGGCAACCCACCAGCCGTCCTGCTGTCCCACAAGGGCGTCCAGGTAGTCGCGACCATTCCGGTAAACGGTCACCGTCTCGTATTCCCTCAAGACTGGGTAATCGCTCCAGGGAGCGGGAAGCTGCTCGCGACCGTCGATCTTTAAGTATTCAAATTTGTTTTCCATATCCTTAGAATTACGTTTGAACGGTATTTGAACGGGGGTCATTCCCCCGTCATGCGTTTCACCTTGTGAATGGACTTCCTCACACGCCGCAAATCAAAGTCACATGTCGAAGCCTCCTTTATCACCTTATCGATGTCTTTCCTGTCAGTCACACCGTTGGCGGAACAGATCGCAAACACGTCGTTCACGTCCGTAGGCTCCAACTCATAAAATTTCCGTCCGATACGGCTGTAGAACTCCTTGTAGCCGGGCTTCTGGTACCGCAAGCCGTTGCTGATGCGCTTGGCAATATAATCGGTACTCAAGAACACGACACCGCATTTCTCCTCCAGCTTGTTGTACAGGCTGATGAAATAGTGGAACACCGGTTCGGTCAGCTTGTCCGCCTCGTCGAACACCAGCAGGGGCGCGTCCATCTGGATGATGTCATCCAATATAAGCCCCCACACCTCACGGATATTATACCCTTCGGTCCGGATTCCGACCGTACGGGCGATCTCGCGGACAAAGTCACCTTTCTTCATGTCCTCAGAGCAGAGGATATAGAAAACCTCCTTATGCTCCTGGAGGTAAACACGGGCGGTGGTACTCTTGCCACAACCGGCCTCGCCGGTCACCCAGGTAACATTGCGCCAGCGCTGCGCATCGGAGAGTACAGCCGTGATCTCCTGGTAAGCACCGGTCTCCACGATCTGCCAGCCGGTAGCGCTTACACCACCGACCTGCGAGGCGACATTACGGAACATCTCGTCGCTGATATTCTCATAACGGCCATTCAGGATATTGCTAACAGTACCTACACTAACCCCCTTCAGGCTGCCAGCAGCCTTCGTCTGGCTCGGGTATTTCGCCACGTAAGCCCGGAGGCTTTCACTGATGGCGTCCTTTTCTTTCATTGTAATTTCCATAATCAATATTTTTTATCTTGTTATAAATCTGTTCCTTATAATTTCCCGACCACCTTGCGGATGCTCACTTCCTTCTTCTCAAAGCTGTCCCATGTCACGTTGCTGATGACTTTCATGTCTCGGCCGATGGAAGGACGGGCCGGCTGGCTGTATTTTCTTGTGCGACGGTCAATCTGGCGTTGCGCCTCCTTTCCGAGACCTTTCAGGTCAGGGGTACGCAGACCGTTCTGTTCCGGTGCGACACCATGTTCGTACTCGATGTCCTTGGCAACGACCTGGCGGTTTATACGCTCGTTGATGACGGCCTCCTGCTGGGCGCGGATGAAACGTTTCTCGGCTTCCGTCTGCTCCTGCTGGGCACGGTGGATCATCAGCGGGAACGAAGCCACACACTCAAAGCGCATCGCTCCGCCCTTATCCTTGTACAGCAGACGTACGCTGCTCATGTCATAAGGATCGTACTGGACATAGAACTTCTTGTAGGTGTTACGTCGGCGCCATTCCAGATCAGGCTCACCGGGGGCGGAGAAAACCTCGTAAGGGTATTTCTTTCCCTGTACCGTGATCTCGATACCGTTGGCGGTGAACAGCGACGGTTTCTCGGTCGTGTACCAGAACATCTCCACCATATCCGACACACTTACCGCATCGGTAGCCTCGTTCACGCTGGTATTGTACATCTCAATCCGGGAGATGCCGGTGGCAGGGTGTTTCATTGAATTCCACTGCTCACGGGCGGCGGCATACTGTTCCTTCAGTTCCTCCAATGTGGGGAGGGAGTCGATGTTCGCGTTGATGAATTCCAAATTCGGACGGCTTGTATCTCTCTTTGCCGTAATATTCTGCCCGGTGAAACCGAAACGTTTCTTCAATACCTGGCTCTGGAAGCGGTAGAAAATGTTCTCAATCGTCTTAGATTCGCCATTATACGGAGCTGTCGGGCGGTGGATACGGCTGATCTTCGAGAAAAGGCCCAGCGCCGCGTTCTTCTTATGACCGCCCTGGTTGTCGCACACGATCTCGTAGGGTTTGTGCCGGCTCGTCTGGATAGCCATGCGGAAAGCATGGTACTGGGCGATATAGTCCTCGTTGTCGCTGATGTAATAACCGAGCAGGACTTCACTATAGGCATCCACCACCTCGTACACGCTTGTAGTGCACTTGTTTCCGTTCTCGTCACGATAGTAGAGGTTCAGCTTCGTGCCGTCGCCATACCAGAGGCTGTCACGACGGCCCGGAAGGATGGTCCGGTGCTTGCGGTCATAACGCTGGTGTGCCTTCATTTCCCCATAAACGGCATCGTACCACAGAGGTTCGACACGCGGGCTGTTGAACCATTCGCGGAGGCTGCGGGGACTCTTCAGGGGCTTCCAGCCACGTTCCGGAGCGACACGGTTGTACTCCTCGAAGATCTCCATGTCAGTATAAACCGGAACGCGGCTGCGTTTCAATGCTACAAGGTAACGCCCGCCGTCCTCCTCGATCTTCAGCGTGTTGCTGTTGCCGTATTTACCGCTCACAAGCACACCGTAGTTGTCGGGACGGAACTTGTTTATCAGGGCTTTCAAACGCCCCACACTGCCCGGAAGACTGTGCCCGTACACCGGACGCCATTCCTCACTCGTGACAAGCAGAAGTTCCCAAAGGTTACGGCGGAAACCGGTCAGCTTGTTATTGGATGAACTCAAGCGTTTGAACTCTTCCATCAACGCGTTCAGCACCGAAGCGTTCCAGGTGTATTCCTTCTTCACATCCTCGGGAAGAGCGACCATCTCACCGTTCTTGTCGTAACGGTAATCCTCGAAAAAGTTCTCGGCCTTCTCGTCTTTCTTCACTATGTTACGGATCATTTCCTGTCTCATTTGTTTCTCGGGTTCGCCATGACGCTCAACCCAACGTTTCTTGTATTTCTCGGGAAGGGAGGAATAGGCATACAGAGCCGGATTATTTTCACCACCGCCACGGGAAACGACATCCAGTTTTTCTCGGGACAGCTGGCTATTCAAAGTGCCTTTGGGCATTATATCCAGCAACTCTTTGTAAGTTACACACAATATATTATCAAAGTATTCCATCTCCCAGCTTGATTATCAATCCTCTAAATCATTCAAAGGGACATGCTTCTTCAGCAGCCGCACGGAGATCCCGAAATTCAACACTACGAGAAGTTCCAGCAGCGGATTAATAAAAAAAATAGAGAGCAGGATCCCGAAACTCATACAGAAGTAAAGCACGCAAAAGCGCTGTTTTCGTTTCAGACGAGCAAACCAGTGCAGCTGGTCGCTGAACAATGTCATCAAATCATTTTTCATGGCTACTTGTATTTTGAGGATTACCACCTACTTTGGATCCACCGCGCTCAATGGCGAGCTTACGAATGGAACGGGCCAGTTTGCTGTTCTTACGGAAGGCAAGCGCATGACTCACCATCACGTTTGTACAGCCCATCAGTTCGGCAATTTTATTCACCTCACCGTATTCTACAACTATTCGTTCTTTCATACTATCTAATATTTAAATTATCGTAGTGGGCAGTCGCGGATTCGAACCGCGGACCATAACCTCTCCATTATAGGAGTTTAGTTTGTTCTACCAGCTGAACTAACTGCCCGAGAAAATTATTAAAGCTCCTTTATCGCATCCTCCGGAACACATATTACAGTCCAAACCTGACCATTTTTCATATAATCGATATTATATTCCCGCACGAACGTACAAATGTTATAATCCCAGTCACGAACTATACCATCAATGATCTCACCATTTCTCTTGGTGATTCTCACACTTTGTCCCTTTTTAAATTTTACTTCCATTTTGCTTCTTTTTAAATTCTCATTGTTACCTCAAGCCTTTTTTGTAGCTTTGGGGCGTGTTTAAACTTTAATCACGTGGCAAATATAGTCTAAGTTTCTTAGACAACAAAGTGTTAATCCAAATAATTTAGATTTATGAGCGTTTTTTCTAAGAATCTTAGATATCTAAGGGAGAGTAGGGGACTTAAATTAGATGAATTTGAGTTTCTGGGCATCAAAAAAGGTACAATGTCAAACTATGAACTGGGTAATACAGAACCTAAATTGAGTTTGTTATGTGAAATATCTAAGTTTTTTAGAATATCAATCGACGACTTTCTTTTAAAAGATATAGAAGCCGAAAAAATTACACCAGTAGTAACGGAAACAGCTCCTCCAGAAACAGCTAACAATAATTTTAGGGAGCTTCTGGATGTTTTAAGGGAAAAAGACTCCACCATTCGAGAAATGGCAGAGGAAATAGGGATGCTCAAACAGACAATTACACAACTTAAACAGGACAAGTCGGGGCGTGTTTCGGATGCAAGCGATTCTACGGTTGCCAATGCCATCTAAAACGTGTTTTATGGGGAAAGGGAGGTAAAAACAGTTAAATCACTATTTTACAGCAGAATATATAAAAATACAGGGGAGTAAATAAATATTATCTATATACAATTTACCCCCTACAATATTATAAAAACCGATGAATACCAAATAAAAAAAAGATATTTCCCCGTTTTATTAGAACAAAATAGGCACAAAAATGAATAACCAAATGAATAAGCAATCAAAACATTTCGTTTTTGTAATAGCTTAAATGAATAACCAAATGAATAAGCAAGTGAATAACCTTTCCACTTTTTAAGACGTTCAAAGCGTTCAAACGGATAAATACAGCCTTCCATCATAGTTTGACACTTATAAGGGCAAAAAAAGCCGCTTTTGCGGCTTTTAATTGCGTTCTAAGGCATTTTATCCCTTTCTGGTACATGTTATCAAGCGAGACTGAATAATCATTGCACGTTTCGTGTATTTGGCAATGTCATCAACCAGTCCAGCATGTAAAAGACTACTCTTAGTGATTCCGACCTGTTTCTCCGTCAGAGTTTCAAAAATGGCCGATATACTACCAAAGTAGATGTTCTTTTTCTCAAAAATCAAATGTACATGGATAACTTTACTCATGATATATAGTATTTATTTCACTGCAAATATACCAAATATCAGCTATATGGAATAATTTTAATAAATAAAAATAGGAGAGAAGCGAAGCGCTCCCCTACTCCACTTGCATAAATTACACCATTTGGTTATCTTTGTATATGGAAGTATGGCCTGGGCAAAGCATCGGAGTGAAATAATACCATACTGCCTGAATTCTCCCCTACTCCACTCCTAATGTAAAGAGATTCATTTGAACGGCGTTCAAACAAGGTTCAAATGTAAGCTCGATGTAAAGCGATGTAAACGCTTCGTTTTTCCACCCAGCTCACTCCTACCCCGTTCTAACGCTTTGAAAACCAAAGCAATCAGATATTTTCAGACCGACCGAACTTTGACACGCATCGTTTCTCCCCCCTTACCGATTTGTATCAGCATGATAATGATGAACAACCCCTCGGGCGTGAATGTAGAAGAGACATCGACCGAAACCAACCCCGTGACACAAATGGCACTGGTAGCGGTAAACAGAGCATCGATAAAGGAAATGCCATGATAAGTGGCACGCGGAAGCATCAGTAACGCTGCCCCTATCAGAATAAATATGAGAAAACTGGATGCAAAGATCAAAGACGGGTTGGTGCGCCTGCCCAGCAGCCGGACTATCCCATTAGACAATTGCAGCAGCGAAAGCAAAGTGAGCAGCACCACATGATATAAACGACTGTGGAAAAAAGACCAGAAATCATGAATTCCCCCTTGCACCTCCGGTTCATGGAAAATAACCGGAATCAAAGTCAGATAAAGCATCAGACTCAGTATCCATGCCAGTCCCCGGTACTTCCGCTTGGTATCCGAGTAATTTAATAAAAGATGCAGGGAAATATCAACCAGAAAAACAATCCAGACAAAATGATACAGCGTGTTTATCATCTCCATTTCTTCAAAAGAAATAAGAAATCCATGCTCATAAACCAATGTAAGGATGAACAAGGCCGACATCATATAAGTTATCCCGTCCATCCATTTCAGCAATCGCTCTATGTACGGTTTTACTCACTTCTTACGATAGATAAATAGTTTGTGTAAAGGTTCCATGTCGATATCATCTTGCATTAACAGAAAACAAACTTAATCAAAATATTCACATCTCTGCCTATAATAACAAATAACTTCGCATTTTTACTCTGACATCCCTTTTTTTATTGTTCCCGACAAAAAAGCAGTTGAAAATTAGTAAGGAATACTTTTTTTACCTAATTTTGACCGCAAAACTATTAAATTGAAAGATTATGAGCACAAAACAGAAACGTTTTATCTTACCAGAGGATGAAATTCCTAAATACTGGTACAACATACAGGCAGACATGAAGACCAAACCCATGCCGCCGTTGAACCCTAAAACCAAAGAAGCGCTGAAACCGGAAGACCTCTACCCCATTTTTGCCAAAGAACTTTGCAAACAGGAATTAAACCAGACAGACGCATGGATTGAAATTCCCGAAGCAGTGCGTGAAATGTACAAATACTATCGCAGCACACCATTGGTACGTGCCTACGGACTGGAAAAAGCACTAGGGACTCCCGCACATATTTATTTCAAAAATGAAAGTGTCAGCCCCATCGGCTCCCACAAACTGAACTCGGCTCTGGCCCAGGCATATTATTGCAAGGAAGAAGGCGTAACCAATGTCACTACAGAAACCGGTGCCGGACAATGGGGCGCCGCTCTATCGTATGCTGCAAAGGTATTCGGACTGGAAGCTGCCGTTTATCAAGTAAAGATCAGCTATAATCAGAAGCCCTATCGCCGCAGCATCATGCAGACATTCGGAGCAACGGTCACCGCCTCTCCATCCATGTCTACCCGTGCCGGCAAGGATATCATTACCCGTAATCCCAATTATCAAGGTTCACTGGGAACAGCCATCTCCGAAGCTATCGAACTGGCAATGAGCACTCCCAACTGTAAATATACACTAGGGTCGGTATTAAGCCATGTCACACTGCATCAAACGGTTATCGGTCTGGAAGCCGAAAAGCAAATGGAAATGGCAGGCGAATATCCCGACATGATTATCGGTTGCTTTGGTGGCGGTTCCAATTTTGGAGGAATCTGCTTCCCCTTTATGCGCCACACTATCCTGAATGGGAAACAAACCCGATACATTGCTGCCGAACCGGCTTCGTGTCCGAAACTGACCCGTGGTAAATTCCAGTATGACTTTGGCGACGAAGCCGGATATACCCCGTTGCTGCCCATGTTTACACTGGGGCATAATTTCTCTCCGGCCAATATCCATGCGGGAGGTCTCCGTTATCACGGTGCAGGTGTCATCGTTTCACAATTATTGAAAGACAATCTGATGGAAGCGGTTGATATCCAGCAATTAGAATCCTTCCAGGCTGGTTGTTTGTTCGCACAAGCAGAAGGAATCATTCCGGCTCCCGAATCGTGCCATGCCATCGCCGCCGCTGTACGCGAGGCGAACAAGTGCAAGGAATCCGGTGAAGAGAAAGTGATCCTGTTCAACCTTTCAGGTCACGGGCTGATTGATATGGCCTCATACGACCAATACCTGGCAGGTAACTTGATGAATTATGAGTTAAAAGACGAAGATATCCAGAAGAACTTGGATGAAATAAAAGACATGTAATCAGGACATAAAATAAACGAAGGATACGGAAAGGATATATTATCCTATAAACTACGGCAAGCTAAGCGGTTGTATCCTTCAGGTTAAGGGTTCTTTTACTGACAACTTCTATCTCCCAAACTTGCGGAGTTAACTCCATAGCCTTTGGAGTTATCTCCATAAGCTTGGGAGTTAACTCCAAAGGCTATGGAGATAGAAAGGATACGTTCGTTTAAGCTTAGGGATAGGATAGAAAAGGCTTAACCATACAATGAAAGACACAAACCACTCTACCGGCGGGATATAACATTAACATAAGTTCGATATAAGAAATAACTCGTTACAGGATGGTTTTGAGTTAAATGACAAAAGGATTATTAAAATTCAATATCAGTCTTGCTCATATTCCTGTCAGTTATAAGCTAGTCTTATAATAAACTCATGTTATCATAAGAAAAAATCCGCGTTATCCCGCACAACCCGCACCTAAAAAATGATTCAAAACCACAAAATAACAGGCACTTCAAGCCTGTTTATAAAGAAAATGAACTATTTTACAGGATTATGTATGAAAAGTACAAATTAATTTCCCTTTTTATTCCTTTCTTTGCACAGTTACATCAATAATCCAAATAAGTATGAAAAACATCATGAAGCTTTTCTTGTATGCTGCATTACCTTTGGCATTAATTGCACTAGGCAGTTGTAGCTACCCTAAAAACATCACGTTCAAAGCCGACTCACAAACAGGGGCGCTAAGCGGACTTTATCTGACAAGCGACACTTCCATGAACTGGATCCTGCGTACGGATGGAACACAATACGAATGGGTGGACTCCCGGTATGGATGGGGATTGGGACATCTTCGGATAAACGGCACTGAATACTCCTGGAATATCCCGACAAAAAAACATGACACGAGCCATCACATGACCGTGAAATACCAGACAGGTGACATAGAAATAAACGTAGCCCGAAAATGGAACAGGGACGGGAACCTGGTAGAATCCTACGAATTCGCAAACACCGGAGAAAAAGACGCCGACTTACAGGACATTGCCATCAACACACCTTTCAATGACAATTATCCGGATGCCCGGACTTGCTACGAAGCCCGTTGCAATGCACATATATGGGCAGGAGGAAATGAAGCCTATGTCTATTGCACCCGGATGAGCGGAGCCCCCGGCGGATTGGGACTGATTATGGAAGAAGGTGCCATTAAAGGCTATGAAGTGAGGGAGCGCTCGCAGAAAAAAGGAAGCTCCAACTTCCGCGGTGTTTTCCAACTTAATCCACAGGACAAGACTTTAAAGCCGGGAGAATGTTATACCATACAATGGTTACTCCTATCGGCGGACAACTGGGATGAATTCCAAGCAAAAGCCATAGACAACGGTCTGATCATAGCCTCAGCAGACCGTTATGTAGTAGAAGCAGGCGAAAAAATAAATGTTTCGTTCAAAAGCAACTGCCCCTCACTGAAAGGCAAGCTATTGCTGAACGGTAAAGAAGTGGCAGAAGTAAGCGGTGACAACATCAATTATACCACCATAATAAATGAACCCGGAGAGAAGATTTTCACACTGGCTTACGGGAACGGAAAGCAAACGTCGGTAGAGTGTCTTGCCGTCAGCAACTTTGACAGCCTGGTCAACCACCGGTGTCAGTTCATTGCCGGACACCAACAGTTCATCAAGCCCGGTGACCCTAGAAGCGGTGCCTTCATTGTTTATGACAACGATACCGAATCCCTTTACATCAACGGAGAAAGTGGCAGCAAACGCTCTGACTGCGACGAAGCCAGAGAAAGGGTAGCTATGGGGATTCTGCTGGCTCTACAATACCAACGTACTTCCGACAAAAAATTAATGGATGCCCTGAACAACTACGTATCTTTCATCCGCCGCATCCAGAAACCGGACTACACAACCAATTCCACCGTAGACTTCAAGAGCAAGAACCGGGGATACAACTATCCGTGGGTAGCCGATTTCTGGTTTACCATGTTCCGCACCACAGGCAATAAACAATATCTGAAAGACGGGTACGGCACACTGCGTGCACTGGTCCGTTATTTCAAGCATGGTTTTTATTGCATCAATATCCCGACCTACGGCTATACTCTATTGAAAGAAAACGGATTTACTGCCGAAGCGGACACTCTGCTGAACGATTTCAAATCAATGGCAGACGTATTTTGTGAAAACGGGCCTAATTATCCGACCTCCGAAGTCAATTACGAACAGAGCATCGTAGCTCCGTCCATTATCCATCTGCTGAATGTATATATGCTCACCGGGGATGAAAAATATCTGAAAGGGGCCGAAAGCCAGCTTCCTTTATTAGAATCATTTGGCGGAAAACAGCCCAGTTTCCACCTTTATGACATCGCTATTCGTCACTGGGATGGTTATTGGTTTGGAAAAGACCGGATTTGGGGAGATACCTTCCCACATTACTGGAGCACTTTATCGGGTATTGCTTTCCGTCTTTATGCCAAAGCGACCGGAAAACAAGAATATGCAGAACGGGCCTTGAATATTTTCCGGAACAATCTATGCCTCTTCACCGAAGACGGAAGAGGAAGCTGCGCCTTTATCTATCCGGACAAAGTGAACGGACAAAAAGCTCATCTTTATGACCCGTTTGCCAATGACCAGGATTGGGCAATGGTATTTTGGTTGGAGTATGGCCCGGATTTCAAGTAAATGAGGAGATGCCGAAAGTCCGATAGTGCTGTCATGTATTCAGCTGTAGGGGCAGGGATTGCCTCATAGCCGTCAAGCAAAGGAAAAACATCTACCGTAGAACACCGACCCAAAAGGGTCGGTTTCTTCATTTTATAAGTTTTAGATAACAGTCTGCAGGCTCCTCCAGAGTTCCGCTTCTCTCCCGACTTTATCGTCAAGAAGCTGCTTACAAGACCACGGTCGGTCATACTTTGGAAAGAGAACCTGCAACTGCTTTCGTACTATCAGGCAGATACACGAGCCTGCCCCTACGGTGGTGAAAATACTATTTGCCAACTCAGATTGACGAATATAAGTTTTTTTGCCTGCCCGAACTAACGGGCACGATCTTGGGAGAATATGCAAATCAGCCTATTTTCGGGCGAGCAAGCCTCGCCCTTACAAGCAAAATGATAGCTGAATTCCTTAAATATGTTTTCATCCAGCCACAAACTATGGTTCAAAGCTGCGAAGCATTTTAATCTCGTCCCGCCAAATGGTGTCATCGGGAGTTTCAAGAATAACGGGCATATTGTCAAAACGGGAATCCTGCATAAAGCGGCGGAAGAAATCAATACCAATCAGCCCCTTTCCGATACTGTCATGACGGTCTACCCGGCTACCCAATGGTTTCTTTGAGTCATTCAAGTGAATGGCACACAAATAGTTTCTCCCCACTACCTCATCAAACTCGGTAAAGACCCGGTCATATTCATTCACAATATCATAACCGGCGGTATAGGTATGGCAAGTATCCAGGCAAACTCCCACACGAGATTTATCCTCCACCTTATCTATAATATATCTCAAATGCCAGAATTCATTTCCCACATTACTTCCCTGTCCGGCTGTATTCTCAATCACAGCAGTCACACCGGTCGTCTTATCCAAAGTCATATTGACAGACTCGGCAATCCTGTCCAGACACTTCTCTATGGATATCTTGTTCAAATGACTTCCGGGATGAAAATTCAGCATTTTCAATCCTAAAAGCTCGCAACGCTGCATTTCATCCAAAAATGCTGCACGACTCTTCTCCAGCCCTTCCTCGTCAGGATGTCCCAAATTTATCAGATAACTGTCATGAGGAAGAACATACCGGGCATCAAAACCTTCTTTCTCGCAGTTTTCTTTAAACAGAGTAACACTCTCGACAGACAAAGGTTTTGCAACCCATTGCCTCTGATTCTTTGTAAAAAGAGCGAATGCGTCCGCTCCTATCCCTAATGCATTAACGGGGGCCATTTCCACGCCCCCGCTTACGGATACATGTGCACCTATTTTTTTCATTCTCTTTCCATTATTGATAGACACAAAGATAGGAAAAATAAGTTAGAAATTATATTGCGCACTCAAGTTTATACGGTTTGCTTCACGGTTCACATCATTAAAATTCTCTCTCCAACCATGAAGATATTCCGCACCTACCTGCAAGTTATGACTTACATTCCAGAATACATTTGCAACCAGGTACTGACCTTTTTTATACTGAGTTTCATTAAAGTGAGCATAGCAATCTTCTGTAAACAGACGTGACTGGCTATACGTAGCCGATGCGAATACCCGTTTCGAGAAATTATACTGTAATCCGGCATACCATCCTTTCATGGGCAGTACCTGCATACGTCCGGACTCATCGGCCAAAGGAACGATATCTACATTCAAGTTGCTGACATCATTCAAATATTGAGCAATACCTCTACCATAAGTATATTGTCCGTAAAGCTGGAAACCACCCAGTCTTGCTGTCCCCGATGCCTGTATCCCCCAACCGGTCAATGACTTTGCCTTATTATTCACTTGATCCTCATAAGTCATACTTCTCAAGATTCCTCCCACACGTATATGACTAGCCTTTGCCCAAGAATACTGTACATAGGCAGGAATATCCGGCATCCTCTGCTTACCGATTCTCACATCTTGTGCCGGAGTACCGTCTACTGACGGCATTTCCACACCGACACCCACTTTCAAACCTTTCATCACATTGGCTTCATAACGCAACTGGGTGGCGCGATAGAAAGTCATCCCGTCAGGTCCTTGAAAATCAATAGTCGGAGGAGCTGCGGCAAGGTCCATAAACAATCCGGTATCATACCCCATAGTAAAGCCCAGGAAGGATAAATAAGCATTCTGCAATTCAAAAGTCTTTCCACTTCCACGGAAGTTTCCGGCTGTATAAACGATGAAGTTACCCAAATGCTTGGTTCTCCCCACCAACTTTAAAAAGATAGTGGAAGTGCTTGCATCCATCTGGAACTGATTACGGACAGACGTGGATCCCGGTTGCGGAATGAGTGCAGGGATAAAGTCAACATCATCCACTATTCCATTAAAATCATATTCCATTGTAGTTTTCAAATAACCACCGATACCCAATGCAAACTTTCCCTGTTGGTCAGTAAGTAAAAAACGAGGAGCACGGGGATCATGGAAATGCGGACGTTGCGTTTCTTCAAATACATTGATTAATTCTTCCTTGCCATTTTTATCTTTTGAGATAATAACAACAGGTCCCGGTCCTTCCAGCTCCGGATAAAGTTTTTTTTGTTGCGCAAACATCGGCGTAACAATCATTGCGCCCAATACAAGGCAACTCATTGATTTAAAGATACTTTTCATAAAAGTTAAGTTTAGGTAAATAGTCAATTCAATGGACTATGAACAAAAAGTTTAGAAAAAAGTTTGGGAAATGTTTGCAAATTCAAAAAAAGTCACTACCTTTGCACCCGCAATCGAGAGAGAAATCCTCGATAAAAAGGATGGCCCGTTCGTCTATCGGTTAGGACGCAAGATTTTCATTCTTGAAAGGGGGGTTCGATTCCCCCACGGGCTACCAAATAAAAAAGCCATCGATAAATCGATGGCTTTTTTATTTGGTAGCCCTGCTTTGTGCAGGGTATGTCGGTATAAGGAATCAGTTATAATTCTTGGGGGATTAATCTTTGCTAATTCCCCTTTATGCATAGACCTTTGTAATCCATACAGAAAGAACCTCTTATCTACTACTCCACAAAATGAAGCCTTAAATGCTTTAATTTTTGCATTAAAAGCTTCCGCAGCAGCATTTGTTCTTCTGTTTACAAAGTAGTTTAATATCCGTTCGTAATGATTCTCAATGGAATTTGCAACCGTGGTAAATGTATCATAGCCAAACTCCTCAATTTCATTATACCAAAGTGCCAGTTTAACACGAACCACATCTTTATCTGTATAGTCTGAAAATATCTTCCCTAATCGCAGTGCTCAGTTTGAAAAGCCTATAGGTATATTAAATCTACACCGTTAGTTTGCATAATCTAAAAATAAAGAAAGGTATATCTCCGGCTCCCCTAAATAGCCTGTACTCCCAAGTAAGATTTCAATCCTGTGCTATCATTTTTCAAATAATAAATACCGGCAATATTAGAAAGCAAAATGGAATAGAGTCTGTCATAATGACAACGTCTTGCAGCTTCAACTCCTTTGAAGAAATAAGTAAGTGAACGATAATAGTCTTTTTGGACATTCGATGCATAAAGTCCCAGCCCATTATATACGGAACATAAGGCGGAATCATTTTTATTACTTTCACCTATCAGCCTGGCCTGCCCTAAATGACTATAAGCCTCCTTTACATTTCCCTTCATCATATGGACCTGCCCCAGACAAATATGAGAATAAATTACAGCGCCATTGTAATCCCGTTCATTATAACCCATCTCAAACAATTGTCGACCATAAAAGATAGCCTGATCATAATCTGCTTTATTCAGATAGAGAAAACTAACTTTCCGAAGCGCTTCTTTGTCTTTAGGATACTTTTTCAGATACTCCAACTGTACATTAATGGCATTATTTATGTCTTCTTGCGCCTCTGAGACAACGGGCAAGAGTCCCAATAACATCACAACCATCCACAGTTTGAACATCTTCATTCCCGTCATCCTCCCTTTTCTTCTTTCCGCATACTGAACTCACAGCCACAATATTGCTGATTATAAAAATTATATTCCTTAATGATAGCAATGCGACGCTCGCTCAATCCACCTTTACGCCAGTTCTGTTCCCAATAAGTGACATCCGGATAAGGAGCCGTAGCATATCGGCCCGCTTCCTCTATCTGTTCCAAACTTTTCCAACGGCTGGAAGCAAGCGTAGTAGTGATAACCGGGAATCCATGTTCGTGGGCATAACGTGCGGTTTCCTGCAGTCGCATCTTGAAACAACGCAAGCAACGGCCTCCTCTTTCAGGCTCTTGTTCCATTCCTGCCATTCGACAACGCCAGGCATCATGATCATAATCGGCATCTATAATTTCCAATCCCAAGGACTGGGCATACCGCGTACATTCGTCCTTGCGGATAATGTATTCCTCCAACGGATAAATATTGGGATTACAATAATAGATAACCGGAGTGACACCATGCTGCATCAAGCACTCTATGATGGCTGATGAACAAGGAGCACAACAAGTATGAAGCAACACTTTGTCGGCTCCTCCCGGAACTTCAAGCTGGAATTTCTTTTTCATACGGCAAATTTAATAGATATTTGCCATACTGACCAACGGTTCGTATAATTTTTCTATATACACATTATATGCTGCAAAGTTTTACCTCCAACCCACTTTAAACTCTTTAATATAATAAGAATTAATAATTAAGGATAATTCATATCTAAATTAGTATATTTGAATCAATGAAAACAACATAATTGAGAGGATACAGATCACTATCTTTTTAAAAAACTTCTTCAGATTGAAGAGGGAGAAATAAGAGGGGTATTAGATAACATAATAAAACTCTTACAAAGTATCAGTTATATGTTTGCTCTCATATCCTATGAAAAATGAAAGAAGAATGGATAACATCTGAGAGCATGGGCAATTATTCAAAAATATACCAACGCATTACATCCGAAGTTAAGACTTCTAAAATTTTAATAGAATGGACAGAGAAGAATATCTTGAATTAGTTAAAATGAATACTGGAATAGAAATAACATCAGTAGAATCTTCTAATATAGAAGGTATTGGTTACAACGTAAAGAAACATCATCTATGGGTATCTTTTAAAAATAACAAAGTATACCGATATGATAAAGTTCTAAAGAGCAATTCAAAAGATTATTAAAAAGTGAATCTAGGAGGTAGGTACTTAAATTCTCATATTAAAGATCAATACAAAACTAGTGGGTATGAACTCAAAAACGAATCATCTTTTACTTCCATTTTCTATATTTGGAGTTTCTCTTCTGGGTCTTGTTCTATTAAACAATGAACCTAGGAGGGTAACTCCTCCTTATATAAAGGAGAGCAGAGAGGATTCTATCAAAAGGGTAAAACGATATAAAGAAGAACTTAGAAGAGATTCTATATTCTTTGCTAAAGTAGATTCAATTAAATTACTAAGGGATTCACTTAGAAATCAAAGAATCTATACCTATATCTTGAAAACTACTATCACACCAGAAAACGTAATAGTTACTGCAAGGAAATCTGGTTATCAACAAGTAACTTTAGATACTCATTATACCAAGCCACAATTATATTACTTGGTATTTACTTCTACCAAACAAATGTCAATAGAAGAGGCATCTGCTTATGCCGATAGGAATCCTGATAAAGTTACTAAGCTATCACAACAACAGTATGATCAGAGATTTGGTAATCAATCATCAGAATATGATTTCTATCTTGATAACCTAGATTCTTATTATGATGACCCAGAAAACCTAGATGAGAACCCAGATGAAATTTTTGATTTCTTACTCGACTAGGGATTTTCAGCTAATATGTTATGATTTGCTTTCAAATTAGTATCTTTGAACCATTGGAAACAACTGAAAGCTCTCTCTAATAGCGACATTGCTGGTTGTGATTTGCTTTCAAATTAGTATCTTTGAACCATTGGAAACAACAGTGTACAGGACCATACTCGCCCACAGCGGTTGTGATTTGCTTTCAAATTAGTATCTTTGAACCATTGGAAACAACCTGACGGCAACACATTGGTTGCGTCATTATGTTGTGATTTGCTTTCAAATTAGTATCTTTGAACCATTGGAAACAACGGTGCACTTACTGAGGCTCAATATAAGAAGTTGTGATTTGCTTTCAAATTAGTATCTTTGAACCATTGGAAACAACACGCAATTAAATAATGCAGATTCTGGATAGTTGTGATTTGCTTTCAAATTAGTATCTTTGAACCATTGGAAACAACTCGGTCAAGGGGGTTAAAATCACTCATAATGTTGTGATTTGCTTTCAAATTAGTATCTTTGAACCATTGGAAACAACCGACCAGTGTTTTTGTCCTTAATAGAAATAGTTGTGATTTGCTTTCAAATTAGTATCTTTGAACCATTGGAAACAACTAATGTTTTCAATGAACTGTTTTGCACTACGTTGTGATTTGCTTTCAAATTAGTATCTTTGAACCATTGGAAACAACAAAAGACTTATACGACCACTATTTGGGGCAGTTGTGATTTGCTTTCAAATTAGTATCTTTGAACCATTGGAAACAACCTTCTCGGCATTGTATAACTTTTAGTGGTGGTTGTGATTTGCTTTCAAATTAGTATCTTTGAACCATTGGAAACAACCTTCTCGGCATTGTATAACTTTTAGTGGTGGTTGTGATTTGCTTTCAAATTAGTATCTTTGAACCATTGGAAACAACGGCGTTCCCACTGACTATTAGAGAAAAAATGTTGTGATTTGCTTTCAAATTAGTATCTTTGAACCATTGGAAACAACAACCAAAACTAGGCAAATGCCAGTTACGAGTTGTGATTTGCTTTCAAATTAGTATCTTTGAACCATTGGAAACAACGATCTGATGTCACAAGCCTTGGAAAGCCTTGTTGTGATTTGCTTTCAAATTAGTATCTTTGAACCATTGGAAACAACTTTCAAAAAGCAACAAGAAAGGGACAAAGTGTTGTGATTTGCTTTCAAATTAGTATCTTTGAACCATTGGAAACAACTATAAAGTGTATCTAATTCATTTAAATGCTGTTGTGATTTGCTTTCAAATTAGTATCTTTGAACCATTGGAAACAACAATATTCTTTATAAGGATATTCTAGCTAATGTTGTGATTTGCTTTCAAATTAGTATCTTTGAACCATTGGAAACAACATTAGCAATCGGCATCAGTTCTTCCAGCTCGTTGTGATTTGCTTTCAAATTAGTATCTTTGAACCATTGGAAACAACAGAATATATGTTACAAACTAATTACCAATTAGTTACACACATATTCAGGAATTAAAAACAAAGTTGTTATCTAATAAGAAATCCCGTTTCAGACGGGATTTCTTATTTTTAAAATAATTCCAATTGCTGTCCTGGAGTAGTTACACCTTGTAGTTTCTTTCCATAAAAAAGTTCAATAGCAGCAAATTGTTTATCAGTGATACACATTATTCCCACTTGTCCATATTCAGGCAAAAAAGATTTAACTCTATTTATATGAACAGTTGCATTCTCGCTACTAGCACAATGACGGACGTAAATTGAAAACTGAAACATTGTAAAGCCATCCTTTTGTAGATTTTTTCTAAAATCAGTATAAGCTTTCTTGTCCTTCTTAGTTTCCGTTGGCAAATCAAATAATACTAGTACCCACATAATCCGATATTCACTAAAACGGTCCATTATCGTTCGGGATAACTAATACGACGAATTTCTCCACAAAAACATTTATATAGAGAAGCTGTAGTCTGAGCGACAGCCACCATCAACGGACTACGTTTACCATTAATACGTACATCCAATGTGGGAATAACAAGCAAACGTGATTTTATTTCTTTTGTTAATTCCAAATTTGCACCATACAATTTCACTAAATTAAATACTAATTCATCAACATAAGGTCGATATGGCTCCATCACATCGTCAGCTAAACAATATGCATTATAACGATTATGATGATGGATCCCTAAGGTAGGAAGCAACCCACTTGCCACTAAAGCACGAGCAACGATAGCACGAAGTATAGCATAACCATAATTCAATAAATTATTAGGAGAAATCCCTTCTCTGTCACGAGTAAAGCCAATAATATCTGCAAATAAATTTTTCCAAAAAAAAGCAGCCGCACGTGCTTCCAAATTCTCTGGATCACCACTCTTCACTTCATTCGCCCAAATTCGCATACATTTCATTTCTTCACCTACACAAACTCTCAATACAGATGCTTGATTATCTATTTTTGCCTTAATTGTTTGCTGCCAAAGTTGCTTTTTCAATGGCAATGATGCATCCAACTGTTGACGGAAACGCTCATTCTGAGTTGTATTTCCATACAAAGGGAGCATTAAACCCACTGGCATACTTTTACTATCACAAGTGATAACGGCACAATTATTCTCTAATAGAGATTCTAATACACCGGAAGTAATAGTAATTTGCTTATGATCTAGTACTACGACACCTATATCTTCAATCGGCTTCGTTATTTCCGATTGTTCTTTAAAGATATCCGGCAATGAATCACTTTTCTCAACTTCCGGAAGTTTTATGACTAATTGGTTATTTCGTAATGACAAATAAGCCGGATTACCAAAATAAAGTGTTTTCTTTATCATAGTATCATATTTTAAAGGTTAATATATTACTTACCTCGCAATTTCTTCTGCTCTTTTTCGAAATTTTCAATGAAATCTATTTCTACAGGAGATAACTGATTACTAATGCGTTTCTTAAATTCATCATATTCAAGATTTGCTTTTTTCTTTGCTAATTCAGCCGAAATAGTACCAGCATGTTGTAACAATTCTTTTCCTGACAGTCTAAGAAAATCATCCAATTTTTGAATCCAGTCTTTCATATACATAGGGGTATGACTTTTAGCCTGCAATTCTGCAAAGTCAAGATACAAACTTACAATACGATTTAATGTATCCAACTCATCATCTGTCAAATAATTCTTAGCATATTCTATATCATTCCGCTTTGGCACTGCTCCTGTCCAATTAGTTAATCCCATAAAATCTTTCCCTGCATCTGCACGACCGTAAATAACCTCAGCAGCCGTATGTCCATGTACCGAAAAATGCATTTTATTTTGAACCGTGGCAAAAAACAATCGAGTAGACTCAGTACTTGGGTCATAATCTATGCTCAAAGCATAAATTTCAAGAATTTTACGATAGAATATCTTTTCTGAGGAACGAATATCACGTATGCGTGATAATAACTCATCAAAATAATTTCCACCACCTGCACGCTTCAACAGTTCATCGTTCATTACAAATCCCTTTACTAAATACTCTTTTAGTATTTGTATTGCCCATATTCGAAACTGCACACCACGGTAAGATTTAACCCGATAGCCTATGCTTATAATCATATCCAAATTATAATAAGCCACTTGATATATTTTACCATCAGAAGCAGTTGTTGCAAAAAATGCAACAACTGAATTTTCCTGTAATTCCCCACCCTCAAAAACATTCTTTATATGGCGTGAAATCGTTGATTTGTTCCGTTGAAATAATTCTGCCATTTGATCTAATGTCAGCCAAACGGTATCATTGCATAGTGTTACTTCAATTCTTGACTCACCATCTACCGTTTGATATAAAAGAATTTGTCCTTTGTTTTCTTCCATAAAATAAGGATATATTATTTTTTATGTGAACTACTTGATTCTAAGACATTTCCTAAACGATCAACTTTTATAGGTATACATATCATTTTTATCATTTCACCAGTTAAAGCCCGCTCCATCTTATTTAAAGGAGAAAATTCAAATTTGTCAACTAGTACATTCGCAACAATATGTTTTATGAAAAAGCATTGTTCACCTGAGGAACTTACCATCTTATAAATCCTTCCCCTATCCAAAGGCTGGGCAATAATACCATTAGCTAATTCATCATCAGTAGGAAGATAAACCAAATCATTAGGTGACAATACAAAAATAGGGTCATTACCATTCTCATCTTCCGGTGCAACAGGTAAACCTTGTTTTTGCCGTTCAATTGCAACATTCAGTGGAATGGTAGCATAATTTCTTTTCTTTATTATAGTATTCGTCTTTTTATCTAGAATATTCGACTCGTATACAGCAAAAAATAAATTTGTTCCTTTCGCAGCCTCTACAAATTTAGAAAATTTATTACCTGTTTGACCTACTGCAAACTTATCAGCCTGTTCATACCAACGAACTTTAATGATAGGCTGATGATACTTTCCATTATTCAGCTGAATAATATTACGATTCATTTCATCAATACCATCCGGCGAAAAAGCAATATCCGGATTATTATCTTTCAGTTCCAAATGACGTAACAATATTTTTTGGATACCCGTATCAGTAATATTATTTTCTATTTTCTTTCTATCAAAACTAGTATCCAGCGGTTTTCTAGTAGCAAAGAATCGATCTTTAGTATCTTTACTAAAATAGTAAACCTCTATTTTAGACAGATTTATATCACTCCAAGTTTCTCTATTATCTTCAAAGTACTTCTTTATTCTCTTCGCGTCAAATCCTAAATTCCAAAGTTCCAATAATTTTCTCTTGAAGTCTTTCACAACGATGCTTTGAGGATTTTTCATCGCTTCATTTAAAGCTACAGTCTTTATCCTACGCAAATTAACTTCTCCAAATACCGTATCTTTATGCATGGATTTACGTATAGCCCAGTTGTCCCCTTTTCCCTGTTTCACAAAGATCTTTTTGCCTTCTTCATTATAATGCAAGAAGCGATTGGTAGCTTTATTTATAACACGCAAATTTTGCTTAAAACTGACTATTATATTTTCCAAAGCCAAATATGTATCCTGTGTAAACGATGCCCACGGTTTTCTGATCACCCATTTATAGTTACCGTTATTATCAGTCTTAGCTTTATCACACAGCAGTTTCTGCAAATCATATCGGGATAATTCAGCCTTAGCTGTTGCCGACTCATTATTTAAATAATTAATAATATTCCTATTTGCACACGCTATTATTATGGCATCCATTGCATGGTGACGATGATCTATTCTTTTCTTATTAAAACCTTTTTGCAATTCCAAAGGCATTGTCGGAATTTCTTGAATCCCAACATTTTTAGTTGTAAATTTATTTGTGCCGGTCAACTCATTGAGTCGTTGAAAACGAGGAAGTATAATCTTATTCCAAACCTCATTTATTCCCCAATCTTTCTTCAAACGATCCGTAACTCCTCCGGTACAAGGAATTACATTCTTTGAAATTGCTTCTTCCTCTCCTTTTTCTCTAACGATGTTGGAAAGAAGGGACTTTACAACTTTGCTGATGTACCTACTATCATTCAGCTGACGAGCAACAAACTCCTCCGGAATATCATCCATCAAAAGTTTTTTCATTTTACTACGAGTACGCGAATAGTTATCTTTCACAAATTGCTCATATTCATCCACAGTGAAGATCCTTACTTTTTTTCCAAAAGGAAGTTCCACTATCTCCCCATGATGCTTCACTATAAACTCATGTCCCAATAAATTGCTTTTAAGCTTATTGACTTCCGCTTCACAAATCACCTTGTTACTAAAAGAATCATCAAAATAACATGATTGGGGAATAACATGCTCTATTTCGTATGCAGGCGTAAACAACTTACCTAATGGAATCACTTCACCGGTATAAGGAGAACGATACTTCTGTTCCAGCCAAAGCTTGTAACGCAAAACTTCTGACCTTGAAGGACGCTTCTTCAAGTCTGTTTCTGTAAACTTTTTCAATATATCCGATATTTCCTCCGGTAAATCGGAAACACTATTTAAAACACCCTCTTCATAAATACGCAAAATATCCTGCTGACTTGGCGAATAAGGACGAACATTTTCAACCTCATATTCAGGATTCAAAAATTCCGTGAGCAAATATTTGATACGCAAGTTGGTATTCTCATTTTCAGACATTTGCTGTGTCATTTTCTTCCGCTTGTCAGCCGGATTCTTCATCTCACGCCCCAACTCCACATGTATCTCATCAATATTTCCCACTTGTTTCCAAATATCACGAACAACACGTAGTGTTTCAATAATAATCTGCTCAACAATTGGATTACGCAATGAATGTTGCTTAAAAGATTTTAAATACGAATCAATATCAGCAGGAGATTTCCACTGGGTTATTTCTTTTGCTTCAGAGTGACGACCATAAACAATGTAACACACTAACCAAAGAGGCAAACCTCTGAAATCAAAAACATCAGCAAGATGAATTACTTTCTCCCTTACTCTATTTTCTATTTTCTCATCATATTCTCCTGTTATTATCTTATCCATCCGTTTACGCGTTCCTTTATCTATGGAATCCTCGCTCCAATATTTTCCCATACGCATTAAAGGCAATAACTTTTTAATCGCTTTTGCCGAATAGGAACCATATTCTTTCTTAAAAGGCGGGAATTTCCGGAATACATCAACAAAAGAAGCATTCAGGTCGTGTTTATCCGCAAATTTCTGCAAAGCTTTTACTATTTCATTCTTATCTTCAACCGAATATAATATATGCCATAAAGCTTCCTCATTCTCTTTTGTCAGGAATTCAATAGAAATATCACATTTCTCCAGCCTCGCCAACATCAATAAACGGGTTTCATTACATGGATAAGGTTTGTCTTGCACATAATTCCAACGATAATTCTCTATCTCTTTTTTCAGTCCAAAAACCGGATATTTCAAAAAAGCCTTTTGATCAATTTCTTTTTTACCATTCAACCAGTCAAATAAAGCAACATAATCTTCTTCTGTCTTCAATAACTCATTTGTAACATCCACATCTTGTGCCAGGTCTTTCCTATAAATACGCAGATTTATTATAAATTGCCACAAGCGGAATTCTTGAAACAACGGATGTGATTTAGCAATACATTTTACAGGAAAAGATTTTATCTCTCCCGTTTCCTTATCAAGACCCTGATTCTCCTCATAAGGACAATTGTCTATTAATGATTTTTTGCTTTTAAGAGGACGCTGATAAAAGAGTATATCCTCTAAAAACAAATAAGTAAAATCCCGATTACCAATATTATTCCGATGTGCTTCATTTATTGTATATAGTTCTTCAACACAAGCAGCATACAATGCTCTGTCTTGCAATTCCAGGTGAAACTCCTTCTGCTTCTCCAAAATCTGTTTCAGCTCCTCCTTATAATATTTGCGTTCAATGGTTCTCACCAGTCTTCCACGAATTTTCTGACTAGGATTTCCTAAAAGCGTATCATAAATATAGGCACCTACTGTCTTATGAGTTTGATCAATATCCGCTTCTGTTTTCTTCTTGACCAATGACCAATCATCTTCCTTAGGAGCACGAAAAGAGCGTTTTACATTCCCTTCCTTATCTTTTTTCGGAGTTCCGTCCTTCTCTAAATCCGTAGTTACAATGAATTCTTTAGTTTTTCCAACCCAATCAAGAGGCATATTACTTGTTCTTCGATACACCCATCCATTTTCCAAATGCACATTATACCAAATATCCTTTCCCTTTTTTTCTCCGGAATCCTCTACTGCAACTACTTTAAGAGCATAGAATTCAACCAATTTATTCTTATTTTCCTCCTCTTCCTCACCACGTAATTGATAATATCCACGCTTTTGATTAAAATTCAATAATATCCACGCCAATTCTTCTTTTGAAATTTTAGAAGTCAATCCCTTTTTACGGAGATAGTAGATAGTCCAATCATAAGGTACTTTTTTATCATCTGTTATCAGATTCGGATGATTTAGCTTAAAATCCTCCAGCATTTCCTTAAATGAATCTTGGAATATAAATTCAAACTGACCAGCTTCATTCTTACGCCAAGCCAGTTTAGGTTCCTTGCCCTTAACTATCTTACCATGCCTATCTAAATCTTGAGCAAAATGAAATGGCAAAAATCCTAAAATATCAAGAATTCTATGCAACCGTTCTCTGCGAAGCAGATATCGTTCGCTTAAACGACGAACTCCACGCAATCTGGTTCTTTCAGCAGTTTGAGATATGGAATTACCTTTATTAAAATCTCCTATCATAGCTGCATCCATAGGTATGATGCGACTTCCAGAAGCTTGTATCTTAACCAATTGTTCACTTCCATCGTCATTGACACTTCCATTTACTACTGCCCAACCTATGCTATTGGTACCCAAATCAAGACCCACTATATTTTTCATAAGACAACTATTTTATCAAAACTTTTCAAAGTTATCAAATTATTCTAATAATCACTTGTCCTTTACATATTTATTTCATAGTTTTGCAATACTAATTTGAAGCAAGTCACAATAAGGATTATTCCGTTGTGAAAACATTTAGGTTGCCCTCGTCCTTTAACGGGGGCTTTTTTAGACTCATCTTTTAATAGATATTTGCCATACTGACCAACGGTTCGTATAATTTTTCTATATCCTGCGCATCCATTTCTATCTCCACTTGATCACCGGGAACCAGAGTTTGCCCCTGAGGAAGTAAGTTTTTACGATTCCGATGTATACTACGAATGATACAATGATTAGGTAAAGCCAATGTATCCACTTCCTTTCCGTCAAAATAAGACCCATCCATTATCTCGACAAAAAGATGATAGCGGGCACCAGCCTCTTCGGAAGACTCCGGATTATGGCTACGGAACATCCTGTCATACAGCAATACATTGTAAGGTTTTATCTGTAACAATTCGGTGAAATAATAAGTCAACCCACCTACCACGATGGAAGGATAGAACACCTCGAAATGACCGGTAATCTCCGTTATCAGAACAATGGCAGTCAAAGGGGTACGCACCACAGCCACCAAAAAAGCCACCATCCCGATCAGCATCATATAACTCACATTCTCATACCCTATCCATCCGCGCTGTACCAATACCAACCCGAAGATTTGTCCCAATAATCCTCCCGTAACCAAGGTAGGAATGAAACTTCCTCCCGGCAAACCCGAAGAAAGAGAAAACAGCGTAAAAACAAAATGAATAAGCATCATGATAGTAAGCCACCGGATATCATGAGTTCCATTCATTCCCTGCATCATCAAAAACTGCTCTCCGCCACCTGTCAGATTCGTCTCTGTTAACGATATGGCATAAGCTATGATCAATAAATACAACATCTTGACAGGAATGGAGAGTTTCATGGCAGGTATCCTTTCTTGAAAGAAAGGAACGATGAGCGAATAAAACTTTGCAATGACAGCCATAAGGGCGGCAAAGATAATATAAAGCTCTGCCTGACGGATAAAAGATAAACCGGGAACGACCGCACTAATCAGATGATAAGGAGTCGTGGGGAACATCCAACTAGCCACTCCTCCGGCTACCACGCCGGCCAACAAGGTAGTAATGGCGGTTTTAGGCGCATCAAAACGCTCGATGGATTCTATTACCAGCAAAGAAGAAGACAACGGAGCGGCAAAAGCGGCAGACAAGCCCGCACCGGCTCCGGCAGCCAGCAATTGTTTCCGTTCCCCTTTCAGGATATGTCCCCAACGGGAGATAAGTGTTCCTATATAAGACCCTATCTGAACAGACGGCCCCTCGCGTCCCAAGGACAGCCCCGCACTGAGAGCCAACACACCTCCGCAGAATTTGGCCACCAGTTCCTTAAAAGGATGCTCATAACGGATACGACCGTTATTGGCCGCACGTGTCTGAGGAATACCGCCTCCGGCTATCAATGGCATACGTTTTACCAAAGAAGCGACAAAGATCAGAATCCCCCATAAGATAAAAAACAACAATACATGCCAATACCACGGATAATGCGCCGTGAAAAAAGTTTTCCGCACATCAAAGAAATACCAGAGAAGATAGTGATAAGGCACAGCAACCAGTCCCGTAAGCAGCCCCACGAATATGCTCACGAAATACAGACGGGCATCAATCAGCTTCAGTTTCCATATTTGCCATTTGCGCAGATTGCTCCACTCCTTCCACTTGTTTTTCCATTTCTCCAGTTTCATATCCGGAATAAACAAATGGAAAAGAGAAGGGTTTATTTAAACAATGGCTTTAATAGTTCCGGTATTTCTATTTCATTTGCTTTCAGCGCTTCCAAACATTCACGCCCTTTATCGGATAAAGTAAAATGCATCTGCCGTTTATCCTTATCCCCCAAATTACGGACGATTAATTCTTTCTCTTCAATGGAACGGATGACTTTAGAGGTATGCGAAGCAGACAGGCCTGTGTTTTCCGATATCACACTGGCTGTCAGCGTATCTCCGCCAATGCAACAAAGTGCCATTGCCTCATTCAATGACACTCCATATTGTTCCATCAAGCGGGTTTCAAGTTCAGAGAGAGCCTTGAACAGCTCTCTCATGACACATATTGATTTTATTTTCTCCATGCAAATTTAAATAAACAAGTTTACATTCGCCTGTTCGGCACGGTTCATATAGGTTGCCACTCCGCCAATAGTCACATGATCCAGCAATTCCTCACGTTTCACACCCATTACATCCATTGACATCTGGCAAGCAATAAATTCCACTCCGTTCTGAATGGCTTGAGTACGCAGAGATTCCAGTGAGTCGATATTTTTCTTATTCATGATATATCGCATCATCCTGGCTCCCATTCCACCCATATTCATTTTAGACAACCTCAGCTTTAAAGAACTGGAAGGCAGCATCATGCCGAACATCTTCCCCCAGATATCTTTCTTCACCGCAGGCTTGTCCAATCTTTTGATAGCATTCAGCCCCCAGAAAGTAAAGAAGATGGTCACCTTCTTTCCCGTAGCCGCCGCACCGTTTGCGAGTACAAAAGTAGCTAAAACTTTGTCCAGGTCGTCACTGAACAGAATAAAAGTTTTCCCTTTATCCTCCCGGCAAACCTCCGAGGAAGAAGATTGCGGAGTACTTTTCTCAACAATTACCTCATACTTTCCTGCTCCTGACTTTACTGAGACAAAACGGTTCCCGGTAGTCTGGCACCATGCTTCGGCATCGCGGGGGAAACCGGCATCCGTAGCGACAATCTCCAGACGTTCGCCGTCCGCCAGTTCTTCCATACTCTTCTTCAGCTTCATGATAGGACCGGGACAAGATATGCCACAAGCATCCACTTTTATTGCTTTCATAGAAGGAATGACGGAAGAGGCAATAGTATAAGCTTCAGCAGAATCTTTACTGTGTTCAGAATGATCAACTTTTGAAGAATCAGAACTTGAAGATCCGGAATTTGAGAACTCCTTCGGCTTGGGCAGAGGAGCCGTTGCCGCTTTATACAGTTTCAAACCTCCTATTAAATTCCTTACTTCCCCAAAGCCATTCTGTAACAATATATTAGAAGCCAGATACCCTCTCAACCCCACTCCACAATACAAATAGACCGGCTTATCCTGAGGAATCTCTTTCATCCTTTCGCGCATATCATCCAAAGGAATATTGACAGCCCCCTTCAAAGCACCGAGTGCAAATTCATCGGGAGTACGGACATCAACCAACGTAACTTTACTCAAATCGGCAGCCTGCAACTCGCGCCAATAAAGAGGCTTCATCTTTCCGCTCAGTATATTTCCGGCTACATATCCGGCTACTGCTACAGGATCTTTTGCCGAAGAGAAAGGAGGAGCGTATGCCTGCTCCAAAGCCATCAAGTCATATACAGTTCCGTTATGCTTAATCACTTGCGAGAATTCGTCAATACGTTTGTCCACTCCGTTATACCCCACAATCTGCGCTCCAAGTAATTTCCCGTTCACAGGAGAGAAGGTTATTTTAATGGACATCTGTAAAGCATCGGGATAATATCCCGCATGGGAACCGGAATGGATGGTTGCCGACAAATAATCAATGCCTGCCTGTTTCAACCGCTTTGCCGGAAGGCCTGAAGCAGCGACAGTCATATCAAAAATTTTGGCAATGGAAGTACCGACAGCCCCTTCGTATGTAACCTTATTTCCAAAAACCATGTTATCTGCCACAATACGCGCCTGACGGTTGGCCGGACCAGCCAGATAATTCAACCACGGTCTATCAGTCAGCGGATGACGGAACTCGATAGCGTCGCCCACCGCATAAATATGCTCGTCGGAAGTCTGCAAGTAATCGTTCACCTTAATGCCGCGCATCTCCCCTATCTCCAGTCCGGCCTCTGTCGCCAATGAGGTATTGGGACGTACCCCGATGGATAACAACACCATATCGGCAGGCAGCCTTTCGCCCGATTTAAAAATAACCTCCAGTCCGTTGACCGTGCGCTCGAAAGAAGCCACCGCCTTTTCCAGGTAGAGATGCACTCCTTTCTGCAACAAATGCTCGTGCACCAAAGAAGCCATAGAGAAATCAATAGGAGCCATGACTTGATTTGCCATCTCTACAACCGCCACTTCCGCACCGGCTTCCTGCAGATTCTCCGCCATCTCCAACCCGATGAATCCGGCCCCGATGATTACCGCCCGTTTCACCTTATGCTGCTGCAAGTAACTCTTGATAGCATCGGTATCATTCACATTACGTAGGGTAAAAATTCCTTCATTGTCAATGCCCGGCAAGGGAGGACGAACAGGCGACGCACCCGGAGAAAGCAATAATTTGTCATAACTCTCCGTATAAGTTTTCCCGTCGGAAGTACGAATATCCACTGTCTTATCGGCAGAATGGATGGCTATTACCTCGGACCGGGTACGCACATCTATGTTAAAACGTTTCCCGAAAGCCTCCGGAGTCTGTACAAACAATTTTTCCCGCTCCGCAATCACACCTCCTATATAATAAGGCAGACCACAATTGGCATACGAAATGTATTCTCCCTTCTCGAACAAAATGATTTCCGCCTGTTCCGTGTTTCTTCTGATACGTGCGGCAGCAGTTGCACCTCCTGCTACGCCTCCTATTACTATATACTTCATAATCGAACTATTTTATTTGATTTAATATTTTCCAATGGAAACCTTATGCAAACATACATGATATTTCTTATAATAAAAAGTTTCCTATGGAAAATATTATCAAGTTAACTCTTTTTAAGGAGAAAGAACATTCCGGGTATTAAATAGACAATCTCTATTGTTGTTTGATATTTTATTCCCTACCTTCGCAATAAATTTCAAAATAAATAAGAAATTGAATCGAACAGACGCACATCATGTTATCTAAAATAGACTTGACGCAGGGAGGCATCACCGGCACTCTGCTACGTTTTACCTTACCTATGATTATAGGCTCACTGCTACAACAGTGTTACAACATAGCCGACACGCTGATTGTAGGACAATGTATAGGTTCCGGCGCATTGGCCGCCGTCGGTTCCGCCTACACGCTGATGGTTTTCCTTATTTCCATCCTGCTGGGATTGTCCATGGGAAGCGGAACCGTTTTTTCCTTGCAATATGGAGCCGGACGGACGGATTCCCTACGCCGTAGCATCTATGTATCCGTCCTGCTGATCGGCACAGTAACATTGATTCTAAATATAGCGGTTTTCGTCTGGATTCATCCCATCCTCAGGATATTGCAGATTCCCAAAGATATTTATGGCATGATGTATGATTACTTGTGGATTATCTTTTGGGGAATCGGCTTTACCTTTATCTATAATTTCTATGCGGCATTGCTGCGTGCCATAGGAGATGCCGTCACTCCTCTTTGGTTTCTGGCGGTTTCCGTTGTACTGAACATCGGGCTGGATTTGTTCTTTATCTTGCAGTTGGATTGGGGAATCAAGGGAGCAGCCATCGCCACGGTAGCCGCACAGGGAGTATCCGCTTTGGGAATTATGGGATATGCCTACGTGAAATACCCCGAACTGAGATTACACCGCAACGACCTGCATTTCGACCGTCACTGCCTGAAAGAGATCACTTCGTTCTCCGCACTGACCTGTGTACAACAATCGGTGATGAATCTGGGCATTCTCATGGTACAAGGATTGGTCAACAGTTTTGGCACTGTAGTCATGGCCGCCTTTGCGGCAGCAATAAAAATAGACTCGTTTGCCTATATGCCGGTACAGGAATTCGGAAATGCCTTTTCCACCTTTATTGCCCAGAACTTCGGAGCGAGAAAAGAGGAACGGATCCGCAAAGGAGTGAAAAGTGCCTTGATTACCACCGTTCTCTTCTCTTTGGTCATTTCCATTCTGGTCTTTTTATTCGCCAAACCATTGATGCTGATTTTTGTCCGCCCCCACGAAACGGAAATTCTGAACATCGGTATCAGTTATTTACGCATCGAGGGAGCGTTTTATTGCGGAATCGGGATTTTGTTCCTGTTATACGGATATTATCGTGCCATCCGTATGCCGGGAATGTCCGTAGTGCTCACAGTGGTATCGTTGGGAACCCGTGTAGCCCTTTCCTATTGGCTTGCCGGCATTCCTGCCATCGGGGTCATCGGAATCTGGTGGTCTATTCCTATCGGATGGTTTATAGCGGACGTCATCGGCATCATATATTATAAACAACTTAAAAAGGAAACAGCAAAGGAAGTACCAGCACCATGACAATGCCCATAATAATCTGCAACGGCAGCCCTACCTTTACATAATCCATAAAGGTATATTGTCCGGCGGGCATCACCAGCGCATTGGGCGGAGTGGAGAATGGAGAAGCGAAACACATACTTGCCCCCAGTGTCACCGCAAAGAGAAAAGGTACGGGACTTACCCCTATCTGCGTTGCACTTTGCATCGCGATAGGAGCCAGAAGCACTGCGGTAGCCGTGTTGCTGATAAACATCGTCATCAGGGAAGTAGTGAAATAAATACCCGCCATCAGCGCCAACGGTCCGTATGTTCCCAGTTCACTGACCAGACTGTTCGAAATGTATTCGGAAGCCCCTGTCTTTTCCAATGCCAGCGACATAGGCAGCATGGCCGCAATGAGTACGATGCTTTCCCAGTTAATGGTTTTGTAAGCCGCCTCCACATTGCGGAAACATCCTGTCAGTACCATCAGGATACCCGCAATCATCACTGCCGTCACCGGAGCTACCGGAATGAAGTCGAACACCATCATTGCCACCATCAGCACCATGATAACGGCAGCTACCGGTGCTTTGTAATCCAGCGTGACCTTTGCAGCCTCGGCCAGCGGTTGTCCCAGTACCACCCAGTCGGCATCCTCCTTGCTCAGCCGGGCGATATTGTTCCATGTACCCTGCACCAGCAACACATCCCCGCTATGAATCCGCTCATTGCCCAAGTCCTGCAACAAATATTCCTTCTTCCGGCGGATACCCAGTACATTCACATTAAACTTGTCACGAAAGCCCACCCCCTTTATCGTCTGGTTTATCAGATTGGAGGAAGGCATCAAAACGATTTCAGCAATACCTATGTCATAAAAATCCAATGAATTGGCTGAGTTTTTCGCTTCTTCGGTAGTATGCTCGTCCAGCATCTCCAGCAGATAATCTTCGGCAAACAACTTTATTTTCTCAAAATCCCCCGTCACATACAGAATATCCTCTTTCTGAAGAACCGTACCGGGATCGGCCAGCTTCTGAGTAATTGTTTTCAGGAAGCGGTGTTGTGACATATCCCCACGACGCACCTCCAGTATATTCAATCCATACTTGCGCCGGATATCCAACTCTATAATCGTCTTTCCATGCAGCCGGGAGTCACCCACCACCCTCAACCGGAACAAATTACTGGATAGCCCGTATTCCTTCACCAACTGTTTCAGGGATTTGCCCGAATGAACATTGTCTTCCCCGTTTTTCCCCCGTTTCGAAAGAAACCATTTACTGAGCGGAAGCAACACCAAAGTACCCACTGCCACACAAATAATCCCTACCGGAAAAAAAGAGAAGAACGAAAGCGGAGGAAAACCGGCCGAAGTCAACGCATTTTGAATAACAAGGTTGGGCGGTGTACCAATCAGTGTCATCATACCTCCCATACTGCTGGCAAACGCCAACGGCATAAGCAGACGACTGGAATTCATGTTGGCACTGACTGCCAGACTGACCACGATAGGCAACATCAGAGCCACCGTACCTGTATTGCTCACAAAAGCCCCGATGGCAGAAGTCACCAACATTACAAGCAAGAATAATTTCAATTCACTCTTACCCGCTAATTTCAGAATGTGTGAACTGATCATTTTGGCAAGTCCTGTCTGGAAAATCGCTCCGCCAACCACAAACAGCCCCACCATCATAATGACGACCGAATTGGAGAATCCGGACAAAGCCTCGTCAGGAGTCAATATCTGAAAAATCAACAAAGCCACTAAAGCACAAAGAGCCACAAGATCCGACCGTATCTTGCCATTTACAAAAAATACTGCGGACAGTACAAGGATAATAATCGTAATGAGCATAGGTATTAAATTATTGTTTCATTCATTCGTTGTTGCATTTGTACAAGTTCTTTTTGCAAAATAAAAAATATATTCCGATAATAGAAACAAACCCCGAATGTTTTTGTTCTTAAAAGAACAACATGAACGACATTTTCATCTAAAATTTATGTATTTTTGTAGCCCTATAGAAAAGAACAGACATACAAATGATGGAAGAAACAACCTGCAAACCTGATTATTCGAATTCGATGGCGGAACATCTGGGTATCCGGTTTCTACCCTCCACCGAGGATGCGGTACATGCCGAAATGCCTGTAGACCATCGTACTTCACAACCCTTTGGTATGTTGAACGGCGGCGCGTCACTGGCTCTGGCCGAGATTGTGGCAGGGCATGGCTCTACGTCGCTATGCCGGGAAGGCGAATATGCCTGCGGAGTACAAGTAAGTGGAAATCATCTGTCGGCCGTGCCCGTCGGAGGCAAAGTATTCGCCACCGGCAAACTGATTCACCGCGGCAGATCCTCGCATATATGGAATATAGATATCACCACTCCACAAGGACAACTGGTTTCTACTGTTCGTGTCGTTAATTTCATACTGAAAAAGAAATGAATCTACCAGATATACATACGCAAAAATTATTGGATTGCCTTACACACAGCCGCCTCGGTTTCGCCCTCTACCGGTTACCTTGGACAGACGAATGCTACCTGGTATTGCAAACCTCGGGCGATGTGGAACAATTAGCGGACATTCAGGAACTGAATGGAAAGAAAGGATTTGTCATGGCTCCTTTCCGGATATCGGAGGAACATCCCTTGGTACTTATCCGTCCGGATGTCACCGCATACGACTGGAGCGAAATCAGCGAAGCACTGTCTTCACTGGAATGTGCGGATGCCCTGCTCACCTGCAAAAGCCGGCAGAGTGAACTCTCCCCTTTTGTTTCCGAAGAAACGGATAAAGAACAATATACCCGCGCATTCGGGCGTTTCATCACTCCCTTACAAGAGAAGCGGTTCCAGAAACTGGTTCTGTCACGTTCTTCCGCCAGACATATCGGAGATGATTTTTCACCACTCGGCGCTTTTGTCCGGGCCTGCAACAACTATCCGCGCATGATGATTTACCTATGCCACACCCCTGCTTCCGGAACCTGGCTGGGCAGCACACCGGAAATCTTATTAAGCGGACACGGCAAAGAATGGCACACCGTGGCCCTGGCCGGTACCATGCCGATGCAGAACGAAGTGATGCCGACAGACTGGGACAGGAAGAACCGGGAAGAGCAGGGCTATGTGGCTGATTACATCCGCCGGATCGCCAAAAGATTCGGCAACAAGATGACGGAAAAAGGTCCTTATACCGCCCGTGCCGGACAATTGGTACACCTCAAGACCGATTTTTATTTCTTGTTGAAAAATACAGACCATATAGGCGATTTATTGCAAGAACTCCATCCCACTCCCGCCGTCTGCGGCCTACCCAAAGAGGAGGCTTTCCGGTTTATTCCGGACAATGAAGGGTACGACCGCAGTTATTATTCCGGATTCACCGGCTGGCTGGATACAGAGGGGCATACCGATATCTACGTCAATCTGCGCTGCATGGAAATAAAGCCGGGTGAAGCCATCCTGTATGCAGGAGGAGGAATACTGGCTTCCTCGGAAGTAGAATCGGAATGGATGGAAACGGGAGACAAGATGAATACGATGCGGAGCATCCTTCATCCTGACTTTATAAGTAAATAAATGGAAACAATTAAAGTAGAAGAATAATGTATTCAGACAAAAAGAACATACTTCAGTTGGTGGCACTTCTCAAAGCGCACGGTGTGCGGAAAATAGTGCTTTGTCCCGGCAGCCGTAATGCTGCCATCGTACATACTCTGGCCAATATAGAGGACTTCACTTGTTATTCTGTAACCGATGAACGCAGTGCCGGTTTTTTTGCCATCGGCCTATCTTTACAAGGGGGAGGCCCTGCCGCAGTATGCTGCACTTCCGGTTCGGCCCTGCTGAACCTGCACCCTGCCGTAGCCGAAGCCTTTTACCAACAAGTACCTCTGATTGTCATTTCCGCCGACCGCCCCGCTGCCTGGATAGGACAAATGGACGGACAAACCCTGCCCCAGCCCCATGTGTTCGGAACGTTAGTCAAGATGTCTGTCAACCTGCCCGAAGTACATACTGAGGAAGACGAATGGTTTTGCAACCGCCTTATCAACGAAGCCATACTGGAAACCACCCACCACGGCAAAGGGCCTGTACATATCAATGTACCCATTTCCGAACCCATTTACCGCTTCACCGCCAAAACACTTCCCGAAGTACGTGTCATCACCCGTTATCAGGGACTGAGCGTGTACGACCGTGACTATAAGGAACTGATCGAACGGCTGAACAAGTACAACAAGCGCATGGTCGTGGTAGGCCAGATGAATCTGATTTACCTGTTCGAGAAAAAATATGTGAAACCGCTTTATAAACATTTCGCCTGGCTGACGGAACATCTGGGCAACCAGACCATCCCCGGCATTCCTATCAAGAATTTCGACGCCGCCGTTTATTCCATGACACCGGAACGCCAGGAAGACATGGCCCCCGAAATACTGATTACCTACGGCGGACACATCGTATCCAAACAATTGAAGAAATACCTGCGCAATCATCCCCCGCGCGAACACTGGCATGTTGCCGCCGACGGGAAGATAGCCGATTTATACGGTTGCCTGACCACCGTCATCGAGATGGATCCGTTTGAGTTCTTGGAAAAAATAGCTTTCCTGCTGGACAACAAACCTACCCATTATCCGCTGATGTGGGAAAACTATTGCAAAACCATTCCGATGCCGGACCTTGCTTATTCCGAAATCTCCGTTATCGGAAAACTCATCCGGGCATTGCCCGAACCCTGTGCCCTGCATCTGGCAAACAGCTCCACCGTGCGCTATGCACAGTTATTTACAGTTCCTCCCCAGGTGGAAATCTGTTGCAACCGGGGAGTGAACGGCATAGAAGGCTCCCTGTCCACCGCCATCGGTTATGCCGCCGCTTCCAGCAAGCTGAATTTCATCATCATAGGCGACTTGAGCTTCTTCTATGACATGAACGCACTGTGGAATCAAAATTACGGTGCCAACATCCGCATCCTGTTACTGAATAACGAAGGAGGAGAAATATTCCACACCCTGCCTGGAATGGACAAATCAAGTCGTTCCAGGGAATTTATCACAGCCGAGCATTACACCACCGCCAAAGGCTGGGCGGAAGAACGCGGCTTTATTTACATGAAAGTGACCGGAGAAGAAGAGCTGGAAGAAGCGATGCAGCCATTCACCTCATCCGAGACACGGATGCAACCCATGCTGCTGGAGGTGTTTACCGACAAGGAAAAAGACACCACCCTGTTAAGAGAATATTATCACGGACTTAAAAATAAAAATGAATAATGGAAACAAGAGAATGGAAAACCATCAAAGAATATCAGGATATTCTGTTTGACTTTTACAACGGAATAGCGAAAATCACCATCAACCGTCCGCGTTACCGCAACGCGTTCACCCCCACCACCACTTCGGAAATCAGCGACGCCCTGTATTACTGCCGCGAGTGCCAGGATATCAATGTAGTGGTTCTGACCGGAGCAGGCGACAAAGCCTTCTGCAGCGGGGGAGATATGCACGTAAAGGGGCATGGCGGCTATATCGGCACGGATGGAGTTCCCCGTCTGAATGTGCTGGACGTACAAAAGCAAATCCGGTCACTGCCTAAACCGGTCATCGCCATGGTAAACGGTTACGCCATCGGCGGCGGTCATGTGCTGCATGTGGTATGCGATCTGACCATTGCCTCAGAGAATGCCATTTTCGGACAGACAGGTCCCAAGGTAGGCAGCTTCGACGCCGGATTCGGCTCTTCCTATCTGGCACGCATCGTAGGGCAGAAGAAAGCCCGTGAAATATGGTTCCTTTGCCGTCAATACTCCGCACAGGAAGCACTGGAAATGGGATTGGTCAATACAGTCGTTCCTTTCGACCGCCTGGAAGACGAAACCGTGGCATGGGCAGAAAAGATGATGGAGCACAGCCCGCTAGCTCTTCGTATGATCAAAGCCGGACTGAATGCCGAACTGGACGGACAAGCCGGCATACAAGAACTTGCCGGAGATGCCACCATGCTGTATTACATGACAGAGGAAGCACAGGAAGGAGGAAAGGCATTTTTGGAAAAACGCAAGCCACGGTTCCAGGATTATCCGAAGTTCCCATAACCAGTGGTTCATTTTTCCGGTGGAGGACAACCCAATAGTCCTCCTTGCTTCCCATTAACCACTAATCACTAATAAGAATGTTCCAAACCCGAATTATAAAAAAACAATTACACTTCAAGCAACCGGCAGGTACTTCCAGAGGAGTATATACCACCCGGAATGTATGGTACATCCTCCTCACCGACACCGGCAGCCGCCACTATGGCGTGGGTGAATGTGCCCCTCTCCCTGCCCTGAGTTGTGACGATATCCCCTCATACGACGAGGTGTTGGCTACTGCCTGCAAGAACCTGGAAAAGAACGGGGAAATAGACCGGGAAGCCTTGCTTCCCTATCCGTCCATCCTGTTCGGAATGGAAACCGCCCTGCTGCATTTCCGGGCACGCAGCCTGCAATTCTGGCACACCCCGTTCAGCAAAGGCAAAGAGGGCATCCCCATCAACGGACTCATCTGGATGGGAAACTTTGACGAGATGTACCGGCGCATCGGGGAAAAAATGCAGCAAGGCTTCCGCTGCATCAAACTCAAAATAGGCGCCATCGACTTTGAAAAGGAACTGGAGCTGCTGGCGCACATCCGCCGGCATTTCACCCCAGCCCAAATCGAACTGCGTGTAGATGCCAACGGTGCTTTCTCTCCTGCCGATGCCCTCGAAAAGTTACATCGTCTTTCCGAATTCCAGCTCCATTCCATCGAACAGCCCATCCGTGCGGGGCAATGGAATGAAATGGCCCGGCTCTGTGCCGCCACCCCCTTTCCCATTGCACTGGATGAAGAGCTGATAGGCATCAACCGGCGCGACCGGAAAATAGAATTGCTGGAAACCATCCGTCCTCAGTACATTATCCTGAAACCTTCTCTGCACGGAGGAATCAGCGGCTCCGAAGAATGGATGGAACTGGCGGCTGAAAGAGGCATCGGCTCATGGGTCACTTCCGCTCTGGAGTCCAATATCGGACTGAATGCCATCGCACAATGGTGTGCCACCTTGCAGCCCGCCCTCCCCCAAGGACTAGGTACCGGCTTGCTGTTTACCGACAATATAGACTATCCGCTTCACATCGAAGGGGACTGCCTTTGGTTCCACCCCGAAGAACAAGAACCCGACTTACTAAACTGGCTGAAACAATGACAAAATTCTGCACCAATAGAAACAAACAGACCATTCTGATAGAAAGCATCCCCTACTCCAACTGGGAAATTGAAATGGTAAGAATGAATATCCCTGCCGACAACCGAAGCTTCCGGCAGGAACTTTTCTCCTTTCTTTCCGAATGGTTTGACCCGGCAGACACCCTGCCGGTACATACTTCAGGCTCCACCGGCAAACCCAAGGAACTGTATGTAGAAAAAGAACGCATGATGGAAAGCGCCTGCCTCACCTGTTCCTTCCTCGGACTGCAAAAAGAAGATTCCGCCCTGCTTTGTATGCCCTTGCAATACATTGCCGGAAAAATGGTGGTAATACGTGCCTTGGTAGCGGGACTGGACTTGCTGCCTGTCACCCCCTCCGGACATCCTTTAAAAGACCTGACAAAAGCACCCGTCTTTGCCGCCATGATCCCCATGCAAGTCTATAACTCACTGCAAGTTCCCGAAGAGAAAGCGATATTGCAACAAATCAGACACCTCATTATCGGAGGCGGTCCTATCGACTCCCAACTGAACGCTGCGTTAAAAGATTTCCCCCATGCCGTATGGTCTACCTACGGCATGACCGAAACCTTGTCACACATTGCCCTACGCAGACTGAACGGTCCTGAAGCTTCAGACTGGTACACCCCTTTCGAGAGCATACAGATCCGTCTGAGTAAAGAAAACACCTTGGTGATATACGCTCCCGAAATTTGCGAAAAAGAACTGGTGACCAATGACATAGCCGAGATAAACGGACAGAACCAATTCCGCATTCTAGGCAGAAAAGACAACACGATCAATACAGGAGGAGTAAAAGTGCAGATAGAACAAGTAGAGGCCGCATTGAAAGAACACCTGTCCGTTCCTTTCCTGATCACCTCCGCCCCCGACGAAAAATTCGGAGAAATCATTGTACTGCTTGCCGAAGGACAACTGCCCGACGACATAGAACAGACCTGCACACATCAATTACCTCCCTACTGGCGTCCCAAACGTTTTGTTCCGGTATTCAAACTTCCCCTGACAGAAACCGGGAAACCCGACCGTGCCATAGCCAAATTACTGGCGCAAAAATAACTCCGATCCATTCATAAAGGGTGAATTCAAAAACCAATCAAACGGTCTTTTTGAATTCACCCTTCTTTCTGTAAAAAAGAATAATTTTCCGTGTTCTCCTACAACTTACGGAAAGCTCAAATTGTTTTCCTATCAGTATATTAAAAAAATCAAATACACGTAGTTTTTTTCCGTTTTATTTTCCCTTATGTCCACTACTCCCGGTGGAATGTATCATTAAATTCTAATTTTGTGAAGCTAGATTTGATACAAAGTATGTTATATAATAACCCAAAACCACAGGATACCAAAGAAGGACTGTCCGACCAAGATTTCAGTATTTATATGGATGCGCACACAGTGCCTTTCAGCAAATACCCCTCTTATATGCCGGCAGGAGTTTTGGGTATATGTACCGAAGGAAATGCCGAAATCCAGGTTGGCCTCCGGAAATATGTTATTTGCGCAAACGATATTCTTATTTTCATGCCGGGATTCCTGGTTTCATTTATAAAATCCAGCCCGACTTTCACCATCGACTATTGTACTTTTTCAAATGTCCTTTTTTATGACGTGATCAATGGAAGTATCAAACGTTTTCCGACCGGTTTTCATACCTACACCCAGACCCACTGCGTCTATTCGCTATCCCAAGAGAAAGCGGAACAGTTCTCCATCTATTTCCGGTTATTATACAACAGAGCCACTTCGCCAACTTATTTATTTACAAAAGAATCTATTACCAATCTGCTGAAATTACCTTTTCTGGAACTTTATGCAGACTATTACAGCACGGTAAAAGAACATAAAGTCACCACCTTGCATAAAGAAGAAATCGGATACTTTTTTCTGGATTTGCTGTTAAAGCATTACAAAGAAAACAAAGAAGTGGCGTTCTATGCCGAAAAGTTGCATGTTTCCTCCAAATACCTGACTGAAGCCTTGACCCTGGTAAGCGGAAAATCCCCCAAAGAATGGATTATACATTATACCCTGCAAGAGATTTACGCACTATTGGAGAATCCATCCATCAGCATACAGGAAATCGTTCAAAGAACCCGGTTTGCCAATCTTGCCACCTTAAGACGTTTCTTCAAGCGGCATACCGGAACATCCCTGTTGCAATACCGGAAACAGGACTTATACAAAAATAATCAATAGGTACCTCAATAAAAAAATCAGCCCGTTCCACACATTCTTCCGGAACGGGCTGATCCCTCTATCTACCAAAACTTGTTGTTTTCCTTACTATACTCAAATCCGGCCGCCTTCAGTTTTTTCACCAACAGCTCCTTGTCTACATTCATATCATCACAAAGCTCGTCCAGCGAATGATAGCAGTCACGAAGTTTCATATTCACCATGCTGAAAAGCATCATCGGGTCATCAGGTAATTCCATATCAATATCTCCTTTTTAAAAATCGGATGCAAAGTTACAAAACTTTTCATAATGATACGTATTCCATCGCCAAATATCGGTTTGACAAAAAGTTATCCCCTGCTTTTTATCCTATCAGTCCGTCAGCTTCACCGTTTCCATCTTCCCCGGAACCAAAGTAAGACGCGCCGTTCCATCCCTGTCTATCTCCACTTCCATATACCGGGCCCGGATAATGATCCTTCCGTCTACAGCCAGTACCCCCCACTGGCAGGAGCTGTCCTGATAGGCGCAATAACCACCCACCGGATGCAATATCCTCCGATAGACAGGTGGAATCAAAATCCGCTCCGCTGTCCTCAGCCCCCATTTCACTCCTATTTGAAAAGGTACGGCCTCCACACTCCTGCTGATTATACGCTGCCGTTTCCGTTCATACTCGCACTTCTCCTCACGCAAGCGTTTCTCCACACGCTCGTCCGCCTGTCTTCGGAGCAATGCCACCGCCTCATCAAAACCCTCACTCCGGTCCGACGGACGGTTACAGGCCACATAACGCTTTCCATGCCCTTTCTCCACATGGTAATACCGTCCCTCCTCATCCATCACCACAATACTTTGATCCGGCAACCGTCCGCTCAGGTAATAAGCACGCTCCTCATCCCCCTCCAACAGACAAACCTGCGGTTCACAACAAAAGCCTCCTTCTTCCATGCGGCGGCATCGGGAAGGCACTCTGCCATCGTACATCTTCACATAAAACCCCATCCACACGATGGACAAAGAAGGCAACCCGCATGTATTGGCATACACCTGCCTTGTCCTGCTGTAATAAGTACGGTTCGCCTGTAACAATTCTATGCTCCCGTATCTGAGGACACGCGGGCGGACAGAATAACACCGGCCGTTCCGTAAATCCACATAAGACACCGAATTCCCGGCATGACGGACTTGCAACAAATCATCTTTCAGAAACCTCACCTCACGGCAATGCCCCGGTTCGGCCACCAAAGCCCCCGTATCATCCAGTACCCGGACACACCCGTTCCGAAGCCTCCCCACGGCAAAACGTCCTTTGATACTCAAAATCTCTTTAAACGAAGCGTCCGGCAGCATCTCATCTCCCTTTTCCAATCCCCAAAGACCTGTTTCCTTATCTACAAATGCCCTCAGCCTGCATGACGGTGACTGCTCCTTCTCATCCGGCAAAGCCTGCTCTCTGATGGAAGAAAGCAAACGCCCGTGCTCCATAACCACCACCAAGTCCCCACCGGCTTCAGCCGGCCTTTCCACCACCGGAAAAGCGGTAACGGAAGCATCACAGTTCATCCGTCCGGGCAAACTCCCCTTTCCCGCCATCCGTCCCCGGAACATAGCATCCCAGTTCCATCGCTGTGTAGGAAGCCCGAAAATGCGGTACAGCCCCACATTGTCTATCAGCATACACGCCTCCTTGCCCTCCGATCTCCGCAATCCGCGCCCTACCTGCTGCAAATATTTAGCCAGTGACAAAGTAGGACGGGCCAGTTGTACAAACTCCACATCGGGACAGTCGAACCCCTCGCTGAATACATCCACATTCACCAGCACCTCGATTTTTCCATGTCTGAACTCCTCCACCATCCGCTTACGCTCCATAGCAGGAGTCTTGCTGTCCACAGCCACCGCATTCACTCCCCGCCTGCTGTAATACTCCGCTATCCGCCGGGCATGTTCAATGCTGATGGCATACACCATCCCCTTCTTGCCGGAAGCAAACTGCCTGACACTGCGGTACAGGCGCTCGATACCGGGACGCCTGTTCAGTACCGCATCCATCTCTTTCACCTGATAATCCCCATCGGCCCCCCGTTTCTCCAGACCGTCAATGAGCCGCTGCTCCTCGCTGCCGGGACGGATGGATACATAATCGAACACAGACAACACGCCTTTTTCAATAAACTCGGCAATACTCCACGAAGTAACCAGTACCTCGAACAGTTCCGTGAACCCCCTACGGTTCAGGCGGCAAGGTGTGGCAGTCACACCCAGTTTCTTTGCGGCAGGATAACGCTTCCACATCTCCGTGTAAGAAGCAGCCAAGGCATGATGAGCCTCGTCTATCACAATCAGTCCCGGAGCATCACCCGCCTCATTCCAGTGCCGGGACAGCCATTGGACAGACATCACCCTGACCGGAGTATCCTCCCTCCGGATACCATATTTAGCCAGCGTTTCCTCCATTTGCGCCACCAGTTCCCTACGATGGGCAATAAGCCATACCCCGCTGCCGGCAGAAGACACGAACTCACTGACCACAGATGCCAGCAAATGTGTCTTGCCCGTACCGGTAGGCATCTGCACCATCACACTCCGGTGAGCTTTCCACGCTTCCATCAGACGTGTTTTCATCTCTATCTGATAATCCCGCAACATAAATAATTTGCCGATTTGCTAACGTGCCAATGGAGTAAGAGGATAACTGAAAAAATTATTTACTAGCCAGCATATTATTAATCTGCGCCCGTATATTGGCTATCGTACCGCCCGACACAAGCCGTTTGGCAAAAGGTAGCAACGACTTGATGAAAGCCGCTTTCACCACCGTGTGTTTGTCTACATTCCTACAGTTCTCATCGGCCAGCATCTTTCCTACCACCACCGCCAGTTCGCGTGCCGTGGTACACTCTCCCAAAAGTATCTTGTAAGCCCTCATCACCTTTATATCGGGTATATAGACCGATACGTAAAATTCATCATCCGACAGTTCCGCCGGCTCCTGTGCCGGCTTCTCATCCGTCACACTTTCTGTACTCTCCGTTTTCTCAGAATCTTCCGGTTGGTCGGCGGCCTCATCACCCCGGTCGCCATAAAAGTTCTGAATGGCGGAAGACGCCACAGGGGCAATCAGATTGTTTCCGCCATAAATATTTATCATCATATCAGGTTTTTCATTCATATACTATTTCTTTTCTCTATTCTTTAATTATTATCAACAGATCGTTAATCAAAATCCATATTTTATCAATATATAATCAATAGCATGCACCAATAGTAAACAGATAGTAAACGGTTATGAACCGATTTCCATACGTCATTCCCTACCCGTATATTTGTGCAGATAAATCAAAATCAATTTCTTTTATGAAAGAATACATCATGTCATTTTTCAATGCACCCGTCACCAATAAAATACCCACATGTATATGCAGTGTGGCAGGGCTTCATACCTACATCAGCACCAATCCGCAACTGGAAGAACTGACGCGTAAAGTCAGAGCCGGACTCGGAGACAAGCAAGTGTTCCGAAAGAATAAACAGACCCTTTTACCGTATGTCACTCCGGCAGGTATCTTCTCTTACTGCAAAGAGCAATGCATGCAAGTTCCTTCGGGCCTCTTTGTCATAGATATTGACGAACTGGCTTCCACCGAAGAAGCGGCAATGTGGCGCGACCGCCTCTTTGCCGATGAAGTGCTGCACCCCGTACTTTCCTTTGTCAGCCCCGGAAACCAGGGAGTAAAACTGTTTATCCCTTACCGCATAAACCCTTTCCTGAGCGTGGAAGAATCCTTCGACAATGCCCTGCACACCGCATGGGAGTATCTGGAATGGAAATACGAGCTGAAAGTGGACAGGGCCAATGCCGACTTGTCCAGAGCCTGTTTTCTGTCGCACGACGGAGAAGCGAAAATCAATAACCATAAATATTAAAAAATGAACGATTCTATTTCTATCTTGGAACAGCTGGTAACAGCCATCGAACAAGCGGGAGTCAATGTGGCCCCCACCTATCAGGAATATATGCCGCTGGCCTTTGCCATAGCCAACAGTTGCGGAGAAGAAGGACGCACCCGGTTCCACCGCATCTGCCGCATATCCGAAAAGTACCACCACGATGAAGCAGACAAACTGTACGGACATGCCCTGACCAAAGGAACAGGCAGAAATTCCCTGGGAACCGTCTTCCATCTGGCAGAGGTGGCCGGGGTGAAAATGGACCCGAAACTTGCAAACTTGCAGAACTTGCAGTCTCTCCACACCCACACACGTGCGCGCGTATCCTATAATGCCCATCCGGATGCTTCCGACGGGACTCCGCCCGATGCCGTTTTCACGGACCCAGCCTCCCCCCTGTCCGACGGCGTGTCCAAGACCATCCTCCCTGCCCGACTTCCCTATTTCCCCGACTACCGCTGGCCCGCCTTCCTGCAAGGAATCATAGACTGCGGTAACTCTCCCGCCCAACGGGATATCCTGCTGCTGGGTGCGGCAACCGTGCTGGGAAGCACCCTCAACAAACTGGTAAGTTTTGTGTACGGACGAAAGCACAAGTATCCCTGTCTGCAAGTATTCGTCACCGCGCCTCCCGCTTCCGGCAAAGGTGCGCTGACCTGGGTACGCCGTTTGGCAGAACCCATACACAACGCGCTGCTGGACACCTACCGGGAAAAAATAAAGACCTACCGCATGGAAAAGACCAAATGGGACACTTTGGGGAAGGAAAAGGCAAATACCCCCGAACCCGAACAGCCCCAGCTGAAAATGCTCCTCATAGCCGGCGACAATACCGGTACAGGCATACAGGAAAACCTGATGGACTCCGGAGGCGTAGGACTGATATGCGAAACCGAGGCCGACACCGTGAGCACCGCCATTGGAGGCGACCACGGACACTGGAGCGACCTCCTCCGGAAATGTTTCGACCATGACCGGCTGGCCTACAACCGGCGCACCAATCACGAATACCGCGAATGTAACGTCACGTTCCTCTGCGTACTTCTCAGCGGCACGCCTGCACAAATCAAGCCCCTTATCCCATCGGCCGAAAACGGATTGTTCTCTCGCCAGCTGTTCTACTATATGCCTGCCATTGAAGAATGGGAAGACCAGTTCAATGAAGCGGATACAGACTATGACTCCCGTTTCCTGGAATGGGGGGCACAATGGAAAGAAGTGCTGGACGCCATCACCGCTTCGGTGAGCAACATCAACATGAAGCTCACCCACGAGCAAAAAGAGATATTCAACTTCCACTTTGCCCGCGTATTCGGACGAGCCTCCGCCATTCACGGTAACCAGATGAAAAGCGCCGTAACCCGTATTGCCATCAATATCTTCCGCATCATAAGCATTATCGCCCTGCTGCGCTCTCTGGAATCCCTGCTGCCGGGAGGCGAAAGGAGCGGTGAACCACAGGAAAACATCGTGCGTACCCTGCTGAACTGTCCCGGACTGACCCCGTCGGCCCATATTCCACAAGAAAACATAGCAGACGGAATCGTGCCGCAATTCAACCTCTCCATCCGCACCGACGACTTTTATGCCGTGCTGGCCCTGGTGGAACCTCTGTACCGCCATGCATGCCACATTCTCTCGCTCCTGCCCGCAGGAACCCCCACCGCACCATCGGCGAACATGACTCCCGAAACCCTGTTCGACTGCCTTCCCCTGCGCTTCACCCGCAACGAAGCCATCGACAAAGGAGAACAGGTAGGAGTTCCGGCAGGCTCGGTGGACTCGCTGCTGAAACGTATGACCGAACGCGGACAGCTGGTCAAAGTGGGGCGTGGCGAATACGAATTCAACGCGCGCATGCACACACGTACGTGTGTGGGTGTGAGAGAGAGTGCAAGTTCTGCAAGTTTGCAAGATTCCTGAATTTAAAATGTATAAATATGAAAGATTTCCTTTATTTCCCATCCATGACAAAAGGTAGCCTGGCTCTGCTCTATTTTCCCGGTTCAAATCCCCGGATAGCCACCCGGCATCTGATGAGGTGGATAAACGGCTGTCCCCCTTTGATGGAAGAGTTATCCGCAACGGGTTACCATACCTCGCAAAAAGTCTTCACGAGCCGCCAGGTGACACTGATCAACCGGCATCTGGGCAGCCCCGGATAGCCCTGCAAGCTCTTTGGAACAGGATGAAAGCCATAAAGTGCCACAAGGTGTCATAAAGCGTCAGCACGCATTTCACAGTACCTATCTTTGCAATGTCAACAATGAGGGAGCCGATACGTTACTAACCTTCGGCCTAGCATGTTACTAACATGTAACCCCATACGTTACTAACCTTCAGCCTTACACGTTACCTACGTGCAATCCGCAAGAAAAGTAAAGTATTCTCCCTCTTCACTGACGAAATTCATTTTTTATTTTTCATCTCTTAAAACCCTATTTATCATGATCAACTACAGCACCTGCATGCGTGGTAACCCCACCGACAAAGACGCGGCCAAGAAGGCGTATGCCAACGCCCAGTACTCACAAGTAATGACACTGGACAAGTTCTGTTACCACATTGCCAGCCACGGATGTGTATACTCGCGCGCCGATATCCAAGCCATCCTTATTCTTGCCGTGGACTGCCTGCGCGAGCAGTTGTTGAACGGACAGCAGATACAGATGGGCGATCTGGGCGTATTTTCGAACAGTATCCGAAGCCTCGGCGCCCATTCGATGGCAGAGTTCACTGTGGAGAACATCACCGAGGTGAACGTACTGTGGGCTCCGGGCGTCCGTTTCAACAACCTGCGCCAAGATGCCGAATTCCAACTGGTTCCCACGCGCAAGGCAGCCGCCGAAGTAGTGAAGGCATTGAAGGCCGGAAAGACTACGGTAGACCTGACAGGCAATTCTTCTGCCGCCGGCATTGCCGCTGACGACGCTGACGCCTCCCGCATTCCAGCCGCCTCCGGCGAACCGGCAGACGAAAATAGCTGATCGGCTTGTTCCGCTCCACAGAGATAACATGATGTGATTATGGAACACGGGCGACACGAACTCTTCTTTCACTCCCCCGTGTCCGTCCGCCAGTTCCGTAACCTCCTTTTGTTCCATTCGCATTTTAAACTGACAAAAAACAGATATTTCCATGAATGAATCCAACCACGAATCCAAGAAAATCACCTGGACACAAATCCTCCGGGCAGTTATCCAGGCAGCCATCGCGGCACTCACCGCTTTGGGCATTACCAGTTGCGCATCCCTCATCTAAAGAACAAACACAACATTTTCCAATTCTCAATTTATTATGATACAAGAAACATTCCCAATGATAATCGGTGAGGAAGAAATGAAAAACGAACGCCAACTCCTCACCGTAGAGGACGGACCGCTGATGCAAGGACGCGAATCAGTGCGATACCTCATCCTCCACTGTAGCGCCACACGTTGTGACAAAGACTATACTGCCGAGCAATTACTTCGTGACCATAAGACCCGTGGTTTCCGGACTGTAGGTTACCACTTCTATATCCGTCGCGACGGCACCATCACCCAGCACCGCAAACTGCTGGAAGTGGGGGCACACTGCCGTCCCTGGAACCGTTGCAGCATCGGCATCTGCTACGAGGGCGGTCTGAATGCGGACGGACATCCGGCAGACACCCGGACCGCAGAGCAGACAGAACAGCTTACCTTGTTGCTGATGCGTCTGGCAAAGCTCTTTCCCGGTGCCCGGATAAGGGGACATAGGGATATGAGCGGAAGCATCCCGAAGGCTTGTCCGTGTTTTGACGCGGAAGGGGTGTTCGGATATTTGGAAAGGTAATTTCTTTTTCCAAGGTTTCCCTTTGCCAGTGTTCGTTTCTGCTCTCAAGTAGAGAGTGATACTACTGGCAGAGGGAATTTTTTACTAAGATCATCCGGCCGGTACCGACACACCGAAACAGACTATCATATAGATAAAAATCCTTCCTGTTACGGGTTATTGTATAATCCGCGTTTATTTTTAAAGCTGAATAAATCCTAATCGGATAATCTTCTTTATTATTAAAGCTCCGGGAACAAGCGCTCTCGTTCCCGGAGCTCCCCCTGCACTTTTCACAAAGGACAAGGGTTCTGATCTAACATTAGTACCGGCTATGTTCCATTTCCGGCCGGCAGACGGAAATAACAGGCTGCAAAAACAAAGTTTTTTAACTGCTAAATTACTAAGGACCCTCATCGAGAAGGATCGTTAAGAACAGCCCGTTTTACTAATAGGCATTCTTCTCGCCACGGAAGACATTCGCCACCGTCCTGTACATGATGTAAAGGTCCAGACCGAAGCTCCAGTGCTCCAAATACCAGATATCACCACGGATACGGCCCTCCATGTCTTTTAGTTCCTTCGTTTCCCCACGGAAACCCGTAACCTGGCTCCATCCCGTTATACCCGGTTTCACAAAATGCCGCACCATATATTTATTGATCAGCCTTGAATATTCCTGCGTATGGAGAAGCATGTGAGGACGAGGCCCCACGATACTCATATCCCCCAACAGCACATTGATAAACTGGGGCAGCTCATCTATATTCGTCTTACGCATTATATTGCCCCAGCGCGTCTTGCGGGGATCATGCTCCGTGGCCTGTATCCTGTCGGCATCTGCATTTACTTTCATACTGCGGAACTTGTAACAATAAAACTCCCTGCCGTTCAGCCCGTTCCGTTTCTGGCGGAAGAACAGCGGGCCGGGCATGGTCAATCCGGTCACTATCGCCACCACAATCAGAATAACCGGAAAAAGCGTACAAAGGAACACCGATGAGACTACTATGTCAAAGGTTCTTTTCAGCAGGCGGTTCCCCGGCCAACTTAAGGGATCGGGGCGAAGGCCCAGGTAAGGGACGTTCCCCATGATGTTGAACGACATACGGTGGTGGAGATAATTGCGCACATTGGGCACACTGAAGAAATGTACCAGATGGTTCTCGCAGTAATCAATCAGAGAAACGATGACCTCTCTGTCTTTTGAGGGCAGGCAGCAGAACAGGTAATGTACATAATCATGTTTCTCCAGATATTCCTGTACCTGCGCCGGCTGGTCCAAATACGGACATTCTACCGGGAAAGCAGGATTCGCCTGACCGTCAAAATAGCCCACGACCGAATAACCTGTATCTTCACTGCCCGACATCTCATGGTAGATTTCCAGGTTGTTGTCCGTACTTCCTACCAGTACTACAAAACGCGTATGTTTCTTGCTCATACGGTAAAGCCTGATGAGAAGACGAAGAGTGAAACGGAACGAAACAAGACACAGAAACAGGAGGAAAAGGTACTCCAGCATGAACAGGGAGGCTATATCCGCATAGTTTCCTACAGAAAGGACCAGACCGCCCAGGAGGACAAACAGGAACATATTCTCGAACACACGTTTCCATATCTGAAGGGAATGCACTTTCCTCCGGTGAAGCACTACTCCTGAATGGATGGCGCAAAGGGCGTAACATAACATCAGTGTAAGCATGACTTGCAGAACGGTGGTTCCACCAACCTGCAGGCTATCCCACTGCATCTCATTGGACAGCTTGCTGAAAAGCAGGAATAGCAGACCGCAAAGAAAGGTCTCGGTGACAATCACAAAGGTCTCGATCAAGTGGTTGTAGGATGCTAATTTGTCTTTCATAGTGGTATGGGGGGTAAGTTTAAAGATGTATGCCGTATTATCCCCAACTGGGATTCTCATTATCTGTTCTTATACATCGACTCATAATATTTTTCATATTCGCCACTGGTAATATGATCCATCCATTCCTGATTGTCCAAATACCAACGGACCGTTCTCTCTATACCTTCTTCAAATTGCAAACTAGGCTCCCATCCTAATTCGTGCTTCAGTTTATTGCTGTCAATCGCATAGCGGAGATCATGACCTTTGCGGTCGGTCACATAAGTTATCAGACACTCTGAAGTGCCTTCCGGATTTCCCAACAAACGATCCACGGTTTTGATTATTACTTTTATCAAATCTATATTCTTCCATTCATTGAAACCACCGATATTATATGTATCCGCTGTTCTGCCCTGATGAAAAATAAGATCAATAGCACGGGCATGATCCACAACATACAACCAGTCGCGTACGTTCTCTCCCCTACCATATACCGGCAATGGTTTTCCATGACGTATATTGTTGATAAAAAGCGGAATCAATTTTTCCGGAAACTGATAAGGACCATAATTGTTAGAACAGTTTGTTACAACGGTAGGCATACCATATGTGTCATGAAAAGCACGAACAAAGTGATCACTACTTGCCTTACTTGCAGAATACGGACTATGAGGCTGATATTTGGTTTCCTCCGTGAAGAAAGTCCCGTCAAATTCCAATGCCCCATATACTTCATCGGTGGAAATATGATAGAAACGTTTCCCCTCATACTTTTCCGGCAGGGATTCCCAATACAACTTGGCTGCCTGAAGCAAAGCCAATGTACCCATCACATTGGTTTGTGCAAAAGTAAACGGATCTTTGATACTTCTGTCCACATGACTCTCGGCGGCAAGATGGATAATACCATCCACTTGATATCGCACCAATAATTCCTGAATGGTTCCAAAATCACAAATATCCGCCTTTACAAAAATATAGTTCGGTTTGTCCTCTATATCCTTCAAATTGGCCAGATTACCGGCATAAGTCAGTTTATCCAAGTTTATAATGCGGTATTCCGGATACTTATTTACAAAAAGACGTACCACATGGCTGCCGATAAAACCGGCACCACCGGTAATGATTATATTGCGTTTGAATGAATCCATAATTTAAAATATTGTTTTAATTAGTTATTGTTGAGTTTCCAATTCCAGCATACATTTCTTTAGAGAATCTTTCCAATAAGGGATAGTGATACCAAAAGTTTCCTTCACTTTTGTTTTATCCAGCACCGAAAAATGAGGACGTTCCACCTTACTGGGGAACTCATCGCTGTGACAAGGCTGTATGTCACAATTATTTCCGCTCAATTCACAAATTTCCTTCGCAAAATCATACCAAGAACATACCCCTTCATTGCTGAAATGATAGACACCTTGACGATCCAGCAAGTTCTCTTCGATTATGTTATAGATCAAAGCAGCCAAATCTCCGGCATAAGTAGGAGTGCCTACTTGATCAAAAACCACTTTCAGTGAATCTTTTGTTGAAGTCAATTGCCGCATGGTTTTCACAAAGTTCTTACCGAAAGGCGAGTAAAGCCAAGCTGTGCGGAAAATAAGATATTTACATCCTGCTTTTACCAAAGACTGTTCGCCCGCCAGTTTGGTTTTTCCATAGACACCCAACGGATCAGTTTCCCAAGACTCACGGCAAGGAATGTTTTTATCCCCTCGGAACACATAGTCTGTAGATACATGAATAAGCGTGGCACCTGTTTCTGCGGCAGCAACAGCCAAATTCTCCACAGCTTTGTTATTCAGCAAATCAGCCATAGCAAAATCATCTTCCGCCCTGTCTACATTCGTATAAGCAGCACAATTTACAATCACATCTATCTGCTCTTTTTTCAACATATTACGGACAGCTGTCGCATCTGTGATATCCAGTTCATTTACATCTGTAAAGAGATAACGATTCCGGCTGTCTAACGACACCCTGCGCATCTCATTGCCAAGTTGACCATTGGCACCTGTAACAAGTATATTCATCATTCGTATAGATTAATAGTGTAGTCAAACGGAGAGTCATAGTCTTTCAACAAAGGATGTTTCAAATCCTTCTCACTTAAAATGGCCTCGGCAACGGGTATTTTCCAATCAATACCCAGACTTTCATCGCGCAGCTGAATGCCACCATCAGCTTGCGGTGCATAGAAGTTATCGCACTTATATTGAAAAACCGCTGTTTCACTCAATACGGCAAAACCATGGGCAAATCCACGGGGGATAAAGAATTGGAGATGGTTTTCCTCCGTCAATTCCACCGCAACATGCTGCCCGTATGTAGGACTTCCCTTGCGGATGTCTACCGCCACATCAAGTACGGCACCTTTTACACAACGCACCAGCTTGCTCTGAGTATAAGGCATTTGCTGAAAATGCAACCCACGCATCACGCCATACGATGACATACTCTCATTATCCTGTACAAAATTGACAGGCATCACCTTTTCATTAAACTCCCGTTGAGAAAAAGATTCAAAGAAATAGCCTCTTTCATCTTTAAAGATGCGCGGTTCAATGACCACCACACCTTCTATTCCTGTTTTTATAACCTCCATATCTTAATCTAGATTTTCTTTGCCTGTACGTTCCACTTCATCAATCACTTTGAGCAGATACTGACCGTATTGGTTTTTCAGCATCGGTTTGGCAAGGTCACGCATCTTATCTGCCGTTATCCAGCCTTTACGATAAGCAATTCCTTCCAGACAAGCCACTTTCAAACCCTGACGTTTTTCAATGACTTCTATATAAGTCGAAGCTTCTGCCAATGAATCATGCGTTCCCGTATCCAGCCAGGCAAAACCGCGTCCCAACGTCTGTACTTTCAGTTCACGATCTTCCAGAAAACGCTGGTTCACTGTCGTTATTTCCAGTTCGCCACGTGCGGAAGGTTTGATGTTCTTGGCCACTTCCACTACTTTGTTGGGATAAAAATAGAGGCCCACCACTGCATAATTTGATTTGGGCTGTTCCGGTTTTTCTTCGATGCTCAGGCAGTTACCTTCCACATCAAATTCTGCCACACCATAACGTTCCGGATCGTTCACCCAGTAACCGAATACAGTAGCTTTTTGTTCTTCTTCCGCCATACACACGGCTTCACGAAGAAGAGAACTGAAACCGTTACCATGGAAGATATTGTCGCCTAATACCAAACATGCAGAATCATTACCAATGAATTTCTCTCCGATAATAAAGGCTTGTGCAAGACCATCGGGAGAAGGTTGTTCGGCATACTCGAACTTCACACCATAGTCTGATCCATCGCCCAAAAGACGCTTAAAGCCGGGCAGATCATAGGGAGTGGATATAATCAGAATCTCACGGATGCCTGCCAGCATCAAGACTGAAATAGGGTAGTAAATCATCGGTTTGTCAAAGATGGGGAGAAGCTGCTTGCTTACTCCCTTGGTGATGGGGTACAGACGGGTACCGCTACCACCAGCGAGAACAATTCCTTTCATACGAATAAGTTATAGTGTTTGTTATTTTAAATGTACTTTAAATATCACTCCGCCTGACAAATGCTTACATTCTGTCATTTCTACCACAGCATTAATATAATCTTTCCAAAAACTATATTTTAACCCACAGTTTATGGTACGACTGTCGTATTCAGCCATTACATTAAGATTGTTTAATGCCTTCACAAAGAAATTTGTACCCGATAGATAAAAATGAAAATTTACTCCAACAGCCGGACCGTTTAAATGATAGTCTTTCCGTTTATTGTATAAATAAGCAACATGAATGCCTAGCTCTCCCCTATTTTTGAAATAAAAATGCTTAGTACCAGCTATATAATATCGGTTCCAATGTCCATTACCCATCTCTCCTACTCCACCAATGCCATAATCATCTTTATCAGAATTTCCTAATATATCATTGGTACTTGGATCATTCGCGCCCAATACAATCTGAGGAGTCCATTCTTTCCACCACCCTTCTTTCCATATACGCAACCGCCCTGAAAACTGTCGGTCCTGGTTACAATATTTCCCCCAAACGGAAGGTGGGAAATAAGTACTACCATGTTCTGCCTTATGCAAGGTACAAGTATATCCGATTTCGAGCCAAGGAAAAATGGTGATATTAATGTAGTAATTAAACGTATGATAATTCCAATGGGCAGGAGTAGCAGCCACATCCAAATAAGAAGCTCCGAACAGGAATGTCTTATCCCGTTGCATATCGGCAGTAGGCATGTGCAGAAGTCCGGTGGTTCCATACACATACTGAGAAAAACCTTCCTGCCATATCATACACAGCAGAAAAACAAATAAAATTTTCTTCATTAAAACAAAAGGCAGGAAAAACAACAATCAACCTTGTTCCTTTTCAAATTTATCACGATAAAAATTATAGTTTAAAGAACGGTATCCGGAGAACAGTCTTTTTAAATAATATTGATTGGCAAAATGTACACTTGTCAAACAACGCAACAATCTATAAGGCAAATTGCTTTTGCCTTCATCCAACAACACCATTAGGATGAATGCCGTTTCCTCTTGTGCGGAAAGTTGTCTATACTCTTTTTTTGCCAAAACCTAATTATTCATGATGATATCATGAACAAAGGTAGCAATTTATTGTTTCTGAGAAAGCAACCAATAAAAATATTTTTCGTGTTTATCTATCAAACTTTCCCATGAGTATTCGTTCCGAATTTCTTGCAAATTGTTTTCAATAAACTTATTACGACAAGATTCATTTAATTCATAGATAGAATTCAGTAGTTTAGTTACGGCTTGAGAAGAAGCATAATAGTGTGCGTTATCTTTTAAAACCGCCCTGTTAAAGATATTATCATGTGCCAATATATAACAACTTGACGCCATTGCCTCCAGCAAAGAAGGATTCGTACCACCCACACTATGTCCATGAAAATAAGCAAACGAATAGTATCTGACTGAATTCAACTTTTTAAAATCATAAATCCCCCCTACAAAACGAATACCCGGTTGGCCTGTATACTTTCCTACCAAATACTTGCCATGAGGAGTATTCGTTTTTCCAACTATAATAAGTTCCTTTTTATCCGTTTCGCCAGATGCTAAAAAGCCTTGTATAGCCATTTCAATATTATTTTCAGGTTCCAAGCGTGCCACTAATAAATAATATTTGCGTGGTTGCAAACCAAACTCAGCCAATAATGATATGTCATAATCCTCATGGATATCTGCTCCATAAGCCAAGAACTTACTTTCTTTATTATACTTCTCTTTATAATAATCATGAATTCCCATGTTATCGGCAATCAAATAATGACTATGTTTCACGGTAGTACGTTCTTCCCAAAAAATGAATTTCTGTACCCATTTGTTGAATTTAGTACGCTTATATTCCAAACCATCCATATTAGTCGTAAATATGGGATATTTGATCTTCTTCACATTGAACCAAATATAAGCAGGTACAATACTTGTATAGCCGGCTTCGTAAATGATATCGAAATGCTCTTTTTTCAATGCATCTTTCAATGACGCAAAATCATAAAAGAAACTCCCTACCGAACTGCCCATCCAAGTTTCGGGACTATAGATATGCTTTATACGTACTCCTTTATAAGTGTCTTTTTTATAAGGATGGAAATGAGGTGAATATACCACAACCTCATGCCCACGTGCAGCCAACCCCACTGAAATATATTCGGCAAACTGTTCAAAACCTCCATAGTTATTTGGGATACCACGGGTGCTGATAAATGCTATTTTCATAATCTAACGAATTACTTCTTTAATCATTTTTAAATACTTTCCTTTCGGGTCTCCTACAGTAGGTGCTATATATCCGCCCTCGCCATATTCATTCCATGCATATATCAATATCATTTTAGGTTTACAACTTCTTTCATTCACAAATTGCACCGCATTTTTAAGATGTTGTTTAAAGAGTTGAGGTGTCCTGTTCACATAATAAAGAGATTTTTCTTGTTTCTCCCATGGCCTCTGATCCCATCCTGCCATTACCAATGGAATAATATTGTACTCTTTAGGATAAGTGTACCAACTTACTTCCGCATTCTTCGCTAAGGTCTCATACTCTTTTCTATAAGCATATCCCGGCTCATGTTCACGAATATTATACCATGAATTTGCACTGTATTTCTTACTTTTATCATTACAGGATATTGAAAACAGTCCTGCGTAATTTTTAGTTTTTAAATAGTCATTCATTTTGGTAAGCGATGGAGCAACTGCTTTGGCATTAAAGAATGCTACCACAGGCTTATTTTCAACTTTAAGATATTGACTATCTTGAAAATATGTTTCCGCCATATAATCCATTGCTTTCAACCAATTATCCTCCCCTTCTATCCGAGCTCCCTGGTGATTGGCTATTAATAAAGCGAATTTCATTTTATGCTTATTGCGAGCTTTCATAAAGAGCTTTAAACTAGTATGCGATGCATGATTTTCTATACTTTTAATATCCATCTCCCCCTTATCTTTTTTCCAATACCAGCAAAACAGGAAAAAAGTAATGCCATTTTGGGAAGCAATATCTATTTGACGTTCCATTATAGCTAAATCATCATTTCTCCACCCCCAAATTGGTTGACGTTCGTTATAATCATTATATAGTTTCTCTGTCAGATGAGTAGGGGCTTCTTGTGCCCATAGTTCTTGAGAATTATTTTTTCCGGACCAACCGTCAAAATAGTAGGCACCAATCATAGGAATAGTATTGTCTTGTGTCCAACCGTTCTGCGGACATACTATAAATTCTAATACTATAAGAAAAAACAGACAGAATATCTTAGCTTTCATCTTTTATTTTTTAATTTTCGACAGAACAATCTAAAAGGAACACCTAAAACAGAAATTAAAACAAGCCAATAAGCATAAGAAGGATAATATTTCTTCAAGTTGTCTCTAAAGCCCGTATCATCAAATGTTTCTATTCGAATAATATATTTATTAAAAAGTAAAGACGGAAGAAACTGTACCATAATTCCAAATAATATGTGTTTTTTACATTTCGTTGAAATATGCCCTTTCTTACAACATTCATCCAGCAACGAAGGATACTCAATTGTAAATGCCTCAAATTTATTATGTCCCCCTCGTTTAGGTATTCTTTGTACATCAAATAATAGGTTATCATTTATACAAAATAATTTTGCCTGATGCTGAGTAAGAAACAAGGAAGTGTGAGGAAACAATTTATTTAACTTCAGATTTTTGTCTATTTTATCAAATTCTGATTTCCATATATTAAACCCATTACTCCATGAAGACCAATATGAGAGGTTGTACATAAAATCATTAAAATTAGAATAGGTTTGACTTTTACGACTTCCCAATAATCCATTTGTATAAAAAATTAAAGTCTTATTTTCTATATTATTCTTTATCTCGGAAATAATTTTACTTAAACTCCCTTTTCTAAATAAAGTTTGGCTGTTATGCAGTTTAAAAAATTCTCCTTGTGCATAAGTCAACACATAGTAAGAATTCATGAATCCTTCGCAATTGGTATAAAAATATCTCAGATTAGGATACTTAAATTCTTCTGTCAACACTTTAATTGCCTGATTAGAATCATTATCTGATATAATAACTTCATACTTTTCTAATGGAACATCAGCATTATCTATAAAAATACTTTTCAAAGTTTTCCTAACGTATTCCACTCGTCCATAACAAGGAATACAGATTGATAAAAGAGTCATACAAACGATCTTTTTAGTTAGTTTTCAAGACAGAATCCAAGAATTGCTTAGAATAGTTTTTCTCTTCCTCTATTAATAAATTCACCTTATTAAAGTCATAATTTAAATGAAGTTTTTCTATATCAATATTTTCTGTAATAAAGCGATCCTTTAAATCTACAGAACGCAGCAGGCTCTCCATTCTTGAATTTAAACTAATACCTTTTAGCCCAAATACATAAAAAGGTTTATTAAAATAAACAGCAAAAGCAGTTCCATGAAACGAATTAGACAAGAACATACTACAATTATAAATTAAGGAAAGAAAATCCTGTGGTCCTACCTTAGTAAAATTCTTATCCGCATATAATCGAGGCAATGCGTCATTAATAGAATAAATCTTCCAACCTTTTTTCCTTTTAAAATATAAAGCGACACGCTTCATCAAATCACTTCCCTCAAAGTCATAAATTAAGATATAATCCTTTTCTGATCCTTTATGCATAAATGTTTCCCAATAATTTCTATCAAGAAGAAAGACCGGATCTAATACTTTTACTCCATTTTTAATATCTAACGACTTCAGGATATCCACTCCTTGATATTCTCTTACTGAAATACGATTCATTTTAGCTAACATTCCTTTTACAAATTCTTTATCTGCATCAGAAATGTATTCTACAGAAAAACTAGCAGCATACGACACGCGTTTTGTTTGTGATAAAGCAAAATCAATGTAATAACTGGGATCTTTACCATTAGGAAATAAAGGATTCCATATTTGGTCACTTCCGGCTATAATGATATCAGCACAAGGAGGATTCATCTTTAATTCTTCAAAAGTGTAATAAGTCTTATCGGTCAACTTCAAATAATTCTTTGTGAATTCGTCAAAACATTTTTTGCGTCCTAGCGAAAATCTTAAATAAGACCATTTAGCTATACGAAACATCCACCTTGTTACAAAGAAACTATTAAGCTTATCAAACTTTTTACTTGTAAATGATTTCCAATCATATTTTTTATATAAATAGCCGGGACGATAATTAATAATCTCCACCTCATGGCCCAATTCTTCCAGATAATGCTGTAAAGCATAGGCTTGCAATGATGCACCGAAATTATATACATCATGACAAGTGATAATACAAATTTTCATAGTATACTGTTTTTCCCCAATTATATCCAGAAATATCACTTTGTATTTATTTATCAACAAATATCTACCTATACAAAGCAAAGCGAAACTATAAGTTTCATATTTTTTATCCCATATTATCCTTTATGGTTTTAATAACTTGAATTCCAGTCTCTCCCACTATACCTTTGGCTATAATTTGTTTCGCTAAACGCCCAGGAGATATTTTTGGCTTCACCATATATCGAATCGTATGTAATGCTTCATTCTCATGCACATTATCTGTAAACACTTCAAACACCATTGGTTTGTCAGCATGTTTATCATTAAAGAAGTCCTTATACAATTTAAGAAACTCTTTTTTACTGGATGCTGTAAGATATCTAAAGCCCATACTCTCTGCATAATACTTTACAAGAGTGGGTGATTGCTTTCCGTAATGCCCTCCTGCAGCCACATACTTATCACAATCATCATCCAACAAAGAAGCCGGGTGTTGATAATTGCGGAATTCCTGCCCCTTGCCATTGTTAACTAACAGCAACCGGAGATTATTTCTTATATGCCGATTGCCCAAGGCATTCATGTCATAAAAGAATGCAAGATCACCAATAATACCAAAGTATAGTCTGTCAGAATGCACCAATGAGGCTCCAACTAATGTGGACAAACCTCCATCGATGCCAAATCCTCCTACATTACAACTTCCAGTTACGCTGGAAGGCAAAGGAAAATAATTCCATGATCTGAACGAATTATTGATGGCCGCATGTATCACACTGTTTTCCGGAATATGCTTATACGAAGTCTGAGCAATCCATAGATTTGAGAATGGCAAATCAGGAATAGCATCAATCATCGTACTACACTGTTTCTTTAGTTCTTCATACAGACTTGTTTCCTTATATTCGCCAATAGAATAGTTCTCAAAAAAATCTACCTCTTCCATTGAAATCATCGCTGTTAGCTTGTAGAATCTATCATGATAAATACCATCTTCATTGACCATCCACCACTCTTTAGCACAACACATAGCCTCAGATGTATAATAATCACCGCAAACAGTACCAATATAGATTAACAAAGCAATGTCCGGAAGCAACTTCGAACATCCTTCTTGGGTTGCAACAATAGAATAATTGACACGATATTTGCCTGTGTAATTACTGGTCAAATCACAAAGCACAACAGCGTTGTTCTTCTCACAAAAAAGTTCAACTGCTTTTACAGCCTTTGCATTCCATTTCTGATGAGCCCCAACCAAAATAGCGATATTGCCCTGTGGTAAAGGTGGAAGTTCTTCTTTCTTCTTATATGTTTTGATTACCCTTACTTTAGGCAATTCCTTCACCAAGAATCCAAGACTGTCATACGATTCCATAACTACACATACCGGACCACCACCGCCTGTATATAAGTTATTGATAGCCTCATTCAGTTTGGTTGTGACTATTCTTTCATCTTTATGATTTCTACATACAGGAATATTCACCCTGTATTTTGCCACATCATTGGGTAATACCGCATTGTCAATGGATTGCGGTTCATAGCTCCCCGTACGATTCTCACCACGTCCTGTCATAATAGCCAATATAGGTAATTTGCGATAGAAGGCCTCGGTTAGCCCAGGCAGATAATTTCTTGACGCAGTAGCCTCCGTACAAGTTACCACAATGGGCTCTCCAGATTCTGCAGCTATGCCACAAGCCATATAAGCAGCAGACCTTTCATCAACACATGAATACATTTCAAAATAAGGATCGTGTTGCATACTAACCACTAAAGCCATATTCCCTGTACCTGGTGAGGCTACCACCTTCTTGATCCCATACTCTTTAAGAAGAGCCATAAGCACCAAAGTTCCTTTATCATCTGTATAATAATCATGTCCCATAATTAGGTATGTTTTTATTTGATTTTTTCAAACATTAATTATAATAGCTATTTTAATAGATACTATATAACTTCTGCATTTGACTTAATATTATCAGTAAAAATCAGAAGCTTATAAAAACAAATCCACTTTATTTGATTTGAAATTTTACGACAGATTTTAACGCTTCTAAATAACCATGTCCCCATTTTAAATCCGGTTCCATATAATTCCCTTCCCCCCATTCATTCCATGCACTAAGAAATACCAAACGATGATCATCATCTTTATCTTGAATAGATTTACATATTTCGGCTACATGCTTCTTAAAATTTTTGGGAGATGAATTTACATATATACCAGCACGTCTTCCTGCACGTGGTGTTCTATCAAATCCTGGAGTAATAACCGGATAACAGTTTTCCAACTTATTTTCTGGTGTATCATAATTTCTTACAACCTTATTGTAATCGTATTTCATCAAAGAGATACCCAAATGCCATCCCAATAATGACTGCATACGACGAACAAAACGAAAACCTGCAGCTTTAGCTTCAGCTTCCCAACGCCTATTATGACAAACACCATCGAATCCTAAATTTGTGACAATTTTATAAGAAGACTGCCTCCCTGTAGTAACTCCAATAAAATAAATACCTTTCAAATTATTCTTCTTCGCTAAAAAATTCCACCTATTCATAAACTCCTTAACATTAGGAAAACTTAACGGATCATAAATAAGGAAAATCGGCTTACCTTCAATAGTGATATAACGGTGATCCTTAAATGCTCGCAAACAATACTCAAAATGCTTTATATCATCTTGTTCGCCAAGATATTCTTGTTGGGCAATCATTGTATTATTCACCATAGAAGAGCCTTTCACCCAAGTTTTAGTTGTCCAATCATGATTAGCCCAACACAAACAAAATGGAAAATCTGGTTTGCCTAATCGCAAAACTTCTTCAAATGGTTTTTGCAAAAGCATTTTTCCATTTCCAAACCAATAATGATAATAACAAAATCCTTCTATGCCTGCATCACGAGCCAGTTCTGCTTGAGCTTCTCTTACTTCAGGAAGCCTTAAATCATAAAAGCCTAAATCCGCTGGTATATGTGGTTGATAGTGTCCACGGAATAATGGTTTTGCTTTAGCTACATTTGTCCACTCTGTAAATCCTTTTCCCCAATATTTATCATTCTCAGGAATAGGATGATATTGAGGAAGATAAAATGCTATGACCCTTGCTTTGTTTTCTTTCATATCATCGGTTTTTATATTGGTCTATATTTTTTTTAGTTTCTTCTAAATATTTTCTTCCCCATTTTTGGTCTGGTTCCAAATGGTTTCCTTCCGCCCATTCATTCCAAGCATTTATAAAAATAAAATTTTCTTCCTGACTATAAGGCTTGAATTTTTCAAAGACACTGCTCAGCCATTTTCCATATAATTGAGGAGTACTTCCTATAAAAGCAGTGAATCCCTTATGCATACGTCGAGAAGCATTGTCAAAATTTGGTGTAACACAAGGAAATTGCCGATAAGAAGGCAAAGGAGTTTTAATACGATACTTTACATATTTCTTGTATGAATGCAGCATCGTGATTTTTCTATTTAAAAGCTTGCTTAATGTTATATTGAATAACACTTTACAATGCTGAAACTTACCCATGCAGAAAGGCTGAAAATTAATGGACATATCAAAACCCTTGGATAAATATTCCGGAATATTATAGCCAGTGTGTTCAAAAAGAGCTAAATACAATTCCATCTGATGCTTCCGAGCTACCTCGCGCCAAATTTTAATAGTCTTTTCCACATCGGGCAATAAATGGGCTTTATAAATCGCAAAAAAAGGCTTACCATTAACCCGTATATATCTTCTATCTGAAAATATATGAGAACATAAAAAATCCATGTGAGCTGCATCATCCTCATCCGTATATTGTTGCTCCATTAAGAGATGTTTAAAACCACCATCCCAGTTTCTTGCCCAATTTTCATTTGCCCAACATATCATGAATGGAAAATCCGGTTTCCCGCTTGAAATAATTTCATCCACAGGCCTTTCCATCAGTCGTTTACCATTAAACCAATAGTGATAATAACAAAAACCATAAAGACCATATTCTTTGGCCATAGCTGCCTGCATTTCCCGTGCTTCAGGCAAACGCAAATCATAAAAGCCAGTGTCAGAAGGTAAATGTGGCTGATAATGTCCTGGAAAACGAGGTCTTGCTTTTGTTACATTAGTCCATTCTGTAAAACCTTTGCCCCACCATTCATCATTTTCTTGAAATGGATAGAATTGTGGAAGATGGATAGCAATCAATCTTTTATTCATAATATAACTAAATTTTCACCATTAAAGCACTTTAATCTTTTTGCAAGGAATAGCAGCTTGTACACTTATACGTTAAACATGATTTATTAAAGATACGGCCACAACAAAACCAAAAAACGATGCAATGCTGGCCTGTAACTGACAAACAATTAGCTCCGGTCATAGCCATTAAGTAAAAGAATATAATGCCTAATTCAAATAGGTTATCTTTAAAGTTCCTTATTCCACGAATGACAACCAAGAGTATAAAAATAGAATAACATATTATCCCAAAATATCCTGTTTCATACATTATCTTCAAATATTGCTGGTCAGTTATTGCCATCTTTCCACTATAATATGCTTCATGTCCATAACGACCGATGCCATCTCCCCAAAAAGTAATTTTCTTAGAATAGAAATCACTAAAAATATTTGTTCTTTCCTTTAAAAATGAAGCATTTCCACCTTCTATTAAGCTCTCAAATTTAGAAAGCATAAATATCAAACGTTCTTGATCTAAAAAAGAAAATACAATACTAATGCAGCAAACCAAGATGAGTAATAAAAAAAGTACGTATGTACTAAAAGATCGTTTCTGCCCATTGAAAAGACTATTCACTAACAAAGTCAAAGTTATTAATGCCACAAAAGCAATAGGGGCACGTTGCTGTGCTAACACCATAATAACAGCCAAAAAAATCAAAGCGAATGCAATTTTAGTTGTTATCCGTCCTTTCTTATAAGATTTAAACAACAAATAGAAATAAATAATACCACTTCCATAACTAACCCAATATGGATAAGTCCAAAATGCAGATAAACGTGTCATTTCCAAAAAACGACCTCCTTCATTATCTGTAAATCCAGAAAGTTTAAAATCCACGTACCAGCTTGGAGACGTAATATATAATATTAATCCAATGAAACATACCACAAGTACAGGGATTATGGATTTGTCAAAAAAATCCCAATCTTTTGAAGTGCTACTTTCACCTACAAAAAAGAAAATAATAGAAAACAGCTGATACCTAACACCTTCAAACCAAAAAGCCTGTGGATAAATATTGGAAAGACTAGCAATAGCGATAGAAATAGAAAAAAATATAATAAACAAGTCCATTCTTGTTGTTTGATTCCGCAATTTATTAAGACTAATGATAATAGCGCTCAATAAGATTATTAGTTCAAACTTTGCAATTGCAGCTAAACCACACCATACAAGAAGCACATCCACCGTCATTAATAAAAAATAGTTACATAGAAAATATTTTGATAGAAATTCACTAACAGAAGACGATACCATACTTTAAAGACACTATTAAATTTATACTCACTCTATTCTATCAATCCACAAACTTCAAAATACTAGATCATAAACTATCCAACATTTTTTTAGCTTCCCAAACCTGAGAAGTATATTCGGAAATAATATTTTCTAAATGTTTGCGTATTTCTAATTTATGGTCATTCACATATTGAAAAGCATTTAAAAGTTGCTGATCATTAATGAGATGAACACCATCAACAAGAGTAGTTTCAGGCAGTTGCAAATCTTTAGCAATACCTCTACTTTTAATGCTATATCCAATAGCAACGGTGGGTACACAAGTACTGTAAGCAGAAATAACAGCATGAGTTCTTGCTCCCATAAATATTGTACAGTTAGAAATTACGTAGCGTAATTGACAATAATTCAAACAATCAGCATCTAATAAAGAAATCCGTTTCTCACTTATATATCTATCCTTTACCAAATTACAAATAATCCGGTCATCCTGTGCCCCCCAAAACACATGTGGCACGAGTAGAATATGATAAGATGTATTTTCAATAATATAATCTATTAATTTTATTAGATTCTTTCCAAACAAAGTATTAAATCCATCTTCAGAAGAAACAAAATTACTAATATTAATACCTACAACTTTGCCAAATGCAAAACAAGACGGTAACTTACAGGCTTCTGCTTTAAGAATAAAGGCAGGGTCCGGAAATAAAAAGATATTTTTCAATCCCTTTTTCAGTAGTAATTCTTTTGTAAGCGATTCTCTTGCGTATATAGCAGAAAAATGCTTCAAAGTTTCAAGTTTGCGAAATGTAAGGTTTTCCTCTCCAATTGAACACCCCCAAAGAACAGTTCGTATTCGTCGATCATAAAGATACTCATTTGTATAAATCACTTCATTATCTGCATAACACATCATATCCCCTCCAGTGGACAACATAATATCATATTTGGTAATCTTCCGTAAAAAAGGGTTATATAAATAGTTATATGTGAAGAGATTTCTACTATATTGTTCTTTAACAAAAACATTTCTGATTTTTCTAATTACCTTAAATAGAAAAGAAAACTGTTTTCGTGCTACTAAAGTTACTCTTTGTTCCAATCCTAAAGACCTGTCAATTTCTATATTACTACTATAGACAACCAATTGTTCCTTAGTACATCCCAAAATATCCATAGTAGCTTTTGTTATAGCTTCGCAACCCCTATTTCCCCCGTTTATATGAATTGGTAAATAATATTTCATATTTAATGATATTTATTAGTTCTATTAATACTTTTTCTACTTGAAACTGCTACATTAAAATTATCCAATATATAACCTGCACCTATTATCACAATCGGAATTTCATTTCGAGGTATATCAAATTGAGACAAATTATCTAATTTATCATATCCAAATGCAACCGACAATGGAATTGTACCAATACCTAGCGAATGAAGAGCATTAATTAAATTCATTGCATATAGACCTCCGTCAACATATGCTTGATGAACCTCATAAAAAAGAAAGGCTCTTAAATCTGTAGTGACAAGTATAGATGTATTAACTTGATCCTCAAAACCATGACATCCCCCTTGCCATTCAATCAGCTTATGACTCTTTTCACCTTGAAAAATATGCGTTTTCCAACCTTGACGATTGCAAGCTGATGAGGTTTGTTGAGCCAATGAAAGTGCCTTCTCAAGAACTTCTTTTGTAAGAAGTGTATTTTCAAAATATCGTAGCGAATGTCGGCTATATAGTAATGAATCAAAATTTTTATTACATTCAGAAAGAATATGTTCCTTTGTTTCAGGTTTTATACCTGAAACTATGTTTTTATATGTATGATTATCCAACCTATTAAGTAAAGTATTAAACTTCAATTCAATATCTGATATATCAACTCCTGTTTGTTTTGTATATGTTATATAATAATGTATTGTTGACAGCAAATAGTCGACAAACTCCTTATCCTTATTGTAATACAATGTTACATATTTATCAAGCCTTATTAATAGATTTAACACTTTTTTTTGCCCAAATCCCTTTCGGGGATTTCTCATAGAAAGTCCTTTTTCAATAGTATGATTCTCACGCAACAGAGTATATTGCATCTTCGCTATATCTCTATCTGTATTGATAGAAGCGTTATACTTAACTAGCAACTTAAAAAAATGATAAGCCTCTAACATAAATATTTTTCTAAGGTAATATTTCTCAAGGCTTTTTCTAATTAAAAGTTTTAGAGTTTTAATCATGGTATTCAGCGTCTTATAATTTGTTTAAAATAAACCATATCCTTCCACCCCCAAAACATTGCATAAATTTGAAGTTTTAGAATTTTATGATATGATGGAATAAATATATTTGAGATACATCCTGTGAAGAAGACAGTGATAACAGTAACAATTGCAGAACCAATAATTCCATACTTTGGAATGAACAGATAATTTAATATCACACACAAAAAACATCCCAAAACATTCCGTATAAAAGCCCATTTCTGAATATGCTCTATAATAATAATCTGCCCTCCAGCAGCAGACAATGCCATACCTACAGCTTTAAATGCCATAATTTGTAATACAGGTATAGCCAATGCATATTTTTCACCATAGGTATAAATTATCATCCAATAAGCAGATAGTGAAATGGCAAGTGCCATTAGCAGTGATACCCATGTCGTTATACCTACAAAAGTACGTTTCTTTGCTTCATAGCTATAAGAATCACATTCTTTTTCCCGTACAAGTATAGGAGTTATAGTCTGCACTAAAATAGCAGGAAGAAATAAAATCAAATCAACAAATTTTCCAGCCGTTGCAAAATACCCAACTTCTGTTTTATTCAACATATTACCTATCATAACTTGATCTATACGCTGATAAATTACTATTGCAGCACCGGATAAAAGTAAAGGAAATGATTCTTTAATAAAAAAAGGTACTATTGTCTTATCAAATGTCCAATTTCTTACTGATCCCACTATAACTTTATAGCTATAATAATAGCCACTTGCTACCAAAAATGTATCAAAAACCTGAGCTATAATAAAATACTCTAGGGGTGCTTTAAGAAACAATAATCCGATTTTTACTATCGCACCAACCAGGGTTCTAAATATCTCAGATTTGACAATATATTTATTCTCAACTATCGATATAAAATAATTTCTCGACAGTTCCGATATTCCAGTGAAGAGTGTAAGTCCATAAACCAAAATCATTATCGTTGTAAATCTATCTATCTGAAAAACAAATAAAGATAATACTACTCCTAAATAAGCTATTAAAGAAAAACATACACGAATTATAAAACAAGTACCAAGAATCGAATTTTTTTTTTCTTTGTTACGCGAAAGTTCTCTTATTTCAATATTACTCATTCCAAATGTAGCTACTATTGTAAATATAGACACATAGCTGATAACATAATTCATAATACCATAATTTTCTGGACCCAAATAACGAGCTACAAGAATCCCCACAAATAAGGCACTAACCATGTTCACTATTTTACCTCCTAAAGACCATACAACATTTGTAACTATGGCTTTCTGTTTAAATGATAGAGTAAGTTTTCTCTTCATTTCAGCAATAAATTTATCATAATATAAAAAATTAGGAATTAGCACAAAAGGAAAATATTTTCTAGCCAAGGTGTTCATTCTTGGCACATTTTAAATCCACCCTGCAAATTGTAGGAATTTAATCTGCGCAGTGTAAATCATTTAGACTTTTTATCTCCTATTTCATAACCATAGCCATACCCATATTTGTGCCCATATCCATAGCCATATTTATGACCATACCCATAGCTACTCTTTCTTGAATTCAAATCAATACTATTAATAACCGTAGCCAATTTATCGAATTTCTTCTGATCCCGCAGCACATTAATATACTGATACCCCAACTTCGGAGTTACATCTGCACGACACACATACACGCACATATCAGCCACACGACTGGCAATAGCAGTATCGGTCACAATAGCAATAGGAGCCGTATCAAGAATAATGTAATCGTAACGCTCTTTCAATTTCTCTATTGCATCTTCCAGTACCGTACGCGCCATCAACTCTGTAGGATTGGGAGGAATAGGACCACCCGGAAGAATATCAAGATTAGGACTTACATCCGAATGTTGTATCATATCAAAAAGATTGGTATGCTCGGGGTCAGCCAGATAATTGGTAATACCTTCCGTGCGATGGGACAGATTAAAGACCTTATTCAGCCCCGGCTTGCGGATATCCAAACCCACAATAACAACTTTCTTACCCATATAGGCCAGACTGACTGCCGTATTTCCAGCAATAAAAGACTTACCTTCACCCGGCTGTGTGGATGTAAAAAGCACCACTTTCTGACTGGCACCAAGCATGAACAACATATTGGTACGCAGACCACGAAAAGCCTCCTCCATCATACCATTCTGATTCTCCTGAACCACAATGGCACCTTTTTCGGGCTTCTTACTTAAAGGAAGCTCACCCAAAATAGGAACATCCGTTATCTTCTCCACATCCTCGGCATTCTCTATCTTATATTTTAATAAATCCTTCAAATAAATAAGACCTACAGGAATACCCATACCCAATACAAGAGCGACCAACATAACAACCATCTTCTTAGGAGAAACCGGCTTTTTACTAGGAAGAGCAGCTTTGATGATACGTCCGTTATTAGCAGTGGATGCCAGGGTTATTGCGTTTTCCTCACGCTTCTGAAGCAACATAATGTAAAGGGTCGCCTTGATTTCCTGCTGGCGGGAGATAGTAAGAAATTCTTTCTCCTGCTGCGGCGCACTGCTGATCCTGCCTTCAAACTTCCGTGCCTGACGTTCAAGGTTGGACTGCGCTATCTGCAACCCTCTCAGTACACTGTTCACGGTAGTCTGCACATTGTGCCGCATGGACTCGATGCCCGTATTGATATTGATTACCGCAGGATTGTTTTCGGAAGAGGTACGGAGCAAACGCTTGCGTTCGATCAGCATCGTGTTATATTGGTTGATGATAGAACCCAAATTCTGGTCCTGCAACCCTACATTGGCGGGAATCACCTCGTTTGCATTCTTCGGATTGTTCACATAGTTACGCAAGGACTCCACCAGTCTCAACTGGGTGGCATTCTCGGTCAGCTGCTGTTCATATTTCGAACTCTCTTCCAAAGCCAGACGGGCATCGCTGGTCAAATCGGTCAATCCGGAGCGTTGCTTGAAATCGGCAAGTTCCGTTTCGGCAGTACCTAACTCCCGATTGATAATGCCAATACGCTCGTCTATAAACTCTGCGGATTTTTGAGCCACTTCATTCTTCTCGTCATTCGCGTCCAGATTATAAAAGTCAACCAAACAATTGATGAAATCGATACCGCGCTGCTTTACCGTATTCTGCAAGCTGATGGCAGCAATTGTGGTAGTCTTCGAAGTGGGTTCCACAGACAAATTCTCTACATAACTTTCCGTCACATCTGTAGGAGAATTAACGTATGCCACCAGATTCATATCTTCTTCCAAAGGTGGGACCGAGTCGTTCTTTGTAAAACTGAAAACTCCTACTGGAGTGGGGAAAACAGCCGGAATACTGTCAAAACTTACCTCAGTCTCCTGCTTCTCCTCGTCAAACATATATTCCACTTTTACATCCAATTTTCCATTCATGGTGTATTTTAGATGAAGCTTGGCTCCTTCTTCCAGATTGTCTGCCTCTTCAGGAGTCATATAAACTTTTACCGGAGTGGACTTATATAAAGGAGTGTTATAGCCGAACATACGTTCCTCGGCCACTGAAATATACAAATTCAAATGATTCACCACCTTTTTAATCAAGGTTCTTGACTTCAGGATTTCCACCTCATTGTCAAAATTGTTAGTCATGGAGAACATACCCAGATCCTGAAGGGCTCCCATAGGATTATTACTGCTTCCACCTTTCTTGTCACCTTCTTTGATGAGTACGGCCGCATCAACATTATAGACAGGAGCTTGATAACGGAGATAGATGAAAGCAGATATAATACAAACCAGCACACTGGCTACAAACCACGGCCAATAGGCAAAGTATTTAAAAAACAAGGCATAAAGATCAACGTTCTCCTCACGTTGCTCGGTACCCGAAGGGGTGTTCTTCTGTTCGTCAGTCATATCAACAGTTTGTAATCAACAATTATATTTATGAGTTTTATTTCAAGATGGTTGCCAGAAGGCTTGCAAGAGATACCAAAATGGATGTAGCACTGATCCATATGCTGGTGCTGCTGCCAATGTCCGAGTTCTTGGCTTTTGTCTTATTGGGCGTTACATAGATGATATCGTTCTGGCGCAGGTAGTAATAGGGAGATACAACCAGCTCTGCATTATTAAGATTCAAATTGATAATCTCACGCTTGCCTTTTGCATCTTCACGAATCAGTTTCACATTGTCACGGACGCCATAAACAGTCATATCTCCCGCCATGGCAAGGGCTTCAAGGATATTTACCTTTTCATTTCCTACGGTAAAAGTACCCGGACGGTTCACCTCTCCCAATACCGAAATTTTGTAATTTGCCATACGGACTGTAACGATAGGACTCTCTTTCAGATAGGGCTGCAATTGCTCACGGATCAAATCTTCCGCCTCGTTTTTCGTAAGGCCGCCTACCTTCAGACGACCGATAACAGGGAAATCTATCTCACCCTTGTTATTTACCAGGTATTGCTGGAGAGTGGGTTGTGTGGTAGTATTAATATTGGTCAGGGCTGCATTCAGAGGAGTCTGTACCGTCAGGTTAAAAGGAGCGGCAGCCTGAGGATCACTCGTGTTCACAGTTATACTCAGCAAATCTTTCGGCATAATCTTTGCATCATAAAGGGGAAGATCTTCCCTGTAACTGTTCACGACCTCGGGATTCTGCATGTAAGGTACATTTTTATAGGAGGTGCAGCCTGCCAACAAGGCGGATGCCACAACAAACAATAATAGTTTCTTTAAAGTCTTCATATCAGTTTTTTCATTTATTATTCAATCATCTGCCAAACAGGCGCGAGAAAAGACCTCTGCCGTGATTCTCCGAAACAGGAGATTCACCGGCATTACGTATCAAATCCGAAAAAGTGGTTCCGTCATGAATCATTCCATAAATAGTACCCCAATCGGGAAGGCCTCCCAAGTTGCGGTCATCTATAAAAAGATCGGCTTTGAGCTTGCGTGAGTAATGATTGTTACGCCCTTTCTCCTCCTCCGGATAGTCGCGGTTCACGGCATAAAATTCAAGACCGCGATCACGGCAAAAGGCAAGAGCTTCGTCAAGCAGACGCCCTTCACGCACTGTCCATAGAATCAACCTGTGATGTTCGTCACGCAATTTTTTCAATGTCTCAATGGCAAACGGCAACTCCCTGCCGATTGCCGGATACTTGTGCTCAACAATAGTACCGTCAAAGTCTACTGCTATGGTCATTGTATGTCAATATATAATTATATGTTAACTGAGTTTTTTTCCGCTATAGGTTCCAGCAATTCTCTAGCAATGGTAACTTTAGCACATCCAAGGATATCAATTTTTACAACCAGACTAGTAGAACCATCTATTTCACGACATATATTCCCTTCCAACCCTACCAGTTTGCCACCGTTTACACGGACACGATCGCCCAAATGCAGAGGGCATGACTCAATAGTGACATGTTCTTCGGCATCATTGACCATACGCATCAAGCTGTACATCTGATGATCTGGAATAATAGCTACGGGACGGCAAGTATTTCGGGAAGAACCGGCTATGTTAACCATGAAACGTTTTATATAAGGAAGGCAGACTATTTCTTTCCGTCTTACTGAATCTGTGCAGCGAATGAACACAAGAGCAGGGAAAACAATACGGTCCACTTTTTTACGTTTACCATCATGACGAATACTCATCTCCTGTTGGATAGGGACATAAACTTCATAAGCTTTCTCACTATCAGTTTCGTTTTTCAAACGTTTTCGTAATCTATCCTGACAGGCTTTTTCACTTCTGTTATTTACAACAGCCACATACCAATGCTTTTTTTCCTGATCATTTCGGAATATGCCTACGGCGTCGTCGGTCTTTTGAACCGTCGTTCCCAAAATTTGTTGTGGCATGTCTTTGCCCTTGTTATTTACAATACTCATAGTGGAATAATCCGACTAAAAACAGACGCACTCTTATATAGAGAGCGTCCGATTTCTTAAATTTCTGATTTCCATTTATGTAGTAAGTTGTATGAATAAAATCAGCCCATAAGTTTATTATATATATAGAGAAAAAAAAACTTTTTTTATCAGTTTACAGTCTGTAAATGCTAGAAAATGAAAATAAATCTATACCTTTGCAGCCGATAGACGCTCTCTATATAAGAGTGCGTCCTAATTTCAAAATAATTCAAATATTCCCCTTCTTATAGATCTTTTAAAATATTTCTATTTGCATTATCTATCTGATTAGTCTGTATAGACGAAAGATAGATTTGTGTAGTAGTTTCTGAATCATGCCCCATCGCTTCGCTGATAATACCAATCGAGATGTTTTTCGTCTTAGCTATACTTGCCCAGGAATGGCGCGCCACATACATAGTAAGTGGTGTGGTCAATCCTGCCCGGGCTGCAATCTTCTTCAGCTTACGGTTCACCAGCAACATTTTATTCCGATATTGTCTACGCTCCGTGCCATCTTCTCGTTCTATAATAGGTAAAAGATATTGCGTTTCCGAATCTCCGTATCTGTCAATAATCTCCTGCATCTGTTTTTCCCACCGTATAATGAGTTTCTTACCTGTTTTACGACGGCTATAACTCACAAAGCCACTATTGAGATCTTTTTTACGCAAATAGGCAAGATCTATAAAAGACATTCCTCGCATATAGAAAGAAAAGAGAAAGATATCTCGTGCAAATTCCAATGATTTATGATCGGAAAGATCCAACTGCTTGATGTGTTTGATATCTGTCAGGGTGGCAGCTCTCTTTGAGGTCTTGTCCACACCAGTATATACATTCTCAAAAGGATCTGCAGGAAGGGCCAGTCCCTCACCCACTGCCTTGCGATACACACAACGCAAAATACGCATATAAAAAGAGGTGGTATTACGACTTAAATGGTGAGTGGAGCGCATCTCCGTTTCATAATGTTCCATCAAATCTGCATCCATCTCATCAAAACATAAGTCTATGCCGTCACGGAACTTCATGAAGCTGTTCAATGCGGACTGATATGTTTCGACTGTCCGTTCTTTTCCTTGCCCTCTAAGACGCTCTATCTGCTCCTGCATGTATTCAAAAACGAAAACGCCCTTACTCGGACGGTTCTTTAATTTTACTAATCTCATATTTGCCATTACCTAGGTTAATTAAATAAATCATCAAAGAAAAATATAATATCATGATTTATATTTTAATGAGGACTTAAATACTTGTAATGGCAAATAGATTCTTTAGAATTAAAGAGAAAGAACTCAGTGTTCTTATATCGACAAGTATATAACAATAAAAAATACAAAAGCGCGCAGCTCTGATAAACTGCACGCTTTTGCTTATTGTTTATGTCCTTGTCTGAATTACTTCACTTCCTCAAAATCAACATGATATATCTATCAGCGACTTGCGTACACGTGTTGCAAATATAACGCAAACCCGAAAATAAGCATCCATAAGCAACACACGCTCTTGCTCACAAAAGTACGATTTTTATTCATAAACAACGAGACATAAACGCATAAAAATCAAAAGAAAGCGATGTTTTTAACAGATTCTTCGGTTTTATCCTTACCTTTGTGTATGATATTGGGATGTTATACCCAAACAACAATAAGAAAACGATGCAGATACATAACAATACATTGATAACAGAATGCTCAACTTACGATTTCAAGGAAATGTTGGAGCGTAAGAAAGTAAAGTCGTGGCTTAAATCCGTGTCGGCATTTGCCAATACGGACGGTGGCAGTTTGTTCTATGGAGTGAATGATGACGGCGTAATTGTAGGGTTGGAGAATCCACAAGCCGATGCTGATTTTATCAGTGAAATGATAAAGGCACGACTTGACCCTGTGCCGGAAGTTCAGCTTATTCCGATAGAACACGAAGGGCATGCCCTGCTTGAAATGAAAGTAAAGGCAGGAACGCTTACACCTTATTACTATTATCAGGATGGGACACGTACCGCATATATGCGAATTGGCAATGAAAGCGTGGAGTGTAATTCGCAACAACTTCTTTCATTGGTATTAAAAAGCACGCACATGACTTGGGATTCACTGCCTACTCAAGTGGATGCCAGTAAGCATTCTTTCATCATCCTTGCCAACACATTCCGCGAGCAAACCCATCAGGAATGGAATGACAAATATTTGGAATCATTCGGACTGGTAACTCCTGACGGCAAACTGACCAATGCAGGATTGCTGTTTGTGGATAATTGCACGGTATTTCAATCGCGTATTTTCTGCACCCGTTGGACTGGACTCTATAAGGATGATGCCATCAGTTCCGTAGAACATCGGGCTAACCTTGTGCTGCTCTTAAAATATGGTATGGATTTCATCAAAAACTATACCATGAGCGGCTGGGTAAAGATGCCGAACTATCGTCTAAACCTACCGGACTATTCAGACCGTGCCATCTTTGAAGGGTTGGTAAATCACCTTATCCATAGAGATTATACTGTAATGGGTGGCGAAGTGCATATAGATATTTACGATGACCGTGTAGAACTGGTATCACCAGGCGCTATGCTTGACGGTACACAGATTCAAGACCGAGATATATACAAAGTGCCGTCCATGCGCCGTAACCCTGTCATTGCGGATATGTTTACACAGTTGGACTATATGGAGAAACGTGGATCGGGTTTACGGAAAATGCGGGAACTTACGGAGAAGCTGCCTAATTTCCTGCAAAGAAAAGAGCCACAATATCAAACGGAAGCAACTTCATTCTACACCACTTTCTATAATCTGAATTGGAACGAAAGCGGAAGAATACCAATTGAGGAAGTGGCTAACAGGGTAAATAGCACCCTCGAAAAGTACCCTGTAAACGAAAAAAGTTCGGTCGAAAAGTTCGGTGTAAACAGCAAAAGTTCGGTGAAAACCTTTGGTGATACACCAGAAGGTTCGGAGAAAGGTTCGGAGATAATGCAAAAAGGTTCGGAGAAAAAGTTCGGAGATTCGAAAAACAAATCTAAAAGCATTGGGAAAACCGCACAAAAGATTATTGATTTCGTCATTTCCGACCCATCAATGTCTGCAGAAGCAATGGCCTATAAAATAGGAATAAGCTCCCGAGCCGTAGAAAAACATATTTCAAAGCTTCGTTCTATGGGAATTTTGTCCCGTGAAGGAGCAGACCATGGCGGTTATTGGCGCATTGTAATTAATCCTCAAACCTAGCAATAAACCTATGGGAACATCTTTCATTCCACTTTGTGTAATAATTGCCGTTTTGATTATTGCCTTTTTGTTTGCCTCCTTACCGCAGGTAAACCATAAAACGCAATACAGAGTGCTTTATGCAATAGCCATCATCATGCTATTAGCTGTTATTCCTATCAGTGAGTATATGGCGGGACATGCCCCAAATTCAAGCAACAATTATCTGCTTGTTCTGATGTTCGATATTGCAGTAGGTTATTTCTGTATGTACATTGCCGCATTACTGAAATTCAATGTCCTTAAACGAAAGAATCAAGCATTGGAAAATGCCTTGACCGAAAAGCAACAAGAAAGTGTAGCAATCCTATTGGAACATCAGAATGAAAAGCAACAAGCACTTCAGCAAAGAGAACTTGAATGGTTAGCAGATAAAATCAAAATGTTCACAGAGGAAGAACAGAAAGCTATTCTTGCCAGTGCTTGCGCATTTACAGAACACGGTTTTATAGTCACTCACTCAATAACCATTCACCCCAAAGACACATGTAGTCAACAAGAACTTATGTATCCTGTCTGCTCTGCTTTTTTCAATATGGGCAAGAAGTGCAATGATATTATAAGTTTCTTATATAAAATTTTTCCTCTCTATTTTCCTGCAGGAGAAAGTGTATTAGCTAAAAAGAGTCAGGATTGGATCAAGTTAAGGAGAGAAGGGAGAAAGAAAAATAAGTAAAATAATGATCATGAAAAAAAACAATCATATCAGCGGTACTTAACGTTTGCAAAGACATGAGACTAGACTATATAACCAAAGTAAAGTCTACCACATGGAATGCAGATGTTATTATTGAACATAATACATACAAGGTGGCTTTCAACGTGTACAAATGTCTTCACAATGTAGAAGCCACATACAAAGCGATGCGTAAGGAACGTGTTTACAGATGTTGGCTACTACTGCCAGCCGTAAACTCGTCTTATCAAGAACAAAAAGACCATGAAATTCGTGAGCTAGGTGAATTCCGCACCAAACGTCTTGTGTTGGAAGTTTGGAAAAAAAATTGAATTTGATAACTGATAGAAGGTTTATGCTAAGTAAAAAAGATATAGAAGAATTGGCTACAGGTGCAGTGAAACGCTATTTTAACACTTGTAACTTAGTTTCACCCCAAATTCAGGAAAATGATAAAACTCCTGATTGGGATGGGGAACTCAATCTATACGAAAATAAAAAAGATATTAGAAAAAATTATATTGGAAGTCTTCGAATTCAGGTGAAAGGAAAAGAAGTTCCTAAATTCAAGGACAAAGAAACATTCCCTGTCGAAACGGTCTTCCTTAAAAACGCTCGGAACGAAGGATTTGTTTTCTTTGTAGTCGAGGTAATGACAGATGGGAAATCCAAGATATTCTATAAAAAAATGGCTCCTATAGAAATACGTGGAGAACTAGCATCTATAGAGCAACAGCAAAAGACCAAAAATATACAATTTGAACCACTAAGCATGGACAAGCCATGGATTGAAGTCGAATTGAAAGCCTTCTTGCTAGATTGCATTAAACAAAAAAGTTTCGCTTCAAAAGGTCAGGTTTGTATTGAAGATATTAAAAATATCTATAACTATCAGTGGGAATTTACTTTTCAAGGGAAGAAAGATAATCTTCTGAATGACTTTCTTGGAGGATTTAAATCCTTCCTGTATCTAAAGACAAAGGAAGGCGTTGAAATACCTATAGGAAATGGCTTGATGAATATTGTCATGCCTGAATTAACTATCAAAAAAGATGAGAACGTTTATATCGGGAAAGATATTGTTGCCTCAAATTATATCCTAACCTATACAAAGGAGAATGTATCTTATAAATTAGAAGGTTTATTTCTTCTTAAATCCGAACAAGGGTTATCATCTACTGAACGTAGCAGCACATTGGAAATATTAGCTAATACTACAGATGGGCAAATAAAAGCCTATGAAGTTTATAAGCGACTAATCAAATTTGGTAGTATAAAGTTTGGAGAAACGGAAATCACGATTAAAGCTTCTAATAAAAAAGTTATTTTGTCAATGATAAACAAGCGGTTATCAAATCTAAGTATCCACAAATCTGTTCTTAATATTTTAAATATAAAGACTCCGATAAATTATAAGACGTTTACGGAAGAAGACGATTTTTCTATGCGTCAATTGTATAAAGCTCTTATTGAACACAAAGCGATTGGGCTTACAAACCCACAAGACATATTTAAGATCAGGATTGCAAATATAAATGTGCTTTTAGTATGCCAAAGTGACAATAATAAAAAATTTTATTTAGACAACGCTTTTGCATCACCTCTTATTAAAGTAATGCAAAATAGCGATGTGTCCCCATTCCAAGTACCAATATTTTCTTTTCTAGGACAAAAGGGTTATGTACTCTTTGATAATATTCCATATAATAGAATTATTGAAATATATAATGAGTGTAATTTAAAAGATTCCCGCGTAATTATCCAGGCAAATTTGGATCTACTTCAAATATTGAAAGCATATGATGAGTTAAAACAATTAGGACACTTAGAGAAAAGTAAGCATACTATAAAAGCAGCTCAGTCATTATCGAAATGGCTTTTGGAAAATGAACGTGAGAACTCAATGATTGCACTACATCAATTGAATAGCTTGCAAATAACAAAACGTCAGCGAGCATTTACAGAAGATGAAATCAACTTATTACTTCAACTTTCTCAAAACAATTCTGATATGGTAAGAGCTGGAGCATTCCTACTTTTAGGCAAAATAGATGTGGCTCAATTTATAATCCAACAATTTCCCGAAGATGAGAAGACGCGTTTTATGGAGTTCCCAATTGCCATTTTCATTAAAGGTACTAATTGCTGAAAATAATTAGATAATAAATTCGACTCGAAAGTGTATCCAAATGCACATCTTCTTCTTTTTACGCACAAAGAAGGTGTGTCGTAATAAACGATACACCTTCGACCACACGGCTCGCCCGTTTAGAACCTCGCTTATAAACTGGGGATGATTCTATGATCAGATACCATTCTTCCTTGTAATTCGACCTTCTGAGCTTGACGGTCACTTTGGTATTAGGTAATGCTTTCTTCATTCTACTTCTGATTTATATAGATTATCAATTTCTTGCTTGGGTACATACACACAGTTTCCTATTTGTCTTGAGGGAATAGAGTATTTTCTAACGTGCGCCCATACTGAACTATCATTAATATGATACTTCTCACAAATCTCAGTAATGGTATAGCAATCCTCTAGCTCTAAGCTGTATATTTTAGGAGCAGGCTTTTCTTTCTCCGCAATACTTTCCGATCTGTTTAGAAAAAGCCGTTCCATTTCAGAGCATTTGATACGTGTGAGCCTTGTACCCATATTGATAGTTGGAATACGTCCCAATTTAATCAGGCGATACAGAGTGCTACGTTCCACCCCGAACATAGCGACGGCTTCCTTTACAGAAATGTACTCTCTGATGTCTGATACTTGTTGGGCAATGGCTTCTAACTTCGCGTTTCTATCCTTTGCATCCTTTTTGCGTTTCCAAGCCACTTTACCACATTTAGGGGAACAATAGTGACTGTCAAGTGTTTTTGCGACAAACACTTTGCCGCAGACCTTGCACTTCCGTTTGATTTCAAATCCGATTGTTGGCATGTTATCTACTTTTAAGTATGTATTAGTATGTATAAGTGTGATTAAGTACCACATTATCTACTTTTTTGTCTTGTCGCAAACATGTCGCAAATAAGAGATAAAAAAGCCCATAGAAAACACATAGCAACCATGAACCCCATAAACGCAAAAAGCGTGCAACTCATTGAGCTGCACGCTTTTGCTTATTGTTTATTATCTGTATCCTTATCGGAATCATTTGACTTCCTCAAAATCTGCATCCTGAATATCTTCTTTGTTATTAGAAGAAGAACCTTGATTAGCCTGTTGTCCTGCACCTGCACCCGGACCAGCCTGAGCGCCACCTTGTGCACCACTCTGAGCATACATTTCAGCGCTGGCAGCCTGGAATGCTGTATTCAGTTCAGCCATGGCAGTATCAATAGCAGACAAATCCTGTGCTTTATGAGCATCTTTCAGTTTCTGAAGAGCAGCTTCAATCGGAGCTTTCTTATCAGCCGGCAACTTGTCGCCTAATTCCTTCAACTGATTTTCAGTAGAGAAAATCATGGAGTCAGCTTGATTCAATTTGTCAATCTTTTCACGTTCCTTCTTGTCTGCTTCTGCATTAGCTTCAGCTTCGGCTTTCATCTTTTCGATTTCTTCCTTGCTCAAACCAGAGGAGGCTTCGATACGGATAGCTTGTTCCTTGCCGGTAGCTTTATCCTTGGCAGATACTTTCAAGATACCGTTGGCATCGATATCGAATGTCACCTCAATCTGAGGAACACCACGACGAGCCGGAGCAATACCAGTCAAATTGAACTGACCGATTGACTTGTTTTGTGCAGCCATCGGACGTTCACCTTGAAGTACGTGGATAGTCACTTCAGTCTGGTTATCGGCAGCTGTAGAGAAGGTCTCACTCTTGCGGGCCGGGATAGTAGTGTTTGCATCAATCAACTTAGTCATTACACCACCCAATGTTTCGATACCCATTGACAACGGAGTAACATCCAGCAATACCACACCTTTGATTTCATCTGTCAAAACAGCACCCTGAACGGCAGCACCTACAGCAACCACTTCGTCAGGATTAACACCCTTGGAAGGAGTCTTACCGAAGAATTTTTCTACCAATTCCTGAACAGCCGGAATACGTGAAGAACCACCAACAAGGATTACCTCATCGATATCAGAGTTGCTCAAGCCTGCATCGCTCATAGCCTTCTTGCAAGGTTCAAGACAAGCCTGAATCAAATTGTGAGCTAAAGCTTCAAATTTAGCACGTGTCAAAGTCTTAACCAAGTGCTTAGGCATACCGTCTACGGGCATGATGTATGGCAGGTTGATTTCAGTTGAAGTAGAAGAAGACAATTCAATCTTAGCTTTTTCAGCAGCTTCTTTCAGACGTTGCATAGCCATCGGATCTTTTGTCAAATCCGCACCTTCGTCATTCTTGAATTCCTGTACCAACCAGTCAATGATTACCTGGTCGAAGTCATCACCACCCAAGTGAGTATCACCGTTAGTAGAAAGTACTTCGAATACACCACCACCAAACTCAAGGATAGAGATATCGAATGTACCACCACCAAGGTCGAATACAGCAATCTTCATATCTTTGTGAGCCTTATCAAGACCATAAGCTAAAGCAGCAGCTGTCGGTTCGTTCACAATACGTTTCACTTCCAGACCTGCAATCTGACCAGCTTCTTTAGTAGCCTGACGTTGTGAGTCCGAGAAGTATGCCGGAACGGTGATAACGGCTTCTGTAACTTCTTGTCCCAGATAATCCTCAGCAGTTTTCTTCATCTTCTGCAGAATCATAGCTGAAATTTCCTGCGGAGTATAAAGACGTCCGTCAATATCTACACGCGGAGTATTATTGTCACCTTTCACTACTTTATAAGGAACACGAGCAGTTTCCTTCTGTACCTGATCCCAAGTTTCACCCATGAAACGCTTGATAGAGAAAATAGTACGTTGCGGATTAGTGATTGCCTGACGTTTTGCAGGATCACCTACTTTACGTTCACCACCGTCAACAAATGCAACGATAGACGGAGTGGTACGTTTACCTTCGCTGTTTGCGATTACTACCGGTTCATTACCTTCAAATACTGAAACACATGAATTTGTGGTTCCTAAGTCAATACCAATAATCTTTCCCATAATTATATATCTTTATTTATTTGTTTTCAATTAAACTGATTTCTTGGCGAATGGTTCACGAAGGACTTCTTTTTTCTTTGGTGCACCAACCGCACGCCCTTCATAAAACAAACGGTATGCCAAAAATAAGAATGTGACAAAGGCTGACAAAATGACTGATTTATTTGCTATATGATACTTTTAAATGGATTCATATAAGGCAAGAATGTCAGAACTCCACCAAATAAAATACCTGTCAGCATCCTAGCATAATGCCATAAATGCAATCGGCCTGTTTTCTCGTTTATGAGAAAACAGGCCGACCCATATCAATTCGAATGTAGATGGATTATTGTTTCTTCAACACCAACAATTCATTTCCATTTTCACCTAACAAATATACTTTATCATCTTTCATGCTGAAACTTTTTGTTTCATTCAAAGCATTCAGCACGATAGTTTCAGTTTCCATATCAGGACACATCATCATGGTAGTAGCAACATTGTCAAATCTCAAAGAATTGGGTTTTCCATCTTCCTGCATTAACGCACCATTTATGGTATTACAGCCCACATTACCGTAAATGCGGCTTTCATCCAAATTAAAACCGATAAAAGGGGTCACCTCAGCCGTACCTACAATCTTCTTTCCATTCACCAATTCAATAACCCATTCTCCTGAAAGATCAGACAGTGACACTTCCGGAGCCGCCTTCTTTTCCAAAGTCATCAACGGCTGACCATCTTGATTACATAGAGTTATCACGTCGGGCTTGTCAGAAACCGTCTGGAAAGAAGTCACTTTATCCAATGCACCCAATACCATCTGCTCAGTCTTCATATCAGGGCACATCATGCGGGTACTTCCTATCTGTCCAAACTTCAATGTACCTGGCTTCAGAGAGTCGGCTTCAAAACTTCCCATCATACGGTTACATCCGCTATTGCCATAAATACGTTTCTGAGCTACATCAAAACCAATGAAAGGCATTCTCTCTGTAGATATCTTCTGCCCATCCACCTCTGTAATATTCCATTCCCCATCCAGAGAAGAAACAGACAACATATTCTTTCCACTACCACAAGATACAATCAATGCTCCGGCACAAACAGCCATCATTTTCAATACTAGTTTTTTCATATTATTTTTTTGTTAAATCTGTTAGTTTAGTGTGCAAAACTAACCATTTTATTTTTCACTATAGCAATTATACACAAAAATTTTATACCTTTGTATCAATTTATATATACTAACACTTAAAGCAATGAAAAGGTTTTTAGCCATTTTAATTGGGGCAACAAGCTGTAGCCTATGCACTTATGCACAAAACGGATATATAGTCACGACTACTTCACAACAAACAAGTATTTCCGTAGAATCTTTGGAAAAACAGTTTATAAACGATCATTTCAAGTATTACAACCTGTGTGACTGGACACCAGGCATGAAATTCATGGTGATGCCGGAACGTAAAGACATCATTATTCCTCCTTTTAAATCGGCGGAAACCAACAAGGAGGTGGATACAGGAGAGTTAAAACATAAGATTTTTGAATATCTGGGTTCGGAAATTACCGAACGGGGCTTTGTACATTTTAACTTTGAATGTGAAGGGCAACAATATTATCACGAACTTAAAAACACCACTCTGGAACAATATTGCCTGAAGCCCAAAGCCGGTATTCCTACCCTTGCCTACCTGGGTGATGTGGACATAGCCAAAGAACTGCTGGAAGGACAAACCCTATATATGCGTACCAATAAAGTACATATAGATGATCCCAACAGCATATCGGGCTATAAAGAGGTCCCGATTGGTATAAATGAAGAAGTAACAGTAACAGCTGTCGGAGTGGGCAGCCGCGCATACCCTGTAAAAATCGTATTCCAAGACAAGAAAGGAAACACCTACTATCAGCCGGTAGCTATATCAAAGACTAATTGTGGCATGGCAGACAGTGATTTTATTATGGAAAATAAAAATAAATATTTTCCAAATTCATTTAGCTTCAGTGATGCAAATACAAAAAAATCAAAGAATCTGATGAGTAAATATGGAAAAAAACCTGTCTATCTGAAAGCGGAAACGGAATGTCTGGATGAAACAGACACTCCGGTGAGACTTCCCCGATATACACAATTCACCATCAAAAATATAATCTCACAAAACAACTCTCCTTACGTCTTTTTAGAATTGGAAAACATAGATGGAAAGAATTATAAGATAAAAGCTGCATTCACCCATACGAGTGTAGTTGATGTGATTTTACAATCAGACAATTATTTTACGGATCTATTCGGCATAGGCAACTTACGAACCAAGTATCCGAATATCACAGAAGAAGTTTGGAACATGATAAGCCGCGGTAAGGTACGAAAAGGAATGACAACCGACGAATGTCGTCTGGCATTGGGTAATCCCATGCGCATCCATATAGTCACGGGTGACTATGAAACATGGTCCTACGAAAGAAAAACCTTAGATTTCACCAATAAGAAACTAGACCGTATCCACTAATACCCAAAATATTTTGTTATCTTTGCCCTGTGAACGGTAATGTCTGCCGGGCATTTTATTTTAACAAGAATAAAAAACAGCAAATGGGTAAAGTATTAATTATCGGTGCAGGCGGTGTAGGTACTGTCGTAGCACACAAAGTGGCTCAGAATCCGGATGTATTCACTGACATCATGATCGCCAGCCGTACAAAATCAAAATGTGATGCAATCGTAAAAGCTATCGGCAATCCAGCTATTAAGACTGCACAGGTAGATGCGGACAATGTAGACGAACTGGTAGCCCTGTTTAATAGTTTCAAACCCGAAATCGTCATCAATGTAGCTCTGCCTTATCAAGATCTGACCATCATGGAAGCTTGTCTGAAAGCCGGGGTGAATTATCTGGATACAGCAAACTATGAACCAAAGGATGAAGCTCATTTCGAATACAGCTGGCAGTGGGCTTATAAAAAACGTTTTGAAGACGCAGGACTGACAGCGATACTGGGTTGTGGGTTCGATCCGGGAGTAAGTGGCATTTATACAGCCTACGCAGCAAAACATCATTTTGACGAGATGCACTACTTGGATATTGTGGACTGTAATGCCGGCAACCATCACAAAGCGTTCGCTACCAATTTTAATCCTGAAATCAATATCCGCGAAATTACTCAGAACGGACGTTATTATGAAGAAGGCAAATGGGTGACCACCAAGCCATTGGAATACCACAAGGATCTGACTTATCCCAATATCGGTCCTCGTGATTCCTACTTGCTGTATCATGAAGAGCTGGAATCATTAGTTAAGAATTTCCCGACCATCAAACGTGCTCGCTTTTGGATGACTTTCGGTCAGGAATACCTGACTCATCTGCGTGTCATCCAGAATATCGGTATGGCCCGCATTGACGAAATAGATTATAACGGAGTGAAAATTGTTCCGTTACAATTCCTAAAAGCCGTACTCCCCAATCCACAGGATCTAGGAGAAAATTATGAAGGCGAAACTTCTATCGGATGCCGCATCCGAGGCGTAAAGGATGGCAAAGAACGTACTTACTATGTTTACAACAACTGTAGCCATCAAGAAGCTTACAAAGAAACTGGAATGCAGGGAGTAAGCTATACAACTGGAGTTCCAGCCATGATTGGAGCCATGATGTTCCTACAAGGATTGTGGAAACGTCCGGGAGTATGGAATGTAGAAGAGTTTGATCCCGATCCATTTATGGAACAACTGAACAAACAAGGTTTGCCTTGGCATGAAGTATTCGATGGTGATCTAGAACTTTAAAATAGTGATTAATGGCCCATAATTCATACTTGGGCCACACTAACCATTAATTATTAACCACTAAAAAATGAACATAGGAGATAAAGCCCCGGAAATATTAGGCTTAAACGAAAAAGGAGAAGAAATTCGTTTAAGTAATTACAAAGGAAAAAAGATAGTACTCTATTTTTATCCTAAGGATATGACATCTGGTTGTACTGCCCAGGCATGTAATTTGCGTGATAATTATGCGGAACTGCGCGCCCATGGTTATGAAGTAATCGGTGTCAGTGTGAATGATGCCAAATCGCATCAGAAATTTATTGAAAAGAACGAGCTACCCTTTACTCTTATTGCCGATACCGACAAGAAGTTGGTAGAACAATTCGGAGTATGGGGAGAAAAAAGTATGTACGGACGTAAATATATGGGTACATTCCGTACAACTTTCATCATTAACGAAGAAGGCGTGATTGAACGTATCATCTCTCCCAAAGAGGTGAAAACAAAAGAGCACGCACAACAAATTTTATAAACCAACAGATTTATGGCAAAAAAAGATAACGAAGAAATTCCATTCTCAGCAAGTCCGAGTGCCGGAAATAGTGAAAAACTGAAAGCGCTGCAAGCTGCAATGGATAAGATAGAGAAAACTTTTGGTAAAGGCTCTATCATGAAAATGGGTGATGACAACGTACAGGAAGTGGAAGTGATTCCTACCGGGTCTATCGCCTTGAACGCCGCATTAGGGGTAGGCGGCTATCCCAAAGGTAGAATCATAGAAATTTATGGTCCCGAATCATCCGGTAAGACTACATTGGCTATCCATGCCATTGCTGAAGCTCAGAAGGCAGGCGGCATTGCCGCTTTCATTGATGCCGAGCATGCTTTCGATCGTTTCTATGCGGCCAAACTGGGAGTGGATGTAGATAACTTATGGATATCACAACCCGATAACGGTGAACAGGCACTTGAAATTGCTGAGCAATTGATACGCTCATCCGCCATTGATATCATTGTTATCGACTCTGTCGCGGCATTGACTCCGAAAGCTGAAATTGAAGGAGATATGGGTGATAACAAAGTAGGTTTACAGGCACGTTTGATGTCTCAGGCTTTGCGCAAGCTTACGTCAGCCATCAGCAAGACCAATACAACTTGTATTTTTATCAACCAGTTGCGTGAAAAAATCGGTATCATGTTTGGTAACCCTGAAACAACTACCGGTGGTAATGCTCTGAAATTCTACGCTTCCGTACGTTTGGATATCCGTCGCTCCACTCAACTGAAAGATGGTGAAGAAGTAATCGGCAACCAGACTAAAGTAAAAGTGGTGAAAAACAAAGTGGCACCTCCTTTCCGTAAAGCCGAATTCGATATCATGTTTGGTGAAGGGATCTCAAGAGCTGGTGAAATCATTGATTTAGGTGCTGATTTAGGCATTATCAAGAAAAGCGGTTCATGGTACAGCTACAACGAAACCAAACTGGGACAAGGACGTGACGCCTCCAAACAAGTGATTCAGGACAACCCCGAACTGGCGGAAGAACTGGAAGGTCTGATTTTCGCAGCACTGAAAGAACAAGAATAATTTGATTTTTTTTGTAAAAAAAGGAAGCCATCTTAATGACTTCCTTTTATTATAACCTAGCTCCTATTCTATAATTACTTCTTCAAATCGAATCCCAACATCAAACCGTCATAAGATCCGGCTACACTATTAATGGTGGCAGCAGTAGAATTCACTTTAGAAACAGTACCTGTAATCGTTTTCAATACTGACATTAATTTATCCGCATTAAAGACCAGACTCATATCATTTCCGGTCACAGTGACATGAGCAACAGTTTTTACTCCCAATTTTCCCTTCATAGTAATGGTCTTTTCCTTATCATCGAACGTGTAAGTGCCACTCATTGTACGTTTTTTCAATGTGTATGAATAAGTTCCATCTTCATTAAAAGTATACTCACAGCCACTCATCCCTATTCTGTCATAGACAGTCTGCATCTTCTCCTCCACTTCTTTCGCAGCTACTTCTCCACCGGCTTTAGCCAGTAAATTTTCACTTTCGAACTGGCATTGCGGACCTACATATTTCCAAGTACCTATAATAGAAGATGAAGTTGTTGCTTTATCACCTACTACCGCTTTTGCTACGCCAGTCAATATAGATTTCAAATCTTGAGCATTGGCATTAACCAAAATGGCAAACATAGCCAAACACATACATAAACATTTCAACAAAGTTTTACTATTCATGTTTTATTGATTTTAATTGTTTGCAAAGATAAACAATAAACATTACAACCAAAGCAAATAATCGACCAATTGGCTTATTTTACCTTCTAATAAAAGAGACGTACCGAAAGTTTTCCAGTACGCCTCAAACAATCTTTACCAAGGTATAACAAATACTTATTCCAACTTTTCAAGTATAATTTAAAATCAACAGCTAATCGTTATATCAACGTTTCAGATTCGGATTCTTCTCAACTTCCTTCGGAGGATAATTATGATAAATGGAAGCCTCACCATTCCAAGGAACAGTTACAGACATATTCTCTTCCATTTTCAAATCTTCCTGAAGAGCATAGGTAAAAGTCGTCTTAGTTTCTTCGTTGTAGCTATAAGTCAATGTACCGGCAGGAACCAATACTTCATCCTGAGAACCACTACGGTAGTCATAACTTTCTTTGAGACGGTTCATGCGGAACTCATCAGAACGACGGGTTACCATAGCCAATACATAACCAGCCACTTCATAACCGTGTTCTTCATATGCTGCTTCTGCCAGTTGTTCAGCACTCATAGCATCCACAGCAGCTACAAATGATTCATCGGAACAAGCACGTGCACGTACCTGCTTTAGAGCAGATTTAGCTAAGCTGAGATCCTTTCCTGCGCGTGCCGCAGATTCGGCATACCAAAGAAGAACTTCTGAATAGCGGATTAGTTGATGTCGTTTGTTAATACACATACCTCCCCAAATAGGTTTGGTGTAATCGAAAGCAGCCGATGCAGGAAGTCCTGTCACAGGGTCTTTATTGACGGTAAACGCCACAAACATCGGGCGATAATCGGCAAATACTGCATTCGTACCATTATAGGGCTTTCCATCCGTAGTTGCCCACCAGTCAACCAACACTCCATTGTTTAATAGAATTTGTTTTGAATAAACAGCATCTTTACGAGGACCATCAGGAAAGTTTTTCCAATAACGGCGCTCTGCCAAAAAATCCCCCCAGCCACTCCAAAGTTTTCCTGATTGATGACAAGATGAAAGTTGTGAATCCCATTCCTGCCAACCGCCAAAATTAGAATTGTAATCTATTCCAAGGAGCGTCTCATTATGATGGTTTTTACCATAAGAGAAAACATCCTTCCATTCAGAAAGCAAAGAGTGGTCATAGGTACCCTTATTCACGCCATCCATTACTTCCTTAGCCTTGTCAGCCGCATTTGCATAATACTCGGTCTTATTCAAAGGGTAACCTGCCATCGCCATATAAACAGCTGCCAAAGTCGCCTTTACTGTCTGATCTGAAACGTAAATATTCTGTCCTTCAATGGAACGGTTAGCTTCCGTATATTTAGCCGGCAGGTTACAGGCTTCGGCAGCGTTCAAGTCTGACACGATTTGCTCATATACTTCTGCAACCGTCGATAGAGGTGTCAAATTGTTGTCTGGCAAATTATGAAGATTCATAGGCAACGGACCAAAAACACGCACCAAATTAAAATAAGCGAATGCACGCCAGTAGTAACCCTGACCAAGAGCAATATTGATTTCCTCTTGAGAAGTCACAGCCTTTCCAGCATTATCAATAATTAAATTTGCTGCCTTGATGATCGTATAAAAACGACTCCAAGTTCCTTCAAGACCTTTTGTGTCAGAAGGAGATTCAAAGGCATCTGCAGAAAGATAAGCACCCTTGTTTGATCCCGTAGTTGAGGTTACGTCATCTCCCTGGCATTGCACAATCATCGGATTAGAGTTACATTGGGATGCCTGTACTTTGGCATATAGGGCATAAACACTCATATCCAGTTCGTTTTGATTGGAAAAGAAATTTTCAGGGGTTAATTTTCCTTTCGGGTTTTCAGTCAGAAAATCACTGCAAGAAGGCATTGCCAACATAGATGCTGCAATAAAGCAGCCTAATACTATTTTATTTTTCATAATTGTCAATCATTTAGAAGTTCATACGTACACCAAAAGTAAAAGTTCTAGGAGTAGGATAAGTACCCGTATCAATACCATTTGCACGATCACCATAGTCACTTGAAAAAGAGTAACCAGCAGGATTGGATCCCTTGTAACTGGAAATAGTGAAGAGATTCTGAATACTGAAACTGAGCCGCAGGTCGGCTATTTTGGTCATGCTTTTCGGAAAATCGTAAGCTAAAGTCACATTCTCGCAACGGAAATAATCTGCATTCTCCACCCATTTGGTCGAATTGCCCAGATATTGATTGTTTTCAACACGGGGATCGGGCATCGTCTTACCTATTTCCTTCAAAAAATCCGCATCAGTAAACATTCGTGAATTACCAATCATAGAGTTCATGGCAAAACGGAGGGCGTTCAAACGTTTGGCACCGAAAGATGAATTGAAAAATGCATTCAAGCTCCAGTTTTTATAACGCAGCGAATTGTTCCATCCCAGTGTAAAGTCGGGACTTGCTTTACCGAGCACAACACGATCATCTGTAGACGGATTACGTGTTATTTCATCATTGGCAGTATAAAAAGTGTCATATCCTTCATTGTCTATTCCTGCCCAACGATAACCAAAGAAAGTACCGATCGCTTCACCTTCCTTAATAATAGTACAATCAGTGATAATGGACTGGAAAGAACCACCATAAATAATGGGTTCCTGAGCAGTCAGTTTTGTTACCTTATTTTTCAAGTAAGTACCATTCAGTGTGGTTGACCAACTCCAATCCTTGCTTTGAACGATATTTGCAGTAAGAGCAATATCAAAACCTTGGTTGGAAACCTCACCAGCATTAATCAAATAAGAAGTTCCACCCAAATAATCAGCCAACTTGGTTGAAAGAAGTGCATCAGATGTCTTTTTATTGAAATAATCCACACTCAAGTCAATACGATTATTAAAAAGGCCCAAGTCGAAACCCACATCAAACTGCTTTGTCTTTTCCCATTTTATATCAGGAGTTGCAAGCGTATTGGCCCAATAACCGGTTACTCCTGAAGAATTACCGAAATAAGTGGTAGTCGTATTAAGGATTGCAAGAGTTGAATAAGGATCAATATCCTGATTACCTATAACACCATAACTGGCACGTATCTTCAAATTACTGATAAGGTCACGGGTACTTTCCATAAACGATTCATTGGAAGCAGTCCATGCAACAGCTACAGAAGGGAAATACCCCCACTTATCATTGGTGAAACGGCTGGAACCATCGGCTCGAAACGTACCAGTCAGCATATAGCGATTATCGTAATTATAGATAACACGTCCTACCCCTGAAAGCAATGCCCAATCCGAATAGCCGTTGGTTGCATCACGTGTGACAGCATTCTTCACATCCCACCAGCCTACTGATTCAGCTTGAAGTGAAGAACCGGAAATCCCCATATTACGAATCGTACTTTTTGTTGCTTCCCAAACCCCTGTTACGGTCAAATAATGTTTGTCATTCCAGGTATGATTATAGGTGATGTTGTTTGAGGACTGAAGCAACATCCGCTGTAAATTACTGTTACCCATGCTATTCTTTCCTGCACCGTTTACAGCTTGTGGTGTGAAGCTATAGGAAGTATTATTATAATAATCAACCCCATTGCTGCTTGTAAAAGTCAAGCCTTTGATAATATTGAATTTAAGATCAATATGTCCGCTGAACACATCGCGACGGCGCTCACTTTCGCTGGCTGCGATTATACCATAAGCATTAGCTTGAATCGTACCATAAGGGTCCCAATTATAGTAACCATTTTTATCTGTCATAGTCATGGTCGGAGAGGAATTAAAAGCTATCCACAAGGGATTATAACCTGACATCTCCAATCCCCCAATACCCTTACCAACACCATGAGATGCGTTTAAATCGACAGTAACATCCAGCCATTTAGCCATAGAGATCTTAATGTTGGCTTTAGCCGAATAACGTTCATAACTATTTTTATCAATGACACCTTCATCACCCATATAGTTAGCGGAAACATACGTTTGAGTTCCTTCAGAGCCTTTTGAAAAGACAAGCTTGTAGTTTTGAGTCACACCTGTACGGAACATCTGATCCGTCCAATCAATACCGGGATTACTGCCATCCAAATAATCAGAAACCTCACTCGCACTAATACCCGCATAATCAACAAGTGCTTGGGCATAAGTTTTGGTATCCATCATCTTGGGAAGATTGGTAGCCTGAGAGATTCCTACCGAGGCGTCAAAAGTGATGTTAGTCTGCCCTTTCACACCACTCTTGGTTGTAATGATAACAACACCGTTGGCGCCACGTGAACCATAGATAGCAGTGGAGGAAGCGTCCTTCAGAATTTGCATACTTTGAATATCTTCCGGATTTATACCTTCAAGACCCGACTCACGAACCATACCATCTACGACATAAAGGGGATCATTACTTTTATTAATGGAATTGGTACCACGAATGCGAATCTTTACCGAACCACCCGGAACACCATCACTGACCACATTCACACCTGCAACACGCCCTTGAAGCGCATCACTTACTTGAGTAATGGGCTGGTCCTTAAAATTCCTGCTATCCAAAACGGAAACCGAACCTGCCAAGTCAGCCTTACGTACTGTACCATAACCCACCACAACCACTTCATCCAAAGTCTCAGTATCTTCCTGTAAGGTTATAGTCAAATTCTTTTGCCCTTTTACCAATATATTTTGAACAATATATCCGATATAAGAGATCTTCAACGTAGCATTGGGCTTCACATTCAATGTAAACTTACCTTCAAAATCGGAGATAACCCCATTTACGGTTCCTGCCTCTACAATGTTTACACCGACTAATGGTTCTCCACTCGCATCAATAACTGTACCAGTTACACTAATTGTCTGTTGCTGTACTATTACTACGTTGTCACTCATATTTCCGGCAATTGCATACCCGGCATTACCCGACATCAATATACCCATACTCATTGGTACAGCTTTCAAAATTGGATTGTACCACGCAGACTCGAACAGCCTACCTAATGGCAATAATTTTTTCCTCATAAAATTCTTAAATCATTTAAGGTTAAACTAAGTTTGATGATTTGCAGCAAAATTAACTATATCCCCCCTCAAGAGGGGTCCGTGTGCGTATAAAACAAATCAACTATCGTCTAAATTTTAAAAAGTAATACGATAAAAATCAAAAATCATATAAATTAGTTCCTTATTTATCTAAAAAAAAGATTTGTGAAGCTTTTCTCTATCAGGAAAAAAGTTTAAATTTGTTCTAAAATCATAAAGAGATGTACCGAATTCTACTTATACTATATATTATATGGGGAGGGGTGTCAATTGCAAGTGGACAAGACTTTAATTACTCTTTCACCCAACTTTCCACTAATCAAGGATTATCACAAGCTTCTGTTACCTCCGTTACGATGGATCAGAAAGGAAGACTATGGATAGGTACTCAGAGCGGCTTGAACTATTATTTCCAGCAGCAACTAAAAACCTTCATTCACCATGAAAGTGATTCCCTATCCTTACCTAACAATTACATCAATCACATAGTAGAAGATTCATTAGGTACCATTTGGGTGGCCACCTCCAAGGAGATGGTTTTATATAACAGCGATAATCATAATTTCACGCCTACTGGATACAATTGTATTTATTCTTCCCTCTGCATTGAAGGAGGTATATTGTTTGGAAGTGAGAATATCATTTTCCGCTATAATTATAAAAGCCGGACCATGGACAGCATCTATATTTGCCAGAAGAAGAATTTGGATATATCCGAATATCGGATACAAAAAATGGTTCAGTTGAAAAAAAATAAAATACTGATAGGGACCAAAGAACAAGGTATCTATCTCTATGATTGTTGCACGCAACAGCTCACCCGTTTCACATCAGATATCCATCATCTACTGATTTCGCTCTATGTGGTATCAGACAAGTATGTATATGCCTCTTTTTACGGCAATGGGATTTATTGCTACAACCAAGATGGCAAGATAGTAAAGTCTTATACATCAAAGACTTCTTCTTTAAACAACAACTATGTGCTAGACATCATCGAACATAAAGGACAATTATGGATTGCTACAGACGGAGGAGGTATCAATGTACTTGACATGAACTCCGACCAAATCAAAGTAATGTGTCATGTGGCTGGAGACAACTTCTCTTTGCCTGTCAATTCTATTGTCTTATTATACGAGGACAGAAACGGGAACTTATGGGCAGGTAGTGTCCGAGGGGGTATCTTTAACATTAAGAAAACCTATATAAGAACTTATAAAGATGTAGCCCTGAACAACTCCAACGGTTTAAGCGATAAGTCTATCATTTCCTTATATGAAGATGACGATGACAAATTATGGATTGGTACAGATGGAGGAGGTATTAATCTATATGATCCACACACCGATCAGTTTACCCATTTTCCTTCGACCTACGGAGACAAAGTGGCCTCTATCGCCAAAATATCTGAAAAGGAGTTGATGGTATCTCTTTACACAAAAGGTATATTTATTTTCAATAAAATAACCGGCACTTACCGCCCCTTTACCATTGTTGATGAAGGTACAAATTACAAAGAATGCTTCTATGGCTATCTTCCATTGGCCCATCAAGTAGCCAATGATAAAATTTACATTATCAGTTACCGTCCATGGGTATACCATCCATTAAGTGGAAAATTCTCTTTAATGCCCACCAACAATCTGAAAAATACGGATGCATTGCGTCTCGTCTATTCCAATGAGCATTTCTCATTATTAAAACGTGTCAATCAAATATTTTATGTACCTCAAGAAAACGACAGTATCAGCCTTTTATGTGAAATAGACCCAGAGGAGACAATTACAGCTCTTGCCTATCAGGATAGTACTATTTGGATAGGTACGGACCGAGGTCTGGGATGTTATGATATGATACACAAAAAATTCCACCATATACATACCAACTATTTTGAAAAAATATCTTTCCTCATTGGCGACAAAAAAGGAAGATTATGGATTTGTGCACACAACAAACTATTTTCTTATCTGATTAAAGAAAAGAAATTCACATTGTGGAACAGTTCTGATGGATTTCTGCCTAACGACATACTAGCTGCCCACTATACACTATCCAATCCCAATTTTGTTTATTTGGGAGGTGCGGAAGGGCTAGTGAAAATCAATACCAATATTCCTCAGTCTGAAACGCAAATACCTCAGATAAGTCTGGCAGATATTAAATTTAACGGATGTTCTTATCTGAAACAAATGAAGAATCAGACACTTCATATTCCATGGAACTACAATTCATTGACCATTCATATATGTGTAAAAAATGAAGATATCTTCCAAAAGAACTTGCTCAGATATACCATATCAGGCAGAGGAAAACAAACGGTCGAAAGTTTCGACTCCGAACTCTCTTTATCTTCCCTGTCACCAGGTAAATATAAAATCTGGGTATCAAGCAGCACCAAAGATGGTGAATACACTACTCCTGTACCCATAATCAACATTGTCATCACTCCACCCTGGTATAAAAGTAGTTGGTTTTTCTCGATATGTACTCTTTTATTTATTCTTTTTACCATTAAAATAGCTCTTTGGGTATTTCATAAGAAAAAGAAGGAAATGAGAGATGAAATGGGCGATTTTGTCCAAACCGTCCTCTATAATGTACTGGGAAATAAAGAAGAAAATACAAAAGAGAAAGACTTGGAAGAAATAACAGATGCTTCATATCCTCAATCAATGGAAGCAACTCCACTCAGCAGTGCTGACGCAGATTTCATAAAAAAACTGGATCAAATTATCAATGAGAATCTATCAAGTGAAAAACTATCTATCAAGTACCTGACAGATACCATGGCCATGAGCCGTGCATCTTTATATAATAAAGTAAAGCAAATTACCGGATTAGGGGTCAATGAATATATCAACAGACTACGCATAGAACGCTCTGTATACCTTTTAGCAAATACCAATCTGAGCATTAGCGAGATTTCCTATGAAGTAGGTTTTTCTTATCCGCGCTATTTCAGTACTTCATTTAAACAGATGAAAGGGGTTACACCTTCACAATTCAAGGAGAAAAACAAAAATAGCGGACACATATAAACTGTTAGAGCAAATAAGGCCTGCCATTTATTATTTTGAACGAAATAAAGAACTGACATTCAGATTCTTTACTTCGTTCAACAGGTCATAAAATGATACCAATATTAACAAGCCTTGAAACTCATATCCAGCCCCTTCACGGAGTGAGTCAGCGCACCGAAAGAAATGAAATCCACTCCTGCCTGCGCATAAGGCAACATAGTATCGTAAGTAATACCACCGGAAGACTCGGTTTCGCAACGACCTCCTACTATCTCTACAGCCTTACGAGTATCTTCAGGTGTAAAGTTATCAAACATAATACGATCCACACCTTCTGCCAACGCCTGATTCAATTCGTCAAAGTTACGCACTTCCAATTCAATCTTCAAGTTCTTACCCTTTGCCTTACAATATTCTTTGGCACGGGACACCGCATTGTGTATGCCGCCTGCGAAATCTACATGGTTGTCTTTCAGCAGAATCATATCAAACAAACCGATACGGTGATTGCATCCTCCTCCTATCTTTACAGCCATCTTCTCCATGATACGCATACCCGGAGTTGTCTTACGGGTATCAAGTACACGAGTTTTCGTACCTTCCAGTTTCTTCACATATTTATTGGTCATAGTAGCAATGCCACTCATGCGTTGCATGATATTCAGCATCAAGCGTTCTGTCTGAAGAAGTGACTGAACTTTACCTTCCACCACCATAGCCACATCACCCGGTTTCACGTGAGTTCCATCTTGAATGAACACCTCCACCTTCATTGTGGGATCAAAACGGCGAAATACTTCTTTAGCCACTTCAATGCCTGCTAAAATACCTTCTTCCTTAATCAACAACTTTGATTTTCCCATTGCATCTGCGGGAATACATGACAAGGTAGTATGATCCCCATCACCTATATCTTCAGCAAAAGACAGGTCTATCAGTCTGTCTATTAAGTCTTTTACTACTAATTCGTCCATAATGTTATCGTTTTTTTATGAATTGATAGGCAAAGGTAGAGATTTTCCGTATTTTTGCAAAGTAAACCAGAAAAGAACGTATGAAATTTACATTATTAGTAGTAGGACGCACTGTCGAAAAACATTATATCACCGCTATCAATGATTATGTGGAACGTACCAGGCACTTCATTTCTTTCGATATGGAAGTTATCCCCGAACTCAAGAACACCAAAAACCTGAGTATGGAGCAACAAAAAGAGAAGGAAGGAGAACTAATTCTGAAAGCTTTGTTGCCGGGCGATGTAGTGGTTTTATTGGATGAACATGGAAAAGAATTCCGTTCCGTAGAATTTGCCAACTGGATAGAACGCAAAATGCACACTGTAAACAAACGGTTAGTATTCATCATTGGGGGGCCATACGGATTTGCACCCAAAATATATGATGCAGCCCAAGAAAAGATCTCATTATCCAAGATGACCTTCTCACATCAAATGATACGCCTTATTTTCGTAGAACAGCTATACCGGGCGATGACTATATTGAATAACGGTCCTTATCATCATGAATAGAAATATATAGCGGTTAGTGATTAACACCTGCGGCATAATAGCGCAGTCCATTCATCACTAACCACTAATTCTCTCCCTATTTTCCAATTTCAAAGTCCACACACACTGGTAAATGGTCGCTATAGCCACCATGATATTTCTTTCCCCAGTAGGTACGTGATGGGATATCACCACCATATTTTTCATCCTCTTCCAATAGGAACGGATATTTTAAAATCTGTGCCTTATCATATGAAGTGCGCATACTATCATGCCCTTGTAACAAAAAACCGGAAACAATCAGCTGATCAAGTACGCCCCACTCACCTCGATAACGATAGGTTCCCTCCTTACGCCCGTCCATCAGATTATACAGTTTCTTAGCCTGTACTTCACCTTTCGGAGCCACGGCACCCAATACTTTAGCAATAGAATTATTAGTGGGATAATCATTAAAATCACCCATTATCATCACATTGGGATGCTGGCGAAGGTTCATGATGGAATCTGCCGCTATGTTCAATATCTGTGCAGTGAAAAGACGATAAGGCTCACTTTTTTCCTCACCACCGGCACGAGACGGCATATGGCACACAAACACGTCCAAAGTATCACCTGATGCTACCTGCCCCATCACATGAAGGATATCACGTGTAGGGCGGCGTTCCATCTCCTTATAAGGAACAGAAAGGCTGTTTTTGCCCAGCAACTTAAAACTTCCTCGCTGATAAAGCAACGCCACGTCAATACCACGCTCATCAGGAGAATCAGTCATGACATAACGATAACCTGCCTCGCGTAATGGCGAGTTTTCTGTCAGATCTTTCAAGCAATGATCATTTTCCACTTCACAAAGCCCCACCAAATCGGGAACATTTTCCTCACCGGTGGCAATAATAACCTTAGCTATCTTAGCCAATTTATCATGATAGCGCGCTTGTGTCCATCCTTTCGGAGCATCTGGCAAAAATTCATAATCATTTTTCAACGTGTCGTGCTGACAATCGAACAAATTCTCTACATTATAGAACATTACCCGAAACGGTTCCTGTGCATACGTCACCCCTACCAGGTAGCACAAACAAAGAAATAAAATTGTTTTCTTCATATAAATTATTTTGTCGGTATATTAACCAATACATCCAGCAAATGACGCCAGAATTTATCTACAGTAGGTATCAGCATACGCTCATCAGGTGAATGAACACCACGCAGAGTAGGTCCAAAAGAAACCATATCCAGTGACGGATATTTCTCAAGGAACAAACCACACTCCAATCCGGCATGAATTGCCTTTACTTTAGGTTCCACACCAAAAAGTTTTTTATAGCTATCTACCGCAACTTTCAAAACAGGAGAATCCGTATTCGGTTTCCACCCTGGATAGCCTTCACCAGTTGTTACTTCAGCACCTCCCAAAAGAAAAGCAGAACGGATCATCTCGGACATATCCTTGCGTGATGAAAGAATGGAGCTGCGCTGGCTAGTCACTATTTTAATCTTGTTTCCCTCTACCTGTTTGATGGAAGCAAGATTAGACGAAGTTTCTACTAATCCCGGAATATCCTGACTCATGGCATACACTCCATTGTGCACAGCGTAAATAGCTCTCAGAAGGTATCCGGCAGTAGTCATATCTATCGCTTCCTTACAAGGGGATTCAGAAGAGAGTTCGGTTCTCAAGTTCGGTTCTGTCGCAGCATATTCATTCTCCAGTTCTGCTGTATAGATATTCAAATCTACACGAACCGATTCCTTATCCTTCATAGGTACCGCACATAATGCCTGTGCCTCACGAGGTATGGCATTATGCAGGTTTCCACCATCAATCTCACATAAATATAAAATATATTTAGAAGCCAACTGGGTCAGAAAACGATTCAGCAGCTTATTGGCATTCGCTCTACCTTTATTAATATCATCACCGGAGTGCCCACCAGTCAATCCCTTGACCGCCACACGGAAATAGAAATAATCCTGTGGGGCAGAAACAGGCTGATAAGTAAATTCCGCTGTAGTATTTGCACCACCGGCACAGCCGATAAATAATTCTCCTTCATCTTCCGAGTCCAAATTAATCAGAATATCACCAGTCATAAACCCTGGCTTCAATGCAAAAGCACCTGTCAATCCAGTTTCTTCATCCACCGTGAAAAGACACTCCAGCGGACCATGCTCTATATCAGTAGCAGCCAATATAGCTAATTCTGTCGCCACACCGATACCATTATCCGCCCCCAATGTAGTACCTTTGGCTTTCAACCATTCACCGTCCACCACTGTTTCAATAGGATCAATTAGAAAATCATGCTCCACATCACTGTTTTTTTCACAAACCATATCTATATGAGACTGCAAAATCACAGTTTTCAAATTCTCCTTACCCGGAGTGGCAGGCTTTTTAATTAATACATTGCCTACTTCATCTGTCTTGGTTTCCAAACCATGTTCTCTACCGAAGGCTTTCAAATAAGCAATTATTTTCTCCTCTCTTTTAGAGGGACGGGGTACCTTACATATCTCTTCAAAATAATAAAAGACAGATGCAGGCTTTAAATTCTTTTCATTCATAATCATGTCGTTTAGGCAAATTCAGTTTCCAAATTTGCAAAAAATAGTTAAATAATTCTCTTAAATAGGACACTTCCTCTTTTTTAATGAAAAAAGAGAAAGCTAAATCATTGCAAAATTCTATATTTGCTATGCAAATTTAGTCCGCAGACACGAAATGCTTCAATAAATTTGGCATTTCCCTTGCCTTACACTAACTTTGCACCACAAAAATAATAGAAATGCTTGATACTATCCTTATAACTGTGTTAATAGTTGCTATCTGTATAGCATTATTGTCTATCGGAATCTTTCTAAAAGGAAAGTTTCCAAACACGCATGTAAGCGGTAATAAGGCACTCCGTAAAAAAGGAATAGGCTGTGTGCAATCACAAGATCGTGAAGCACGCAAATCTAATAAAAATGCCATAGCCGAAATTGAAAAGCAAAGCAAAACGGATAATAATTAATAAACAATACGTGAAAAAGATTATGAAAAGAACAAATTTCATCCTGAATGGATTTCTAGCGCTAGCCATCGTGTTAGTGTTCGCACAATGTAGCGACAAAAACAACAACGCTGCAACTTCTTCCGCTGCTCCGGCTGCCGGCGTTGCAGGTTCCTCAAACATGAAAATAGCTTATGTGGAAATCGATTCACTGTTGACTAAGTACAATTTCTGGAATGACTTAAATGAAGTGATGATACAGAAAGAAGAAAATATCCGCACTACTTTAAATGAAAAAGCAAAGAAACTGGATGCTGATGCTAAAGAATTCCAACGCAAACTGGAAAATAATGGCTTTGCTACACGTGAACGTGCTGAACAAGAACAGATGAGACTGATGAAACAACAACAAGAACTGCAGGCACTCCAACAGAAACTAAGCGACGAGCTAGCTTCTGAAAACCAAAAGAACAGCTTGCAGTTACGTGATTCTATCAATTCATTCTTGAAAATTTATAATCAGAACAAAGGATATGATCTGATTATCAGCAATACAGGATTTGACAACTTACTATACGCTAATCCGGCATACAACATCACACAAGAAATCATTGACGGACTGAATGCACGTTATACTCCCTCTTCTGTAAAAAAATAATAGTTCATCAACCTTATATATGTAAAGCCGGAACAGTCTACTGTTCCGGCTTTACTTTTAAACAAAAAGCACCCTATAAACGTTTTTATTATAATAAAAATAACGAAAGGAGAACATTATGGAAAGATTTGAAGATTTAATCACCTCAAACATCCCTGTATTAGTTGATTTTTTTGCTGAATGGTGCGGACCTTGCAAAGCCATGAAACCTATTTTAGAAGAATTAAAAGGAATAAAAGGGGAAAAAGTAAGAATTGTCAAGGTAGATGTAGACAAACATAAAGAAATTGCTGCATACTATCAGATTCAGTCAGTTCCCACACTGATGATTTTTAAAGACGGTAAGCAATTGTGGCGACAAAGTGGTGTAATGCGTGCCAATGATTTAAGCACTATTCTAGCCCAATATGAGTAAAATATGAAGAAAACAATCACATGTATTCTATTAACTGCCGGATTAACGGGATATCTCAGTGCCCAAACTCCTGTCCAGGATAAGTCAGATAAAAATTCAGGAAAAGTCATACGTATGGACAAACAAATGTTCTTGGATAATATATTTGACTACACTTCCGGTTCCACTAACTGGAAATACAAAGGAGAGAAACCGGCAGTTATTGATTTTTACGCCACATGGTGTGGTCCCTGCCGTATGGTTGCCCCTCTGCTAAAAAGTCTGGCCAAAGAATACAAAGATCAAATTGCAGTTTACAAAGTAGATACAGACAAACAAAAAGAATTATCTGCCGTTATGGGAATACAGTCACTGCCCACCATCATCTTTATCCCCAAAACGGGACAGCCACAAATCATTATAGGAGCAGCCAATAAAGCTACTTTCAGGAAAGCCATTGAAGAAGTGTTACTGAAAGAATGAGAAACAAGCCCTACACATCTCTAATCTAAATATAACCAATAAAAGAGAGGGGGCAATAATAATTGCTCCCTCTCTCTCCATTTATACTATAGCAAATTGTATATTATTTCTTGAAATATCTGTTGTACAAACCTTCAAAACCTTTGCCGTGACGAGCTTCGTCCTTAGCCATTTCGTGAACTGTATCGTGAATAGCATCCAAGTTCAAAGCTTTTGCACGAGTAGCAATGCGTTTCTTGTCAGCACAAGCACCTGACTCAGCATTCATTCTCTTTTCCAAGTTAGTCTTTGTATCCCATACACAGTCACCCAGCAACTCAGCAAACTTAGCAGCATGTTCTGCTTCTTCCCAAGCATAACGTTTGAAAGCTTCAGCAACTTCAGGATAACCTTCGCGGTCTGCCTGACGGCTCATTGCCAAATACATACCAACTTCTGTACATTCACCCATGAAATGATTGTTCAAATCCTTAATCATTTCTTCATCACAACCTTTTGCTACGCCGATAACGTGTTGGTCTGCAAATTCCAATCCACCTTCTGTTTCTACCATTTCGTTAAACTTAGAAGCAGGCGCTTTACACAACGGACATTTTTCAGGAGCTGCATCACCTTCATGAATATAACCACAAACTGTACAAATAAACTTTTTCATAATTTCTTTTTTTATTAGTTAGTCAATATTTTATTTATTAGTTAGTCATTTACTCTCTATCCTTTTTAACTTCTTTCTTAATCTTCTTTAGAACAAGCAGGGCATATACCTTTATAATATTGGTGAATTTCATCCACTTTGAATCCATTCATATCAATTTGCTCTACTTTTTTCACTTCATTACTATAGGGTAAATCGAATATTTTACCACATTTCTTGCAAAGGAAATGAGCATGCAGGGAAGTATCGCCGTCAAAACACGCATTCTTTTCATCAATTGTAAGCATTAAAGCTGCTCCATGCTCGACAAAGAGTTTCAGTGTATTATACACTGTAGTCTTGGACAAGGTTGGAATATCCTTACATAGCGCCAAATAAATCTCATCGATAGAAGGATGAGTTTTATGAGCCAACAAATAATCCATAATAGCTATGCGCTGTACGGACGGCTTAATGTTATAACTGATAAGATAATCGTAACTCTTCATATATTCCCTTTTTGTAACTATTACAATTTTATTTCATATGCAAAGATAGATAGTTATTCGCAACAAACAAATAAATCACGCACTTTTTTTTATTTTTTTTATTTAGAGGTATAAATCGGGAAAGAATGATTAATTTTGCAGGTATATATAATAATAGGTATAATATGAAATACGGTTTTGTAAGAGTGGCGGCTGCCATTCCGATAGTGAAAGTGGCTGACTGCAAATTTAATGCACAACAGATTGAAACTCAAATTGCCATAGCAGACGGGAAAGGAGTACAAATTATCATTTTCCCCGAACTAAGTATTACAGGGTATACTTGCGCCGACTTGTTCGGTCAGTCTTTACTGTTGGAAGAAGCAGAAATGGCTTTAATGCAAATTATGAATAATACCCGACAAATGGATATCATCTCTATTATAGGGATGCCTGTGGTTATGAATTCCACGCTGCTGAACAGTGCTGTTGTTTTCCAAAAAGGGAAAATACTGGGTATTGTTCCTAAAACATATTTACCTAATTATAAAGAGTTCTATGAACAACGCTGGTTTACCTCTGCTCTGAACCACCCGGATGCCAATGTACGCCTCTGTGGACAAAATGTACCGGTCAGCGCCAACCTGCTTTTCGACACTCCGGAAACTTGCTTTGGCATTGAAATCTGCGAAGACATGTGGGCCCCCATTCCGCCCAGTTCCGCATTAGCACTGAAAGGAGCGGAAATCATTTTCAACATGTCTGCCGACAATGAAGGAATAAGCAAGCATAATTATGTCCGTTCATTAGTCAGTCAACAATCAGCACGCTGTCTGGCAGGATATGTATTCAGTTCATCCGGTTTCGGCGAATCAACCACAGACGTTGTTTTTGCAGGCAACGGACTGATATATGAAAACGGCATGTTACTTGCCGAGTCTGAACGTTTCTCATTCAAGGAACAATTGGTCATCAGTGAAATAGACGTGGAGCGTCTTCGTGGTGAACGGTTGACCAATACCACTTTTGCCGCCAATATCGGCAACTGCCCGGGACGTCCCGCCATCCACATCAGTACAGAATTTGTCAACACACGCGATCTTAGTCTGACGCGCAGTATAGAAGCTCATCCTTTTGTTCCTCAAGGCAAAGAATTGGATGAACGCTGTGAAGAAATCTTCGCTATCCAAATAGCAGGACTAGCCAAACGTCTGGTACACACTCACTGCAAGACTGTAGTAGTCGGTATTTCCGGTGGTCTGGATTCTACCTTGGCACTTTTGGTCTGTGCCAAGACTTTCGATAAATTGGATCTGCCACGAAAAGGTATCATCGGCATCACCATGCCTGGTTTCGGTACTACCGACCGTACTTATAACAATGCTCTCCATCTGATGGCTTCACTAGGTGTTACCATTAAAGAAATCAGCATAAAGGAATCCTGCATCCAACACTTTAACGATATTAACCACGACATGACCGTACACGATGTAACCTACGAAAACAGCCAGGCACGCGAACGGACTCAAATTCTGATGGATGTTGCCAACCAATTGGGCGGTCTTGTCATTGGTACGGGAGACCTTTCAGAACTTGCCCTAGGCTGGGCCACCTACAATGGCGACCATATGTCTATGTACGGAGTCAATGGAAGCATTCCCAAAACACTGGTCAAATACCTGGTAAATTGGGTGGCTTTGAATGGCATGGATAATGAATCACGTATTACCCTGCTCGATATTGTAGACACTCCTATCAGTCCCGAATTGATTCCTGCTGATGAAAACGGCAATATAAAACAAAAGACAGAAGATTTGGTAGGACCATACGAACTGCATGATTTCTTCCTTTATCAATTCCTACGTTTCGGTTTTCGTCCCGCCAAGATATTCTTCCTGGCAAGTATCGCTTTTCGTGATACATACGATGAGGAAACAATCAAAAAATGGCTTACTATATTCTGCCGCCGTTTCTTTCAACAACAATTCAAACGCTCTTGCCTGCCCGATGGTCCCAAAGTGGGATCTGTATCACTCAGTCCCCGAGGTGACTGGCGTATGCCGAGCGATGCCAGTGCTGCTTCATGGCTGAAAGAATGCGAAGAGCTATAAACCACATAAAAAAGTAAGTCGGCTTCAAAGACAAAGTAACTTAACTTACTCGCCCAACTAAGTTAAGTTACTTTGTCTTTGAAGCCGACTTAAATACATCCCTTGCTTGAGGGTACTTCAAAATGGTAAATATCTCTTCGCACAGCCATCTTTATGGCACGAGCCAAAGCTTTGAAAATACCTTCTATTTTATGATGCTCATTCTGCCCCTCGGCTTTGATATTTAAATTCATACGAGCTGCATCACTCAATGATTTAAAAAAATGAAGAAACATCTCGGTAGGCATCTCCCCTATTTTCTCCCGATGAAACTCAGCATCCCATACCAACCATGCTCTACCGCCAAAATCCAAAGCTACCCGACAAAGACAATCATCCATGGGCAAGCAATATCCGTAACGCTCAATGCCACGCTTGCTGCCCAATGCCCGATAAATACATTCACCCAAAGCAATGGCGGTATCTTCAATAGTATGATGTTCGTCCACTTCCAAATCACCTTTTACTTTAATGGTCAGGTCAATACCACCATGCTTTCCAATCTGTTCCAACATGTGATCAAAAAAACCAATACCTGTGGAAATATCACATTTTCCGCTGCCATCTAAATTTAAGCTGATATAAATATCCGTTTCCTTCGTAGTACGACGGACCTCCGCTATACGTTCTCCGGCAAAAAGGAATTCAGCGACCTTATCCCAATCCGTAGTCGCCAATACACAGTAGGATTCCAAGTTCTTTTCCTTCAGAATATCCATATTTTCTTGCAACAAAATAGCCTTACAGCCCATATTTTTAGCCAGTTCCACATCTGTAGCACGATCACCAATAACAAAACTGTTAGCCAAATCATAATCACCGGTAAGATATTTTCCCATCATTCCTGTTCCAGGCTTACGGGTAGACACATGGTCTTCCGGAAAACTGCGGTCTATCAAGATATCATCAAAAATGATGCCTTCCCCCTCCAATGTCTTCAACACCAGGTTGTGCACCGGCCAAAAGGTATCCTCAGGAAAAGAAGAAGTACCGAGGCCGTCTTGATTGGTAACCATCACAAATTCAAAGTCGAGTTTGCTGCGGATAAATCCCAAATTACGAAATATCTTAGGATAAAACTCCAATTTATGGAAAGAATCCAATTGGTAGTCAACCGGTGGCTCTACAACCAACGTACCGTCACGATCTATAAACAACGCTTTCTTCATACTTCAACATTCATAATTCTTCAATGCTTCCAACAACATATCATTCTCCGGACGTGTACCAATGGTCACACGCAAACAATCACGACATAAAGAAATACTGGTACGGTTACGCACTATGATACCTTTACCTACCAAATAATTATATATTTTCTTGGCATCTGTCACTTTAGCTAGAAAGAAATTGGCATCCGTAGGATAGATTTTCTCACAACAAGGCAGTTCTACAAATTCATTGACCAAACGCGTCCGTTCTTCCAATAACGACTTTACCCAACGTTCTACCTCATAATGCCGGTGCAACATCATAACAGCTTCTTTCTGTGTCAGCAGATTCACATTATACGGATATTTAATCTTACTGAAAATAGAGATGATTTCTTTAGACGCAAAGGCCATGCCCAAACGAATGGCAGCACATCCCCATGCCTTAGAAAAAGTCTGAAAGACAATCAAATTAGGATATTTATCTAAATCGGCAAGGAAAGACGGCGCATCAGAAAAATCGGAATAGGCCTCGTCTATAATCACCAATCCCTGAAAAGTATCCAGTAATTTTTCCATTTCCCTACGATCCAGGTTATTACCGGTAGGATTATTGGGCGAGCAAAGAAAAACCAGTTTGGTGTGATCGTCTGTTGCCGCCAATAGTTTATCGGCACTGAACTGATAGTTTTCATCCAATAACACCTTGCGATATTCTACATCGTTGACATCGGCACACACCTGATACATACCATAAGTAGGGTCAATAGCCACTACATTATCCACCCCCGGAATACAGAACGCGCGATACACCAAGTCAATAGCCTCATCACTGCCGTTTCCCAGAAAGATCGTATCGGGGTCTACCTTTTTAATAGGAGCTATCATATTCTTCAATTCCCGCTGCATAGGATCAGGATAACGGTTATTAGGTGTATTGTACGGGTTCTCATTGGCATCCAGAAAAACAGATGCCTCCGCTCCATTATATTCGTCACGTGCCGATGAATAGGGTTTCAAAGCCCAAATATTCGGGCGCGTCAATTCTTTCAAATCTTTCATCTTTATACTGTTTTTAATCTTACGGTTACTGCATTCTTATGCGCACCCAGTTGTTCATTAGCCGCCATCACCTCAATAGCAGGACCGATATTCTGAATACCCTCGCCATTAATCTCCTGAAAAGTGATTTTACGGATAAAACTATCCAGACTCACCCCACTATACGCTTTGGCATAACCATTGGTAGGTAAAGTATGATTGGTTCCGGATGCATAATCACCGGCACTCTCCGGAGTAAGTGAACCTAGAAATACAGATCCGGCATTGACAATACGCTCTGCCTGTTCCATATAATCCCTGGTCTCGATAATCAAATGCTCGGGAGCATATTCATTCGTCAGAGCAATTGCCTCATCCATATCCCTCACCAAAATCAATTTGCTGCTTGCCAACGACTTTTCGGCTATTTCCCATCTGGGAAGCAAAGCCAACTGGCGTTGTACCTCATACTCCACCTCCTTCATTAATTTCTCAGAAGTAGTTATCAGCATGGCCTGACTATCAACTCCATGTTCCGCCTGTGAAAGCAAATCGGCTGCCACAAATACAGGATTAGCCGTCTCGTCGGCCAGCACTTCGACTTCAGAAGGACCGGCAGGCATATCTATCGCAACATCCCGCAAAGAAACCTGCTGCTTGGCAGCCGTTACATATTGGTTACCCGGACCGAAAATTTTATAAACCTTAGGCACACTTTCCGTTCCGTATGCCATAGCAGCGATGGCCTGCACCCCTCCTGCTTTGAATATTTTATTTACCCCGGCCAATTTTGCCGCATACAAGATAGCAGGATGAACCTTTCCTTCTTTATCAGGAGGAGTACAAAGTACGATTTCCTTGCAACCTGCAATCTGTGCCGGAGTAGCCAACATCAATACGGTAGAAAATAAAGGCGCCGTGCCTCCGGGAATATACAAGCCCACCTTTTCAATAGCAACCGCCTTCTGCCAACAAGTTACCCCGGGTACGGTCTGCACCTTTTTCCCTTCAAACCGCTGAGAACTATGAAAAGTATGAATATTTTTCTGTGCCAGCATGATAGCTGCCTTCAATTCAATGGGTACCTCCTTTTCCGCTTCAGCAATTTCCGTTTCAGTAACCCCCAGTGAGTCCAGTTTCACCTTATCAAAACGTTCTTCATATTCCCTCACCGCTTTATCTCCTTCCATCTTCACTTTATCCAGCACTTCTTTAACCGTATTGCGCAGCGTGTCTGTATTCAATGCCGGACGACGGAGAATTTCCATCCAGTCTTTCTTTTCAGGATATATTATTTTCTTCATACATGTATTCTTTTATAAGTTTACAAATCTCGCCTGACGTATAGACCGGCTATAATATCATTTTCTCAATGGGCAATACCAAAATACCTTCCGCGCCCAATGCTTTCAGTTTTCCGATGATCTCCCAAAAACGCTTCTCGTCAAGCACTGTATGTACCGAACTCCATCCTTCTTGTGCCAATGGCATCACAGTAGGACTCTTCATACCCGGCAGCACTTCGATAATTTCTTTCAAACGCTCTGTCGGAGCATTCATCAAGACATATTTCTTGTCTTCGGCAGCTTTCACCGCTTCAATACGGAACAAGAGTTCGTTCAGAATCTCTTTCTTCTCCTCAGACATATTCTTATTGCCTATCAGCAACGCCTCACTTTTCATAACCACTTCCACTTCCTTCAAGCTATTGCTTACCAAAGTAGATCCCGAACTGACAATATCAAAAATAGCATCAGCCAAACTGATTCCCGGAGCAATCTCTACCGAACCGGTAATGACATGAATATCAGAATGAATGCCATTCCGATCCATGAAATCTTTCAAAATGCCGGGATAAGAAGTCGCAATCTTACGTCCTTCAAACCAAGACAAACCCGGATAGTCCACATCTTTAGGTATAGCCAATGACAAACGGCACTTGCTGAACCCCAAACGTTTAATCACCTCAGCGTCCTCTTTTCTCTCTACAAACTCATTCTCGCCTACGATCCCTAAATCAGCCACTCCACCAGCCACCGACTGAGGAATATCATCATCGCGAAGAAAAAGAACTTCGATCGGAAAATTAGACGACTGTACTAAAAGAATTCTTTTAGAAGTGGAGATTTTAATATCTGCCTCTTGTAATAATGCCATTGTCTCTTCAAACAAACGGCCTTTTGACTGTACTGCAATTCTAAGCATGATTCTATCTGTTTTTAATTATTAACCGGCAATAAAAAGGGCTTACCGTTTTCGGCAAGCCCTATATCATTATACTACAATATCACCTTAGCCCACCGAATTATTCGTTAGGAAAATGATGATGATGTGTAGCAGTTCTAACCATAGTCTTTTCTTTTTACTTGCGACAAAAATAAAGTTTATATTTAATATCAGCAAATAATTATCGCAAAAACTTTATTTTTTCTTTCAAATTAAAGGTATTATCTCATCTTGCTCCACCTCGCAGTTCAAGAAATGCATTTCTTCCTTTGCCTTCTCTTGAGAAAAAGTGAAATAAGTGCACAGCGCCTTGGTGCAAAGTTCCTCCTTATTATTATAAATAGCCGCTTCTACAAATACGATATTGCGCTTCCTCTCCTTTATGGAAGCCTTCAATACGATATGCGAATCGTTGGTATTAACAGGTTTCATATAGCGGGTTTCCATTTTGGACGTAACACCGGTAGTCTGTAGTTTACGCAAAACCACCCATGCACAAATCTCATCCAGCAGCACCGCCTGAATACCGCCATGCAACGTATCAATCCATCCCTGAAACTGTGGCTGAGGTTTCCATATACTAATTACCTCATCCCCATCCTCATAAAATTCCATCTTCACTCCGGCTTCATTGTTGGGAGCACAGCCAAAGCAATTATATCCTTCCATCCCTTTCCAGGGATTGATTATCTTTTTCATAGGCTATCTTTTAGAATTCATAATCCACACAAGCACGATCAGCCTTAACCTCCTTCAAAAGGCCGGCTGCAGCTACATGATCCGGATGAACGGCATAGGCATTGACATCTGCCAGCGTATCGAATTCACTATCCAGACAAATATCCCATTTTTCAGCAGAATTGGCATTCAGTCCCACAAATATATGACGGATAAAACCTATCTTGGCCGGCAAAGCTTCAATAGCCGCTTTAAAATCATTCATCACTTTCAATTTTTCTTCCTGTGAAAGAGTTTCTTTCAATTTAAATAAAACAATGTGCTTAACCATACTTGATATTTTAATTAATTATCCTACTTTTGTAATCGACACAGGGCTAAAGTATTTAACCTGATGCAAAAGTAACAGTTTTGTTTTAAAATACATTCTATTATTATGATAATTATTGGTATAGCCGGCGGAACCGGTTCAGGAAAGACCACTGTAGTTAGAAAAATCATAGAGAGCCTGCCCCCAGGTTCCGTTGCAGTCATTCCACAAGATTCATATTATAACGATCAGTCATCCATTCCCTTGGAAATACGTAAACAAACCAATTTCGACCATCCCGATGCTTTTGACTGGCCGCTCTTTGAACAACAGATTGCCGACCTGCGCAAAGGGCATCCCATTGAGCAGCCCACCTATTCTTATCTAGTATGTACACGCCTGCCCGAAACAGTTCGTGTAGAGCCAAAGGAAGTCATTATTGTGGAAGGTATCATGAGTCTCTATGATAAAGAGTTACGAGACTTGATGGACTTAAAGATTTTTGTGGATGCCGAACCCGACGAACGTTTGCTGCGTGTGATTACCCGCGACATGGTGGAACGCGGCCACCCCTTGGAAATGCTGATAGACAAATACCGGAACATTCTGAAACCGATGCATGACGAATTCATAGAGCCTACCAAGCAATATGCCGATATTATTATCCCCAATGGAGGCAACAACCAAAAGGCCATTGAAATCCTTAAACTATATATTGAAAAGATTTTAGGAAGATGAAAAATGTCTGGCTATTAGTTCTTGCCTGTATATGCATGACAGCGTGCCGTAACCGGCAACAATCTGCCGAAGTGACAAATTATGATTTGCCGCAAATAAAAGACAGCGGAGAATTAGTAGTCCTGACACTGAACAGTTCCACTTCTTATTTCGACTATCGGGGCGAGCCTATGGGATTCCAGTATGAGCTGGCCGATCAGTTTGCCCGTTCATTGGACGTAAAACTGAAAATAAAAGTAGCACAGAATGCACGTGACCTGGTCCATAAACTATTACAAGGAGAAGGAGACCTGATAGCCTATAATCTGCCTGTCACCAAAGAGTTCAAAGACAGTGTAGAGTTTTGCGGGGAAGATATCATCACCCATCAGGTATTGGTACAACGTAATACTCAAAAAAAGAAGAAAGCACTGAATAATGTGACAGAATTAATCGGGAAAGAGGTCTATGTAAAACCAGGAAAGTATCTGGAACGTCTCATCAATCTAGATAAAGAACTGGGTGGCGGTATATTGATACACGAAGTCGATAATGACAGCATCACCACCGAGGATTTAATCATGCAGGTTTCCAATGGTGAGATAGATTATGCCATCTGTGATAACGACCTTGCCAAATTAAACAAGACTTATTACCCCAATCTGAATATTGACCTGGCTGTCAGTTTTGACCAACGTGCCTCATGGGCCGTACGTAAGACCTCACCGCTACTAGGTGAAGCTGCTACTAAATGGCATCAGGAAAATATGACTTCTCCTGCCTATCAGGCCAGTAGCAAGCGTTATTTTGAAATAAGCAAACGGACACCTCACGGTTCCATCTTGTCCATCAAAGACGGAAAGATTTCACACTTCGACACTCTATTCAAGAAATATGCCAAAGATATAGATTGGGATTGGCGTATTTTAGCTTCCCTGGCCTATACGGAATCAAACTTTGATACAACAGCCGTATCATGGGCAGGCGCGAAAGGATTAATGCAGCTCATGCCCCGGACGGCGCGTGCTATGGGAGTTCCTCCCGGTAAAGAACAGAATCCGGAAGAGAGTATAAAGGCCGCCGTGAAATATATTGCTGCCACTTCCCGTTCTTTCAACGCAATAAAAGATGAAAACGAACGGATGAAATTTGTCTTGGCGGCTTATAACGCCGGAATAGGACACGTACTGGATGCCATGGCACTGGCTGAAAAATACGGCAAGAATAAATATGTATGGGACAACAGCGTAGATAACTATATTCTGCTTAAAAGTAATGAAGAATATTTCAATGATCCGGTTTGTAAAAATGGATACTTCCGAGGGGTGGAGACCTACAATTTCGTTAAGGAAGTAATGAGCAGAGGGGAAGTGTATAAAAAGAAAATCAAAGACTGACAGCCACTCCTTTTATTATTTCAGGTGGACTTTAAAAAACACTCCGCCGGAAAAGTAACGGCAGCGGTTGAACTCTATCACGACATTGATATAATCTTTCCAAAAGCTGTATTCAGCACCTATATTCATTGTACGGACATCATATTCAGCCATAAGGTTCAGCTTCAACCGGTTCCGTAGGGTTGAAACTTCAGTTCCTTCAGTCTGGGACCAAGGTTTCACCGGATTGTAACCATGGCTTTGTCGGGATGCAACCATAGTTCTGACGATCCGCAATCAGATTCCCATCAGGCTGTAGTCAGTGTCTTGTTTGTTGGTGTACAATATTCTGCCGATCCGGTTTCCGGATGCTGTGTGCCTGTATTCCCACCTTTTCCCAGCGTTTGGTCATCCTCCGCCTCCTGTTTCTTCCCCCTCCTACGGACTTTTTGGGGTAAAAAAGAGGTAAAAGTGGTAACAGCAGCCCTTTTTACCATATAAAAAAATGCTGCCATCACCCTATGAAACGTCCTGCCCATGGTGCTTTCAATGGAAAGGGTGGTAGCAGTAGCAGCAGTTTTGCAAAACTCTGTGGTGGAAGTTTTCGCGTAGGATCCGGAATTTCACCTCAAAAGACAAGGACGTTTTTTAAAAAGATCAAGAACTTTCAAAAAAAGATAACGGCCTTTTTAAAAAAGAACAAGAGCTTTTTTTAAAAGATAACGAGCTTTTTTAAAAACGTCTTGATCTTTTTACCCTGCATGAAATGCCGGGAACTTTACGATCACATTCCATAGAAATACAAACCCTTTACGCACACTTTTTCTTCTCAAAAAGCCCAAAAACGTCCTACTTTACATCAAGCCGGAATATCCTATAAAAAAGTATATATAACTGACAACAAACATGTTATACGGAAAAATGCTTCAAAACGTAATGAGGGCATGAGGGATTAGTGAGAGCATAAGTGAGAGCAACTATTTTTACCACAACTACACAAATCATTCATGGTCAACATGTTACATATACAGTGAGAGCATGAGGGCATGAACGCTCCCAACTTTTTTGGATTTGGGCTTAACGATGAATAAAATAATGTATCAGGCTATTTTATAACATTACTTACTTATTCCAAACTACAGGATATTTTCAGGCTTGCCCGGATATTACCTCACCTCTCTCCGCCCTTCATAATACTTTTGCCGAAACGGTGCGGACGGTTAAGAAAATAGATACTTCCTCTACCCACCAACTGGTAGATAAAGTCTTGTCCACATAAACATATCCGTTTTCACGGATTTGACTAAAAATTTGTATGCCGATAGGGTATTTCATATTTTAATTATTTAGCACATAATATTATGAAGATAAACCAAACGAACCGATTTCATCCAATCCTGATTGAACATTTTTTATCGTGGACAGCTTAGCATAATAAAAAGGGTGTTTCCTTTTGAATTGAGATTCCGAAAGAACCAACAGCACAAAAAGAAACACCCGAAAGACGTTTACTATACCCCTCCCTTTGCACTTCCTTACGGAAGCATCGCGGCGTGGTAAAGTGGTAGAAAATCATCAGAAACGGATACGGAAACGGGTCAGTTTATCCGGATAGGTACGAAGAGAGAAAGTACACCCATGTTTTATCAAAACTTCACGGATAAAAATAAGACCGATACCCTGTCCGTTAGGCTTGGTGGAGAAGAAAGGACTGAACAGCTTGGTTTCCACCTCTTTACTGATACCGGCACCGGTATCAGCAATTTCCAACATCGTAGGTGATACGGAAGTACGGATAAAGATATCTCCTGTTTCCCCGATACTTTCAGCCGCATTCTTGATAATGTTGACCAATACTTGCTCAAACAAGGAAGTATCCATCATCACTTCGGTATTCTCTTTACATAAATTAAGATGCAGCGTAATCTTGCGGTTACGGCAAACCGTTTCCATAAATGTCTTGCAAGCGGCCACGCGGTCATTCAAGTCCACTGATTGTAATTGAGGCTCGGGAATCTTCACCACATTGGCGAAATTCGTGATAAAACGGCTCATGCTGTAGCAACGCTCTATGCAGACTTTCATCACTTCGCGCAAGTCTTCCGTATCCTCCATACATTCCAAGGCACCATCCACCGTATCAAGAGTAGAGGTAATACCCGCAGTCGTATTATTCACCTCATGTGCTATCATACGGATCACTTTTTCGTATGCCTTTTTCTCTGCTTTCACCACCTCGGAAGTCAGACTTTCCACCAGAATAAACGGATGAGAAAAGCCTCTGTCAACAAAAGAAAGCCGGGAACAGCGGTAAATCATGGAGTCGCTCAGACGAATTGTTTCCGTAGTATCTTTGGGAATACGTTCTATTTCTTCGGCCAAAGGGGAAGCCAACTCGCACAGCAATCGGCCTCTGACTTCCTCTGACGAAGAATAATCCAAAAAACGAAGAGCTGCCGCATTCAGCATGGAAATATGTCCGTCCAGAGTCAGTATGACAACTCCCATAGGAGAAGCACTGACCAGCAAGTCAAGAAAATGATTCTGCTCACGCAACCGGAGACGCTCGTCTTTCAACTGCTCCATCATGCGGTTGAAAACCAACACAATGCGGTCGGCTTCCTTTTGTCCGACAGGAGTCAGCCTACTGCTGAAATCCTGCTCACGAAGAAGTTCCATACCGTTGCCGATGATATCAAGCGGTTTCACGACTTTGCGGTAGAAATAAACCAGAAACACAAGACTGAATGTAATGACTCCCTCTCCTATATAAAACAGCGCACCGCGTTCCTTCAATGTAAGAACGAGCAGGATAGTCCATACTGCTGTCAACAGTAATGCTAAAAAGAAGAACAAGAATTTCAGTTTCATATTTTATCCGGTTCCGTTTTTGCTAATCATTCACTTGTATATTGTATTTCTCCAAACGGCGATAAAGAGCGGCCCGGCTGATTCCTAAGGCTATGGCAACCTGTGACATATTATTGTTATACTTTTCAAGCGTTTGCAGAATAGTCTGCTTTTCTATCTCCTCCAAGGTCATGCCTTGCAGATTCGTTGTCATCTTCTGTTCTATAGGATGCTGGTATTGTGATTTAAAATCATCCGCAGTCAATATTTCCTTTCCACTGACCAGCAAGGTACGTTCCACCAAATTCTTTAATTCACGGATATTACCCGGATAAGGCAAACGGCTCAAATAATCCATCGCTTCAGAAGTAAATTCCACTTTGGGAAGACCGTTCGATTCACATTGTTTGTCGGCGAAATGACGGACCAATAACGGAATATCCTCACGGCGTTCGCGTAATGCCGGAAGATGCACCGTAATTAAATTAATACGATAGAACAAATCCTCGCGGAAGGTGTGTTCCTGCACCATCTGCCGTAAATCGGCATTCGTCGCACTGACCACACGGATATCGACTTTACGGGGACGGCTGTCGCCCAAAACTTCAAAAGTCTGCTCTTGTAACACGCGAAGCAGTTTCACCTGACAGCTTAAATCCAAATCGCCAATCTCATCCAAGAAAATCGTACCCTTATCAGCCAGTTCAAAACGTCCTACCCTGTCGGATGTGGCATCCGTAAACGCACCTTTCTTATGACCGAACATTTCACTCTCGAACAAAGTATGAGAAATACCTCCCAAATTCACTTTCACAAAAGGTTTCTTGCTACGGGGACTGTTCAAATGTACCGCTTCGGCTATCAACTCCTTACCTGTACCACTTTCACCGGTAATCAAGACCGATGCGTTGGTACGCGCTATCCGCTTGATCGTGGCCAGCACATCCATCAGTGCCTTACTCTTTCCAATGATATGGCTACGGTTGAAGCCGTCATTATCTTCCACCGGAACCGCTGCTTTCTTATCTTGTGAAGTCAGTTCCAAAGCAGTTTCTATCCTTTGCATCAACGCTACGTTGTTCCAAGGTTTGGTAATAAAGTCGAATGCACCTGCCTGCATCCCTTGCACGGCAAGCTGGATACTTCCCCATGCCGTCATCAATATAACGGGAACATCGGGCCGGAACACTTTGACCTGTTTCAAAAGCGTCAATCCTTCTTCACCACTGGTGGACAGGGTGAAGTTCATATCCATCAAGATTAACTGGGGTGCAACCGAACGGACTATTTCAATAGCCTCTTTGGGACCCGGTACGGCCTGCACATCATATTTCGCCCTTTTTAGCATAAAGCTCAGAGAAGAACGAATGGCACTGTCATCGTCTATAATTAATATCATACTGCTGCAAATGTAGAAATTATTATTTTAATAAGTACAAAGACAACCCCATTTTATATTCAAACAGAATTGAATAGTAAAAATCCTATTGTTTGATAATCTTTTCGAAATCGGCATCAATATTAGTATTGGTATTGAAATCCCACAATGTCAAGCTGCGCAACTGGTAATAATAGTACCAATAATAGAACAACTCATTGATATGCTTCTGACGAGCCTCATCTTTCTTTGTCTGGGAGTCATTCAAATCCAATGTCGAGATTTTACCAACCATGAAGGTTTCCACATTGGTACTGTAACGTTTCTGGGCAATCTTGTCCGCATTGTCTGCTATCTGCAACTGGGCCTGCTGATTATTGAACTGTTCTACAAGGATAAACAGATTCTGATTGAAATTCATGGTTTCCTGACGTAACTTGCTTTCGGTCACATCGCGGTTACTTTGAGCTATCTTTACCTGACCACGACGTTTTCCCCAGTCAAGAATAGGAATCTTAAAACCGACTTCCACAATCTGGTTGTCTTTCAAACGGCGGTATGCACTATTAAATTCATTGTCTGTTCCTGTAAAACCTACCTGTGCATAGAGCTTGATTTCACGTAAATTACCTTTCGCCTTAGCCACTTCAAAATCTGCTTCCAACTGGCGGCGACGAATATTATGTGCAAATGAATTATTGGCAAGTGCTTTGTCCAAAACATCCGGATAGTTCAGCAAAACAGTCGGAATCGTTTCGGGAACAACCGGCTCCAGTTCCTCATCCTCTCCTAATGCCAGAAATGAACGGAGTTTGAACATATTACTTTTCAAGTTGCTTTCATTTTCAGTCAACGTAGAACGGGCATTCAATACATTCAGTTCCAATTGCAACAAATCATTTTCACTGATCTGCCCCATGCTACGCTTTGCCTTAGCCACTTCATACAGTTTATCTGCATTCTTCAGATTCTGTCGGGCAATGCCTACATTTTCCTTGGCCAGCAACAAATTGAAAAAATAATTGATAGTAGTCATGGTTACCTCTTCGGTTGCAGTAAGAAATGCGGCTTTAGCTTCAGCGTATCTCACCGGTTCGATGCGGCGGTTCCATTTAATCGTATTCACTCCGAAAATAGGTTGTTCCAAAGTCAATGCCACAGGAACAGACATATATCGTTTTGATTTATCTCCATCCAGTTGTTTCAAGAAATCAAGAGAGGTATTCAATGAGAGTTTACCACCGGTCAACCAAATATTCTGATCGATAGAAACTTCACCATTCATTTCCATATAATTATTACGTACAAATGTATAAGCACCGTTATCCTGCTGATAAGAATTATACTTCTTATTATAGCTGGGAATAGTGGCTTCAAAATTCATTTCCGGAAGCAAATCCGCACGGAAAGTACGATATTCCCAATAAGCGGTTTTCAGCTCGTTTAAAGCTACGGCCGCATCTACACTTTGCACACGGGCAATAGTAATGGCTTCCTCCAAAGTGATGGCACGTCGCTTTTCTTGTGGCTGCGCTCCGGCAACCAACGATATGCCAAAGGCTAAAAATAGAGATATTACTTGTTTTTTCATTGCGTTATTATTCTTTTTATCAAAGGTAAGGCAAATGGTATGCCAAAAAACTATTTCACTGTTTTATAACACCTTACAACAAAAATGGAGTGTCCGAAATCGGACACTCCATTCATATACGAACACTGCTGATCATGTGACAATGAAATAACATTATTCATTATGCAACGCGTCTGCAGGCTCAATCCTCATCGCTTTCCGGGCGGGGAAATAAATGCCGAGCAAAATTATTATCCCCAACAACAGCATGGCCGACACAAAACAAAGCAAAAAACGTCCCCAAGCAGGTTCCATTAATGTATGCACAGTAAGATCCGCCATCTGCATATTCGCACAAACAAAAACAGCGGGAATGGCAGCCGAAACCAAGAGAAGGATGCCCTCAAGTACATAATAACCAAATACATTCATCCTACTGCAACCTAGTGCCATACGCAAAGCTATCTCACTTCGGTTTTTACGAGTCCGAAACCAGAAAGTACCCAGCATCCCTAAAAATATATTGAAAACAAAGAAAAGGATAACGGCATAGGTAGTATTCAGATAATTCACCGTTCCTTGCTCTATATCGAAAGCTTCCTTCATATCGCCATACGAATTTATATCGTATAAGTAATAAGGGCCGATAGATAATTTCCCTTGCATATCCTGCATAAAACGTTCGGTAAATCCCGGTATGGAATTAGAAGCTACACGCACCGCAATGTGATGCCAATAAGTCAGCGGCGAACTGGGAAGATAAATAAAAGGTTCGTAACACTCGTACTCATCGGTCTTATGAGCAGGAAGTACCGCCATTACCTTATAATTAGTTTCCGGCTGCACACTATTCAGGAAATAAGGATTGAAACAAGTTTCCCCTACTCCATTGCGTCCGCTAAACAAGGAATCACTTAACGTTTCACTCATCAACACCGGCATGGGGTATTCATTCTTGTCCCAACGCTCCGCCTCAAATGAACCTGATAATGGCTGCAAGCGAAATACCTTGAAATAAGTAGGGCTGACATAACGGATGAAACAGCCTACCACATGAGTCGAATCCGAATGCGGAGCATATCCCTCATACATATTATTTCCCGTATAAGGTATTGTCCCATAATAAAAACAAGCTTCCTCCACCCCTTGATATTGTTGGATCAAATGATAGATTTGCTCCAAATATTCAGCAGAATGACTCATTAATACAGAATCATTTTGCAAAGCCGGCTTAATATTCAGTTGAATATCAAAAACATTCTCCGTGTCATATCCTTTAGACTGACGGGCAGCAACCTCATAATTATAAACCAGATCGATGCTGTACCATAGCAAGACAAGAACAACAACCAATTCAACCCACACCCATACATTAGCGTGCCTTTGGTTCCACATTTGTCTGAATAAACTCTTTATCATTTTTCCTTTCCTCCTATTCTCCTTTAATGGTAGTTGCAATATTACGATGTGTGACCATCCATACCGGAATCAATACCGACAATAAATTAAAAACAACACATACGCCGAAAACCAACACAAATAAAGCAGGATGCAACAACAAACCTCCATCCAGACTGATACCTGATAATTCTACCTCGCCGCTACCAAACAACCATACACGTCCCAGCCAAACCAAAACACACGAAAACAGATATCCTAAAATTCCACCCAAAAAGACCGTAAGCAGATTCTCTAAAAACAACCTCACCATAATGGAAATACGTGATGCGCCATACGCCTTGCGAACTGCAATTTCTGTCACACGCTCCTGCATTCGGGCATTGGTCATACCTGAGATATTAATAGCAGGAACAATCAGCAAGACCATCAATAACATACTGTAAACCAACGGTGCACTAATATCTTTTCCACGAAAAAAGGTGTATTCCGTATGAGTATAGAGTTCGTTCATCTCGAAAGCATATTCTGCCGTTGAACTATTCAAACGATCCTGCCGATGCTGTACTTCAGTCCGTACCTCTGCAGGACGAGTATCCGGCAGCAGTTTGAGCAATCCCAGACGGATTCCTCCCAAGCCCCCTGTCCAAGTAGCATAATAGTCTTCATTTTCCAATGAGAAAGGAACAAAAGCATCAGCGTATGCTGTCTGGAAAATAGCATTGACATCTTTCACCACGCCTACCACTTTAGTAGGAAAAAAATTACTTTGATATTCTTTTCCTACCACATCTGTCGTGCCGAAAAGCTGCAAGGCCATACGCTCGGTTATCACACTGACCCACCGACGGGCATCATACTCCTCTTGTGTGAAAGGACGTCCCGCTATAAATTCATAATCAAAGAACTTAAACCAGTTATCAGCCACAGGCCGCACATAATAGTTGAATATCTCATTCGAAGCGGACAAGTTACAAGGGGTCTTGGAAACGCCACGATACCAAGTAACCTCTTTTACACCAGGAAGCTCTGAAAACAATGCTTCAAAAGCCTTGCGTCCCATACCGCTGTTCTGGTTGGTATGATCCAGCTTACGATAGGTCATTCCCGAACCTGTATACATCATATCGCTCCGATCACTTTCCGGAGTCATATCCATTGTACGGAAGTCATAAATCATCACTACTACCATAACAAAAGCGATAGTGACAGCTGTTCCTATAATACTGATTGTAGCATAAAAAGGATTCTGCCGTATCAGATTAAATGCTTGTAATAATAGCTGTTTCATTCGTTTTATCTCTTCATTTTATTTATTCTTCATGTAATGCCTCAGCCGGTTCGATACTCATGGCACGACGGGCAGGGTATCCTATTCCAATGACAATCATTCCAGCAATCAGAATAAAAGTGCCCAGAACCGTAATCGCAAAACGACCTGCCGTAAAAGGCATACGTGTAACTTCCACCAGTTCGGCATATCCCAAATTCCACGCCACAACCAATGCAGGAATAGCAGATATCAGCAATAACAAGACTCCTTCCCCCATCAGACGACCGCAGATTCCCCAACGGGTAGATCCTAAAGCCATACGCAACGCTATTTCGGCACGCCGATGCTGTGTCCGGAACCAGAAAGTTCCGATAATGCCTAGAAAGATATTCAGCAATAAGAAAAATATGATACAAAATTGCGTATTCAACTCATTCACCGAATCCGTTTCATAAGCTGTGCGTACATCACTCAAAGGAGTTATATCCAAAAGATATAGATTGCCCACCTGATATTGACGGTCGGCATCCACTATCAAACGGTCTATGAATCCATCATTCTGTCCCTCACGAACACGCAGGCAAACTTCTATATAAACCGTCTCACCTAAGGATTCCAACGCCTCATCTGTCAGGTACACAGCAGCATAACGGGAGCCGTAATCATCCGGAGCTGTAAAATGGTCATAACGGACCGGCTCGGTAAGAGCAGCTATAGAAAGATGCTCCGCCTCCGGCTCATTCCGCCAAACAGGCACCCTACGCCCTAAAAGTTCCTTACCATGCCAAGGTGCATCCTGATAAACATCGGCAATATTCACAGATAAGACCATGCCGGACGGTGTCAGTGCCTCAGCAAGGCTTTCACTACCCGAACCGTCTATATTGCGATAACGGAATACATTAAAATATTCCGGAGTTATCCATCGTTTCAAACTACGTACCGGGACTGTATCCAGATAAAATGAGAAACTGTTCGCACCATCATTATAAGGTATACAGTTTTGCGAGAGGCTGACTGCTTCCACATCCGGACGATGCGCAAGCCTGTTTACAATTTCATGCAAATCGGCAACATCTTCTTTCATAGTACGGCCAGGCTGATAAGCAGCCGCCTTCGAAGTCATCCGCTCAAAACGAAGAACATACGTATTTTCTATATCAAAGCCCATCGGCAAATTATAGATGCTCAATGTGACATATACCACATCCACAATATACCATAATATGACAAACACCACAAAAAGTTCCATCCACAGAAACGCATTGCTGCGGCGCTCGTTCCATATCTGTTTCAATAAATTCCTGTTCATGATCTAACGTTGGTTTAAAGCGTCCGTAATATTCATGCGCGATGCCCTCCAGGCAGGGATGCACGCTGACAGCAAATTCAAGAGAAGGCAGAAAATGAATGCGGCCAAGAATATCCAGGGACTGAACAACATATCTGCCGAAAGACTGGTTTCTCCTATTTGGGCACGGTTCTCGCTATTGGAAAATAAGAAATCATTCAATAAAAAAGTACATGCATAACTGAAAAGCATTCCTACTGCTCCGGCTATGAGCGTCAATAATAAATTTTCATAAAACACTTGCCTCAACAAGACATTGGCAGTAGCACCAAATGCCTTCCTCACCCCTATTTCCGACATGCGCTTCCGCATACGGGACAAAGTCATGCTACTCAAATTTATAGCCGGTACCAGCAATAAAATAACAATCACCAACAGGTAGTGCAAATAAGCTTCCTTCGCCTGTAACTCTCTTCCCCAGTGACGAAAGATAAAAGAGAAACGATCATCGGGTTGTCCACGATAAAAAATTTCGGAATCCTGCAATCCGTCATTGAATTTCTGACGCAGGCGTTCCGCCTCTTCTCTGATGGCAGGAAAATCTTTCTCCGAATGTGCCAGAATAACCACACGAAAAGTTCCCATCGCATTGTCATACCAGCACTTCCTGGCTATTTCTGTTGAATTGAAAGGTATCCAAATCTGCGCATAAGAAGAAACAGCCAGTTTGGATACGTCTTTCACAACACCCACTACCGTATAATCGGCCAAGTTGAGTTGGACCGTACGTCCTACCGCTTCTACCGTACCAAACAAATTCCGGGCCACAGAAGCACTAAGTACAACCTTAGGAAGTCCGCTTTCACTATCGGCAGCCGTAAACGGCTTTCCGGCAATAAAATCAAAAGAGAACACTTTCCAAAAGGTATCGTCAGTTTCAAGGTTATCCACTGTCATCATTTTTCCAGCAGGTACAGAAATACGCATCCTGCCTCCTGTAGACACTATAGTTACCGCCTCAGGAACAGTAAGTGCCTTAAAACACTCTTTAGCCACTGTGAGTGACATACAGCCGTTTGATGAATTATCACTGGTATCTCCTTTCTGATGAATAGACATCGCTTTCATATAAAGAGAACGTGAACGGTTCACCTCGGGCACACAATCCGTAATGCGTACTTCCAACACCAGGACAATGACCATGATCATACAAATAGCCAATGCCGTTCCTATGATAGAAACCAAGCTGATGAGCCTATTCTCACGAAGTTGGTAAAAAGCCTGTTTAATATATAGTTTTATCATGTTTGTGCTATGCTCTAAAACCTTTTAACAAAAAAGAGATTACTCATTATGCAATGCTTCCGCCGGCTGAACTTTCATAGCCTTACGTGCGGGAATCCAAATGCCTACTACAATCATCAATGCAATCAAAATAAAGGAAATAAGAACTGTTATTATGAAACGTCCACCTTCAATAGTAGTGCCATTCATCCAAGCATTCAATTCACTATTTGCCAGATTCCAATCAATAAAAATCGCAGGAATTGTGGCCACCGCCAATAATATCAATCCCTCTGCCAACTGACGGACAAAGATACTATGATCTGTTCCACCCAATGATTTCATCAATGCAATCTCACCACGTCGTTGCTGAGTACGGAACCAGAAAGTACCTAGCAATCCCAAGAATATATTCAACAACAAGAAACCCATTCCGAAAAGGTAACTGTTCCAGGCATTCGTATGTGACTGCTGAAAGTTACGACGGATATCGATAAAAGAACGCACATCCGCAATAAACACATTGCCCACGCGATACAGTTTCTCACTATCCGCTTTCAAACGGGCTATAAAATCGCGATCTTGATCCTCTTTTACGCGTACACAAAGCTCCGTGCCCAAATCATACCATTCTTCCGGCATAGGAGCCACCATACAGTAACTGTTCCATGCCTCAAAATAATCCCCATAACGGACAACCTGCAAAGAAGCCGCTAAATTATATGTATTCGTTGTATCCCCGAACAAATAAAATTGTTTGTCTACCAATGAAGTCAAATCACATCCATAGCGCCGTTTATAAAGATTATCTGAAGCTAAGAAATTCTTCGGATGTTTCAGCATCTCAGCCAGTTGTTCAGGGGTCTCCCCACGGGTGCCACGATAACGGAACACACGGACAAAATCGGGAGACACCAATCTGCGTATAGTCCATCCCGGCGAACGTAATGTATCATACACCACTGACGCACTGCTGTTACTGCCATTATACGGGTAAGAATTTTGTCCTAATCCGGCTGCCTCTATATCCGGTCTATGCTGAAGACGACTTAGAAGTTCCTTGATATCCTGCCGCTTTTCCTCGTCTGTCTGATTGGGAATAAAGTCTGGACTTTTGTCCGTAAGACGTCCCATTTGCACCAAATAGCAATGAGAAATATCAAATCCCCGTGGTTCATTATAAATTGAGGTCTGCACATACATATAGTCCACAATATACCATAAAACGACACTTACCAACAATAATTCGGTGACAAGCCAAAGATTAGACCGCCATTCATTTTTTATCTGAGTAAATAGTTTCTTATTCATCTTGATTCTTTACTTTTAATTCGTTATCACCTTATTGAATCCTTCCTCCCAGCGCATTGACAATGCTAGTCCTTGAAGCCCTCCAAGCAGGAATGCCGCTACTCAGCAAATTCAAAACAAAGCAAAACAGCAATGCATAAAGGAAAGTGGAAGGGTGCAATAAAATACTGGAATCAACTGTAGGGGCATTCAATGTCGCACTATAAGGCTGTGCAAACAGGATATCGGTACCTAAATAAGCCATAACAATACTGATAAACAAACCTACGGCACCAGCCAACAAAGTCACGACCAGGTTTTCCATGATTATTTGTCCAACCATTTCCATGCGGGTGCTCCCAAAAGCACGGCGTACTCCTATTTCCGCCACACGTTGGCGCAACCGGCTTTGCGTCATACTGCTCAGATTTATAGCAGGTACTAACAACAGAATGATAAAAATGATAGCACGTTCACGACGAGCCGACTTCAAATCCGGCTCCAAGTTAGCTGCAAATGAAATAGACTGAGTTTCCTGATCGTATGGCCGGTTACGGTCTATCAACGTATACCCCTGATCGGCAAGAATAGAATTATACTCACTCATACGCCGCTTGGCTTCAGCACGGATTTCTCCAAAATCATCATGGCTTCGAGCCAAAATAGTGACACTCATCATCCCCATGTGCTGGTCACTCCACGTATCATTAGGCAAATCCGTCGAAGTAAAGGGAATCCATACTTGGCCATAAGAAGCATCGGCAAGAGTAGATACATCTTTCACTACCCCTACCACACGATAGGGAGCATGATTCAACAAAAACTCTTTGCCCGCAGATTCTGTGGAACCAAACAAAGCCCGCGATATGCTCTCAGTAATCACAGCCACAGGAGTGCCTGCATTGAAAGTAGCTTCATCGTATGGTTTTCCATTCACAAAACGAAAATCGAACACTTTAAAAAAAGTATCATCCGTTTCCCGCACATCCGCTCCAATAGCCGGCATAGCGGGTAATGAAACAGGAGTCGATATCGGCATACTGCAATAAATAGTGACAGCTTCAGGGGTTTTCAATGATTTATATACCTCACGCGCCGTCCGCACGCTCATCGGTCCGTTACTTGTTCCGTCCCCCCAATCCTTATGACTTATGCTCATATAATGCACATGCAGAAAACGATTCCGGTTTGACTCGGGAGAAAAAGGAGCGACCTTCACTTGTTGTAGCATCACTACCAACATAATAAGGAAAATGCTAAGAGCAGTTCCTGCAATGCTGATGACACTGATAAGCGGATGCTGGCGAAGTTGCGCCAAAGCTTGCTTAAAATACTGTTTAATCATCTCTGTTATTTCTTAATAAATTCCTTTTCATAGTAATCAGTAGTTATTGCACCTGACGCCCATCAAAGAAACGAATGGTTCTGGAAGTCTGTTTGGCTTGTTCTTCATTATGGGTTACCATCACAATGGTCCGTCCATCCTCTTTATTTAATTTATGCAACAATTCCATGACCTCTGCACCCATCTTTGAGTCCAGATTACCGGTAGGCTCATCCGCAAGAATAATTTCAGGATTACCCACAATAGCACGGGCTATCGCTACACGCTGGCACTGTCCTCCGGAAAGCTGTGTGGGCATGTGCCGCATACGATGACTTAAACCGACACGATCCAACACTTCTTTTGCCAGACGGGTACGCTCCTTGGCAGCCATCTTTCTATAGAGCAAAGGCAACTCCACATTGTCAATCACATTCAGCGAATTAATCAGGTGGAACGACTGGAATACAAAGCCCAAGGTCTTGTTACGGAAAGCAGCCAGTTCCTTGTCCTTCATGCTTTCTACAGACGTGCCGTTTATTTCAATCTTTCCACTGCTGGGAGCGTCCAGCAGCCCCATAATATTCAGCAAGGTAGACTTGCCGCAACCGGAAGGACCCATAATGCTGACAAACTCCCCTTTAGCCACATCCAAATTTACATTTTCCAGCGCTAATGTTTCAATCTCATTCGTACGGTAGATTTTATTGATACCGGTTAATTTAATCATTGCCATATTTTTTTCTTATTTAAATTGTTAATCTTATACACTTTCTATTTTCATGAATCAAAAGACATTCCAAAGCTATAATCATTTAATATTCAACGAATTTTAATTCTACATACTGTCCGATAACAGACGGTGTGACCGTTTTTACCGGACTAATACGACTGATGCTGTATGCCGGAAAAAAAATGTCAACAAGCACTATGAATAATATAAAAAGGTAAACGATCAAAAAACGACATAGCCTAAGAACAAATTAAATTATGTTCGGGAAATGAGTGAAAAGGATGAAAAAACACTTCATTTCCCGTAACAATCAATGTATTAATTAAGAGAGAGTTTTATCTTGTTGTTTATGTCATAGCTGCTTCTTATTTCAACTTCAGCTTATTCTTGTTTTTGTAACTGCTCATATCGCTGACAACCACCTTGTCACCCGGTTTCAACCCCGATATGACTTCCACATATTCAAAATTACTATCACCCAATTGAACCTTACGCTTTACTATTTCATCCTTACTATCCTGAACAAATAATTCATACTCACCGCGACCGACATAGTAAGAAGCATTCGCCAATCTTAAAACCCCTTCTTTCACGGCATTCATTACATATACATCCGTCTTCAAGCCGGAACGCAATCGCTTGTTATTATCTTCATTCAATTGTACAATAAACGAAATCACCCCATTCTTACTCAACGGTGTCACACTACTTACCGTTCCTTCCAGTTTCTCATTGCCAATCTTGACTATGGCACGTCCACCTGCTGCCACACGGTCACCGTATGTATCAGCTATTTCACCTTCCACTTTAAAATGGCTCAAATCAGAAATGATAGCTACCTGGCTGCCTTCCGCTACCTGCGCACCTACCTGATTATTTATATAGGTAAGAATCGCTTTACGCGGTGAACGAATTTGAGCGTCATCCAATGTACGTTTCATTTCAGCAAGACTCTTTGAGAAAATATTGAATTCCAACTCCTTCACTTTCAAATCAGCCTCTTTTACTTTCGATTCATTCGCGTATTGCTGACGGAGCTGTTCCAATTCCAATTTTCCGGTATTAAAGTTCAGTTCAGCCTGACGAACCTTGTCCGTTGTTCCAGAGCCCAAACTATCCAAATAACGTTCGTTACGAAGTTCCACCTCCATACGGTTCAATTTCATGGCGGAAATTTTCACTTGCATCGATAAATCACTCAGATACGTATTATTATTCACTTTCAACTGCTCTAACTGATAACGTTTCATCTGTTCTTCATCCAGTAATTTCTTGTATTCGGTTTCCGTACTCTGCAAATCAAGTTTCAAAATCGGCGTACCTACATCCACACTGTCTCCTCCCTTACGGTAAACTTCCACGATACGAGTATTAATAGGTGAGTTGATAATCTCTTCAAAAGCCGGAACAACCTTACCGGAAGCACTGACACTTACTTCAATAGTTCCATTGTCTACTTCTGAAAACACCAAATCTTTCCTATTGACGCTGCTTCGCATAAACGAAATCAATACAGCTATACATACCACTGCCGCCACACCTATTGCACCATATTTAATGAACTTCTTTTTGCGCTCCTTATCACGCACTTCTTTAGGAATTTCTCTGTCCATAACTTATTGTAATTTTATTATTATCATTTTTGTGCTAAAGAATAAACAACATCCGTGCCAAGGAAACAACTTATTGATAATCAATAACAAATAAAGCGTACAGGGTGTCCGATATCGGACACCCTGTACGCTTTTAAACATCAGTTACCGTACAATAATGATTAACGCAAACGCAATATATCACCTACTTTAGGAGAAGGGTCTTCCGGTTTCATCTTATTCATCTTATATAAATTTTTCAGACGAATACCATATTTTTGGGAAATGGAATACATAGATTCTCCCCCACGGACAACATGAACTATGTGTTCCTTATCCGCACGACGATGCTTTTTATCCAAATAAATAATATCGCCTGGCTTCAATACATATCCCTTATAAAGATCATTGTATTTCCTCAACTTGCGTTGACTGATATCAAATTCTTTAGAAAGTTTTTTAAATGTATCCCCCGGACGTACCACAATATAGAGTAAATCATTAGCCAAATAAGGCTGATGCGGGTTTGGGAATTCCTTCATCCACTTTATACCATCCTTGGTATCATACTTATGTAATTCATATAATTCAATGATATCAATTAAACGATATGCATAGCGAGGGTCAGTAGCATATCCCGCTTTCTTCAGCCCATGCGCCCATCCTTTATAATCGGTGATTTTTAATTTAAAAAGAGATGCATAACGTGAACGTCCTTTTAAAAATTTAGAATGATCTTCATATGAATCACGAGGGTGCTTATAGGCACGAAAACATTCATTACGGGCATCATCATCATGCCGTACAGTACGACCAGTCCAGTCACCACCACATTTTATACCGAAATGATTATTGGATTTACGAGCCAGTGTACTTTTTCCCGCTCCTGATTCCAATAATCCTTGAGCCAGAGTGATGCTGGCAGGAATACGATACCGTTTCATCTCATCGATAGCGAGATCTTTATACTTATGAATATATTCCTCATACTGCCGGTTACGGGTTTGCGCTTGCACTGTAAAATTACATAGACAACAAAACAACCCGATTAATATAAATTTCAACGTATGTTTCATCATATAAAACTGTTTCAAAATCGCGACTATACTTTTTCCGCTATATATAGTTGCAAACTTACCATTTTTATCCGGCTGTATGCAATCTTTTTAAATTAATTACGAATTTCATTCGAATTCCAAAAGTCCAAAGAAATCCGGACGATGAAAATCCGGCTTCTCTATTTTAATAGGATTCCATGATAAGAAATGAGGCTTTTGCAATTCATCTCCACATTTATAAAAATTAGCCCGTATGCTCATTCCATCCAGCCCGGTAATGGCATGCTTAAAAAATACCTTATACGGAATCAGCAAAGCCACCTCCCAAGTACATTCTCCTATCTTTTCTTCAAAAGTTTCTCTGCCCAAGCTAGCCCAACGCTTCACCTGATCCGTTATTTCAGAAGGAGCCATTTCACGATTATTACGCTCCGAACCTGCTGCTAAAAGAATCGTAGCGATACAGTTACATTCCAAATTATAATAAATGCCATCTCCCGCAGGAATAGAGAAAAATTCCACACAGGAATCTGTCCAAACACTACCGTTATCTTCACCGTATTTGGCACGAACACTGTCTTCTACTACTTTATAATGGACTAATATAGCATCATTTGTATAGGCTATACGAAAAGAGACTTGAGGTTGATAAGGATATTCTTTCCAGTTCACTATATCAATAGGATGATACGTAATGTTCTCATTATCAAACAAGGTCGGTATTTGTCGTGCATCTTGAACTTGACCACTTAATTTCTTTACTTTCATCGTATTGTTTTTATTAGTTAAATAGCTACTATTAGCTTCACAAAAATATATACTTCCACTGAGAAAACAAAATAGTGGCTACCATAAACAGCAGCCACTAAAAGAATAAAGCAATAAAGACAATGAAAGCACAATTTTTACATTTTCATCCATATTTATTTCTTCACATCGCCCTGTGGCATATGTCTTCTCCCATCATGCTGCTTTTTCATTCCTTGTCTTTTTCTCATCTCTTTACGGAATTTATCGCCATTGTGTTTCTCCATATTATACATTTTCTGAATTTGTTTAGGAGAAAGAAATTTCCGGAACTCATTATAATACTTCTCACGAACATCCAGTATCTTTCTACTCTGCGCGAAACGTGCCTTGATAGCCTGCTCCACTTCAGCATCTGTAGGAAGCGGTTTGGGGGTCTGTTTATCTGCAGCCGTTCTATTTGCAATATTTCGACAGGCTCCCATATGACGAGTAGCCCGCATTTCTTCCATGTATTGTTTATACACCGGAATAAATTTAGCAGTCGTTGCGTCATCCAATGCCAATCCTTTTATAATTTGATTGCACTGTATTTCCAGCATCTGCTCTTTATTAAACTGCCTTCTTTCAGATTTAGCTCCTTTCTTTTCTTGTGCAAAAAGTGTTACCTGACTTCCCATAACAATGGCTGCCAACATCATTAAAAAAAATTTTGTTCTCATCATTTTTTTGTTTTTAGTGATTAATCAATTTATAAATATATCATTTTCAGATAATTCCACCCATCCTGCTAATTCCTCATCAGACATAGATTCTATATAACGATCCAAAGTATCTGAATAAGAAGAGTCTAAATCCGTAGAAACAATAAGTGAAGGAGAAGGCAACTCCTCTGCCACAGGTTGGGATATCGGAAAGAAAAGAACTCCCAACATGACAGCCGCAATAGCTAAAGCAGCCCCAATAATCAATTTTATTCTATGCTGCCTATTAAACCTCTCAGCCTGTGTACGCTCCAATACTTGCTTCTGCATTTTTCCGAAAAAGCCATCAGGGGTACGATAAGGCATCCGCTTCCCAATATTCTTAAAATCAAACTCCTTTTCCATCCTGTCTTCAATTATTTATCATGTACTCTTTTATCTTCTCTTTTGCATAATGATAATTCACTTTCAACGTATCCACTTTCGTGTCCGTAATCCTGCTAATTTCCTCATATTCCAGTTCATCATAATAACGAAGATTGAAAACTACCCGCTGCTTTTCAGGAAGCATCAAAATAGCCTGCTGAAATTTCACCGCCATTTCGTTCTCATAATCCACATAATCTGACGCCATCAACTTATTCATTAACTCTTCCTGAACTTCTTCCGCCGAAACAGCTTGTTCCTTACGCATATTCAGAAAACGGAGACACTCATTGGTCGCTATCCGGTAAATCCATGTTCCCAATGAACTTTCCTCCCTAAACTGAGGAAGATGGCGAAAGACGCGAATAAAGACTTCCTGCAGAATATCCTCTGCATCCTCATGTGATACAACCAATCTCCGGATATGCCAATATATGGGCTGTTGAAAAAAATCTATCAACAGTTTAAATCCCCGTTCCGGGTTGGAAGCCCATACTTCCCTAATTTTATCTTCGTTTATCATCTATTCGTCAAAAGTTTATAGGTTAGAACCACCCGAGAACAAGAAGTTAAAAGTGAAAATGAAGTTTTTACATTAATTATAGATGAAGTTAAAATAATCAATCACATTTCCTACAAGAGAAAAATACAACCAATCTTCCGGAATATGAATTTAAAGAATTCAAACTCAATCTTCCTATCAATAAATTTCAGTTCTTAGAAGAATTACCATATAAACAATAGGGAAATCCCTAAAAATAAATAGGGGAAAAGATAGAAGAATATACCTTTTCCCAACTTATCTTTGTTACAAACAAAAAAACAAAAAAATGAGAAGATTGAAACAAACATTATTAGCGTTAACCATTTGTACTTTAGTCATCAGTTGCAGTTTGACTACTAGTAGCACTATTATGAAAGTACAGAGAGGGATGTCCCAAGAAGAAGTCAGCCATTTACTTGGGAAACCCGATTTCCGTAGATTCGACAACGGCTCGGAACAATGGGAATATACCAAGACCAATATGTCCACAGCTGCAAACACGGTAATTATTATCGATTTTGTAGACGGAATGGTAACAAACATGGATTCTTTTGAGTCCAACACTACTCCGCCTCCAGTTGCAGTGTGTCCGCCAAATGAAATCATTACGGTAGTTCCACCCAACCACCCTGATCATTCTGGCCCGCACAGACCAAAACACAAAGCCATGAATCCACATGATTTTGAAAACCTCTATAAAAAAGTAAAAAACAAAGCATTTAAGGACGACCAAATGGAATTATTATCTGTAGGAGTTGTAAACAACTACTTCACCTGTAAACAAACTGCCCGACTCATGTCCATATTTACATGGGACGATGAAAAAATGAAAGTATTAAGAATGATTTCCAACCGCATTGTAGACCGTGAAAATGGAAAAGAAATCATCAAGACACTGGATTCTTTATTTAAACAAGATGATGCACGTAAAATATTGGGAATCACTAACCAATGGTAATTCAACCTAAACAACACACAAAAACATAAATATATGAGAAAATTCAAACAACTATTATTGCTTGTTATCAGTATAACACTTGTCAGCTGTCATACCACAGGAAGTATCAAACAGAAAGCATGGAAAGTACAGCAGGGAATGACAACAGAAGAAATAGGCCAACTTCTTGGAAAACCCGATTTCCGACGTTTCGATGGTTCTTTGGAACAATGGGAATATCAGAGCGGAGGAATTGCAACGTCTTGCAAATTTCTAATTATCGAATTTCGAAACGGAAAGGTAACAAGCATGGATTCCTACAATGAAATAGCTAAAGAGACTTCAGTAGGAGACCTATATTCCAGCAAAATATCCCTCGATACCGTTGGTTCAATAGACGATAACGAATTTGAAAAGATATACAATGAAACAAAAAATTCCGTATTCAAAGATTCAACTCTGGAAAAAGCCATTATAAATAAAAAATTAAGTTGCGCACAATGCCTTAAACTTATGTCACTTTATACTTTTGATAATGACAAGTTAAAAATGTTACAAGTACTGAAAGACCATATAGCTGACACAACAAATTACGATAATATTGTCAACTCACTAGATTTCATTTCAAGTAAAAACAAGGCCAAAGAAATATTAGGAATACCCTAATACAGTAAAAGCAAACGTACCTGTTGCAATAAACCTAAAAAATATTGCAACAGGCACATCTGCTTTACCTCAATCTTCTATTCTGACAGCTGTGCCGCTTGCGGTTACCATCAGCATACTACCGCTGTCCCCCACAGTTTCATAATCCAAATCCACCCCAACTACAGCATTAGCTCCCAATAAAGCAGCCTGATCCTGCATTTCTCGTAACGCAGTATCTTTAGCCTGTCGAAGTACTTCTTCATAAGAACCGGAACGACCGCCTACAATGTCACGAATACTAGCAAAAAAATCACGAAACAGATTAGCACCGATAATAGTTTCACCTGTTACAATGCCATAATACTTGGTTATACGTTTTCCTTCGATAGTAGGTGTTGTTGTTGCTAACATAATCTTTCTCTTTTTTAATTATATATTCATTAGACGCACAAATAAAAGAAAAAGTTGCAACTTTCTCCTTTTTTTATCGGTAACTATATTATTCTTCTCACATTCAACTCCGACAAGCAATAAGAAAACAAATAAATTTAAAACCAGATTTTAGAAAAGAAACATTGGGAGATTAAAAACAAAACATTACATTTGCAAGAAAACAAAGAGGAACGTATCATGAAACAAATCAAACTGGAAATAAACATAGAGGCTTGCCATTATGACGAACTAACAGAGAAGGACCGCAAACTGATAGACGCCGCGTGTGAAGCAACGAAAAGAAGCTATGCTCCTTACTCACATTTTGCTGTTGGAGCCGCCGCACTGTTGGAAAATGATATCGTCATTACCGGAACCAATCAAGAAAATGCAGCCTACCCATCTGGTCTTTGTGCAGAACGTACCACTTTGTTTTATGCCAATTCTCAATATCCGGATCAAGCAGTAAAAACACTCGCCATTGCTGCCCGCACAGAAAATGGTTTTCTTGACACACCTATTCCTCCTTGCGGAGCCTGTCGGCAAGTATTATTAGAAACTGAAAAACGATATGGAAAACCTATGCGGATACTGCTTTATAGTAAGACTGATATTTATATATTAGAAAACGTAAGCGGACTTTTACCTTTATCGTTTGATGGAAATTATCTGAAATGATACCTACCATCCGTCTGCACAGCCAACAGTTAATAAATCCGGTTTTCAATAATCCGAAAGATCTTGTATCATGGATGGGAGGCATTCAAGCGCAAGATTACACCATGTCCAAATGGGCTATTGGTATCCGGTTAAAGGCAGGAAATCTGCAAACAGTCAATGAGGCACTGGCAAAAGGAGATATATTGCGCATTCATGTCATGCGTCCTACTTGGCATTATGTAGCTGCAGAAGATATACGCTGGATGCTGAAGCTTTCATCCCGACGCATCATTACTGCCAATGACTCTTTTGCCAAGTCCAGAGGACAAGACATTTCAGTTGACATTTACAACAAAGCAAACCGATTATTGGAAAAGGCACTAGCAGGACACAATCATCTGACCAAGCAAGAAATTGACAACGTATTTAAAGAAGGAGGGCTGGAAACCAATGAAAGATTATCCAACCGTTTCCTGATTCACGCTGAAGCTGAAGGACTTATTTGCAGCGGAGCAGATAAAAATAATAAAATCACCTTCGCACTTTTGGATGAGCGTGTTCCTCCAATACAAGAATTACATAAAGAAGAGGCACTAGCTATCTTGGCACGCAAGTATTTTAGAAGCCACTCTCCTGCCAGTCTGAAAGACTTTGTATGGTGGTCCGGACTTTCGGTAACGGAAGCTAGACAAGGTATAGCCGCCATTGAACAAGAATTGCTTACTGACCGTTTCCTAGCACAAAAATTATATGTTCATCAGTCTTATAAAGAAGAAAAAACAACCGACATATTGCATATCCTTCCTTCATACGATGAATACCTAATCAGCTACAAAGACCGTACAGATGTATTGAACAAAGAATACCAACACAAAGCATTCAATTCTTTCGGGATATTCCGTCCGGTTATTCTGTACAACGGGCAAATAGTTGGAAATTGGAATAAAGTCATACAAAAACAAACAACACATATAGAAATGAACTGGTTCAAGAAAAATACAAAAATCAAAAAAGAATTACTTTCCCTAGCGGAGAGAAAATACCTTACTTTTTTCTCCGAACTGTAAGAAAATTGTAAATGGATTATTTCTGCGTCATCACATTTTAAAAATAATCCATTACATTTACATTATTCAGTATTGCAATATAAAACTCTCAGCCACTTTCAAGAAACGTTCATGACCTTTTTCATTCAAATGTGCAGTATCTGTATTATTCTTGCTGTTCTGAAAATATATTTTCCTAAAATGATCATTACTTGCATAAATTCCTCCTTTTCGGGCGCTGTCAAAAATAGGAATACTATAATTTCCACAAACCTCAATCATAGCATCCACCACTTTCTCAGCATCACTTCCTGCAAAATTTTTACAGTTCCATCGGGTAAAGAAAAAAATCTTAGCTGTGGGATACTTTTCAATAAGCCCTTCACATAGCATTGCCAGCCTCTCTTTAAATACATCAATACCGCCAATTGAATCCAATTTAAAACCATCATTGTGCCCACCCACAACAATAACATAATCCAAATCATCCGGCATTTCCTTATATCTTACATACATCGCTTCCCCCCAACGCGGGCTACTATAAGCAATGCTGCTGCCGTTCTTGCCATAATTTAAATATTCCATACCATGTTTCTCGGCAAATTTATAATGCCAGGTATTCTTAACAGGTTCCTTATGATTCTTCACATAACTATCTCCAATAATTCCCAAACGTTTTCCTTTCAATTCATCAGTCCTGACGGTAACTCCTTTAATAATTTGTTCCAACTGCTTATATACCTGTTGTCCCAAATACTCTGCCGAATGAGCCGTGAAATGAAGTCTGTCATTTAACAATTCCGCGCCTGACATATCTATCAGGTGCATGTTCGGATCTTCAGCAGCCAATTGCTTCATCGCATTCTCCACTTCTCTGCTGAAATATTTATTACTTCGGGCAACAGTACCAAAAATAAAAGGCAAACGAGAATAATCCTTTCCGGTTTTTTCTGTCAGATGCATACGCACATAAGCCACCATTGTCTTCAAGTTACGGTAATAATCTTTACTTTTAGCATAATCACTTTCCCCCTGATGCCAAAGAAATGCATCTATCTGATAGCCATCCTTCAGGCGGGAAAGAGTCTTGTCTATACACATGTCTATCTCTTGAATGAAAGAAAGCAACAAGGAGTTTCCTCCATCAGAAGTTGGCTTAGCCTGTGCCAGCCATTCAGGCGCCGCAGACCAAAAACGTCCCTTGGAAGCATTATAATCAGGTGCTATGGAAGTTCCGCCAACAGCCCATTTCACCACATAAAATTTCTCCTGCAACAACTGCTCCAACCAATAATATGTCACTGCATCAAAAGCCCACATATTATTTTTTCCGCTACGTTTGGCACGAGGCCAGAAAGGAATAAATTCTCCCTTTCCGTCATTCTGAGCTATCTGACAATAACGGTAGGCACCTTCGGCATACGTCAGTGTGTCCGTAGCCAATGCTTTAATATATGCCGGCAAATCTTCATTAGGAGTTCGTCCATCGGTATTAGACTGTCCGGCAGTTATAATCACATGTACAGGATTGGAAGCCATCGTATTCAAGCCAACAGCTGCAAAAATCAAAATCAAAATTAAGTTTTTCATAAGTATCATTTCATGTTTTTAATGGACACAAAAATAATCCTAATTCTAATATAACGACATGGATTATCGTCCATTATCATAGATTTTTGAACTCATTATGGTTCATACAGAATGAGAATTGCGGCTAAACCATAAAAAAAGAGCCACAGGAACAATGGCTCCCAATGACTCTTTCTTTTTCAGCTCATATTTATAATTTAATTATCTCCATACATACGCGCACGCATTTCTTTAATATGATCAGAAGTGATGTATTCATCGTATTCCATCATCTTGTCAATGATACCATTCGGGGTCAATTCAATAATACGGTTCGCCACCGTTTCAATAAATTCGTGGTCGTGGGAAGAGAACAGCACATTTCCCTTATAAGTCTTCAGATTATTATTGAAAGCCTGAATTGATTCCAAGTCCAAATGGTTGGTTGGAGTATCCAAAATCAGACAGTTCGCATTACGCAACTGCATACGGGCAATCATACAACGCATCTTCTCACCTCCGGAAAGCACATTCACTTTCTTCAATACTTCCTCTCCGGAAAACAACATACGCCCCAAGAAACCTTTCATATAGACTTCGTTACCTTCGCCAAACTGGCTCAGCCAATCTACCAAATTCAAATCACTTTCAAAGAAATCCGTATTATCCAAAGGCAAATAAGCCGTAGTAATAGTAACGCCCCACGCGAATTTACCAGCCTGCGGAGTACGATTTCCATTGATTATTTCAAAAAAAGCAGTCATGGCACGCGGATCACGGCTCAAAAAGACAATCTTATCTCCTTTTTCTACATTAAAATTCACATCATTGAACAATACCATACCGTCTTCAGTTTCCGCACGCAAGCCGGATACTTCCAAAATCTGATTGCCCGGTTCACGATCCGGAGTAAAGATGATACCGGGATATTTACGGGACGACGGCTTAATTTCATCTACATTCAGTTTTTCCAACATCTTCTTTCGGCTGGTTGTCTGCTTGCTCTTAGCCACATTGGCACTAAAACGACGGATAAATTCTTCCAACTCTTTCTTCTTCTCTTCAGCTTTAGCCTTCTGGTTCTGCTGCTGGCGAAGTGCCAACTGACTTGATTCATACCAGAAGCTATAGTTACCGGCAAACATATTCACTTTACCGAAATCAATATCTACAGTATGAGTACAAACAGAGTCCAAAAAGTGACGGTCATGACTTACCACCAACACCGTGTGTTCGAAATTAGAAAGATATTCCTCCAACCAAGTCACCGTATCCATATCCAAATCATTGGTAGGTTCATCCAACAACAAGTTATCAGGATTACCGTAAAGTGCCTGCGCCAACATGACACGCACCTTTTCCTTACCACTCAGTTCCCCCATCAACATATAGTGCTTGTCTTCCTTTATGCCCAATCCGCTCAACAAAGAAGCAGCATCACTCTCGGCATTCCAACCATCCAGTTCGGCAAACTTCTCTTCCAATTCAGAAACTTTCAAGCCATCTTCATCTGTAAAATCAGTTTTCGCATACAGTTCTTCACGCTGTTTCATAATGTTCCACAACACAGTATGTCCCATCATAACCGTATCCATGACTGTATATTCATCCCACTTAAAGTGATCCTGGCTCAATACAGACAGACGTTCGCCCGGTCCTAATACCACTGAGCCCTTAGTCGGTTCCAGCTCACCTGAAATTGCTTTCAAGAAAGTAGATTTTCCGGCGCCGTTCGCACCGATAACCCCGTAAATATTACCATTGGTGAACTTCATATTTACGTCATTATACAACACTCTTTTACCAAATTGAATGGCCAAGTTCGAAACTGTAATCATCCTAATATACCTTATTTATATAATTATTCTATTTTGAAATTGCAAAGGTAGGCATTTTAATTCAGAAAAGTATGCCAGTGTGGCAGAAATTCCGTACTTTTGCAAAATTATTACTCTAAGGAAACAACTAGGCACGAAATTTGTTAGCAGTAAATTAACCTAAAAGACCTGACTGTTATGAGTAAAAATAAGAAAAACAAAAAGTTTAATAAGAATATGAACCCAACAGAGAAGAACCAACCTCAAGACGAGGAAGTTTTGAAAAATCAGGAAGCGGCAGAAGCTGCCATTGATGAAGAAACTCAGAAAGAAGCAACAGAAGAACTGAACGCTGAAGAGAAGGTGAACAAGGAATTGGCGGAAGCTCAGAAAACAATAGAAGAGCAGCATGACAAATACCTGCGTCTTTCAGCCGAATTTGACAATTACCGTAAACGCACCATGAAAGAGAAGGCCGAATTGATTAAGAATGGTGGAGAAAAGGCCATTACTGCCATTCTTCCTATTTTGGATGACTTGGAGCGTGCAGTAAAGACTTCAGAAACTTCGGATGATGTAAAAGCAATGCGTGAAGGAATTGAGTTGATCTACAACAAATTCCTGAAAGTATTGAACCAGGAAGGACTTCAGAAAATAGAAACTGACGGTGAGAACTTTGATACCGATTATCACGAAGCAATTGCATTAGTTCCAGCTCCTTCCGAAGAGAAGAAAGGAAAAATATTGGACTGTGTACAAACCGGTTATAAGCTGAATGACAAAGTAATACGCCACGCCAAAGTAGTTGTGGCTCAATAAAACAGTATCATAAAACGACATGGCAAAAAGAGACTATTACGAAGTTCTGGAGGTGGACAAAACAGCCACCCTTGATGTTATAAAAAAAGCATACCGCAAAAAAGCAATACAATATCATCCGGACAAGAATCCGGGAGATAAAGAAGCGGAAGAAAAATTCAAGGAAGCTGCCGAAGCTTATGATGTGTTGAGCAACCCGGATAAACGCGCCCGTTACGACCAATTCGGACATGCAGGAATGAGTGGAGCTGCCGGTGGCGGTTTTGAAGGATTCGGACAAGGTATGTCCATGGATGATATTTTCTCTATGTTCGGTGACATCTTCGGTGGACATGGAGGAGGTTTCGGAGGCTTTGGAGGTTTCGGTGGTGGCGGACGTTCCGCACAACGCAAGTTCCGTGGTTCAGACCTCCGTGTAAAAGTAAAACTGAACTTAAAAGAGATTTCTACGGGAGTAGAAAAGAAATTCAAACTGAAAAAGTACGTAACATGTGACCATTGCCATGGTTCAGGAGCCGAAGGAGAAGGAGGAACGGAAACGTGTCCCACTTGTCATGGAACAGGAAGTATCACCCGCACCCAACAAAGCATTTTTGGAATGGTGCAATCACAAAGCGTATGTCCACAATGCAACGGAGAAGGGAAAATAATTAAGAACAAATGTAAAGCTTGTGCAGGAGAAGGTATTGTATACGGAGAAGAAGTCGTGGAAGTGAAAATTCCTGCCGGTGTGGCTGAAGGAATGCAACTTTCTGTCAATGGGAAAGGAAATGCGGGCAAACATAACGGTGTTCCCGGTGATTTGCTTGTTGTCATAGAAGAAGAATCCCATCCAGACCTAATACGCGATGAAAATGATTTGATTTACAATCTGTTACTAAGCGTTCCGACTGCTGCTTTAGGAGGCACTGTAGAAATACCAACTATTGATAGCAAAGTAAAAGTAAAAATTGAACCAGGCACCCAACCAGGTAAGGTCTTACGCCTAAGAGGTAAAGGATTGCCCAATGTCAATAGTTATGGTTACAGTAACGGTACAGGTGATTTATTAGTCAATGTAAGCGTATATATTCCAGAAACGTTGAATAAAGATGAAAAACAAGCACTAGAGAAAATGCAAGAATCGGATAACTTCAAACCGAATACAAGCATTAAAGAAAAAATATTCAAGAAGTTCAAAAACTTCTTCGATTAATTTTTATACTACAAAGTGTCACAGAAAGAATACCAGGTTTTATATCTGCCTGGCATTCTTTTGTGACACTTTGCGGTAAATAAAAACATTTGCCATGAATTACGAAGAAACATTGGATTATTTATATAATAGTGCCCCATTATTCCAACATATAGGAAAAGATGCATACAAGGCAGGATTAGAAAACACTTATCTTTTAGACAAGTATTTCAACCATCCCCATCGCCAATTCCGAACCATTCATATAGCCGGGACCAATGGAAAAGGCTCTTGTTCACATACTTTAGCCGCCATTTTACAATCAGCCGGATACAAGACAGGACTTTACACTTCTCCACATCTGATAGATTTCCGTGAACGAATCCGCGTCAACGGAATTCCTGTATCCAAAGAATATGTCATAGACTTTGTAGAAAAACACCGTGCCTTTTTTGAACCTCTGCATCCTTCTTTCTTTGAACTGACTACCGCAATGGCTTTCCACTATTTTGCCCTAAGCCAAGTAGATGTAGCCATTATAGAAGTCGGCCTGGGAGGACGAATAGATTGTACAAACATCATCCGTCCGGATCTATGTGTCATAACCAATATCAGTTTCGACCATATACAATTCTTAGGTAACACATTAGCCAAAATAGCCACAGAGAAGGCCGGAATCATCAAAGAAAAGACCCCGGTAGTTATCGGTGAAACCACACCCGAAACCAAACCTATATTTACAACCCGTGCTAAAGAAGTAAACGCTCCTATCTACTTTGCAGAAGAAGAACAGTTATTACACTCCTCCAGCATAAATGAAAAAGGTAAACGAATATATCAAACAGCCGACTACCTCAATCTGGAAGGCGAACTGGAAGGGCTTTGCCAACTTAAAAACACCAATACACTTTTATCTGCCATCCGCCTATTAAAACAAGCAGGTTATCAACTTACCGAAAGCAATATACGCAAAGGATTCTCACAAGTATGTGAACTCACCGGCCTGATGGGAAGATGGCAAAAATTAGAAAGTGAACCGACTTTAATATGCGATACAGGACATAATGTAGGAGGTATTTCGTATATCATAGAACAATTAAAACATCAGAAATATGAACGATTACACATTGTAATAGGTATGGTAAACGACAAGGATATCAGTGGAGTATTGTCCATGCTTCCTAAAAATGCCACCTATTATTTTACCAAAGCCAACGTAAAGCGTGCTTTATCCGAAAAAGAATTACAAAGCTTAGCGATGCAATCCGGGCTGCACGGAGATACTTATCCTGATGTAGAAACAGCTGTAACAGCCGCTAAAGAAAAGGCTAACAAAAATGACTTTATTTTTGTTGGAGGAAGCAGCTTTATCGTTGCGGATTTATTAAAATTTCACGTTTAGTCCGTTCACTTTTATAGAAAAAGTTTGGGAATACCGAAGAAAATCTTTTTATTTGCATTAGTTTTATACATAAAATAAAAAGATTTTCAATAACATGATAAACACATCTACTTCCGATGAGAATTTATGCGGCCTGAAACGGGCCGATTTTCAGACAACAGTGAACGGGAAACAAACAGACCTCTTCATTCTGAAAAATGAAAACGGAGCTGAAATAGCTGTCACCAACTATGGTGGAGCAGTATTAGCTATTATGGTTCCGGACAAAAACGGTAAATATGCCAATGTCATTCAAGGACATGATAGTATAACCCATGTTATCAATAGCCACGAACCTTTCCTCAGTACTCTTATCGGTCGTTACGGAAACCGTATAGCAGGAGGCAAATTCATTTTAGAAGGGAAAGAATATTCACTGACTATCAACAATGGTCCCAACTCGCTGCATGGCGGTCCTACCGGATTTCATACCCGCATTTGGGATGCAGAACAGGAAACTCCCCAAAGCTTGAAATTGCATTATTTATCTGCTGATGGCGAAGAAGGATTTCCGGGAAATTTGGATATTCACGTAACGTACACTTTAAGTAATCAAAATGAATTCATCATTACTTACCACGCTACAACAGACAAAACAACATTGGTAAATCTTACTCACCACGGTTTTTTCAGCCTATCAGGCATTGCCAATCCTACGGCAACCGTTGATAACAACATCGTAACCATTAATGCTGATTTTTATACTCCGATAGATAATGTATCCATCCCTACAGGCGAAATTGCCAAAGTAGAAGGTACTCCTATGGATTTTCGTACTCCTCAAAGAGTAGACAGTAGAATCAATGACCCATTCGAACAGCTAGAATTCGGTGCCGGCTATGACCACTGCTATGTATTAAACAAACGTGAAGCAGGCACACTGAGTTTTGCAGCAAAATGTGTGGAGCCCGAAAGCGGTCGTAGCATGGAAGTATACACTACAGAGCCCGGTGTACAAGTTTATACTTCAAACTGGCACAATGGTTTCGAAGGTGCTCATGGAGCAACTTTCCCAGCAAGAAGTGCCATCTGTTTTGAAGCACAACATTTTCCTGATACGCCCAATAAAGGCCATTTCCCTTCTTGTGTTCTACATCCGGGGGAAACTTACAATCAAGTAACCATCTACAAATTCGGTGTAGAAAAATAATTTTATGAAATAACCTAATTAATAAACTTATAATTTTTTCAAAACCATGAATCAACAAAAACAGAACGGTAATATCATCGCTATCATTACAATGTTCTTCCTTTTCGCGATGATTTCCTTCGTTACTAATCTTGCTGCGCCTTTCGGCACAATATGGAAAAACCAATATGCAGGTGCCAATACCTTGGGTATGATGGGAAATATGATGAATTTCCTCGCATATCTGTTTATGGGGATTCCTTCAGGTAATATGCTTGTAAAAATCGGATATAAAAAAACAGCCCTCATTGCCATGGCAGTAGGTTTCATCGGTTTGTTTATCCAATATATTTCCAGTTTGTTCGGTGCAGATATAGACGTATTCAATTTAGGAGAATATGCCATTAAAATGAATTTTATCATCTACCTGCTTGGTGCTTTCGTCTGTGGTTTTTGTGTATGTATGCTGAACACAGTAGTTAACCCGATGCTAAATCTTTTAGGTGGTGGTGGTAACAAAGGTAACCAATTAATCCAAGCCGGTGGTGCTCTAAACTCATTGTCAGGTACTTTGACTCCGCTTTTCGTAGGTGCCTTGATTGGTTCTGTTACCCCTCAAACAGCTATGTCAGATGTAGCTCCTCTGCTTTTCATCGCAATGGGTGTATTCGTATCAGCGTTTATCGCTCTTTCATTCATCGCCATTCCAGAGCCTCATCTAAGAAAAGCAGGTCATGAAAAAGAGAAATTCTCTCATAGCCCTTGGAATTTCCGCCATACTGTATTAGGTGTAATCGGTATCTTTGTGTATGTAGGTATTGAAATCGGTATTCCAGGCACATTAAATTTCTATCTTGCCGACCCAACGGAAAAAGGTGCGGGCCTGCTTGCCAACGGTGCCGCTATCGGTGGTGCTATTGCTGCCATCTATTGGTTGCTCATGTTAGTGGGACGTTCTGCAAGTAGTGTCATCAGCGGTAAAGTAGCTACACGCACACAATTGATTGTTGTTTCCGCAACAGCTATCTGTTTTATATTAATCGCAATCTTCACTCCAAAAGAAATCACTGTCTCTATGCCGGGATATAGTGTAGAAAATGGATTCGAAATGGCCTCTGTACCTGTCAGTGCCCTATTTTTGGTACTTTGTGGTTTATGTACGTCCATTATGTGGGGAGGTATCTTCAACCTCGCTGTAGAAGGTTTAGGCAAATATACCGCACAAGCTTCAGGTATTTTTATGATGATGGTTGTCGGTGGCGGTATTTTCCCATTATTGCAGCAATTCATTTCTGACGCTGTGGGATATATGGCCAGCTATTGGTTAATTATCGCTTTGCTTGCTTATCTGTTGTTCTATGGTTTGGTAGGATGCAAGAACGTAAACAAAGACATTCCTGTAGAATAATTATAAAAACATATAGTATTAACTTTAAACTATTAATATCATGGATATAGAATACGTAAGAAGTCGCTTCATCAAACATTTTGATGGCACAACAGGTTCAGTATATGCATCACCCGGACGTATTAACCTTATTGGAGAACATACCGACTATAACGGTGGTTTTGTCTTTCCCGGAGCAGTAGATAAAGGTATGATTGCTGAAATCAAACCTAATGGTACTGATAAGGTACGTGCTTATTCTATTGATCTAAAAGACTATGTAGAATTCGGCTTGAACGAAGAAGATGCCCCTAAAGCCAGTTGGGCAAGATATATTTTCGGCGTTTGCCGCGAAATGATCAAACGTGGTGTAGATGTGAAAGGTTTTGACACTGCTTTTGCGGGTGACGTACCTTTGGGTGCAGGTATGTCTTCATCTGCTGCATTGGAAAGTACGTATGCTTTCGCTATCAACGAACTTTTCGGTGACAACAAAATAGATAAATTTGAATTAGCCAAGGTAGGTCAGGCAACAGAACATAATTATTGTGGTGTAAATTGCGGTATTATGGATCAATTTGCATCTGTATTCGGAAAAGAAGGTAGTTTGATCCGTTTGGACTGTCGTTCATTGGAATATCAATACTTCCCGTTCAAACCGGAAGGTTACCGATTGGTATTGGTTGACTCGGTAGTCAAACACGAATTGGCTTCTTCTGCTTATAATAAACGTCGCCAAAGCTGCGAAGCTGCTGTAGCCGCCATCCAGAAAAAACATCCTCATGTAGAATTTTTACGTGATTGTACAATGGAAATGTTGCAGGAAGCAAAAGCCGAGATCAGTGAAGAAGACTATATGCGTGCAGAATACGTCATTGAAGAAATCCAACGTGTACTTGATGTTTGCGATGCTTTGGAAAGAGGTGATTACGAAACCGTAGGACAGAAGATGTATGAAACCCACTATGGCATGAGTAAATTGTATGAAGTAAGCTGTGAAGAACTTGACTTCTTGAATGATGTTGCTTTCGACTGCGGTGTCACCGGTTCACGTGTCATGGGTGGAGGTTTCGGTGGATGTACAATCAACCTAGTTAAAAATGAACTATATGAAACATTCATCACCACTGCCAAAGAAAGATTCAAAGAGAAGTTCGGAAGAAGTCCCAAAGTTTACGATGTAGTCATCAGTGACGGTTCTCGCAAGCTGGTATAAAAAAGATCTCAAATTCGCTAACATATGAAAAAACCGCTTTGGATTCAAAGCGGTTTTTTCTTCTTTATGCTATAAAAGTGTAGGAAATACACTTTTATGTTGCACAACATACTCTTTTCATATCCAATGTATTAGTAATAGTGTTACTTTTACACCCAAAATCATATACTCTATTACTAATTAGTACTTTTATATCATGAAAAGCATGAAAAAAACCTTTCTGGGAACCGGTATCGCACTGACCTTGTTAAGTGCTTGCGCTCCCAAACAATCTCAAGAAACACTTACAAAGTCCGGATTAAACCCCACTAATTATGAAACAATAGTGGATGGCGTAAAACCTGTCAAACTGTATACGCTAAAGAATGCAGCCGGAATGGAAGTATGCGTAACTAATTTTGGCGGACGTATTGTATCTATCATGGTCCCCGACAAAAATGGAAATCTAAAAGATGTAGTGCTGGGTTTTGACAGCATTGCTGACTACCAAAATATACCAAGCGACTTCGGTGCTTCTATCGGACGCTATGCCAACCGCATTAATAAAGGAGTCATCGTAATGGATGGAGAAACCATTCAATTACCCCAAAATAATTTTGGTCACTGCCTGCATGGAGGTCCTAAAGGATGGCAATACCAAGTTTATGAAGCAAACCAATTAAACGACAGTACTATGACACTGACTATGAAGTCACCGGATGGAGATGCCAATTTTCCGGGAAATGTAACCGCTACTGTTACTTATGCACTGACAAGAGACAATGCCATCGACATAAATTACGAAGCGACAACTGACAAAAAGACTGTTATCAATATGACCAACCACTCTTATTTCAACTTGAGTGGAAACCCTGCCAATCCGGCCACCGACCATATTCTTTATGTAAATGCAGACAGCATCACTCCCGTTGACAGCACATTCATGACCACTGGAGAAATGATGGCAGTAACAGAAACTCCGTTTGATTTCAATACTCCTAAAACCATTGCCCCCGATGTGACTAACTTTGAAAACGAACAAATAAAATTCGGTAACGGATTCGACCATAATTGGGTACTTAACACGAAAGGCGATATCAACCAGCTGGCTGCCAAACTGACCAGCCCTACTAGTGGTATCACTTTGGAAGTATATACTAATGAACCGGGAATACAAGTTTATACAGGCAACTTTTTGGATGGAACCGTAAAAGGGAAAAAGGGAATTACTTATCCGCAACGCGCGTCTGTTTGTCTGGAAACACAGCACTATCCCGACAGCCCCAACAAATCACAATGGCCTTCTGTAATTCTGGAACCGGGACAGACCTATCACAGCCAATGTATCTTTAAATTCGGTGTTGAAAAATAATTGTTAAACTTTAAATATTTAATATCATGAATTGGAATTCACATGAATTCATCTGGCTGGACTGGACAATACTGGCAGTCGGCATTGTAGCTGTGATATGGGCGGTATGGCGCTCTGTACAAAAAGACAAACGCTCGCAACAAGGAGCAAGCAGTGAAGATTATCTATTTGGCAAAGGTGAGCCATGGTACATCATTGGTGCTGCTATCTTTGCAGCCAATATCGGTTCGGAACATCTGGTAGGTTTGGCAGGAACCGGTGCCAAATCCGGAGTAGGTATGGCACACTGGGAAATGCAAGGTTGGATGATTCTTCTTCTAGGATGGCTTTTTGTTCCATTCTACCAACTATTAAACAATAAAATGGGCAAAATCATTACCATGCCCGATTTCCTTAAATACCGTTATACCCCGCGTACCGGTTCATGGCTTTCTATCATCACACTGATAGCCTACATTCTTACTAAAGTGAGTGTAACCGCCTATACCGGAGGTATCTTTTTGGAGTTCTTACTTGGACTTCCTTTTTGGTATGGGGCAATCGGACTTATTGTCCTGACCGGCATCTTCACCGTACTGAGTGGAATGAAAGGAGTAATGACCCTCTCAGCTATTCAAACCCCTATTTTAATCATCGGTTCTTTCTTGGTTCTTTTCCTGGGACTGTCAGCCTTGGGAGACGGTAATATTGCTACAGGATGGACAGAAATGATGGATCATGCGCGTAGCGCCATGAATGTAGGAGCAGACGGACACGCTTATGGTGCCAACCATATGTTTCACTGGACCGAAGCAGACCCGATGTATCAAGATTATCCTGGATTCTGGGTATTTATCGGAGCTTCCATCATCGGTTTCTGGTATTGGTGTACCGACCAGCATATCGTACAGCGTGTACTTGGACAGCGTAAAGGCGAAGATAATGATGTGGTAATGAAGCGTGCCCGCAGAGGTACTATTGCAGCCGGTTATTTTAAAATCCTGCCTGTCTTCATGTTTCTTATTCCGGGGATGGTAGCTGCCGCCTTGGCTGCAAAAGGTGAATTTGATATGTCAAATACAGATGCGGCTTTTGCTGTAATGGTAAAGGATGTTCTGCCTGCCGGTGTAAAAGGTATTGTAACTATCGGATTCATCTGCGCATTGGTTGCTTCACTGGCTGCTTTCTTTAATTCATGCGCCACACTTTTTACAGAAGACTTTTACAAGCCCATGTTTAAAAACAAAAGTGAAGCTACTTATGTTATGGTAGGACGTATCGCCACCGTAGTTGTAGTTATCCTCGGCATGGCATGGATTCCTGTAATGATGAGCCTCGGCAGCCTTTACGACTACCTGCAAGGCATACAGTCCCTCCTTGCACCTGCAATGGTAGCCGTATTTGCACTTGGTATATTCTCCAAGAAAATCACTCCGAAAGCCGGTGAAACAGCCATGATTGTAGGTTTCCTAATTGGTATGCTCCGTTTGCTGACTAATATCCTCACCAATACCGGAAAAGATGTGATGACCGGCTGGTTTTGGGAAAATACAACTTGGTTTTGGCAGACAAACTGGCTTATTTTTGAAATATGGCTACTTGTATTCCTCTTGTTGTTAATGGTTGTTGTATCATGCTTCACTCCGGCTCCAACCGCCAAACAAGTGGAAGCCATCACCTTTACCGGCAGTTACAAGGAACTTATCAGAAAGAGTTGGAACAAATGGGATGTTATTACCTCTTTAGGTGTAGTTCTGCTTTGTGCACTATTCTATGCTTATTTCTGGTAAACCATAAATTAAAGGCTGTATGCTTTGAATTATCTTGAAGAATACAGCCTGTTAATTTTAAACCGACGCTAAACCATGACCACCTATTATAACATAAACCCTAAATTCTATGTATCTGTAGACTGTATCATTTTCGGTTTTGACGAAGGAGAATTAAAACTGCTTCTACTAAAACGAAATTTTGAACCGGCTATGGGAAAATGGTCTTTGATGGGAGGATTCGTACAAGAAGACGAAAGTGTAGACGCTGCCGCCAAACGGGTATTGGCAGAACTGACCGGATTGGAAAATGTATATATGGAACAAGTAGGCACATTTGGCGACTTAGAGCGCGATCCGGGAGAACGAGTCATATCAGTAGCCTATTATGCTTTAGTCAATGTAAATGAATATGACAGGGAACTAGTGCAGCAGCACAATGCCCATTGGACAAAAATAGACGAACTGCCACAGCTCATTTTCGACCATCCGATCATGATTTCCAAAGCACGTGAACTGATGAAGCACAAAGCATCATACAATCCAATTGGTTTTAACCTGCTGCCCGAACTGTTTACCCTGACACAGTTGCAAAATCTATATGAGGCAATCTATGGCGAACCGATGGACAAGCGGAATTTCCGCAAGCGGGTAGCCGAAATGGATTTCATTGAAAAAACAGATTTGATAGACAAATCAGGTTCCCGACGAGGTGCTTATCTTTATAAATTTAATGATAAGGCCTACAGAAAAGATCCGAAATTTAAACTTTAAAATAATGTGCCGATGCAATAATTTGCCAATTGACAAATTAGCAGATTGCCACATTACCCAATTATTCATTATGTTAGAAAAATTAAAAGAAAAAGTATTCCGTGCCAATCTGGATTTGGTGAAACACGGACTAGTTATTTTTACATGGGGAAATGTTTCTGCCATCGATCGTGAAACAGGTCTGGTAGTAATCAAACCCAGTGGCGTATCATACGATGATATGAAAGCTGAAGACATGGTTGTAGTAGATCTGGACGGCAACGTGGTAGAAGGTTCTCTTCGTCCGTCTTCAGATACTCCCACCCATGTAGTTCTATATAAAGCATTCCCCGAAATAGGTGGAGTGGTACATACCCACTCCACCTATGCTACCGCCTGGGCACAAGCCGGAATGGATATCCCCAATATCGGAACGACTCATGCCGATTATTTCCATGACGCCATTCCTTGTACCGCAGATATGACTGAAGAGGAAGTAAAAGGTGCCTACGAACAGGAAACAGGCAATGTGATTGTGAAACGTTTCAAGAACCTGAACCCTGTACATACTCCGGGAGTACTAGTAAAAAATCATGGTCCTTTTGCATGGGGAAAAGATGCCAATGATGCTGTACATAATGCAGTAGTCATGGAACAGGTAGCCAAAATGGCAAGTATCGCTTTTGCCGCCAACCCTCATTTAACGATGAATTCTTTATTAATAGAAAAGCATTTCAGCCGCAAACACGGCCCCAATGCCTATTATGGACAGAAATAAGAAACAAAGATATTAATAACCCTTTTAAAATATAACATTATGGAAAAAGCATTTGATCAGTATGAAGTATGGTTTGTAACAGGAGCACAGCTTCTGTACGGAGGTGACGCAGTTATAGCAGTAGACGCTCACTCCAATGAAATGGTAAACGGACTGAACGAATCAGGGAAACTTCCTGTAAAAGTAGTATATAAAGGAACAGCCAACTCTTCTAAAGAAGTGGAAGCAGTGTTCAAAGCAGCCAACAACGATGAAAAATGTATCGGTGTCATCACTTGGATGCACACTTTCTCCCCAGCTAAAATGTGGATTCACGGTCTGCAACAGTTAAAGAAACCACTGTTACATCTACACACTCAATTCAATAAGGAAATTCCTTGGGATACCATGGATATGGACTTCATGAATCTGAATCAATCCGCCCATGGTGACCGCGAATTCGGACATATCTGTACCCGTATGCGCATCCGCCGCAAAGTAGTGGTAGGTTACTGGAAAGACGAAGACACCCAGCACAAGATTGCCGTTTGGATGCGCGTTTGTGCAGGTTGGGCAGACTCTCAGGATATGCTGATCATCCGTTTCGGCGATCAGATGAATAATGTAGCTGTAACTGACGGTGATAAAGTGGAAGCAGAACAACGTATGGGGTATCACGTAGATTACTGTCCGGCAAGCGAACTGATGGAATACCATAAAAACATCAAGGATACAGATGTAGAGGCACTTGTAGCAACTTACTTCAACGAATACGACCACGATGCTTCATTAGAAGATAAATCAACCGAAGCTTATCAGAAAGTATGGAACGCTGCAAAAGCCGAATTAGCTCTTCGTGCCATCCTTAAAGCCAAAGGCGCCAAAGGATTCACTACTAATTTTGATGATTTGGGCCAAACAGACGGCAGCTACTTCGATCAGATACCGGGACTGGCTTCCCAGCGTCTGATGGCTGAAGGCTACGGATTCGGTGCGGAAGGTGACTGGAAATCAGCAGCTCTCTACCGTACCGTATGGGTGATGAACCAAGGACTTTCCAAAGGTTGTTCTTTCCTGGAAGATTACACATTGAACTTCGATGGTGCAAACAGTGCTATCCTGCAATCACATATGCTGGAAGTTTGCCCTCTTATCGCCGCTTCCAAACCACGTCTGGAAGTACACTTCCTAGGCATAGGTATTCGCAAGAGCCAGACAGCCCGTCTTGTATTCACTTCAAAAGTAGGCTCAGGTTGTACCGCCACTGTAGTAGACTTGGGTAACCGTTTCCGTCTGATCGTGAACGACGTAGAATGCATCGAGCCGAAACCGTTGCCCAAATTACCGGTTGCTTCCGCCCTGTGGATTCCGATGCCTAATTTCGAAGTAGGTGCAGGCGCATGGATCCTGGCAGGTGGAACACATCATTCTTGCTTCTCTTATGATCTGACAGCAGAATATTGGGAAGACTATGCTGAGATTGCAGGTATCGAAATGATCCGTATCGACAAAGATACTACCATCAGCAACTTCAAGAAAGAGCTTCGCATGAACGAAGTCTACTATATGCTGAACAAAGCACTTTGCTAATTCATCCATGAAGAGGGGATGTGTCAAGGCTAATAAGATTCTTGGCACATCCCACCTTATTTTATCATCATTATTGTTGTACCTTAAATTATAGGTTTTAATATGAAATCAGATGCAAAATCAACCATCCAAGCAGGAAAAGCTATTCTAGGCATAGAATTCGGATCAACACGAATCAAAGCTGTTTTGATTGACCAGGAAAACAAGCCCATTGCCCAGGGAAGCCACAGCTGGGAAAACCAACTGGTAGACGGACTGTGGACTTACAGTGTGGAAGCTATCTGGCATGGCCTGCAAGACTGCTATGCAGATCTCCGTTCCAACGTAAAAAAACTATATGACACAGAAATAGAAACCTTGGCGGCAATCGGTGTCAGTGCCATGATGCATGGTTATATGGCATTCAATAAAGAAGAAGAAATCCTTGTACCTTTCCGTACATGGAGAAATACCAATACCGGTCCGGCAGCCGCCGCTTTATCTGAATTATTCGTATATAACATTCCTCTGAGATGGAGCATTTCTCATTTATACCAAGCTATTTTAGACAATGAAGAACACGTAAGTAACATTGACTATCTGACCACCCTTGCAGGTTTCATTCATTGGCAAATTACAGGTCAGAAAGTTCTGGGCATAGGTGATGCATCAGGAATGCTTCCCATAGACCCGGCTACCAAGAATTATTCTGCCGAAATGATAGCCAAGTTCGACAAGTTGGTAGCTCCTAAAGGATACCCTTGGAAACTGACAGATATCCTGCCCAAAGTCTTACCCGCCGGCGAGAATGCAGGGTTCCTTACCCCGGAAGGTGCCAAGAGGCTGGACGTGTCGGGCCACTTGAAAGCAGGTGTACCTGTCTGCCCTCCGGAAGGAGATGCCGGAACCGGCATGGTAGCAACCAACGCTGTCAAGCAACGCACCGGGAATGTATCAGCAGGCACTTCCTCATTTTCCATGATTGTATTGGAAAAAGAGTTGTCCAAGCCATACGAAATGATTGACATGGTTACCACTCCCGACGGAAGCCTTGTAGCTATGGTACATTGCAACAACTGCACCTCCGACCTCAATGCCTGGATCAATCTGTTCAAAGAATACCAAGAACTGCTGGGTATACCCGTAGATATGAATGAATTATATGGAAAACTTTACAATCATGCGCTCGCAGGCGATGCAGATTGCGGTGGTCTTATTTCGTATAATTATATTTCAGGTGAACCCGTGACAGGACTTGCCGACGGAAGGCCATTGTTTGTACGTTCTGCAAATGACAAATTCAACCTCGCCAATTTTATGCGTACCCATTTATACGCTTCAGTCGGAGTTCTTAAGATAGGTAATGACATTCTTTTCAATGAAGAGAAAATCAAAGTAGACAGAATCACAGGACACGGCGGATTATTCAAGACGAAAGGTGTAGGCCAGAGAATACTTGCAGCAGCTATAAACTCCCCTATTTCCGTAATGGAAACTGCCGGTGAAGGTGGCGCATGGGGAATCGCCCTGCTAGGTTCTTACCTTGTCAACAATGAAAAGAAACAATCCCTGGCAGATTTTCTGGAAGACAAAGTATTCGCCGGTGATGCCGGTATTGAAATATCGCCAACAGCCGAAGATGTAGCCGGATTCAACACATATATCGAAAACTATAAGGCAGGACTGCCTGTTGAAGAAGCAGCGACCCGATTTAAGAAGTGAGTCAAACGGGCTTAAAAAAGAGCCTCTTTACATGTTGCGGTTTACACATAAAGAGTTATCTTTGCAGATATTAAATAAAATAGCAAAGATAAACCGACTCACTAATAGCATTCAAATTATAATATTATTTTAATATGAACGAAAAGAAACTTATGAACCGTGCAGCGGACAACATCCGTATTCTGGCTGCTTCGATGGTAGAGAAAGCTAATTCAGGACACCCGGGTGGAGCTATGGGTGGCGCTGATTTTGTAAACGTGCTTTTCTCTGAGTTTTTAGTTTACGATCCTGAAAATCCGCGTTGGGAAGGGCGTGACCGTTTCTTCCTTGATCCAGGCCACATGTCACCGATGCTGTATTCCACTTTGGCACTGACCGGCAAGTTCACCATGGAAGAACTGGCACAGTTCCGCCAATGGGGCAGTCCGACTCCGGGACACCCTGAAGTGGACATCATGCGCGGTATTGAAAATACTTCCGGCCCGTTAGGACAAGGACACACTTTTGCAGTAGGTGCTGCTATCGCTGCCAAATTTCTGAAAGCCCGTCTGGGTCATGTCATGGACCAGACCATCTATGCCTATATATCCGATGGGGGTATTCAAGAAGAGATTTCTCAGGGTGCAGGTCGTCTGGCAGGTCATTTGGGGCTGGACAACTTGATCATGTTTTATGATTCAAACGACATCCAGCTGTCTACCGCTACCGATGCTGTTACCAGCGAAGATGTTGCCAAGAAATACGAAGCATGGCACTGGAAAGTAATTACCATCGACGGTAATGATCCCGATGCAATCCGCACGGCTCTGACAGAAGCGAAAGCCGTAACCGGTCAGCCCACATTAATTATCGGTAAGACCATTATGGGTAAAGGTGCACGCAAAGCGGATGATTCCAGTTATGAACGTAACTGTGCCACCCACGGTGCTCCTTTGGGAGGTGATGCTTACATCAATACAATCAAGAACTTAGGCGGCGATCCAACCAATCCTTTCCAAATCTTCCCTGAAGTAAAAGAGTTGTATGCCAAACGTGCAGAGGAACTGAAAAAAATTGTTGCAGAAAAATATGCGGCTAAAGCTGAATGGACTAAAGCTAACCCCGAACTGGCTGCTAAATTGGAACTATGGTTCTCTGGCAAAGCTCCGAAAGTAAATTGGAATGTTATCGAACAAAAAGCCGGAGATGCTACACGCAGCGCTTCTGCCAAAGTTCTCGGTGTACTGGCTACAGAAGTAGAAAACATGATCGTTTCTTCTGCCGACCTGTCAAATTCAGACAAGACCGACGGTTTCTTGAAGAAAACACATGCATTCACAAAAGACGACTTCACCGGTGCATTTCTGCAGGCAGGTGTTTCCGAATTAACCATGGCTTGCTGCTGCCTGGGTATGGCACTTCACGGAGGTGTGATTGCTGCATGCGCTACCTTCTTCGTATTCTCAGACTACATGAAACCCGCCATACGTATGGCTGCCTTGATGGAACTTCCCGTCAAATTCATCTGGACACACGACGCATTCCGTGTAGGTGAAGACGGTCCTACTCACGAACCGGTAGAACAAGAAGCACAAATCCGCCTGATGGAAAAACTGAAAAACCACAAAGGACACAATTCTATGTTGGTACTCCGTCCGGCAGATGCGGAAGAAACCACTGTGGCATGGAAATTGGCCATGGAAAATACCAGCACCCCCACCGCACTGATCTTCTCCCGCCAGAATATCGCGAATCTGCCTGCAGGAAACGACTACTCACAGGCTGCCAAAGGCGCTTATATTGTTGCAGGCTCCGATGAAAATCCGGATGTAATCCTAGTCGCTTCAGGTTCCGAAGTTTCCACTTTGGAAGCAGGTGCAGAACTTCTCCGCAAGGATGGCATAAAAATACGTATCGTATCCGCTCCTTCTGAGGGATTGTTCCGCAGCCAAAGCAAGGAATACCAAAACAGTATCATTCCCACAGGGGCTAAAGTATTCGGTCTGACTGCCGGTCTTCCTGTAAACCTTGAAGGTTTGGTAGGTGCCAACGGTAAGGTATTCGGTCTGGAATCATTCGGATTCTCCGCTCCTTACAAAGTATTGGATGAAAAGCTGGGCTTTACCGCACAGAACGTGTATAACCAAGTAAAAGAAATGCTGGCATGAAAAAAGTAGGACTGGCATCCGATCATGCAGGATTTGAACTGAAAGAGTTTGTAAAGACATGGTTAACTGAAAAAGGCTATCCATGCAAAGATTTCGGTACATACAGTACAGAAAGCTGTGACTATGCAGATTATGCCCATCCGCTTGCACTGGCTATAGAAGCCGGAGAATGCGGACCCGGAGTGGCAATTTGCGGAAGCGGTGAAGGCATCAGCATGACATTGAACAAACATCAGGGTATCCGTGCGGCACTATGCTGGATGCCCGAGATAGCCCATCTGTCACGTCAGCACAATGACGCCAATGTTCTGGTAATGCCGGGACGATTCATTGACCATGAAATGGCCGAAAAAATATTGGATGAATTCTTTAACAGCGGCTTCGAAGGCGGACGTCACCAAAAGCGCATTGAAAAGATACCTGTAAAGTAAAATTCACGCAATAATAATAAAAGTAAAAAAAGAGAGGCATTATAGCTTCTCTTTTTTTTTATTCCTATCTTTGCTTAGATTAAAATATAAAATAAAAAATATTACTATGAAGAAGATTCTTTTTTTAATGCTCCTATGTCTGCCATTCATCGCTATGGCACAGACAGATCCCAAATATCTGGCGGGAGCGATAACTATGGATGACGGTAAAGTTTCTTTCAAAACAGAGATACAGGCACCGTCTTTAACGAAAGACCAGCTATATGGCACCATGCTGAAATGGGCCACAGAACGTTTCAAGCCCGAAGGCAAGTTCAATGCACGTGTTCTTTACACCAATGAAGATGAAGGAACCATTGCAGCAGGTGGCGAAGAATATCTGGTATTCTCCTCCTCTGCATTGTCATTGGACAGAACCAGAATTTATTATCAGTTGTTTATCACCTGCGAAAACGGAAAATGTGATATCGAAATGACCCGTATCCGTTATTGGTATGATGAAGCTCGTGACGGAGGAGAAAAATACAGTGCAGAGGAATGGATTGTAGACGATATGGCTTTAAACAAATCGAAGACCAAGCTGGCTCCCATCTGCGGCAAATTCAGAAGAGAGACTATTGACTTGAAAGACACACTGTTCAAATCCATCCAAGATACATTGGGCAACAAGGTCTTGAACAACTCACAAATTGCAGTTGCTCCTGCTCCGGGCGTGACAGCTACTCCGATATCAAATGCAACAACAATCGTTACCGCCACTCCGGTAACTCCCCCTGCCCAACCGGCTGTCATCGGTGGTTCTGAGGGTAATACCGAAATAAAAGCAGCCAATAATGCAACTCCCAGCAAAGAACAAAGCATAGATGACCAAATCAAGGCATCCTCACGTATGACAATTACTGCCGGAAACGATGAACAATTCGAAATCGGTAAAGAATGCTGGGGAGGTTTCGGCCAGTTATTCGGCAAAGAAGTAGCATTCTGCGTAATCGACCAAGCCAAATCAATGGGCAATATGCTGATGGATCAGAGCGATAATTATAAAATTTCGTTCTACAAGCAAGGTAATAGCGAGCCGTGGTTGATAGTAAACTGCAAGAAACTGATGAAACAGACCGTTACCGGTGAGGAAGCAAAAAAGATGAACCCCAGTAATGACGGTCAGAAGGCATATAATATGTATGTAGGTGAAGTAATAAAATAGTCTTTTCTCCCATATATTTATACCGTGACAGTTTATTCTGATAATACATAAAACTTTTTTTAGGGGGAGATAACCTGACAACTCCCCCTAAAAAACATACAAACGATCTACCATATACTTCCCCAAAAGCACCATGACAAATACCATTCAAACATGTCTCCCCTTTAAGAATAAATAACACCGTTCCTCTATCAACCGTTTCACTTGAAACCATTTCTATAATAATCAAACCATTAGAAGAAATCATTCTTCCATTTTTTCCCTATCTTTCTCTCCTTTTTTTAAATGTTTTTAGCAAGAAAACCGTTTTTTCTGCTCCAATCTTCCCTTTCATAACAAATAAAGAGTATCTTTGTAAACAACAATGAGACAATCATGCCTTATGACGGAACAATTACAGGACATAAAGACACTTATCGAACAGGGTGATACGGAAAGAGCCATTCATGCGCTAACTAATTTCATCCGAAACGATGCGCACGTCAACGATGAACCCTATTACTTACTGGGTAACGCCTACCGCAAAATGGGAGACTGGCAACAAGCTTTGAACAATTATCTGGAAGCCATCGAGCGTAATCCGGAAAGTCCGGCCGTTTCCGCCCGTGACATGATTATGAATATTCTGAATTTCTATAACAAAGACATGTATAATCAATAATAACTAACCCATGGCAAAGATTAAAGGTGCTATTGTAGTAGACACAGAGCGTTGCAAAGGTTGCAATCTATGTGTAGTGGCATGTCCGCTGCATGTAATCGCGCTCAATGCCAAACAAGTGAATAAAAAAGGATACACATTCGCCCACCAGGTATTAGAAGATACCTGCAATGGTTGCGCATCATGTGCCACAGTCTGTCCGGACGGATGCATCACTGTGTATAAAGTAAAACAACAATAAATGTAACAAATATGGCAGAAGAAGTCGTTTTAATGAAGGGAAATGAAGCCATAGCCCACGCCGCTATCCGTATCGGAGTAGACGGTTACTTTGGCTATCCCATCACTCCCCAATCGGAAATATTGGAAACGCTGGCCGAAGAGAAACCTTGGGAAACTACCGGTATGGTGGTGTTGCAGGCAGAAAGTGAAGTCGCAGCAATCAACATGGTATATGGCGGTGCAGCGAGCGGTAAAATGGTAATGACCTCATCCTCCAGTCCCGGCGTCAGTTTAAAGCAGGAAGGCATCTCGTACATTGCCGGTGCCGAACTCCCCTGCCTGATTGTCAATGTCATGCGCGGAGGTCCCGGATTAGGAACCATCCAACCTAGTCAGGCCGACTATTTCCAAACAGTGAAAGGCGGCGGTCACGGAGACTATCGCCTCATAGCCCTGGCTCCTGCATCAGTACAGGAAATGGCAGATTTCGTAGGTATAGCTTTTGATCTGGCTTTCAAATACCGCAATCCCGCCATTATTCTGGCAGACGGCGTTATCGGACAGATGATGGAAAAAGTAGTATTGCCCGAACAGCGCACACGCCTGACAGATGAAGAAGTCATAGCCCGTTGTCCGTGGGCCACTACCGGCAGAACCCACCACCGTACTCCCAACATCATCACCTCATTGGAACTCGATCCTGCCGAGATGGAAAAACGTAATATCCATCTTCAGAAAAAATATGCAGAAATAGAAGAAAACGAAGTACGTTTCGAAGAACTTCACTGCGAAGATGCCGAATATTTGATCGTAGCTTTCGGTTCTTGTGCCCGCATTGCCCAAAAAGCAATGGAAATAGCTCGGGAAGAAGGCATCAAAGTTGGTTTGCTCCGTCCTATTACCCTATGGCCGTTCCCGTCGAAAGCTATTGCAGCACGCGCCGCACAGGTAAAAGGTATCCTCACTGTAGAATTGAACGCCGGACAAATGGTAGAAGATGTCCGTCTGGCCGTAGAATGCAAAGTGCCTGTAGAACACTTCGGACGTCTGGGTGGTATTGTTCCCGATCCGGATGAAGTAATCACTGCACTGAAAGAGAAACTAATAAAATAAGACCGTATGAATATCGATCTGATCAGAAACATATTGAACATACTTTTCATGGCACTGGCACTAGCGGCTGTCATCACTTACTTCATGGCAAGTGACTTCAAAGTATTCATCTATGTCTGTGCAGCAGCTATTTTTCTCAAGCTGATGGAATTCTTTATGCGGTTCATGTTATAAGCAATAGGAGGAGAAACTATGACAAAAGAAGAAATCATAAAACCCGAAAACCTGGTTTATAAGAAACCGACACTGATGAATGACAATCCGATGCATTACTGCCCCGGATGCAGCCACGGTGTGGTTCACAAGTTAATAGCCGAAGTTATTGAAGAAATGGGCATGGAAGATAAGACAATCGGTGTGTCACCGGTAGGATGTGCCGTTTTTGCATACAACTATCTAGACATCGATTGGCAAGAAGCCGCCCACGGACGCGCACCAGCCGTAGCTACCGCCATCAAGCGTTTATGGCCCGGACGTCTGGTATTTACCTACCAGGGAGATGGTGACCTGGCATGTATCGGCACTGCCGAAACCATCCATGCTTTAAATCGTGGCGAAAACATTACTATCATCTTTATCAACAACGCCATTTATGGAATGACCGGTGGGCAAATGGCTCCTACCACGCTGGTTGGCATGAAGACAGCCACCTGCCCCTATGGTCGTGATGTAGCCATTCATGGCTATCCGCTGAAAATGACAGAAATTGCCGCCACTTTGGAAGGCACCGCCTACGTTACCCGCCAGGCCGTACATACGGTTCCTGCCATCCGCAAAGCAAAAAAGGCTATCCGCAAGGCATTCGAAAACTCAATGAATGGCAAAGGATCCAATTTGGTGGAAATTGTATCGACTTGTAATTCCGGTTGGAAAATGACTCCGCAAGCATCCAATGACTGGATGGTGGAACACATGTTCCCCTTCTATCCGCTGGGTGATTTGAAAGATAAAGAATAAAAAGACAGAAACCATGAAACAGGAAATCATTATAGCAGGATTCGGCGGTCAGGGTGTGCTATCCATGGGTAAGATACTTGCCTATTCCGGACTGATGGAAGACAAGGAAGTAACCTGGATGCCGGCATACGGTCCCGAACAACGGGGAGGAACCGCTAACGTAACGGTGATTGTCAGTGATGAACGCATCTCTTCACCCATTCTCAGCCAATATGACACAGCCATCATACTGAACCAACCCTCATTGGAAAAGTTTGAAGGCAAAATCAAACCGGGTGGTATCCTCATTTATGACGGATACGGAATCATCGAGCCTCCGACACGTAAGGACATACAAATCTATCGTATTGACGCAATGGATGCCGCCAACGAAAAAGGAATGGCAAAGACCTTCAATATGATTGTCTTAGGAGGCTTGCTGAAACTGCGTCCCGTAGTATCCATTGAAAGTGTAATAAAAGCTTTACGCAAAACATTGCCCGAACGTCACCATCATCTGATACCGATGAATGAAGAAGCCATCCGAATCGGAATGGAGATTATTAAACCTCAGTAAGTTAAAATAACTCTAAACGAATAATAAAAGGAAGAACTTTCCATAGCGGAAAAGCTCTTCCTTTTATTTTTATATTGTATCTTTGCCGCCGTTATGAAAAGAATATTCTCTATTATTTTTTTATTATTCCTGTGCTTCCATACTTCCTTGATGGCACAGCGGACAATGAATACCCTGAACAATCAGTTCGGTTCCTCGGCAAACGGACTGGACAGAAACCAATATGACCGTAACGGAAACCCCATAGACACGACAGCCGTAGTAGATGCCAACACTATCCCCATCGGACTGTACTCATGGAAAGTGGACAGTCGTTTTGGCAATGTCACTTATATCCCCGTAGATACCTTGCAGCACGCTTTCCAGAACTCAAATGACATGGGCGGCTACACCGGACAATACAATTACTTGGGAAATTTGGGTTCCCCCCGCCTCTCACGCATCTTTTTTGACCGTCGGGATCCCAGCCAATACTTTTTCACCGACCCATACGACTTTTGCGTACAACGTCCGGAAGATGTCATATTCACCAATACATTTTCTCCATTCACGAACCTGAGCTATTACAAAGGAGGAGGCAGCCGTGACGGAGAAGAACGCTTCAAATCCTATTTTGCCATCAATGCAAACAAAAGACTGGGGTTTGGATTCTACATAGATTACCTGTATGGCCGGGGGCTTTACCAAGATCAGTCCACAGCCTTCTTCAACGGTGGCCTGTTCTCCAGCTACCGGGGAGACAAATATGACATGCATTTCATATTCAACAACGATAACTTGAAGATGGCAGAAAACGGAGGTATCACGGACGACCGGTATATCACCAACCCGCTGGATATGGCAGAAGGCAAAAAAGAATATTCCGCCAACGAAATCCCAACGCGACTGAGTCAGATATGGAATCACAACACCAGCTACCATGCCTTCCTGACACATCGTTACAACTTAGGGTTCTATAAAGAAAAACAGGACAGTGTGGATACGGACTCCGTAAAAATAACGCAGGTATTTGTTCCTGTCACAAGCTTCATACATACATTACAAGTGGACTTGAACAATCGCAAATACATCTCATACGATGACGCACAGAATCAGAAGTATTTTGAACATAACTATCTGGGGACCGACTCAATAGACAAGACGAAGCGCACATCCATCAAAAATACCATTGGCATTGCTTTACAAGAAGGATTCAACAAATGGGCGAAAGCCGGACTTACCGCCTTTTTAAGTTATGAATACCGAAACTTTGCCTTGACCGACACGACAAACATACCGGGACAGCGCATTATCAACAACTATAAGGAAAGTTCACTCTCCATTGGCGGCGAACTATCCAAAAAACAAGGAAAACTATTACATTACAATATTCTAGGAGAATTGGCCATAGCCGGTGAAGATGCAGGACAATTCAGCGTAGAAGGCAGAGGGGATCTGAATCTCCGTTTATTCGGAGATACGGTGAGACTGGATGTAAATGCATTCATCAAGAACCAGAACCCCGTATTCTATTTCAGGCATTTCCAATCCAAACATTACTGGTGGGACAACAACGATTTATCCAAAATAATGAGAACCCGCCTGGAAGGAAAACTAAGTCTGAACAGATGGGGAACCCAACTGCGTGCCGGAGTGGAAAATATAAAGAACTACACTTATCTGGCCAATGCCAGCATACCGGTAAAAGACAGTGAAGGAAATGTCACCGGTTTCAAGAACAATGCAGCCGTAAGACAGCACTCCGGCAATATACAAATATTCACAGCAATGTTGCAACAAAAATTGAAAGTAGGAATATTTCATCTCGACGGTGAAGTAGCCTATCAAAAATCAAGTGAGCAAGACATTCTGCCCTTACCGGAATTGTCGGCTTACGGCAACTTGTACATGAAATTCGGTCTCGCCAAAAAAGTACTCCAGATAGAAATGGGAGCAGATGTGCGCTATTTCAGTAAATATTACGCGCCAGACTACTCCCCCGTCATCGGACAATTCTATAACCAGAATCCTGATGACAAAATCGAGATAGGAGCTTTTCCGATAGTCAACGTCTATGCCAACCTGCATTTAAAACGTACCCGCTTCTTTATTATGATGTATCACGTCAATGCCGGTTCGGGAAAATCCAATTACTTCCTGGCGCCTCACTACCCAATCAATCCGCGAATGATAAAGTTCGGCCTTTCATGGAATTTCTTTGATTGACGGTCTATATGAGAAAATATCTGAAATACATTCTGATGGGTATCCTTGCAGTAACCCTATCCTCCATCTTCTTCAAAAAGAAAACGGAGGCTGAAACCAGTCTGCCCCGCGATTATGCAGAAATAGCGGCATCGGGAATCCTGCGTGCCGTTACCGAGTACAATTCTATCAGTTTTTATGCCGACGGCGACACCGTTTCCGGTTTCCACTACGAACTGCTCCATGCTTTTGCACACAGCAAAGGACTGAAACCGGAAATCACTCCTGAAATGAGCTTTTCCAAAAGACTGGAAGGCGTACAAAAAGGAACATACGATATATTGGCCAACAGCACGGTAGTTACCACAGAATACAAAGACTCCCTGTTGTTTACCCGCCCCATTATACTGAACAAACAAGTACTGGTACAGCGTAAACCCGAAAAAGAAAACGATAGTCTGTACATTCACAGCCAGTTGGAACTAGCCCGCAAGACCCTTCATCTAGTCAAAAACTCACCTGCCATCCTGCGCATACATAATTTAAGTAACGAAATAGGCGATACCATCTATATCAAAGAAGTGGAGAAATACGGACAAGAACAATTACTGGCCATGGTAGCACATGGTGACATAGACTATGCCGTATGCGACGAGAGCATTGCCAAAGCCTCCATCAATGATTTTCCACAATTGGATATAGAAACAGCCATCAGCTTCTCACAATTCTATTCATGGGGAGTAAGCAAACATTCTCCAATATTGCTTGACAGCCTGAATTCCTGGTTAAATGACTACGTCAAGACTCCTGCATTCAAACTGTTGCGCAAGAAATATTACAATAACTGATTTTTATCCGGCTGAAATTGCAAAATAGTCCTATCTTTGCAATATAAATTGTTATTATTTTAAGCGGAATGACAAAAAAGTTATTACCATGGTTAAATTAGACAAAGTAAAATGGGGCTTCATCGGTTGCGGAGAAGTGACCGAGAAGAAAAGCGGACCAGCCTTTGCCCTGATCGAAGGTTCAGAGGTAGTGGCCGTAATGAGCCGTGACAAAGAAAAAGCTCAATCATACGCCAAAAGACACAACATTCCCCGCTGGTACTCCGATCCGCAGCAGTTAATAGGAGATGAAGATGTCAATGCTATTTATATAGCCACTCCCCCCTCTTCTCATGCCACTTTTGCCATTATGTCCATGAAGGCAGGAAAGCCCGTATACATCGAGAAACCTATGGCGGCCAGCTATGAAGACTGTGCACGCATCAACCGCATATCACAGGAAACAGGAATTCCTTGTTTCGTAGCTTATTACAGACGCTATCTTCCTTATTTCCAAAAAGTACGCCAGATGGTAGAGGACGGAGAAATAGGCAATGTCATCAACATACAGATACGTTTCGCCCAGCCTCCCCGCGCTTTGGATTACAACAGTACCAACCTTCCCTGGCGTGTACAACCTGATATTGCCGGCGGCGGTTATTTCTATGATCTGGCTCCTCACCAACTGGATTTGCTACAAGATATGTTCGGCTGCATTCTCGAAGCCCAAGGATACAAGAGCAACCGTGGCGGGTTATATCCGGCAGAAGATACGATAAGTGCCTGCTTCAAATTTGATTCCGGTCTGCCGGGATCAGGATCATGGTGTTTCGTTGCCCATGAATCGGCCAAGGAAGACCGTATAGAAATCATCGGAGACAAGGGAATGATCTGTTTCTCTGTTTTCACTTACGATCCCATCGCCCTGCATACTGAAAGAGGCCGCGAGGAGTTTCTTCCCGAAAATCCCCCTCATGTACAACTTCCGCTCATAAAAGCCGTAGTAGAACACTTGCAGGGAAAAGCTGTCTGTACCTGCGACGGCATCAGTGCGACACCCACCAACTGGGTAATGGACCGTATACTTGACAAACTCTGATTTCTGCCTATGGACATCCGTCAATTATGCCTGTTTTGTCTGTCTTTCCTTTCCGCCCTCGGTGTATATGCACAAGCGGAACAGAAGGACTCGACAGTACAGGACAACAAGGGTGTTCTCATTACATTGACCGATGGAATAGCGACAACTGTCCGTCATACCGGAAGAAAAATCAGGAAAGTGGGAAAAGAATTCAACGCGGTCGATACCACCTATATCTCGCCTAACCTCTACAATCTGGCTTTCATGCTGGAATCCAGCAGTTGGTACGAATACTATCGGTTAGGCAGTAAAGGAAACAACGGCGAACAAAGTTTGGGATTCTCCCCCAATGCCAGTTTCAAGCTGGGGGTCTATTTCGGATGGCGCTGGATATTTCTAGGATATTCTTTCGATGTAAAAGATATTTTCGGCGGACACAAGAACAAGGCCAAGAAAACCGAAATGGCACTGAATCTTTATAGTTCCAAATTTGGTGTGGATTTATATTACAGAAAGACAGGAAGCGATTTCAAGATACGTTCTTCCAGCGGATTTGACCTGAACACTCCCATTAAAAATCTGAATTTCAACGGATTGCAAAGTAAAATCAAAGGACTGAACGCCTATTGGATTTTCAATTATAAAAAATTCTCTTATCCGGCAGCCTATAGCCAGTCCACCAACCAGCGTAAAAGCGCGGGTTCCCTGATGGCGGGCTTTTCTTATTCCCAGCACAACATATCTTTTGATTACGAAAAGCTTCCCGGTGAAGTGAGAGCCCAACTGCATGATGCCCTGCTTTTCAAGAAAGTGAAATATTCTGATTACAGCATCAACGTGGGCTATGGCTATAACTGGGTATTTGCAAAAAACTGGGTTTCCAATCTTTCACTCTTACCGGCCATTGCCTATAAAAAATCAAAAATAGACGATACGCCTAACACCGACAATCATTGGATAAAGGATATCAATTTTGACCTGATAACACGTGCCGCCGTGGTCTATAATACCAACAAGTACTTTGTAGGTGCTTCACTGGTGATGCATACATACGATTATCGGAAAAGGAATTTCTCTCTCACTAATACATTCGGAACCGTTCGTGTATATGCAGGATTCAACTTCTGGAAAAGGAAAGAATTCCGCGATAAATAAAAAATATACCGGAAGCCTATAAAGTTCTTCCGGTATATCACAGGTTAATTATATTAGACTCACAATAAATTCTTAGAAGCGGGCGCCGACTGTCAGCAAGAGCTGATGCCGTTCATTGTCCACTTTAGTTGCCGGAAGATCTATATCGTCAAAAGCATAAAAGTTTGATTTATACATATCATATTTATATGCCAAATCCGCATAAATTACACTGCCACGGTATCCAAGACCAAACGTAAAGGTATTCTTAGACTCCGTATTATTAAAATCAGTACGCGTGCTATATAAAGACAAGGCACTATAAGCATCTTTGGAAAATGCAGCCGAAGAATAATTATACCCTGCACGAATGCTAAACTCAGGTATGATCCGCGTTTCCATTCCTATACGGAAAGTATGGACACCTTTCAGATAATTCTCAACGCTAGGCTGATCTCCCAATTCATAACCATCCACATCCTTCAGCTTACTGGAAGAATAATCCTGATATTCATATTCCGCACCTACTGCCACCGCACCCGCAAAAGTAGTACCCGCACTGACATTAAATTTCCACGGAGTAGTAAGATTATAATCATAGGTCAAATAATCATACTCCGGAGTTACCAGAAAATCACTCAATGTCTGGATATAGGGTTTTTCATAAGCTAAAATATCAGAAGATAAAGTGGCATTATAGCTTTCTCTTAAATCATACCATGTAGGCGTGTGAACGGCAAATCCCAAACGGAAAGGAGAACTTTCTATAGGACGTACAATAACCCCCAATTTCAAATCCATACCAGTTCCTTCCAGTCTATAATAATTATCCAATGTATACCCCCCATTATCCGCACCCTTATCATCATTCAAATTTTCCGTATAAGAAGTATAACGGTCATAATTCACATCATAGACCCCCAAGGTAGCTCCTAAATAGACCCTATCTTCAATATTGAATGAAACATTAAAATCATATTGACTGATACCTCCAGTTTCCTTACTAAAGAAGTTATTGTTAAAACCATTCCACCCCCATGGAGCATGAATATTCTTTTCAGAATCATTAAACCAGTCAACCACACCGGTTCTCACCCCCATTACTCCTAAAACAGGTAACTGGTTCCAATATTTGGTATAAGGATTCTTCGCATCCAGTATGTCATTAAACTCGCTTTCCGTCAATCCATATCGTTCCATTTCCTGAGCCAGCTGGAAGCTTTGTGACATATTATCCAACGCCCCTCCCATAGAGAAAAGGCGGTTGAAGTTTTTACTTTTATGGTAATTGAATCCGAAATTCACAAAACGCAAAGAAGTATTGTTGCCTATCTTATTGCTATAAACAAATCCAATCTGGTCAAATGAAGCGCGCGTTTTGTCTTCATCCATTGACACGCCACTAAAGTTACTCTTTGTCGAAGTATTATTAAAACCAAAAGAAACGGACACGTCATTACTACGAAAAATGCCGATACCCGCAGGGTTGGAACTCATGACAGATATATCACCTCCCAAAGCTCCCATGGCACCACCCATACCAACAAATCGTGCTGTTCCATTCAAGTCATTCCCCAGCAACTTTTCCGCATCATAAGCATTTTGTGCGCTTGCCGTTGCCATTGCCAGCAACGTACAAGCGGTTACTATTACTTTATTTTTCATACATCAATTCTATTAAATACAACAGTCTGGTTTAATCTGCTACTTATCTGGTACGCGATCTGCCACCGCCACTTGAACGGGAAACACCGCCTCCGGAACTACGGGAAGCCCCACCGCCACTAGAAAAACTACTACGGGAAGAAGAAGTTCCACTACTACGGTAAGAGTTAGACGAACTATTACGGGAAGGACTGCTGCTACGGGAATATGAACTGCTGCGAGAGTTCGAAACGCCACTATTGTTACGATAGGCGCCACGGCTTGCAGCCCCTGTTCTCTGATAAGCAGATCCTGCTGCATTTCCCACACTTCTCCGGGTACTGCTTGGTCTGGTATAGGAAGAACCCCTTCCTTCTGTCGGACGTGAATACGAATTACCCGGACGGACTCCTGCAGCCTGACTTGGTGAAAGAGTTGCTCCTGTACGGGTTCTGATAGCGCTTCTATTAGGACGAACCGAATTTACACCGTCAGATCCCGAAACCACTCTTCCTGATGAAGATCCGTTACGTGTTGCGGTACGATAGCTATTAGCACTATTACGGACATTTTGTCTGGAATTTCCTACATACGAATTACGACTATTCCTATCATAACTATTCACATAATTATTCCGGCTTGGGCGTGAAGAGCCATAGCTGTTGGTGTATCTTCCGGCATGTATTCCCGGATTACGTCTGCTTGAGCCATACCATCCATGACCGCCTCCCCAGTAGCCGCCGCCCCAACCGTGACCGGAATAATGCGGATAATAATGATGGTGGTGGTGATGATGGTAGCCCCAATAGCCACCCCAGTAGCCGCCACCCCAATAACCGGGATAGTACCAGCTATTGTAGTACCACGGCGAACTCCATCCCCAACTGAATCCCCAGCTGGCGCCATATGGATAATTCCAACGCCAATCCCACCACAAGCGGTTCGTGTAAGTGGGAAAAACGTATGCATACAATCCGTCATCATATACATTCCAATCCCATGAAGGCAAACCGTAAACCACATCCCAATAGAGCGGACTGCTTACCGGAATGGCGTAACGGGGATTGCGGAAACGGACGATACGCATCGCGTATTCATAATCGTCTTGAGAGCCCTCAAAACCATTAACCCATTCCCCTCTCTCATTCAAAGGTTTCTCCTCAATATACAAGGTATCATTCTCCATCGAGAAGTTATTATCTCGTGAAGTATAACGACGATTATACTCATCCACATCGCGCACTTTTCCTTTCACATCCTTCACCACCACTGTAGAACCGGGGGCTGCGTAAACGGTAGTCGTGTTCTGCTTCTGCGGAACCACCACTTTCACCTCTTGCTTAACCTCCTCTTTCTTTTCAGCTTTTTTCTTAGGGATGAAATAAAGGTCGTCATCAACGCTTTGTGACATTGCCCAATAAGGCAAGCACACCATCATAAGCGAAGCTAATACAATCTTTTTCATACTCGTACCTGTTTTATTTGTTATTCTATCTACTTTTTCTAGTGCAAAGATAGCCAGAGGTTTCAGTTCATAACAAAGAAAATCCCTATTAGTTGGTAGGGATTTCCCTATTTTAGTAACGGACTTCAACTATTTTATCTATTTCTGCACACACACGGAAAACAGAAGAACGTCCGTTCACATACGTTGATGGTAAACAAATCTGGTGGTAAAACAACTTTTTATAATAAGTTGCACCCACTTATACCCTCATGCCCTCACTAAAAGCCATAACCTACTCATTATTAAACCACTACCCACAGTGAGGGCATGCTAAAAAGTGAGAGCATTACCCTCATGCCCTCACTCCTAATTTCTTGCTTCTCTCACTTTAAATCATTCATTCACAACATAATACCCATTTATCGGCTTATAAACCGGTTGTTTGGGAAGTCCCACATTTTTCAGCTTTCCTTCCTCGCACAAGCGGTGTAAATGGCGGCTGGCCGTACTTTGTGTCATACTGCAAAGAAGCTGGAAACTTTTCCGCTGCACAAAATCATGAGTTGTGAAGAACTCCGTCAGCAATGCGTCAATTTCCTCATCGGTCAGTTTACTTGAATGAAACGAGAACCGGGTACGCTGCACCTTTACCTTTCCCACCTCATCCATCAATAATCGGTCGGGGCGGTAAACAATCCCCTTAAGCCTTACCTTTGTATTTTTACGTTTCGTCTTTTCGGTTACCGGCTCGGTGCTCACCAGATTGGGACGGAAAAAGCCGATGCCGTCCAGATGCACCTGCCTGCCTTCCGCCAATTCCTCGCCCATGGCGTGTGACAGCGCATCGAGCACGGCTATTACATCCGTTTCCGTCAATGTACAATATTTCTGTATACGGGCACGGAGCTGGGCCGTGCTTACTTTCCCATTCAGCCGGAGACGCGGATGCAACATATTCTCTTCCCCTTGTTGCTCAGAGGTTTTGGGATTCTCGTACCAATCAAATAGTATTGCCATACTGTTCTTTTTTTATTGATGAAAGTTCAATATCTGTTAATCACAGACGTGATTAAACTTAACTACCCTTGTGATTAATTTTAATCACCTTTGTGATCAGACTTAATCACAAGGGTGAATAACCAATTACAAACATACAAAAATAAGAAAAGAAAAGGTAGAAAACAAATAAGAGACAGGGGAATATGCACTGAGACTAAGAATAAAAACACAGAAAAGAAAGGAAAAAGAAAAAGACGGCATTTAATCCGGAAAGCATTTGCAGAATCCGGAAAGAAACCTTATCTTTACTAAAAATATGCACACATAGACACTCGCAATACGCAGTCTTCTCCACACGACAGAACATCATCTTTTCCATGGGAGGTACATAAAACCAAAAAACATTCAAACGAAAGACAAATATGAAAATTACACTCATCAGAAAAGATGAAGAACAGGGGACAGAAGCCTTGTCACTATGCGATACGGACGCATTCTTCGAGAAAGTAAAGACAGAGAACAAAGCAGGGCATATATCGGAACTGCGTGAAATACTACCCCGGCTGGCAGGATCGTCCGCCCGCTACGTCCACATCGACAAACTGCCGCGTGTCTATCCTGCCGTAGAATATACCCGCAAACAAAAGGGTGAGAAACGTATGAAACATTACAACGGACTGGTGCAGCTGGAAGTGAACCGGCTCGCCGACCTGTATGAGGTGGAATATGTGAAACGCCAAGTAGAGCAACTGCCACAAACCTTTGCCGCTTTCTGCGGTTCAAGCGGACGGAGCGTAAAGATATGGGTACGCTTCGCACGCACTGACGGCAGCTTGCCCACTGCCACACAAGAAGTCCTCCTGTTTCATGCCCACGCCTATCGGCTGGCGGTGACATGCTACCAGCCCATGCTTCCTTTCGGCATCACACTGAAGGAACCGGACCTGATGCAAAGCTGTCGCATGACCGTGGATGAACAACCTTACTATAACCCTTCGTCCGCCCCTTTCTGCATAGAGCAACCGCTTGCCCTGCCCGATGAGGAAACTTTCCGGCAACGGAAACAAAACAGCGAAAGCGCACCGGAACGAATGACACCCGGCTGCGAAAGTATGCAGATTTTTGCCCTGATGTACCAGTCGGCACGGAAAAGAGCATTGGCCGAGATGGAAAACTGGAAACGTGATGACGGGCTGGAACCTTTACTGCCCCATCTGGTAGAACAATGCTTCAAAACAGGCATCCCCGAAGAGGAAGCCGTACAGCGCACGCTGATGCACTATTTTCACGCAACGGACACAGAAACCATCCGTACAGCTTTTGGCAACGGATACCGGGAAATGAAAGGTTTCGGTAAGAAAAGCGGTTTCAGTAAAGAGCAGGAAGCCACCTTCCGGCTGGAGGAATTCTTGAAAAGACGGTATGAATTCCGCTTCAACACCGTGCTGGACGAGGTGGAATACCGTCAACGGGACTCCGTTCATTTCTATTTCAAGCCATTAGATAAACGTACCCGCAACAGCATCGCCCTCTGCGCCTTAAAAGAAGGGCTGCAAGTGTGGGACCGGGATATAGACCGCTTTCTCACCTCCGATTTCGTTCCGCTTTACAATCCTGTAGAAGAATACTTGTGTGACCTTCCCCGATGGGACGGTACTGACCGCATCCGCGCACTTGCCCGGCTCGTTCCTTGCGGCAATCCGCATTGGGAAGAACTCTTTTACCGTTGGTTTCTAGGCATGGTGGCGCATTGGAGGGGGATGGACCGCCAGCATGGAAACAGCACTTCACCTTTACTTGTAGGTTCGCAAGGATTCCGGAAATCCACTTATTGCCGTATCTTGCTGCCACCCGAACTCCGTTTCGGCTATGCCGACAGCCTGGACTTCAGCAGCAAACAGGAAGCGGAGCGTGCCTTGGGACGATTTTTCCTTATCAACCTGGACGAATTCGACCAGATTACCGTAAATCAACAAGGCTTTCTGAAACATCTGTTACAAAAACCGACAGCCAATCTGCGCAAGCCTTACGGAACCAGCGTGCGCGAATTACGCCGCTATGCCTCATTCATCGGCACCAGCAATCAGAAGGATTTGCTCACCGACCCCACGGGAAGCCGTCGCTTTATCTGTATCGAAGTGACCGATCCCATTGATACCAATGTCACCATAGACTACCGCCAACTCTATGCGCAAGCCATGCATTTACTTTATAAGAACGAACGTTATTGGCTGAATGACGAAGATGAGGCCGTTTTACGACAAAGCAACAGCGAATTTGAGCAAATATCACCTTTGGAGCATTTATTCCATTGTAACTTTTCTTCTGCAACCAACGAAAAGGAGGGAGAATGGATGACTGCCATGGATATTTTTAATTATCTTCAAGAGAACACACGCGACAAACTGTCTATCAATAAAATAAATTGGTTTGGACGTATTCTCCGCAAACTGAACATTCCTAAAAAGACTAGTACCAGAGGTACCCTATATCATGTAACAAAGTTGAAATAATTTATTTTATCATAGGAAAGTATGAGGGCAATGCCCTCATACTCTTCTATGCTACCATCACAAATAACCTGTTCATTATAAACAAATTACCTCACGAATGAGGGCATGAGGGCATAATTGCATCTAACATTGCAATGAGAGCACAAGTCTGAAACAAAAAGACGGAAGGTTTGTTTGTGAAAGTAATGAAAAGAAATTATCTTTGTCATCATCCTTAAACCAACAATCGTATGAAACCAGTGAAATTATTTTATCAGGAAAGATGCCCGTTCTGCAAAAAAGCACTGCGCTATATTGAAGAACTGAAAGCAGAATATCCTGAATTCCAACCTATAGAAATAGAAATGATAGAAGAAACCCAACATCCTGATATAGCCGACCAATACGACTATTATTACGTTCCCACGTTCTATGTGGACGGGGTGAAAGTGCATGAAGCGGGCATCTTCAAAAATGAGATGGAGGCATTGCTCCGTAAAGTGATAGAATAAACGAAAAGATATGAAATATTTAGAAGTAACCTTTACAACACATCCCTGTAATGAGACAGTGAATGATGTAGTGTCCGCATTGGCCGGAGAAATAGGATTTGAAAGTTTTGTAGAATGTGAAGGGGGAATACAGGCCTATATCCAGCAAACTCTCTTTGACGAGGAAGCACTGAAAGAAATGGTTGTGAACTTCCCTTTACCTGACACCCGGATAGAATACACCATAAAGGAAGCCGAAGACAAAAACTGGAATGAAGAATGGGAGAAAAACTTCTTTCAACCCATCGTCATAGGTGACCGTTGCTGCATTCACAGCACGTTCCACAAAGACACTCCGAAAACTGAGTATGAAATTCTGATTAACCCGCAAATGGCTTTCGGCACAGGGCATCATGAAACGACCAGCTCTATAATCAGCGAGCTGTTAGAAGCCGACCTGAAAGGAAAATCAGTCCTGGATATGGGATGCGGCACTTCTATTCTTGCCATCCTTGCCTCCATGCGAGGAGCCAATCCTGTGACAGCCATCGACATTGACGACTGGTGCGTCAACAATTCAAAAGACAACATTGCACTGAACCATATCCATAACATTACAGTGGAACTGGGTGACGCCAATCTGCTGAAAGGGCGCAAAGCGTTTGATGTGATTATTGCCAACATTAACCGGAATATTCTTCTGGCAGACCTTCCCCATTATGCCGCCTGTATGCATCCGGGTTCGGAAATATTTATGAGTGGATTCTATATACAGGATATTCCTTTTATCCGCGAAAAAGCGGAGAGTCTGGGAATGGAGTTCGTACATCATCGGGAAAAGAACAACTGGGCAGCTGTGAAATTCATCATGAAATAATACCATTTTCAAGTATGGCAAAGACGCGATAAAGACGGAATTGCCACCAACCACGCAGGATATGCATTGATTTATTCGAGGACAAAAGAACGGATTTTCTCTCTTTTGTCCTTTTGTTCTTCTTCCCTGAAAATTAGAACCGGAATCAAGCGGTGACAAACGCACGTAGGACGCTGCATTTTATCCAAAGTGACCAAACGATCATATCGGTATTATATTTATTATACAATCTCCTTTCCGAAAGGAGTAAGTGCCAAGCCCGCCAGCTTGAAATGTTGCAGTCCGAATGGAATGCCGATGACAGTGATGCAAAGCAACACCCCGAATGCCAGATGAGAGAGGCTGATCCAGATTCCACCTACAAGTATCCAGATGATATTCATCAACACACTGAGACATCCACCATCACCGGGACAACTGCGTATTTCCCGCCCAAAAGGACAAAGAGCCAGCATAGACAACTTCAAAGTCTGGAAACCGAAAGGAATGCCGACGATAGTAATCATCAGCAACAGGCTGGAAACAATATATTCCACGCAGATCAGAAATCCGCCGCAAATCAGCCAAATAATATTGAGCAGTAAGTTCATAAAGCAAATATAAACAAAGTTTTCGGAACCTCAGGCACAGTTCCCTTATTTCTTTATGGTCATTAATTGCAATTCTTCCAACGAACCGTTGAAAATATTCAAATCCACCTTCTCACGAATACCCGGCAACGTACCCACATCCGTATGCTGCCAGAATTTCCACTCCCCCCTGTATTCCACCGAGTCTACATAATAATGAGCTATCCAGTAAGGATAAGAATTGAAGACCGAATCATTCAGATAACGCGTTTTAAACTTATAAGAAGTATAAAGAATAGGCTTCACTTTGTAGTGCTGTTCTATTTTGTCAAGCCACAGTTTAAGGTCACGACGGAGCTGATTCTCATCCTTTCCCCTCTTCTCAATATCGAGCACAGGAGGAAGGTCACCTGAATCCAGCTTGACGGAATTGATAAAAAAATCGGCCTGACGGACAGGATCTGTCTTCGGATTGTAAAAATGATAAGCCCCACGGATAAACCCATGTGTTTTCGCCGAATCAAAATTGGAGCTAAAAGCCTTGTCCCCATAATCGCCTCCTTCCGAAGCTTTCATAAAGACAAAATGAATAGGAAATTTTCCCTGTCGGGTCTGGGTCAGCATTTTCCAGTCTATGTTTCCTTGATAATGGGAAACATCAATGCCATGCACATGAAAACCTGAGGGCATACATACACCGTATGCTTTAAAACCATAGCAAGGCTTCCAACGGTAAGAGTAAGGACGGATAAAGAAATAAAAGAAAGCGGCAAGGAATAAAAAAGCAATAATCCCCGCAATGACATACCGAAGCCATGACGGCATCTCTCTTTGCGGTTTCTTTTTCGCCTTCCGCTGTGTGGTCCGGCGGACAGGTTTCGCGACTGCCTTTTTTTTAACAGGGGCAGGACGTGTGCTTTTCGCTCTTACCATTTTATCCTATTTAGCTGTTTTTACCTTACCTATTCCCACATACTATGCAATAAAACCCATCGGGAGAATGGTTTTACAATCAGCCCCGATGGGTTTCCTTTATGCTTTATAGAAATAAGAAAAAATTATTTTCCTTGTTCCAACTGCAATGTCTTGGTTGCCTGGTCACAAACTTCTGTAGGACCGAAGTACTGGATAGGACCCGGATATACATAGTCTGTTTCAATAGCCCAACGTTCACGCTGTGCGGCGAACGCCTTGAAAGGAGCACCGTCCAATTTTACCAACGCTTTCTGGATAACCGGTTTCATTTCACCGTGACGACGTTCCATGTTCATCATCATTGTGATAGGCACACCACCTGCAATCCATTCTTCGGCAGGAGCAGTAGTGTTACGTACAGAAGACATATAACCGGTCTTGCCGTTGGCAATCAACATAGAAGCGGTGTAACCCAACGAGTAGCAATAGTCAGCATCGAAGTTTGACGGAGCAGCGCAACGTCCTTCGTAACCGAAGAAGTGATGCTGAGCGGCAAATTTACCTACATACTTGCCTTCTTCTTTCCACTGAGCCAATTTAACGGCTACCATATCAGACAACAGCTTTTCTGTTTCAATCAGTGATACCTGTACGTTTCCGTGCGGGTCACGATCCAAAGTAAGCTGACGTGCAACGCCTTCGGGCAGAGAAGCATAGATTTCCGAGTTTTCCTTAGAAAGCTTGGAGATGATATATTCACGTTGGTGAGATTTCTTGATCAATGCGAACTCTGATGCGTTAGCAGCCAGGAAGTCGTTCAATTCAGCGATCAATCTCTTCATTGCGGGGATGAATTCGATCAAACCTTCAGGTATCAACACTGTACCGAAGTTATTGCCTTGTGCGGCACGGTTAGCCACCACCTGAGCAATGTAAGTAACCACATCATCCAATGACATGTTCTTCTCTTCCACTTCTTCTGAAACGATACATACATTAGGTTGAACCTGCAAAGCACATTCCAAAGCGATATGAGAAGCCGAACGTCCCATCAGCTTGATAAAGTGCCAGTATTTGCGGGCAGAGTTACAGTCACGCTGAATGTTACCGATTACTTCAGAGTAAGTCTTACAAGCCGTATCAAAACCGAAAGAAGTTTCAATCATCTCGTTCTTCAAGTCACCGTCGATAGTCTTCGGACAACCGATAACCTGAACACCGCAGTTCTTCGCAGCATAGTATTCTGCCAATACACAAGCGTTTGTGTTTGAGTCATCACCACCGATAATTACCAATGCCTTGATGCCCAATTCCTTGATGATTTCCAGACCTTTATCAAACTGTTCTACCTTTTCCAGTTTGGTACGTCCCGAACCGATGATATCGAAACCACCGGTATTGCGGTATTCGTCGATAATATCGGAAGTCAGTTCCATATAATTATGGTCTACCAAACCACCGGGGCCCAGAATGAAACCATACAGTTTGCTGTCCTTGTTCAATGCTTTGATACCGTCGAACAAACCGGAAATAACATTGTGTCCGCCGGGAGCCTGTCCACCAGACAAGATGACACCTACGTTGATGGCAGGCATATTGACAGCTTCGCCTTCAACGAACTGAATCAACGGCATGCCGTAAGTGTTAGGGAACAAGGCTTTGATAGCTTCCTGGTCAGCAACTGACTGTGTAGGTTCACCTTCCTTTACTTTTACAGCGCCTTTCAACGCTTTAGGAAGTTTGGGCTGATAAGCAGCTCTGGCAATTTGTAATGCACTTTTAGTCATATTCTATTATTCTATTTAAAGGTGTATAATTTCATTTATAATTCACGTGCAAATTTCGTTCTTTTTTCGCAAATATGAAAACGTATACAAATAAAAATATTACCTTTACCGCGAATTTAGAATTATGTATTAACTTAAAACATTACATTTATGGCAAGTAGAAGAAATTTAAAGAAAAAAATAACCAATATAGCAAGTGATTTGTTTTTAGTCAGTTTGATGGAAGGTGTTAACCGTGAAGTAGTTTGCAACTCTGTACACAATGTGATCAAACTGATTATACGCATCAGTCACACTGAACCGGGTAACGTAAAAGGTTTCTACAAGAAACTGAATGAGGATTTGAACAAAGAAATAAAAGTGGTTGCAGACGAACTGGCTAAAGCTACAAAAGCATAAGATTTAAGGAATGAAAAAAGCTATTTGTGGTTTTATCTACTACAAACTATTGGGATGGAAGACTAAAGTATCCGTTCCCGATTATGACAAATATATTATCTGTGCCGCACCGCATACCACCAATTGGGATTTGTTCATAGGCAAACTGTTTATGGGAGCTATAGGTCGCGAAACCGGTTTTATGATGAAAAAAGACTGGTTCTTCTGGCCTCTAGGCCCTATTTTCCGCTGGATGGGAGGGATTCCCGTAGACCGTAGCCGCAAGACTTCATTGGTGGACCAGATGATTAAAATTGCCAAATCGAGTCAAAAATTCCATCTGGCTATCACTCCGGAAGGAACACGCAAAGCCAATCCCAATTGGAAGAAAGGGTTTTACTATATTGCGCAAGGGGCCGGTCTGCCTATTATTCTGGTAGCTATCGACTACGAGAAGAAATGCATCACAGCCGAAAAGGTAATACATCCCAGCGGTGATTTGGACAAGGATATGCGTGAAATCAAATTGTATTATAAGAATTTCAAAGGCAAATATCCTGAAAACTTCAGCATCGGAAAAGTAGAATAACCCTTCCGTTGTAGTTCTTCAGATATGAAAACACTGATTATGCGGATTGTATTTTCACCCGCATAATCAGTGTTATTTGTATCTATTCTCTTGCTATACTCTCATCCCCATCCTCAAAATTATTCTTCTCTATCTTCACATTCCGGGTGTGAAGCAAGCGGAAACGGGACTTGTTATGATGAAAAGCCGGATAATCCGTATTCTGGCGGATCACATTGTTTTTAAAGATCAATCCGTCAATGGATTTTGCAAAAAGGACAGGGCGGTCAAAGGTTTCAAAATAGTTATCTTCAATCACTACTCCTTTTTCTCCTTTTCCACCATGGAAATATTTTTTCTGATGCTCCAAATCGGGAATCTCCGGATAAATAGAGATAACAGCTTCCGTAAACTGGAACATATTAGTCAATGCGTTGATAAAACGATTGTTACGAATCAGCACATTCCGGCAAGCTCCCGTTTCAAACCAGCCGTTACAATCACCGCACAGCAATATGGCTGTTCCTGATGTATGATCAAACAGGTTACGCTCTACCACCGTTTTCAGGGGAGTGCTGAACAGCGTACCGCGTGCACGGTTGTTACGAATGACATTATCCGCAAAATAAACTTCCGGACACCAGGACAGGTTTTCAATGCCGAAACCTTCTTTATCCGTAATCTCCGCATCCAAAGGCTCGGCAAAAGTGATACGATATTCTTTTGCACCTTTCACCGTATCTTTGTCATTGGGCAGGATTTCCTTCACCCGGTTCTTTCCACCGGTCAGTTCCATGGTGGCGGAACGTACAAATTGTACTTCATCGCCATTCACGCCCCATTCGAATCCGTATGCTTGCGGATGCATGTATCGGGCAATCACCGTATGGTCATCAAGGCGTTGCTTGATTTTCAAATAAGTACCATGTACATTAATCGCATCATCCATCATTCCTTCATACAACCCGTTGCGAGAATCAATCTTCCCCCGGCAACTGGAGAAATGGGTAGCATCCGCCTGCGTGGTAAAGTAACGCGGATCCTTATCGCCACGAAGACAAACGCTGAATTCATCCAACGTGATATTTTCACATAACTGGGCCAGCAGTCCCATACCTTCGGCATAATGCACTTTCACATTCTGCAAACGGGTGTCTTTATCATTGGACAAGAATATACCCGGAGCAGGACGATAATAAGTACGAAGAGCCACCACTGTCCCCGGTTTCAACCGGGCGTCTTTCCATTGAGGAGCATGGTAGACACGTGGAGAAACTTCTTTCACCCCTTCCATAGGACACCATAAGTCACTGGTGCGGTATACCAGACGCTTTGTCTTTTCTTCAAAAGCAATTCCTCCCTGGGGAGCACTGGACCAGCCTTCACCGTATGCTTCGAAAAAACCTTTCTCATTGATACGGCATTTCACCCATGCGGCAGGTTCAAAAGTAATTCCCTCCTCTCCGCTTTCCAATATCTTGACCTGAGCAATATGAGGAGTCTCAAAATCTATGCTGAAATTACGCAAAGTACAATTCTCTGAACGAAGCAGAGAAAGTGGAAGCATACGTCCATGAAAAATAAAATCGGCGCCCTGTCCGTCCACCGTCAGCCCCTTCCAATCCTCCAAAGGGAAACCTACCGTTTTCGGATTGTCCTGATCATGATTGGAAATATAATACTCACGGACAGCCGCCCCTTCAGGATGGAAATCGTAACGTCCGGATTCAAAAAGCAGGGTGACCTTATCACCCAAAGCAACTTGAGACTTGATGTCTTGTAACGCCTTCTGCAATTTGGGTGAAAGATTCTCGTGTGTGTCCGGTACCAGACCATAATTTCGCATTTCGACTACCTTACTTCCGGCAAAAGCGGAAACAGCCAGCCATACGAAGCAGAAATTAAAGATAATTCGTTTCATTTAGGTTCATTATAGATTAGTTAGAATGACAAAACTAACAAAAATTCCTAACTTCGCAACCATAAATAAAGAAGAAAACAACATGAAAAAGATATTTTTGTCCTTCCTGCTGGTAATGGCAGGAATATCACACACTTTGGCACAAGGGTTAGATGGTAATGTGGAACAACGTCTAAAAGATTTTTTCACCCGGTACGAAACATCTTATGCCAACATAGGTAAATGTAAATTAGACCGTTATGAAGTAAATCATGACAAAAAAAGACTGAATGTATATGCCAGCCCCAGCTTCGGCTACCAACCGTTTACCCCCGAAAAGACAGAAGCTATCTACCGGTTACTTAGACAAAGCCTACCCGGTCCTGTAAATTATTACGATATAACCATCTATGCCGATGGCAAATCAATCGAAGACCTGATTCCCAACTATCTGAGGAAGAAACAGGACAAAAGCCGCTTATGGCAACGGACAGATTATAAAGGTGAACCATGGGTAAAAAATATTTCCCGCCCCTTTACTGCCGGCAAAGGACTGGAAGGCAGACACATCGCCCTTTGGCAAAGCCACGGAAAATATTATAAAAAGGACAAGGGATGTTGGGAATGGCAACGTCCCCGCCTGTTCTGTACCACAGAAGACTTGTTCACCCAATCATTCGTCATACCTTATATTATACCCATGCTGGAAAATGCGGGAGCCATAGTTTATACCCCTCGTGAACGTGACTGGCAACGCAATGAGGTGATTGTGGATAATGATACCCATCCCCAAGGTTGCATCTATCAGGAGATAAAAAGCCGGAAAGGTAAATGGAAAACCGCCCCCACCCCGGCATTCGCTCAAAAACGATTGGTTTACCGGGACGGACAAAATCCTTTTGAAGAAGGTACAGCCCGCTTTGCCTCCACCGAGAAAAAACCGGAAAAAGCCTTTGCACAATGGATTCCCCATATTCCCGAAACAGGAAAATATGCCGTCTATGTGACTTATCAGACTTTACCCGGAAGTGTGAGTGACGCTAAATATCTGGTTTTCCATAAAGGGGGTGTCACCGAATTTCTGGTCAACCAACAAATAGGGGGAGGAACCTGGGTTTATCTGGGCACTTTTGAATTCGACAAAGGAACCAACGATTACGGTATGGTGGTACTAAGTAATGAGAGCAGACAAAAAGGAGTGGTATGCGCCGATGCCGTCCGTTTTGGCGGAGGAATGGGAAACATATCGCGCGGTGGAAAAACCAGCGGCCTGCCCCGTTATCTGGAAGGGGCACGCTATGCCGCACAATGGTCGGGTTTTCCTTATTCGGTTTACAGTCCCAGCGAAGGTAAGAATGACTATACCGATGATATAAACGCCCGCAGCCGGATAATAAACTATCTCAGCGGAAATTCTGTGTACAATCCAAAGGAGAAAGGATTGGGCGTTCCTTTTGAAATGACCTTGGGAGTGCACAGCGATGCAGGTTTTTCCAAAGAAGATGATTTAATAGGCACGCTGGGTATCTATACCACCGATTATAATAATGGTGAACTGAACGCCGGTATCTCCCGTTATGCTTCCCGCGACTTGGCGGACATGGTACTGACCGGTCTGCAACAGGATATCTCCGCCCAATTCGGTATCCGGTGGCAACGCCGCAGCCTGTGGAACCGCAATTACAGCGAAACCCGTCTGCCTGCCGTTCCCTCGATGATTCTGGAACTCCTCTCCCACCAGAACTTCGCCGATTTGAAATTGGGGCACGATCCGCGTTTCAAGTTTACCGTAGGACGTTCTGTTTACAAATCCATACTAAAATACCTGAGTACCATGCATGGGACGGATTACGTAGTCCAACCTTTACCGGTAAACAACTTTGCCATTCACTCCGGAAGTAGGAAAAACACCTTCCAACTAACTTGGCAAGCGGTAGACGACCCGTTGGAACCGACTGCCAAAGCTCAACAATACATAGTCTATACCCGTCTGGGGCATGGTGGATTTGACAATGGAACGTTAGTACGCGGTACTGAATATACCTTCGAAGCCGAACCGGGACTGGTATATAGTTTCAAAGTAACCGCAGTCAACAAGGGCGGAGAAAGTTTTCCTTCCGAAATCCTGTCAGCCTATCAGGCAAAGAAAAGTAAAGGAACAATCTTGATAGTCAACGGATTCGACCGTTTAAGCAGACCTGCTACCGTAGAATCTCCTTTCTTGCAAGGCTTTGACTTGAATACGGATCCGGGAATACCTTATATAAATACACCCGCCTTCTGCGGAACGCAACAAAGCTTCGACCGCAGCCGCATAGGACGGGAGACTAAAGACGGGCTGGGATATAGCGGCAGCGAACTGGAAGGAATGTTGATAGCCGGAAATACTTTCGATTATCCGTTCATTCATGGAAAAGCCATCCAGGCAGCCGGAGGATACTCTTTTGTATCGTGTAGTGATGAAGCCGTTGAAAATGGTTTTATCCGGCTGGCAGATTACCCCATTACAGACCTGATATTCGGAGCCGACAGGCGTCCTTTCTCCCACACATTGCAACAGTTGCTCACAACCTATTGTCAAGGAGGCGGCAACCTGATGCTCAGCGGCTCGTATATAGGAAGCAACATGAACAGTCCCACAGCACTGAACTTCACCGAAAACATATTAAAATATAGTTTCGGAGGCAGCATGATAAATTCCACTTCGGGAGAAATATATGGAGCCAACACCCGTTTCAGTATTCCCCGCACTATCAACGAGCAAACATACGCCGTACCCGCTCCCGACTGTCTGACCCCGATAGCCCCTGCTTACTCCGCTTTTGTATATAATCCGGGCAGTTACAGTGCCGGTGTCGCCTATAAAGGCAAATATCGGACTTTTGTCCTGGGTTTCCCCTTTGAAAGCATTCAGGGAGTGAAGGAAAGAGCACGGGTAATGAGTGCCATCCTGGGCTTCTTTGGCAGCAAGTGATATTTTTAAACGAAAATAAAAGGGCAAATAAGAGGTTATTTCATAAAAACGCCTAACTTTGTCCGTATAAACCATTAAAATAAAACGACTATGTACACTATACAGACTAATGCCTCCGGCACACGCAGCATGGAAATCTCAGAAGAGAACCTGCAAACTATTGAGAAATATGCTTTATTCCAGCATCTGATAGACAGCAACGGTATCGTGGACGAGTCGGTGCTGGAGAAACTGAAGTTGAATATCCGTTCACTGATAACCAGCGAGGAAGGAAACAATAAAGAGCTGCTCGACCTTTGTATCGATGTAATTTATCATAATAACATGAAAGCTTTCGGACTTCATCAACTCATTCTGCTTTATATCCAATGGGAGAAAGAGAAAAATAAAGATGAAGAAGAGATATAATAAACAATCTCTGTGTTCTCTGTAGCAAAACAAAAAAAACAGTATTTATCATTGAAAGAATACAAACTTACAGACTGGTTGCCGACAACCAAGAAAGAAGTAGAGATGCGCGGATGGAATGAACTGGACGTAATCTTGTTCAGCGGTGACGCCTACGTAGATCATCCTTCATTTGGTCCGGCAGTAATTGGAAGATTATTAGAGGCGCAAGGTTTGAAAGTGGCCATTGTGCCTCAACCCAACTGGCGTGATGACCTGCGCGATTTTAAGAAGCTGGGACGTCCACGCCTCTTTTTCGGTGTGTCCGCCGGATGTATGGACAGCATGGTAAACAAATACACTGCCAACAAGCGTTTGCGCAGCGAGGATGCTTATACTCCCGACGGCCGCCACGACATGCGTCCCGAATATCCCAGCATCGTTTATACACAGATTTTAAAGAAAATCTATCCCGACGTACCTGTCATTCTGGGAGGTATAGAGGCATCTTTGCGCCGTGTCACCCATTATGACTACTGGCAGGACTGCCTGCGTAAATCAATTCTGATAGATTCCGGAGCCGATTTATTGATCTATGGAATGGGCGAGAAACCGATTACGGAACTTTGCAAGAGAATGAAAGAAAGCAAAGACAGTCAGGACGGAGCCCATCTACCCTTACAAAAGGATATTCCCCACGATATACCACAAACGGCTTACCTTATCCGTAAGAAAGGATCAGTTCCGTCCGAGCACTCTGTAATTGAGTGTGTGAACGAAAAGCCAGATATCATCCTACACTCTCATGAAGCATGCCTGAAAGATAAAAAGAAACAAGCCGAGAATTTCCGCTTCATTGAAGAGGAAAGCAACAAGTACGAAGCCTCCCGCATCTTGCAAGATACAGGCAATGAAACAGTAGTAGTCAATCCGCCTTATCCTCCAATGAGCCAAGGCGAACTGGATCATTCTTTTGATTTGCCCTATACGCGTATGCCTCATCCTAAATATAAAGGAAAACGCATTCCCGCATTCGACATGATTAAATTCTCGGTCAATCTGCACCGTGGTTGTTTTGGCGGATGCGCCTTTTGTACCATTTCCGCCCATCAAGGGAAATTTATTGTAAGCCGAAGTAAAGAGAGTATCTTAAGAGAAGTGAGAGCCATAACTGAAATGCCTGATTTCAAAGGCTATCTGAGTGACTTGGGAGGACCTAGCGCCAACATGTATGCCATGCGTGGTAAAGATGAGAAAATTTGCCGGCGATGCAAACGGCCGTCATGTATCCATCCCAAAGTATGTCCCAATTTGAACACGGACCATCGCCCCTTATTGGATATTTATCATTCGGTAGACGCACTTCCCGGTATCAAGAAAAGCTTTATCGGAAGCGGTGTACGCTATGACCTGTTACAATATCAAAGCAAAGATCCGGCAGTAAACCGAAGTACGGCTGAATATACCCGCGAACTGATAGCCCATCATGTCAGCGGGCGCTTGAAAGTGGCTCCGGAACATACCAGCGACCAAGTGCTGCAAATCATGAGGAAACCTTCGTTTTCACAATTTTATGACTTCAAAAAGACTTTCGACAAAATAAATAAGGAGTTGAATATGCGGCAGCAGATTATACCTTATTTTATAAGCAGCCATCCCGGATGTACGGAAGAAGATATGGCCGAACTGGCAGTGATCACCAAGAAATTGGATTTCCATCTGGAACAAGTACAGGACTTTACTCCTACTCCGATGACTGTAGCCACTGAAACCTGGTACACAGGTTATCATCCATATACGTTGCAACCGGTATTTTCCGCTAAAACACCAAAAGAAAAACTGGCTCAACGGATGTTCTTTTTCTGGTATAAACCCGAAGAACGACGTGCCATCATCAATGAATTGCGCAAAATAGGACGCGCTGATCTGATAGATAAGCTGTATGGTAAATACAAAGCCTGAGTTTTAAATTCACCACAGATTATACAGATTTGATCTGTGGTGAAACTGTTTTTTAACGTCTTGTTTACCTTTCATCGTGTTTTGACGAAACACAGGAACAGGTACATGTGTTCCAAGTTACAGATATTTATTCCCCCCCCCTAAACTTAATTAGAAAAGCACCGCAAATATTAATTGATAAAAATACGACCTATCCTATTGAATATCATTTATTTTTTGCTATCTTTGGGCAAAACCAACTTTTAAATCAATACTGCGTATGGAAACGTATCTATTCTGGATTGTGCCCATTGCCTCCCTCTTGGCATTGGTACTTGCATGGTATTTCTACAAACAAATGATGCTTGAAAGCGAAGGAACTCCGACGATGGAGAAAATCGCTTCTTATGTGCGCCAAGGCGCCATGTCCTATCTGAAACAACAATACAAGGTGGTAGGGCTGGTATTTCTGGGATTAGTTATTCTGTTTTCTATCATGGCATACGGCTTCAACTTACAAAATCCGTGGGTGCCCATTGCTTTTCTTACCGGCGGTTTCTTCTCCGGACTGTCCGGCTTTTTAGGAATGAAAACGGCTACATACGCTTCTGCACGTACCGCCAATGCCGCCCAGCACTCCCTGAACAAAGGACTGCGTGTAGCTTTCCGTAGCGGAGCTGTTATGGGGTTGGTCGTTGTCGGCTTGGGACTACTCGATATTTCTTTCTGGTACATATTATTGGACTATTGCATTCCCACAGACGCCTTGAACCCTTCTGCTAAATTATGTGTCATCACAACCACCATGCTTACCTTTGGTATGGGAGCCAGCACACAAGCACTTTTCGCCCGTGTAGGAGGTGGAATCTATACCAAGGCAGCCGATGTAGGTGCCGACCTGGTAGGTAAAGTGGAAGCCGGTATTCCGGAAGATGACCCCCGCAATCCCGCAACCATTGCCGATAATGTGGGAGACAATGTAGGTGACGTAGCCGGAATGGGCGCCGACCTGTACGAATCCTATTGCGGCTCTATTCTGGCTACCGCCGCTTTAGGTGCTGCCGCTTTTATTGGCTCGGATGATACCGTGATGCAGTTTAAAGCGGTTATCGCACCTATGCTGATTGCGGCAGTGGGTATCGTTCTCTCTATCATCGGTATTTTTGCCGTCCGTACTAAAGAAAATGCAGGAATGAAGGAATTACTCGGATCATTAGCCACAGGAACCAATTTAAGTTCGGTACTGATTGTCGTTGCCACTTTCCTTATCCTTTGGGCATTAGGTTTGGAAAATTGGGTAAACATTTCCTTTGCTGTGGTAGTGGGATTAATAGTAGGTATCGTTATCGGCCGTTCCACCGAATATTATACTTCTCAATCGTATAAACCCACACAACGGTTGGCCGAAAGTGGAAAGACCGGTCCGGCCACCGTTATCATTTCCGGTATCGGACTAGGTATGGTTTCCACCACCATCCCTGTACTGGCAGTAGTAACCGGTATCATCTTGTCCTACTGGCTCGCTTCAGGATTTGATTTTGCCAATATTTCCATGGGATTGTATGGCATCGGTATCGCTGCCGTAGGTATGCTTTCGACATTAGGAATCACCTTGGCTACCGATGCTTACGGACCGATTGCAGACAATGCCGGCGGTAACGCTGAAATGAGCGGACTGGGCAAAGAAGTACGCAAACGTACTGACGCCCTCGACTCGTTAGGTAACACGACTGCCGCTACCGGCAAAGGTTTTGCCATCGGCTCCGCAGCTCTGACCGGACTGGCCCTGCTGGCATCCTATGTAGAAGAAATCCGTATCGGATTAACCCGGTTGGGGCAAACCATTCTGGAATTACCAAACGGCATTACCGTAGATGTTCATAACGCCAGTTTCACTGACTATATGCTTTATTACGATGTAACCCTGATGAACCCCAAAGTGCTAAGCGGCATGTTTTTGGGCAGTATGATGGCATTCCTGTTCTGCGGTCTGACCATGAACGCCGTAGGCCGAGCAGCCGCTCACATGGTAGAGGAGGTGCGTCGCCAGTTCCGTGAAATAAAAGGGATTCTGACAGGAGAGGCAGAACCCGACTATGCCCGTTGCGTACAAATATCCACCAAAGGAGCACAACGTGAAATGGTATTCCCCTCTCTACTGGCTATCATTGCCCCTATCGCTACCGGACTGATTTTTGGTGTTCCCGGTGTTATCGGTCTGCTGATAGGTGGTTTGTCCTCGGGCTTCGTTCTTGCCATTTTTATGGCCAATGCGGGAGGCGCATGGGATAATGCGAAAAAATTTATAGAAGAAGGTAATTTCGGAGGTAAAGGAAGCGAAGTACACAAAGCAACGGTTACTGGTGACACAGTAGGTGACCCGTTTAAAGATACATCCGGACCCAGTTTGAACATTCTGATTAAACTGATGAGTATGGTCGCCATTGTAATGGCCGGACTGACAGTTGCTTGGAGTTTGTTCTGATAGAAAAACGGAAAGCCGCTTCGGAGGAGGCGGCTTTCTAATTTTAAAAAAGATTCTGATAAACTATTTTTTAATACTTATCCGGATTTCCATTACTACCGAATGAATATGTAAAAGAAATCACAAACTATTTTTAGTCAAAACATTACAATTGAATTTGTTCAATATCTCCACACATCTCTCCACATTCGAAGGACGGATAACCACATGTGCCGTATCTCCCTGAGCAAAAGCATACATATATTCAATAAAGATATTCTCTTCTGCCAGATAGTCCAAAACTTTAGCCAAAGAACCTGCCACATTCGGGCAACTGATACATACCACATCGGTCAGCATCACGGCAAAATTCTCGGCACGAAGTACTTCCACCGCTTTTTCCACATCCGAAACAATCAGGCGAAGTATACCGAAATCAGTAGATTCCGCCATGCTGAACGCATGCATATTGATATCATACTTTGCCAATGTCTTGGTTACGTCATTTATTCTTCCGGTTTTGTTTTCCAGAAAAACAGATAATTGCTTGATTGTCATATCGCATACTTTTTTATTTTAAAATCCGATTGTCTATCACACGTTTACTCTTACCTTCACTACGGGCAATGCTATTAGGCTCCATCAGCTTCACTTCGGCACTGATGGAAAGGACACTTTTCAGTTTGTCGCTCAATGCTTTCTTCATGGCAAGCATACTTCCCATATCATCCGAGAAGAAGTCTTTGCGGACTTCCACTTGTACCTGCAAAGAGTCGAGGTTATTCTTCCTATCCACCACCAGCATATACTGAGGTTCAAACTGAGGCATATCCAAAATAACACTTTCCACCTGAGACGGGAAAACATTGATGCCACGGATAATAAGCATATCGTCACTACGGCCTACAATACCCGACATACGGATATTGGTTCTTCCACACGGACATTCACCCTCCATCAGGGAAGTCAAGTCCTTCGTACGATAACGCAATAACGGCATCCCCTCCTTTGTCAAGGTAGTAAACACCAATTCTCCCACTTCTCCATCCGGAAGACGTTCCAGCGTTTCAGGATTAATGATTTCAGGATAAAAATGATCCTCATTGATATGTGATCCATGTTGCTCCTGACATTCGTAGGAAACACCAGGTCCCATAATCTCACTTAATCCATAAATATTATACCCTTTCAATCCCAGCCGCTCTTCTATCTCCTTACGCATACTTTCCGTCCATGGCTCGGCTCCGAAAGCTCCGATACGGAGATTGATATCATTCTTGGTCAATCCCATACGTTCCACCACTTCTGCCAGATAAAGAGCGTATGAAGGAGTACAGGCAATCCCCGTTATACCCAAGTCGCGAATCAGACGGACATGCTTTTCCGTATTTCCAGTAGAAGCCGGGATAACAGTCGCCCCCAGATTCTCCACCCCATAATGTGCGCCCAACCCGCCTGTAAACAAGCCATAACCATAACTGACAGAAAAGGTATCATTACGGGTAACCCCGTATGCTGAAAGACAACGTGACATCACTTCGGACCATACAGACAAGTCACGACGCGTATATCCCACAATGGTAGGATTCCCAGTTGTCCCCGAAGAAGCGTGTACACGTACAATTTCCGAAGCAGGAGCAGCCTGAAGACCGTATGGATAATTATCACGTAAATCCTGCTTGGTAGTAAAAGGAAGTTTTACGATATCTTCGATAGTCTGGATATCATCCGGAGACAAATCCATCTCCTGCATCTTGTTACGATAAAAAGGAACATTATGATAAACCAGGTTCACCAACTTGTTCAGACGTTTTCCCTGCAGAGCACTCATCTCGTCCCGACTCATGCACTCTTTATTTTTATTCCAAATCATAGCATTAGTGATTAATGATTAATGGTTAATAGTGAGTGATTAATGGTTAGTGGCGAACCCTCCGCCAGGCATTAACCACTAATCACTAACCATTTACCACTACTTATGGTCTTCGTGAAAGGCTCTCATACGTTCCTCCATCACCGGATAAAGTTCATCGCGCATCCGTGACGTACAGGCGCGGACACCTTCCTGCTCGCTACCGGTAGTAGAAAGCGAGATGCTACTTACCCCATAATATAATAACTCCCGGAGCAATTCACCCCCTGTCATATTTCCGTAACCTATGGTAAAGAAGAAACCATCTCCCACCACCTGGGTAGCATCATAATCATATACGATATGGAAACCATTGTCGGTAAATATTTTCTTCATGCGTTCCGCACGACGGGCATATTCGCGGGTATCTTCCACAAAATTGATTTTACCTTCGGTGGACAGACGAAGCATTTCAGCGTATGCATACTGAGTGGAAGCCGTACATCCCGAAGTAATCATATAAAGAATGGAAGCAATCAGCGTAGGACCGAACACCCCTGCATCTTTATACCGTTCTGCCAAGGCAGGGAACTGGCGGTCGAACAGTTTGTCGCTGATACATGCCAATGCCATACGCTGTCCGGCATAACTGAATATCTTGGAAGAAGAAAGCATCAGGATATAATTATCCGTATATCTTGCCACAGTGGGCGGATAAGGCGGTTTGAAAGGATGCCCCATATCCCGACGGAAGTCCATGCAGAAATAAGCCAGATCTTCCATGACAATCACATCATACCGGGTTGCCAGTTCACCGATTATCTGCAATTCCTCCTCTTCCAGACAAATCCATGCCGGATTATTCGGATTAGAATAGATAATCGCTGCTATATCGCCTTTACTCAGGAAACTTTCCAATTTCTCACGCAAGAACTGTCCCCGATAATGATAGATATCAAACTCTTCCCACTCCACGCCGATAATGCGAAGCTGGGATTTCTGAATGGGAAATCCGGGATCAATGAACAATACCTTGTCTTTCCCCGGAATACGCTGCGTACAGGCTATGAACGAGCCGAATGAACCCGCCACCGACCCGGTCGTAGGCACACAAGCGCGCGGAGAGATATCCAGATTCAAGAAAGCTTTTACAAAACGGGAAGCCTCCTTTTTCAACTCGGGCACTCCTGCGGCAGCCGGATATTGCGCTCCGACTCCTCTGTCCAAAGCAGCTTTCTCCGCTTCAATCCCTATCTGATTAGCGGCAAGACCGGGAGATCCCTGATCCATGCGGATAAAAGGAATCCCCGTTTCCTTTTCCAGATACTGGGCTACCAACAGCACATCACCGATAGTAGCCTGTGCAAGATTGGCGATGTGCAGTTCCTTCACCGCCTTCTCCACTAATTCTTCACTAAATATCTTCATGGCACTACCAGTTCTTTACCGCATTCAAGCCTATATCAAAAGCCTTCTGATTCATTTCAACAATCTTCTCACCTTTTGCAGCAAACACACGCCCTATGCTTTCGCGCAACTGTTCCGGTGATACGATTTCAATATACTTCGCAGCCATGCCCAGCAGAATCACATTCGCGCATTTAGGCATACTGTTTTCTTTTGCCATATCCTCTATTTCCAACTTCACCACATGCGGAAGGCTCTCCAAAGCCCCCATCAGATCCACTTCTTCAGGATAATCAGGAATGTTCTTGAAAGGATTAGCGGAAGTAATCACCCAACCTTCTTCCTGCAAGTAAGGCAGATAACGCAACGCCTCCATCGGTTCCATGGAAATAATCAGATCCGCCTCACCCTGAGCGATCAGATCCGAATAAATCGTTTCGTCGGATAGACGCAGATTGGACTGCACATCTCCTCCGCGCTGGCTCATACCGTGTACCTCGGCCTGCTTCAAATTGATGCCTTCTGCCGTAGCAGCTTCTCCTATAATAGTAGCGATAGTCAGGATACCCTGTCCTCCTACGCCCGAAAGTATGATATCTTTTCTCATGCCTTATCTGCTTTTTTCTGTCTTAGTTTACGATTCAATGTCTGGATACACTCTCTGCGCGGAATAATGACAGACACCCCTTTATATTCTATTTCCTCACGAATGGTACGGGTGATTTCTTCCATATTCTTTGGTAATGGAACCACCACACGCACATGTTCGGGTTCTACCCCTAATCCCAGGCAGATCGCCTCGAATTTGTTCGTACCGGCAGAATCCTGTCCACCGGTCATGGCAGTAGTCAGGTTATCCGAAATCACCACCGTGATATTGGCATGGTCATTCACCGCATCCAGCAGGCCCGTCATACCGGAATGAGTGAAGGTAGAGTCACCGATAACAGCAATGGCCGGAAATACTCCCGCATCGGAAGCACCTTTGGCCATGGTTATGGAAGCACCCATATCCACACAACTGTCGATAGCACGGAACGGGGGCAACGCACCTAATGTATAGCAACCGATATCACCGAAAATGCGTGCATCCGGATATTCCGCAGCCACCTTGTTCAATGCATCATACACATCCCGATGACCACATCCCTGACACAATGCAGGCGGACGCGGCATCACCACCTGAGACTTACCAAACGGACGTTTGATTCCCCATCCGATCGCCTCGCCCACATTATCCGGAGTCAATTCACCGGTACGCGGCAAAGTTTCCGTCAAGCGTCCCTTTACCTCATAGTCCGAGGAAAGTATCGCTTTTACCTGCTCTTCCACAAACGGCTGACCATCTTCCACTACCAGAACATATCCGCAGCGGTCTGCCATCGTCCTGATTTCTTCAGCCGGCAACGGATACTGCGAAACTTTCAATACCGGAATATGGCAACTGTCCGTATCCGCCTCCTTCACATAATTATAACCGATACCACAGGCTATCACTCCGAATTCATAATCATATTCGGGATTCAACCCTTCCAGATAATTATAAGGAGATTTGGAGGAAACTTCTTCCAGCTTCTCCTGCTTTTTCACTAAATCCAGATATTGTTTACGCGCATTACCCGGCAGCAATACCCAGTGGGCACGTTCATGATCAGGATTCAACTGATTTTCCTCACGGATATCGGCTACTTCCACACCGGCACGCGAATGTGCCAGACGGGTAACCACACGCATCAGCACCGGCAACTTCAGTTTTTCCGAGAGTGTATATGCGTAATCCATCATATCGTATGCTTCTTGTTGGGAAGACGGTTCCAGCATGGGAATCATAGCAAATTTTCCATAAAAACGTGAATCCTGCTCATTCTGTGACGAGTGCATGGAAGGGTCATCGGCAGCCAGCACCACCAGACCACCGTTCACGCCGGTTATGGCAGAATTGACAAACGCATCGGCAGCCACGTTCATGCCTACATGTTTCATACATACCAAAGCACGTTTTCCTGCGTATGACATACCCAATGCAGCCTCCATGGCCGTTTTTTCATTGGTACACCAAGTGCTGTGCAATTTTCTTTCCTTTGCCAAAGGATTATTCTGGATAAACTCTGTGATTTCAGTGGACGGTGTACCCGGATAGGCATATACACCCGATATGCCGGCATGTATCGCTCCGAGGGCAATTGCCTCATCGCCCAACAATAATTTCTTTTCAGCCATTATCTATTATTTTGTTAATTGTTTCATATCAATGTAAAGGGATCTGCATCATCCAATACCGGGAATTTCTTCCTGAACGCCTGCAATGCCTCCATATCTATATCAGCCGATACCGCACTTTCCCTGCTCCACGGACATTCGGCTATCGTTTTTCCGTAGGGATCGATGATGGCGCTGCCACCCGAATATTCACAGGTAGGATCAGTTCCCATGCGGTTCACTCCGGCCACATAGCACTGGTTCTCAATAGCCCGCGCCCGAAGCAGAGCGCTCCAGGCATCCACACGGGGAGTGGGCCAGCTTGCCACATAAAGTATCATGTCGTAATCCCCCAGGTTGCGTGACCAAACAGGGAAACGGAGGTCATAACATACCTCCAAAAGAATACGTACCCCACGGAAGTTCACCACCACACGCTCTGTGCCGGCAGTGAAACGCTTGTGTTCGCCCCCAAAGGTGAACAAATGTTTCTTATCATAATGCTGCACGGCTCCGTCCGGATGGACAAAGTAAAAACGATTATAATAGTTTCCATTCTCACATACAGCTACACTGCCTGCAATAGCACAATTCCGCTCGGCTGCCTTACGCTTCATCCAGTGCAGGGTTTCACTGTCGGCGCTCTCCGCAATTCCTTCGGGTTGCGTACAAAAACCGGTGGAAAACATTTCGGGTAAAACAAACAGATCAGCATCCGGCAGACAGCTTATCGCTTCGTCCGCCCTTGCTATATTGGCCTGTGGATTGGCCCATTCTATATTTCTCTGTAGAATTGTTATTTTCATTGTTTTTCATATTATAAGACCCACAAAGGTAACAAATATAATAAGATAGCAAGCATTTTATTACTAACTATTTCCTTTCACTCCCTTTTTTCTTACATGTTTTCATAAATATCCCCTATTTATTCCTCGATAAAAAAAGAGGAAGCGTCCTCTTCTGAGATTACGCTTCCTCCATCCATACTAATTAAATCTTAACTTTGCAGTCTGAAGACTACAGGAACAGTGTATTTCACCCTCACTGCTTTTCCTCTTTGCTTGCCGGGCTTCCATTTTGGCATGGAACTGATCACGCGGATTGCTTCCTTGTCCAGATACGGATCCACACTCTTCACCACTACCGGATTCAGGATCTCTCCATGAACACCCACAACGAACTGCACCACTACCCTTCCTTGAACTCCCTGCTCGGCACTGACGGTAGGATATTTGATGTTTTCACTCAGATACCTCATCAAATCAGCATTACCGTTACGAAATACCGGCATCTCTTCCACCACCACAAATTCCACATTTTCATCCACTACTTCTTCGGGTACTTCAATAGGGGTCGGTATAATTACCGGAGCATCCGTAGGGTCTGAAGCGGCAATATCGGTTTCTGTTTCCGTCGAGTTATTATCCACTATATTGAGCTCTTCCGGGTTGACGGCAGCCGGCGGAGGCGGTGGCGGCAGAGGTTTATCCTGATTATAGGTTACAGGAACTAATTCTTCAAAGAAATCCGGGTCACTGACTAAATCACTGATCGCGTAAGTTACATTACGTTCAGTCCATTCGAACGAAACAAACATAAACGACAGCGTCACAATGAGCCCCATGAACAGCCAACGGGACTTACCCTTTTCAAGGTCGGCTCTTCGTGCTTTTTTCACTTCCATAACAAGTGTTTTTTAAATTAGACAATATGTGAGTAAAAATCTCAGTGTCCGCTTTTAAACTGGAAGTAAGATAGTAAAAATATAGATAAGTTAAAAGAAAAAGGAGTGTCTTATATTATTTTTTAATATAAAACACCCCAAATTCAATTCCGTTAAACAATTAATTAAAAATCAGCTGTTTATTTAGTTAATATTCAATTTTACGTTAACATATCCTGCTTACTCTACGGCAATTCCGGTTTCCGCCAATACAGACATCTTTTATCACAAACTCACCATCTCCTGCAGAATACCTACCGCAGTCTCTACCGTTTCCACATTCTTGACTACCATACTACGCTTGCCGTTCTGCTCACGCAAATTGCAGTAACGCGGATTCTTGCTCATGTAATCAATCACCTTGCCAAAAGCCGCACTTTGATAATAAGGACTTTCCTGATTACTGATAAAGAACAAAGTCATTCGTCCGGCTTTCAAGAATACTTTTTCCACCCCCAACCGTTTAGCCAATCTGCGCAAAGGTACGATACGCAGAAGTTCCAGCCCTTCGGGAGGAACCTTTCCGAAACGGTCCTCCAACCGTGCCTTGAAAGCGAGCAGGTCCTTATCCAATTCCAATCCGTCCAGTTCACGATAAAGCAACATACGTTCGCTGCTGCTGGGGATATACTCATTTGGGAAAAGCAATTCCAAATCACTTTCCACCTGACATTCATCCACAAAGTTCTCGCCACTGATTTTCTCTTCTCCCGCTGCCTGCAACTCCTCTGCATAAAGATCGGCAAACTCATCCTCTTTCAACTCTTTCACCGCTTCGGCCAGTATCTTCTGATAAGTTTCATAACCCAAATCGGCAATGAAGCCACTCTGCTCCGCCCCCAGCATATTTCCTGCTCCACGGATATCCAAATCCTGCATGGCTATATGGATACCGCTGCCCAAATCACTGAAATTCTCAATGGCTTGAAGACGGCGCTTTGCCTCGGGAGTCAGTGAAGTCAATGGAGGCGCCAACAAATAACAGAATGCTTTTTTATTGCTTCTTCCCACACGTCCACGCATCTGGTGCAAATCACTCAATCCAAAATTCTGCGCCTGGTTGATGATAATCGTATTGGCATTTGGTATATCAATGCCACTCTCGATAATGGTGGTTGCCAGCAGCACATCATAATCATAGTTCACAAAGTCGAAAATAATCTTTTCCAGCTTTTCGGGCTCCATCTGTCCATGACCTATGCAGACACGGCAATCGGGTATATTCCGCTTGATCATGGCTTCCAATTCTACCAGATTCTGTATGCGGTTATTGACAAAGAACACCTGTCCGTTACGGCTCATTTCAAAATTGATCGCTTCCGTTATGATATCTTCATTAAAGGTATGCACCTCTGTCTGAATGGGATAACGGTTGGGAGGCGGAGTCTGAATAACAGAAAGATCACGGGCGCCCATTAACGAGAACTGCAAAGTACGGGGGATGGGGGTAGCGGTCATAGTAAGTGTATCCACATTCACTTTCATCTGACGCAACTTCTCTTTCACACTAACTCCGAACTTCTGTTCCTCATCAATGATCAGCAATCCTAAATCTTTGAACTTAACGCTTTTACCGATGATTTTATGTGTACCGACCAAAATATTTATTTTTCCATCCGCCAGTTCCTTCACTATTCTGGAAACATCTTTTGCACTGCGGGCACGGCTCAAATAATCAACTTTGCATGGAAAATCTTTCAACCGTTCGCTGAAAGTCTGAAAGTGCTGATAGGCCAGCACCGTAGTGGGAACCAGCACAGCCACCTGTTTGTTATCAGCCACAGCCTTGAAAGCAGCACGAATAGCCACTTCAGTCTTTCCGAAACCCACATCACCACACACCAGACGGTCCATAGGACGGTCGCTCTCCATATCGGCTTTGGCATCCTGAGTCGCCTTCAACTGGTCGGGGGTATCCTCATAAATAAAGCTCGCCTCTAATTCATGTTGCATAAAACTGTCGGGACTATACGAGAATCCTTTTTCCTGTTTACGTTGCGAATACAGTCTGATCAGGTCACGGGCTATATCTTTGATTTTGCTCTTGGTACGCTCTTTCATTTTTTCCCACGCACCGGTCCCCAATTTGTTCAGGCGGGGAGTTTCTCCCTCCTTCCCTTTATACTTGGATATTTTATGCAGGGAATGAATGGAAACAAATACCACATCCTCATTCTGATAAATAAGTTTAATCACTTCCTGGGTAGTATTTCCATTCGGAATGCGTACCAATCCGCCAAAACGGCCTACACCATGATCTATATGTACCACAAAGTCACCCAGCTCAAACTGGCTCAACTCTTTTAAGGTCAATGCCACCTTACCGCTACGCGCCTTGTCACTACGAAGATTGTATTTATGGAAACGGTCAAAAATCTGATGGTCTGTAAAAAAGCAGCTTTTCAATACATTATCTGTAAAGCCCTCATGTAAAGTCTTGTTGACCGGAATGAACGTGATATGATCACCACGCTCCTCAAAGATATCTTTCAGACGCTTTGCCTGCTTCTCACTATCGGTACATATATATAAGGTGTAACCTCGTTTCTGATAATCAGTGAATGAAGTGCTTACCAAATCAAAATTCTTATGAAAAATAGGCTGGACCGTCGTATCGAAAGCCAACGTTGCCTGTGGAGTTCCTGTAGGTTTGTTACCAAATTCAATCCGTTTGAAATCCAAAGCCCGTACTGTAAATTCCGCCCCGTCTATCAGCTTCAGTTCCAAATTCATCAGTTCCGTCTTCTCTCCCTCGTATGCGGCAAGCGCCTGAGGAGAGAGTGCCTCCTCCCGTACTACCTGTATTCTTTCACGTACCCAAAGAAAGTCTTTCATTGCCAGAACTGTTTCCCGAGGAATGAATTCAAAGAAAGACACCCCGCTCTTGTCGGCGGCATTCGTCAGCTCGGGCACGATGGCAATGCTCTGTTTCTTCTCTTTCGAAAGCTGGTTTTCCACTTCAAAAGTACGGATGCTGTCTACCTCGTCACCAAAAAAGTCAATACGGTAAGGATACTCGGAAGCAAAAGAGAAGACGTCAATAATACTACCGCGTACAGCATATTGCCCCGGTTCATAAACATAATCCACATGCTCGAATCCGTAACCGGCCAGCACTTCCGTGATAAACTCTGTGTCCACATGCTCACCCACACCAAGTTTTAACGTCTTGTCCATCAGTACCTCTTGTGGTACCACTTTCTCCGCCAACGCTTCGGGATAAGTCACCACACATAGCGGATCGCCTTTCTGTAAACGGCTCAACACTTCCGTACGCAGGATCTCATTGGCTGCATCTTTCTGCCCATATTTAACAGCCCGACGATACGAGGATGGAAAGAACAAAATATGCTCATCACCGTTCACCTGTGTCAGGTCATGATAAAAGTAACCCGCTTCCTCCAAGTCACCCAGTACAAATACAAATGTCTGTTTATTCTCTCTAAGAAAGGAGGAAACAAATAAAGCTGCCGCAGAAGCATGTAATCCTCCCAGGAAAATAGTCCTCACTGAGGAATCTTCCAATAACGCAGCCAGTCCCTTAGTGTTAGGATGACCGGCATAAACACGTTGCAATTCCGAAATATCCATATCTTTTTTTAAGATGGGGACAAAATTAAAGAAATATCTGATTACTTCCTCCTTTTTTTGCCAACTATTCAAGATTTTCCTATTTTTGTACGCTAATATATAACCCCATGGAAACAAAAGCAATAAACACAAAATTGAAAGGACACGCACGTGTAGATGTAGCTGATGTGCTACGCGGACTGGCAGTGATGGGAATCATCATCCTGCACTCTATCGAACATTTTAATTTCTACTCATTTCCCGATACAGCCGGACAAAGTGCGTGGCTGAACTTCTCGGACAAAGCCATTTGGAACGGGTTATTCTTCATGTTCGGCGGAAAAGCATACGCCATATTCGCTTTACTTTTCGGTTTTAGCTTTTTTATTCAAGATGACAACCAACGCCTACGGGGCAATGATTTCCGTCTACGTTTTTGTTGGCGGTTAATTCTTCTTTTCCTGATAGGTAATATCAATGCCAGTTTTTTCACAGCGGAAGTACTGGTCCTTTATTCTTTAGTAGGTTTCATCCTGCCACTGACTTGCCGGCTGAAAGACAAATGGATATTTGCATTGGCATGTCTGCTATTAATCCAGCCATTGCCGCTTTATTATGTAATACGTGCCTGTCTCGATCCGGAATTTGTTACTCCGGCCATCCCCACCCGCAGCTTCTGGAATGCAACTTTTGCAGTGCAAAGCAATGGTAATTTTCTGGAAACCATCCGTGTCAATTTATGGGAAGGACAGTTGGCAAGCCTTGCCTGGGCCTGGGATCACGGACGGGTATTCCAAACAGCCGCCCTTTTCCTGCTCGGTATGCTGATAGGGCGCAAGGGACTTTTTTTGAAAGAGCACTTGAAGGTATGGAACAAGGTACTTGCAGGCTCACTCGTCGCATTTTTCCCTTTATATGGGTTGGGCAATATGCTACCGGACTTTATCACAAATAAATCCATTCTAACCCCTCTTTCACTAATCATCACCTCGCTTTCCAATTTTGCATTTATGCTGATTCTGGTATCCGGTGTCGTCTTCGCTTTTTACAAGACAAACTTACACGACGGATTAATGAAAATAACGCCATACGGAAAGATGAGCCTTACCAATTATATTACTCAAAGTATAGTAGGTTCCATGTTATACTACAACTGGGGATTTGCATTGCACAATCAGTTTGGTATCACAGCCAGCTGCCTGGCAGGAATAGTTTTCTTCATCTTGCAATTCTCTTTCTGCCGCTGGTGGATGAATCACCACTCTCACGGTCCGATGGAATATATATGGAAACGGGCAACCTGGCTGAAATAAGCCAAGAACCGAAGTCTGCCCGCATTTGTTTATAAAAGACATACAAATAGAACTTTAAAATATGCGCGAAGAAATCATAAAACTATTAGACCAATATCGGTTAAAAGAAGCATTATCCCAAATGACAGGATATGCCACCCATACTTCCGACTGGCAATTAAAGAATGAGCTAGAAGCCCTGCAAACGTCATACGACCTGATGCTGCAATATACTTCAAAAGGGATGAAAGATCCCAATAAAGTGGAAATATACCATAAAATGTTACGCACGGCATACGAACTGGCCGACCGTATCCATATAGCCGTACAGGCAACACAAAATTACGGAGCCTATTATGACACAATGCGCACTTTTGTCCAAAGCCCTCCTCACAGCTATGCCGAATTACAAATGCAACTGGAGGCGTATACAGAAGATATGGCTACAGCACCATTGATATATACCACCGAGGCCAAAAGAAATGAAGAAATGGATGCCATGAGAAAACGTCACGAAACAGCCGTAGACGAATTATTTGAAAAAATATGGGTATCCACCCGGTGGAGTGAATCGGAATATGCTGAAGCGCAAACTTTGTTCAACTCACTATTGATCCAAGTCAACGACCTTTCCATAATGGTCAGCGCCGTTACCATGAGCCTGCTGCAAATATTCGACATCCGCAAGTTCATGTTTCTATTGAACGCCTATACCCATCAGGATACCATGCTGAATCAGCGGGCTATTGCAGGGATCGCACTAACATGCTACTATTATGAAAAGCGTATCCTTCAATACCCTGAAGCCGTGTCGCGCATAAATGAACTGAATGAAAATTCCGAGTTCATCAAAAACCTGCATCATATCCAGATTCAATTATTGCAATCTTCCCGTGAAACCCGAAAGATAGACAAGAAGATGCGTGAAGAAATCATTCCCGAAATGATGAAAAATCCCAAACTTAATTTGGAAGGACTGGATGAAGATGCCGAAGATCATAATCCGGAATGGGAAGAATGGATTGACCGTTCAGGCATTACCGATAAATTGCGCGAATTAGGTGAACTGCAAATGTCCGGGGCAGATGTGTATATGAGTACCTTTTCACAGCTGAAACAATTCCCGTTTTTCCGCAAAATTTCTCACTGGTTCTATCCTTTTGACCCCCAATATCAGGATATCGCCAAATTATCTCTCGGAAATGACGAACAAAAAATCTCTCTGCTCAACATTTTGATGAATTCGGATGTATTCTGCAATTCCGACAAATACTCTTTTTGTTTTACCATGTTACAAATGCCGGAAAGCCAAAGGAATCTCATGCAGCAACAATTGAACGGACAACATGAAGCTTCTGAAGAACTGAAAGAACGTTTAAAAGAGATGTCACAATCAAAAGCCCGCGCTGAATTCGTGAGCCGGCAATACATTCATGACCTCTACCGTTTCTTCAAATTATGGTCAAGAAGACATGAAATACATGACATTTTTGAGGACACTCTGGACTTATGGAATAAAGAAGCATTGTCTCAAGCCTTGTTACACAAAGAGTATATCAACAAACTGGCAGATTACCTATTCACACACGACGACTTGGCAGAAGCCGGAATTCTCTATGATAAATCAATTGAATTATACAATCGTAAAAATGCCGAATTATGGCAGAAAGCAGGTTTCATTTATCAGAAAATCGGTTCCTATAAAAAAGCGATAGATTATTACCTGCAATCAGATCTGCTGATCCCTGATAATACATGGAATAACCGCCATTTGGCACAATGTTATAGAAAAGAGGGAAACTACCCAAAAGCTTTGGAATATTATAACAAGGTGGAACAGGCACAGCCCGACAGTCTGAATCTGGCACTACAAATAGGACAATGCCTGATGGCACTGGAACGATACGATGAAGCACTGGCTTATTTCTTCAAAGTGGAGTATCTGGATAAAAAGCCACAGAATGCCCGACGCGCCATCGGATGGTGTTCCTTCATTACCGGCAACCATCAACAAGCCAAGAAATATTACGACTTGCTGATATCCGAGCCCAAGCCCATTATGGAAGACTGGATGAATGCAGGACATGTGTATTATATCCTGAATGAAACAGAAAAATCAATAGAATATTATCGCAAAGCCCAGGAACTATGCGACAGTCATGATGAGTTTGTCCGCCTTTACCAAATAGATAAGAAAGACTTGATAAAGCAAGGCGCCAATGAAGTAGACTTGTTTATACTTCCCGATGAATTAATTTAAAGGATTATAAGATAAATCTATTCGGGATAGAAGTTTGGTATAATTATATAAAACTTCTATCCTGACCGGATTCTCATCATCCAGACGATAATTGGCATGCACATTATAAGTGCTTAAACCATGATTCATACAATATCCGATATCATTAGGTAAGGCTGTTCTATTCCTCAACTGCCCAAGATTCAATAAAAAATAGAAGAAACTATCCACCCCATCATAATCAATCACATAAGCCTGTAAATTCAGATTCGCCTGATAGTTGATGTTATTATCATAATTATAATAAGTATGACAACTGGACACACTATCATTTGCCTCAGTAAAAACAGTCATCACCTCCTTCAACCGTCCCAACTGATCAAAAACATATTTTCCTTGCACTTTTTTCAAGAAACGATAATCGGAAGTAGCACGATAATCAGAATTGATAAAAATAGTATCTCCTTTATAATCATAGACAGTCTGTTTATCAGCTTCATAAACCTCCTCTCCTACCTTCAACATACAACGGGCCCTACTCTCCCTCGCCTTGCCTTTTCCTATTTGAAACGTAACATTGCAAAGCTTATTGCCGGTATTCAAACAATTCATCTGTCCGATGGTTATCTGGTCGCCCTCATACCTTACCGGGGTATCCCCATACTTTATAATTTTACCATCACGATCATATTCCAATTTCAAAACTTGTTCTTCCTCTCCCGTTAAATCGGTGACCTTAGTCACATATGTGTCAGCTTTTTTTTCTTTACAACCATCAGCAACAAACAAGAGAACTAACAAAGAAATATATTTTACAAACAACTTTATTTTCATAAGTCAAGTATCATCTCTATGCAAATAAAATAAAAAATATTAGAACTAAGTACAATTTGGAGCTTTTTAACTCAACTTCTTTACCCCCACTCTGTTTTAAACAGCAATTATAATAAGAAAGAAATATGGAATGGGTTATACATCTTTTGAGACAGCATTCAGAACTGGCGATTTTTCTGACAATCGCCGCAGGCTTCTGGATTGGAAAAATGAAAATAAAACAATTCAGTTTGGGAATCGTCACCAGTGTATTGCTAGTAGGGGTATTAGTGGGACAGCTTAACATTACAATAGAAGAACCGGTGAAATCCGTGTTTTTTCTTTTATTCCTTTTTGCTATCGGATACAAAGTGGGACCACAATTCTTTCGCGGACTGAAAAAAGATGGTTTACCTCAAGTAGGATTCGCCGCGCTCATGTGTGTAGGTTGTTTGATTATCACTTGGTTATTAGCTATCTTAATGGGATATAATGCCGGTGAAGCAGCCGGGTTACTGGCCGGAGCACAAACTATCTCTGCCGTCATAGGAGTAGCAGAAGATACCATAAACGGACTCAACATATCCTCTTCCCAAAAAAGTGATATGATTAATATCATTCCCGTGGCATATGCTGTAACTTACATTTTCGGTACGGCAGGCTCTGCCTGGGTCCTCTCTTCTTTAGGTCCTAAAATGTTGGGAGGATTAGAAAAAGTGAAAGCCGCTTGCAAAGAGTTGGAAACCCGGATGGGTACCAGTGAAGCCGACGAACCCGGGTTTGAACAGGCCCGCCGTCCGGTAGTTTTTCGTGCTTACCGCATAGAGAACGATTGGTTTGGCAACGGCAAAACTGTTGACCAACTAGAATCCTATTTTATTTCACAAGGGAAAAGACTGTTTGTTGAAAGAATGCGACATAGAGCTTCCATTGTCAATGATATTATTCCCAGACAATTATTACAAAAAGGGGACGAAGTGGTACTGAGCGGAAGAAGAGAATTCGCCATTGGTGAAGAAGACTGGATTGGAGAAGAAATCGTCGATCCGCAACTGCTTGACTTCCCTGTGGAAGTACTCCCTGTCATGATACACAAAAAGCCATATTCCAACCAAAAATTGGACTTCATACGCCGTCAAAGCTTTATGCATGGCGTCAGTATACGCCGTATCAAACGGGCAGGCATTGATATCCCTGTTTTCGCACAAACCACTATCGACTGCGGAGATACTTTGGAATTGGTCGGCCTGAAAAAAGAGGTGGAATCTGCTGCAAAAGAACTAGGATACATAGACCGCCCCACCAATGCCACCGATATGATATTTGTAGGACTCGGCATTTTACTGGGAGGTATCATCGGAGCACTTGCAATCCATATCGGCGGAGTACCTATTAGCCTGAGCACTAGTGGAGGAGCCTTGATAGCCGGATTAGTATTTGGCTGGTGGCGCAGCAAACGCCCTACCTTCGGACAAATACCGGAATCCTCTTTATGGATGCTGAATAATGTAGGCTTGAATATGTTCATCGCCGTAGTCGGCATTTCTGCAGGACCCAGTTTTGTACAAGGACTAAAAGAAGTAGGTCCTATGTTGTTTATCATAGGTGCGTTGGCCACCTCCTTGCCTCTATTATTAGGGCTGATTCTAGCCAGATATGTATTCAAGTTCCATCCCGCCCTCTCTTTGGGGTGCACGGCAGGAGCCCGTACTACCACTGCTGCATTGGGCGCCATACAAGAAGCAGTAGGCAGCGAAACACCTTCTTTAGGATACACCGTGACCTACGCCGTAGGAAATACACTACTCATTATATGGGGAGTGGTCATTGTATTATTAATCAACTAAAAAACTAAACTCATACATTATGGAATATTTAAGTGATAAAAGCAGCGTTGCCCGAATGGACAAGAATTTGGAAAAGATCAGTCCCTTCGAATTAAAAAACCGTTTGATTGAAATGGCAGATGAAAGTGTGAAGAAAATGGCGCACGTCATGCTGAATGCAGGCAGAGGTAATCCCAACTGGATTGCAACGGAGGCTCGTGAAGCATTCTTTGCCTTGGGCGGTTTTGGCATTGAAGAGTGTCGCCGGGTCATGGACATGCCCGAAGGCATTGCCGGTATTCCTCAAAAAACAGGCATAGCCCAACGTTTTGAGGAGTACCTGAAAAAGCATGAAGGAAATGCGGGGACAGATCTATTGAAACGTACCTATAATTATATGCTGATGGAACATGCAGCCGATCCGGACGAACTGGTACACGAATGGACCGAAAGTATTGTAGGCGACCAATATCCTATGCCTGACCGCATCTTGAAATATACAGAAATTCTAGTACAGGATTACCTGAATCAGGAAATGTGCAACGGGCAACCCCCGCAAGGTAAATTCGATTTATTCGCCACCGAAGGCGGAACAGCAGGGATGTGCTATGTATTCGACTCGCTGGAAGAAAATTTCCTGCTACACAAAGGAGATAGTATAGCATTGATGGTTCCTATCTTTACACCCTATATCGAGATACCCGAATTGACACGTTACGATTATGATGTGCTCAATATTCCTGCAAGTACTCTAAATGAAGAAGGACTTCATACCTGGCAATACAAAGTGGAAGATATCAATAAACTGCGAGACACGAAATACAAAGCCTTGTTTATTGTCAATCCAAGCAATCCACCCAGTTATCAGTTGAACAAAGAATGCGTAGATGCCCTGAAAGACGTAGTAACACGCTGGAATCCCAATCTGATGATTATAACAGATGATGTATATGGTACTTTTGTTCCCGGATTCCGCAGCCTGATGGCTGATTTGCCACAGAACACAATTTGTGTCTACTCTTTCTCCAAATATTTCGGAGCGACCGGTTGGCGCCTTGCTGTAATTGCCTTACATGAGAAAAATGTATTCGACAGAATGATTGCCAATCTGCCCCGCAAACGAAAAAGCGAACTAACCAAACGGTATGGCAGCTTGAGTATGCAAGTAGAAAACATGAAATTCATTGACCGTATGGTAGCAGATAGCCGTCAAGTAGCCTTGAACCATACAGCAGGACTGTCCTTGCCACAACAAATGCAGATGTCACTCTTTGCTTCTTTTTCATTGCTGGACAAAGAAAATACATATCGTCATGCCATGCTTAATTTAATCCATACCCGTCTGAAAGCATTATGGGACAACACAGGGTTCATTCTCCCCGACGATCCACTAAGGGCCGGTTATTATTCAGAAATAGACATGCTGGTATGGGCCAAGAAATTTTACGGAGATGAATTCGTACAACATCTGCAGACAACTTATAATCCATTGGACGTAGTATTCCGTCTTGCCAATGAAACAGGCCTGGTCGTATTGAATGGTGGTGGATTCGACGGACCCGAATGGAGTGTACGTGTATCACTTGCCAACCTGAACGAGAAAGATTATATCAAAATCGGACTCAGTATCCGCAGAATTCTGAATGAATATGCTGACAAATGGAAATCTGAAAAGAAATAAAAAATTAAGAACGTCCGCCGTGAAGTCTGCTTGACCTAACCGGCGGATTTCTTTTTTATATAAAGGTTTTTTGGATTATTTATTCCAAACCTTATCCTTACTTTAAAATAAAATCCCTAGCTTTGCAGATCGAAAAAGGAATTAGATTATGAAGCATATACGGAGCACTTTTTTTCTTCTAACCACTTTATTTATAATGGCTTCATGTGGCGAAGACCGCAGTGGGGAATACTATGCATTAATTGGAGAGAATGTATGGATAGAACAAATAATGAAAGAGCATTATTTGTGGTATGACAGTATTCCGGCAATAAAGGAAACGGACTATTTTGCCGAACCGGAAGACTTCCTGCAAAAATTGGTTTATACCAAGGCACAAAACGGAAAAGGAGACCCGTATTCGTATATAGAAATAAAGGACGCTTCCGATGCGGCACGTTCCTACCTGCAACGTACTTCTACTTACGGATTTGATTTTGAATTAATGACCGATCCCACCGGAATCTCATCACATGTATTTGCCCGTATTTTATTCGTACTGCCCAATTCACCGGCCTCAGAAGCCGGATTGGAACGAGGGAACTGGATATCAGCCATTGGCAAAGAAGAACTGACCAACAATAATTACGGATATCTGATGGAAGGCGGCAATACAACTTTCGCCAGAGAAAGCTTGGTTTTTGATGAGGAAGGCAATTCCAGCTGGATTGCAACAGATACAGTCAAAGTAGCGGCATCACGCCCCGTAGAATTGAATCCGTTCTATATAGATACAGTATATGAAGTATCCGGAAAAAAAATAGCCTATATGGTCTACAATGAATTCAGTACAGGCCCCAACAACCAGGCAACAGATACAGAATACAGGGAACAGATGAAACAGATATTCGCCCGGTTCAAGGGACAGTCACCCGATGCTTTTATTCTGGACTTACGCTACAATCCCGGTGGTTATTTGAGTTGTGCCACAGATTTAGGAAGTTATCTGGCACCCGCTGCAGATCTAGGGAAAGTATTTTGCACAACTTTGTATAATGACATCAGTGACCCGCAAAAAATTGATTTCCCTCTCAATACAGGACTTGCTTCCGAAAACTTGAACTTAAGCAAGCTCTACGTACTGACAAGCAAATTTACTGCATCGGCCTCAGAAGCAGTCATAAATTGTCTCCGTCCATATATAGGTACAGAAAATGTAGTGGTAATAGGTGAAACGACTGTTGGCAAAAATGTAGCCATGGAACCATACCAAGATGAGCGTTACAACTTTATTTTATGGCCGGTTGTGGCATACGTTCTCAACTCGGCAGGACAAGCCAACTATGTAAATGGAATCACCCCCGATTTCACATTGAGCGAACGTAATCTCATCTCCCCTCTCTACCCACTGGGAGACACCAAAGAGTATTTATTGAAGAACACTATAGCTTATATTACGACAGGAAGTATGCCCGACCTGCCACAAACAGAAGAACAAGTATCAAAAGGAAAAATTATCTATAACTCACTGATTCGAAGAAGTATGAACGGCATACGGCTACGGTAGTCCGATTTATCCAGATACAACGCCCTATTTATTAAAGACCGTGTTTAATGCATTTTAAACATGGTCTTGTTTTTTCTGAAAAGAGAACTTATTAAAAACAAAACGGGCATAACAAATGTTATGTACCCAAATAACCATTAAAAACCTGACTTAACAATGAAAAAAGTATTTATTGCAGCAGCTTTGGCTGCCATGATTGTTTCCTGTGGCTCTAAAGGAAACAAAAGTGCTGAAATAATAGCCGAAAGTGAAAGTGACTCTATTTTCGCTGTGAACGACAGCACACTGGGTGAATTACAAACATATAGCTATGAAGGTATTCTGCCAGCTGCCGATGCCGAAGGTATCAACTATCAACTGACACTTCAGGAGGCAGGCCAAGACTCACTGGGCACGTACAATCTGACGACCACTTATTTAGGAACAAAAGATGGTAACCAGGCATTTACCGACAGTGGTACAGTTGTAACTATTATTGGAATTCCTAATGACAGTACCGCTATCGTTTATCAATTAATTTCCGCTACTCCGGGACACGAAAAGACAAACTTTCTGGCAGAGGGTGACAGTGCACTGACAATGATTGGCAAGGACTTCAAGAAAGCTGTTTCTAAACTAAATTACACTTTAAAAAAGAAACTCTAATTAACCTGGCTGCAAAAAAATTCACTAAAGAACAGACTGTTAGTGAACAAAAACATAAGCTGGCCGTTGTATGAGAGAAACTAGACGAAAAACAATTAGTATTAACTTAAACAAAAACTTGACATGAAAAAATTAATTCCTATCCTACTGGCGGTCTTTGCCTTGGTATCTTGCGAGAAAGACCCGGACATGGACAAATTGGACAATGAGTATCTGGTATTCACCAGTCATGACACTAGTACTAAGTTCAATGACTTCAGTACTTATTATATCCCCGACAGCATCCTGATCATCGGTGACAAGAAAGACCCTGAATACTGGAAGGACGAGAATGCACAGATCATCATCAATGCATTCAAGACTAAGATGAACGCTGCCGGCTACACCGCAGCTAATAAAGACGAAGCCGACCTCGGCCTACAGGTAAGCTACGTAGCAAGTACTTATTATTTCCACGGTTACTATAATGACGGACCCTGGTGGGGCTATTATCCCGGTTATTGGTATCCCGGCTACTGGGGCGGCAATTGGGGAGGTGGATGGTACTATCCCTATCCTATCACTTACAGCTATAGCACCGGTTCATTGCTGGCCGACATGATTAATTTAAAAAATGCTCCGGAAGGACAAAAAGAAAAATTAACTGTTGTCTGGAATGCATACATCAGCGGGTTGCTGGGCGGAAGTGGCAGTTTGAATGTAAACCGTACAACTACTGCCATCAACCAGGCATTCACTCAGAGTCCTTATCTGAAAAAATAAATGTAAGTGAAACAAGTATTCATTTAAAATAAAAAGGAAATATGAAAACTATAAAATATTTAACTCTCAGACTGATGGCGGTAGCCGCTATCGCCATAGCCTTTGCCCTGCCGGCAAAAGCACAGGTAACTCCGTTTACCTATTTCAATGTAGACTGGCAGTTCAACGCTCCTATCAGCAATAACTTTGCAAACAAAGCAAGCGGTTGGGGTATGAACTTCGAAGGTGGATATTATGTACTGCCGGATTTGTCAATCGGTGCCTTTATCAATTATCATACCAATAATGAGTATATTTCACGTCAGACACTACCAATCAGCAACTCGGCAGCCCTGACAACCGACCAGCAACATTCCGTATTTCAGTTGCCTTTCGGTTTCGCAACACACTATCGCTTCAGTGACGGTGCATGCCAACCTTATATCGGATTGAAGCTGGGTGCCAACTATACCAAAATGTCCAGTGACTTTTACATTTACGAAGTGAAAGACAACACTTGGGGTTTCTATGTATCACCAGAAGTCGGTGTGAATATCTACCCCTGGACAAACAGTATCGGCTTCCATCTGGCAGCATTCTACAGCTACTCTACCAACAAGGGAACCGTATTTAACTATGATATGGATAAATTAAACAATTTCGGTTTCCGCCTTGGTGTGGCATTCTAAAGATTTCTAAACTATTCTGTTAAATAGGGGGATTATCCGTGCGCCAGGCAGGGGTAATCCTCTTTTTTTAATTAATAAAATTAAATTCTGACGGGAGTGTTAATATAATAGTTACTTTTGTATGATATTTATTCAGCTAATACAAAAAATGTATGGAGAAATCCGATAGTATTATTATTATACCCACCTATAACGAAAAGGAAAATATAGAGAACATTATCCGGGCTGTATTCGGACTGGAAAAGTTCTTCCACATATTGATTATTGAAGATAACTCACCAGACGGCACGGCAACCATTGTCCGTAAACTGCAAACAGAATTCCCCGACCGTCTTTTCATGATTGAGCGTAAAGGTAAATTAGGACTGGGTACTGCTTACATTGCCGGATTCAAATGGGCGATAGAGCATCAATATGATTTTGTATTTGAAATGGATGCTGACTTCAGTCATAATCCGAATGACCTGCCAAGGCTGTATAACAAATGTGCCGTTGAAGGCTATGATGTAGCTATCGGTTCACGCTATGTCAGTGGTGTGAATGTAGTGAACTGGCCGATGGGGCGTGTGCTGATGTCCTACTTCGCCTCCAAATATGTACGGATTATCACAGGGTTACCCATACATGATACTACCGCCGGATTTAAATGCTATCGCCGTGAAGTCTTGGAAACAATCGGTCTGGATGGCATCCGTTTTAAAGGATATGCATTCCAGATTGAGATGAAGTTCACTGCTTACAAGTGCGGATTCAAGATAGCCGAAGTTCCTGTGATTTTTGTCAATCGCGAATTAGGTACTTCAAAAATGAACGGAAGTATCTTCGGTGAAGCTGTATTAGGAGTCATTCAATTAAAACTGGGTAGCTGGTTCCGCAAATACCCGCAAAAGAAAACAGTATGAAACGTACATGGATAAAGAATGCACGGATTGTGAATGAAGGCAAGATTTTTCACGGTTCGATAGTGATTGAGAATGAAGTCATAGCTGAAGTGCTGGCAGAAGAAACAGTTCCCTCCCAGCCTTGTGGAGAAATAATAGATGCGAAAGGCTATTATCTGATGCCGGGAGTAATAGACGATCATGTACACTTCCGTGACCCGGGACTGACTCATAAAGCCGACATACATACTGAAAGCACAGCGGCGGCGGCAGGTGGCGTCACCAGTTTTATGGACATGCCCAACACCACTCCGCAAACTACGACCCTGGAAGCTTTGAATGCCAAGTTTGCGGATGCGGCAACCAAAAGCATCGTAAACTATTCATTCTATTTCGGAGCAACCAATACGAATGCGGATGTACTCCCCACACTAGATAAAAGCCGAGTATGCGGTGTTAAATTATTTATGGGAGCCAGCACGGGAAATATGTTGGTAGACCGCATGGAAGTACTTAGAAAAGTATTTGCCAATGCAGGTATGCTGATTGCAGCACATTGTGAAGAACAATCTATAATCAGCGCCAATACAACAGCCTTCAAAGAAAAATATGGAGAAGATCCTGATATAAAATACCATCCGCAGATACGTAGTGCGGAAGCATGTGCATATTCTTCCTCACTGGCCATCCGGCTGGCAAAAGAAAACAATGCCCGCCTGCACATCCTGCACATCAGCACCGCACAAGAACTGGATTTGCTTGAAGACAAACCCCTGAGTGAAAAAAAGATTACGGCGGAAGCTTGCGTGTCACATCTATACTTCTATGACAAAGATTATGAGACATTGAAAGGACGTATCAAGTGCAATCCGTCCATCAAAACTTCAGAAGACCGGAATGCTTTACGCAAAGCATTGTCTACCAATATGATAGATGTAATAGGTACCGACCATGCCCCTCACTTACTGAAAGAAAAGGAAGGGGGAGCATTGAAAGCCGTATCGGGTATGCCGATGATACAGTTTTCATTAGTAGCTATCATGGAATTAGTACGCGAAGGCATATTAAGCATAGAGCAACTGGTTCAGAAAATGTGCCATGCACCGGCCGAACTTTATCATATTGAAAGACGAGGCTACATCCGCCCCGGTTATCAAGCCGACCTCGTATTGGTAAATCCGGATCATGAATGGACTGTAACTGCCGACTGCGTTTTAAGCAAATGCGGATGGACTCCGATGGAAGGACAGAAATTCCACACACGGGTAGAAAAAACATTCGTCAATGGTGATCTGGTTTACAGTGACAACAAGGTAGACCAAAGTCATCGCGGACAAGAATTAAGGTTTAAAAGATGATTGTAAATTACAAGATTCACGAAGTAAGCGAATACATTAACTGGATTTATTTTTTCCATGCATGGGGCTTTCAACCCAAGTTTGCCGCCATTGCGGACATACATGGATGTGATTCATGCCGGGCCATGTGGCTCACCGGTTTTGCGGAAGAAGACCGTCCGAAAGCCAGTGAAGCCATGCAGCTTTTCAAAGAGGCAAATCGGATGTTGAATGAACTGGATGCAGCGTATCAGACCCACGGAGTGGTCAATATCATGGATGCCAATGCCGACGGAGATGATCTGCTGCTGAACAGCAAGCGTTTTCCGCTTTTGCGTCAACAAACAGCAAAATTGAAAGAAGATGGCCCGTTTTTATGTCTGAGTGACTTTGTGCGTCCATTATCATCGGGTATCACAGACAAAGTAGGAGCATTCGCCACTACGGTAGATGCAGAAATGGAGCGGCTCTATGCAGAAGACGATTACAAACGTATGTTAGTGCAAACATTGTCCGACAGACTGGCGGAAGCTACTGCCGAAAAACTGCACGAAGATGTACGCAAAAAACTTTGGGGATATGCACCTGATGAAAACCTAAGCGTAAAAGACCTGCATAATGAAAAATATCAAGGGATACGTCCTGCCGTAGGTTATCCTTCCTTGCCCGACCAATCCGTCAATTTCCTATTAGACGAGTTGCTGGATATGAAGCAAATAGGAATTTCATTGACCGAGAATGGTATGATGAAGCCCCATGCCTCTGTATGCGGACTCATGTTTGCCCATCCGGCTTCCCGCTATTTCTCCATCGGAAAAATAGGTGAAGACCAATTGGCAGATTACGCCGCCCGCCGGGGCATGAGTATAGAAGAAACTAAAAAGTTTCTCGCCGCCAATCTATAAAAAACGAATAAATTATGATGCTGATAAAGTTATTTCTGTTTTTTCTACTGCTACTGATATTGCCCGATATGTATATATACAAGGCATATATACGCCGTGTTTCCCAAAAATGGACACATTGGGCTTATTGGCTTCCCAGTCTGTTTCTTTTATTGGGAATGACATTAGTCTTTTCTATACATGAGCCACGTCCGGATTCCATGCAGCGACTTAGCAATTTCTTATTGATTTTTCTTTGTTTCTCCGTACCCAAGGCACTTTTCGTCATTGTTATCCTGTTTATGAAGTTCCTATATATCATCTCCGGCAAAAAACTGTATGGAGGATATGTAGCAGGAGGATTGGCTTTAGCCTCGTTAATATATGTAATATATGGAGCAACCGAAGGAAAACAGCATTTTCAAATCAGGGAGGTAACCATCAGTTCCGATGAACTTCCCAGCGGCTTTGACGGCTACCGCATTGTACAAATATCTGATATCCATTCCGGCAGCTGGACTGGCAACGGTGCTGCTTTACAGAAGGCTGTAAACCTTATTAATGCACAACATGCCGACCTGGTACTTTTTACAGGTGACCTGGTCAATAACGTGGCAACGGAATTGGACGAATTTATCCCTATTCTAGAACAGATAAAAGGAAAAGACGGAGTGTATTCCGTTTTAGGCAACCATGACTATTCCCCTTATATAAAATGGGAAACAGAAGAAGCTCAAGAAGCCAACCTGAACAGCTTGAAATCCAAACAGGCTGCCATGGGATGGAAAATACTCAATAACGATCATGTCATTCTACATCATCATGGAGACAGTATAGCCCTGGCAGGTGTAGAGAACAGCGGAAATCCCCCATTTCCCAATTATGGAGATCTGCAGAAAGCATTAAAAGGAACGGAAGGAATGTATAAAATATTAATGAGCCATGACCCCACTCATTGGCACAGAGAAGTCTTGCCGGAAAGTGATGTACAGCTAATGCTTTCAGGCCACACCCATGAAATGCAGTTCAGCCTGTTTGGCTTCTCTCCTGCTAAATTCGTATATCCCGAACACAACGGTTTATACCAGGAAGGAAAACAATCCTTGTTTGTCAATATTGGTTTGGGCTACCTGATGTTCCCTATGCGCCTTGGAGCATGGCCGGAAATTACAGTAATCACGTTACATAAAATATAAAATAGTTTTTCTATCTTTGTACAACTAAAATTCAGACAAATGAAAGTACTATATATTTTATACCAACTATTCATAGCACTTCCCATTTTGCTGGTATTAACCATACTTACAGCAATAGTTACCATTATTGGTTCATGGATAGGCAATCCGCATTTTTGGGGATATTATCCGGGAAAAATATGGTCACAGCTTTTCTGCTATGTATTACTTATTCCTGTCAAGGTAGTAGGACATCCGGAAGTACTTAAAAAAACATCCTACGTGTTTGTAGCCAATCATCAAGGGTCTTTCGATATCTTCCTGATTTATGGTTTTCTGGGACGAAACTTTAAATGGATGATGAAAAAAAGTCTGCGCAAAATGCCTTTCGTCGGCAAAGCCTGTGAAGCTGCCGGACATATATTCGTTGATAAATCCGGTCCCAAGAAGGTAATAGAAACCATAGAACACGCCCGTCACGTACTACAGGATGGAACTTCTCTAGTGGTATTTCCCGAAGGTGCACGTACTTTTACCGGGCACATGGGATATTTTAAGAAAGGTGCTTTCCAACTGGCAGATGATTTGCAACTTCCCGTAGTACCACTCACTATTATCGGCTCCTTTAATATTCTTCCCCGTACCGGCGGTTTTGTATCCTGGCATCCTATGAAATTAGTCGTACATAAGCCCATTTATCCGCAAAGCCAGGGAATGGAAAACATCAAAGCAACCATGGAAGAGGCTTACAGGGAAATTGAGAAAGACTTACCTGAAAAATATCAAGGAAAAATAGACAATCCAGACCAAGACAGATAAAAAAGGCTCCTCATTAATGGGGAGCTTTTAATTTTTCCATATTCGAACGGGCTACTGTCACATAATCCTTTACCAAGGAGTTGTTTTTAAATCGGTCAGGAGCCTCCTCTATAATTTCCTCAATCAAGGGAGTCATGACAGGATAAGGAAAATTGCTGCACAACATAATGAAAACACCCGGTCCCAATACATTATCATAATTCTTCTGGATAAACTCCTTAGCCAATGCATTCATTTCAGCAGCCAGTTTCTCACGTTCTCTCGTTATCTCACGTTGAATTTCATCCGGTGCTTTTCCATCCATAATCATACGGCTCTCCTGACGCTCCAACTCGTATGCTCTGTCATCCAAAGAAGTCTTTTTTCCCACAAAATCATACAGACGATCATTCAACGGAGTTCCGGTAACTACAATACGGGCATTATCAATACTGATGGATATTTTCCCTTTTTCAATGACAAAAGGCATGATGCTCTCATCATCCATATACAAGGATGCCATTGAAGTAGAATCGGTTATACCTTCCATCTTGAACATTCCATGAATTACCTCTGCCGAATCAATACTCAGCATCCGGTCTCCACTAGGAACTTTTACAAATAGCATTTTCCCATCCAGACGAGAAACAGAAGAACTACCTTCTATCTTATACTCACTGGCACATGAAGTAAAAGCCAATAAAGATACCACAGAGAAAAAAAGTTTATTCATGCTTATCTACGCCCCATTACTATTTTTCGCATACAAAGGTACAATCTATAATTTAGTGACAAAAATATTTTATTAAAATTTAAAACTAAATAGAAGATTATTACCGAGAAGGCAATTTATAGTGCAAAGTTCCCTCTTTTTTTCTATTTTTGTAACCGATATAAGGATAAAGAAATAACAATTAGTACACAACATGAAAAAATTCAAACTTTTATTGCTCGCATTGATGTGTGTAGCATTCTTGCCGTCGAAGGCAGACGAAGGTATGTGGCTGTTGCAACTGATGCAAGAGCAGCATTTGGCAGACCGCATGAAAGCACAAGGCTTACTGCTGGAAGCAGACGACATTTATAACCCGAACCGCGTTTCATTAAAAGATGCAGTAGGCATTTTCGGAGGAGGATGTACCGGTGAAATCATCTCACCGGACGGACTGATCCTGACCAACCACCACTGTGGCTACGGAGCGATACAGCAACACAGCTCGGTAGAACATGACTACCTGACTGACGGTTTTTGGGCAAAAAGCCGCAAAGAAGAGCTACCGACTCCGGGATTGAAGTTCAAATTTGTAGAACGCATTGTCGATGTCACAGATAAAGTAAACAATAAAGTAAAATCAGGCGAAGTAAAAGAAGAGGAAACCTTTGAATACGACTTCCTGAAAAAACTGGCCGACGAGGAACTGAAAGCCAGTGACCTGAACGGAAAAGCAGGTATCAGCGCACAAGCTCTGCCTTTCTATGCAGGCAATAAATTCTATCTGATTTATCTGAAAACCTACAGCGACGTACGCATGGTTGCCGCTCCGCCTTCATCCATCGGTAAATTCGGTGGTGAAACAGACAACTGGATGTGGCCCCGCCATACTTGCGACTTTTCCGTCTTCCGCATTTATGCGGATGCCAACGGCGAACCGGCAGAATATAATGAAAACAATGTTCCTCTGAAAGCCAAAAAGCATCTGGCTATCTCACTGAAAGGTATTAACGAGGGTGACTATGCCATGATTATGGGATTCCCCGGAAGCACCAACCGCTATCTGACTCAAAGTGAAGTGAAACAACGGATGCATTCCACCAACGAACCCCGTATCCGCATACGTGGTGTGCGTCAGGATGTACTGAAGAAAGAAATGGCTGCCAGTGACAAGGTACGTATCCAATACGCCAGCAAATATGCAGGTTCCAGCAACTATTGGAAAAACTCTATCGGCATGAATAAAGCCATTATCGACAACAAGGTATTGGAAACAAAAGCAGAACAGGAAGCCAAGTTCGCAGCATTTGCTAAAGCCAAAGGCAACACTGATTATGAAAAAGTAGTCAACGAAATTGATGCCGCCATCGAAAAGAGTAATCCTATTCTTTATAACTACACCTGTTTCCGTGAAGTCTTTCAAGGAGGTATAGAATTCGGCACTCCTTATCTGATTCTGGACAAGCTGAAAGACGCAATCAAAAATAAAGATAAAGAAGCGATTAATAAAAATATTGAAACGCTGAAAAAAGTATATGCCGATATACATAACAAAGACTACGATCACGAAGTAGACCGCAAAGTGGCCAAAGCTCTGTTGCCCCTGTATGCCGAAATGGTTCCTGCCGATGCTTTACCTGCCTTCTATACTACCATCCAGAAGGATTTTAAAGGTAACTATGACGCATACGTAGACCATTGTTATGACAATTCCATCTTCTCCAACGAAGCGAATTTCAATAAATTCATCAAGAAACCTACCGTGAAAGCCATAGAAAAAGATCCTATGACTGCATACGTACGGGCTAAATATGACTTGATGGACAAGCTGGGAAACGAACTGGCAGAATCGATGAAAGGCATGGATTTATTACACAAAACTTATGTACGCGGCCTGTGTGAAATGTATTCACCGGAACCCAAAGCTCCGGATGCCAACTTCACCATCCGTCTGACATACGGCAATGTGAAATCATACAATCCCAAAGACGGCGTACACTATAAATACTACACTACGCTGAAAGGTGTCATGGAAAAAGAGGATCCTACCAATCCGGAATTTGTTGTTCCCGCCAAACTGAAAGAATTGTATGAAGCAAAAGATTTCGGACGTTATGCATTGCCCAACGGTGATATGCCTGCTTGTTTCCTGACTACCAATGATATTACCGGCGGTAATTCAGGTTCTCCCGTCATCAACGGTAACGGCGAACTCATCGGTGCCGCTTTTGACGGCAACTGGGAATCACTGAGTGGTGACATTAATTTCGACAACAACTTACAGCGTTGTATCGCAGTGGATATACGTTATGTATTATTCATCATCGACAAATTGGGCGGATGCAAACACCTGATTGACGAAATGACTATTGTTGAATAATGAAAAAGATACTATTACTCTCGCTATTTACTTTCACAACCCTTGCCGGCCATGCCGACGAGGGGATGTGGATGCTGACTGATCTGAAAGAACAGAATGCGGCCACCATGTATGATATGGGACTGGATATCAGCATTGATAAAGTATATTGTCCGGACAGCATCAGCCTGAAAGATGCTGTAGTGCATTTCGGAGGTGGTTGTACCGGTGAAATCATTTCTGCCGAAGGTCTTGTGCTGACCAATCATCATTGCGGTTACAGCTATATCCAGCAACACAGTTCGGTAGAACACGACTATCTGACTGACGGCTTCTGGGCTATGAGCCGCAAAGAAGAACTTCCCTGCAAGGGGCTGACTGTCACCTTCATAGACAGAATTCTGGACGTCACTCCTTATGTAAAGGAACAACTGGCCAAAGATGAGGACCCGGAAGGATTGAACTACCTGTCCCCCTCCTATCTGAGCAAAGTAGCCAAACGTTTTGCCGAACAAGAAAATATAGAGATCACTCCGTTCACCGCTTTGGAACTAAAGCCTTTCTACGGAGCCAACCGCTATTACTTGTTTATAAAGACCATCTATAAAGACGTCCGTATGGTAGGCGCTCCTCCTTCTTCCATCGGAAAGTTCGGAGCTGACACCGATAACTGGATGTGGCCCCGTCACTGTGGCGATTTCTCCATGTTCCGCATTTATGCAACACCCGACGGTAAACCTGCTGACTATAACGAAAGCAATGTACCCTTGAAGGTGAAAAAACATCTGACCATCAACCTGGGAGGAGTCAAAGAGGGAGACTTCACTTTCGTAATGGGATTTCCCGGACGCAACTGGCGATACATGATTTCGGACGAAGTGGAAGAACGTATGCAGACTACCAACTTCATGCGTAAGACCGTCCGCACCGTACGATTGAATAATCTGCTGGAAGAGATGCTGAAAAGTGATAAAGTACGCATCCAGTATGCCAGCAAATACGCCTCGTCAGCCAATTACTGGAAGAATGCTATCGGTATGAACGAAGGACTGGTTCAGCTGAAAGTACTTGATACGAAAAAAAAACAACAGGAAAAGCTTCTGGCTTACGGTCGTGAAACGGGTACTGACGCCTACCAGAAAGCCTTCGATGCTATCCGGGAAATCGTGAGCAAACGCCGGGATGCCGTATATCATCAGCAAGCCATTTACGAAGTTTGCAAACTGGGAACGGAATTCTATAAGATTCCTTCCACAGACAAAGTCCTGCAAGCATTGAAAAAAGGATATAAAGTACCTCATGCTACTAAAGAAATCAATCCGCTGGATCATGCATTAAGCACACTGATCAAACAAGCCGATAATTTTTTCAATAAAGACTATAATCCCGAAATAGACCGTAAAGTTTCCAAAGCTTTGCTGAAGACTTACGCAGAATTAATTCCGGCCGAACAGCGCATCAGCATCTTTAAAGTAATAGACAAAGAATTCAAAGGAAACATTGACGCCTTTGTCGATGCTTGTTTTGATACATCCATCTTCCGAAGCCGTGAAGCCTTTGACAACTTTGTGGCAAAGCCGGATGCCAAGACATTGGAAAATGACCTGATGGTGCAATATGCCAAATCAGTAGACCAAGGTTATGCAGATACCGATGCAGCCATGAAAGCCGAAACCGATGCTTATAATCTGGCCCATAAAACCTGGGTAGAGGGTATGATGAAGCTGAAACAGCATGAAGGCACTCCTATTTATCCGGATGCCAACTCCACGTTACGTCTCACTTATGGTAAAGTAGGTTCATACAGCCCCAAAGACGGTATGGAATACAACTATTACACCACGTTGAAAGGAGTGATGGAAAAAGAGGATCCGAACAACTATGAATTCGTGGTTCCGGCCAAACTGAAGGACTTGTATAACAAGAAAGACTTCGGGCGCTATGCCATGAAAAATGGTGAAATGCCCATCTGTTTTGTTACAGGAACAGACAATACAGGAGGTAATTCCGGCTCCCCCGTTTTCAATAACAAAGGGGAATTGATCGGTACCGGCTTTGACCGCAACTACGAAGGACTGACCGGTGACATTGCTTACAATCCCCAGTTACAACGTGCAGCCTGTGTGGATATCCGCTATACCTTATTTATTATTGATAAGTTTGCAGGAGCGAAACACTTGGTAGATGAAATGACCATTGTGGAATAACAATACCGGACAACTATTTTTTAGAACGCGGACCACACGTAACAAGTGTCGTCCGCGTTCTCCTATTTTTCACAAGACAAGCCTCTATAAACGCGGACAAGAAATGACACTGGTTTCTTAACGTTTTTCCTTCTCCAACTCCTGCGGAATACGGAAAGCCGTATAAAGTTCCAGGACAGCGGCAATGGAAAGACAAACAATCCATTCGTTACGTTTCATGGTAAACATCAATACTCCTGTAAAGACCAGTGCGACAGCCCCGAAAATCTGCTGTCTACGCAAACGCTTGATGATAAAATTCCTTCCATCATAACGATTCCCCATGACCTGCACATAGCCGAACATCACAGCACCCAGCGTATACAGATAAGGCGCAAGCTCCCACCGGGTGATTTGCAACACCGCACCTGCCAGCAGCAGGACTGCCCCTGCCATCGAAATTATATTATAAGATTTACTCATTCTTCAAACACAAAAATATCCTCGTCGGGCTTCTTCATCAAATACTTCTCGCGTGCTATTTTCTCCAAAGCCTCAGGATTCGTGGTCAGTTCCTTCAGTTTCTCCGTATCTTCCTCATATTGCTTTCTATATTTCTCTATCTCACTATTCAGCGCGCTGATCTCACTGCGATGCTTTACCCGCTGAATCAAGCTGTTCTCATCCAGAAAACCAATAACTACAATAAAGATCAGCACCGTAATCATATACTTATGGCGCCGGATGTAGTTCCAAATAGTCAGCAATTTGCTCATACAAAGAATCCCTTTTTTGATTTTTGCAAAGATAGAAATATTTCAAGCAATCCTACCCATAAAAACGGATAATTTATGTACTTTTGCAGAACTCATATTAGAAAAAAGAACTCCGCTTATGGAAAATTATATCGTATCGGCACGAAAATACCGTCCCGCTACATTCGAATCGGTTGTAGGGCAACACGCGTTGACCATCACCTTAAAAAATGCTATTGCCACCGGCAAGCTGGCACATGCCTACCTGTTCTGCGGACCGCGTGGAGTGGGAAAAACAACGTGTGCACGTATCTTTGCCAAGACCATCAATTGCCAGACCCCCACTGCCGAAGGAGAAGCCTGCAATCAGTGTGAGTCTTGTCTGGCATTCAACGAACAGCGTTCTTACAACATACATGAGCTGGATGCCGCCAGCAACAACTCGGTAGAAGATATCCGTTCGCTGATTGAGCAGGTACGTATCCCGCCACAAATCGGCAAGTACAAGGTATATATCATTGATGAGGTCCATATGTTGTCGCAAGCCGCCTTCAATGCTTTTCTGAAAACATTGGAAGAACCGCCTCATCATGCCATCTTCATCCTTGCCACAACGGAAAAGCATAAGATACTGCCGACTATTCTGAGCCGTTGCCAGATTTATGACTTCAACCGCATCGGCATCAAAGACACTATCGACCATCTGCAATACGTTGCCAAACTGGAACATATCAACGCCGAACCCGAAGCCCTGACTGTCATCGCACAGAAAGCCGACGGTGGTATGCGCGACGCTCTTTCCATCTTCGACCAGGTAGTCAGCTTCACAGGTGGGAACATCACTTACAAAAGTGTGATTGAAAACCTGAATGTCTTGGATTACGAATATTATTTCAAGCTGACCGATTTGTTGCTTGAAAACAAAGTTCCCGAATCCATGCTGCTTTTTAACGACGTATTGAAAAAAGGATTTGACGGCAGTCATTTCATCACCGGACTATCCTCTCATTTCCGGGATTTGCTGGTGAGCAAGGACCCTTCCACCCTGCAATTGCTGGAAGTAGGCGCCGGTATCCGCGACCGCTATAAAGAACAAGCACAAAAATGCGACCAGAAATTCCTGTACCGTGCCATGAAGCTATGCAATGATTGTGACCTGAACTATCGTGCAAGCAAAAACAAACGTCTGCTGGTAGAACTGACACTGATTCAATGCGCCCAACTCACTCTGCCCGATGCCGACGATGCAAGTGGTGGGCGTGGCCCTAAGAAGATATTAAAACCCCTATTTACGCAGCAAGCGGCTTCCACAGCCGCCACGCAGCCACAGCCTCAGGCTAAAACTGCCGCTGCACAGACCGCAGCAACCTCCGCTCCTCAGCCACAGGGTACAAGTACAGCCGGCAGTATGAACGCAAGCCGTCCAAGCCCGCTGCCTCAGACCAGAGAAGAGAAAAAAATCCCGGTGTTCAAGGCGGGCTCACTCGGTATATCCCTGCGCCGTCCTTTGCACGAACAGCAAGCCGCGGAGAAGCAAGAAGCAAAAGCGGCAAGCACCGCTGCCCAAAACGATGCCACATACGAAGATTATATTTTCAATGAAAAAGATCTGGACTATTACTGGCGTGAATTTGCAGCCGCCCTGCCCAAGGAAGAGAAGGCTAACTCCGCACGAATGATGAACATGCATCCGCATTTGTTGAATGACACGACTTTTGAAGTGACAGTAGACAATGATATGGTGGAAAAATATATGGTACAATTGATACCATCGGTTCAGAATCACTTACGCGAACGTCTGCACAACCGGAAAATCACCATGACGGTACGTGTCAGTGCCCCTACCGAGAACATCCGTGCTTACAGCCACGTGGAACGTTTCCAGATGATGAGCAAGAAAAACCCGAATCTGCTGAAATTAAAAGAAGCACTGGGATTGGAGTTATCATAAAACCTATTAAAATAAAAAAACACCGGGAAATCCTTCAAATCCTTCATATTTACACAATACATTGTTTTTCAATGTGTTGTTGTGAAGGATTTTGAAAGGGATCCTTCATAAATGATTCATTGAGCGTAAGCGTTTCCGCAATTCTATCTTGTCGCCCTTTTTTTGTTCTTATATCTCTGCCGGGTAAATGTTCTTTTTTTAATATTATCATCAATTCGAAAGGAAGTTGTCATTCCGCATTGCGAAGAAAGGAACTTGAGAGTAAATCTAAATCTTTCTAAATGTCTTTTACTATCTCAATTATTGGGTGTATATTTAGGTGTAGAATTTCAAACGCAGCCAATTATGAATATCAAGCGTAACATCATTCTGGCATTGGAGAATCGGAAAAAGAACGTGTGCCAATCGTAGAGAACATACCTATATCCGTATGTGTGTCATCTTTGCCAGCCACGCCCCAGTTTACAACGGGCTACCGGATTGACAGAGCCAAATGAGATGCAGACAAGCAACGGGTAAAGAACGGATCTACCAAGAAGCTAAAGCAAAGCGCATCAGAAACCAATACGAATTTGCTGATATATGATACTGAAATTCAGAATGTTTCCAAGGAAATTGAGGTACAGAAAGCCATGCCAACTCCCCAACAGCTGAAAGATGCTTCAACATGAAGATGAAAGATACCAATGAAAAACAGCCGGAAGAAACCGACCAGCAGAGCTATACGGACAGCCAACCGGAAACAGAAACGGATGCAACAACAGCCAAACTACCCGAATATTTCAGCATGAAACTGCTTCCCCTCATTCATGAAGTTTATGCAGGGGAAAACTATCAGATGCAACGGAAAATCTATTTCGAAGAGCATAGACGAAGATTTGAAACAAAGAATGATACATTCAAAATTAAGCGAAATCCGGTTGATGAGAACACATTGGTGCTGACTATAAACCGACAGCTGATAGGTGAATGGTTAAAGAAGCAATGGGAAAAATTAAGGCAAGGTTTGCAACAAGCGGTAGAAGAGTCAAGAAAAAGTAGAAGATTAAAGTTATAATTCCGTTCAATATAAAACAAGATATCAATTAAATGATTATTTTTACATTTGAATAGAGACAACTCTATGCCAAAATATGAAAAACAAAGAAACGTTATGTTCATCTTGTTACTTAGATGCAGCATATTGGCTCGCGTTTCTCATCATCCATTTAACCACTCGAATAGAGCCAATAGAGTATGATACGAATATGAACAAACTGTTTATACCTTTCATGGTGATTGTTTGCTTGCTCTTAACGGCTTGCGACAAGGATGATGCTTTACCTGGCAGACCAATGATGTGGTCGTATGAAATCCTTACGCCCGACAATGTCAAGTTCTTGGATTCCAGTACAGAAGATCCCCCTAAGTATTCTTTCAAGGCAAACAGCAAGGAAGGCAATATAATAATGACTTGTGAAAACTTCAATGCACTTAATCCCATCTCAGGTAATTCTTATACATACGATTGCGGATGGGCAACGCTTAGGATAGAAGCCAATCAAGTGAAAATCCATTTCCCTCCGTCTGTTTCGGATGCTCCGGATGCATACGAAGAGATTCGGATTTCGGCAAATGACGGGGAAAGAACAGCTTATACAACCATCTGTTTATCCAGAATCTTTAAAGATAATGGACAACCAGACCCAGAACCGGAGGCTTTGCCGGAAGAAGCTAAGTTCAAGATGATTATGGCAGAATTTACTCCCTTGATGCATATTGAAAGTCTGTTGCCATCACCCCTCGATTTGATAACATTTCGAATAACGGACATAAACGGTCATTATATGCCTACAGGTTTTCCTAAGTTTACAAACTATTACGATTCTATTGTGTGGAGTGCAGATCATTTTCCTCACACGTTCAAAATCTATGAACATAATGTTACAGCAGAAGGAGAAGAAAAGATTCTTTCTAAACAATGGAGTTCACACTTCTTCAAGAGTGGTACTGTAAAAAGCCGTCTTAAAGGCTACCGTCATGGAAAAGTGGAATATGAGACTTCGCTCAATACAACGCTTTATAATCGCGACTTCTTAGGACTTGAATGGGGTCGATTGTCTTACAGAATCCTCAGAATCTAACAGCCTATTGCCTATTGGATAGAGATTTTGAATATCAGGTATACGACATTGTTGCAAAGAACGACGCTCCTTATTCCCAAATTATCCCGGTAAATCATAAATCGCTATCAGATGCAGATTTTCCGCCAACAACAGAAAAAGCCATCAAGACACTGATGGAAAACAATTTTGGCAAGGGACAAGATGCCAAAGAGAAAGAAAACTTATTCAAATGCCTGCCTGAGAAAGGTGTGAAAGCTGAATTGTATTGGGAAAATCCAACCACTCATATGTTGATGTTGCATCAACTTTCTGACGGCACTGACGAGTTAGTACAAGAAAGATATTATTTGCATATAGAACCTAAATAACAATTCTATGAATAAAATAATTATCACATTCCTGTTTTTAGTCGGAATAACAGCATCATCTTGTACAACCTCTAAAAGTGTCGTATCGCAAAATGTTGATTTGTCAAAATATGAATATGCTTCAATTATCAACAATGACACTTATCATATTCCGACTCAATTGATGGAATACGAGATACAATTGTTTGATGCCGTAGAAGGCTCCCGTCTTAAGTTAATCAATGATATGCGTATAAACGAGTTGACTGCTACACAACAGTCAAAACTGCTTATGGTAAAATATGGGGTAGATGTTTTAGAAGAAAAATCCATTGTAACTGTAAATTTCATAGATTACCTCACCGGCCGCCCGATAGCTTCATGTCGCGGTGCATACACCACCTTAGGATTCAGCGTATCCGCAGACATCAGAAGTGCTATAAAACGCGTTGCCAAACAAATTGCAGAAACATTTCCCTAGTAATTACCCCTTAAATAACTAAAGGTTGCCTATGTAATGCATCCGCATATATACAAAGGCAACCTTTAATATATCTTTTCATTCTAATATAGAATATTATCTTTTTCAAAATGAGGCTACAAATCCAAACACTATTTTGTTTCTCAAATAACACAAAAAGACCCAGCTTTACATTATTGAGTATAAAACCGAGCATTTGTTTTGCTATTTACTGATTCTCAGCCTTTATCGCGGAGAGACGGGGATTCGAACCCCGGATACCCTTTTGGGGTATACACGCTTTCCAGGCGTGCCTCTTCAACCACTCGAGCACCTCTCCTTTTTTCGGAGTGCAAAAATAGAACAAATTTTCAAAACCAGCAAATATTTGAGCCCACAATCTATCTAATCATTCCAAGAGATACATCTATAAATCGTGATTACGCATCCGATACTCCGCCAATTCCTCATACTTAGTACCCGGACGGCCGTAATTACAATACGGATAAATGGAAATACCACCGCGCGGAGTAAAAATGCCCGTCACCTCAATATATTTAGGATCCATCAGCTTAATCAAATCTTTCATGATGATATTCACGCAATCTTCATGAAAATCGCCATGATTACGGAAACTAAACAAATACAGTTTCAAGCTCTTGCTCTCCACCATTTTCACATCAGGCAGGTAGGAGATACGGATTTCCGCAAAATCGGGCTGTCCTGTAATAGGACACAAACTGGTAAATTCGGGACAGTTAAAACGTACCCAATAGTCGTTTCCGGGATGTTTGTTCACAAAGGACTCCAACACTTCGGGAGCATAATCTTGCCTGTACTCGGTCTTCGACCCGAGAAGGGTCAATTCATCTTTTCTTTCCATTAAAATCTGTTTTTTTCATATTCATGTTTTCTCTTTCATACCTTGGAATAGAAATTCTCTCCCTGCCAAGTACATCGTTTCACTAAAGTGATGAAACTGTACCACTTGAGTGATGAAACTTCTTCACTTCAGTGATAAAATTTGCTCACTAAAGTGAAACGATATACCCGGCAAGAAAGGAACACCTTTCATACAAAGAGAAAACACCTTCGTTTATCCTATCGTTTCTCTCTTTCCGCCTTTATCTCCAGATACTTTTCCAATCCTTCACGACGGAGCTTACAGGCCGGGCAATGACCGCAGCCATCCCCCTGTACGCCATTATAGCAAGTCAGCGTTTCATGCCGGATCAAATCGAGCACGCCCAATTCGTCCGCCAACGCCCATGTTTCCGCTTTATCAATCCACATCAGCGGAGTGTGAAGCACGAACTGCTCGTCCATGGCAAGGTTCAATGTCACATTCAGCGACTTGATAAAAGCATCCCGGCAATCGGGATAACCGCTGAAGTCTGTCTGCGACACACCGGTCACGATATGATTGATTCCCAATTCGCGTGCATAGACAGCCGCAATGCTCAGAAAGAACAAATTCCGCCCCGGCACAAACGTATTAGGAAAACTATCGGCAGGCTTCACCTCATCCATCGTTATCGTAGTATCTGTCAGCGAATTTTTACCCAGGTTGCCTATAAAGGAAACATCCATCGCTTTAAACTCCACCCCTGCCTTTCCGGCAATAACACGGGCCAGCTCCACTTCCTTCACATGCTTTTGTCCATAGATAAAGCTTAAAGCATACACTTTGCGGAAATGTTTTTTTGCCCAAAACAGGCAAGTGGTTGAGTCCTGCCCTCCGCTGAACACAACCAACGCGTCACTTTTATTCATTGTTGACAATTTTTCAATTTACTAATACGCCAATGTGCCAATTGCCGCGCTATGTGGATATGCTGCGCCATATACCGTATGGTAATTGGCTAACCGGCACACTGACACATCAGCACCTTATTAAAGTTCTTTGATTTTCAATACATTGTATGAGATATGCTCATCAAAGACATCACTGCCATCCACCTTCTTGATGTAATTTACCACACGGATGGTAACGGGCAGGATAATAATTTCATAGAGTGTCTTGAGCACTGCCTGAATAACCATCATCTTTATCAGTTCACCGGCAGGCATCAAATCTCCAAAGGCAACAGGAAAGAAAATCATGGAATCGGCGCTCTCACCCACCAAAGTAGAAGTGATGGCACGAAGTGAAAAGTTCTTTCCTCCCGAAGCCAGCTTCATTTTACTCATGACATAGGCATTGAGAAAAGAGCCGACCAAGAAAGCGGTCAGACTGGCTACAGCGATGCGGGGCGCCATGCCGAAAACGAAGTTGAAGCCCTCCTCTCCTTCCCAAAACGGAGCTGCGGGCATCAGAATGGCAAGCTGCGCCAAAGCTACCACCATGAAATTCATGGCAAAGCCCATCCAAATGATAAGACGTGCCTTGCGGAAGCCCCATACTTCGGCTATACAATCATTGATAATGTAAGAAATAGGAAATACAACCAGTCCGGCAGTTGCCGTAATTTTCCAGATCTGGACAACTTTGGTTTCCAATAAATTTGCTGCGACAAGACATACACAAAACAGTATGCCAAGCAACATGAACGATACAGATACAGTATTATTATTCTTCATTTCTCCTGTTTTTTACGTGGTGTTCTAGAATACACGACCGCTATTCACGGCATCATACGTCTATTTTTTAATTCGGGGTGCAAAGATAGAAATTATTTCCGAGTTAACCGGATATAACTGCATTAAATATTCTTATCAAGAAGAAACAGCCTCATCAAACAATTACCTTTTCTATAGCCAAACAGTATGGAACAATGAAAGATGAAGCGTCACAAACAGGTGGGTATCAGTGAAAACGATTTTAGGGGCAGATTGAATCCACCCCTAAAAGACAGGATAAAAAATCCTTTATTCAAACAAAGCAATCGTCTTCTTTATAATTTCGATACACTCCTTTAATTGTTCCTCTGTAATCACCAATGGCGGAGCAAAACGAATAATATTCGTATGTGTCGGTTTGGCCAGCAAACCGTTTTCGGCCAATTTCAAGCAAATCTCCCACGCCAAATCCTTCGTTTCATCATTATTGATTATCAACGCATTCAGCAATCCCTTGCCCCGGACAAAAGAAGCCACACGAGATGTTTCGCACAGTTTTCTCATCTCTTCCCGGAATATCAGTCCCAACCTGTATGCCCTGTCCGCCAACTGTTCGTCCCGTACTACCTCAAGCGCCGTAACAGCCACTGCCGCAGCAATAGGATTTCCGCCAAAAGTGGAGCCATGTTGCCCCGGACGGATAACATCCATCACTTCATTGCATGATAATACCGCAGAAACAGGACAGGCCCCACCCGATAAAGCCTTTCCCAAAATCAGAATATCCGGATGAACATTCTCATAGTCACAAGCCAGCAATTTACCTGTACGGGCAATGCCGGTCTGCACTTCATCGGCTATAAAAAGTACATTGTGGGCACGGCACAAGTCGTAACATTTTTTCAAATATCCCTCATCGGGTACATAAGCACCTGCCTCTCCCTGAATGGGCTCAACCAGGAATCCGGCCACATGAGGATGTTCGTCCAGCACTTTCGCCAATGCTTCGGCATCATTGTAGGGAATCACGACAAAGCCGGGGGTAAAAGGTCCGTAGTTATTGTAAGCGTCCGGATCAATGGAGAAAGAAACGATAGTGGTAGTACGCCCATGAAAATTATTCCGGCATACAACGATTTCCGCCGTATCCTTGGGAAGCTTTTTTACTTCATACGCCCATTTGCGGCAAAGCTTCAATGCGGTTTCTACTGCCTCGGCTCCCGTATTCATCGGTAAAACCTTGTCATATCCGAAATAACGGGTGACAAATTCTTCATACCGTCCCAACTGGCTGTTATAAAAAGCGCGTGAAGTCAAAGTCAGCTTTCGCGCCTGTTTTACCAACGTATCGATAATACGCGGATGACAATGTCCTTGGTTCACTGCCGAATAAGCGGAAAGGAAATCATAATATTTCTTTCCTTCCACATCCCATACAAACACACCTTCTCCCTTATCCAATACCACAGGAACAGGATGATAATTGTGTGCTCCATGTTTGTTCTCAAGCTCCATCAATTGAGCTGCCGATAATTTTGCATCCATAAGCTTTTTATTATTTAATGTTTTTCTTTCTTCAAGAATATTTCCGCCATCATGCAACGGGCACTTCCTCCTCCCAGCGTTTCAATGGTAGGGATGGGCATGGGAAGCAACGCATTATACTTAGACAGCCGTTGTAACTGGCCTTCATCCAACGAATCGTAAGCACTTTGAGACATCACTAGAAACAATGCGCCTTTCCCGTTCTCCACCTGAAGCATATTTCCGGCAAAGTGATGCATCTGTTCCTCGGAGATGGCAATGATTTCTTTCCCTGTCTGCCGCAAGACGTGACAAACCTGCTCACGCTCTTCCACGTCGTCGATGCTGTCCAGACAAACGACCGCATAATCTGTCGCCACACACATCATGACATTGGTATGATAAATGGGCAGACGTTGTCCGTTTACAGTCTGATAAGCATGAAAGGACACCGGAATAAAATTCTGCTCCTTGCAGAACCGACCCAATAAAGCTTTGTCCACCCGTTGCGACAAAGCCGCGTATGCATAACGGTTCACCCGGTCCAGAATGATTCCCCCGGTCCCCTCCAGGAACCGGTTTTCTTCTTCAAAACCTGTATAATCTACCTTCCGACGGATGCTGAACCCCTCCGACTCTATCCGCTGCAAGATATCCGCCCGTCTTTCCGCCCTGCGGTTTTCCGCAAACATAGGATACAGCACCACCGTTCCGTCGTCGTGAAAGGACACCCAGTTGTTCGGAAATATGGAATCCGGAGTATGAGGTATCGGGGTATCCTGCACCGCTATTACCTCTATGCCGTTTGCACGCAACTTATCCACCATGCCCCGAAATTCCTTCAAGGCACAAGCTTGTACTGTCTCACCTGCCGCAACTGTCCGCTGCTGGAAATAATTGTTGGCCGCTGTTTCTTCATTGAACCCGAAGGCCACGGGTTCCACCATCAAAATGTGGTTTGTTGTTTGTTTAGTCATTTTCTCGGATTAATGGTAAGGTGGAGCAGCGCAACAGTCCGCCCATCTTAGATATTTCATAATAAGGTACACGCTCTACCGTCATTCCCCATACCTCTTCCATAAAGGTATTCAGGCGGATAAAGTTCCTTTCAGAAACCACCACCTCAGGAGAGATGGAAAAGACATTCGTATTCATATAGTACATCTCTTCCCGCGTTATTTCAAATACATTCTCCCTGCCGAACAAATCGAGCAGAGTATGATAATCCTGAGGATACATAAATCCGTCCTTATAAATAATCGCATGCCCTTTCCCTACCGGCATAAAGGTACAATCCAGATGCAGAATCCCCGCACGTGGATCTGTATTATGTTTTTTCAGCTCCAAGGGGGTGAATATCTTCCCCGGACAGATTTCTTTCAGAAAGGAAAAAGCATACCGGTTGGTACGTGCCGTCTTCATCTGCGGGTAATCGGGCTGGGTATAAAGGCCTACAAACACTATATTATTGTAAAGCACCACATCACCTCCCTCTACGTGCGCCTTTTCGGGAAGGTTGAAAATCTTGTTATAAGCTATCTGATTATAGACCACTTCGTAGGCTTCCTTCTCATCCTCCCGGTTGGGGATGATGTTGGAAACAATAATCTTGTCGTCAATCACAAACCCCACATCACGGGCAAACACCTGATTACAATTCTCCAGTGTCCACGGGCGATAGACCTGTACCCCATATTTCAACAATACGCTTTCAAAGCATCTCATCTCTTTGAAAATATCTTCTTCATGGGGGTATATGTTATGCAATACGGACTCGTATGACTTGGCGTCATAAGTTTCTTCCAGCGTGGGGACCTTCCCTATGGAACCGGGTTGTCCAAGCACCACAGCTTTCAATGTAGAAGTTTCATTCTTTACGTTAAGCTGCATAAATCCAATATATTTATGCAAATATAAGAAGTTTACTCAACTAAACAAATGAATTGCCCGAATAATTCTACCCTATTGATTTATCAATTATATTTGTAACCGAAAAAAGAAGGTAAGATGAAAAAACAAGAACTTTATAACAAGGTGATCGCTTATTTTCAAGAAGCGATGCCTGTTGCCGAAACCGAACTTCATTACAATAACCCATTCGAGTTATTGATAGCTGTTATCCTGAGTGCACAATGCACGGACAAACGGGTAAATATGATCACCCCTCCTCTTTACCGGGATTTCCCGACTCCTGAGGCATTGGCCGCTTCGACGCCGGAAGTGATTTATGAATACATACGGAGTGTAAGTTATCCCAACAACAAGGCAAAACACCTGGTGGGCATGGCGCAAATGCTGGTGAAAGATTTTCATAGCGAAGTACCGGGAACATTGGAAGAACTGGTCAAACTGCCGGGAGTGGGACGCAAGACAGCCAATGTCATCCAAAGTGTAGTATTCAATAAAGCGGCCATGGCGGTAGATACACATGTGTTCCGCGTGAGCCACCGCATCGGGCTGGTTCCTCAAACCTGCACCACACCGCTGGCTACCGAGAAATATCTGATGAAGTATATTCCGAAGGAGATTGTGCCCACCGCACATCATTGGCTTATTTTACACGGAAGATATGTTTGTGTGGCACGGACACCGAAATGTTCGGAATGCGGGTTGAACGGATTGTGCCGGTATTCGTTGAAGCCGGCTTTATAAACAAATTTTCATTCCATCGTATGCAAAATGCACATGCGGCGGCAATAACCGTTCAGCATCAGCATGTAATCCTATATGATGACTCATGTGAATAAAATAGGTTTCCCCGGCTCCTATTCTTTGTGCATTGTCCAAAGCCTCCTTCAAATTCTGGTGGGTATGGTGAGGCTGAGGACGCAATGCATTCATTACCAACACATCCAGTCCTTGCAGCAAATCATATTCAGCCCCAGGCATCGTCAACATATCGGTAATCCATGCCATCCGGCCGATACGGTATCCCAAAATGGGCAGTTTGCCGTGCATTACCCGAAGAGGTGTCACCTCTACTTTGTTTCCTTCGGGATTGCCGATAATAAAAGGAGAATCGGGAACAATTTCCTCTAATGTAATACGGGGAACTCCCGGATAAAGATGTTCGGCAAAACAATAAGGAATACGCTGGCGTAAACGCTCTGCCGTATATTGTTCGGCATAAACCGGCACATCGCGAAAACGACAGAAAGGACGCAAATCATCCAAGCCTCCTACATGGTCATAGTGTTCATGAGTAATCAAAACACCGTCCAACGGCTTGAAATCGTTCAACCGTATCATCTGTTCACGGAAATCGGGACCGCAATCTATCAGAATCCGGAGCCCTTCCGTTTCTACCAGTCCCGAACAACGCAAACGGTTGTCCCGGGGATCGCTGCTGGTGCATACCGGACATTTGCACCCTATTTCGGGTACTCCCGTAGACGTTCCGCTGCCTAGTATTGTAATCTTCATATCATACCTTATATAAAATTCACTTCGGGAGAGATAGCCACCCCGAACTTTTGAAGCACAGACTCCTGTATCCGTCTGGCAAGAGCAATCACTTCATCTCCCGTAGCGCCTCCACAGTTCACCAAGACCAATGCCTGTTTAGAATGAACACCCGCGCGTCCTATTTGTTTGCCTTTCCAGCCGCAACGGTCTATCATCCATGCAGCAGGAATCTTCACCCTATTGCCATCCACCTCATAATGTGGCATATCAGGATACTGTTGCTGTACTATTTCAAACTGCCTGCGTGGAACAATCGGATTCATAAAGAAACTTCCGGCATTTCCCTGCACCCGAGGATCGGGCAACTTGGCTTCACGCACGGCAATAATCACCTTCCTTACATTCTCCAATGCCACCTCACCTCCTCGCTTTTCCAATTCGCCACGCACATTTCCATACTCCAGATTAAAAACCGGCTGTTTACTTAAACGATAGGTGACGTAAGTCACTATATATTTACCTTTCAAATCTTTCTTGAAAATGCTTTCACGATAAGCATAACGGCATTCCTCTTTGGTAAAAATCCGTTTCCTGCCGGTTTCCACCTCGACGGTTTCCACACTTACAATCAAATCTTTTGCCTCAACACCATACGCACCGATATTCTGAACGGCAGAAGCACCCACTTCACCGGGAATCAATGACAGATTTTCAGCACCATACCAACTGTTTTTCACGGTATATGCCACAAAATCATCCCACACCTCACCGGCTCCTGCCCTTACCTCTATTTCCTGTTCGTTTTCAGCAACCACCTCATACCCCCGGATAGCCGAATGCAGGACAGTTCCCGCATAATCACCTTTAAAAAGCAGATTGCTTCCTCCGCCAATATGCAACCAGTTACCGGCCATCAGTTTTTTATCCGACAAGATGGATTGCAGCTCTGTCACCGATTCATATTCCACAAACAAAGATGCCTTCACATCCATACCAAATGTATTATGAGGCAACAGAGAGTAGTCTTTTATTTCCTTCATTTACAATCAAATCAATCGCTCAGATCCTCAAACTGCATCAGTTTCCACAGACCGTGGCGCCGTTCAAAATAGAGCGTATTATTAAATCCATTGCCAAAACCTTTCATTTCAATCACCTTCGTATTGGAATGCACATTCTCGTTTTGGCCATAGTTTACATTAGTCAGATTCTCACGAGGCAATACAGGCTGGAATGCGAACCATTGCCCGGCCTCCAAAGTCGTTTCCAATATCTGAAACTCGTCTTCGGGATCAGCGGTCACAAACTTCAACGGTTCGTGCAAACGAGACAACTGGAAAACAGAATCATTGGCAAAACGTTCATAAAACTCAAAGAAGTCCTCCTTACCAGTATCCTCTCTCGGCATATCCGCAAAATCTATGGCTTCCAGTTTCCACAGCCCCTTCAGCCGCTCAAAATAGTACCGCTTGATTTTTCCCTTCTTCAAGTAAATCCATTCTATCTTGACACTGGTTAGACCCGTATCTTTCTCCATTTCCATGTCTTCCGCCTTATCGAACAGAACTGTATAGGCATCCTGCCGGCTGAATAAAGGATCGTGTTTCCATTGCTCCTTTTCAATGTGCTCTTTCTTTTCCATTGTATAATACGGCAAAGGGAACACGATGCGTGACAATTGTAATTTTTCATCACTGGCAAAATTGTAGAAAAAGTCGGCAAAACTTTCGTCGGCCGTAGCGGGAACCATTGGTTCTTCCTCTACCGCAGCCATCGCTTCTGTTGTGTCCGGGGTTGCAGTCAGCGAATCAATCTCCTCAGTAAGCGTCTCGAAGGGGTCCATTTTCTTTTTCCCACCTCCACAGGAGCTTATCAGCATAAGCAGACAAACTCCGATTATAAGTTTTCTCATTTTCTATATTTAGAAAAAATCGATGCAAAAATATCGTTTTTTTTAGTTTTCAGCAAAATATATGGGTTTAATTCGCTAACTTTGCGGTCATTAAAAAATAAAGAAGAAACTATGTTAGCTAAAATAGAACAATTACTTCAGGAAATTGAAGGCTTGCAAGCAGCCAATGCGGAAGAATTGGAAGCCTTGCGCATTAAATATCTTAGCAAAAAAGGAGCGATTAATGAGTTGATGGCAGACTTCCGCAACGTACCTGCCGAGCAGAAAAAAGAGGTGGGTATGAAACTGAACGAGCTGAAGAACAAGGCTCAGGAGCGTATCGCCTCATTGAAAGAAGCTTTCGAAACCCAAGATAACAGCGCAGCCGAAATGGATCTTACCCGTACGGCTTATCCCATCGAACTGGGAACACGTCACCCGCTGAGCATTGTAAAGAATGAAATCATTGATATATTCCATCGGCTGGGCTTCAGTATTGCCGACGGTCCCGAAATAGAAGACGACTTGCACGTATTCACTGCCATGAATTTTGCCGAAGACCATCCTGCACGTGATATGCAAGATACTTTCTTCATCGAAGCCAATCAGGAAGATGTGAAAAAGAACATCGTACTTCGCACTCACACCTCTTCCGTACAGGCAAGAGCTATGGAACATTCGCAACCTCCTATCCGCATCATCTGTCCGGGACGTGTATACCGCAATGAAGCGATCAGTTATCGTGCCCATGCATTCTTCCATCAAGTGGAAGCACTCTACATTGACAAGAATGTATCATTCACTGATTTGAAGCAGGTATTGCTGTTGTTTGCCAAAGAAATGTTCGGCGAAGATACTCAAATCCGTCTGCGTCCGTCCTATTTCCCGTTCACCGAACCAAGTGCCGAAATGGATATCAGTTGTAATATTTGCGGCGGAAAAGGTTGTCCGTTCTGTAAAGGCACAGGCTGGGTGGAAATTCTGGGATGTGGTATGGTGGATCCGAATGTATTGGAAGCCAACGGCATTGACAGCAAAGTTTACTCAGGCTATGCGCTAGGTATGGGTATTGAACGCATTACCAACTTGAAATATCGTGTAAACGACTTACGATTATTCTCTGAAAACGATACCCGCTTCCTGAAAGAATTCGAAGCAGCCAATTAATAATGTGTCAATGTGACCATGTGCTGATATGCCAATTGCCATGCGGAATAGAACGCGGTCAATTGGCATATTAACATATTGCCACATTAACATATTGATACATTGACATATTAGCACATTATTGCTTATGAAGGACAAGCTGATTACCAAAAATTATATAGAAATACTGGCAGCCAATTTTCTATTATTCTTTGGATTCTGGTTACTGATGCCTGTATTGCCTTTCTATCTGGCAGAAGTTTTCGACGCCAACAAAACAACCATAGGGGCCGTACTTTCCTGTTACACCATTGCCGCCCTGTGCATACGCCCCTTTTCCGGCTATCTGTTAGATACATTTGCCCGCAAACCACTTTATCTGTTGGCTTATTTCACTTTTACCGCCATCTTCGGAGGATATCTCATTGCAGGAACACTCACCTTATTTATTTTATTCCGCATTATACACGGAGTATCATTCGGCATGGTGACAGTCAGCGGAAATACCATTGTCATTGATATCATGCCTTCTTCACGCCGTGGGGAAGGATTAGGATATTATGGGCTGGCAAACAATATAGCCATGTCCATCGGACCGATGACCGGACTCTTCCTGCATGATGCAGGAGCAGACTATACGCTTATTTTCTGTTGCTCATTAGGTTCCTGCCTGATAGGATTTCTATGCGCCTCATTGGTAAAGACCACCTACAAACCTCCTGTAAAACGAGAACCGATATCATTGGACCGCTTTATTTTGCTTAAAGGAATACCGGCAGGTTTCAGTTTGTTATTACTATCCATCCCTTATGGCATGACCACCAATTACGTTGCAATGTATGCCAAGCAAATAGGTATCCAGGCATCCACCGGTTTCTTCTTCACCTTCATGGCGTTGGGAATGGCAGTTTCCCGTCTTTTCTCCGGACGCCTGGTAGACCGGGGAATGGTTACTCAAGTTATTGAAGCCGGCCTGTATTTGGTCTGCTTCTGTTTCTTCGGTTTGAGTTCATGCGGATGGCTGACAACATGGAGTCTGCAATGGACCACTTATTTTCTGTTCACCATAGCTCTTTTACTAGGTATTGGGTTTGGAACCATGTTCCCTGCCTATAACACGCTGTTTGTGAACTTGGCCCCCAACAACCAGCGTGGTACGGCAACCAGTACCTACTTGACTTCGTGGGATGTAGGTATAGGCGCCGGCATGTTATTGGGCGGATATATAGCAGAAATAGCCACCTTCAAGATGGCCTATCTATTCGGAGCCGCACTCACTGTTATTTCGTTATTTTATTTTAGAAGCAAAGTGGCTCCCCACTTCCACCGACATAAGTTGCGCTAATCCTTATATGTCAGTACCATGATATGGGAAAGCCGGTCGTTCACAACCGACAATTGGGTTGAAAGAATAAACGAATGGAATAAAGGAGCATTCTCCAACAGAAATGCCGGCAAATAAGGCTCGAAACGTTCCGGGTTGCGGGAAATCTTGTTCATGTCCGCCACAAGCATAAAGGCTGCATCACGTGAAAGATTAGCTACACATTCATTGAACAATGTCCTGCTATTTCTTTCGTAGGCCTCTTCCATATAATTTGCCATGGAATCTTTATCAGCAGAAATAATCAAACTATCTTCCCTTATATCCGGAATATTCTTCAATTTTTCGGCCATCTGGTTCACACAGCCGCATGAATCAGGCATAAAAGTATCTCCGGTGAGGTACACCACATCACTGTTCATGTGAAAGTCAAACTCACTCCAACAGCCACTGTTATCCTGCAAGAAAGGCATAGACGGCGTACGTCCGTATAAAGTCAGGAAGTTATGCGTTTTCTTTTTCTGCATCGCTTTGGCAAACACGGGATCATTACTCAATGCTTTCTCTTCATCCTCACGCGCATCAATCACTTTCTCTATCAAACTCTTCTGATAACTCACCACATAGAATCCCGCCTCGCTATAGACAGCTAGAAAATCATTATTGCCCAATGGATAGACTGCTATAGTTTTTCCTCTGTATTTCTCTTTTTTAGGTGAAAAACTTCCCGGAGTTCTCTCTAACAACATATCTCCCAATGTTTCCTTATCATCAGCCCCCATACGGAAATATACCACCTGGTCACGCGGAGTACCCGGAGAATGGAAACTGACCACTACCCGGCTCATCTTACTGCTCAGACCATGAGCAGTGTTAGTGGTATATTCGTTCAAACCTCCCAACACATAATTAAACAAACCGGGAAACTGGAAATTACCCAGTTCTTCAGAATAGTTCAATTGAGGAAATTCATTCAGAAAATAATTAATATTATCACTCTCCAACACACCGATGCAATCAGCCGGTACAAGTGAGAAGAGATTGATCTCACGACTCTTATCCGTCAGGCTTAACTTAGCAAAGCCGTAAAAGCCCACAGCCGTACAAAACAATACCACTGATAGCACCATACCCAACTTGGCAACTGTCCGCAATCTCATACCCTACCTATATTTATATTTTTTTTGCAAATATAGCAAATTATTTAAGGAAACAAACAAAAATCTTCAAAATTCCACCTTCTTTCTTATTATCCGTAAATGGTTCCGGTAGAAAATTCCAACGCTCCCCATTTAATCATAGCGTTAAATAACCTAACAAAAGAATAAGAGGATAGTTCTTCCGGCCGGATATCTTTTTCTTTTATAATTCCGTTGTCAATCAATGCTGTACGGCAAGTCCCTCTCAACAAAGGTAATTTAGGTGTGAACCAATCCTTACCATCAAACAAGGCAATATTAGCTATGGAAGTATCGGTCAGCAGTCCGCGTCTGACAATTAAAATATCATCCCGTTCTCCACGGCAGGCAAAAAGCCGGTTTAAAGCTTCCCTGTCTGTACTTTTATAAGTATAATCTATATCATCCGAATAAACCAACTGCAAAGAATGTACCGGACGCATCTGATAGGCTTCATAACTAATTTCTTTTATTCCACTTCCATCATAAATCACCCTACATTTCATTCCGTTCATCTCCGGTGTCAATTTCAGGTATTCACCTAATTCTATGCCGACACAGTCCGGCCAGAAATGATGAAGGGTATTGTTCAGTCTTTCATTATGATAAGACAAATTACACGCTTTTCCTTGTTCTATCCGTATAGTTTCAATAAATGGGTACATAAATCTTCTGTATCATTTCATTATATTCACTTTGTAAATCACTCTTTGAAGTAATTCCTCCCCCCGCCTTATAATAAAGATTCTCTCCTTCCTGTTCTAAAAAACGGATCATCACCGCACTGTCTAAAGTCCTGCCGTCACAATAACCCATTATGCCCGTATAAAATCCACGCTCATAATTTTCCGCTTCTTCAATAATATCCATCGTATTGGATTTGGGCGCTCCGGTTATGGAACCGGCTGGTAACAAACGAAATATAATATCTCCTATATGCGACGGGTAATCATCGGGCAAGACACCACATATTTCGGAGCTTGTCTGAAAGATAGGTCCCTTATTGGTTTCAAGCCGGTCACAATAACGATAGCGGACAACCCTGACCTGTTCCGCCACCATACTCAAATCATTACGAATCAGATCTACAATGGTAGCATGTTCGGCAGTTTCCTTAGGATCATCCATCAACAGTTTTTCCGCATTAGGTAAGGTAGCGTCAATCGTTCCTTTCATGGGGAAAGATTTTATCTCGCCATCTTCTATACGAACAAAAATTTCGGGTGAGAAACAGACCAGTTTATCTTTCAACCAAAGTCTATAAAGCGCTTTGGAGTACCGGAACACATCCTCCAAAGTAAGATTAGTACTGACAGGAACCTTGCAAGTCAAATTAGCGAGATAGCTGTTACCTGCCAGAATATTCCGTTTTACGATTTCAAAAGCCTGCCGGTAGTCTGTCAAAGACATTGGAACAAAGTTCCAGTCTATCCGCCCACTGTAACTTTCTGTTACAGTATCCACATTTTTCACTCCATTAAAGTTATAACGGCAACGGGTAGAATCAATCCGACTTATTTCCTCTATCAAGGAACACTGCTGTTTATAATCTATAATAAAAAGGAAAGGCTTCCGGCTACCCGCCAGCTCATTCATACGTTTTATAGCTTCCGGTCTTTTATATTGTTGCATTTTTAGCTGTTAAATTATCTTGTAACAATCATTTTTCAAGGGGAACAAAGTTAAGAATTTAAAGTAAACTGTTATCTTAACATAGAGAAATTCTTTCTTTTACTTGTTTTATTCAATCAACAACGTTTTGGAGAAAGACCTACCTATTTTCCATTTCCATAATACCCCCCCTAAAAAACAAATGATACCTACTCATCGCGAGCAAGTATCATTCAAATTAAAATCTAAATTCTCTACGAGAATAAGGTGACCTCGCCTTAAATCTGAACACAAGCATCCAACGAGACCACCAAAAAGTATTGTACGCTTACAATACCTATGCGTTTTATTTATAATATTTATTATAGATCAATATCTCATCCTCTGATTATATTGCAAAGGTAAACTTTTAACTTATCCGACAGACAATATGTTCTTCAAAAGGAAAACATTAAAGAAATACAGGTCACACATTAGATTTATTTAAAAAATAAATACAATACAGAACATCACTACCTATAATAAAACCATATCATTCCTTCAAAAAACCATATTCCATAAAAGAAAAAACAGTAGACCGGACATTCCCAGCCTACTGCTTTATGAGTTAAAAAACACAATTCTTTATTTTGCTCCGTTTACAAACTTTTCGACGGTATTATAAAGATCATCTCCACGCAACTCCTTCGCTACAATTTTACCTTCCGGATCTACTAAAATTATATGTGGGAAACCGACAATACAGTATGATTCCAACACATCCTTCACGTCATCTTTCTGCAACAGAACCTGATTCCAATAGCTCTTGTCTTCTTCAATAGCCTTTTTCCAATCTTCCTCACGACGGTCTGTAGACACACCATAAATAGTAAATCCTTTATCTTTGAAAGCATTGTACGTCTTCAACAGATAAGGAGTTTCCTTACGACACCAACTACAACCGGCAAACCAGAAATCGACTAGAACATATTTACCCTTGAAATCGTTCAAACTGACAGAATTCCCTTTCAAATCAATTCCTGTTATAGCAGGAGCAACGCTACCGGTAGCACACCTAGCAAATTTATCCAAACCTTCTTGCATTTTTACATATATACCACTTTGCCTGGACGCCTCATCAAAACTGCCTATGAAGTTACGTGCCTCATCAATCTCCTCAACTGTATTAAAAGTATGATTTTGGAAGCGATAAGTATAATAAAGATACAAACCGAAGTATGAGCCTTTATTTTTAGCAATTTCCCCATTTATCAGTTTACGGGTCTGTTCCGAGGCACTCTCATAATAAGGACTGGAAACCTCCCGGATACGCTCCATTTCCTCACGATCCCCTTTTTCACGAGCTTCATAGAACATATGATCCAAAGAATCGAGAACCATACGATTACCTGCTACATATTTCGCTTCTTGCAAGGCTTCGTATTGCTCCTGCAATGCAGACCCTGTAGCATGTAAACTCAGTTGATCATACTTATCCTTACCCAAGGTAAGCTGCATGGATTTGGGTTCCAAAAACAAATTAGCGTATTGCTGTAAATACTCTCCACGCTCCATATTCTGCAAAGAGAAACAATAAAGACCGGCTTGTACAGAATCAGTGGGATAAGCAAACCTACCATCGGTAACAGCAATAGATTTAATCAGTTTCACACTACCATAATGCTCATTGTCTACTTGATATAAATAGATAGAATCAGCCTGGATTCCATCAAGACTACCCTCTAAAGACACAGACTTAGACTCATTGCAAGCATTTAACATGCATAAAGAAACGCCTAATAATAGATATTTTTTATAAATCATAAATTTACTATTTATTAAGAACAGAATCAATCAAAGTACCAATCTCTTCACTTGACGGACGTGGAGCGTATGCATTCACAATATTGAAATCCTTGTCAATCAAAATAAAACGAGGAATATACATGATAGCCCAACTTTCTTTTAAAGCAACATCATTGGAATGATATTGAGTCAATTCTTTCTTATGTCCATCCAAATACCTTAACCAAGGTTTCGTTGTAGTATCTGTAGAAACCGGAAGAAAAACGATATCCTTACCCACATATTTCTTACCTAAAGCCTCAAATGCCGGAGATTCCTGAATGCAAGGCCCACACCAGGTCGCCCATAAATCAATATAAATCACCTTACCCTTAAAATCTGCAAGATGCTTCACATTACCCTCCACATCCAACATCTCAAAATCAATGGCAGGTTGTCCGGGAAGCAACTTGGAAGCTTGAACAATCTTTCCTTCAATTTCTGTTGCAAAATCAGCATTCTTCACTGTTTGCAAAAATGCCTTCGCCTCGTTCACAGTCTGTTCAGAAGCTTCATTTCTCAGATTATCGACTATTTTAGCACAAGCATATAATTCCGTAGTACGCGCAGGAATGGAAATATCCTTAAACCAAAGAGAAGCCAATGTAGAATCTTCCTGATAAGACAAAACATCGCGCACCACAGCTACATTCAGCATATCTTCATTCATAATCTCCTTATATAGCGGAGTTACATCCTGAGTTAATGAAACATTAAATTCATTCCATTTAGCCCGCATCTCTTCTTCCGTCTTCACTCCGGCAAACATCCTTGAATAACTTGCATAACAGATATAACTATTAATAATATCCGCTTTGATCCGTGCTGTTTCCAGCTTTTTAAATGCATCAGACACATTACTTAACGTATCCAATGTATGCATACGTATAGCGGCCAAGCTGTCAACCAACGCTTTAGTGGATACAAAATCTCCACGCAAGTTACCACCGGCTTCCAGATAAGAACCACCTTTCGGAAAAAGACGGAACTTCATGTAATTATTGGCTTCGGCTCCGATTCCCGAGAATTCCGCTTCTGTATTTGTCTGAGTTACTTTGATAGTCATGTCATCTCCTGGAGTAAGATACAATGTGTTGCGGCTGATAGTATAATATGTCGGCTCTTTAAGTACAAAAGTAGTATCAAAATAACCGGCAGCATCCGTTTTCAACAAAATATCCCGGCTGTCACCTAGCATAGATGCTGCTCCGTCAAATCTCATACGCACATTCTGGCTACCCATATCAAGCAACTGGCCTTTCAAATGAACCGTATTCGCCAATTCTTGCTTAGTTCCACTGTTACAGGAACCCAGGCAACAGCATAATGCTGCTGTTGCCATCATAATCGTTAGTTTTTTCATTAAAATATCTTTTATCTTATGTTAGGAATCATATCAGGATTAAAACGAAGTACAGAGGGTGGAATAGGCAAAATATATTTAGGACTATTGGGCTCCAATCTGTACTCTACACCATTCACCTCATGCACAATAGTCTTTGCGAATTCAGGTTCACGATTCAAACGTTTCAAGTCAATCAAGCGGGTACAGCCAAGCATAGGCATTTCCCGTCTTCTTTCCTCCAAGACTTTTACCAATGCATCCTTGTTATCACTTGCAACCAAAGGGACATTATCAATAATACGATTATCACGCAAGGTGTTAATATATTCCATAGCTTTGTCTTTACTACCTATACGAGCTTCACACTCTGCTGCTATCAGATACATTTCCGGGGTAGACATAGCCATGTTGGCATAAATATAAGGCGCCCAAAGAGGATAATCCAAATCTATCCCACCTAAATATTTCGTAAAATACAACAGATAACGCTGATCCTTTTCCTGATCATACAAAGAGGCCAATTCTTCAGAAGCATATGCAGTAGCACTAAATCCAAAAGTCCAGGGGGCCAAACGAATATAAATATTTTCCGGGTTCTCATCTCCATCCGGAACATCAATCCTACCAATATATTTATCACGATCCACTACTTTATACGGGAAAAGACTCATCAAAGTTGAATTATTCTGTAATGAGATCACCGCATTCTCCAAAGCTTTTTTGTAATCTCCCATATAAAGATACATACGTGCCAACATCCCATACCCCACCGGCTTAGATGCACGATAGGCATTCAACACCGGTTTTTCCGGTAAATTAGGAGCAGCCTCATCCAGATCCGCCTTAATTTGATCATATACTTCCTGCACTGTAGCGCGCTGCAAATTTGTTTTATTGATATTTTTATCCAACATCAATGGAACGCCAGGATCTGTAGCAGCAGTCGACGGATCGTAATGGTTAGCATAAGCATTAACCAAAGTCAAATACTCAAAAGCACGCCCAACCAATGCTTCAGCCCTCAATTGCTTTTTATGTTCTTCAGTATCTTGAGTAGCCCCCATTATATCATCAATAACTACGTTATAATAATAAATACGATTATAAGAGTATTCCCAAAGACCGTCACTCTCTCCTTCTCCAAAGATTTCACTATTAAACGCATATAAATGCTGCTTCGGCAACTCCAGAGAAACAAATCCTCCAGTCATATCATCTTCATAAGGCATGAAAACATCATCTGTCATAAAGTTAGGATATGATTCAGAAGCCTTTAGCAATTGAGCATAATTCAATAAACGTTCATAGTCTTCACTCTTTTCCGGAATTACAATCCCTTTAGGTTGTATATCCAAATAATCATCACATGACATTACAGGTAACGCCAAACATGCACAAAGTAAAAATTTATATAATTTCATATTTATCTATTCAATCGTTTAAAAATTAAGAGACAAACCAATTGTATAAGTAGTAGGATTCGGAAGAGTCAATGCTCCCCATCCATATCCCGATGTAGTATACGCTTCCGGATCAATATCTCCGTTAGCAGCCCACCACCACACATTACTAATTTGACAAGTCACAGCAGCCGATTCTATAAAATATTTCCTCAACCAATTCTTTGGCAAATTGTAACTCAGTGAGATATCTCTCAATTTAATATAATCTGCCTTTTTTACATGGATGTCTGCCGAATACCATGCCTGCGCATCTGTATAATAAATATTCCTATTAAAAGACGGAGCTACTCCCGGAATATTTTCATCCCCCGGTTTCCTCCAATGGTTTAAAGCCTTACGAGTAAGATTCGCACTTGGTGCACCACCCATATATCCAGCTACAACATCACGTAACACATGCCCGCCATAATATACAAACATAAATGAAAAATCAAAATCACGATAAGAGAAGAAATTTTTCAATGATGCCGTATACTTTGGAGTACGAGTTCCAGAATATACCATATCATCAATAGAACTTACTTTTGAAACTTTTTCTCCTTCTTTATTATACACCAACACATTCCCATTTGTCGGATCAAGTCCTGCATAACGATAACTAAAGACACTATTAATAGGATAACCAACAGCTGCTACATTATATGCACTATAATAAAAAACCGTTTCTTTTGTACCTTCTAAATTTGTCAATTCATTTTTATTATAACTAAACATTAAATTTGTTCCCCAAGTAAAATTCTTATTTTGAATATTTACACTCTGTAATGACAATTCTACACCTCTATTAAACATCGAGCCATAATTTTGCAATAGACTTGCCCAACCCAACGTCGGATCCGCATTACGATTTCCTAATAAATCCGTAGTTTTCTTATAATAATAATCAATACTACCGCTTAAACGAGAATTGAATGCTGAAAAATCAATCCCGACATTGGTAGAAGCCGTTTTCTCCCAACGAAGTTGAGAGTTGGGTGGATTCTGTATATACGAACCAAAATCTCCAACCCATTCATTATATCCGCTATCAACCACAGTCATATACGGCCCTGCATCCTTAGGAACATTACCACCCACACCATAAGTCATACGCAAATTCAAACGATTCAACCACATACAATCTTCCATAAAAGGCTCATTAGCTATCTGCCAACTACCACCAACGGACCACAACGGACGATACTGATATTTAGGATCAGTACCAAATAAATTAGATTGATCGATACGAATACTTCCAGTTAATGAATAACGTTCGTCAAAGGTATATGAACCATTAGCATAAAAAGAAACATATCGGTCTTCTGTATGAGTCAATGCATTATATTCACCATAGACCCAATTAAACGACCCCAACAAAGCTTCAGTACCATTAATAGGAGACATTGCTAACGGATTTATAGGTTTTACTCCCAAGCTATTATCATCATATCCCATATAATAATTCTGCGCACCAGTACGACGCACCAACCGACGTTCAGCACCGCCCAACGCAGATATAGCATGTTTTCCAAATATACGATTAAAGTTCACTTGAGCACGCATTGTATATGAATAAGATTCATAACGGCTTTCATCCAATTGACCACCTTTAGGAACATTCAGTGTAAGGCTTCCTGTTGCCGCATCATATTGAGCTGCATCATTTATCATATTACGCACTGTATATGACATATTACTATATAAAGTACGATTCTTATCATAAGTACCTTCTGTCTGATATTTTAGATCAATATTAAGGCCTTCCAGAAGTTTAAATTTCAATCCTGCATGCAAACGATAATAATTGGAATTATTATGATAGCTTTCTTCTGCACGATTCTTTATCGGACTATATGTTTCATCCATCAAACCTATACTTTGCAAACGTTGCAATTCATAATCTGATTTAGTACGTTGAAAATTAAGTGGATTACCCTGTAAATCCCTTAACATATAATAACTAGGATAACTACTCATCAAGCTGCTATAACTACCTGCTCCATTATCACCCTTTGAACGATAAAAGCTTCCTGTAACTCCAAAATCAGCCGATAACCAATCAAAAAAATCCACATCATCTTTTAGGCTAAATCCTATACGATCTTTACTTTGATACTTTTGATTACCATAATCACCCATATAATTAACAGTAGCCATGTATCTATTTTTATTAGAACCACCAGAAATAGCTAAATTATGTTGATGAACAATACCTACACGCGCAAATTCATCTTCTATTTGTTTACGATTATCATTTGTACGATAAGGTAACAGAGCATCTGCCAATTGACTATCTGTCAGCTGACCTCGTTCATGCTGATACAATAAGTCAACTACCTGATTTACAGCTTGACGCTTATTCAAATTCTCATAAGCCGTATGATAATAATCAAACCCTTCAATCTGCATATCTACCAGCTCGGAACTACTCATCAAATTCAAATAATCAAAATCCGGTTTTGGAGACAACTTAATACTACCATTATAACTTACTTTAGTTTTACCTTCCTGTCCGCGTTTAGTTGTAATAACAATTACACCATTAGCTGCACGGGCACCATAAATAGAACTTGCAGCAGCATCTTTCAATACCGTTATATTTTGTACATCTGTCGGATTTATTGATGCTAAATCACCTTCATAAGGCATACCATCAACTACATACAATGGCTTTGTATTTCCCATATAAGTAGTAATACCACGAATAACAACATCATTACTGTTACTGGAAGTTTTATTTATACCCGCTACCAGTCCTTCAATACGTGACAACACATCCGTTTCCAGTTTACCCTTCGTGCTTTTCTCTGAAATCACAGAATAAGATCCTGTTGCCCGTTCTTTGGACAAAGTCTGATAGCCAGTTACTACAACATCAGCCAATGCAGTGGCATTAGTTTCCATTTTCACATTCACTACTTTCTTACCAGCTTGTACCTTGACTACTTTATCTGCCATTCCAACAAAAGTAAATGACACTAAATCACCAGGAGTAACCTGCAAACTATACCGACCGTCTATATCGGTTACAGTACCCTGACTTGTACCTCCAATCATAATGGTAGCCCCAATAATACTTTCTCCGGTTTCATCCGTAACTACACCTGTCATATAAAAAGGCTCATGTTTTCCGGTTGTTTTCTCAGCCTTTGAAGGTAAGATAAGAATTAAATTTCTTTTTACTTCATATCGTAACGAAGTTTGTTTACAAAAATCGTCCAAAACTGCATTCAAAGGAGTTTCGGTATAAGATAAACTTACCCGTTTTCCTGAATCAATATTTTCTTCATCGTAAACAAAATGGATCTTTGCTTCCCTTTGCAGTTGATCCAAGGCTGTTCTGATTAAAACATTGTTTACATTGATAGTCACCTTAGTATCCGTTTGGGCAAACGCTTCGCCCACCGAACAACAAAACACTATCAATGCAACAAAGCATTTCACCATGAGGCCTTTGCGACAGATAGTTTCGCTCAAAAGTTTTGTACTCATAATTGTTTGTTGATTTATTATTTAAAAAAGTCAATTCTCTCCTATCATTTTGCTTTCTCATTCATGTTTATCTTCAATGTAAATCGTTTCTCCTTCGCGAGTAAAATGTACATTAGACACTCTCTCAATCACTTCAATAGCAAAATTCAACTCTTCATCCCTGAAAATGATACCTGCAAATCTTTTATCTTTCAAAGATTCATTTTTAAAATAGATATCTACATTATACCACCGTGACAGTTGGGCAACAATTTCAGACAAAGACGTATTACGAAACTCATAATTTCCTTTCGCCCAGGAAGTAAATAGATAAGCAGGCACATCACGTGTCACTATATCATCATTATCTGGTTCAATAACCGCTTGTTGGTCAGGATTTAACACAACCGAAACTTTAGCTGTACTTACTTTGATACGCCCTTCTGCAAGAGTCGTATATACTTTATAATCAGGATAAGCAGATATATTAAAACTTGTACCAAGTACCTCCACCGAATGTCTGTTTGTATGAACTATAAAGGGGTGCTTAGCATCTTTCGCCACTTCAAAAAAAGCTTCCCCTTCTAGAAAAACTTCTCTTTTTTCTCCAATGAAAGAAGTTGGATAACGCAAAAGACTTTCAGCATTCATCCATATCCTTGTTCCATCCGATAAAATCAACTGATATTCCCCTCCTCTTGGAATAGCCAATGTATTAATCTGAGGAGTTGAAGAAACCTCTTCCACTTTTCTATAAGTCAATAATTGATTGGCATTATTATTGATTACAGTAGAATTTGCATTAGAAATCGTACCCTTTTTAACAGACAGATCCACTTTTTCTCCATTCTCTAAAGTAAGGATAGCCTTGCGGCTGCCTGTTTCCGGAAATGAAACCACAGCAGCCACTACGGCCTCCTTGTTTTGTGTGTTATTGTGAAGAGAGAATATGTGACTGACTCCTAAAATAAGAAAAAGAAAAGCTGCCGAAGCTGCTACACAATATAAACTGAGACGGTGATTCTTTCTTTTTTGAAGCTTATATTGCAGGTTTTCCCATGAACGTTCATGATCATATTGACAACGAAATTCTTCTTTTCGCTGCGCTATATAATACTCAAAAGACTTTTTGTTCTTTTTTGGATTCTCTTTGTTCATTGATTACTTTCTTTTAATAAAAGAGAGTCCAAATTAATAAATGGGTGACAGAAAAAGAAGAAAAATTTAATTTTAGTAAAACAGTGAGTGCAGATTGTATTCTTTTCTTAATTGTTTCAATGCTCTTGTCAGATGAGTTTTTAGGGTATTCACAGAAATATGAAGTTCCTCAGCAGCTTCTTTATATTTCTTATTTTCCATAATGACAGCTCTCACCACTTGTAATTCCTGATGAGGTAATTTTTGTAGTTTTTCCAATAATAACTTATTTCGTTCCTCTTGCTCCTCTTCATCTATAGGCTCTTCAGGAATACCCATATCAATGCCTGAGAGTTCTTCCATAGACAACATGTTGTTTTTCTGCAAAGCATTGATGGCCGCATTCCGCACAGACAAATAAAGATAATAACGAAGATTCTGATTTATTTTCAAATAATATTTCTTCTCCCAAAAATAGATAAAGAAATCCTGCACAATATCTTCAGCCATCTCAAAAGAATCGGTCAGCTGCACCGCATATATACATAATTTCATGTGATAAGCATCAAATAATAAACGAAAAGCCTCCTTAGGAGATGTCTGGAACAACTCCAAGATATACTTATCCTTTTCGCTATTATCTTTCAAATTTATCATCATGATAATACACTAATAGACATAAAAACTGAAAAAGGTTCTATAAATCATTAGATTTACAGAACCTTTCATAGGTGAAGGGGTGACTAGTGGGATTCGAACCCACGACATTCAGAACCACAATCTGACGCTCTAACCGACTGAACTATAGTCACCATGTTAGGCTTTCCTTTCGAAAGCGATGCAAAGGTACTGCTTTTTTTTATATCTGCAAACTTTTTGAGGAAAAATTATTCAAAAAAATACTCTTTTATGCCTCCATTCGATTTTCCTAATAAATTTTCAGTTCCTTTCAAGAAACGTTTCATCACATTAAGTTCCTCATTATTAATGGATTTATTAATAAAAGTAACAGGATATAATTCAAAGTTCTTTTTTTTACTTAAAACAGGTCTTGAAGTCCAAACCAATGCATATTCACAATCCGCTAAACGGGTTATTCGAAAAATCCGTTGCAACTTCAATCTTACCATAGCTCCTCCATCCGTTTTTTCTTTCGACATATTTGAGATAAAATTACCTAATGAATAAACAATGACATGCCGGGCAGGAGTCCGGGGGTCTTTTACAATTTCCATAGGCTGGAGTACATGCGGATGCGAACCTATTACATGATCAACTCCTTGTTCAATCAACCAGTTAGCCAATTCACACTCCGATCGTTCAGGGAACGAACAATATTCCACTCCCCAATGCATACAGGCTATAATAACATCAGGAAGTTTTCTGCGTGCATCAAGAATATCTTTTTTTATTTGTTCCCGATTAATATAATTCACCACATTCGGAGCATCAGTCTTCAAGCCATTCGTTCCATAAGTATAGTTCAACAATACAATTCTAAAACCATTTTTCTCAATCAATAACGGGTAATTCTTATGACGTTCTTCCGGGTTCCTATAGGTTCCAGCATGATGTATTTTCAAAGAATCCAGCATCAGAATAGTACGTTCCAACCCCAACTTCCCCTTATCCAGACAATGATTGTTAGCGGTCAGCAATACATCAAATCCGGCTTCCTTTATAGCATAAAGATATTCGTCCGGAGCACTGAACGCCGGATACCCTCTATAAGGCTTTCCTCCCAATGTCACCTCTAAGTTCCCTATGGCCATATCCGCCTCACTTATTTCTTTCTTCACATGACGGAAGCAATCATTATAATTATACCCGTCTCCTTGCCTGGCTGCATCAATTTGAGCCTGATGTTGCATCAAATCACCGACAAACAACAAAGAGATCCGATCTTGCGCCGATAGCGACAAACCAAACCATAGCAAAAAAAGAATGAAGATCTGTTTCATCTATTCTAACATTAGAGGGTACAAGATAGGAAAAAATTCGTAAAGAACAAAGTTCTACACTAATTTACAATTTTCATACGCTTGAATTCCGTAGGAGCAACCCCGAACTGCGCCTGAAAACATTTTGCAAAATAAGATGGAGATGAAAAACCAACCTGAAAACAGGCTTCACTAACCTGCACCCCATCTTGAGAAAGCAGCACTGCTGCTTTCTTCAATCGGATAATACGAATAAAATCGTTCGGGGTCATACCCGACACTGCTTTCAGTTTTGTGAACAATCCTGTACGGGAAATCCCTATTTCTTGCGCCAACACATCAACAGAAAAATCTGAATCTATCATTCTACTTTCGATAATACCAGTCACTTTTTCCAAAAATTCTTTATCAATCCGCGAACTAGCAACAGAAGCGGAAGGAAGCATCGGTTCGGTCTTGAAACTTCCCTTCATTCGCTCTCTATTAGACAGCAGACTATGTATCTGCGCTTTTATAATATCTGAAGAAAATGGTTTTGCTACATAGAGGTCTGCTCCATTCTCCAATCCTTCCACATAATCTCCTGTTTCCACCTTTGCAGTAAGCAAAACAACTGGTAAATGACTTGTTCGGAAATTCTGTTTTATTTTCCGGCAAAGTTCCATACCATCCATTACAGGCATCATTACATCACTGATAACCAAATCCGGCATCAGTTCACTTAATAGATCAAGCGCTTCCTTACCATTCGAAGCACAAGTAATCTGATATCTAGGAGCCAAAAGCATTCGTAAATAATTTAATAAATCCTGATTATCATCTACGACAAGAATGTGATAGGGCTTCTGTTCAGTCACATCAATAGGTGCCTGAGGCAATATAACAGTCTGCCTAGCCTCATCTTGTAAAGTTTCACCTTGTTCACTTCGATCGAACCATATAATGAATGTGGCTCCAAGGCCCAATTCACTTTCCAGTTTTAGTTCACCATGCATCAGACTTACCAGTTTTTTCACCAACAGTAATCCTACACCTGTCCCTATATTATCAGTGGGTCTGTTCTCACGTATCTGATAAAAAGGAGTAAAAATCTTCTCTTGCTCCTCTACGGCTATTCCTTGACCATTATCTTTGATCCTCAATTCCAATTTGTTTTCCTCTGTGGGAATCAAATCAATCCAAATATGGGAAACCGTGAATTTTAATGCATTTGTAAGCAAATTGCTCACTATTTTCGTAAATGCCTCCGGATCTACTTTAGCGTAACAAGCCGCATCCGGCATTGTAAGTACAATTTTGACATTCTTCAGTTCCGCCGAAAGAGAGAAACGTTGACAAACAGCTGCCAGAATCGCTTTTATGTCAACATCCACCAAAGTAACATTCATCCCCCCCGACTCTACTTTACGGAAATCCATAAGCTGATTCACCAAACTAAGCAATCGCTTTCCATTACGCTCAATAACTAAAAGCTGGGGCATAGCCTCTCCGATACTTCCCGTAGATCTCATCACATTTTCAAGAGGAGCCAATATCAAGGTAAGAGGAGTTCTTATCTCATGTATCATATGCGTAAAAAACTCTATTTTACTTTGATAGATTTCCTTGTCTTTCTCTACTGCCATCATCATTAATTTCTCACGTTGCTTTTTATTCATGCGATAATATAAACAAGCCAACATACCTATTCCCATACAAACATACAAAATGATAAAACAGGTAGAAGCCCACCAAGGTGGAAGAACCCTAATAGGAAAAACAATCGCATTTTCGTTCCATACTCCATCACCATTAGAAGCACTGACACGGAATGTATAATTCCCAGAAGGAAGATTAGTATAGGTCACACGAGGAGCTGAATTTGTTTCAGTCCAATCTTTTTCAAATCCTTCCAACTTATATTTATATTGATTTTTAGAAGGATTAGCATAATTAAGCGTAGCGACAGACAAACTGAAAATGGAGTGTTTATGTTCCAGTACCAAATGATCTGCATACGTAATGGAAGTAGATAAAGGAGAATTGTCACTCCCGACTTTTACCGGTTTGTTGAACAGCTGAAAGTCAGCTAGAACCACTGTCGTTTTTTGATTAGGAGAAGCAAGTCTATCCGGATGGAATTCATTAAATCCATTAATACCTCCTACAAAAATAGTACCGTCCGCCAACTGTATTCCCGAATTGGGCAAAAACTGATTTTCCTGTAATCCGTCCAGCTTGTTATATATCTTGATACTCCCATTCTCCGGCTGGTAACAATACATACCATTGCTGGTCGTCAGCCACAGTTCATTATTTGCCGCTATAATCTTGTGTACCACACGTATGTTCTCCGGTAAAACCACTTTCTCAAAAACTTGCTCCTCATAATTATATTTTAAAAGGCCGCATCCATCTGTTCCAAACCATAAATTTTCTTTTTCATCCAAACAAGCAGTAATAATCTTATTGGAAGGAATAACGGACTGATTCTCCTCTTCCCCCGTTCGTAAAGAAAAATGTTCCCATTTTTGTGTTTTCCCATCCAAACGAAAAATACCTTGATTAAGCGAACATACCCATAGATACCCTTTTTTATCTTCCATTATATAAGAAACATCAGCCGGATGTACCTCATAAATCCGTTCAAAATCATCTGTTTCAGGAATATATTTATTCAAGCCATTAGTAGTTCCCACCCACAAGCGCTGGGCGGAATCTTTATAGAGCGCATAAATACCTGATGCATACAAAGATCTGGAAGAACTACCGAACTTATAATTCTTAAACTTTCCAGTTTTTAGATCCATTATATCAAGTCCGCCCATATACATTCCGATATACAATTTATCACCATCCTGTAACAAAGCATGAATATTATGATAAGTCGGACCGGAAACAGAATGTTGAGGTTTATAAGATTTAAATGTATTTTTCTTACGATCCCAATAAAAGAAACCGGCATCATCAGTCCCTAACCAAAGATTATCTTGATCCGCTTGAGCAAAGACGCTGATAATCCGAGCATCCAACTGAGTATTTCCTCTATAATAGTGTATAAAACTATTTCCTGTTGGTGGAATATAATTCACTCCGCCAAAATAAGTGCCTACCCAAAGCGCCTGTTCATGATCCACAAACAAAGTCTGCAGATAATTATCATTCAACCCGTTAGTCTGTCTGTAATCCGAGCGTAATGTTTCACCTTTTCCTGTAACAATATTATAGCTCGTCAATCCTTCATCCGAAGCTATCAAAAGCTCTCCTGGTATCCACTCCACAATACTTCGTACCTGAAGCACCCCTTTAGAATCTGACGGTTTTAATTTTTGTACAAGTTGTTTATCCTTCTTTTCCAGTAAATAAAGTCCGTTTCCACTACTTCCCACCCACAGGTTCCGCCTTGAATCTTCAAATAAAGTGATTGTATTCTTTACCCCATCTGCTGCAACCTGTTGAAAAAGATCCTCCGATGGAACAAATCGGCTTACTCCAGCATTCATTGTAGCTACCCAAATAATACCGGAACTATCTTCTAATATATATGAAATGTAATCGGAATTTATTTTTCCAAGGGCCGTATATTGATACAACTTGTCCGCATGAGAATCATAATGAAAAAGGCCTTGCCCCACTGTACCTATCCACAATGTTTTTTTACTATCCAGCATAATATGGCTGACAGGTGTATTAATCTTTACCCCCGACACTGTCTGTACGTCAAAAGTAGAGAAACTCTCAGTCCGAAGATTAAATAAAGCCAATCCCTGATCACTACCTATCCAAAGCCTTTGCCTGTCATCTTCTCTTATAGTATAAATACTAGAGCCTAATGAAGGAACCCGCTCATCCCGCCATACACGAATTCCGTTACCATCAAAACTATGTACCCCATCAATCGTTCCAAACCACATCCGGCCCTTCATGTCCTGAGATATACTATATACAGCATTGTTTGCCAAACCTTCATTAATAGTATAGTGCCTTACATTTCTAGTCTGGCATCTAACCGCAAGGCATAGTATAAAAAGAAAAGCAAATAGCGAAATCCGTTTATTCATAGTTAGATATTTCTATTGATCATTGTTCTTCTCCATCATTGGAAGTCCAATAAAATGAACCAAGATTTCTTGCAAAAATAATGCTTTCTTATGATTTAGCAGGTATACAAAGAAAGTTATTTAATTTTAGACTTAAAATACAATGAGATGAGGAATGCTACCAGCCCCCACCTCATCACATTATCCACACAATGAAAAACTTTATTGCAATCTGATTGCAAATCCACCTCCCGGAGCCAAATGTATTTTCAACTTATCCCGCTTGTTCAAACGAACGGACTCGCGTTTGAAATCCTTGCCAATACGATGCGCATTCATACCATCTTTAAATAAATCCCCCACATAATCCTTATCTCCAAGGAAAGAACAATCTATCTCAAGATTTCTTGCTACTCCATCCGTAATGCCACCGATATACCAGCTATCTCCTTTCCTACGTGCAGTTACAATGTATTCTCCCAATTTGGCATCCAAAATATGTGTTTCATCCCAAACTGTAGGAATGCCTGTTATAAAATCAGTACATTCAACTTCTCGTTCATAATTGCCCGGTGTGTCACACAGCATATTCAGCGGAGATTCAAATATCACATACAAAGCCAATTGCCGGCAACGGGTACCTTGGCTCATCGGTTCAGAGTTACAAGGGAAATAACTGCCCTTCACAGCATTTCTCATTGCACCTTGTGTATAATCCATCGGTCCTGCCACCTGGCGGATAAAAGGAATCGTCACATCATATTTTACCTGGTCCACACTCTCCGGACTCCATTTCATGTTCTCCAGTCCATGAACTCCCTCAAAATTCAATACATTAGGATAAGTACGATTCAACCCAGACGGCTTATACATGCCATGCAAGTCAAGGAGTAATTTATATTTAGCACAGGTTTCCGCCGCCCGATAATTGAAAGCGACCATTTCCTGATCATCCCGATCCATAAAATCAACTTTGAAACCCTTCACTCCCAGTTCGGCATAATAACGACACAGATTTTCCATATCTCTGTCGAATGCATAATAACCGGCCCATAAAATAATACCTACATTCCTGGCAGCCGCATAATCCACCAGTTCTTTCAAATTGATATCTTTTACCACCTGCATCAAATCAGCCTGCAGATTAACCGCCCATCCTTCATCCAATATCACATACTCCAACTGATGGGCAGCTGCGAAATCAATATACGCTTTATAAGTATCATTGTTCACTCCCGTTACAAAATCCACTCCATCCAGATTCCAGTCGCTCCACCATTCCCAAGCCACTTTACCCGGCTTTATCCATGAAAGATCACCAATCCGTGAAGGTGAACTAAGCAAATAAGTCATACTACTTGCAGCCAAATCCTTATCATCAGTCGTAACAATCGCCATGCGCCAGGGAAAAGTACGTGGTCCATCAACCTTCGCTATAAAATTCTCACGTTTTTCCACAATCATCTGCAAGTTATTATGTCCTCCCTGACGCTTACTTGCAGGATAAGGAGCATGTACACCTGTCAAACTGTTACCACCTGTCGCCCCCGACAAATAAAGCCCCGGATAATTCTCCAGATCCGATTCGGTAATACACACTTTAACTCCGTCACCGACTTCAACGACTAATGGAAGAAACATCAGCTTCTGCTTATCCAATTCCGAAATTTTACTAATAGTATATGTATTCTCAAACGCACTATAAAATTGATCCTCACTACGCGGTACCACATAAGGCACAATAGCCGTTTTATCAGTGGTAAATTGATAGTTCACTTCTTCTTGAAGAATCTTGAACGGCTTTTTCATTTGATTCACGAAACGATAGGCTATTCCATCATTATATGCCCGGAATTCCACACTCCATCCTTTCCTAAAACAAAGTACTAGTTTCTTATAATGATCCCGTAGCCGGCTGCTGCGATAAAAAGGCGAATCAATCAGCTGGTCCACCTCTTTCCGAGAACTGCCTGCCAGTTGCGGATGATCCCCCCACACGGTTCCGTCTTCCAAAGTCATTGACAATGGAGAAGCGGCAAGCACCTGCTGCCCGTTACATGTTATGTCATAAGTCAACTGATCCCCTAGGGTTATAGTTGTACTCAAATGTCCGTCAGGCGAGTCCAGTTGGAACACTTTCCGTGCCTGTGCAGTCAATACTATCCAACTGCATAAAAATAAAATTGTCAGCTTTTTCATGATCTGTTAGTTTGAATTAGTTAGAACTTCCGCACTTAACTCAGAGTGGGCAGGCAAGGGTACGCAAACTTCAGAAATCACATTTCCACGAATATCTTTCAACAAGGCCGGGGCATACACCTTCCCGTTCACTTTTATCTGAGAATAATCCCCCATAAAAGCAACCTTCCATGTCAATTCCTTAGAAGTGTTATTCTCTATATCAGTCTTCGTCCTGCCTCCATGCTTCACGGTGATATATCCATCAAAAACAGGAAGATTTTTAATTTCCGCCTTTTGGGAATCGCCCGTCAGACGCGAACAAGTCGCAATGCTGCTTTCACTAGCCAAAGGCTTGACTCCCATAGCTCCACACACCGTACCTTCAATGATACCATAAGATACTTCAGGATACTCAGACCTGTTCATGTGAGGCAGATTTACCAAAAAATAATAAGCCTCGTCATCATACCCCAAACGATAAAAAAGGGTGGGAAACGCTGACATATTCTCCACATTCCATTCTCGGCTCAAAATGTCCTTCACGCTGGCACGAATGCGGTCCGGATTTTCAGACGCGTCAAACCAAAGAATAAAAGGAACTCCTTCCCCCCGATAAAACTTCTGATCCTCCGTCCAAAAAGTCTGATAAAAAGAACTGTCAGGGTTCCACCACCTGTTCTCCAAGATTTCCCGGTATGCTTCCGCCTGGGTTCTTCCTTTTGTCATCTTCACATCATCCCCCGTCAATCCGGCCATTTCGGCGTATGCATTAAAACCTGCATACATCGTAGCCAATAAATCCACCCCAACCGTCAGTCCACGGAAATTCTCCACATACGAAGGCAGTCCCCTGCAAGTATGAAAATTATTATTCGGATTAAAATCCTCAGGCTGATTCATATAAGGAGAGCGATCCATTATCTTTTCCGGTTCCAAAGCCCAGCGATGCACATATTCGTTCACAGACTTTTCATAAAAATTTGTAAAAAGAGGGTCTGTCAGATAACCAGCATCTCCCGTCCATTGATACATTTTCAAACAAGCCTGCATCACATCAAAATTAGCATTCAGATTATACCAGAATTCCTTGTCATTGGTATAGTCAGCCGGCGCAGGTTTATTATAACGGTTTATCTCCCAATAGGTACACCAGTCTTTTTCTTCACTGATATTTTCCACAAAACGCGTGAACATATTCTTATTATGTCTGGCAAGACCCAAAATCTGAGCGCCCACCGACTGATGAGACACATCGCGCATACAGAAAGCCTCGCGCTGCGGTAATGCGGCTTCATACCAATATCCTACCGGATCACTATTATCATGTGCGTATGACAATGCCATCTTTTTCGCCCAATTGTACGCATTTTCCAACTGCTTATCCGAAGAGGTAAATACCGATATCTGGTCTGACGGCAATCTCTGAATAGCATCTTCTTTTGAAGATGAGCCACAACTTGCCATACACAAAGCCGCAACTCCCAATAATATTGCTTTTTTCATACCATATTCACTTTAATTTAATAGTAAGTTTATTCCCTACTTTAATAAAATGTTGTTGTATCTTATTTCCATTTATAATTTTCACCTGAAGTCTATTATTAGGCAAACGATCGATCTCAATGTCAAATTTAGAACCAAATGCCCCTATTTTTCTCAAAGCCATGTGACTCCATACCTCCGGTAGACGAGGTGTAAGGATAAAACTGTTAAAACCGGTAGGACGAATACCAAATAAGCCTTCTGTGATTATACGTCCATATAAGCCACTTTCCGCAGAAAGATGACGCTGACCACCTTCAGGCCATGCTTCAATGGCATAAGGCACATGCTCTCCCAACAACCGGGTAGTGGAATAACGATGTAAATACTCTGTCGCTTTTTCCGTTTCTCCCACCGCATATACCCCTCTCAAGGCATATAGTGTGGAACGATCCCAAAAAGTATCACTTCCTGCCTGTGTCAATAATCCATTTTCCGTCCATAAACGTGGTGAGAACAGCGCATTTATAGTAGCCTCGGCACGTTCATCTATACCAACCGTCAATGGAATACAAATCCACGAACGCAAAATGTCATTCCCTTTATAATAAGCATATGTATCAAAACCTTCCACAGAAGCACCGAAATATTTTTCAATATTCTTACGCAATATGGCAGCCTGCTTACGATAAACGCCCGCATTTCCTTTACCCAGTTCCCGTGCCAGACAGGAAGCAGAAATCAAAGCGTCATAATAAAGAGAAGAAGTGCACAAATTAGCATCTCCCGAAGGAAAACGATTTTCCAATTCGTCTGTATCCGAAGCCACCACTCCCTCTTTGTTCAGTTTATGATTACAATATTCCAGACACCAAGTGACAAGCGGCCACAATTGTTCTGCTTCCTCACGGCTTGCACGGGCCAGCAGATAACGGGACGCTCCATAAGCGATCATAGCCGCATCCCCTCTGTCACCTACTCCATTCCAGATATCCAGCCCTTCAGCCACAATAGAACTGGGAATAGGTTTCCATTCATTATTCATAAAACGGGCAAAATGCTTGAATGAGTTCAATGCCGATGCATTTCCATAATCATAGCCAGTAAATGGAAAATAAGGATTAATATATTCAGCCTGGTCATTAGCCCAAATAGCTGCATAGTACGATTCTCCGCCAGGTCCGTGCATAGGTCCTCCCTGAGTTTCATAGATACTTTCACAAGCCCGGATTTTAGAAAAAGCGAACATACGGTCAATAATCGGATCAGGGGTTTCAAGTACCAGATTATCCATCCATGAAGTCACCGCCTCTATTCGTTTCAGTTTCTCCTGCTGTCCGTTAATGACCAATGCGGGTTGTCCTTTTTTATATCCGGTAATATAAGCACTAAAAGAGAGCGTATCCCCCGGTTGTATAGAAAAATACCCATTTCTATCTATTTTCATTTCAATAAGATAAGAACCATCCACTCCTTTCCGCGGATCGGTGTACAATCTATTGTTTATTACCGGAATTTCTACAAACATGGGATTCTTGTCTGTATTAATCAAAAGATAATTTTCAATTAATGCAGGCAAGTCCGTTGAAGGCAAATATTCCCGTATCACTTTACACTGCCCATACCATCCGCCGTTATAAGAACTTTCAACAGTCAACATACCCTTCAAGCGGATATTGTCCACTTTTTCATCGGTAATAGTTCTACCATTGACCGTAACCATATCCAATGGATTCCAATCGAATCTCCTCATCAAACTGGCATGAGTATTATTCGGAATGGTACGCAACAAAGGCCATACCATACTTTTATTCACAACAAACGCTCCATCCGCATTCACCCCATAGCGCAGCACAACAGATACTTGTTTTCCACTCATTTCAATATGGTCACTGTGTGGGATTTGTTTGGCGGGCACCCATTCAATGCTTCCATCCGCCAACATTCGCCAACGAGATGATCCAGTGGCCAAAGCGAAAGAAGAAAATACAGTCAGCAGCATATAGCCCACTAAAAAGATCACTTTCATTTTATGCATAATTCATATTATTTCTGAGACTCACAAAATAAGGTAAAATTCCGGGAACATCACCATACGTCCCCGGAATTCATCATATAATCATACTTCTACCTATTTATCATAACCCGGATTTTGTTCCAATAAATCATTTTTTTGAATTTCATAACGTGGAATAGGAAGCAGATAGTTGGCAGGCGCCACAAAATCGCGGTCTTGAATTTTAAATAATTCATATTTCTTTGTACCATCTGTCTGCTTAGTTATATTTATACCATGAAAAGCACCCTTATCCACCTTTTCCGCAATTTTCCAACGGCGTACATCATAAAAACGATGTTCCTCGAAAGCCAGTTCTACCTTACGTTCGTGTTGGATTTTAGCTAAAAGAGCTTCTCCGCTTTCAGTAACATCAGGCAAAATATCCTCTCTGCCTCCACGTGCTCTTTTACGGATATAATTTACATATTCACGTGCTACATCTTCCTTGCCACAATGATACATGGCTTCTGCATAATTCAGATAGATTTCTGCCAAACGGCAATAAACCCACGGTTGCTTTCCTTTGTCCGACCAGCTTTTTGTCAGATTTTCATCCATAAATTTCCGGATAATATAATGTGTTTTAGAATAGTTCCATGCATCCTTACCAAACTCACTATCTATTCCACCTGTTTTTCCATCATTATTTACCCAAAATTCCACTTCTGTTCCTCTAAACAACTGTCCGTCACATACTACAGAAGCATATAAACGAGGATCACGCCCTGCCCAAGGATCTGTTGTAGCAGAAGTATATAAAGCCGGATCAGGCATAGTACCGTCTTCCATCTCATAACTATCTACCATTTCCTGCAACACAGCAGTACAAGAGTATCCACCCCAACCGTTCGTACTGTTATACCAATCATACCAATGGCCGAATTCCGTATTATACAAACGTTGGAATATAATCTCAGAACTCATCGGATTTAGGAAAAGTCCTTTATAATCAGTATCCAAAGAGTATCCTAATTTCATCACTTCTTCTGCTGCTTTAGCAGCAGCTTCCCATTTGCTTTTATCATTAGCCGGATTCCATAATGGACTGGCAGCATAAAGCAACATACGTGATTTCATAGCCAAAGCTGCTCCTTTCGTTACCCGTCCAAAATTTTCACCTGCAAATTTTTCCGGCAAAAGCTCGGATGCTTTCTGAAATTCGGAAACAATAAAGTCCACACAATCCTCATAAGTGTTACGCTTAATCATCATTTCGGGATCATCCAACTCAAACAAGCGAGTAATCAAGGGTACTCCTCCATAATTGTTCACCAATTCCATATAATAATAAGCTCTGAAAAAAGTAGCCTCACCTATCAACCAACTTCTTCTCGGTTCATCTATCGTTTCCACCTTATCCATATTACTAAAGAATATGTTGCAATTCTTTATGTTGGCATAATAATCCGACCAAATATCCAGACCTCCCAATTGATCGGGAGCCAGACCTCCTGTATTAATACTCCACGCACTGGCCCAATTAAAGTTCTCCATGGATTCATCACATACAAATCTCAATGAACTACGACTCCATCCGTTACGTGGTTTTGTATAATTCATGGTCACATAAGATTCAGTAAGATTAGCATCTGTAAAGATACCGTCTTCCGTATATGAATCCAATGGTTCTACGTCCAGTACATCACAAGAAAACATATTTCCCATCAACAGGGCGATGCATGTACTTTTCAATATGGCTGTTTTCATATTTATTCTTAAACTTAAAGGTTACTAATTTAGAAACTAACATTAACTCCAAATGTATAAGTACGAGCTTGAGGATATTTCTGTCCTGTAGAAGTCGCATCTGATTCCGGATCTTGCACTTTCACTTTATCAAAAGTCAACAGGTTCGTTCCAGTCAATACCAGACGCAAGTTCTGAATTTTCAATTTCTCTACAAAAGATTTAGGAAATGTATAAGCCAGTTCCACATTTTTCAAACGGATAAATGAAGCATCATACAACCAGAAATCACTCCATCTGGTATTTTCATAATCATCCTTATCAAACGCTCTCGGATATTTTGAGTTAGGAGTTTCCTCGGCTGAAATCCAACGATTATTATAGAATTCTTTGTCCAAATTATAAGAATAAGGAACAATCATCTGTTCAGCCCTAGCTTGACCTGTCCATAGCATACTGAATTCCAGTCCTTTCCATTCAATTCCCATATTCAAACCGTATACAATCTGTGGGACATTGCCATATTTACTACGAATACGGTCATTGTCATTAATCACCCCGTTATCATCAATATCCAGGTACTTGATATCACCTGGTTGAGCATTAGCCATGTGCGGAGTGCTATTGATCTCATCCCATGACTGATAGATACCGTCTGTTTTGTACATCAACCATGAATCGATAGAATGTCCGGTTCTTCTCTGCCATTCGGGAGTATTAGCTGCTTCGTCAAAGAATTTAATTTTGTTCTTAGTAAACGTAAAGTTACCAGAAACAAAGTAATTGATATCATTAATACGATTTTTGTGGCTCAACATCAATTCGACACCCTGATTGCTTACTTCACCAATATTCTGGTCAGGCAATGTCAAACCGGTATAGTAAGGAATGGAAGCTTGCTTCGGAGTCAAGATGTCTGTACGGTTCTGATAGAAATACTCTACTGTGAAGCCCAACAGAGCATTCCAGAAATTACCGTCCACTGCAATATTCTTAGAATCCACCTTTTCCCAAGTAATATCGGGGTTGCCAACACGTCCTGGTACAAACCCTTTATTTATATTGGGAATTTCACCCAAGATAGCACCGTTCTGCATATTATATGTACTGATATACTGAAAAGCATCCACACGGTCATTTCCCAACTTACCCCAAGAAGCACGCAATTTCAGGTCATTGATAAATGAGAAATTATTCTTGATGAAATCTTCCTCACTCATACGCCAACCTACAGACAATCCCGGGAAAGTACCCCAACGCTTATTAGAAGCAAAATTCATAGAACCATCATGACGCAAGGTAAATTCGAACATATAGCGGTCCTTGTAAGCATAATTCAAACGTCCGAAATAATTCTGGCGAGCAGTCACATAACCCCTGCCACCGTTTGTCTTTTCCTTATCAGCACCAAAGTCCAAATAATCAGGACGATTACTCAAATAGTATCCACGCCAGCCGTAGAAGTTCTCGCCTTCGTACTTACTCTGTTCATAGGCCACGAAAGCACCTACACGGTGGTCACCAAAGGTACGTTGGTAATCCAATTTCAAGTGGAAAGTCTTGGTCACATTGTCATCATGATCCTGACGTAAACTGATGTTGTTACCGTTCATATTGGTGGTCTTCTTTATGTACTCACCAGTAGCAGCGTTATAATCGTAAGTGTCCCATACATCCCACAACTGCTTTTGTTCACGTGCGTGATAGTCGAATGCAGCATAACCTGACAAAGAAAGCCCTTCGGTTATCCAAGGCAATTTCAAGTCAAAAGAGAACTTGGAATCCACAAACGTATCGTTGACCCGGTTGTAACCGGTTTCTTTACCTGCCACCAAAATAGCTAAGTTGTTTCCATTTGCCAAACCCGGGCCCGGCAGTCCATTGGGATAGTAGTCATACAACCAAGGATAAGCCATAAACGCTTCCCAAAAAATGTCATCAGTGGAAATAACCGAATTATTGCGTTTTTCCCGACGGGCAGCCAAATCCACACCAATTTTCAAGTTATCGCTAATTTGCGCATCGATGTTAGAACGTACCTGTCCGGTTTGAAAATCCAAACTTGTGTTTCTATAGTTAGGTTCTTGATAAGAATAGTCACCTGAAACGTAGAATTTCACTTTTTCCGAACCTCCGCTGACACTTAGTGAATGACGGGTCTGAGGAGCCACGCTACGGAACACCACGTCCATCCAGTCGGTATCGCCATACTGATTACGGTTGATAGTACCATCCAAATATCCTCCTTTTATATTTTCATACAGCGGAGACTGACCGTTTCCTTTACGAATTTCGTCTGTCCATGTCATACACTGATATGCATTCATCAGATCAGGTGTACGTGTGTTACCCGACAAGGTGAATGAACCGTTGTAAGTAATAGTCGGTTTGTCTGATGTACCCCGTTTAGTAGTCACCAAGATTACACCGTTTGCAGCCTGCGCACCATAGATAGCGGCAGAAGCGTCTTTCAAAACATTAACAGATTCTATATCACTCGGGTTGAGTCGTTCCAAACCACCGCGGTTAGCCACTCCATCAATAACAATCAAAGGAGAGTTGTCATTCAAAGAGCCCTTACCACGAATCAGAATATCAGAGTAGTCATTACCCGGCTCACCCGAACGGTTGGTAGCAACCACACCCGGCAGCTTACCAGCAAAGGTATTGGTGATGTTGGCAGTACCGGTAGTCTTCAAATCGCTACCTTTTACAGTAGATACAGATCCGGTAACAGTTGCTTTCTTCTGTACACCGTATCCCACTACGACTACTTCTTCCAATGCTTGTGTATCTTCACCCAATCGGATTTGCTGAACACCGGCAACCGCTTTCACTTCAATGGACTGATAACCGATGTAAGAAATAACCAAGATAGAACCAACAGGAGCATCTAGTGTATAGTTACCGTCAAAATCTGTAATTACTCCATTTGTAGTTCCTTTGACAACAACATTGGCTCCAATAATCGGTTCTCCGGTACTTTTGTCAACTACCACTCCTTTCACTGTCTGACTCTGCTGAGAAACAGAATACGAAGCCGTCATCTCACCACTCAAGGATGGAACAGCAAAAACTGTCATAGCCCCCAAGCTAAGCATTCCCGCCAATAGGATATGCTTACTTTTTAAATTAGAATTTAAAGTGTTCATTTTAGATTAGAAACATTAAGTTTAACAAAACTATTATTTAATGATTGCAGCATAACCACCGCCATCATACATTGTTATCGTAATTTTATCCCCTTGTTTTACCTTTTGTACACGACGGGCAAAGTCATTGGCATTCATATCCACATTGACACCATCTTCCCAGTAAGTCAGTGTTTTATTTCCTTTTATAAAATCAAGGTCTATTTCGAACTTCTGTCCTTTTTCACCGACCATACCACCAATATACCAAGTATCTCCGTGACGACGAGCCACTACTACATACTCACCTACAGAGGCTTTCAGCACGCGTGTTTCATCCCATACCACCGGCACTTGAGACAAGAATTCCATACAAACCGGTTCGCGGTAATAGTTGGAAGGAGAGTCGGCAAGCATCTGCAACGGACTTTCATACACCACGTACATACCCAACTGGTGACAACGAGTACCTACAGAAGCAGGCAGGTTGAACCAAATCTTATGGTCTTTTTCATGGAAATTAATCATAGCCCCCGGAGTGTAATCCATAGGACCTGCCACCATACGGGTAAACGGCAAAGTAACATTATGCTTCGGTGTCACGAAGCTCCCCCATTTATGGTTTTCCAATCCGGCTACACCTTCCGAAGTCAGTACGTTGGGAAACGTACGCAACCATCCTGTCGGTTTGTAAGCCCCATGAAAGTCCACCAGCATCTTGCGTGCGGCAGCTTTCCTAGCCACTTCATAATAAAAGTCCACCATTTCCTGATCGTCACGGTTCATAAAGTCCATCTTGATACCTTTAATTCCCCATTGACTGAACTTATCAAAAGCCTCGTCTATCTTTTCGCGAAACGGTGCCCAAGATACCCATAAAATCAAATCCACATTCTTCTTCTTGCCGTATGCCACCAACTCTTCCATATTGATTTCAGGAATTGTTTTAGTCACATCCCATGCTTCCGACCATCCGTCGTCAATCACCACATATTCTATTCCATATTTAGAGGCAAAATCAATGTAATATTTATAAGTATCGTTATTGATACCGCATTTAAAGTCAACGCCCGTCAGAATCAATGCGTTGTACCAGTCCCATGCAATCTTTCCGGGACGTACCCATGAATAATCTCCTTCTGCTTCCGGAGCTAATTTATAGATCAATTGGTTTGTTATCAGATTGGCATCATTCTCGGCAACAATCATTGCACGCCAAGGATAATTGCGTGTGCCATTTACACGAGCAATGTAATCAGCACGCTTGGTTGGAAATATCTGACGGTCGTCTGTCTTATAATCTTCCAGTGAAACAGCGGCAAACTTGCCTGCCAGCTCGTTTTTACCTTGCTTGCGCAGAAACATACCCGGATAGCTTTCCAAATCAGATTCGCTGATAAAAATACGGGCATTCTCATCTACCTTTATTAATATAGGAGTACTGCAAAAACGATCTGTACCTATTTCCGAGAGTTTCATCGGTTTGAATAACGGCTGCTGTGCAGAAAGCATACTGCGCTCTTCGGGAAACAACGTATTATAATCTTCCGGAAAACAATAAATCACTTCTTCATTCAGTACTTTCAATGAGTCGGGAAAATCTGTATGAAAACGATAGGCCAATCCATCATTATATACCCGAAAATACAGTTTGTAATTCTCTGCATCCAGTACCATTTCATTATAATGATCAATGATTTGCTTGCTTTTCTGGCGCACTACCGGTTTCAATACTTGATTTTGTGTGGAACGTTCCACATTCTTCACTTCCATATTTCTTCCGATAACGGTTCCATTGTCGAATGTCATGGAAATGGGAGAAGGATTCAGAATCATTTTACCATTAAAAGTTACGGAATAAGTGGTATTCGTTCCTGTTTCCACATTCACTGTAATACGAGAATCCGGAGAATCAACTGTGTAGTTTTCGGCGAAAGCCAAGCTTCCCCATGCCATCATCAGGCATAATAAAGTCTTTTTCATATTCTTAATTTTATAGGTTATACTTGATACCGACAAAAGTACCCTATCCATTAAAAAGGCATGGAATGTATTATCCAAAGTATTAGAAATACCATACAAGATACTGACACTATTGTACAAAACATTAGCTCTATCGTACAAACAAAACAGTTAAACAGCTAATAATAAATAACTTATATATAATCTATAAAAAAATCAAGAGTATAGTACACTCAACGTTTCGTCCTGTCAATCCGTACCAGAGAGCACACTTTTTCACATACGTAGCAGGAGCTATACATAGCCCTATGCATTTGTACGTACAGGCTTATGCATACGTATGTGGAAATCACGTCCAAAAGACAAGGACATTTAAAAAAAAGACCAAGACGTTTTTAAAAAAGACGGCGGCCTTTTAAAAAAAGCTCGTCATCTTTTTTAAAAATAACCTGATCTTTTTTACCACAGCCGGAATCCGCCATATTCCATAAAGGTACAAATCCTCTATGCGCACTTCTTACAAGAAAGAAAACCTAAAAATAGCCTACTTTACATCAAAACGGAATATCCTATAAAAAGTATATATATAACTGTATTCAAGCATTTTATGCAAAATTCAGCTTCACAATACAGTGAGGGCATAAGAGCATAAGTGAGAGCAATATTTTTTACCCTCACCATCTAAATCTTTTATAATAAACCTATTATACATACAGTGAGGGCATGAGGGCATAAATGTCCCGAACTTCCCAGCGAGAAAGACCGATACATTAAGGACACTCCCGAAAGTATGATTACTCCGAAGAACAAAATAATCTTTTAAGAGCGAAAATCCTTCTTTATGATTTTACAGGTAAGTCCGAAAAACAGGCATAACTTTTGTTCATGAAAACAAGTGTGTCAAAAGCAGGTCAGCTTATCCTGTAAGCATTACCAAACTTTTGACACATTCTTTTTTATCCAGCAAGCTTCGCAAAGCATGTGGCACTTATTTGTAAATGGCCTTTTTTCCAGCCAGCAACGTATTCTTCATTAAAGATACAATAGTCATAGGTCCCACACCACCCGGAACGGGAGTGATATAAGAACATTTGGGAGCCACTTCATCAAATTTCACATCTCCGGTCAGTTTGAATCCGGATTTCTTTGTGGCATCCGGCACACGGGTAGTACCCACGTCAATAACCACCGCACCTTCTTTCACCATCTCAGCCTTCACAAAATTCGGCTGACCCAGTGCAGCAATGATAATGTCAGCTTCCTGACATTCTTTTACCAAATCCTTGCTGCGGCTGTGACAAACAGTTACAGTGGCATCACCCGGATAAGCTTTCTGCATCATCAGGCTCGCCATAGGCTTACCCACAATATTGCTACGGCCCAATACTACACACTTCTTTCCCTGTGTTTCAATATGGTAACGTTTCAGCAATTCCAGAATACCATTAGGCGTAGCGGATACATAGCAAGGAAGGCCAATGGACATACGTCCTACATTGATAGGATGGAAACCATCCACATCTTTACGATAGTCAATGGTTTCAATCACTTTCTGCTCGGAAATATGCTTCGGTAAGGGAAGTTGTACGATAAAACCATCCACGTCAGCATCCTCATTCAGTTCTCTGACCTTTGCCAGTAATTCTTCTTCCGTCACATCTGCTTCATAACGGATCAGACTGGATTTGAAACCACATACTTCACAGGCCTTTACTTTAGCCGCCACGTATGTCTCACTTCCCCCGTCGTGTCCAACGAGGATTGCAGCTAAATGGGGACGCTTGCCACCTTTAGCCACGATTCCGGCAACTTCCGCAGCAATCTCCTGCTTCACCAGTTCCGAAATAGCTTTTCCATCAATTAGTTGCATACTATTTATTTATAAATAATCCATTGAGCAACAAATGTAGCATAAATCAGCCACGTTGCATAATAAAAAAAGGAGAAAGTTCCGCACTTTCTCCCTACCTGTTTATTTAAACCTTACTTTTTAAGTTTCGGCATCATCTTACCCATCTTGCTACCGGTCACCATCTTCATCATCTTGCGGGTCTGGTCAAACTGCTTCAGCAGGCGGTTTACCTCCTGAATGCTGGTTCCACTGCCTTTGGCTATACGCGTACGACGTGTTCCGTTCAGGATTTCGGGATTTGTACGTTCCTGCGGAGTCATGGAATAAATAATCGCCTCAATGCTCTTGAATGCATTATCATCGATATCAATGTCTTTAATCGCTTTACCCACACCCGGAATCATGGAAGCCAACTCTTTCAGGTTACCCATCTTCTTTATCTGATGAATCTGGCTCAAAAAGTCATTGAAGTCGAACTGGTTTTTGGCAATCTTTTTCTGAAGGCGCTTTGCCTCTTCCTCGTCATATTGCTCCTGCGCACGTTCTACCAAAGACACGATATCACCCATACCGAGAATACGGTCTGCCATACGTGCAGGATGGAACTGGTCGATAGCATCCAACTTTTCGCCGGTACCCACAAACTTGATAGGCTTATTCACAACGGTACGAATAGAAAGAGCGGCACCGCCACGGGTATCACCATCCAACTTGGTCAGCACAACACCGTTAAAGTCCAGACGTTCATTAAATTCACGGGCTGTGTTCACCGCATCCTGACCGGTCATTGAATCGACAACGAACAATGTTTCATCCGGATTGACCGCTTTCTTAATCGCCTCAATCTCATTCATCATCTGTTCGTCGATAGCCAGACGACCGGCTGTATCGACAATAACCAAATCATAACCTTTCGCTTTTGCTTCATGAATAGCGTTCAATGCAATCTGCACCGGATTCTTGCTGTCCAATTCACTATATACAGGAACCTCGATTTGTTCTCCCAATACTCTTAACTGTTCGATAGCAGCGGGACGATAAACGTCACAAGCCACCAACAGCGGCTTACGGTTCTTCTTGGTTTTCAGCATACGGGCCAGTTTACCGGAGAAAGTAGTCTTACCGGAACCTTGCAGACCTGACATCAGGATAACCGCCGGACGACCTTCCAACACCAATTCGGCAGTCTCACCGCCCATCAATGCAGTCAGTTCATCATGTACAATCTTTACCATCAACTGGCTGGGCTTCACAGCCGTAAGCACATTCTGCCCCAAAGCTTTTTCTTTCACAGTATCAGTAAAGCCTTTGGCGACCTTATAGTTCACGTCAGCATCCAACAAAGCTTTACGCACATCCTTCAATGTTTCCGCTACATTAATCTCGGTGATTTTTCCCTCACCTTTCAGAATCTTAAAAGACCGTTCCAGTCTCTCACTTAAATTATCGAACATATATCTTTAATTATAAATTACGAATTATGATTGCCTGTCCTTCTTTACTAACCTTCAGAATAACAACAAGGTGCAAAAATACAAAAAACTTATGAACCTTATATCTTTTTATTCTGCCATTTTGCTTTTTTCAAATAAATAATGCTGCTAAGCAGTAACAAACTATAGTACACCACCTCTATAGAAAAACAAACAGAAACCGGTGCTTTCACCACCATGCCTATCCATAGAATGTAAAGGGCGTAGAATACCAAAGTCCCCATTTCAAGTATCAGAGCAGCCTGCGTATTTCCAGTTCCCGAAATGGCATTGAAATAGATATTCGCCACTGATGCGATAATCATCGCTCCGGCAATGACATACAACGAAGGCACAGACTCTACCAGCAACGCCGGTTCGTTGGTGTAAACCGAAAGCATGGCATGAGGAAAAAGCACCACCACCGCCACACAGACCACCATAATGAGAAACGACATCCGGGCTATACGCCAAATCAAACGCATGACATGGGTTATCCCCCCCGCACCAATCAGATTGCTGACCAATGAATTGGTAGTAGTAGACAATGCCTGAACCGGAATGAGCATCACAATATAGATACTACGCACGATATTGGCAATCGCCAGCTCGCGTTGACCCAACCGTTCTATCGCGATGAAAAAGACAAACCAAGTAGCCATGGCCAAAAAATATTGTATCATGGTAAAACACGAAATACTCAGAATTTTTCCCAATAAAGAAAAGTCAATCTTCTGCCAGTGATTCAAGCCGAATTTCTTAAAATCCACCTTTGCGTAGGTATAAATCAAGAAAAAAGCCAATGAAGCGGCTTCAGCCATCACCGAAGCGACAGCTGCTCCTTTAATCCCCATCTCCGGCATTCCAAACTTACCGAAAATCAAAATATAGTCCAACAGCACATTCACCAATGCCATGACCACTGCATTCATTGTCAGCACCTTAGTACGTGTAATGCCAATATACAGCGCACGGAACATCACGTTGACAAAGGCGAAGAAAAAGCCCCAAATACGCCAGTTGAGAAATTCCATGGTAGCATCAAAAATGGAATCAGATGAAATGAGCAAGCGGACAATGGATGGGGCCAAAAGATGTGTCAGCCCAAACATGAGCACCGCCAATCCCAGCAAGAATGTCCCTCCCTGTATCATTACGGGACCCACATCTTTGTAACGTCCTTCTCCATTACGACGAGCAATCAAGATTTGTGAACCGACACTAAAACCGAAAGCAATAGTGAAGACACAGATATAAAACAATCCACCCATGGCGGAAGCTCCCAACTCGACTTCTCCTACCCTGCCCAGGAAAGCAGTATCTGTCACATTGATAATGTTTTGCGCCAATAATCCGAGAAAAATCGGATAACTTACGTTCCATATTTCTTTGTTGGTATACATATATTTTTTTTGCATTGAGTAAAAGAGTTGCAAAGATACTACATTCTTTTCAATCCGGTGTTCTGAATGGAGTGAAGAAACCGTAAACAGACCAGGAATTTACTTAGCGGACAGGCGTGCCGGAACAAATATATCACAAAAGCATCAGCACGCTCCCTCATTCCACAGTTCCTACCAATCAATCACACAAATAAAAAAAGGATATTCATCATCCAAGTAAATAGTTTCTATTGAAACAGTTGATTTTTTCAATAGACGACACAAATAATTGCACAAAAGGTTTGCCCGTGTGTTATTTTATCCTACCTTTGCGCCCGCAAACAAAAAATCAAGTAATAAATGAAGAAACTATTATTAATTAGTGCAGCGACACTAATCGTTTCAAATTCAACTTTCGCAGGAGGTATTTTAACCAATACAAATCAACATGCAGCTTTTCTCCGTATGCTATCCCGTGGTGCTACAACAGAAATAGACGGTGCTTTATCTAATCCTGCCGGCCTGGCTTTCTTGCCCAAAGACGGATTCCATGTAGGATTGAGCATTCAGAGCGCTTATCAGACTAGAAATATTGATGCCAGTTTTATGACATACAATGGCGTTAGCGCCACAGGTCCTACTGTTGCAGACAAGCCTTTTGAAAAATATTACGAAGGAACAGCAGCCGCACCGGTTATCCCCAGCCTCTTCGCCGCATATAAAAAAGGTGAGTGGACAATTTCAGGATTCTTCGCCATCACTGCCGGAGGTGGAAAGGCGTCTTTTGATGACGGACTGCCTATGTTCGACGCCTCAGCTATGGCAGGTATTTTTCAAGAAGGTTTAAAAGCAGAAAAACCTACGGTTATAACTCCTGATATGTATGATATAACAAGTGCCATGGACGGTAAACAATATATTTACTCTTTGCAGCTGGGATTATCCTATAAAGCTACCGAATGGCTTTCCGTATTCGGTGGAGGTAGAATGAACTACTTTACCGGTGGCTACAAAGGCTTTCTGAACGCTATTGTAAAAGGAACAGACACAAACCTGTTGCCTCTTGCTCTAGACTGTGACCAAACCGGCTGGGGACTTACTCCTGTTATCGGTGTAGATGCTAAACTGGGTAAACTGAACATTGGTGCCAAATATGAATTCAAGACCAACTTGAATATCGAAAACAATACAAAGAACTTACAGTATCCACCCAGTGCCAAAGATATGGTAGCCCCCTACGAACACGGTGTGAATACTCCCAATGATATTCCAGCCATGCTCTCTATCGCAGCCGCCTACGAATTCCTTCCGGTACTTCGCGCTTCTGTAGAATATCATTTTTATGATGACAAAAATGCAGGTATGGCAAACGGCAAACAAAAATATCTGACTAAAGGAACCAATGAATACTTGGCAGGTATTGAATTTGATGTAACCAAGCAACTAACCCTCAGCTGTGGTGGACAAATCACTGACTACGGACTATCAGATAACTATCAATCAGATACCAGTTTTTCTTGTGATTCTTACTCTTTGGGAGTCGGAGCCAAAATAAAGATGAACAAACACCTCAATTTAAATGTTGGTTATATGTGGACTAACTATGAGGATTATACAAAAAAATCAACCAACTATAACGGAACCGGACTACCCGGAACAAATGTATATAGCCGTACCAACAAAGTGTTCGGTTTAAGTGCAGATTATAGTTTCTGATTCCTGTATATGAAATAAGAACAAGACCATGTCCAAATAACTGAGGCATGGTCTTGTTTTATAAAAAACTCCAAAGAAACTGATAATCCTTCAGCTGCACCCGTAACTGTTTCAGCGACCGGGTGATATGAAATTCTACAGTCTTTACAGAAATATCCAGCCGCAAAGCAATTTCCTTGTTCGGTAAATTTTTCATCCGGCTCAAAATAAACACCTCCCTGCTTGTAGGAGGCAATTCACTAATGGCTTCCTGCACCAAAGCTTGAATCTCATCACAAAACAATTTATCGGGATCACAAGCCTCCAAAGTCGAGATACGCAAAGCCAGTTCTTTCTGCCGCATATCTCCTATATGCTGCTCGGCACGCATACGTACCTCCAAGTGTTGCAAATGATTCAATGAACGATTTTTTATGGCAGTCAACAGCAACGCAGAAATATTGGTATCCTCCTGTAACTCATTCCGGTGCTCCCATACATTAGTAAAAGCCCCCATTACAATATCCTCAGCCTCTTCCCTGTTCCTGACATACGAGTAAGCAAACTGAACAAACTGTTGCTGACGTTTGCTAAACACCTCCGTCAGTTCTGACATAAAAACATTCTTCGTCTCTTTCATTTAACTAATTTTCTGTTTCCGTTTTTAGATCTTGACATAAATACCTTTCTTGTATAAAATATGAACAATACTCCAACAAAATAATACATACAACAAAGCATAGGCTAATGAACCGGGATAATTTCCCAACACCGGAACCAGTACCTTTTCATAAATAAAGACACTTGCCCCCGTAGCGCCCAATAGAATCCCCATTATTTCCGCAAACACATAGATAAACAAAGGGTTCACTCCGAACGAGCGGAAAAAAACGCACCAACCTTGATAGCCTTTTATATCAATGATCCAGATAAGCAGAGCCAAAAAGCTGGATGCCAATCCGCAGGTTGTAATGACAAAAGTAGGCGACCACACTTTCTTATTGATAGGGCAGCCGTAACTTAACAAAAAGCCGGCAAATGTGAGAATTGTACCCACCAAAAACAATCGTTGTATCTTCTCGTCATTATCTTTAGCAGAAAACAATAACTTTCCACAATAAAACCCTACCATTACATGGCACACCGCAGGAAGCGTACTCAATAGTCCTTCCGGATCAAACGCCATTCCACCATCATGGTACATGTGGGATGTACCCAATGCCCATACATCAAAACGGGCCACTATATTAGTGACCGACAAGTTAAAGCCGTCTCCCATAGCCAATAAAAGAAAATAGACGGCCAAAGTCACCAAAATGATAGCGGGAAAATATTTATGCTTCACCGTTATAGCAACCAGACTAGTCACACCGTATCCTATAGCAAGCCGTTGCATGACTCCTAAATAACGCAACTCTTCAAAATTCAGATGATGTGTAAAAACCGATTTGGCCAGAAGATTCAAAAACAGACCGATACAAAAAATAACGACTGTACGTTTCACAATCTTCCGTAATATAGCATGAGAATAAGTAAAATTATATTTCCGCAAAGAAATATAAGTGGATATTCCCATAATGAACATAAAAAAAGGAAAAACGAGATCGGTAGGGGTTAACCCGTTAAAGGCGGCATGCTCCAACGGAGTATACACATACCCCCATGAACCGGGGTTATTTACAAGAATCATGCCTGCAATAGTGATGCCTCTCAAGATGTCAAGAGCAAGCAACCGTTTGGGGGTATTTGCTGTCATGCGCGTTAGATTAATAAATTGGTTAACTCGGACAAAGATAGCATTCTATTAGCAATAAAGAAACAAATCTGTGAAAAATATTTTTATATTGTAAACATATTAATCTCTCTGAAAAACATGTTTATTCCGTTTTTATTGCTATTTTTGTCCAAAAAGAATTTCTATACCCCCTTTATTTAAAAACTTAACACAGATTTATTATGAAGAAAAAGAGTCTGCCAGTATTTTTCGTTGGGTTATTAATGTGTGGATGCCAAATGAAAGAAGTAATCAATGAGTACAATGTAGTTCCATTGCCTGTTACCATGAGCGAGCAGCAGGGACGTTTTTACCTGAACAGTGATGTTCCTATCGTCGTTAACGCCTCACAAGAAGTGAAACACATTGCTTCCGGCCTGTCAACCACTCTCCTGGATATAGCCGGTCTCAAGCTGAAACCGACTGACGAGTTACATGAAAATGTACCCTCCATTGTTTTTGACAGCATTCCGGGGATGGAAAAAGAAGCCTACAAGTTATCGGTCACCCCTCAACTGATAAAAATTACCGCATCGGCGCCTAACGGCTTTTACTATGGATTACAGACCCTGTATCAACTGTTGCCGGTGGATGTCTATTGTAAAGAAAGAGCACGTAATGCCGAATGGAGTGTACCTTGCGTTGAAATAGAAGACGCCCCGACATTCCGCTATCGCGGAGCCATGCTGGATGTATGCCGCCATTTCGCATCTATAGATTATATCAAAAAATTCATAGATGTATTGGCTGCACATAAAATGAACACCTTCCACTGGCATCTTACAGACGACCAAGGCTGGAGAATTGAAATCAAAAAATACCCCAAACTGACTGAGATCGGCTCTCAACGTTCAGAAACCATGGTGGATTATTTCTATACCCATTACCCATTCAAATATGACGGAAAGCCCCACGGAGGTTTTTACACACAAGACGAAATAAAAGAAGTCGTTGCATACGCTCAAAGCAAATATATCACTGTCATTCCGGAGATAGAGTTACCTGGACATGCCTTGGCCGCTATCGCTTCCTACCCTGAATTGTCCTGTACTCCGGACAGCACCTACGAAGTTTGCAAATTATGGGGTGTGTTTGACCAAGTATTCTGCCCTACCGACACCTTCTTCCAGTTTATGGAAGGAGTCATGGACGAAGTGGTGGAATTATTCCCAAGCTCTTATATACATATAGGTGGTGATGAATGTCCTAAAACAGCCTGGGAACAATGTGAACATTGTCAAAAACTGATACGTGAACTGGGATTGGAAAATGATATCACTCCCAATCCCGTAGACGGAAGAAAGCATACGAAAGAAGAGAAATTACAAAGTTATATCGTAAGCCGTGTGGAAAAATACCTGAACAGCAAAGGACGTAATATCATCGGTTGGGATGAAATACTGGAAGGAGGGCTTGCCCCCAACGCCACAGTGATGTCATGGCGTGGTGTGGAAGGCGGAATGACCGCAGCCAAAGCCGGACATGATGCTATTATGACTCCTAATCCTTACGCTTACCTTGACCATTACCAGGAAGAACCGGAAATAGCCCCTGTTACTATCGGTGGATACAACACACTGAAAAAGACATACAGCTATAATCCTGTACCGGCTGATGCAGACAGTTTGGTAAAACAGCACATCATTGGTGTACAGGCCAATTGCTGGGCAGAATATATGCCAACTGAGGATAACCGTGATTATCAAATCTTCCCACGCCTGATCGCTATATCCGAAACCGGCTGGACTCCGATGAAGAAAAAGAATTTTACTTCATTCTGCAACCGCATGGTTGAAGACTTCCAACGTCTGGAAGCAATGGGCGTAAAACCTTGCCTCAACTTCTTTGATGTAAATATCAACACCCGTGCCACCCAAGAAGGTGTACTGAATGTAGAGCTGGAAACATTCTATCCGGGAGCACAAATCTATTATACGACTCATGGTGAGCAACCATCCATACATGCCAACTTATACAATCATCCATTCCCATTGGACGGCACATACGACTTGAAAGCCGCTGCTTTCGTTAATGGCAAACAAATCGGTAAGGTTACTCATAAACAGCTTTACAAAAATTTAATCAGTGGGAAAAAATATGAAATCATGCCCGAACCCAAAGGTATGAAAGGTGATATTTTAGGAGAAAATGATATATTGGGCGCAGACACTGTGACTTTAGGACTGACCAATGGAAAACGTGGAAATAATGCCTCCTCCACCCCGTGGGTAGGTATCAGCCCAGACAATAATGACAAAGTTACTTTTATAGTAGACTTTGAGAAAGCCACTATCCATAAAATCAGATTCGGTACATTGTATAATGCAGCAGGTGGAATATTGCCGGTGAGCAAAGCTGTAGTCTATGTTTCCTCTTTAGACAACAAATTCGAGAAAGTAGCCGAAAAAGAATTCACTTACGATATCAAAGAAAATACGTTCAGAGGCTTCGATGAAGAAATAGAATTTCCAGCACAAGAAGCGGTGAAGGTAAAAATAGAATTTACAAGCGGAGGTAAAATACGCAATGGAATTGATTGCTATAGCCCGCATGATAAAAGCGAGGTACCCAGCACAATAGCTTTGGACGAAATAGAAATCTATTAATTACCTATTTATATAAGGAGAATTAAATTCCATTGTAATCCGGCTCAAAACCTTGTTTTCTATTTCCTGATTGAAAACTTAGCCGGATGACAATGGAATTTCATTTTAAAAAGCACAACAAACGAAACAGGAAAAATGGTATAAAAATCTGTAATCTGGGTACAATCTTATTTTTTTCAACTCCATACTTTTGTACATAGAATTTATATTGAAAGACTTAAAATATGAACGCTATGAACAAAGTCATTTTACTTTTAATATTCAGTATTTTAACAACAACCAGTATGGCACAAAAAAAGATCAAACAGACAGCAGGACGCGACCAATTAGGAACATTCGCTCCTAAATTCGCGGAACTTAATGACGACATTCTTTTTGGAGAAGTGTGGAGCCGCACCGAGCAACTCAGTCTTCGTGACCGCAGTTTAGTCACAATCACCTCACTCATCAGTCAAGGAATAACGGACAGTTCGCTTACATTCCATCTCCAATCAGCCAAAAACAACGGTATTACGCGTACGGAAATTGCAGAGATCATCACTCATATCGGCTTCTATGCAGGATGGCCGAAAGCATGGGCGGCATTCCGTCTTGCCAAAGAAGTATGGAATGAAGATATCTCTAAAGATAAAGATGAAAAAACAACGTTCCAACGCGAAATGATTTTTCCTATCGGAGAACCAAACACCGCTTATGCACAATATTTCACTGGTAACAGTTACCTCGCCCCTATCTCTCGTGAACAGGTAAGCATTTCCAATGTCACCTTTGAACCACGCTGCCGTAACAACTGGCACATCCACCATGCAACTCAAGGTGGCGGACAAATGCTTATCGGCATAGCCGGTCGTGGCTGGTATCAAGAGGAAGGTAAAGCAGCTGTTGAGATTCTTCCCGGCACAGTGATCCATATCCCTGCCAACGTAAAACATTGGCACGGTGCAGCCGCCAACAGTTGGTTCGCCCACCTTGCATTCGAACTTTCCGGAGAAAACACATCCAATGAATGGTTAGAACCCGTAACTGATGAAGAATACGACAAGATTCAAATGTTGCCTTGAATGAGGCAACAAAAATAATTTGTATCGGTGCAGACTTTATATGTAGAGGCGCACAATTCTTTTACCAAGACACACGTGCAATTTTCAAATAAATTATGTAATTTTGCCGACTGTTTATAATAACCCTTTAAAATATGAGAAAATATTTATTTTTATTCACATTTTTACTGCTATCGGCAAAAAGTTTTGCTCAAGACAAAGATTTCAATTACAAGTTCTACGGACAAATCCGCACCGACTTCTATTACAATAGTCGTGCCAATGAAGAAACTGTTGACGGGCTCTTCTATATGTATCCTAAAGATAAAGTGTACGATGCAACAGGTAAAGACCTGAATGCGACAGCTAATGGAAGCTTTTATACTTTATATACCCGTTTGGGAATAGATGTGCAAGGTCCCAAGTTGGGAAGAGCAAAAACCTCCGCAAAAGTAGAAATGGACTTCCGCGGATCAGGAACAACCTTCTCCACTGTACGTCTGCGCCATGCCTATTTAAACCTTGATTGGGGAAAACCGTCTTTACTGTTGGGACAAACCTGGCATCCGTTATATGGTGACGTTGCTCCACAAATTCTGAATCTGAATATGGGAGCTCCTTTCCAACCGTTCAGCCGTGCCCCACAAATACGATTCCGCTACAAAGCTGGTGATATACAACTGACAGGCGCGGCTATTTGGCAATCCCAATACCTGTCTCAAGGTCCTGATGGGAAAAGCCAGAAATACATAAAAGAAAGTTGTATACCCGAAATCTATATTGGTGCAGATTACAAAAGAAGCAACTGGCTAGTGGGAGCAGGCATTGAAATGATTTCATTAAAACCTCGTACTCAATCGGTAGTAGAAGATGAAGTTTACAAAGTGGATGAACGTGTCACTGCCCTGTCTTACGAAGTTCACATGAAATATACTTCTCCCCTATGGTATGTGGCAGCAAAAAGTATTTTGGGTTCCAATCTTACACAAGTATCCATGCTGGGCGGATACGGTGTAAAATCCACTGATGCCCGTACGGGAGAACAAGAGTATTCCCCCAACCGGAATTCTAGTTCATGGCTGAACATTGCATACGGTAAGAAATGGAAACCGGCTGTTTTTTTAGGTTATATGAAAAATTTAGGAACGAGTGACGAAATAAGTAAAATGTATGGTACAGGAACCAATGTAGACCAATTGGTAAGCACCAGCGCAGAACTAACCTATAATGTGCCTCACTGGAAATTGGGAGTTGAATACAATCTTACTTCCGCATGGTATGGTTCCATGAAAAGTTCTAACGGAAAAATTATTGATACTCATTCTGTTTCAAACAACAGACTGGTAGCAACAGTTTTGTTCATGTTCTGAAAAGTACAAAATAAAGAATATAAAAAAGGCAGCTTTCGAAAAGGCTGCCTTTTTTATATATAGCAGAAAATTAATTATTCACCTTTGATAGCTGCAACACCCGGAAGAATTTTTCCTTCAATTGCTTCCAACAAAGCACCGCCACCGGTAGAGATATAAGAAACCTGGTCAGCCATGCCGAACTTGTTGATACAAGCTACAGAGTCACCACCACCGATCAATGAGAATGCACCGTTCTTAGTTGCTTTTGCGATAGCTTCAGCGATAGCACGTGAACCGGCAGTAAAGTTATCGAATTCAAAAACACCGGCAGGACCGTTCCACAGAATAGTCTTGGCATCTTCAATAGCAGCAGCAAATGCTTTCTGAGTTTCAGGACCTGCATCCAAACCTTCCCATCCGTCAGGAATATTATTTGCAGGAACAACCTGAGTATGAGCATCGTTAGAGAATGCATCAGCAGCCACACAATCAGAGCCCAATACCAAATTCACACCTTTAGCTTTAGCCTTAGCAATGATATCAAGAGCCAAATCCAATTTGTCATCTTCTACGATAGAATTACCAATTTTTCCACCTTGAGCTTTTGCAAAAGTATAAGTCATACCACCGCAAAGAATCAAGTTATCCACTTTATCCATCAGGTTTTCAATGATACCAATCTTAGTAGACACCTTGGAACCACCCATAATAGCAGTGAACGGGCGCTTGATATCTTTCAGGATATTATCAACAGCTTGAACTTCTTTTTCCATCAAATACCCCAACATCTTGTTGTCCGCATCGAAATAGTCAGCGATAACGGCTGTAGAAGCATGTTTACGGTGAGCAGTACCGAATGCGTCATTGATATAGCAATCAGCATAAGAAGCCAAAGTCTTGGCAAATTCTTTCTGAGAAGCCTTCATCGCTTTCTTGGCATCTTCGTATGCAGGATCTTCTTTGTCAATGCCAACAGGCTTTCCTTCTTCTTCAGGATAGAAACGCAAATTTTCCAACAACAGGACTTCACCCGGTTTCAAAGCAGCTGCAGCATCACCGGCTTTCGCACAATCAGGAGCAAATTGAACAGGTACACCTAATTTTTCAGAAACAGCATCGACAATCTGGCTCAATGAATATTTAGCATTTACCTTACCTTTGGGTTTACCCATGTGTGACATGATAATCAAGCTGCCACCATCAGCCAACACTTTTTTCAGTGTAGGAAGAGCACCACGGATACGAGTATCATCAGTAATTTTACCATTTTCGTCCAAAGGTACATTGAAGTCCACACGGACAATTGCCTTTTTACCGGCAAAGTTGAATTTGTCAATTGTCATCATAATCTCTTATTTTTGTTTATAGTGTATAAATACAATCTCGCTTATTTTGGGTGTTGCAAAGTTACTAATATTTTTTATTAGCAGTGTGTCAGGGGGGTAATAATTTTACTTGAAATGAAAAAAGAGGATAAAAAGCACTTTTTTTGAGAAAATCGAAAAAAAAATCATTTTTCCACTAGGGTTGTTTCCAGCTATCCTGTTCTATATACAAAATGCAAAAAGAATGAAAACCGAATTGCTACATAAATATTTCAGAGGAGAAACCACCGAAAAAGAGGAAAACCAGATTGTGGAATGGGTAGAAAGCAGTGTAGAAAACAAGGAACACTTTCTAAAAGAGCGAATGCTGTTTGATGCAACCCTTTTTTCTGACGGTTCGAACATACAACGGAAACCGAAAGGGCATCTGTACCTGTACCCACTGATTGCCATTGCCGCCATGCTGGCTATTGTTTTTGTAATGGATTTGCCACATATGCATAAACCTAAACAACAATTGTCACAAACCATCCGTATTCCAGCAGGTCAACGTGCACAGATGGATCTTCCTGACGGTTCTGTAGTATGGTTGAATTCCCAAACCACACTAACTTATGATGAAAACTTCGGTAAAAAAGACCGTAAAGTCACGTTAGACGGAGAAGCCTATTTCGAGGTGGCACACAATAAGGAGATTCCTTTTTATGTGCAGACAGAAAACATAAAGGTGCAAGTCACCGGAACAAAATTCGATGTATGCTCCTATAAAGGTTCAAACAGCTTTATAGCCAGACTGATAGAAGGTTCCATCAACTTGCTTACCAACAATGCAAAAGAAGAAAAGCCAATTACCAGCCTGACAAAAGGAAAGTATTTCTCAATGGAAAACGGCAAATACAAAACGGGCGAAATGAGCAGTAACAATGCTTTGGCATGGATGCAAGGCATTTATTATTTCGATGATGTTCCGTTTAAAGAGTTACTGGACAAGATTGCTCTATATTATAATTATAAGATAACAGTGAAGAATCCTAAAATCTTAGAGAACTACCGCTGCACTGGTAAATTCAAAGATTTGGACGGCATAGAGCATATACTAAAAGTTATACAAAAAGACCATCCGTTTAAATACAATATTGATAACGAACATAACAAGATAACCATAGAATAAAATCACAATAGAAGTTTAACCTTAAAAAATGAACTGTTATGATTACATAAAAACCTTTGAAAAAAGAATCGGAAAGTACCCCCATACTCCCCGATTCGACAGCTAACAATTGACCTTAATCAAATTTATTAACTTAACACATTACAAAGATATGAGAAAAATTTCTTTGGAAGGGTACTTATGCCCAAAAAGTTTAGCTTTTAAACAAATATTACGAACTATGAAGATCACCTTAATTCTTCTGTTAACCACAGCATTCAGCGCATTCAGTATGGATGTACACTCTCAGAACGCCAAAGTCAGTCTGGATACCAACATCATGAAGGTAGCCCAATTGATTTCTGCCATCGAATCACAAACTAATTACCTGTTTGTCTATAGTAAGAAAAATGTAGATCTAAGCCGCAAGGTAAAAATCAACGCAAAAAATAAAGCCGTATCCGAAATTCTAGATGAAGTTTTTTCCGGAACTGGTATCACTTATGTTATGGAAGGTAAAAACATTGTTTTGACAAAAGAAAGCAATATAGCCCGTGAGGAAGTAAAACAGCAAAATACAATCACTGTTAAAGGTGCTATAACTGATATGCAAGGTGAAGCAATTATCGGTGCAAACATTATTCAACAAGGTACTACTAACGGTACAATTACCGATATTGACGGTAACTTTACGTTAGAAGTTCCGGCTGATGCACAACTGGTTATATCTTATATCGGTTATAAAAAAGTCATAATTCCAGTAAACGGAAAGACTAATTTTACCATTAAAATGGAAGATGATGCATTGAAACTGGAAACTGTTGTAGTAACCGCTATGGGTATTAAAAAGAAAGAAGCCTCTTTAACTTATTCCACTCAGCAACTGAATGGTGACGAACTGAATAAAGTAAAGGACGCTAATATGATCAATTCATTAGCCGGTAAATCTGCCGGTGTGCAAATAACAAAGAGTTCATCCGGTCTGGGAGGTTCGGCAAAAGTATCTATCCGTGGTGCACGTTCAGCATTCGCCAGTGGTAACAACCAACCGTTATATGTCATAGATGGCGTTCCTATGCTGAATATCACAACAGAATCAACAGCCACCGTTATGGGAGGTGAAAATGACGGGGTCAACCATGACTCTGGTGACGGTGTTTCCAACTTGAACCCTGATGATATTGAAAGTATGAGTATATTAAAAGGTGCATCTGCCGCTGCTCTCTATGGCTCCCAAGCTGCCAACGGTGTTATTTTAATTACTACAAAATCAGGGAAAGCCGGTATGTCAAGAGTTACATTCTCCTCTAACCTGACAGTAGACCATGCTGTCAGCCTGCCGGAATTTCAAAACAATTATGGACAAACTGCCGATGGTACCAGCAGTTGGGGCGACAAAGGAAATCTGACAGACTATGATAACGTAGGTAATTGGTTTGGCAATGGTATTACAGCCATCAACTCTTTAACCTTCCAAACAGGTAATGACAAAATGCAAACTTACTTTTCTTATGCCAATACCCGGGGAACAGGTATCGTGGACTCAAATAAGCTTCAAAAGCACAATATTACTTTCCGTGAAACAGCCAGTTTCTTTAATGATCGTTTAAAATTGGACGGAAATGCCAGTTTGATGACACAAACTATCCGTAATACTCCTGCCGGAGGTGGTTATTATCTGAATCCGCTGGTTGGCTTGTATTCTTTTCCCCGTGGTGCCGATCTGGCTCCCTACGCTGAAAACTTTGAAGTTTTCGATACTGACCGCAATATGAACTTACAGAATTGGTATACAAAAAATGAAGACGGCTCATTCAGCGAATGGGATCAGAATCCGTACTGGATAAAAAATCGTGTGACCAACAAGAGTAAACGTTACCGTGCATTAGCTTCTATCAGTGCAAATATAAAAGCAACTGACTGGTTAAGTATCCAGGCACGCGGGAATGTAGACTATGTAAGTGATAAGTTTGACAACAAGATGTATGCATCAACAGCAGCAAACATTGCCGGAAAAAATGATGAAACAGGGTTACCTAACGGACGCTATGTATGGTCGGATGAACAAAACTTCCAAGTATATGGTGATTTCATGGCCATGTTCAACAAAACCTTTAGTGATTTTTCCATCAATGCCGCATTAGGAACCAGCATTAACGTCAGCAAAGCCAATTCTTTAATGATCGACTCCAAAACAGCATCTTTATATCGTCCTAATGTATTTACCGTTTCCAATATTATATTCTCTTCAAAGGGATATATCAACCAAACAATTGATGCGAAACGTACTATACAATCTTTATTTGGTACAGCACAAGTGGGTTGGAAAGATGCTATTTATTTAGATATTACAGCACGTAATGACTGGTCTTCCACCCTGGCAAACACAGAAAGTATGAAAAATGGATTTTTCTATCCGTCAGTAGGTTTGACTTGGATTATGAGCAACAGCATCAAACTACCGGAATGGATCAATTTTTCAAAATTCCGTGGTTCATTTGCACAGGTCGGCAATGACCTTCCCATCGGCATCACCAATTTAGCTGATATCATTCAATGTGGTGGAAGTATCCAAACAAACGATATAGAACAACGTGGTGATTTGAAACCGGAAATCAGTACTTCCATTGAATTCGGTACAGAATGGAAATTTTTCAATAATCGCTTCGGAATTGACTTTACATGGTATCGTACAGATACAAAAAACCAACTGTTAAGAGTAGCCAATCCGGCTGGTTCACTTTATGCGTTCCGTTATATCAATGCAGGTAAAATTCGTAACACTGGTATCGAATTGACACTAGAGGGTACTCCTTTTATGAATGAAAATTTCCGTTGGAAAACCGCTGTAAACATGTCCATGAACAGAAACAAAGTTGTTTCCTTACACAAGGACTATAAATCATTCCGCTACGGTTCTGAAGGATTCTCCATGGCTTATGACATGTGGGTAAAAGAAGGTGGAAAACTGGGAGATATTTATGGAAACGGATTCGAAAGAGATGAAAATGGTAAGATTAAATTAAACGAAACAGGAAATCCAATCAAAGTAACAGGTAACAATACTTTACTAGGCAATGCTAATCCTGATGCTTTATTAGGATGGAGCAATACCTTTACTTACAAAGGATTTACTTTGTATTTCTTGATTGATGCACGTATCGGAGGAGATGTCATGTCATTGACACAAGCACATCTTGACGCAATGGGAGTCAGCAAAGAATCCGGAGAATCCCGTGATCGCGGTTATGTGGAATATGAAGGCATCCAATTCAAAGATGTTCCTAACTTCTATGGTACAGTCGGAGGACGTAACGGCATCTCAGAATACTATATGTATGATGCAACGAATGTACGCTTACGAGAATTGACACTAGGCTATTCATTCCCGGAAACCCTCCTTGCCAAAACCAAATTCATCAAAGGATTAGATCTCACATTGGTTGCACGTAACTTATTCTTTTTGTACAAAGATGCTCCATTTGACCCGGATGCAACTTTATCAGTAGGTAATACTCTGCAGGGCGTTGATGTTTTCGGCATGCCGACTACACGTAATATTGGTTTCAACGTTAAATTTACATTCTAATTTTAAAACAAAGACATTATGAAAAGTTCAAAATATATTTCAATTTTATGCGTGGGAAGCCTTCTGAGTTTAGCCTCATGCACAGACGGATTCGAATCTAACAATAAAATCAACGGTAGTTTTGATGATACTGTAAAAGAATATGATTTCCAAAAATACACTACTAACTTTGAGACAATTCAAAAAGGTATTTATTTTAACTACGACTGGGGAGAAGGCACCACTTGGCCTTGGCAGACATTCCAAAACTTGAATCATGATATGTTCTCAGGATATTTTCATGATTTTGCCTCCAAATTCAGCGATAAAAATACAGTATATGCATTAGAGGCCGGATGGACAGCCAGTGCGTGGAATTATACTTATAATTATATATTTCCAGTAGCCCATAAATCAACATTAATTACACAAGATGAAGCCAAATACAAACATTTTTATGGTGCGACCCTTGTTTTAAAAGTAGAAGCCATGCACCGTATAACTGATACTTATGGCCCTATTGTCTATTCTAAATTCGGAAAAAACGAAACAAACTCTGTTGATACCCAGGAAGAAGCTTATAAAGCATTCTTTGATGATCTGGATAAAGCTGTAGACGCATTGGATACTTATTTGAAAGAAGGCGGCAAAGAAGATGGCGTGAAAAGCATTAATATGTGCAATTGTCCTACAGCCAGCAGATGGATAAAATTTGCCAATTCATTACGTCTTCGTCTAGCTATGCGCGTATCTAATGTAAATAAGACACTTGCTACCAGTGAAGCCCGAAAAGCATTAGAAAACTCTTATGGTGTCATAGAATCTTCTGATGAAAACATACAAATCTCCGGTAAGGGGTATCAAAACCCGTTAGCAGGTGTTGCCGGTTGGGGAGAAACCTATATGGGAGCAACAATAGCTTCTGTCCTAAACGGTTATGAAGATCCACGCATCAGTATATATTATAATCCGGCGACATTGGCAGAGCATACAGAGGAATATCTAGGAGTACCTCAAGGAGTATATGCCAAGGACGGTGACCCCAATTATTACCAAAGCTATTCCTTTATCAACACCCAAACAATCACAGCATCCACACCCGCCGTTCTTCTGACAGCAGCAGAAACTTGGTTCTTACGTGCTGAAGCGTCTTTACGAGGTATCAATCCGAAAAACGAAAGCGCAAAGCAATGTTATGAAACCGGTGTCCAAACTTCATTCAACCAATGGGGCGCCGGAGATGCAAGCCTATATCTGACAAGTAAAGGTAAACCGACAGATTACATTAATTACGCAGCAGGCCCCGGAAAAGACATGAAAGCATTAATAACCACCACTCCCAATTTTGACGATGCAGTTAATCAAGAAGAACAACTTGAAAAAATTATCACTCAAAAATGGATTGCTTGCTGGCCAGAAGGCATGGAAGCATGGGCAGAACAGCGCCGTACCGGATATCCGAAATTATTCAAAGTACAAACCAACAACAGCAATGGTACAATTGATACAGACATCATGATTCGCCGCCTCCCCTTCTCACAAGATGATGCCAAAAAAGATCCTGAGCAGTATAAAAATCTGTGTACGGCTCTTGGTGGTGCAGACAATGGCGGTACACGGCTATGGTGGGACACAGGTAAAAACAACTTTTAATTCATATTTCAGTAACAACTATTATTTATAAGAGAGATTTTTAAATGTTTCACTTAATCAAGGTATTAGCATAAGGCAAAAAGATTTCATAAGACGGGGAGCGTGATGTTTCCCGTCTTTTTCTGTTTTTCATACGGCATTCTATTTTATTTTTCTATCTTTGTTCAAGCTATGAAATAACATACCTATACAGCAAACTTTTTCCGGATATTCATCGTTTAACTGAAAAAAATATATGAAAAAGTTTCTAAGTAATACTATCGTACAACTGCTTATTGCCGTAATTATCGGACTGTTGGCAGGCTTTGTTGTTAATGACGCAGTGCTGGAAGTCGTTATCTGTATAAAGCACATCACGGGACAGATTATATTTTTCCTGGTTCCCCTTATTATTCTGGGATTCATATCCCCCTCTATTGCCCATTTGCGCAGCAATGCATCAAAGATGCTTTTATTCGCTTTCGGCATAGCCTACCTATCATCTATCGGAGCCTCTTTTTTCGGAGCAGCCGTAGGTTACAATGTGATTCCTTTTCTGCATATAGCCGATGATGCCAATACACTGAAAGCATTGCCGGAAAATTTACTAAAAATAGATATTCCACCGGTCATGAATGTTATGACGGCCCTTGTACTGGCAGCTTTGATAGGACTTGCTACTGCTTGGGTTAAATCGGATGAAATATCAAAACTACTGGATACTTTTCAAAAGATGGTACTTGAATTGGTGAAAAGAGTACTGCTTCCCGTACTTCCCGTATTTATTGCCGCTAACTTCTGCATTCTTAGCTATCAGGGAGCTGTTACGAAGCAGTTACCGGTATTCCTCTCCGTATTGATAGTTGTTATTGTTTGTCATTTCATCTGGCTGTCATTGCTTTATTTCATTGCAGCTGTTTACTCAAGAAAAAATAGTTGGCAGGTATTGAAATACTATGGTCCTGCTTACCTCACAGCATTAGGTACAATGTCTTCAGCAGCTACGCTGGGAGTGGCGTTGGAATGTGCCCGCAAAAGCCCTATCCTTCGAAAAGAAATCAGTGATGTGACGATACCTTTATTCGCCAATATACACCTATGCGGCTCTATCCTGACAGAAACCGTATTTGTACTCACTGTATCCCAAATGCTTTATGGAAGTATGCCCAGTATATTACAAATTACTTTATTCATCCTGTTATTAGGATTATTCGCCATCGGTGCACCGGGAGTACCGGGGGGAACAGTACTTGCCTCTTTAGGGCTAATCATCTCTGTTCTTCACTTTAATGAAGCCGGAACGGCATTACTACTTACGATTTTTGCATTACAGGACAGTTTCGGAACAGCTTGTAATATTACCGGAGATGGGGCACTAACGCTTATTACAGATACTTTCGAAAAAAAGATAGCTTCGAAGCCGAAGGCTTTTAAATAAAGGCTCTCTAATAACTATCTTTTTACTTAAGGGTTTTGTAAAGTTACTTTTTTTGATATTATTGCAAATATTCTCAACCCATACTAACCACAAATCAAAAATAGATACTATGAAACGAAAAACACTTAAAAGAAAAATTTCTATTGTTGGCATTTTGGTTTTTGTCAGTATGATAGTTTATTCATGTTGGCAAGATGAATGGTCCTCCAATGTAACTGATGAAGTTATTTTTGACAGCAATAAAGAATTGACCATTGCTAAAGCAGAACAATGGTATAATGCCACCAATTCCTCAGCTACTACAGTTAGATCCTTAAGTGCTGACGGGCGAATTCCAGCAAAGCCTAATTGGAACAAGGCTAAAGAAAGTAGAAAAGGAGATTTAGAGGTAGTCGAAACGACTCTAATGACAAGCGGTAGTACATTTTTTATGGATAACGAGACAAAAGAAAAATATGAACTACAAGATGATTTGGATAAAATATATAATATAGCACGCATGGTAATATTGAAGAATCTAGAAACAGGTGAGATTTACAACTTCATCATGGTATTCATAGGTACTTATGATTATTTGATGCATACCACCTCTTTTGAAAACAATTCTTATTTACATCGTGAAGCTGATTTTGATGGAAAAGTTTTATTCTACAATTTCAATTATGGATTGGTAAATGGTTGGAAATATGAATCAGGGAAAATAACAGCCTCCATTTCTCCGGGAACAGAGGAAGGATACCGTATGAGTTTGCAAAGAGGAAGAGGACAATCCGTATGTAATACGGAAATAGACTGGATGGAAAAGCGGAATTGTCATAATGATATCGTTTGGGATCATGAACTGGGGCTGCCCGGCATCGATGTAATTTGCGACAAGTATTTACATCCTGAGTATCATGAAGTTTGCGTTTCATTGGATGATGACGAAATGGATGGCGGAGGTGGTGGATATAATCCTCCTTCAAATCCTCCTGAAACACCTCCTACTCCTTGTAAACGTGCTAAAACATTGTCGCAGGACGCAGCATTTAAATCGCGTATAAAAGATGTGTATAGAAAAACATTTTCCGCAGGCAATACTGTGGAGCAAGGCTTTATACAGACTTCAGACGGGCAAACTATTTTCCCGAACGTACAAGAATCAGGAAGTGCCAAATTCACAAATGATCAAATAGCAGGAAAAGAAATCATGGAATGGTACCATTCCCACCCTACAGGCTCTATGATTACTTCATGGGCAGATTTAAAGGCTTTAGCTATACGATACCAACAGGGATATGTGAAATCAGAGAATTTTACTTATGGAGTAGTTTCAGAGTTCGGATGTATGAGTATTATGATAACTTCTCCCACAGATTTTAATACTTTCGCTACCAAAGTTCGAAATGGTGAACTTTCCGAAAGTTGGAACGCTTATATAGTTGGTGCAAGCGGAGGGGGAGTTGATGAATGTATAGGTCAGTTGCTTAAATTTTTAGATCGCAATAACTCCGGTCTGTCAGTGATGTTTAGTTCGAATATTGATGAAAGCAATCCGACTTGGAATGCTCAGGAACTAGCTTCTAATGGGAAATCTGTAAATATGGAATGTAACCAATAAAAAGAAAAGTCATGAAAAGAATAGAATTTGTTTTGTGTTTGTTTTTTATCAGCACAGTTAGTTTTGCCCAAAAGGAAATTGCTCCAACAAAAAACTTGGATGCTTATATCGGGACTTGGATGTATCAGTCAAATGATACGATTTTTAAAATAGTTCTTAAAAAAGGATATGCAGAGGATCAACACATGATTATAAATGGTCTTATGGGAGGATATTTTCTATCAGTGAAGGGAATAATTGTAGAAAACTATTTTAGTATCAGAGATACTATTTGGCACTTGGACAAAAAAAAGGAAACTCAAGATTTTTCTATCTGGGCTTCAAACAATGCTACCAGTTTGGACTACATTGATCCTAATCGAGTCGGAGTTTTATTTTACGACCAACGGAAGAAGCACTTCGGCGGAAAAGGGATATTAGGCGGAAAAATACTTCTGCTTTCTTCCGATAAAATTCGTTGGCATCTGGATGAAAAATTAGGATTAGCCCTTGAAGAACCGGATGAATATACAGAACTGATAGGATTTTCTGTTCCTTCGGACGTGATAATGACTAAAGAGAAAGAACAATGATGTGAACAAAGACAACAAAATGTATCAAAAGCCAATGGAGAACCAACAGTAACCCCTGGCTTTTGGTACATTTATTTTCATAATCTTACAGCAAACTTGTTATTTCAAAACCTCATCCAGCTTTTGTTGCAAAGCCTCCCCTTCCAATCCTACAGCCAAGATCACCCCATTGGGGTCCAACAAGAAATTCATAGGAATCCAACGAATAGCATACTGCACGGCTGCATCCGATTTCCAGTCCTTCAAGTCTGAAACATGAGTCCATGCCAATTGATCTTTCTCAATAGCGGCCAACCAAGGTTCTTTCTTACGATCCAAAGAAACTCCTAAAATAGTAAAATTCTTATCCTTGTATTTATTCCAGGCAGCAACAATATTCGGATTTTCCTTGCGACAATCAGGACACCAGGAAGCCCAAAAATCAATCAGTACATATTTTCCTCTCAAACCGGATAATGTGACAGGATTACCGTCTACATCGGGCAATGTAAAATCCGGAGCCACAGCACCGACCTGAATATCTTTCATCCGCTTGATAAAGCCATCTATTTGACTGACATACATGGTTTCATCCAATGAAGCATCCAGTTTGGCACGCAATGCCTTCATTTCTTCCAGATTCAACTTATAAGCGAAATCCTTCACTATGAAATAAGGGGTAACAGCAGATGCCGGGTGAACAGCAACCAGACTATCTATGCTATATCCATCCTGACGAGTCAAAGGAGCATTTTGTGCATACAGATCATTAATGGCAGAACCTGTCACAGTCAGTATCTTTTCTGATTCATTCATCTTCAACTGCATCTTTTCGTTATCTAAAAAGAATACCAACGGACGTTTGCTATCCCTGAACGTAGTCAGCCCATAAGCCAATGGCTCAGTACAAACACCTTCAAATTTGAAAGTACCGTCAGTAATCACAGCCGAATCCACAGCTATGAACGATTTATCCTGATATTTTTTCAGATACACCATTCCATCTTTAACATCCGATATTTCTCCATTCAGAGTATATCCTTTTTTCTCTTCGCCACAGGACAGTACAGTCATAGCCAGTACACCAGCAAAAAGCACATTTACCATTCTTTTCATCTCTATCTTCCTTATTATTATAACTCGTCAAAAATAAATATTCCTATGCAATTATGCAAACTCCACCGTTCCTATTTGGAAATTAACTCTCCCTGAGTTACCTTTGTAACTTCAACTAACTATTATATAACCTATGAAAAAACTCCTATTTCTAGGCGCTCTCCTGTTGTCAACAGTATGTATGAACGCCCAAACTTCCGAATATTATCAGGAAGCAGCCAATCCTATTGCCACCAACCCCGCTTTATGGGCGAAAGTTACAGCTCCACAAATCAGCTGGGGAAGCACAGACATCCGCTATAAGAAAGAGGAACCGGCTCCCATCCATAGTGCGCAGAAAAGTATGAATCTTACTGCATGGAAAGGTGAGAAAATTTCAGCCCAACTGGTAGTATGGACTCCCAAAGCGCTAAATGACTTGACTTTCATGGTCAGCGATTTAACCTCAGGCAGTGCAACCATCAGTAAAGAAAATATCCGAACAGGCTTTGTCCGTTACGTTATAACCGATGAACTGAACAAAGACGGTTTGGGCGCATGTGGCTATCGAAACAGTGCTGATTTTGACTCAACTTTAGTAGCAGATGTAATAGACCATATCACTCCTACTCTAACCCTTCCCGCCAACTCCACCCAAGGGGGATGGATCAGCGTAAACATCCCTCAGGGCACTAAAGCCGGGAAATACACAGGAACCGTCACAGTGAAAGCCGACGGTATCACCTTGTCTGAATTAAAACTGAACCTCCAAGTGAAGAACCGTACTCTGCCTCCTCCTTCCGAATGGGCTTTCCATCTAGATTTATGGCAGAACCCTTATGCAGTATCCCGTTACTACAATGTGGAACCGTTCAGCAAAAAACATTTCGATTTGATGCGCCCATTGATGAAACTGTATGCCGATGCAGGTGGTAAGGTAATCACAGCCTCCATTATGCACAAGCCTTGGAACGGACAGACCTATGATGCTTTTGAAAGCATGGTCACTTGGTTGAAAAAAGCGGATGGAACCTGGTATTTTGACTATACCGTATTCGACAAGTGGGTGGAATTTATGATGGATCTTGGTGTCAAAAAACAAATCAGTTGCTATTCTATGGTTCCCTGGCGCCTTTCTTTCCAATATTTTGATCAGGCCAGCAACTCTTTCAAATTTTTGGACGCCAAACCGGGTGAAGTTGCTTATGAAGAATTTTGGATGAATATGCTGCAAGATTTCTCAAAGCATCTGAAAGCAAAAGGCTGGTTCGATATCACTCACATTGCGATGGACGAACGCCCGATGAAGGACATGCAGGAAACACTGAAAGTGATCCGTAAGGCTGATAAAGACTTTAAAGTTTCTTTGGCAGGAACTTATCACAAAGAACTATTGGATGATCTGAATGATTATTGTATCACCATTGCCGAGAAATTTACTCCCGAAGAGATTGAAGCGCGCCGGAAGGCAGGCAAAGTAACTACTTATTATACCTGCTGCACAGAGCCCCGCCCCAACACTTTCACTTTCAGCGAACCTGCCGAAGCTGAATGGCTGGCATGGCATAGTGCGAAAGAAAATCTGGACGGATATCTTCGTTGGGCTTTAAACAGCTGGGTGAAAAATCCCCTACAAGACAGCCGTTTCACAGCTTGGGCTGCCGGAGACACGTATATGATTTATCCGGGCGCCCGTTCATCCATCCGGTTGGAACGCCTGACAGAAGGAATACAATTTTTTGAGAAAGTACGCATTCTGAAAGAAGAATTTGAAGAAAAAGGCAATAAAGGAGCTATTAAGAATATAGACAAAACCTTGAAAATGTTTGATGAATCAAGCATGGATAAGATTTCTCCTACCACTGCCGTAAACAAAGCAAAAAAAGTTATCAACCGATACTAGAAAAAGGGAAAATACCTTTATTACATACATATATATATCGGACCACACATATGTATGTAATAAAGGTACTTCAAACTAAAAGCCGAACAGAATTAATTTGTGGAAAATAGGATGGATGAATCCCCGATAGCTTCAAAAGTAACTTAAGTGCATTGGGCAAGTAACTTAACTTACTTGACACTTTCACTTAACTTACTTGGCTCACGAAGTCAAGTTACTTTATTTGCCCTATATTTCTCAAATAAATTCTGTTCGGCTATATAAAATGGCAAGTTCTAGTTTTAACTTTATCCTCCCTTTCCTTTATACAAGTTTATTCTTCGGGTACATAAATGATTTCTCCATTATCCAATTCATAGGCAATACCCACCTTTTTTCCTTTCTTGCCGCTTTTGACATCCTGATCCTCAGAAGGGGTATAACGGTTAATCTTCTGCCCTTCCTTGGTTATGATTTCCATGTTTTCCTTACCCGGATTCTTCACCATCGTAAAATCTTCCTGACTAAACATTTCAGTCATATTATAACGGGTAACCAAGGCCACCATTAACGCTACAGCAAACACCATCGCCACATCAAACAGATTGCTGACCACGCTCATCGGGTCACTATCCTCCTCTTTTCTTAATAAATTACGTTTCATCTCAAGCTGTACGTTTTTCAGTGAGCAATTCAGAAAGGAATTCCAGATTAGTCATATCCTGTAAATACCAGCGTTGCTTCACCTGCTGGGTTATGAAACCGATAGCACTAGAAAACAGACCAACTACAGTCGTAGCAAAAGCGACCTGCATATTATACGCCATAGAAGCGATATCACCAGTAGAAAGTCCCACCAAAGCAGGTCCCATTGGAATCAATGTACCCATCAATCCAAGCATCGGTCCCATCTTGGTCAATGTTTTTGAAATAGCCAAATCCTTATCAGCAGTAATTTCAAAATCAGCCAACAGGCGCTGCACATGTGCCGGACGGTCTTTTGACTCCAACACCCGACGGATATACGCAATGACCAACGAGTTCGACTTCACAGGAAGTTTGCCTTCCAATTCGGGCAAAGTATCTATAGTCAGTGTATCAAGCTGTTGACGCAACAACGCATCCGTACGCCGAATAGCCAGATACTGCCCGAAAAAACTGCCTATCAATAATAGCGAACGGATGAAAAGAATAATAAGCAATACAACAACAGGGACTAAAAGTCCGTTCGAAATCCAAAACAGAATGTCTGATATAAGATTCATAATGTCAGTAAGTTTTAAATGTTTGTTTTTATTCGTCTATATTTATATATAACCAATCCAATGAGTCCTCCACCTGCCAGCATAATTATCAAGCCGGTCAATGCCCCCCAATCCACCTCGCTTACACCTGTTACGGCGGTACGACCATTTACAGTAGCAATAATTCCCAATATGGCGGTCAATGCATTAGTGAGGAACAATAGCTCCAACCGTAATTCCTTTTCCGGCAAAAGATAACGAAGAAACAATGTGCCTGCAGAAATCAATATCAATACACCTGCCGCCATACTCCATGCGACAAGAGAAAAGGAAACCCCCGGAAAAGAGAAGATAAGATATACCAATCCGCTAAACAAGACAGGAAATATCAAAATCCCCGGGAACCAACGTAAAGCACGGTAAGCCCAAAGAGTACGTTTCTTAACAGGCCCTGTAGTAAGCACATGAACAGCCAACATACAAAAAGCCATCTGTAAGGCAACTTCCACTGTAAGCACCACCGAAGTGTCAAGCATCAATTGGACATTTGCCAACCAATCAGCAATCTGTGTCTTAGACTGCTGAATAGCATATGGCCACATCAGTCCCACAAAGAGGGTGGCTACAACAGCTATTGCTGCAACCGATCCTCGTTTACGAAATGTCTGTTTCATCATAAAATTGAAACAGACCAATATCATAAGAACAACTACAACTGTTTCCATAGCCTGTTATTCCTGCATTTTTTTACGGCGACAACGCACCAATACAATTAAAACAAGAACTGCAGCCACCACTACAACACAAACAACAGTATTGCTTACCGTATTCGTCTGTTGTTCCGTACCGACTGTATTCATCTCTTCTTTTTTCATCACCATACCCTTTTGCTCTTTTGAAGCAGCAACTTCACGTATCTGACTGATGTTTTCCTTATACCGGGATGCAGTCTGTGCATCCGTTTTAGAAGCTATGAACTGACGTAATTTAGCATTATCACAAACAAAACCAGAACAAGACGGTTTATATTTATTCACCAAATCGGTATGTAGTTTGGCAATATCCGCTATCTGTTGCCCGCTAGCCTGCCACATTCCTTTACGGATAGTTTCCATCATTACCGCAGTCATTTCTTCCAAAGCGGCAGGGTTCTGCTTTTCAAAATAATCCTGCACTCCCAAGTTAAATTTATCCTTTACATACACATCATATATCTCATTCCACATTTCCTTATCAACAGCCTGAGGTTTCATGATATTCCAACCATACGTATTTTGCACAATCTCAGCAAAAGTATTAGCTGCGCCAGCCTCCCCTTTCATTTTTTCCTTAATATAAGCAGGATTGAATATTGTGGTACGGCTCTCTATACCAATAGCTTCTTTCACCTCTTGCATACGGGCATTGTTACGGTTACGATAGTCGCTCAGATACGCATCAGGATCTTTACCGGTCACATTACGGACAGCAAGATTCATACCTCCCATAAACTCATACACATGATCCAGACTTAATGCACCCCATGTATTGCTTTGACGTGGCTGAATAACCGCATCCGTACGTGTCAAAGCAGCTTCCAAAGCAAATTGGCGAACAGTTTCCCAATTCTTTTCACTACCATAAAAAGCACCCATATTATTCAAATAAACATCGGCGATTTCCTTTTCACTTTCCCAACGGTCACCAGATTGCACCATACTTTGTATACCCGTACCATAATTACCATTCACTCCTCCGAACACACGGAAAGTAGACATTTCACGGGCCTCTTTTGGAGTCAGACCTTTTTCTATTAATACACGTTCAGCTTCCACAACACCTGCTGCTACTTGATTTTCAAATTGATCTTCTCTAGCATTGGCAGCCATCTCTACGGCACGATTAACAAGAAACAGACGTGAAGCGGCAATATCTCGCAACTGCCCGCTAGTCTGCACTACCACATCAATACGAGGACGGCCTAATTCAGCAGAAGGAATCAGACGAAGATCCGTCACACGCCCAAACGTATCACGAACAGGCTCTACACCCAGCATATAAAGCACCTGTGCAATAGTAGCACCGCCGGTTTCTATAAATTCTCCACTCCATAATGTATAACTTACTTTACGAGGAACAGAGTCATTATGACGACGGCGATACATTTCAATAGTGTTGTCAGCCAATTGTTTTCCTTTTTCCCATGCAGATTCCGACGGAGTTTCTTCAGCATTGATAGCGAAAAGATTTCGTCCTGTAGGTAATGTATTAGGATTGGCGATGGGATCACCACCCGGTGAAGGCTGCGTATATCCTCCGTTCAACGCATTCACCATAGAGGTCAATTCTCTTTCCGGACTTTCCAAAAGAGCACTCTTATAATTGCCCACATTCTTCAAGGTACGTTCTACTTCCACGACAGCCAAAGCAAAATTCATCTCCTCTTTAGAATATTCTTTTTTCTTGGACATCATAGCTTTCATCATCGCTTCCATGCCTCCGAATTTATCACTATCCGCTTTTTCACGTTTTCCTCGAGAAGTTGTTTTCATTGTAACTGTATCTTTGGCCAGTGTATTCATACCTACAGCACGACTCTTGTACATTCCTGTTTCCATTTTCTTTAAAGCTTCAGGGCTTGCACCCATTTTTTTTGCAAGTTCCATAGCTTTCTCAGGATTCATACCTTTCGCTATTTCCTTCATTTTCTCTTTCATAGACCCGGATATGCTATTCCTTTTCGAACATCCGCTTTGGTCAGCCTGCATTATTCCACTGCTCATATCAGCATGTGTTTTAGCCTCAGCCGGAGCCTCTTCAGCTAATGCCATCATCATGGCCATCATGCCTTGAGGAGTATTACGGGATTTATTGATTTCATGTGCTTTAGCAAGTTCATCGGAAGTAATGCCAGTAATACGGCAAATCAATTCATCAGAAGCCAACGATGGATCAGCCAACAGACGAGTGACCAAATCACGTGCAGGTTCTAAATAACGCTGAGTAAAAAGAGTGCGATGTTTCTCTACCTGTCCGTCCGCACGATTACGTAGTTTATCTAATGCCAACAGACTATAGGCTATCGGCTCGGTAGCCATAGCATACACACTGGAAGTAATACGAATGGGTTCATAAGGAATCCCCATCGTATACAGCTGACCTGTAATCTTCTCATTTGCCAGTTCCTCTGCAAAATTTTCTATACGCTGAATATCTTCCTCGGCATAAGGAACAGTAAGAAGACTATCCAATTCCAATTCACGATGGATGCCCAGTTTCACCGTGAGTTTCTTTACCGCCAATGAAGCACGGTTCAAAGCGTCTTTATTTCCGGTAGACAGTACAGCCTGCCCATCGGCCGGAAGTAAATTATTGTATGTTTTGACAGCCTCAGTCAGTTCACGATAAATGGTGCGGACACTACTTTCCATAAAAGGTGGAGTAAGATAAGATTGCAATCCCGCATACGAACGACGCTTAGCAATCATCCCTTCACCTACATTGCCGATGGAATAAATATAAAAATGAGGTAATGCACCTACCAGACGGTCGGACCAGTCATTGCTGCACAAAGCAACTTGTTTGCGCGGAGTGAATTCTAAACTGCCATGAGTACCGAAATGAATCAACGCATCAGCTTTAAATCCGAATTGTGTCCACAGATAAGAAGCAATATAAGTATGTGGAGGAGCTGCATTGGTTCCATGTACTACTTTAAATGCATTATCCCCACTACCGGCCGCATTCTGTGGCAAGAGCACCACATTTCCAAATTGCAAACGAGCTACTCCTAAACGGCCGTCGGAAGTAGTCATATATGCTCCGGGAAATTCACCATTGGCAGCTATTACTTCGGCATACATTTCAGGACGAATGGATTTCTTTATCCAACTCTCATATTGTTCTTTTGTTATGAGTTCGGGCTTGCCGGTTTCCATAAACCGATCAAAAGCTCCTTCGGCATACGAACCAAATACGGCTCCTTGAGATTGTATCATCTGTTCCAATTCTTTCGAAGAGGTAGGCAAACCGTCCACCTTGTAGCCCTCGCGTTTCATACGCTGCAACAAGTTATAAAGTGAAGGAACCACTTCCATACCACCCGCAGTCAGTGCATTCTGACCAGGACCTTTATAATAATAAATAGCAACGCGTTTCTCACTATTGGGTTTACGCTGCAGAGCAATATAGTTATTAACTGTTTCTACAAAAGTTTCCAAGCGTTCTGGAATAGCATAAGCGTGTTGCAAACCCTCCTCATCCTTATAATGTCCAAAAAGAGCGAACGGACGGATAGCTCCATCTATCTCGGGAGTAACAATACTTTGTGACATAAAGCCGCCATTCATCCCCATCTTGTCCCTCTCCCACTCCTCTACCAAGCGATTTACATTCAATGGAGAGAAAAGCGGTATATTCTGTTTCGCCAGATAATCTACAATAGGTTCACCCATACGTCCATGCGCCATATTGATAATAGCAGACGGACGGACAGAATCAATTCCATGGTTCTGAATAAAAGAACGCATGGAACGTATAGGATAAACCATATTGCCAGTTTCCTCCAATTTAGCAATAAGCCCGGAAGGTTCACCCATCGGACCGGTCACAATAATACGCGGAGCATTCTCTTTCCACAAGCCGTTATGTTGCAGAAAAGTATTGTATCCGGCTACCGTATTGAAACCCAACTCTTCGTCTTCGGGTTTCTTTGGGTCCATGTGATAAAGCACATCATCGGCACGTTTCATTACGGCTTCCGGTTCAGACACAGAGAATAGTTTTTTATCAATATGCACACGCACATAATTCAGCATACTGCGATAGTTACGACGTCCTCCATTAGACAGATAATGTTTCAATATATCCGCTTGGATGGAATCCAATGAAATAATCTTGTTTGCAGGATTGGTAGCGGCAGTAGTCAATACCGGCAGACCACCATCGGCTGCCTTTTGTATTTGCGCACGTTGCTCTTCAGTAATCCTTAATCCCATGGCATTGATAAATACCATATCATAACCGGCCAATCGGTTCAGATCATCTGTGCTCAGTTCACTGATTTTAATAAATGAATTGTCATTAGCTTTAGATATCTGCCCTAAACTGATTACCTGATAGTTGATGAAAGCCACTTTAGTTGCACTGAACCAAAGATTCCATACACCAAACAAAAGCAGCAAGATGACTGCTATCCCTCCGCCAATCAATAATTGTTTCTTCTTCATATCTTTATTTAAATCACATAGTTTATTTAGTATTAGCAGCCAAATTTCATTTGAACAATTGTTCTATATCCAATGACAAACCGGCTGAAAAAGTTGTTCCTTTAGTAGCAGGCGAATTATTATAATAACGGAAAGGGACATAATTAAACAGGTTGTCTACCGCCAAAGTCATATCAACACCTTTCCATACTTTCTGAGACAACGTAAGCTTCCACATTGTATACGCCGGATAGGTCACCTTCTCAGTTTCTTCATAAGAAGTGTTCGAAGTATATTCCTCTGTATTCACCTTGGACAGAAAGCGTCCGTTCAAAGCAACATTAAACGCATAGTTCTTCCAATGCTTGTCATACTCAAGACGGACAGTAGCCGTATGCGGGCGAGTACTTGAAATGACAGGTTGCCCTTTCTTTATATTCTCGTGTGTATAGGCGTAAGATAAACGTGCCGACAGTCCACAAGGATATTTGACGGAAGCATTTGCCTCGGCACCGGATATCCTGATATTTGATATATTGGTATATACCTGCCCTTTCAACGCCTCACTCCACGCCGTAGTGATACGATTATCAACTACATTATAGAAACCTGTCACCGTCAAATTATAACGACCTTTCATATATTCTGCCGAAAGAGAAAAATTATGGCTGGTTTCAGGCTTCAAGTCAGGATTACCATAAATCATAAAAATACTTGCCATATCAAAATTCATATACATTTCTTTCAAAGTAGGAGCTCGGAAACCACCGGCATAGGAACCTCTCAATGAACAGTTTCCTATTTTATACATCAGTCCTAATTTGGGAGAGAAATGATTAATATCGGAATCTGAATAATAATCAAAACGTAATCCTGTGATGACATTGAAATATTTCGTCGGGTTCCAGTCAAACTGTGCAAAGCCGTCCACTGTATACTGATGTTTACTTCCATTATTGGCAAACTGATAGGACATTAAATAATCACGCATATAATCACCACCCACGGTGAGAATATGCTTACCGACAAAAGTATGATTATAAAAAGTATGAACCGAATGTTGTACATTACTATAATCACGTACATCATTAGCATCTTGCGGCAAGTAGTCGCTCTTATCATACTGGTCGAAAGAATAAGCTATTTCCAGATCCTTATCTTTATCCAATACATAATTTCCTTTCACCCCACCACTGAAGTCTCGATAACGGTCTTTACTAGTCTGTGACTTCTCACGTTCACGAAAAAAATATCCGGCACGTGCCGTCAGTTTCAGATGGTCATTAGCAGTATAGACCAAACGTTCTTTGAAATTCCAAGTTTTATCACCATACACCTTTTTAAATGCCCAATCCTCCGTTTCCTCATTTGTTTTTCCATCTGCCAAATCTTTTTCATCTACTTGGGTATGCTGTACATTAGTCACACTATTGAATTTTCCAACATTGAAACCTATTGTTCCTCCATAACGCTGCTCATTATAAGCCCCGTAACGTCCATTGAGATTCACAGTCCAAGGCTCCGCAGGCACTTTACTTATGATGTTTACCACTCCTCCTACCGCATTCGAACCATAGAGTGAAGAAGCCGCACCTTTTACAATTTCAATACGCTCCACATTGCTCATATTCAATCGGTTGTAGTCTATATTATCCAAAGTCTCACCTGCCAGACGCTCACCATCAACCAGAAAAAGTACAGCATTTCCACCAAATCCTTGCATATTGAGAGAAACTTGCTGGTCCATGGAATAAGAGAATTCAATTCCCGGCAGTTCTGCCTGAAGTAAATCTCCAATATGGGTAGCATCTACTTTTTTTATTTCATCGGCAGTAATGACACGAGTTACAATGGGAACATCTTTCAGGAGTTTCGGAGTACGGGTTCCCGTTACAACTACAGTTTCCATATTTACAGCATCTTCTTTCAGTATAAAATCAACTTTACCTGTTTTACTGACAGACACTTTATGAGTCTGCGAGATATACCCCATGTATGAAACCTGTAGAGTATATTCTCTATTATCGGGTAATTTCAACATGTATTTTCCCTGTGTACCCGTAGTGGTTCCCAAAGTTACTTTTTCTTTTACGGAGACTGTTGCTCCCGTCAGAGGTTCTTTATTTTCATCAAATACAGTTCCCGAAATAATTCGTTGTGCTGATACTGGTACCGCCATCAGCCAACACAGTATCAAGCACACGTTTCTGAGTAGTCTATGCATATCGTATGTCGGTTTACAATTCAAACGGATAAATATAATCAATAATCATGAAGCCTTTTACACCACTAGCATTCATATAATTTGTGAGACGAACAGCCGCATAAGTTCCATCTTTCAGCTTTACCATATAAACCTTGTTTGAAAGAGTATAGGTAGGTGGCATATTACTTTTATCAACATTCAACCATTTGGATAGTTCTTCATTATAATAGGATGCCATATAAACAATATTACCATCCATCATACCTGACATATCAATGGCTATCTTAGCAGTAGTCCAAACATCCTCCACATAGGCTCCTTCGGGCATCGCATCCGCATTCCGTAAAGCGGAAAAACCTGTGAAACCGGTTTCCAATACTGCTCCAGCATTGGTTTTAACATCATAACGATGAACAGCAATATCCCATTCCTCCGGTTCTTTCTGTTCAGAATCCGTCACATTTACAGAATCTACTTTTTGTGTATGGAAATCGATAAAAGTCCAACGTCTATAATCAGTAGCGTCAATATAAATAGTACCCGAATGGGTAGAAGGGTCTGTTCTTATAAAACCCAATTCATTACTATCCGAAGCAGCAGGACTATCATATATTCCTTCCAAAATACCATCACATGCCGAGAATGGCAAAAGCATCATTCCCAGTATGGTTATAATAGAGATATATCTTTTCATACTATTTAGTGCCTACAAAAGTCGCAGTAATAGCCATAGGCATGGCTCCCGGCTTTAGTGTAAAGATCAGATCAGCCTTTTCATCCTTAATCGTTCCTTGTAAACTTCCTGTATATTTTACAGAACCAACAGTTACATCAACAGCACTTTCCGGCAAAATATAAGTGACATTATCGGAGGTATGCACTTTAATTCCAGGTATAGCAATATCCGGCAATGACATCATTCCTTCACCAGCACCGCCAACTAGAAGAACTTGAACAGTTCCCCCTTCTTCCGCAGTAATTTTCACCTGACTGTCTGACGTTCCTTGATCATTTCCTGATACTGAGAGTGATAATGTTCCATTGTAAATACCAGCAACCTCCTGAGCCGGAATCACGGTATCTTCCTTTTTATCATCATTGTCACTACATGCTACTGCACACAATGCAATAGCCATCATCGCTAAAAAGTTTTTCAATTTCATAATACTTTAGTTTTATTGATTAATAGTTATTATTTTATGTTTTCAAATTTGTTGCAAAGTTACCCTTACCCCCAAGAGTACACAATACCTAAAAATTGGGGTTTTATTACTGATAATCATATACATAATAAAATACACGAGTACTTATTTTTAGGTATAAAGCCGAAAATTATCACCATTAATAGGTATTATCAGTATGTATTTCTATAACCAATTTTGTAAAAAAGCAAGCATGATTAAATTGACACATCATGAAATGCCTGTGAACAAGACACTTCATCATAGAACAATAGAGATTCTGACAGTACTTACCCTACTTATAGGTAGTCCGTCATTCCTTATTTACTTCTATTGTTCCCACGACACAAATAACCCATTATGCCAATGGGTGCTTTGTACTTTGAACCATACTCCCGAAGATGGGGAATACTTATATAATCGATACTTAGTAATCAGTATCACATGAGCGGCACTTATATTCGGATTTTTATTTGTAATTTCATATCATCATATCACATAGAAAGAAAGAAGAAAAAATGAAACTAAAAAAAGAAATGTATTTATCGGTATCACCTCATTCCTAATTGTATTGTTCACCATGACGCTAGGACATGTTAATGAAACACCTGATGGAACCGGTAACCATGCATTACGCAACCTTTTTCATGGGATTAATAGGTTTAATAATGGTTATAACCGGCATATTTGCCAAAGGAGATACTCGAAAACTCTTTGGGGACTATTCGGAGGTTTGTTATTTTGGACAGGATGGATTGAATTCATTTATGTGTATTACGCACATCGGTTCGGAGTACAGCCACTCATAATAGACGGAGAAGTAGTAACCAAACCGGAATACCTCATCATGCCCTCTTCTTTCGGATTCTAGATAATGTTCATGTTATTCTACTTGTTCAATATAAAAAGCGGATGCGATTTTTTCAATTATCTGCAACGGGTATTTTTCCGCAACAGTAAGATACGCCCTCCGTTTTTCTATTGCTACAGTAGTCTTATTTTGGACTTTCGTGGAAATCATGGGAAGATGGAATGCCTTTCACGAAATCTGGGTGGAATCCATGGCATACCAATCAGAAATGATAACCATTTTCCTTGCATTTATCGTGCTAGTCACCTTTTTATGGTATAAATCCATTAAAGACAAGAAAGCATTATAATCTTCCAAGCACTTCCTCATTTATTTTTTATGCAGATAAGCCGAAGGGGGTGCTCCAAAGTGAGACTTGAAACATTTACTAAAATAAAGAGGGTCATTCATTCCTACTTTATAAGCTATTTCACTTACATTGTATATACCCTCCTGCAAAAGCTCCATAGCCCTTTTCATACGAAGGATACGCATATATTCATTAGGTGTATATCCGGTCACTCCTTTTACTTTCCGAAAAAAAGCAGCACGACTTAACCCCACAGCAGATGCAAAATCCTCTATAGTGAATTCCGGATTGTTCAATTGTTTTTCCAAAATGGTCTGTAACCTTTCACTAAATTTCTTATCCAGCTCTGTAGAACATAAAGCCGGACTTGTCATGGCAGGGTCTTTAGAAAATTTTCGTTTTAACTTTTCCCTCTGTTCAATAAGTTGAAAAATACGTGCTAATAACAATCTGGAACTGAAAGGCTTCGTTATGTATGCATCCGCACCACTTTCTACCCCTTCAAGTTTATTTTCCGAAGTTCCCATTGCCGTCAGTAAAATAATAGGAATATGACTGGTTTCAAAATCACGTTTCAGTTTACGTGTCACGTCAAAGCCATTCATACCAGGCATCAATACATCACAAATAATCAAATCTACTTCAAAAGACTGAGCTTTTTGCAAACCAGAGAGCCCATCCGGCTCACTTATGATCTCAAAATAAATACCAAGTTCCGTTTCCAAAAACTTACGCACATCTCCATCATCTTCTATTATCAATATTCTTTTTTTATTCAAAGGATCCGGAGTCACAGAATCATGATTAATAGTCAAAGAGGCATCATACCGATAATGAACAAACGGTTCTTCCTGAAGGCTGCTCGATACTAGGAAATCGTTCTTTTCATAAACACTGGAATCTAATGGTAAAATAACAGTAAACACAGAACCACCTCCCTCATTTTCATTAAATGAAATGCTTCCTTTATGTACATTTACTAGTTCATAAGTCAAATGTAAACCGATTCCCACACTGTTATGTGAAAAACTACTTTGCATGAAACGGGAAAACAGTTCTCCTTGCTTCTCCTTAGGAATCCCTACGCCGTTGTCACTGACCGATATAAATAATTTCCCCACTTCCTCATTAATGATAATTGCAAAAACAACCTTTCCTCCTTTAGGAGTATATTTTAAAGCATTCGAAAGAAGATTATAGACTATTTTATCCAATTTACTTTGATCAATAAACATCTTATAAGATGACGTAGAAGGAGCAAAATGAAAATCAATCTGTTTGTCATCTGCCGTTTCCTTGAAATTTCGATAAATATCATAAAAGAACACCATCACATCTGTTTCTTCCAGCATCAAGGAAAGTTTGTTGTTCTGCATTTTACGAAATTCCAACAATTGATTAATCAGACGAAGCATCCTATTCGTACTTTTATTCATCAACTGTATGGGATAAACCATCTCTTTGGGAATCTTATTCAAGCTCTCTATTTTTTCCAAAGCTCCCTGAATCATTGTCAACGGAGTACGGAATTCATGTGAAATATTAGTAAAAAACATGAGTTTGTACTCTGTCAACTGTGTTTCTACCTGAATGCGATTCCGTAAATTATTGAAATTCCGTATCAAACAAAAAGCAACATATAACACAATAACAATGACAAGAAAATAAAAAAGATAAGCCCAAGTGGTTTTCCAAAACGGAGGCGTGATAACAATATTGAGCACAGCCTCTTCATCACTCCATATCCCGGCAGAATTACATGCTTTTACATGCAGATGATAAGTGCCGGGAGAAAGATTTTTATAAGAAGCAAAATTCAAAGAAGAGGGGGTACTCCATTCATTATCAAAATGACTCAATTTATAAATAAACCTTGAAGGAAATGCCAAAGAATAATCCAATGTTGAAAATTCTATAATGAATGAATTTTGGTCATAATCTAATTTTATATTCTGTGTATAACTTAACGCCTGTGTCAAAGGAGAATCCTTCTCACCAACCTGTACTGTAATTCCGTTCACTTTCAAATTAGTTAGAATAACATTCCGAGTCATAGGAGATGAGGTTACTTTCAAAGGATCAATGACTATAACTCCATGATTCGTTCCAAATAGCAAAAGTCCATCTTCAGTTATGGCAGCGCCATGTTCGTTATATACATTTCCTTGCATGGAAGCTGAAAAGAAAAAATTTTCAAAAGTTTCCGTATCAGGTGAAAAACGAGATAAACCATACTGAGTGGCAATCCATATTTTTCCAGTCTTATCTTCGATGATAGACTCTACCATATTATTGACCAAACCATCGGTTGTGGAATAATGGACAAACTTCAAGTTCCTATAATCCTCACCAGGGCTACAAACAGAAAAGCCACCTCCCAACATTCCTATCCACATACGATTCTGACTATCACGAAAAATACATTTAATTTCATATCCGGGCAAATCTCCATTTTCATAATTATAAATTTTATAATTATGAGCATCAGCAATAATGGAATCTCCATAAAAAACACATAATCCCTTATTCGTTCCTGCCCATAACCTTTTTTTATTATCTTGAGTGATCATCCTGACTTCTTGCAAACGACCGGATCCAGTCAGGAACTTACGAAAAACATACCCGTCTTTTCGTGAAACCGCCAAATTCAGTCCTCCCCCAAAAGTTCCTATCCACATCCTATTTTTATCATCACGATAAATATCGAATATATTCTCATGTGCCAAAGACAAGGTATCACCTGTCATTCTATGATACCAACGTCCGTCAATACATAAACCCATCGTACGGGTTCCCAACCATAATTTACCATCTCCATCACAAGAAGCCGCATAAATATAATTGTATGGCATCTTATAACAAGATTCAGCCACCAAATTTTTATCATAAGCGTAAACATTCCCTTGACGCGTGCCAAACCAGAAACCACCATCGGGCATCTTTACCACTGTACGTATGGCATTCACATAATCATTCATATTCTCATGTTCTGGATAAATACGATAAGATCCTTCACTTAATACGGACAAAAGTGTAACACCGGCAAACTCCGATCCTACCCATACATTTCCCGAGTGATCGAGTAATAAGCTATGCAGAAAATTGGAATGAACTAGATTTTTACCAGCCTCCTGATAAGTGTAATGGCTGATTATATCCTCTTGGGGATTATACACAAACAATCCATAGCCAAAAGTAGATATCCATATCAATCCTCTGTTATCCTGTATTACTTCATAGCGTTCCTCGGCAGCAGACATCATCTGAGCGGCATCTATCAATGACAGTGTTTTACATATTCCGGTTTCCGTCTGGAAATAATGCAGCACACCGGTCTGGTTAAATACATAGAAATTCCCTTGATTATCTCTGACAAAATGAGCGTTGGGGATATTAATCGGGTTGTCCGATCTTACCCGCCGGGTAGATAAACGAAACCTGTAACTTCCTTTTGCTGTAAAAATCCACCAATCATCTTTCGTGCCAAAATGGGTAGTAAGTTGAAAGTCAACGTCATCCTTTCCAATTCTTTGAACAAAATGTAGTTCTTCATCCTCATCATAAACATAAATATCACCATTATCAGCAAGAAAGAAGCATGTGTTCTCATAAGAAAATGCCGCTCTGAAATTATGCATATCAGAAATTACTTCGATTTTGTTTCCTGTTACTTTCACCAATCCTTCCTGAGTACAAATCCAAACATTCCCTCTAGAATCTTCAATCAAACTATTCACTTTATTAGAAGGTAGCTTGCCATTTTCACATTGAAATGTCACAGAGGAAAAATGTTCATTTTCAAATGAAATCTTTCTGCAACCTTTTTGTCCACCCCATAACCAATTATCACCATTGGCAGTTTCCACACGATAGGCATAAGCTTGGTCATGTTCCCCACATCCTGTAAAATCCACAAAACAATTATGTCTTAAATCATAGCAACTAAATACATTTGAAGTAGAAAGCACCCATAAAAAACCATTTTTATCTTCATCAATCTTCTTGACATGATAATCCGCTAATGAAATCGGACTATCCTTTTCCGGTAACAATGTTATAAAAGAGTGACCATCATACCGGCTCAGTCCATTAGTGGTACTAATCCAGATAAAGCCTTTCTTATCTTGAAAAATATCTCTAATTGTATTATTAGCCAATCCGTCACTGGATGTAATATGGATAGATTGTACATCAATAACTGCATATGCATTCCATTCCAGACAAACAAAGAAAAGCAACAAAAAAAGTATACGATTTTTCATTTCATTCGGTTTAATATCGAAATAATACCGCAAAATTAAAAAAGGCATTTTAAAAGTGATTTTTAAAATGCCTTTTTTAATCAGAAAGCCTTTACTAATCAACAAGCAGAACAAGTTCCTGCGATGCCATTCCTTCGACCTCCACTTTTACTTTGAGCTGTCCCCGCATACGCCCTGCCTGTACTACTATTTGGGCACGACCGAAATAAGTGGGTAAAGTGTTGCTACTAAAACGTTCTTTACGACGCATCTCACCACTATCTATCCCCATCAAGCGTCCGTTACCCTCCACGGTCACTTTCACTTGTCTGTCATCTATCCGTATGGGGATGCCTTGTTCATCATATAAATTCAAAGAGATATGAGATAAATCCTGCCCGTCAGCCTTTAACTGTTCCCGATCCGCTTTCAGAGTAAAACGGACAGCTTTATTTCCGGAAGTCTGTATACTGTCACGGCACACTTCCATCCCATCTTTATATCCTATCACCACCACCTTACCCGGACGATAAGGTTGGTTCCATTTAATCGTATTATTTACATAATCCCGTGGCTTTCTAGGTCCATATACCTTTCCTCTAGGATCTATCAACATCACTTCGTCACAATTAGACGGTGTTTGAATCTGCATGACACGCGCATCCTGATAAGGAAAAGTCCAATCGTGTACCATTCCCGGTGCTTGCCAATGGTCTTTACCCGGATCTTCATCCAAATTATAATCTATGACATACAGTCCCAAAAAAGGCTTCTCATTCCACATAGTCCGAAAATATCCTCCTCTAGGTTTTTCAGACATACACATGTCAAACGGAGCAGAAGGCCAGCCCTTACTAGGCCAGCCCGAACTCTCCCCAATATAATCCACACCGGCCCATATGAAAGAGCCACAAATATATTCATGTTCCATTACATAATTCCATGGATTTTTCTCATCATAATCACGTGAATCAAATTCACGTATGCTACTATAATATGGATAGCTCTCACTGATCAGGCAAATACGTTCCGGGTATTTCTTTTTATCATAAATCAACCGAGGTTCCATATAATTATACCCTAGTACATCTGTCACCGAAGCAAATTTATCTTCAAATCCCGGCTGCAAGGCAAGCATAACAAGACGGCTCGAATCCAGTTGATGTACAAAATCCTGCAACATTCCAGCACGTTCAATCCCTGTGTCATCTTTTAATTTTGCCTCAGCCAACTCATTACCTATACTCCATAAAATGACAGAAGGATGATTACGGTCACGAATTACCATATCACTGATATCCTGCTGCCAGCTAGAATCAAAAAATTCTTCATAATATCCCGATTTCCATTTATCAAAAGCCTCATCTATAACCAAAAAGCCTATAGAATCACAATAATTAAGAAATTCCGGAGAAGGAGGATTATGCGAGCAACGGATAGCATTCGTACCAAATTCCTTTAAAATAAGCAAACGGCGTTCATAAGCCCTATCCGGTACAGCCACTCCCAAACATCCTGCATCCTGATGAAGGCACATGCCTTTCAGCTTAAGATGTTTGTTATTGAGAAAAAAACCTTTGTCTTTATCAAATTTCACTGAACGTATTCCAAAAGGAGTCAGATATTTATCAATTGTCTTTCCTCCTTTTTTTATAATGGTTTCCACCGTATAACGATAGGGAGAATCCAAATCCCATAATTTGGGATGGCTGACTAACAAATTCTGAACTACGTCAGCTGTTTTTTCTTTATCAAGTTTCAACGTAGTCCGGGCCATCACCTCTTTATCTTCTGCTTTTACAATTTTTCCATCACCATCCAACAGGCGTTGCTGGACAATCACTGTTGCCGGTAACTCCATGGAGTTTTCGATAGTAGTGACAATCTTGACCGTTGCCTGGGATTCAGTTATCTCCGGTGTCGTAACATAAGTTCCCCACATTTTCACATGAACAGGATTAGTCACTTGCAACCAGACATGCCGATAAATGCCGGAACCTGTATACCAACGAGAAATTTCTGAATGATCCACTTTGATTTCCAAATCATTACTCTCTCCATATTTTAGGAAAGGGGTCAGATCTGTTTCAAACGAAGTATATCCATAACGATGATAAGCAATTTCCTTTCCATTCAAAAAAATGGTAGCTTTATGATAAATACCATCAAAAACAAGACTAACTTTTTGATTTTTGTAACTCGCTGGAATCATAAAAGATTTGCGATACCAACCTATGCCACCTAGCAAATAACCACTCGCTCCTCCTGCTTTTTTATCAAAATCCAACTCCACACTCCAGTCATGCGGTAATTGTACCTCTCTAAAATCTCCATTTTCTCCTAATCTAAACTGCCAGTCAAAGTCAAAATTCTGCCGGATGCGATTAGCAGCCCCCGGCAAATCAAACACAAATATGCACAGAATGGCAATAAGCAACTTTTTATTTTTCATAAATAATCTACTTCTCTATTTTTATATAAAAAGAGGGTGTGCCACAAAACAAAGCAATTATCAAAAATTGCTTTTGACACACCTCTTTACCTTTTCACCTTCAAAACTAACTTTGTTTAACTTATATACTTAATATCCCTCATTTTGTTTATATAATCCTGGAGTCACATTTAATTGATTCAATGGAATAGGATACAAATAACGTCCTGTCTTTACATTATTCTTATCGGTACCATCCGGATTATGATAACTATCAAATAAACTTTGAATTTCCGTTTGCCATTCCCCCCAACGCACCAAATCAAACCAACGCACTCCTTCTCCCATTAATTCTATTCTACGCTCCCGTTTTATCAATTTCAAAGCATCTGCAGCATTTACCGTATTCACCTCATCACAACCGGCTCTTTTACGGATATCATTCACATAAGCTACAGCTTCCGTTATTTTACCTTCTTCAACCAATAACTCAGCATACATCAACATCATATCTTCCAATCGTAAAATAGGAAGATTTACAGGCCAGTCATTATCGTCTTTCATGGTAGCTTCCGGAGTCAGTGACATCCCAAGTTCTGCTATCTTCCGTTTACTAGGCATAAACTTATAAAACATTGATTTTGTATAAACGTCCACTCGCGAACCATCTTCTAAAATCAATTCCTCTTTTGTATTCGTATAAGCCGGATAATTAGGCTCTGCCTCATATCCTGTCAGAACAGAAAAACCATGCCCTCTTCCATCTTTTTTCCCATCAGAATAAATCTTATCAAATTCATACATCAAACTCTTTTCCACATAAATTTCATTTCCAAAGATTCTTCTATTCGTATAGGAAGGAGGTAGAGCCATACTGAAATTAAACAAAGCGCTGTTGCCTGTTCCTCCCGTACGATACTGAATAGCAAAAATAGAGTATTTATTATAATAATCCGTGCTCGGCATCCACTGCTTTCTCCATTCATCAAGTGTCGGAGCCCAATATTTATTCTGATTAGATTTTGAGTAATTCAACACAATTTCCAATTGCTTTTTAGCTAATATCTTGGCGTCGGAATCATTATATGGAAAACCCGCCAAAGTCATATACACACGTGCCAGCATAGCTTCTGCCGCCATCTTGTCCGCACGCCCCTGCGATACAATCGAAGTTCCATTCGCACCCACCATATTTTCTTTTAAAGGAAGCATTGTCTGCGCATTAATCAAATCAGGAATCACCATATTATCCAAAACTTCCCGTGCAGACGATTGAGGTACTTTCTTCACTTCACTAGGCGATAAAGGAGCATCAATAATCGGAACATTTCCAAAAAGCCGCGATAACTCAAAATAAGCCCATCCTCTCAGAAAATAGGCTTCGCCCATAAACTGCTTTTTAATCTTATCATTCGATTCAAAGTTACATCCTGCTATTTTGGCAATAGCAGTATTCGCATCATAAATTACTTTATACCATGTATTCCAGACACTATTAAAAGTTGCCAAATCATTAGTAGCTCTGAATGTGCTTATCTCTGAAAAATCTCTCAACCCATTAGGTCTTGGATCTGTCCATGCATTATCCGAACGACATTCAGACATCAATAAATACTCTGAATTGGCAAGTTCACGCAAATCGGAATAAATGCCTACCACTCCTTGTTCAGACTGACTGGGAGTCTGATAGAAACCATCAGAGGTCATTAAATCAGCAGGAGGAGTTTCCAAATAATCATCGCACGACATCACAAAGAACATCAATGCACTCAATTGCAATATATTTTTTAATTTGAACATAGCTCTATATTTTTATTAGAAATTAACGTTGATACCCAAAGTGTAAATTCTCGGTGAAGGATAACCACCATAGTCCAATCCCAAAGCACTGCTGCCTCCGGGTGAGGAACTGGCTGCCGTATTAGCCGCCTCCGGAGAGTATCCTCCATAATAACTATCCCATTTTGCCAGATTTTCAATAGATACATATACACGTGCATAGGAAATAAATTTAGGATTAATAGGTAATTTATATCCCAAAGTCAGATTCTTGATACGCAGATAATTGGAAGAATATAGCCATCGGGAGTCTAACGTAGCACCTGTAGTAGAACTTAAGATATAAGGTACTTTTCCATTGCCCGGCTCATCTTCCGACCACCATGCCTCTCTCCAATGTCCTAAAGCATTTCCTTTAGCCCCCATACCCGGACGGTCAATGGCACGTCCCAATACACCAAAAATCTTTCCTCCTATCTGGGCTGTCATCAAGATAGACAGATCAAAATTTTTGTAAGTAAAAGTATTCGTCATACCAAATACTAATTTAGGAGTAGGGCTGCCTAAATAGTCCCTGTCATTATCTTTATCGAACACACCATCATTATTTACATCTTTGTATCGGATATCACCCGGTACAATTTGTTTTCCTTCAAAAGTAACCGGCTTTCCTCCATGAGCAGCACTATAAGCATCAATTTCAGCTTGATTTTTCCATACACCTATTGCATCATACATATAGAATGTATTAACAGGCTTTCCCACAGTCAGGATATTAGACGGATTGTTCTTATCAAATCCCGAATATACCGGAGTATCATCTTTCCCTAGAGCTTTCACCTCATTTTTATTATATGACATATTAAATGACGTACTCCATGAAAATTTTCCTGTGAGATTATGCGTATTCAATTCGATTTCAAAGCCTTCATTATGGATATCTCCTAAATTATCCCAAACGGTAGTAAAACCGGAAGCTCCTTCCACAGGTACCTGATATAACAAATCAGTCGTATTCTTGGTATACCAATCCAGTGACAATTGAATTCTATTATTGAAGAATCCTAAATCAAGCGCAACATCAGTACTATGTGTTTTTTCCCAACCTAAATCAGCATTACCTAAAGAATTTGCCTTATAACCGGGGGCACCTGCATAATTTCCTGCAGACAAAGTAGGATAAGCAGCCGTGTTACTGATAGAATTATTACCGGTCACACCATAGCTAGCCCTCAGCTTCAATGTATTCCACCAAGACATTCCCCAATTCTTAAAGAATTTCTCATTTGACACTAACCAACCTCCGGAAACAGCCGGAAAGATGCCCCACTTATTGTTAGCTCCGAATACGGAACCGCCATCATAACGCAAACTACCGGACAACATATAACGTTCTGCATAATTATATTGCAAACGTCCAAACACAGACAACAATTTATTGGCTGTTTTCTCTGTTACCGTATTAGTTCCTGCCGTAACTTTCGAACCATCAAAGGAACCTGTTATGGCATCATTGGGAAACGGTTTGTTAAAAGATTGAGTCGTACTGAAACCAAGATTACTCTGTTCGGAAGAAAAACCCGCCATTACACTAATTCCATGATTACCAAAAACATGGTCATAATTTGCAAGAGCCTGCAAAAGAGTATTCCATTTTCTTTCCGTATTATGACCACCCGAAGAATTTTGTCCTTCTCCCTGCGCCCAACTACCGGTTGTACTAGTGTACTTATAATCATTTCCATCCAAATCATAATAATTGGCCGAAGCAGAAAGTTCCACCCTGAAATCTTTAAACGGACTGATACGTACGAAAGCATTCCCGACCAAACGCATCATTCTATTCTGTTTGATATTTTTCTCCATATTATAAACCGGACTCGATGTGCTTCCCGCCCAAAGATAATAGGGATTCGGATCAACATTTGTCATATATCCTACCCCCGGTTCCGATACCGGTGTAGCATACAAAGCCTGATGTACCTGGGAATCCTTACCATTTGCCTGTCCGGACCCATCCTGCACAATATACGTAGGAGCCATATTCATACCTATTGTAAGATATTTGTTTATCTTTGATTCAATATTGGCACGAAAAGAGAATCTTTCATATCCCGTACCGGTAACGATACCTGCCTGATTCATATATCCACCTGAGAATAAATAAGATGTGTTTTCCGTCCCTCCCGAAACATTCAAACTATAATCCTGTACGATAGAGTTACGAAACAACTCATCCTGCCAATCCAACAGGCTAAGTTGTTCCGGATTGGGAGTATAAGTATGCGCATTCCTCATGTCATCTCCCAAATAGTTAAACCAACGTTCATCAAAAACAACCAGATAAGAGTTTGTCGTACCTGCCTGAATTCCGAGATTAGACAGACGTGTGGCATTGTCATCCTTTATACTGGCGTTAGTCAAACCCAATTTCTTCGCTTCCTGCAAATAGTTTGCATCATTCCATCTCAATTTAAATTCCATCCATTCCGTCGCACTAAGCACATCCATTTTTTTCTCTAATGTCTGTACACCGAAACTAGCATTGAATGCCACCTTAGCTTTTCCACTCTTACCTTGCTTAGTACTAACCAAAACAACTCCATTGGAACCACGTGAACCATAAATTGCAGCAGAAGCAGCATCTTTCAAGACTTCTATGGAAGCGATATCCGAAGGATTCAATCCGCTCAACGTATTCATAGGTACCCCATCAACCACATAAAGTGGATCGGAATTTGCATTGACAGAAGCCGCACCGCGGACACGGATCTGCATATCGGCTCCCGGCTCACCTGTTGTATTACGTACTGTCACTCCAGCCAACTGACCTTGCAAAGCATTCTCCGCACGAGCCAAAGGACGATCCTCTATTGCCTTGGAATCCATTTTGGCAACCGCACCCGTCAAAGTGCTTTTCTTAACCGAGCCATATCCTATGACTACCACCTCATCCAATGTCTCAGTATCTTCTGATAATACCACCTTAATATTGTTCTGTCCCAAAACTAATACATCTGAAGTTTGATATCCGACAAAACTAACCTGCAAGATGGCATTGTCGGCCACATTCCTCAAAACAAAATTACCGTCAAAATCGGTAATCGTACCATTAGTAGTACCTTTCACCAATACACTGGCACCAATTATGCTCTCCCCGTTTTTATCAAGCACCACGCCCGATACATCCTTAACCTGAGCAAACAGGGTCATCGCAATTACCATAAGAATACCAAAGGAAAGCATCCTTTTAAAAGAATGCATACTTCCCGAAAGTTTGTTCTCCGAGTCTTTCATTTGTAATTAATTAAAGTTATACATAAAATCCAATCCCTTCATATCTTCATCAAGGAACATGGCAAAACTAGATATAATGCCATGAATAAAAAATAGCTGGAACAGCCACAAACCTCTGAAAATATGGAAAAGAATCTACATAGATGGAAAATAGTATAAACCAAGCTAAAAACCCGATTAACACAGGCCTTTATTAGTTTGAAAAAACAACTGTACAGATAAAAAAAGGGTTTCTGAATTGTTCTTTTCAGACAAGGAAACATTCTGTATCACAACCATCCGCCTTAATAAAAAGAATCAAACCGTACAATTTTCCATTGAATAAAACAATAAATACAAATACAATTGACTGTTATTGTTTTTCTTTGTCATCTACATAATATAAATCAAATGAAAAACTTATTTATGAAACAATTACTATCACTCCTGTTATGCCTGAGCATTATAGTACCTACAATGGCAAAAAAAGAACAAGGAAAACAAAATGTATTTCCTGATGGTACTCCTATCTCTGAATGGTTTCTTCAAACTAAGGTAGTTCATCCCGACTCCTTAGGGAAAAAATATAATCTTTCCGACTATGGAATTGAAAGCAATCCCCATATCGTTCAAACACAGAAAATACAAAAAGTCATAGACGAAGCAGCGGCCAACGGTGGTGGAGTCATTTACATCCCTGAAGGGATTTATAAAAGCGGTTCCCTCTTTTTCAAACAAGGAACTCACCTCTATCTGTCAAAAGGCGCCACTTTATTGGGTAGTGAGAACATTATGGATTTCCCCCTCCTCATGACCCGTATTGAAGGTGAATACTGCAAATACTTCGGTGCATTAATCAATGCCGACGGACTGGACACCTTTACCATTAGCGGCAAAGGTACAATTGACGGAAACGGCACTCCCTACTGGAAAGCTTTCCGCCTACGTCGCGAATGGAATCCTCAATGTACAAACAAGGATGAAATGCGACCACGACTACTTTACATAGCTCATTGCCGTAATGTGCAGGTTGCCGATGTGACTTTACAGAACTCTCCTTTTTGGACCAGCCATTACTATCGCTGCGATAAAGTTAAATTACTCAATCTGCGAATTTTCTCTCCTATCAAACCTATAAAATCAGCTAGTGCGGACGGTATAGATATGGATGTATGTACCAATTTCCATATTAAAGGATGCCGGTTTACCGTAAATGATGACGCCATCTGCTTTAAAGGTGGAAAAGGACCTTATGCCGATCAGGATACTTATAACGGCCCCAATAAAAACATTCTAATAGAAGACTGTTTCTTTGATCATACCACCGGCAGTTGCATGACTTGTGGCAGCGAGTCCATCCATGTCTATAATGTATTAATGCGCAATTGCAGAGCAGAAGGCGGTAATGAACTACTTCTATTGAAAATGCGGCCTGATACTCCACAACACTATGAATACATCACAGTAGAAAACGTAAAAGGCTTCTGCAAAGCTTTATTAGGAGTTTCGTCATGGAGACAATTTTATGACTTGAAAGGAAGAACAACGATTCCTAAATCTTACGGAAACCATATCACGATGCAGAACATAGAACTGAAATGTGACAAGTTTCTGAATGTAAATAAAAATAAAACTGAGTATGAGTTATCCAATTTTTCATTTAAAGATGTAAAGATCGAAACTAAATTTTCCCAATGGAATAAAGATGCTTTCCACAATATTCGTATGAAAAATGTTATAGTGAATGACCAATACCAGCAATAATTTAAATTTAAGGATCTTTCCTTATTGTTCATAGCAATAAGAAAAAGATCCTTAGATTTATCTCCATTCCAAATCACTTATTTACATTCACTCATAAAAAAAATCAGTAAACATCTTCCACTTTATAAGCTACCATCCAAAGCATCCGGCCTTAAATACCTTATAATTTCATATGTTGATAAACTCTTTCTTAAACAGAAGATTCAATTTCATATTAGCAATGATTTAGTTGCATATTCCTCCTATAGCTTTAAAACATTTTAAATATCAAGTTATATTTGCCCGGGATAGATGTATCAAAACTTTTTTTATCTTAAAATGTTTATAATGTATGGAAATGCTATTTTTACTAAAGAATTTATACCGTGATCCTCTTGCGCTATCCAGATTCAGCCAATTCAGGTGTCTTCATATAAGTAAAGGAGAGATTATCCAAAACTTGAACGAAACCCATGAGTTTCAAGTTTGTTTTGTTCTAAAAGGGTCATTATGCCTATTCAGAGATCATATAGAATCCATGCCTCTGATGGCAATGCAGAATGAATTTTTCTTCATCAGCAGCCTGCACCAATGTAAAATCAAGGCAATGGATGAAGTACAACTTGTCATTCATGCATGTAATATTGTGGCTCCTTATCTACATAGCAGAACAATAGAGTATCTGCAAGATATATCCATCGAAGAAGTAAAACCGGTAGAAGTCCTTCCCATTTATCCGTTAATGCGTTCCTACTTAGATTTGCTGGTCGATTACATGAAAAATGGAACAGAAATTCCCGACTTACATCGAGCCAAAGAATATGAATTGTTCTCATTATTTAAAATTTGCTATAAGAAGAATGAAATTGCCTCCATTTTCCGTGATGCGCTATCTAACGACCTTCAATTCTTCGTATCCGTCATGACACATTACAAAGCTTGCAGAACAGCCAAAGAACTAGCTGTTTTATGTGGATATAATGATACTGTTTTCACACAGTTATTCAAAAAAAACTTCCATGGAGATACACCATATCAATGGTTACAAAAACAAACATCTTATGAAATTGAATTCAAATTAAAAAAAAGTACTTTACCCATCAAACAAATAATGCTGGACTATCATTTCAAGACTTTCTCCCATTTTACAACCTACTGTAAAAGAAATATCGGAGCTACTCCTAACGAAATACGTAAAAAAGGAGAAGAATCAAGAGATACACCTTCTCTTGAAACATATTCAGTTTCTGCAAACGATTAAACAAACATCCCGCATCCTAAAGATTATGAATATAGTTATCTCCATCATACACACTAAAGCTAATAATAAGTTTGTTTCCTGATCTCGGTATATGGATCTATTTTAAGAGTTTCTATACATCTATAATAACAAATATCACAAAACCTAATCATAATCCACCATCAATATATGGAAAACTTATCACATATACCCCTCTGTAAAATCATATAAAGCATCTACCATTTAAAACTATCCCAAAACGAACATTTAGAAAAATAGGAAACCTTTTTATGCAGATATAAAAGAAAGAACTGATTATATGCAAACAAATCTTTTAAATACGCAACTTCTTTTTAGTACCAAATATAGAACTTTGCACCCAAATAAAATGTGAATATTATTATAATGTAAATCGCACACAGCAGAATAACCTAAAATATAAAATTGCATGCCCCCCAACGATACAATATTCAATAAAGCAGAACGGAGTTTATCCAATATGTAACAACAAAGAACAATTCATTTTTAATAATTTACAGTCATGTATACAAAGAAGAAATGCAAAATTTATGTATTATCAGTGCTACTTTGCACATTTTTTTTCTCGTGCAGCAGTATTGATTTTGAATTACCCCAAGGTCCTCAGGGAACCAATGGCAAATCCGCTTATGAGATATGGAAAGAAGAAGTTGAAACCGGTCATATAAACTGGCCTTCCACCCAAGTTGATTTAGCAGACTTTTTAGTTTATATTAAAGGAGAAAAAGGAGACAAAGGAAAAGATGGAATGTCTGCATACGATCAATGGAAAATCCTGATCACCCAAGGTAATGTCACCAACCCTCATGACCCTTCGCTCATTTGGCCTTCTTCAAAAAATACAGAAGCCGATTTTTGGGATTTTCTTAGCGGAAGAGACGGAGAATCACCTCATATTGGCGAAAATGGGAATTGGTATATCGGCAATAAAGATACAAAAATCAAAGCTACCGGCAAAGATGGAAAGGATGGAATTAATGGCAAAGACGGATTTTCCGCCTATGAATTATGGAAACAATCTGTTGCTGGCGGCAATATAAATTGGCCCAAAGACCAAACAACAATGGAACATTTCTTTTTATATTTAAAAGGGAAAGATGGTGAAAATGGTATTACTCCACATGTTGGTGAAAATGGTAATTGGTATATTGGCAATCGTGATACAAATTTTCCGGCTCAAGGTCAAAAAGGAGAAAATGGTAAAGACGGAACATCCCCTTATATTGGTCCTAATGGAAACTGGTGGATCAATACATCCGATACAAAAATAAAAGCTCAAGGAGAAAAAGGAAGCGATGGATTAACCCCTTTCATTAAAGACGGATACTGGTGGATAGGCACATCCAATACTGGGATTGCAGTGCAAGGTCCCAAAGGAGAACAAGGTGATAAAGGAGCGGACGGACTTACCCCGGTGATAAAAAATGGGAACTGGTGGATAGGCACCACCGATACAGGAATAAAAGCTCAAGGAGAGAAAGGAGATGATGGCGTATCTCCCCATATAGGTAATAACGGAAATTGGTGGATAGGTACTACTGATACAAGAATAAAAGCTCAAGGAGAAAAAGGAGTTAACGGAGCATCTGCATACGAATTATGGGTAAATGACGTCAAAAATGATAAAATCAAAGACAAAAATAATTCAGCATGGTCCAAAGATAAAATTACAATGGCAGATTTTTACACTTACCTCAGTGGAACAAATGGTAACAATGGAAAATCCGCTTATGAACTATGGAAAGAAACTGTAGGAACAGGCAATATGAATGATCCTAAAAATCCAGGACAAAAATGGCCTTCTGACAAAGTTTCAGAATATGATTTTTTCAATTATTTAGCTGGTAAAGACGGAATAAACGGAAGCAATGGTTTGTCAGCACATGAACTGTGGAAAAATGACTTAGCTAAATTTTGCGGTACAACAGATGCACTTATTGACCACAAAAATGGTGGAGTATGGGACTGTGAAAAAAATACGTTAAAGGATTTTTATGACTATCTACACGGGAAAGATGGCAAAGACGGAGAAGATGGCAAAGACGGCAAACCCGGAGAACCAGGAAAACCGGGAACAGAAGTTACCATCATTAAGGGTATACCTAATGTTATTGCACAATATTCTCAATCAGAATATGGTGAATATGTACGCACAACTGATGGAGGTGTACTCTATAAAGTATATGATGAAACTGGACAAATCGCACCAAAAGCTCAAGTAAAAGGCATGCCGGGTATCAATGCGGAAAAAACTTACATTACCAATGAAAACGGAGAGTTTATTGTACCTAAAGAAGATTTACCCGAAATACAAGACATAAACTTACGCTGGGGAACGGTAAAAGAAGTAACCCTAGCCGGAAAGTTGCCGCAAGAATCCGCTAAAAACACATATGTTCCTAATAGAGTACGCATGAGAATGATCCTCCGCGATAATTCAAATTCATTATACGATTATCAGTATCTATATTTCTATATACAACGAAAAGTTAATCCGGAAGACCAATGGCAAAATATCCCTTCTTATTTACCTAATAGTGGTTCAAGGAATTTAGACGCATATAGAGTCTCTGACAAAAATAATCCCAACAGTATTTTGTCAGATAAAAAACTATATTCAAGCCAAGGCTCTAGTTCAAATAATGGAGGATATTATTACTATATTTATACCTATCGGTTCATTCAAGAAAATCCCGGAAAATTCAAAAACAATCAATCTGAATATTGGGATGGAAGTGACGTTTATTACACTGTAAAAGCTAGAGAACCTTATTATGGAGAAACTTTCCAATGGAATGGTGTTTGTTTATTAGCTCCTTATCAAATGGGACCTACGCTAAAAACATTAAAATTAAAAATAATATCCAATGGAGAAGCACCCAGTTTCTCATCTGCTGAAGGTGAATTGGATTTTTCAAAAATAGACTTTACAAGAATTTACAAATCATCGACCACACGTGTCGTTAAAGAAAATGGAATGGACTATGTAGAACCGATAGCATATACTGAAGAAGAAGCCAGCAAACTTAAAATGGCATATATCACATTCAGATATACCTCAACAGCTGGCTCACAAGAAGCATCAAGTTCTAATAACAGATCTTCTGCAGAAGTTCCAACGTTCAAAGTATTCGCACCATTTTTAAATTCATCCATATACATTGACAGTGGCAACAGTTCATATTTCTATAGATATTATCAAGGTTATCTCCGAAAAGGAAAGGATGAAAAAACATTTATTATTGAAAACTATAGCAGCTCTTATGAGTTGCCCGAAGTACAAGTTATCTATGAAGAATAAAAATATGAAGAAAATATATATACATAAAATCCATCTCATACTATGCTTTACCTCAGTATTATGTTTCGGTTTACCTATAAATGCACAACAAAATGCAAAGAATGGAGCAGCCGATAATAATAAAAAAGCATGGGAAATAGGTATAGGCGCAACCGGACTTCAAATGACACGTTTTAATGTCATTAATTTCCATACTAATAATAAAGGCGGTTACACTGTAGGTACTAATAAAAAAGATTTTATTTTTGGAGGAAATCTATATTTTGCTCGTGAACTTAACTCTCATTTTTATCTAGATTTACAAGGAACATTAGACTACAGTTCCGATCCTGTCCGTAACGGTAAAGAATCAAGATGGCTAGGTATGGCAGGAATCGGTTTACAGTGGCGTCTAGGTGAATATCTCCATTCAAATTATATTGATCCTTTCCTACGGATGGGAGCCAACTATATGTACAAGAATTTTAAGATCAACTATAAGGGGATGGAAGAATTCAACAGTGAGGAGATGGGATGGAATCTGTCAAATGATTATACTAAAGAAGGGAAAGATAAACAAAATCTTATCCCTATTTCATTGGGAATAGGCGTGAATATGTGGCTTAATGACAACATTGGCATAGGACTCCAAGGAGACTACCTCATCATGCCATACAAACATATAGCCAATTCATGGCAAGGAAGCATTCGATTGATGTGGCGCATTGGTGGTAAATCCCTAAAAGTCAAACCGGAAATTCAATATGTGGAAAAAATCATAGAAAAAGTTATAGAAAAACCTATAATCATGAAACAAATTGTAGAAACTCCAAGCCAGCCCAATGTTTTATGTGATTTATTCAACAATATCTATTTTGAGTTTGATAAAACAGAAATAACTCCTAAAGCAGCTACTATCATTGATGAAATAGCTCAAATTATGCTGACAGACACAAGCAAAAAATATCTCATCACAGGATGTACTGATGCAAAAGGATCATCACAATACAATATGGATCTATCCCAAAAACGTGCAGACGCTGTAGTCAATGCACTTATAAAGAAAGGAGTTCCCAATAAAATGTTAAAAGCAAAAGGAGTGGGCGCAAAAATATCGTATGCATCTCAGAATGCTCCCAACGAAATACGAGAAGGAGATCGTAAAATTATAGTTCAAATCATTACAAATATGGATTATTGGAATTATATACCATAAAAAATTTCCCCTCTATCAAAACGGCATATATTCCTATATCGTGGAATATAGCCGTTTTGCATATTCCAAAGAAAAGTTCGAGCCATGTATACCCTCATGCCCTCACTGCATATATAACAGGTTTATTATTAACGGTTTATGTAGTAAGGATAAAAAAAATTGCTCTCATTCATGCTCTCATACTCTCACAATGTTTTGAAGTATATTTCCACATAAATTACTTGTTTTCAGCCACATACCATTTTCTTATAGATCGTTTCGACTTGATATAAAGTAGGGTGTTTTAGGCTTTTTCCCCGCAAAAAGTACGCATGAAAGGTCTGTACCTCCACAGAATGACGGTTTACGATGCATTGGTAACAATAAAAAAGACCAAGACGTTTTTAAAAAAGTTCCTGTTCTTTTTTAAAAAGGTCGTCGTCTTTTTTGAAAAGTTCTTGATCTTTTTTGAGAGCATGAAGATATCACATATGTAAGCATAAGACCAGGTACACCGAATAGTACACCGAAAGAATGCTTTGATATGCTTGTTTTTGCCATGCACCAAAAACAAAAAATCCCCGTAAAGTATTAATTTACAGGGATTTTCTTTGTTTTGCAATTCTTTCCAGCGGAGAGACAGGGATTCGAACCCCGGGTACCTCGCGGTACAACGGTTTTCAAGACCGCCGCAATCGACCACTCTGCCACCTCTCCAAAACTTCCTTTCAGAAGTGCTTTTTGTTGAAAGCGTTGCAAAGGTACGACTTTATTTTAAATATGCAAGACTTTTGAACAAGAAAAATTAAAGGTTTTATTATATTTGCACTCTCAACCGAAAAAAAGCATATGAAACTAAAATGTCTTTTCTTACTGTTACTTTTGGGAATATCCTTTTGTGTACATGCACAAAAGCGCCCCGTCATCCTTGAGAAACAGTTGGAGATCATTAGGAAAGAACCTGATAACGGGGATGCATTAAAGTTTCTATGCCAATACTATTTAAATAAAGGAGATTATTCCAAAACCATCACTTACGCCGAGATTATGAAAAACGTAGCGGACAAGACTAAAAATCCTCTACTCCAACTCTATTCATATATCTACCAAGCACAAGCACAAATGATGAGCGGACGGGAAAAAATAGCCAAAAAAAACTTGAACCTTTCTCTTGAACTAGCAACCAAACTGAATAATGACTCCACCCTTTGTTCCGTCTATGGTAGTCTCGGACTCTACTCTGCAAATATTGAAACCGATTATTACCGTGCCATACGATGGCTTTATAAAGGTATCCAGTTGGCACAACAAAATAATTTCCAACAACAATACGCTTTGCTTTTAGGCAATTTAGCAAACATCTATTACCTCAAAAAAGATACAGCCGGTATCAAATACGCATTAGAATGTTATGAATTAGGACACAGTATGCGTAATCCATACATCATTTATTCCGGTGCAGTAAATTCTGCCTATATGTATTTTTTAATGAAACAGAATGAGGAAGCAATGAAATATATACATGAAGCCGAAACATTGATGCTGGAAAATGATTTCTACGACCAAGCCCATACCTACAATCTCTTTGGCAATATATTATATGATATGGGTGAATATGCCCAGGCCTTGGAATATTACAAAAAAGCCATGAAGGACAAACAGGCGGCACAAACTTCCTCTATTGTCTATGCCCATTTGGGATATGCACGTATACTAATGCAGCAAAACAAACAACCAGAAGCTATTTTATTGTTAAAACAAGGAATAGCTATTTCTTATGCACGCGTCAACGCCATCCATCGCAATGAACTATACGAAAATCTGTCCACCTGCTATGAGCAATTGCACCAATATCATGACGCACTGAAATATTATAAAATATTCCGTTTGGAAAACGACAGTCTTTTCAACAAGGACAAAGAAAGAGATTTAAGTGAAATGCGATTCAAATACGACTCTGAGCGGCAGGAAAATTTGATAAAACAAAGCAAACTGGATGTAATGCAGAAAGAACAGCGTATACAACAACAGACATTTATTCTTATTATCATTGTGATTGTTCTAGGATTGCTTTATTACCTCTACCACCGTAAAAACAAACTTTATTTAAGTATAGTCAAGCAAAATCAAGAAGCAATCAAAAGAGAAACGGAACTGAATCGCCGTATAAAAGAATTGGAAACCAATGCCCCCTCCATGGTTTCTACTTCCGAAAAATATGCTTCCTCCTCACTCACCGACGAGAAAAGTTTAGAACTTTTCCGTACATTAGAGCGTATTATGAGAGAAGAAAAAATTTACAAAGACAATTTTATAACAAAAGACAAAGTAGCAGAAATATTAGGAACTAACCGTACTTATCTATCACGTATCATCAATGAACAATCCAAACTATCCTTCACTCATTATGTAAACCGTTTCCGTATTGAAGAAGCTATCCGTCTATTATCCGACCCCAATAACGAAACTCCGCTGAAAGCCATTTCTACAGAGCTGGGATTTAACTCCATTTCCACCTTTTATAACCTTTTCCAATCCTCAGTGGGAATGACTCCCTCCCAATATAGGAACAAAGTTATGGAACTTCAAAAAGAGCAATAGGTTATCTTTTTGCTCTTTTTTTTATTCTGAAAACAGCAATTGCCGATATTAATATAGGTATAAAGAGGCATATCTAAGATATTATCCCTTACTTTGCGGTATGAACATTAATCCAAATTTAAATAATACGTAATGAAAAAGAAGTTTTTTTTAAGTTGCCTCTTAATCGTTATGGCATTGCTTCCGGCAGTTGCCCAGATTCAAGATCCGGTACAATTCAAAACCGAGTTAAAGACGATTTCCGATACGGAAGCACAAATAGTATTCACTGGTAAGATTGATGCCGGATGGCACGTTTATTCCACTGATCTTCCTTCGGGAGGTCCTATCTCCGCAACTTTCAACGTAGACAAGATAGAAGGAGTAGAATTAGTAGGAAAGCTCACTCCACAAGGTAAAGAAATTGAAAACTTCGACAAGGTGTTTGAAATGAAATTACGTTACTTTGAGAACACTGCCATTTTCATTCAGAAACTAAAAATAACGGGCGCTACCTATATGATAGAAGGTTATATGGAATTCGGTGCCTGCAACGATGAAAACTGTCTGCCTCCTACTGAAGTTTCTTTCTCTTTCTCCGGAAAAGGAGTTGCCGCTGCCACTACAAGCAAGACTACTGAACCTGCAAAAACAGAAACAGCCATAACGGAAGTTCCTGTAGCGGAAACAGCTACTGCAACTACCGCAACAGATAGTGCTACAACTGCCGCCCTGATCGGCAATGACACTGCTGTCCAAGATTATTGGACTCCGGTTATCCAAGAGCTGAACGCATTTGGCGAAACGACATCACAACAAGACCGTTCATGGATTTACATCTTCTTTGCCGGGTTTATCGGTGGATTACTTGCCTTATTTACGCCCTGTGTATGGCCTATCATCCCAATGACGGTAAGTTTCTTTTTAAAACGTAGCAAAGACAAAAAGAAAGGAATCCGTGATGCATGGACATATGGTGCTTCTATCGTAGTGATCTATGTATTATTAGGTCTTGCCATAACCTTGATATTCGGTGCCAGTGCCTTGAATGCACTTTCCACAAATGCTATTTTTAACATATTCTTCTGCTTGATGCTAATTGTGTTTGCAGCCTCTTTCTTTGGAGCATTCGAACTTACTCTTCCTTCAAAATGGAGCAATGCAGTAGACAGTAAAGCGGAACAGACCAGTGGTTTGTTAAGTATCTTCCTGATGGCATTCACCCTATCTTTGGTTTCATTCTCATGCACAGGTCCTATCATCGGCTTTTTGTTGGTAGAAGTTTCCACTACAGGTAGTGTAGTTGCCCCTGCTATCGGCATGTTAGGTTTTGCTCTTGCATTAGCGTTGCCATTCACACTGTTTGCCATGTTCCCGTCTTGGCTGAAATCCATGCCTAAATCCGGTGGTTGGATGAATGTAATTAAAGTAGTATTAGGTTTCCTTGAGCTCGCATTTGCTTTGAAATTCCTGTCGGTTGCTGACTTGGCTTATGGATGGGGAATTCTAGACCGTGAAACATTCCTTGCTTTGTGGATTGTGATTTTCGCTTTGCTAGGCTTCTATTTGCTGGGTAAGATCAAATTCCCTCACGATGATGATGATGATAAAGTAGGTGTTGCCCGTTTTTTTATGGCTCTTATCTCACTTGCATTTGCTGTATATATGGTACCGGGCTTATGGGGTGCTCCTTTGAAAGCTGTCAGCGCATTTGCTCCTCCCATGAATACACAAGACTTCAACTTATACACCAATGAAGTACATGCGCAGTTTGATGACTACGATGCCGGTATGGAATATGCAAAACGTACCGGAAAACCGGTAATGCTTGACTTTACAGGTTACGGATGTGTAAATTGCCGTAAAATGGAAGCTGCTGTATGGACTGATCCGAAAGTAAACAAGTTGATGACTGAGGACTATGTACTGATTACATTGTTCGTTGATAACAAAACTCCATTGCCCGAACACATCAAAGTGATGGAGAACGGTAAGGAACGTACACTACGCACGATCGGTGATAAATGGAGTTACCTGCAACGCTCTAAATTCGGTGCCAATGCACAACCTTTCTATGTATTGATTGACAATGAGGGAAAACCGTTGAATAAATCATATTCATATGATGAGGATATAGACAAATATGTTGATTTCCTCCAGACCGGATTACAAAACTATAAAAAATAACCAAAGTGTGTCAAAAGTCGAAGGAGTGTCAAAACTAAATAAACCTATCATTTTATTCATTCAGAATATTCTTTAATGAAAAATATTCTGAAAATCAACAAAAAGGAAAAGACAAACGAAACGATAGTTTTATTCGAGTTTTGACACACTTTCAAAAAGATTTTTGCAAGACCCCTTAATAATTATCTACTATGATCGCCAAACCAGAAAGAGAGCAAATCATTGCCCTTATAAATCGCGAGGTCGTTCCGGCTATCGGGTGCACAGAACCCATAGCCGTAGCCCTTTGTGTAGCAAAAGCAACAGAAACACTAGGTAAAAGACCTGAAAGGATTAAAGCTTTACTCAGCGCCAATATTCTTAAGAACGCCATGGGAGTAGGCATCCCGGGAACAGGAATGATTGGGCTACCTATCGCTATCGCCTTAGGGGCATTAATCGGAAAATCCGAATATCAATTGGAAGTCTTAAAAGACAGCACTCCTGACGCCGTAGCAGAGGGTAAAAAACTAATTGACTCACAAGCTATCTCTATCGGGCTGAAAGAGAATATAGAAGAAAAGTTATATATCGAAATTATCTGTGAAGCTGATGGTGATACAGCGACGGCCATTATTGCTTGCGGGCATACCAATTTTATATATGTGGCCCTAAACAACCAAGTTTTACTAAACAAACAAACTACCTCCACCTGCAATGAGGATGCAAAAGAGCCGGAGTTGAACTTGCGGAAAGTGTACGATTTTGCCACCACCACACCATTGGATGAAATTCGTTTTATTCTTGAGACCAAACGTTTGAACAAAGCAGCGGCAGAACGTTCTTTCAAAGGAAACTACGGTCACGAATTAGGCAAGATTCTGAAAAGCAGCAAAAGCGAAGAACAAATATTGGGAAGTAATACATTTACTCACATCCTTTCTTATACCTCGGCAGCTTGCGATGCACGTATGGCGGGAGCTATGATTCCTGTCATGAGCAATTCAGGAAGTGGGAACCAAGGAATTACAGCTACTTTACCGGTAGTAGTCTATGCCGAAGATAACCATAAATCAGAAGAAGAATTGATCCGCGCACTGACACTTAGCCACCTGACAGCGATTTACATCAAACAAAGCTTGGGACGTCTGTCTGCACTATGCGGCTGTGTAGTGGCTGCAACAGGTTCCAGCTGTGGTATCACTTATTTGATGGGAGGCACTTACGAGCAAATCACTTTTGCCGTACAAAATATGATCGCTAACCTGACAGGTATGATTTGTGACGGAGCCAAGCCCAGTTGTGCTCTGAAATTAAGCAGCGGTGTTTCTACTGCTGTATTTTCAGCTATATTAGCGATGGAACATAAATGTGTATCTTCTGTAGAAGGTATCATTGACAATGATGTGGACCGCAGCATCCGCAACCTGACCAGAATTGGTTCACAAGGCATGAATGAAACCGATAAACTAGTATTGGATATTATGACCCACAAACAATGTGATTAAATATATATAAAGATAAGAGAGTTAAAAACGAATCAGACACGGCATTTTATACAATCCGTGTCTGATTTTATTTCTCACTCCACCAACATGTCTTTATATTGGGTATGCCGGGTAAAAAACATTTTTGCAAAAGAACAAGTAGGACGTATTTTAAGCCCTACAACCGAAGCATATCTCACAGCGGCCTCGGTCAAAGCCTGAGCTATTCCCTGCCCTTCCAACTGTGGGGGAACTATGGTATGAAGGATATCCAAAACTCCGTTCTTTTCATCATATTGCAAATAGGCGATTTGTCCCGATTCAAATACTTCGAAACGGTCTACTTTCTCGTCATGTATAACTGTATGTTCCATTCTATATTGGTTTTAATGTATAACTATTACTAATAAAAACAATAATAAAATGGAATTGTTTTTACTCATAGATGAAATCTGTTACAGAACGTATGTCTGTTGACGAAACTCCGATACACACTTTAAATGACACTATAAAATATTGAGAACTATCTGCCTTGTCTATATTGAAAAGCCGAAGGTAGTATACCAAATTCTTCCTTAAAATACCGACTGAAATATTTCGGATTATTAAAGCCCACCTGATAGGCTATTTCTGAAATATTCTGTTGACTTCCACGGAGTAATTGGGCAGCCCGCTGTAAACGAATTATACGAATAAACTCGATAGGAGTCTTACCGGTAATAGCCAATAACTTTTTATATAAATGAACGCGGCTCATCCCTAATTCCTTGCTTAACTCTTCTACAGACAAATCACTGCGTGCAATATTGTCTTCTACATATTTCACAGCATGATTTATCAGTTTTTCATCCATCGAAGTTATGGCAGTCCCACTAGGTTTGAAATCAATATAAGCATGATTCCAAACCGTTTTCAACTTCTGTTCACTTTTTTCTTCAGGAACAGCAGTCACCATTTCCGGCAACTCCTCCGGTGGAATAATATGAGTTATCATCTCATTATCCTCACCCTCAATCAATTGAATCACCGTTGCTCTTTGTGGAGCAACGGCTGAGATTGTTTCTATGTTTTTTTCTTCTGCAATTTCTTCCGTATTACCAGATTCTAATCTTCGGATATCCTCCTCCAGTCCTTCTATTGTTATTATATGGTTTGGTTCTTCTTCCGATTCCTCCCCGGCATTAGACGCCATATAAAACTCCGGAATCTGAAGTGTGGAAATGTCTTCTACCGGCTTATCTGTAACTTGCACCTGTTCTATCTTCGTCGGTTTACTCTCGGAACGCTTTACCGGGATATGGATAACAAAAACACAACCGACAGGAGTATTATCCATTACGTTCACCGTGCCATCGTGAAGTGTGACAAAATCACGTACAATACTCAGACCACCTCCGCCATCTGAGATATTCATATCCGGATTATCCACTTGATAAAAACGTTCGAAAATGCGTTCTCTGTTTTCTTCTTTAATGCCGACACCTGTATCAGCCACTCTGATTTCCAGCATTTCCCGAGAATCCTGTCCTTCTACTAAACCGACAGACACATCAACTCGTCCACCATTGCAAGTAAATTTTAAAGCATTGGAAAGCAGATTCATCATCACTTCCCTCATTTTATCCCCATCAAACAACATATTCAACGAAGGAACTGCTGAATGAAAAATGAGAGAAATATCTTTCTTTTCAGACAAAGAGATAAAAGAATCACAAATCGTATGAATACAAGAGATGATATCATCATCAGACAGACTTAAATAATATCCATTCACATCAATTTTCCTAAAATCCAACAACTGATTTACAAGATTCAACAACCTTAATGCATTGCGTTGCACTATATTCAATTTATCCATCAGAGCAGCATCCGATTGATATTCCTTCATCAGCGTTTCCAACGGTGAGATAATAAGAGTGAGCGGAGTACGTAATTCGTGGCCGACATGAGTGAAGAACTTCAATTTCATATCTGCCTTCTCCTGATTCCTCTCTATTTCTTGCTTTATTTGCTGTTTTTTAAATTTATCCCGTTCTCCACGCAGAATCCAATAGCGTCCCAATATCAATACAGCAACCAACAAAAGGCTATAAACAACATATGCCCAAACGGAACGCCAAAAAGGAGGATAGATAACAATTTTCAATGAAGCTTCTTCATCTCCACCATATCCGTCACTGTTGACTGCTTTCACCTTCAGCATATAAGTTCCGGGAGCTAGATTAGTATAAGTCACTTTGCCAAAGGCAGTAGTCATCCAACCCTCATTGAAACCTTCCAGTTTATAAGCATACTCCGTTTTTTCCGGCAAAATATAGTTATCAGAAGCAAATTGTACACTGAACATATTCTGTTCATAACTCAATTTTATCTGATCTACCTTGTTCAACACCTTATCCAAAATCACCCTGCCTTCATATTCCTCACCCACCCCTACTTCTTCATTGAACAAGAACAAACGGGTAAACATCACGCTGGGACGTTTTTTATTGTATTTTATATCATCCGGACGGAAGCGGTTAATACCATACAGCCCTCCCATAAGAATTTCTCCAGAAGACAATTTTTTAATGGAACGCAGGTTGAACCCACTATTTTGCAAACCATCTTTGTCATCATAAACACAACTATGAAAAATATAGCGCCCTGTTTTTAAATCTACTGCCGGTATGACATTAGTTATTCCACGTGCTGTAGTCACCCATATATTTTCATTACCATCTTCTACTATTCCAGAAATGATAGGGCTGGAAACTCCTTGCTCCACTCCTAATATAATCAGTTCATCCGTTTTGGGATTATAAACATTCAGCCCCTCACATGTACCAATCCATATCAATCCACGGCTATCCTCATACACCTGACTTATATTCTGATCTGAAAAATATTCCTTACCAGATTTAGTACCTTCCAGATTAACCACTTTTTTAGTTTCAATATCCAATTCCGAAAGTCCCTGAGCGGTACCAATCCACAAAGAGCCCTCTTTTCCCATACACAAAGAGGAAACATAATCGGATATCAAGCCGGCCGAAGTTGTATTATAAGTGGTGAACAAACCCGTCTTGGGATTCAAACTCTGCACTCCCCCACCCAATGTACCTATCCATATAATCCCCTGCTTATCTTCAGCCAAAGCCAATACATTATTATGAGCCAAAGAATTTTGCCGTTCCGGTATGTTTTTTTTATAATGAATAATACGACCGTTATCATAACAAATCAAGCCTCCCCCAAAAGTACCAATCCAAAGTTTCCCGTCATCGGCTTTCAAAATGCAAACAATGGCATCAGTAGTGAGTTTATCCGTACCTTTCTGTGGAAAAGCAGCCCGGTTGCCAGTCACGGAATTCCAATATATGATACCGACATCGTTGGTACCCAGCCACACATACCCCTCTTTGTCTTCTTCAATGCAACTAATATCTCCTATATACTCTGCACCAAATTTAAAAGCACACTCATTAAAATAGGAAATTCCTTTTTTATAAGTCCCCACCCACATAGTTTCACTGGAATCCTCGTATAGAACCATTACTGTATTATTTTGCAAACTACGTTCATCACCTGCCTTGTTCCGCAACTGCCTCACTTCCCCTGTCTTCTTATCCAATATATCAATGCCATCCTGATCTGTTCCTATCCATATACGCCCCTGCTTATCCTGTGATACAGCACGGACCATGTTATGAGACCGACGCTTGATAATATTTGTCAGCCAAGACAGCCACTTTTCCTGTTCCGGATTATAAACCCATATTCCAAGCGGACTGTACATCCATATATCATTATCACGATCTACAAACAGAGTGAAAATTCCCTGCTTGTCAGTTCCCAATTCCCCAACCAAATCATCCTGCTGCCATTTAATCTCATTTGTCCGAGTATCCAAACAAACAAGTCTTCCGGTATTATATACCAACAAGATTCCCTTGCTACATTCTACAATGTCCGTAATATCACCTTTTGGCAACTGATGAGTATCAAACAAAAGCGGATACAGTAATTGAGATTCCGGAATGTACAAATAACAGCCTTTTCCTTTTATATAAAACCACATATTTTTATTATGGTCTATATATACTAATGCTGGAGTTCCGTCAATACCGACTTCACATAGCCATGCATGCACCTCCCTATCAAATGTTTCTGATTCCGAGTTGTAAATGACATAACCCACACCGGTAAGAATCCATAAATTTCCTTTATAATCTTCTTGTATGCTTTTGATATAATTATCAGGTAAAGAAGCCGGATCAGCATTATTACTACGAAACAAAGTCATCTGGCACCCGTCATACCGATTTAAACCGGAAGCTGTGGCAAACCACATAAAACCTTCGGAATCTTTAAATATATCAAGGACTTGATTGTTTGACAGACCATCTTTCACCTCCAAATGTTTAAACATGAATTCACTTGCATGCATCAGACTAGAAAAACATAATAATGTAATGATCAAACATTTTTTTCTTATTCCCATAGATTTTAAAGGCTAATTATTTTTATTCCACTGCAAATGAAGCAAAAAGCTTGATAACAGACAAACTAATATCGGCTTTTTTATCATTCGATACCCACAATATGTTTCATTTTTCCTATTTTTGCAATTGAAATGAAAGCATTAACGGATACACAATACATACGACAGCTTGTCTCGGAGGGAGAACACTGTCATCAGGATTTCAAATTCGAGATTTCGGACGCACGCAAAATAGCCCGTAGCCTTTCCGCATTCGCCAATACCGAGGGCGGCAGGCTGTTAATAGGAGTAAAGGACAATGGCAAAATAGCAGGAGTCCGCTCTGACGAAGAAATATATATGATAGAAGCAGCAGCAACCATGTATTGCAAGCCCAAAGTAGAACTGGAAACGCAGACTTACAAGGTAGAAGGAAAGACTGTATTGGAAATACGTATTAACGAAACGGTTTCTAAACCTGTATATGCCCTAGATGAAACGAATAAGCCATGGGCCTATATCCGCATCAAAGACGAAAACATACTGGCCACTCCCGTCCATCTAAAGATGTGGCAACACAGCAAGAAACCTGAAGGAGCACTTGTAACATTTACCGAAAGAGAGCAACGGTTACTGGATGTCTTGAAAGAAAAAGAAAAACTTTCATTAAATCAATGTTGCAAACTTTGCAGGTTAAACCACAAGACAACTTGTGAACTATTAGCAGACTTTATCCGTTTTGGTCTAGTGGAACTTGTTTTCCATGGACATAAGTTCTATTTTAAATTAAACAAGGAATAAGTAAAATGGATATACTGACCCTATTAATCAGCAGAGTGAATGATGTGCTTTGGACTTATATTTTGATCATCATGCTGTTAGGATGTGCATTTTGGTTTACTTTTAAAACAAATTTCGTACAATTCCGCATGATAAGAGAAATGATACGTCTATTAGGTGATTCTACAGGCAAGACAGAAGGTCGCGAACACCATATTTCCTCTTTTCAAGCTTTTGCCGTTTCCATAGCTAGCCGCGTAGGAACAGGCAATTTGGCAGGAGTCGCCACCGCCATTACTTTGGGTGGTCCGGGTGCAGTTTTCTGGATGTGGATAATTGCTCTTTTGGGGGCCAGCAGCGCTTTTATTGAGTCCACATTGGCCCAATTATATAAAGTACACGGACATAATTCTTTCGTTGGCGGGCCAGCTTATTACATGAAAAAAGGATTAAAACAGCCGTGGATGGGAGTTTTGTTTGCCTTTCTGCTTATCTTTACTTTTGGATTTGCTTTTAATTCAGTACAAAGCAATACCATTTGTGCCGCTTTCGAAGAAGCATTCAATATTCCTCCCAGCCTAATGGGAGTGATACTGACCTCGCTCACATTTTAATTATCATCTTCGGAGGCATTCAGCGTATTGCTAAAGTAAGTAGCATTATTGTTCCTGTCATGGCATTGGGATACATCTTTTTATCCCTTTTCATCGTAATTGTAAATGCAAAGCATTTGCCAGAAGTTATTGAATTGATTATAGCGAATGCCTTTGGCTGGGAACAGGCATTAAGCGGAGGTATAGGCATGGCATTAATGCAAGGAATCAAACGTGGATTATTCAGCAATGAGGCCGGTATGGGTTCCGCACCCAATGTAGCGGCAAGTGCCGATGTTACCCATCCTGTAAAACAAGGATTAATTCAGACATTGGGAGTTTTTACCGATACACTTGTCATATGTACCTGCACTGCTTTCATCATTCTTTTCAGCGGAGTGGCCTCCACAAAAGAAGCCAATGGAATAAAACTTACTCAAATGGCACTGAATAATGAAATAGGCAACATCGGGACTATTTATGTGGCGGTGGCAATTCTGTTTTTCGCCTATAGCAGCATTTTGGGAAATTATTATTACGGTGAAGCCAATGTACGTTACATAACTCATCGGAAATGGGCTATCCCCATTTATCGTATAGCAGTGGGAGGAATGGTTATGTTTGGGGCATTGGCCAGTCTGGAACTGGCATGGAGCCTGGCCGATATGGCAATGGGATTTATGACTATCTGTAACTTGATAGCCATTACTTTACTAGGGAAATATGCATTCCGTCTATTGGAAGACTATCGAATTCAGAAACGTAACGGAGTCAAAAATCCAGTTTTCACCAAAGACAGAATGAAAGATATTGAAAATGATTTGGAATGCTGGTAACACAAAGCAATCCCCCCGGCATCAACCATTCAATAAAAATGATAAATAGTAAAACAAAAGGATTTTAATCAAAAATGTTTCAGTTTTTATCGCTATCTTTGCAGACAGGAAAACAATATAATTTAAGAACACAATGAGCATATTTTCAAAATTATTTGGTAAAAAACAGACAGAAGGAGAAGAAACAAGCCGCATAGGTGGTATGGAAGACTTCATGACACTAATCCGTGTATATTATCAGTCTGTAATGGCCTGCAACATAGGTATCACAAATATTAATTTTTTGCCAGACATGGCAGTTTTCAAACGCACCCTTAAAATACCGACCCAAAACAACAAGTTGGGAATTGCTGAGAAGTCACGCTGCAAAAAGATGTTAGTAGAACTTTATGGTCTAAGTGATGATTTCTTTAAAGAAATTGACGGTTCTATAAAAAAGAATTGCAAGAATGTAAATGATGTCAAGACTTATCTTTTTATGTTCCAAGGATTCAGCAATGACTTGATGATGCTGATAGGTAATTTGATGCAATGGAAATTCCGTATGCCCAGCGTAATGAAAAAAATGTTACGTAACATGACCGAGAAAACAATTCATGATATCATGACCAAGACCGACTGGAAAGACGAAAGCGTACACAAGACCTGTGTTGCCATTCGTAAATACAAACAAGCCTTAGGATATTCTGAAAACTGGATGACGGAATATGTGTATAACATTGTATTACTGGCTAAAAAAGAACCAAAGCCAAAAGAATAATCATTAAAGATTTTATGAAATCCTTATTAAATATAGAAGAACATCCATTAGAGCCTTTTTTACCGGTTAACGCCAAACTACTGATGTTAGGCAGTTTTCCCCCACAAAAGAAACGATGGAGCATGGAATTCTTTTATCCCAATCTGCAAAATGATATGTGGCGTATTTTTGGAATAATATTTTTCCAAAACAAAGACCACTTTCTGAATCCTGACAAAAAGGTATTTGACAAGGGACGTATTATTGATCTTTTGAACAAAAAAGGCATCGCACTTTATGATACCGCTTCAGCTGTTCGCCGTTTACAGGACAATGCCTCAGACAAATTTCTGGAAGTTGTAGAACAGACAGATATCAGTTTGCTACTGAAGCAGATTCCAATGTGCAAGGCCATTGTAACCACAGGACAAAAAGCAACGGATATTATTCGTGAACAAATAAAGGTAAAAGAACCCGTTGTAGGAACCAGTGAACCTTTCGAATTCGAAGACCGGACAATGCGATTATACAAAATGCCTTCATCCAGCCGTGCCTACCCGTTGCCCATTGAAAAAAAATCAGCAATATACCGGGTCATGTTCAATGAGTTAGGCCTATTAAACGAATAATGAACAATATTTTTTCATAAATAGGTTTGTATATTCCAAATATTACACTACCTTTGCAGCCGCAAACACGGGAGTAGCTCAGTTGGTAGAGCACCGGTCTCCAAAACCGGGTGTCGGGAGTTCGAGCCTCTCCTCCCGTGCAAAAAAGATTATTCAATGCCACGCCATTGGATAATCTTTTTTTATATCTTCTACTTTCTTAAGGAATTTGCAAAAGTTTATGAGTTTGTAGGCTCAACCGCCACTCTGGATGTTGCAAAATGTAAGCAATCACTTCTTCTGTATTAGCACAAGAACAAGGCTGCAAAAAATAATGACTGGCAGACAAATCCAAATAAGCAGAAACATCTTGTCCCACATAAACCACTTTCACCTCATCTATACGATCTAGATTTATTTTCGCCCCTTCTTTAGGGGAACAAGTAACCCAATCTATATTTTCAGGCAGCAGACAAGTGCCGTTTGTCTCAATACAAACATACTTCCCTTCATGATGCAATGCATCAACTAACTTTTCATCAATCCACAATCCTGGCTCACCACCAGTCAGTATTACTACCTGGGTCGAATATTTTGCCACTTCCATCACAATATCCTCATCACTCATCAATGTACCTTCTTCATGCTGAGTATCGCAAAAAGGACATCTCAAATTGCACCCGGAAAAACGTACAAAAACGGCAGGTATTCCAGTATGATACCCCTCCCCCTGTAAGCTGTAAAATATTTCATTAATCCTTCTCATAGATAACGGTATTTCCTTCTGACTCGCGAACTTCAACCTTGAAACAAGTGGGAATTTGCTCACATACCCAGCGTGCAATATTTTCAGCTGTAGGATTAAAAGAAACAACCTCATTCAAATTCCGGTGATCCAAACGCCCCATCACCGTTTCCTTGATATGCGTGAAATCCACCACCATACCATCCTCGTTCAAAACCTCGGAACGACAATAAACGGTAATAATCCAATTGTGACCGTGCAAATTCTCACATTTACTTCTATACGACAGCTTCAAGCTATGGGAAGCTGAAATTTCCATTCGTTTAATTACTGTATACATAGCATTTAATTATAATAAGAAAGAACTCACACCTAATGTCACCTCGGTGCTACAGGACGCAAAGATACACCATAAAAAAGAATAATATAAAAAGGACACTGTATTTTTTTGTTTTTTGGTCTATATTTGCACCTATGAAAATACTATATACCATTGTAGGAACAACCTCACTCATACTAGGCATTATCGGCATATTTCTTCCTTTACTGCCTACCACCCCCTTTTTATTACTGACAGCCGCCATGTATTTCCGCAGTTCACCACGCTGGTATCATTGGCTCATCCAACAAAAATATTTAGGAAGCTACATCCGCAATTTCCGCGAGCATAAAGCAATACCTTTACATGCCAAAATCATTTCCGTATCATTAATATGGATTACCCTAAGCTATTGCGCCATCTGGACACTACCCTACATTTGGGCAAGAATCCTGTTTCTGATTATTGCAATCGGTACTACCTGGCACATCTTGTCCTATAAAACATTAAAACGATAGACAATCCTCAACAGACATATGTAATAGTAAAAAGATCATATTCGAACAGCACGGGAAAAACAGCTAATAAAGACGTTAAAAAAGTTTTTTAAACGACAAACGATAAATTTAGGACGAAATATTTTCGTGTTTGCTTCCAATCCTTTATATTTGTGTACAATTTTGGTATAAAATGACTGAAGAAGACAAAAAGCTATTAAATACTTTCGAGGCAAGACTGAGGCATTTTATGTATTTGCATGATGAATTGAAACATGAAAATGCACAGTTAAAGCAACTTCTCACTGAAAAAAACGAGGAGGTAAGACGATTGGAAAATAGCCGGAAAGAATTAGAAGTAAGGTATACCAATTTGAAAATGGCGAGGACAATCAGTATTCATGATAAAGACATCAATGATACAAAACAACGGTTGTCAAGGCTTGTGCGTGAGGTCGACAAATGCATCGCTTTATTAAACGAATAAAAAAAGTTGGACAATAAAACGATAGTATTATGGACGATATGATGAAGATACATCTACTGATTGACAACGAACGATACCCGATGACCATCCGTCGTGAAGATGAACAGTTATACAGGGACGCTGCCAAACAGATTGACAATAAACTAAACAAATACCGTAGTTATTACCCTGATTTCAGCCCCGCAAGGCATTGGGCAATGGCTGCGCTGGAGTTAGCTTTTGAAAATATTTCTATGAAAGACAGGAATAATACTGCACCTTATCAGGAAAAATTGAAGGAGCTGACCAAAGAGATAGAAAAACAAATCAGTAACAGAGAGTAATCGTTTAGAATTGAAGATATTCACGCACAGCTATACTGTTAAGAGAAGGGTTCTTAACAGATAGATTGTGCGTTTTTTATTTATATATAAATTAATAACAATGATAACAACGGTAATAATAGCAATTGTGTGTTTCGCTGTAGGTGGTGGCCTATCATACATGCTTTTCAGATATGGCCTGAAATCTAAGTATGACATCATCATCAAAGAGGCACAGACGGAAGCTGAAGTAATTAAAAAGAACAAGCTTTTGGAAGTAAAAGAAAAATTCCTGAACAAAAAAGCTGATCTGGAAAAAGAAGTCGCCCTACGTAACCAAAAGATTCAGCAAGCCGAAAATAAATTAAAACAACGCGAACTGATGTTGAACCAAAAACAGGAAGAGGTTCAACGCAAACGTACAGAAGCGGAAGCTATCAAAGAAAATCTAGAAGCTCAAATTGTCATCATAGACAAGAAAAAGGATGAACTGGATAAATTACAAATGCAAGAACGTGAAAAACTGGAAGCTCTTTCCGGTCTTTCTGCTGAGGAGGCCAAAGAACGCCTGATTGAATCTTTGAAAGAAGAAGCGAAAACACAGGCTGCTTCCTATATTAACGACATTATGGACGACGCCAAATTAACAGCTAATAAAGAAGCTAAACGTATCGTTATCCAGTCTATCCAACGAGTAGCCACAGAAACTGCTATCGAAAACTCTGTAACCGTATTCCATATTGAATCGGACGAAATAAAGGGACGCATCATCGGCCGTGAAGGGCGTAATATCCGGGCTTTAGAAGCAGCAACCGGTGTCGAAATCGTTGTAGATGACACCCCCGAGGCTATTGTACTTTCAGCGTTTGACCCTGTACGCCGCGAAATTGCCCGCTTAGCATTACACCAACTGGTTACAGATGGACGTATCCACCCGGCACGCATTGAAGAAGTGGTAGCTAAAGTACGCAAACAGGTAGAAGAAGAAATTATTGAAACCGGTAAACGTACCACTATTGATTTAGGTATTCATGGCCTGCACCCTGAATTGATCCGTATTATCGGTAAGATGAAATATCGGTCCTCATACGGTCAGAACCTTCTACAACATGCTCGTGAAACAGCCAATCTTTGCGCTGTGATGGCTTCTGAACTAGGTTTGAATCCTAAAAAAGCAAAACGTGCCGGATTACTGCATGATATAGGTAAAGTACCTGATGAAGAACCGGAATTGCCGCACGCATTGTTAGGCATGAAGATAGCCGAAAAATATAAAGAGAAACCAGACATATGTAATGCTATCGGTGCTCACCATGACGAAACTGAAATGACTAGCCTGCTGGCTCCCATCGTACAGGTATGTGATGCCATTTCAGGCGCACGTCCAGGCGCTCGTCGTGAAATCGTAGAAGCTTATATCAAGCGTTTGAACGATCTAGAACAATTAGCCATGTCTTATCCAGGGGTAACAAAAACCTATGCTATCCAAGCTGGCCGCGAATTACGTGTGATTGTAGGTGCCGACAAGATTGACGACAAACAGACTGAAAGTTTATCCGGTGAAATTGCGAAAAAGATTCAAGACGAAATGACTTATCCGGGACAAGTGAAGATTACAGTCATCCGCGAAACACGTGCGGTAAGTTTCGCCAAATAAAAATCAGAAACAAGAAACTCAACTATAATCCCTCTTTTTCTTTAGAAGAAAGAGGGATTTTTCATTTTGTATTCCCACATTTTATCCACAGTCTGGACAAACTCAAGAAAAAAAAATAAATTTCTAATTGTCAAGCAGTAAATCATCTAATCCTTCATTTAAATTATGTAGAACATAAAACAAGATCAAACTATGAGACTTAACAGTATGCTAGCCACAGTGCTTATTTTCCTTTGCTCTTTAGTAATTTCATCGTGCAGCAATGATGAACTTGCTCCCATCTCCTTAAAAAATAGAGAAACAGCAAATATAAAATTAAACTATCCTAATAATCAGACATACTCTTTTCCTTTGCAAGGGGGAGACGGGAATTATGAAATAAGCTGCGATAAACCGGAAATTATAGAAGCCAAAATGATTTCTTCTTGCGACATATCCATAAAAGCATTAGCATTAGGTGAAGCGATTATTACTGTAAGAGATCAATCAGGAAACACACTTGACATTCATGTAATAGTAGACTATTACACCGATAATTACATTGTAAGCAAACAGGATATACTTCTTACAGGAGACTTAAAAGACTCTGAAAAACAAACAATTAAAGAAAAAGCATTAGCTACAATACCAGTAAAGACAGGAGGAGGATACAAATTTATCTACACGGATGCAGAAATTGCAAGAGGCAAAGTACTGGTTTATCAAGAAAAGTTTGGAAACAAGGCTATAGAAGGTAGTTTTGAAAGAAAATCCAATGAAATAGAAAATGAGCAATGGGGTACAAGACATATCATCTCATTTGATCTAACTCTTCCAAAACAACCCAAAAGAACATTTATAATCTCTGAATATATACCTTCTTCCAGGACTTCCCCCATAGTCCTCATGGCTTTTTTTGAGGATTTAAAAAAGACATTCACTATAGATTATCCGACCGTCGAGCAAGTTTATACCGAGCAAGTATTAACTGTACCGTCACATTTATATTATTAATATATTATCTTTCTTTCCAAAAGGAAAGAGCATTCATTCTTGTTATATGCGGTAGAACCTCATCTACCCCATATAACAAGAATGATCCCCCATTCCTCCAATATCCCCCATGTATAAAAAACATTCTTTTGGCCAAAAGTTTATTTTTGAAGTATTCGTTTTTCTTCGAACATTTTTTTTGCACAGGCATACCCTTCCTCATATAAATCGGTCAGTTTCTTTATATCTGTTTCAATACGGTCCACTTCCATCGGCTTTTCAGGACGAATTACCACAATCCTGCCCTTGTCTTCCAATTGCTCTACCAAATCAAGCTGTTCGTTGTAAATACGACAACGTTTACTTAAAACCACGCGCAAACGAGGGTATTTTTTATAGATAAAATGAGGAATTTTCATATCCTTTCCTTTTTTGCGATATCCCCGATTACGGGTAAGTACCACTACATTTTTATCAAATCCTTGTTCAATAGCACGCAACACAGGAATAGAATCCACAATTCCCCCATCCAGCATCGGCTCACCATCTACATAAGCTATAGGACAAACATAAGGAAGACTGCTGGACGCCTTAGCTATGGCAATAATACGTCGAGGATCATGTTTCTCTTCCAAATAACACGCCCTACCTGTAATGCAATTAGTAGTCACCATTTCAAAACGAGCAGGATTTTCAGCATATGTTTTATAATCATAAGGAAGAATTTCCTTAGGAAAATGTTCATAAAGCAATTCCTGATCAAGAATACTGTGCTTACGCCATAAATGCTTTATGCCGATATAATGATATTTCTCCAATAAATCAATATTACTAAACTTAGCTCTACCACGCTGGCGAGACATATATGAAAGACCATTGCACGCTCCGGCAGAAACTCCTACCCCATACGGAAACCAAACCTTCTTATCCATCATATAGTCTAATACTCCGCAGGTAAAAACTCCGCGCATACCTCCGCCTTCCAGTACCAGCCCTGTTTTATCATCTATTTTCATAATCAATGTTGAGGAACAAATCTATCCTTGAAAGAGTTCACTGCAAAGTTAACCTTTTCAAAGTATTTAGCCGTATCTTTTATATTTATTAAATAATTGTATTCCATCATAAATATCAATCAAATTCTCCTAGCAGTATAAATTACTGAATGGCAACTTATCAAGGAAAAATAAGAGAAACCTGTGAAATTAGAAAAGCAAGATTGACAAATGATAAAAATAAAGCCGAAATCGATTAAAAAATCAAATAAGCAAATAGTACTTTTAAGATTATAATTATTACATTTGCAACACAGTTCAATAAATTTTCAATTAAAATAAAGTTAGCCATGTTTGATTCCGCAACTTATCAAAGACGCCGTCAGGCACTTAGAAACAAAGTGCAAAACGGTATTATCCTTATACTAGGTAATAATGAAGCTCCGGCAAACTATCCGGATAACACATATAAATTCCGTCAGGACAGTTCATTCCTCTACTTCTTCGGTCATTCTCACCCCGGATATGCAGGTGTAATAGATATAGAAGCAGGAGAGGATTATTTCTTCGGAAATGATGTAGATATGGACGACATTATCTGGATGGGGCCCCAACCCAGTGTGAAAGAGTTGGCTGCACAAGTAGGTATTCAGAAAAGTTTTCCCTTCCCCCAGCTAAAAGAGGTGGTAGGAAAAGCTATCGCGCAAGGTAGAAAAGTACATTTCCTTCCTCCCTACCGATTCGATAATATGATGCTCTTGGAAGACTTAACCGGTATCCGTGCCGCTATAGTAAAGAAATACGCTTCTGTAGAATTGATAAAAGCTGTAGTTGATTTACGTTCTGTAAAAGAAGCTTGCGAAATAGCAGAAATCGATTTGGCATGTAATATCGGTTATGAAATGCACACAGCCGCTATGCGTCTATGTAAACCTGGAATAAAGGAACAATATATCGCCGGAGTACTGGATGGCATCGCCGCTTCTTATGGAAGCATGACTTCATTTGCCACTATCCTGACCCAACATGGGGAAACATTACATAATCATGACCATAGCCATATATTAGAACCAGGACGCATGATGCTGACAGATGCCGGAGCTGAAAGAGTGACAAATTATTGTTCTGACCATACCCGTACCGTACCTGTGGGAGGCAAATTTGAAGGACGGCAAAAAGATGTGTATAATATTGTATTGGCTTGCCATGATAAAGCATTGGAAATTACTCGTCCAGGTATAACCTATATGTCTGTACATTTAGAAGTCTGCAAAGTGCTGGTTCAAGGATTAAAAGACCTGGGGCTCATGAAGGGCAATGTGGAAGAAGCTGTTGCCGCTGGTGCACACGCTTTATTCCTGCCCCATGGATTAGGTCATATGATGGGATTGGATGTACATGACATGGAAGACCTGGGACAAATTTACGTAGGATATGACGATGAAATCCGTCCTTCTTCCCAGTTCGGGCTAGCCTCCCTGCGCATGGGACGTCGCTTACAGGAAGGCTTTGTGATTACCGATGAACCGGGCTGCTATTTTATTCCAGCATTGATTGACAAATGGAAAGCTGAGAAAATGCATACAGACTTCCTGAACTTTGATGCCATTGAAAAATTCAAAGATTTTGGAGGCATCCGCCTGGAAGACGATATTCTGATTACTTCGGAAGGCTCCCGTTTCACTGGCGAGAAACGCATCCCTATCACTATCGAAGAAGTAGAAACTATCATGAATGAGTAACATAACAAACAAAACTATTATTTCTAAAATGAAAAGATTTACATTATTAGCAGCATTAGGTTTATGCAGTATAAGCCTCTTTGCACAAGATGCACAAAAAGAAGAGCCAAAGGAAGAAGGGTTTGTATTCACTACAGTAAAAGAACTGCCTATTACTTCTGTCAAGAACCAAAGCCGTGCCGGTACTTGCTGGTGCTATTCCAGTATGGCTTTTCTAGAATCAGAATTACTTCGTATGGGAAAAGGAGAATACGACTTTTCTGAAATGTACATCGTACACCAAACTTATTTGGATCGAGCCGATGCCGCCGTACGTACTCACGGAGATGTATCTTTTTCCCAAGGAGGATCATTCTATGACGTTATCTATGGAATGAAAAAATTTGGTCTGGTACCCGAAGAAGTTATGCGTCCGGGAGTCATGTATGGTGATACATTAAGTAACCATACAGAACTTACAGCCGTATCGGATGCTGTAGTAGCAGCAATAGCCAAAGGAAAATTACGCAAACTCCAGACAGATAATAACCATAATCCATTATGGAAAAAGGCCATTGCCGCTATTCATGATATCTATTTAGGTAAATGCCCTGAAAAATTCACTTATAAAGGAAAAGAATACACTCCCCATTCATTCTTCGAATCAACAGGATTGAATCCAAATGATTACATTTCATTGACCTCGTACACCCACCATCCGTTCTACGAACCATTTGTTCTTGAAATTCAAGACAACTGGCGTTGGGGGCAATCATACAACCTTCCCATTGATGAATTCATGCAGGTTTTTGATAATGCCATTAATAACGGCTATCCAATCGCATGGGGATCTGATGTCAGTGAACAAGGCTTTACACGTGACGGCGTAGCTGTTATGCCCGATACGGAAAAAGTACAAGAACTAAGTGGATCAGACATGGCTCATTGGTTGAAAATGAAACCGGAAGAAAAGAAACTGAACACCAAACCACAACCCCAGAAATGGTGTACACAAGAAGAACGCCAGGAAGCTTATGACAATTGGGAAACAACCGATGATCATGGTATGTTGATTTACGGTATAGCTAAGGATCAAGAAGGAAACGACTATTATATGGTAAAGAATTCTTGGGGAAAAGCCGGAAAATACGATGGCTTATGGTATGCCTCTAAAGCATTCGTCCGTTACAAAACCATGAATATCGTAGTCAATAAAAATGCACTGCCTAAAGAAATTGCTAAAAAATTAGGTATCAAATAATCCGCTACTATACAATACTTTACCGCTAATTCCATAAAATATATATGGAATTAGCGGTTTTTTTATTTGTTTTTTCCTAACTTTACGGATTGATTGGGTAAGTATAACCAGAAAATGGTATTATCCCGTCTCCGAGAGCAGAAAAAAGAAAAAACAATATATAAAATGAATCACAAATGGAATTATCAACCTCCAAGCCAAGAACAGACAGAAGCAGCTAAAGCATTAGCCAAAGAAACAGGGATCAGCCCGATTCTTTGTAAGTTGTTGCTGGAAAGAGGTATAACCTCAGCAGCAGAGGCTAAAAGATTTTTCCGCCCCCAGCTTAACGAGCTACACGACCCATTCCTGATGAAGGATATGAGCATTGCTGTAGAACGGCTTAATCAAGCTATGGGCAGGAAAGAACGTATCATGGTTTATGGAGATTATGATGTAGACGGTACAACAGCTGTAGCATTGGTATACAAATTTCTCCAGCAGTTCTATTCGAACATTGACTACTATATTCCCGACCGATATAATGAGGGCTACGGAGTATCAGTAAAAGGAGTGGATTATGCCTGTGAAACAGGTGTAAAACTCATTATTGTGTTAGATTGCGGTATTAAAGCCGTAGAGGAAATTGCTTATGCAAAAGAAAAAGGTATCGATTTCATCATCTGTGACCACCATGTGCCTGATGATATATTGCCACCAGCCGTAGCTATTCTGAATGCCAAACGGGCTGACAATACATATCCTTACGATCATCTTTCGGGATGTGGTGTAGGCTTCAAGTTCATGCAGGCTTTCGCTTTGAATAATGGCATTGAATTTCATCAACTAACTCCTTTATTAGATTTGGTTGCTGTCAGCGTAGCATCAGACATCGTACCTATCATGGGAGAGAACCGAGTGCTGACACACCACGGCTTAAAGCAGTTGAATTCCAATCCCAGTGTAGGTCTGAAAGCTATTATCGATGTATGCGGATTATCAGAAAAAGAAATTACCGTAGGTGATATCGTATTCAAGATAGGTCCGCGCATCAACGCATCCGGACGTATACAGAACGGAAAAGAGGCGGTGGAACTGCTCATAGAAAAGGACTTCTCGGCAGCATTGGAGAAAGCCAACCAAATCAACCAATACAATGAAACCCGTAAAGATCTGGATAAGACCATGACCGAAGAGGCCAACCAAATTGTAGACCACTTGGAAGGACTAGCAGACCGGCGTTCCATTGTCATCTATAATGAAGCGTGGCATAAAGGTGTTATCGGTATCGTAGCCTCACGCCTTACAGAGATTTATTACCGCCCGGCAGTTGTATTAACCCGTACAGATAATCTGGCAACTGGTTCCGCCCGTTCCGTATCAGGTTTCGATGTCTACAAAGCTATCGAACATTGTCGTGACTTGTTGGAAAACTTTGGAGGACACACTTATGCTGCAGGACTATCCATGAAAGTGGAAAATGTGGAAGAATTCACCCGTCGTTTTGAAACCTATGTCACAGAACATATTTTGCCGGAACAGACCAGTGCTGTAATTGATATTGATGCAGAAATTGACTTCCGGGATATCACTCCGAAGTTCCATGCCGACCTGAAAAAGTTCAATCCCTTCGGACCGGACAACCACAAACCAATCTTTTGTACACATAATGTATATGATTATGGAACCAGCAAAGTAGTAGGGCGTGATCAGGAACACATCAAGTTGGAATTGGTAGACAATAAATCAAACAATGTGATGAATGGCATCGCTTTCGGACAAAGTTCACAAGCACGCTATATCAAGACCAAACGTTCTTTTGATATTTGTTATACCATTGAGGAGAATACGCACAAACGTGGTGAAGTACAATTGCAAATAGAAGATATAAAACCCAGTGAGGAATAATGATAAAGATTTATCTTTGAAATAAGTCAAAACTTTAATGACGTTATCAGACACTTATCAGAATAATAAGATGATAAGTCATTGGAGTTTTGACATAATTTTCTTATTTCCCTTCCAATGACCTATAAAGAAATTCTAAAACAATATTGGGGATATGATGACTTTCGGGGCATACAGAAAGAAATCATTGAAAGTATAGGCAACGGTCACGACACGCTAGGATTGATGCCTACCGGTGGCGGCAAATCCATTACCTTCCAAGTACCAGCTTTAGCACAACCCGGATTATGTTTGGTTATTACACCTCTTATTGCCCTGATGAAGGACCAAGTACGCAATTTACGCGACCGAGGTATCAAAGCTTTGGCAGTTTATTCAGGCATGACACGCGAAGAGATCATTGTTGCATTGGAAAACTGTATCTTCGGCGACTATAAATTCCTTTATATTTCTCCGGAAAGGCTGGATACTGAAATATTCCGTAGCAAACTACGGAACATGAAGGTAAGCATGATCACGGTAGATGAGTCACACTGTATCTCTCAATGGGGATATGATTTCCGCCCTGCTTATCTGAAAATTGCAGAAATTCGCGAACTCCTTCCCGACATACCTGTATTGGCACTGACAGCAACTGCCACTCCGGAAGTAGTAACAGACATTCAAACAAAGCTAAACTTTAAAAAAGACAGTCAGGTTTTCCGAATGAGTTTCGAAAGAAAAAACTTGGCTTACATTGTACGTCCTACAGAAAATAAACAGAAAGAGCTATTATATATTTTAAATAGTGTGCCCGGCTGCGCCATTGTCTATACCCGCAACCGGAAACGTACACGTGAAATTGCCGAACTACTGGTCAATAACGGCATAACTGCCACTTTCTATCATGCCGGTTTGAATAATGATGTAAAAGATCAACGTCAAAAAAGCTGGCTCACCGGAGAAAGCCGTACTATGGTAGCAACCAACGCCTTCGGAATGGGTATCGACAAACCAGATGTACGTATCGTTATCCACATAGATATGCCTGATTCTCCTGAAGCCTATTTTCAAGAAGCCGGACGAGCAGGGCGCGACGGGCAGAAAGCATATGCTGTCCTGCTATACGCCCAAAGTGATAAAACCACCCTCAACAAACGTATCAGTGATACATTTCCCGACAAGGATTATATCCGAAAAGTGTACGAAGATATCAACTACTATTTTCAAATGGCCATGGGAGACGGTATGGGTTGCACCTTTGCTTTTAACTTGGATGAATTCTGTCGTAACTTCAAACATTTCCCCGTACAAGCCGACAGCGCTTTAAAGATTCTGACCCGTGCCGGATATTTAGAATATACAGACGAGCAAGATAATGCTTCACGTATTCTTTTCACGATGAAACGCGACGAACTCTATAAACTACACGAGAATGATACAGATACAGAGAAACTGATAAACATCATCTTGCGTTCTTATACAGGACTATTTACTGATTATGCCTATATTAACGAAGATTCCTTAGTAATCCGCTCCGGATTAACCCGCCAACGAATCTATGAAATTCTACTGGCGCTGACTCGTAGACATATCATACATTACATTCCACGGAAAAAGACACCTTATATTATATATACCCGTGAACGGCAAGAAAAGAATCGCCTTGCCCTAACTCGGGAAATATACGAAGACCGGAAAAAAAGCTATACCACCCGAATCAAGGCTATGATAGAATATGCCACAGCCGATGATAAATGTCGTAGCCGAATGCTACTCAGATATTTCGGAGAAAAGAACGAACACAACTGCGGACAATGTGATGTATGTCTTAACAAACATCATTCAGGAATAAAACAGGGAGAATTTCAAGAATTGGAACAACAAATCAAACAGCTATTGCAGGCAGGCGCCATGCCTGCTTCAGAACTACTGAACCAATTGAATAGCAATCGTGAAAAAGCGGAAAAGGTACTCTCCTACCTACTTTCCGAAGAAATAATACAATTAAAAGATGGAATTCTTTCTGTATAAATCGTATCTTTGCCATTGATTTATTAACCTTTTACCCCAACAGAACATGAAAAAAATGCATTTGGCAATCATTTGTCTTTTTACCGGTTGTACTATCTTTGCCCAAAACATAGATGTACAGCCCATCCCTCAACAAGTTTCCAAACAAGACGGACAAATCAATTTACCTGAAACTTACCAACTCTTGGGAGAAACTGAAGCCAATCCATATGCCGTACAAGAATTAAAAGATTTATTAGGTGGAAAACACCCGGCCAATACCGGTTTGCGCATTTATATAGGAGAAAAAGGAGACAAGTCCATCCGCAAGTTTACTCGTCAGATCCCCAACCAAAAGGAAGGTTATTATCTATCCATCAATAATAAGGAAATAATTCTGGCAGGAAACGATGAACGTGGAACCTACTATGCCTTGCAAACCTTAAAACAATTGCTCAAAGATAACCAATTACCGGTAATAGAGATACAAGACTATCCGGCCATACGCTACCGTGGTGTCGTAGAAGGATTTTACGGGACCCCCTGGAGCCATAATGCCCGTCTTCGCCAACTTCAATTTTATGGTGAAAACAAAATGAACACCTATATATACGGTCCTAAAGATGACCCTTACCATAGTTCTCCCAACTGGCGTCTGCCTTACCCCGAAAAAGAAGCAAAACAATTACAGGAATTAGTAAAAGTAGCTCAAGAAAACGAAGTCGATTTTGTTTGGGCTATCCATCCGGGACAAGACATCAAATGGAATAAGGAAGACCGTGAATTATTATTGGCAAAATTTGAAAAGATGTATCATCTCGGTGTCCGTTCTTTTGCCGTCTTCTTTGATGATATTTCAGGAGAAGGTACCAATCCTGTGAAACAAGCAGAACTGCTGAATTACATAGATGAACATTTTGTAAAAGTAAAACCGGATGTAACTCCCCTTATCATGTGTCCTACAGAATACAATAAAAGTTGGTCCGACCCTGCTAAAGGATATCTTACTACTTTAGGAGACAAACTGAATCCATCCATACAAATTATGTGGACAGGAGACCGGGTTATTTCCGATATTACCCAAGATGGTATTCAATGGATAAACGAACGGATTAAACGTCCGGCATATATATGGTGGAACTTTCCTGTTTCCGATTACGTTAGAGATCATCTGCTCATGGGACCAGTATATGGAAACGATACTCAAATAGCCAATCAGATGTCTGGCTTTGTAACTAATCCGATGGAACATGCCGAGGCTTCTAAAATAGCCATTTATAGTGTAGCCTCATACGCTTGGAATCCAACAAAATATAACAGTGAAAAAACTTGGAAAGACGCTATTATGAACATTTTGCCCGATGCTGCCACTGAACTGGAATTCTTTGCCGCCCATAATTCGGACTTGGGCCCCAACGGACATAAATATCGCCGAGAGGAATCTGTAAATCTCCAACCCACAGCGCAGAGCTTTACTGAAAGTTACATAAAAAATAAAACTTACACTGAAAAAGACTTCTCTATTCTACAAGAAACCTTCAGCCAGATGGTTGAATCAAGTGATATTTTAGTCGCCCATGCTGATAAAAATCCGATTATAGTAGAAATCATGCCTTGGCTTTATCAGTTCAAACTATTGGGTGAAACCGGAAATGAAGTACTGGCAATGGTCAAAGCATACGACAAAAATGACCAATCTTTATTTATGCGTAAATACAAGCACGTGAAAGCCTTGCAACAACAAATGTTTCAAATTGACCAGACATACAACCAAAACCCTTACCAGCCGGGTATAAAGACAGCAGGAAGAGTAATCAAGCCATTGATTGATCAAACTTTCGCCACCGTCACGCAATGCTATAACCAAAAATATAGCACACTACTGAATGCTGAAACCGACTATATGCCGCATAAACTAATAAGCGATATCAGTCAGATAAAGAACTTACCTTTACAGGTAAAGATAAACCGTATTCAGATTTCTCCGGCGCTGGAAGTTATCAGATGGCCCGGTAATGGTTCATTGACTATCGAACTGGATCAAGTTTATCCCGGAGAAAATATAGAGATAGATTTCGGGAAACCGGAAATCGCAACTTGGGGAAGTCTTGAGATATCTGCAAATGGAAAAGACTGGAGTAAAGTAAACTTTACACAAAAAAACAACCGACTGACTGCCAGTTTACAACAGAAACCAATAAAGGCAGTACGTTTTACCAACATGCAGCATCAGGAACAAGAAATTTACCTCAGACGATTTATTATAACAATAGACAAATAAAACAACTATAAATTATGGGCTTATTTAAATCCTTATTCGGCGGAAACAACACCCCCGAAACCGAAAAAGAGAAAAATGATAAAAAGAACTTCGAGATTTTAAAATACGACGGCATCCGCGCCCAACGTATGGGTAAACTACCTTATGCCATTAAATGTTTTGAAGAAGCAGTTGCCATCAACGATGAATTGGAAACACTCAGCCTGCTAGCCACTGCTTATACACAGGCAAACCGACTAGATGATGCCCGTATCACACTAGACCGCATGGCTACAAAAGATCCTGAACAAGTAAACACCTTCCTTTCACTAGCTGGCATCTGCTATATGCAGGAAGATTACGAAAATATGAAGGATGCCTGCCAAAAAGCTTTGGTTTTAGATAATAAGAACCCCCTATCTTTCTATTTGACAGCAAAAGCAGCTATCGGCATGAAAGATGATATCACCGCCATCGCTATGCTGACTAAAGCTATCGTATTGAAAGAAGATTATACCGAAGCATACCAGCTACGCGCTGAAGTACTTTGGAAAATGAAACAAGCAAAAGATGCTGCCGAAGATATACAAAAGTTGCTCAGCCTCAATCCCGACGACGAACAAGCCTTGCTTTTGAAAGGAGAAATTCTAGCCGCCACCAATGAACCGGAACAAGCACAAGAATGTTTTAATCAAGTATTGTCACTCAATCCGTTCAATGAAAAGGCCTATATCCTGTCAGGAGAACTATATCTGGTAAACAAAGATTTTGACAAAGCATTGGCTGTATATGATGAAGCCATTGAAATCAACCCCAACTTTGCCAAAGCATATCATGAACGAGGACGTATCAAATTACTTAAAGGAGACAAAGACGGATCTGTGGAAGATATGAAGAAAGCAATAGAACTGGCTCCTGAAAATGAAATGAATATTAGCGGTCAATACAATAATTATGAAAACATGACTAAGAATGTTCCGTTTTAAAAGCGGAACATTTCAATTCGTTTTATTGTTTATTTATATACAAAATAAGCAAAAAACACATGAGCGTAAAAGAACAGTATTGGAAATATTCCCTTATCACCATTATACTGGGATTAGGACTTATTTTATTTATAAAAATGTCTCCTTTCATGGGAGGTATTTTAGGAGCATGCACCATTTACATCATGGTAAGAAAACAAATGTTTTATCTTACCCAAGAAAAACATTTCAAAAAAAGTATTACAGCCATTTTACTCTTGATAGAAGCCATCATGTGCTTTCTTGTACCTTTATCATTGGCTGTATGGTTACTGATCAATAAATTACAGACGGTAAACGTAGATACGACAGGTTTTATCCATACGGTAACCAATCTTGCCGATTGGCTTCATACCAAGACGGGATATGACTTACTAAGCGCAGAAAACATTTCATCCATAGCCTCAATTCTTCCTGCCATCGGACAGTTTCTGATGGGAAGTATCAGTAGCTTTGCCGTTAATGCTTTCGTATTGGTCTTTATTCTCTACTTCATGCTGATTGGCGGAATTCAAATGGAAAAATACATCTATGAGTTACTTCCTTTCAGCGATACAAACAAAAAAAATGTACTGAAAGAAATTAATATGATTGTCAGAAGTAATGCAATAGGTATTCCCTTACTGGCAGTCATTCAAGGAGGAATAGCTACATTAGGCTACTATTTGTTTGATGTACCCAGCGCGCTATTGTTTGGCTTCCTGACCTGCTTTGCCACCGTCATTCCTATTGTAGGAACAGCATTGGTATGGTTCCCGCTAGCCGCCTATCTTGCTCTTTCAGGAGATTGGACACATGCCGTCGGACTACTTCTTTATTGTGGATTAATTGTAACAAACATTGACAATCTAATTCGTTTTATTCTGCAAAAGAAGATGGCAGACACCCATCCACTCATCACCATTTTTGGAGTGGTCATCGGACTTTCCTTATTCGGATTCATGGGTGTCATATTCGGACCGTTATTGTTATCCATCTTCATTTTATGCGTGAATATCTTTAAGACGCAATACTTAAAATAATCACTTTATATATAGTTGATAAGCATCCGCCAGTTGTTTCATCGCCTTTTCAATGATACAACGCGGACTTGCCACGTTTAAACGCATAAAGCCAATGCCTTCCTTACCAAACATTTCCCCGTCATTCAATGCCAAATGCGCTTTATCTACAAAGAATTCATTCAAATCTTTCTGGCTCAACTCCAGTTCACGGCAATCCAACCAAACTAAATAAGAAGCCTCCGGACGAATGGCCTTGATTTTAGGTGCATGTTTTTTCAAAAATTCGTCGACAAAATCTATATTTCCTTGTATATACGCCAAACATTGGTCAAGCCATTCCGTACCATGACTATAAGCAGCCTCAACAGAAAGAAAAGCAAAGACATGTCCCATATCCAACTCACCGGCATCCATATAGATACGGAAGCGTTTACGCAAATCTTCATTAAAAATAAGAGCATGTGAGGCAGATAGTCCCGGCATATTAAAAGCCTTGCTAGGAGACATAAAAGTAACGGAGTTCATTCGAGCCTTTTCACTGACAGTAGCAAAAGGACGATGCGTATGAGGAGGTAAAGTCAAATCCGCATGAATTTCATCCGAGAAGACCAATACTTTCTCATCATAACAGATATCAGCTATCGCTCGTAACTCTGCTTCAGTCCACACAACGCCACCCGGATTATGAGGATTACATAAAATAAAGAGCTTACAACCTTTAATTTGTTCACGAAAAGCATCCAAATCCATACGGTACATCCCGTTCTCCCATTTCAACGGATTTATGACCAAAGTACGCTCATTACGAGTCGTAACCCATGCAAAAGGATGATAAACAGGAGGTTGAATCATTACCTTATCCCCTTTCTGAGTAAAACAATTCATAGCCATACCGATGCCCGGTACAATGCCGGGAACAAAATTTATCACTTCCTTGGTCACGATCAAATCATAACGCTGTTTTACCCAGTTTATAATCGCATTATAATAGCTATCTGGTTTGCCGGTATACCCTAAAACTTCATTTTCGCAACGTTTACGAATAGCATCTGTTACAAAAGGAGCTGTGGCAAAATCCATATCAGCCACCCATAAAGGAATCAAATCCGTACGTCCCCAAATATGCTTCAGCCCTTCTACTTTCTCAGCAGACGTACCGCTGCGATCTATCACTTTATCAAAATTGTATTTCATTGTTTCTACTTTTAGGAATTGTCGCCCAAATATAGGAAATTTCTACATTGGGCGACATTAATATTCCCTTATTTTTTCAAGGCTTCAATTACCTGAGGCATCATTGTCCAAACAAACTTTTCACTTTGTGCTGTATAAAAATTACCATCAACAACCGATCTCTCATCAGTAGCCATCCCTTTACTTACAGCCGGTTTCGCCAAAGGATGCACAGCTAATCTCTTTCCCTCTGTAATTCCAGCAAAATCAAACAGCAGGCCTGCAGCACAATGACCTATCAGGATCTTTCCCTTCCCGGCAAATGCCTTCAAGACCGACATCAAGTCCACATTATAAGGTTTATCCGCATTTTGAGCAAATACGGGAACCGCATCCCCACAGGCAAAAACCAAAGCATCAAAATCATCTTCATGCCCTATAAGATTTGCAATCACATCATCGGCCACCAATTCAATGCCCGAGTTTGTTTTAATTTCCTTTGTTTCCGCCACTGCATACACCTTATAGGATATACCATTTTCAAAAAACGCTTCCAAATACTGGAACAAACCGAATCCGTTCACCGGATTTACCGCTAAAACAGCTACTTTCTTTGCCATAATCTTAACTTATTATAAGTGAAACAATAAATTTATCTAGTAGAACAATAGTTATCTTTAGTAAGTTTATTACTTTTGTAATGCAAATGTAAGTATCCTTCTTCCCAAAAACAAGAAGGCACCTGTAGATAAGGAACTTACATAGAGGTAACCATTGTTGAACGGCAAGCAAATAGAGAATATTAAAAAATGAAAAATTTTCATCCGGATAATAATTGCCCTGTACGGAATGTATTGTGCAGGCTTGGTGATAAATGGTCTATGCTGGTTCTTATCACATTAAATGCTAACGGAACCATGCGATTCTGCGACATTCATAAAACAATAGCCGATATCTCACAACGTATGCTGACTGTAACTCTGCGCACACTGGAAACTGACGGACTAGTGAGCCGGAAGGTGTATGCCGAAGTTCCGCCGCGAGTAGAATATGAACTGACAGAAAGAGGGAAAAGCTTAATACCACATATAGAAGGATTAGTAGATTGGGCTTTACAACAGATGCCGGGAATTATGGAAAGCAGGAGCCAAACAGGCACTGCCTAAAAAAAAATTGAAAAAAAGCTTCTTATTTATTTGTTTTTACTAGAAATATATTACTTTTGCAGCGTATTCAATAACAATAAGAACAAAATGAAAGCATTATACAATACATACTTTTTCTTCTTTTATTACTTTTACTTTAGCAACAAAGTGAAGCGGGAGTTTGTATGTGTACGTTAAACAATGATTAAAACAATGCGATAATAACAACGAAATCCCGCTTCCGGCAGAAGCGGGATTTTTTTATAATATATATACGAATGAAAAAGATAGCAATACAAGGTGTACCGGGCTCGTATCACGACATTGCCGCCCACAAGTTCTTCCCCGGAGAAGAGATCGAACTAATCTGCTGTTCCACGTTCGAAGAAGTCTTTGCGAACATAAAGCAGGATAGCAATGTAATTGGTATGCTCGCTATCGAGAACACCATTGCAGGCAGTTTGCTGCACAACTATGAGTTACTGCGCGAAAGCGGCATGACCATTGTCGGCGAACACAAACTACGCATCAAACACAGCTTCATGTGCTTGCCGGACGACAATTGGGAAACACTGACAGAAGTCAACTCCCACCCTGTTGCCTTGGCACAATGCCGTGAATTCCTGATACAACATCCCAAACTGAAAATAGTAGAAACGGAAGATACGGCAGGAAGTGCGGAAGCCATCAAACGGGAAAATCTGAAAGGACACGCCGCTATCTGCTCCAGATACGCCGCCGATTTGTACGGAATGAAAGTATTGGAAGAAGGCATCGAAACAAACAAACACAACTTCACGCGTTTCCTTGTAGTGGCCGACCCATGGAAAGCCGATGACTTACGTGAACGTTCGAAAGTAAACAAGGCCAACATCGTCTTCTCCCTCCCCCACAACGAAGGAAGCCTGTCGCAAGTGCTCTCTATCTTTTCTTTCTATAAAATAAATCTGACCAAGATTCAATCATTACCGATTATAGGCCGCGAATGGGAATATCTGTTCTATGTAGACGTAATTTTCAATGATTATTTAAGATACAAGCAGTCTATCGACGCCGTTTCACCATTGACAAAAGAACTTAAAATATTAGGAGAATATGCAGAAGGAACATCAACCATATAATATTCAGCCGGCAGACCGTCTGGCGAATGTTAGCGAATACTACTTCAGCCGTAAACTGAAAGAAGTGGCACAAATGAATGCCGAAGGTAAAAATGTAATCAGTTTGGGTATCGGAAGCCCTGACATGCCTCCTTCGGAAGAAACCGTCAATGTGTTGTGCGAACAGGCAAAGCGTCCTGATGCGCACGGATACCAACCTACTGTCGGCATTCCTGAATTACGCAAAGCCATGGCCGACTGGTACAAGCGTTGGTATCATGTAGAGCTTGATCCGGCAACCGAAATCCAGCCGCTCATCGGTTCCAAAGAAGGTATCCTGCATGTGACGCTGGCATTGGTCAATCCGGGTGATCAGGTATTGGTTCCCAATCCGGGGTATCCTACCTACACCTCTTTAAATAAAATATTGGGCAGTGAGATTGTGAACTACAACCTGCGCGAAGACAACCATTGGCAACCCGATTTTGATGAACTGGAGAAGATGGACTTGAGCCGCGTCAAGATTATGTGGACCAACTATCCCAATATGCCGACCGGAGCGAACGCCACGATGGAACTGTATGAAAAGCTGGTAAACTTTGCACGCCGCCATAATATTGTGATTGTAAACGACAACCCATACAGCTTTATCCTGAACAAGAAACCACTGAGTATTCTTAATGTGCCCGGAGCCAAAGAATGCTGCATCGAGTTCAACTCTATGAGCAAGAGCCACAACATGCCCGGCTGGCGTGTGGGAATGCTCGCCACCAATGCGCAGTTTATACAATGGATATTGAAAATAAAGAGTAATATTGACTCAGGAACTTTCCGCCCCATGCAACTGGCCGCCGCACAAGCTTACAACAACAGTGTGGAATGGCACGAAGAAGCGAACGTCAATGTATATAGCCGTCGCCGCCAACTGGCAGAAGAGATTATGAAAGTACTCGGTTGTAGCTTTGATCCCAATCAGGTAGGTATGTTCCTTTGGGGACGCATTCCCGAATCTTACAATGATGTAGAAGAACTGACCGAAAAAGTTTTGCACGAAGCACGTGTGTTCATTACTCCGGGCTTTATCTTCGGCAGCAACGGCAAACGCTATATCCGTATTTCCCTCTGTGCCAAAGAAGAAAAGCTGGCAGAAGCACTGGAAAGAATTAAAAAGATAATGTAACAAAACAAAATATCAGATTATGGAATTAGATTTAAAACCCATCGAACTTCCGGGAATTGAAAAGAAACGCCCGATGATTATCGCCGGCCCATGTAGTGCCGAAACCGAAGAACAAGTAATGGATACCGCCACTATGCTGGCCAATAAAGGCATTAAGATTTTCCGTGCCGGCATCTGGAAACCGCGTACCAAACCGGGAGGTTTCGAAGGCATCGGTGTAGATGGCCTGGCATGGCTGAAACGTGTGAAACAGGAAACCGGTATGTATGTTGCCACCGAAGTAGCTACTGCCAAACACGTTTACGAATGTTTAAAGGCAGGTATTGATGTGCTTTGGATTGGCGCACGCACCACTGCCAATCCGTTTGCCGTGCAGGAAATTGCCGATGCACTGAAAGGTGTGGATATTCCTATATTGATTAAAAACCCTGTCAACCCTGACCTTGAATTGTGGATTGGAGCTTTCGAGCGCATCAACAATGCAGGTTTGAAGCAACTGGGTGCTATCCATCGCGGATTCTCTTCTTATGATAAAAAGATTTACCGTAACCTACCCCAATGGCATATCCCTATCGAATTGCGCCGCCGCATTCCCGAACTGCCTATTTTCTGTGACCCCAGCCATATCGGTGGCAAGCGCGAGTTGGTAGCTCCCCTCTGCCAGCAGGCGATGGACTTAGGTTTTGACGGCTTAATCGTAGAATCACACTGCAATCCCGACTGTGCATGGAGCGATGCCGCCCAACAAGTCACTCCCGATGTGCTGGACTACATCCTAAATCTGCTGGTCATCCGCAAAGAAACCCAAACAACTGAAAACCTGGGTGAACTGCGTAACCAAATCGATGATTGCGACAATGAGATTATCGAAGTATTGGCAAAACGTATGCGTGTCTGCCGTGAAATCGGTACATTCAAGAAAGAACATGATATGACCATTCTACAGACAGGTCGTTACAATGAGATTCTAGACAAGCGCGGTGCACAAGGTTCATTGTGCGGCATGGATTCAGAATTCATCAAAAAAGTATTCGAAGCCATCCACGAAGAAAGCGTAAGGCAACAAATGGAAATCATTAATAAATAAATACAAAAGAGTATATCAAGACTCTGAAATGCTATCATTTCATTTTTATCATTCTGAACTTTGCGAAGAATGTACATACATAAAGTATGCTGCTAACAGATTCTTCACTATTGTTCAGAATGATAAAATGATAAGCAAATTTACTTTTGCAGTATTCCATATCACCTTTTCCGGAGATAAGAAACAGAAGTTTATTTATTCTTTAATCTCCGATTAACTCTTTTATTTTTACTTGCTGAAAAACCATCTGTGCCTGGCTGCTTTCATACAATATCCCAATAGTTTCCTCGTCAACAGAAGTAATACAAGAATATCCGAAACCGCCATATTCATCAAGCAGAATTTTTCTTTCCTCCGGCCATGTTTTTCCGTCATCCAGACTGACCTTCAATGTCATGTGATCCCGACTATTATACGATTCAGGATTACAAAATAAAAGAATAGACTTCTCCATACCGTTTCTTCTATAAAGATGTTTATGGATACTTGCCATACAAGTAGGTTCAACCAATGCATTACGGGAAGTGGAATGTTCTACCCATGTTTCACCCAAATCAGCAGTTACACAAATTCTACGTCCATTTATCTCCTTATTACCATAATTCCGATTATCACGCATATTAAGCATGATATTTCCATCTTGCAGCTGCACAGCCATACATTCTGTCGTATTATGATAGGCAGGCTTACCGGCTGTCCACGTTTTCCCTCCATCCCTACTCCAGGTTATATTCGAAAAAGGCATTCCATCCTTATCCCGTCCTTGAGTAGGAAAGACCAAAGTTCCGTCTTTCAATGTAATTCCATGCCCCGGTGTCGGTGCATAAAGCCACCATTCCGGACGCTTTGTATTCCGAGTAATATTTATCGGTTCACTCCATGTCCGTCCTTCATCGGTACTTTTAGTAATTAAGAATTGAGATGTTTCTTTCACCTCCAGTCCCGGTTGAGAACCTTTCGCATGCCATTGATGAATCCAACGCGTACTATCCTGGGTCATACCTTCTACCCATTTCCCCGTTTTTCCATCTAAAACACCATGCATCCACAGTCCTGCCACATAGATATCTCCAGTCTTTTCATCCACCAAAATGCAAGCATCACTTACTCCATTATATTTTTCAGGCAAGCCACCCCAAGTCTTCATGTCCAGGACAACCTGCATAGGCTGCCAAGTTTCACCACCGTCAAAACTACGATTCAAAGCAATATCAATATTACCTTGCAAGTCGCGCGAGGTATCATAACGTGCATCGTAAACAGCCAGTAATGTTCCGTTCTTTGAAGTAGCGATGCCCGGAATACGGGAAGTATTCACTCCATCTTGTCCAAACTGACGTACAGCCACACCAAGACGCAAATCCACCAAAGAGCCATCCAGCAAAACTTCTCCTTTTCCCTTCACTGTTTTTACCGAAGAGCAAGCCAATCGGACACGGTGAGAAAGATTGACCCGGTCCTTCAATTTCAACGTCACCCAGACAAGGGTCGTATCGTCTTTCACTTCTATTTGGTTCCCCTTTAATACGCTATTTTCAATTGAAGTTTATAACCTCAGTTTTCTTTATGCTTAAAACAATCATTTGTTTGGTTTTCAACTAAGTGTTAATATGATAATTTTGGCATTTTATTTACATTTTTCACGATCATAAATATATAGAGAAACAATGCTTTGCAACACATTTAACTTTTATTTACCAAACATATTTATTTAAAACAAAATTGCTCTCTATATTTGTCTGACAAATCTGATTAATCATATATTTAATAGTAAAATAACACAATGAAGACACTTAAAATCCAAAATAAAGTACAGACTCTTGTCGATCAGGTTGAAGACAAGCTACTTAATTTTCTCAAAGATAATAGCCTGAAAGTAGGAGATGCAATTCCCAATGAAACAGAACTGTCAACAGCGTTGGGAGTTGCAAGAAGTGTATTAAGAGAAGCTTTGAGTCGGCTCAAAATGATAGGAATGATTGAAAGTAGAACACGAAGAGGAATGGTACTAACGGAACCATCCCTATTTGGTGCCATTAAAAGAATAGTGGATCCTAGAGTTCTAAGCGAAGAATCGTTGTATGAATTACTTGAGTTTAGAGTTTCACTTGAAATCGGTATGTCCTACAAGCTATTTCAAAATTTAACATCTGAGCATTTGAAAGAGTTGGAAGAAATAGTCAAGTTGGAAATTGTTTTTGAGAACAACGAATATGCACCTATCAGTGAACTTAGCTTCCACTCCAAACTCTACGAGATAACTGGAAATTCATCCATATTTGAGTTTCAGGAAATAATTCATCCAATAATGGTCTTCATCAAAGACAGGTTCAAGGCTGACCTTGCCCCAATCAATCTGAAATTGAAAGAGGAAAACAAGCTGGTTACCCATACAGACCTGCTTAGATTGTTGAAAGAAGGTGATGAAAACGGCTACCGTAAAGCTATCGAGCAGCATTTCAACGTGTATACAATATTCTTGGAAAACAAGCATAACTGAAACCTATGAAAACCTACTTTAAATCTATACTACTTTACACAATGCTTTTACTTTCCGCCTTGAGTGTAAAAGCAAAATCAACTTCTGAAAGGATGTCAAATATGGAGGTCCTTTCATGGAACAATTGTCTGACACTTCCTTCTTTTAACTCTATGCCAAACAAGGGTATTGCAGGTGCATTTTTCGGCTTTTCAAATGATTGGCTGGTCTTGGCAGGTGGAACAAACTTCCCCGATTCCGTACCTTGGAAAGGAGGAACAAAACAGTGGCACAAAACTGCATATATTAAACAGGCAGGTTCTGCTGATCAAGAATGGATAGTATTACCTAATACACTGCCACATCCACTTGCATATGGTGCTTCCATACAGATTAAACAAGGCATTCTGTGCATCGGTGGTTGTGGCGATAGACAATGTTACAGTGACGTATTCTTACTTAAGGTTCAGAACGGTTCCGTAGAAATAGACAAGAATTGGCCATCATTACCAGTTCCATTGGCAAATATGACATCCTCCTTACTTGACAATAAGATTTTTGTGGCAGGAGGACAAGAAAGCGTGGATGCACCAATTGCTTCAAAGCATTTTTTCATGTTAGATTTATCCGATGTAAAGGCAGGCTGGAAGTGTCTTCCAGCCTGGCCGGGAGCTCCACGTGGTTATGCAGTCAGCGCAGTCCAAAGTGATGGTTTTGACAAGTGCTTCTACTTGTTCAGTGGACGAAATTACCAGAACGAAAATATTGATGTACTGACAGATGGCTATGCATACAACCCACGGTTGTCAACCTGGAAGAAACTAGAAGGAAGATTCCCCGTAATGGCCGGTGCAGCTGTAGCGTCTGGAGCTAATCATATTATCTTTCTTGGCTCAGTACAGAAAATGATAGATGGTTCTGATACTCATCCTGGATTTGACAATAAACTGAGAATATATCATACTATTACATCCACATTAGTGGAAAAAGAAACTGTACCATATGCAGTGCCAGTAACTTGCACTATGGTTAAAGTTGGAGATAAAGTACTTTTAGGAAGTGGTGAAATTAAACCAGGAATTCGCACACCACATATTTTGGAAGGCAGCATTTTGCCTAAAGAGAAAGGACTTGGTTTTTTCAATATCATCGTCATAGCTTTGTATTTTATCGTACTCACTTTTATAGGATTCTACTTCTCAAAAAAACAGAAGAATGAAAACGACTATTTCAAGGGTGGCGGTCGATTACCTTGGTGGACCGTTGGGTTGAGTATTTTTGGTACAAGTTTAAGTGCCATTACATTTATGGCCATTCCCGCAAAAGCCTATGCTACAGACTGGAGTTACATGCTAATGAATGCAGGTATTTTATTGGTTGTACCTATCATAATAAAGCTTTTTATTCCATTTTTCCGTAAACTGAATGTGACTACCGCTTATGAGTATTTGGAAATACGGTTTAACGTATTTGTACGCGTCGTCTGCAGTATTGCATTCATTCTTTTTCAAATAGGCAGAATGGGAGTCGTCTTGCTACTTCCGGCTATAGCGCTTAATGTGGTGACAGGCTTCGACATTTTCCTTTGTATCGGGCTCATGGGGTTTCTGAGCCTAGTTTATACTATGGTTGGAGGAATAGAAGCAGTAGTTTGGACAGACGCACTTCAAGTTTTAGTGCTGATGGGAGGAGCCATATGGGTACTAGTATATGCATGTCTCGATGTGGAAGGTGGAATGATGTCAATCATTCATGAAGCGTCTGCAGATTCTAAATTCTATTTGGGATCAACAACATGGGATCTTAAACAATCAACCATATGGACAGTTTTGATTGCTACCTTCTTTACCAATCTTACCACTTATGGAACAGATCAAACCATGGTGCAACGCTACATGACAACAACAACAGAACAACAAGCACGAAAGAGCGTATTGACCAATGCCGTTCTTACGATACCCGCTACCTTGATTTTCTTTTTTGTGGGAACTGTACTATATGTATTTTACAAACATTTCCCAACAGAATTGAGTCTAACCATTACCGACGGAGATGCCATTCTTCCTTGGTACATTTTTACTCAACTGCCTGCAGGAATAACAGGATTACTAATCTCTGGAATTTTTGCAGCAGCCATGTCTACACTAAGTAGTAGCATGAACTCTGCAGCAACTGCCTATGTAGTAGACATCCATTCCAAACTGCCGTTTCTTTCCATGAAATCAGGATTACGTACCGCACAACTCGCTACACTGCTTTTTGGAATAACAGGAATAGCATTTGCTTATGTGATGGCCACATGGGAAGTAAAATCATTATGGGACGAGTTTAACAAGATTCTCGGCCTAATCCTCGGAAGTATGGGAGGTTTGTTCCTGCTCGGTATGACAACAAAACGTGCAAATACTTCTGGCGCTATCTGTGGAATCATAACAAGTGTTATCATTCAAATACTAATGATACACTACCAATGTGTACATTTGCTGCTTTACACAACAACTGGATTTATTTCATGCTATTTGATAGGATATTTCTCAAGCTTTCTATTTGTGAAACAAAATAATTGAACCATTTAGTAAAAATTTAAGATTATGAAAAATTATCAACGTCTAAAAGGAATGGTTGCAGCAACTTTTACTCCATTCAATACTGATGGAGAACTGAACCTTCCTATCATTTCCCAGTATGCTGACCAGATGGCAACATCACAGATGGCTGGTGTATTTGTATGCGGAACTACAGGCGAATCACTGTCACTGACGGTAGAAGAACGTAAGGCTGTCCTTGAAGCATGGGTAAAAGCTACAAAAAGACGCTTCAAGGTAATTGCCCATGTAGGAACCAATTCCATTCATGAGGGAGTAGAACTGGCTAAACATGCACAAGAATGTGGTGCAGATGCTGTAGGTGCAATGGCACCGTCTTTTTTTAAACCGTTAACGGTAAAAGACCTCATAGCTTTCTTCGCACCAATTGCAAATGCCGCATCAGATCTTCCGTTTTACTATTACAACATGCCTTCAATGACTGGAGTATCTCTATCTGTGGCAGATTTTCTCATCGAAGGAAAGAAAGTAATGTCTAACCTGGTGGGAACCAAGTTTACACACAATAACCTAATGGAAATGAAAGATTGCCTTGCCTTGAATAACGGTGAATTTGAGGTTTTGCACGGATATGATGAAATTCTTACAGCAGGATTAGCGTTAGGTGCCGTTGCTGGTGTAGGTAGCACGTACAACTATTGTCCGAGCATCTATAAGGGAATCTTCGAAGCTGTGGAAAACAGTGATTTGGCTACGGCACGCATTCTCCAACAGAAGTCTGTTGATGTTGTGAAAGTTATTATCAAGTATGGAGGTGGCGTAAGAGGAGGCAAAGCAATCATGAGACTTATAGGTATTGATTGTGGTGATTGCCGATTGCCTATTACTCCATTCTCTGAAGAGGAATATCGAAATCTAAAATCAGATCTTGAATCAATTCATTTTTTTTAACTGATACAGTAGAAGTAGAGGAAGGGGTAGCAAGTTGGGGAATTGGCATACCCCGTTCCATCCACTTAAAAAATAATACAAATATGAAAAATATTATGCATAATCGATATATATTTTGCCTATTTTTTGCATTAATAGGAATAGTAGACTTTGCTTATGCGCAAAATACTATCACAGTAAAAGGTCTTGTAAGGGATGCTATGGGCGAACCCGTGATTGGAGCTACAGTAGTGGTAGTCAATTCAACCGTGGGCACAACGACTGACTTGGATGGTAAATTTCAGTTGGATGCTCCTCGGAAATCGGTGATAAAGGTTTCGTATATCGGCATGAAGTCATTTGAATTTAAAGTTTCAAATAAATCGTTCTACGAAATCCAACTTGAAGATGAATCCACTGCTTTGAATGAAGTGGTAGTCATCGGCTATGGAACACAATCCAAGGCAACAGTAACTTCTGGTATTGAATCTGTCAAAGCAGAAGAACTCTCTGCATCAGTCTCTGCTTCTCCATTGAATAATCTTCAAGGCAAAGTTGCAGGTTTAGATATTCGGCAAACTACCGGTCAGCCAGGTGCACAACCAATTGTTTTAATACGCGGTGGTTCCACAAATCCTGCCAAAGATACTCCTCTCTTTGTGATTGACGGTGTTATCTGTGAAAACATGAACGGTATCAATCAGGAAGATATTGAAAGCATGCAAGTACTCAAGGATGCAGCATCCTCTGCCATCTATGGTGCACGCGGTGCCAACGGTATTATCCTGATTACCACAAAACAAGGAAAGACAGGAAAGGCTCGCGTTTCTGCATCTTACCGCATGGGTATTGAAAAAATACGTGAACACTATCCATTTTCCAATGCTCGTGATTACCTGTATGCATCTCGCTTGGCAGGATCACGAGGCATTAATGATCCGAACATAAAAGGACGCCTGGAAGGAGGAGCCTACCCCTATTCTACAGGTAATATCAACTATAAAAACGGTGACCTCATTGGTTACGGTTATTCTCGATTCACTACAGAATATCTGGACGACTTAATTGAAAACATGGGACGTGAGTATGTAGATAATCTGCTAACCCATCAAGGATACGAAACGATGACGGATCCGTATTCTGGACGTGAACTGATCTTCAAGGACAACAATTACCAAAAAGATGTGCTGTTTCAAACAGGAATAACTCATAATTACGATGTAAATGTATCTGGTGGTACTGACAAAGCCAATTACTATGTCAGCATGGGATACATTGATGCTGAAGGTATGGTTTTGGGTACAGGATATGATCGCTTTAGTTTGACAGCCAACGGCAACTACTCATTGCGCGACAACTTGAAACTGAGCATGGGTGTGAAACACTCTACCATTTCCAATCAAGGTACTGACCCAGAGTCCAGTGGAACAAGCACATTGGATCGTTCGTCACGTTATCCGACTACGTTCCGACTTTATTACGACGATGGAACTCCAGGAATCGGTGAAAGTGGCGGATCACCTCGTAGCCGTCTGCATGAACTGTACTACCAAGACATTACCGATAAAGCTTACAGAAACACATTCCAATTAGGTTTGGATTGGGAGATTGTTTCAGGCCTGCACTTTAAGCCGACTGCTTCATATTATATGCAAGAGAATATCTACAAATTCTACGAATCGTATAACCAGTTCAACAAGGGACGCAAAACGCTGGAACAGCACTCACAAGACAAACAGGTAATGGCAGATGCTATTCTGACCTATGACAAAACCTTTGCCCAGAAACATACTTTGAACTCCATGATTGGCATGAACTATACCGTTAATACTACCTATTTCCTAGAAGGAAGTGGTCGTGAGGCGGGAACAGACCATATCCATTCATTGGCTCCGTCTAAACCTGAAGAGCAACGTGCAACTTCTAAATCAACAGAAAACAGGCTGCTTGGCTTTTTTGCACGTGTAAACTATGATTATATGCGTCGTTACTTGTTCTCTGTATCATTACGTTATGATGGTGCTTCACAATTTACAGAAGGGAACAGATTCACATTTTTCCCTGCTGTTTCTGCAGGATGGAATATGCACTATGAGAACTGGTTCCCAAAAGATATCGTAAGCCGCTTGAAACTCCGTGCTAGCTGGGGTAAAACTGGGAACAACAACTTGACTTACTCTGATACACAAGGTGAATATGCAGTATATCCATATGGAGGAAATGGGGGTATCCTAAACAGCGTTTTAGCAAATAACAAATTGATATGGGAAACGACATCAAATGTGGATATCGGCTTCGATGCGGGTTTCTTTGACAATCGTTTGGAACTGTCTGCAACAGGATATAACAAATTGACAACTGACCGTCTATATGACAAGTCTCTGCCTGCAGAAACAGGGTTTGAAATAATCAAAGCCAATTTGGGTACCGTACAGAACAAAGGTATTGAAATAACTTTGACTGTTCACCCGCTTTCCACTTCATCTCCACTGAAATGGGACATTACGGGAAGCTTCAGCTTGAACCGTACTTACATGAAAAAACTTCCCTACAACGGACGTGACAAGAACCGCGTACAAGGAGGTATTGTTTTTGACCCCACCTCTGGTAAGTACATTGAAACTGGCGGTTTGGCCGAAGGAGAAAGAATCGGTGGAAGATGGGGATATAAATACCTGGGAATTTATGATACAGACGAAGCTGCTGCCAATGCTCCTGAAGACAAAAAGGTTTCTGGCTCAAAGATGGGCAAAGCAAAACAAGCAGGAGACGCAATCTGGGCTGACTTGGACAATAATGGTGTAATTGATGACAAAGATATTACTTTCATTGGCTGGGCTAATCCGGATAAGAAAGGTGCTTTGATCAACTCTTTCTCTTATAAGAATTTCTCATTACGGTTTGTCATGGACTTTGCGCTTGGACATTCTATAGCAAATATTTGGCGTTGTCGTGCCAATGCCAATGCACGTAATGCAGTCATCACTACAGATGATGTTACAAATGGTAATATCTGGTGGAATCCAGGAGATGCTGCAACAGCTAAATACCCGCGTTATGATAATGCTTCAGACTGGGACAACGGATATAGAAACCATATGCGTACAATTGCCTATGCAGGTATGAACAGTAATGGAAATGCAGATAACACTGCGTACTATTCAAAAGGAGACTATCTGTGCTTCAGAGAAATCACTTTAGGCTATGATCTTCCAAAGAGTGTATGTGGGAAGCTTGGCGTGAGTGGAGTTTCACTCAGTGCAGGTATCAACAACATCGGTTATATCACAGCTTTTGACGGTCTGAATCCAGAACAGTACGATGGCAGTGAAACTGGTGAATATTTCATTCCTATTCAGTTTAACTTCGGTGCAAGATTAACCTTTTAATGCTTAGATAAACAATGAAAAAGATTATTTTCCTTGCTGGCTTCGTAGGTTGTACCCTACTTCCCAGCTGCGATAGCATACTTGATGTTCAACCTGAATCGATTATCACTTCAGGTTCCTTTTGGAAGGAGCCTAACGATGCTAAGGTTTATATGAACGGAATCTACAGTGCAGTAAGAAAATGGAGCAACACATCTTATTACGGCGAAGATAGAGGTGACTCCTTTAAGCCGGGAGAAATTGGACCTGTTAGCGTTGCATGGTCACAGGAACTGCTTGAAAGCAATGCTCCATCATACCGCGACGCATATAACATTATTCATCACTGCAATCTATTGTTCTACCGAATGCAGGAACTGAATTTTAACAGGGAAGAAGAGAGGAATAACATACTCGCGGAATGTCATTTCTTGCGAGCTTACACCTACTTCCAACTGTTACGCTCTTGGGGTGATGTGCCTATTATAGAAGAACCAACTTTGTCTGATGATGTCGAACTGAAACCCCGCTCCTCAAAAGAGGACGTAATGGCATTAATCCTTAATGATTTGGAAAACGCTATTGGATTATTTGCACAGGAAGGCTACAAGGATAAGAACAAGGCTTCCAAACCTGCTGCCTATGCTCTCAAAGCAGACGCTTTAATGTGGAAAGCAAAAGTATTAGGCGGAGGTGAACAGGATTTAAGGAGTGCCATCGAGATGATTGAAAATGTTGAAGCTAGCGGAGTACGTTTGCTGGATGATTACCGTTCGGTCTTTGATAACGACAACAAAAAAAACAATGAGATTATCTTCTCTTTCTATATGGAAAGATACGAAACTGGTAATCTGTCCATCGCATCAAATACAACATCTCGCACTGACAATCTGTCCATGGCCGTGAATTTGACCGATGCTGCAACTTCTCCTAATAATAGTCGGCATGTATACGCACCGAGCGAAAAAGTTCGTTCTTTATACCTAAAAAACAAAGGAGATGTACGCATGGATGTGGCCCTAATTGATATGATTGACAAAGATGGAAACACGATCCTTACTCAGACAAATAAGTTCAGAGGCAAAGACTATACAGATGACCGTTACTTTGACGATGACCTTATTGTTTATCGCTGGGCAGATTTGTTGCTTTTGCGTGCTGAAGCATATGCAGCCTTGGGAGAAACAGCAAAGGCAATTGCAGATCTTGACCAAATTCGAAATCGTGCAGGATTGCAAGGCTATTCTGGCCATGAAGACAAGCTAAGACTAGAAAAGGAAATCTGCGATGAACGTCTACGCGAATTGTTCTTGGAACAAAAACGCTGGTATGACCTAGTTCGTTTCCATTTCGGAGGAAGCATCAACATCTACAACGAAGTTCCTAATCTGAATGACAAACAAGGCTATCCGCTCTATCTTCCTATCAATTACAATGATATGGTCTTGAACGAACACCTTGTACAAACAGAAGGTTACGAGACAAGTGTAGAAAGATAAGTTAAACCAATTCACAAACGGCACGAGAGCTTTCCAGTTCCCAGTGCCGCCTTTTCAGAAACGACAGATTATGAAATATATCTTAATAATCAGCCTGTTAATAATACAGGCATTACAGCTTCAAGCGCAACTGTATAGATGCAATATGCCTTGGGTAGACTTATCCAGTGACTATACCAGACAAACGGTGATAGCAAAAGGGACTCCATCACTATACAATGGACATCCAACAACGTTACTCTTGGATGACCAACGGACAGTATTTTGCGTGTGGTCAAACGGACATGGTGGAAAAGCTTCATTTATGGGAATAAGCGAGGATGCAGGCATGAACTGGAAAGTACACAAGACACCTACTGATTGGCAAAATATGAGTAATTGCCCAAGCATATATCGAATGACGGATAAAAAAGGGAAACAACGTCTTTTTATTTTCTGCGGTTCACCTAACATGGGATACTCTTACAGTGAAGACAATGGGAAGTCGTGGTCTAAAGTTAAGAGTCTTGGCAAGCCCTGCGTAATGGCTTTTACCAGTATTGTGCGCTTAAATAACGGTGACTACATGGGATTTTATCACAGGGGATATAAAGATCGCGACCAATCTCCTTTGACGCTTTGGAGCGCTATTTCACACGATGGTGGAATTACATGGAATGAATCAGTAAAAATTGCAGAAGTAGAAAAACGTTCACCTTGCGAACCTTGTGTCTTTCGAGCTCCGAATGGAAAACGGTTAGTCTGTATTGCCCGTGAAAATAAACGCGTTGGACTTTCGCTGATGATGTATTCCGATGATGAGGGAAAGACTTGGTCGGCTGTAAAAGAGACTCCGTGGGGATTGACCGGAGACCGTCATGTGATTCGTTTTACAGAAGACGGTCGCATGGTAGCAGTATTTCGTGACATGGCTCCAAACAGTCCGACAAAAGGACATTTCGTTGCATGGGTCGGTCATTACAAGGATTTAGTGGAAGGAACATCTGGACAGTACCGCATAAAACTTCTGCACAGTTTTGCTGGCTCTGATTGCGGCTACCCCGGTCTAGAGGTTATGCCAGATGGTTCTTTATTGGCTGTTACCTATATCAAAAATGAACCAGGTAACACCAAGCACTCAATAGTTCAAGTTAAATTTGATTTGAAAGATACAGATAAGCTATTGACTCATGATATTAAACATTGAAATAGGTATGATTAAGAATATAAAAAGAATTGCATTTACAATATGCACAGTGTTCTGCTGTACGTGCTCTTTTGCTAAAATACAGGTAACAGTAACACAGCCTATTGTTCCAGTACTGACACAAAAAAGTCACAATCCTGTATTGAAGGTGTCTTTTATAAAAGATTCCGCATCAAATTGTTTTGTTAAGGACATGACTTTATTTCTCGAAGGAGCAATTGGAGATATACATTCAATAGGACTATATGCATCCGATAATAAAGGACTCTTAGATGCAACAGCCCTTTTAACCACTATAAAAAAAGCAGAAAAGAAGGTAACATTCTCGAATCCTCTCATTCTGACTCAAGATACAACTGATGTGTGGGTTTCTGTTACCCTACATCCCAATATTAATTTAACTCATAAGTATCGGATTTCCTGTCATAACATTAAAGTTAAGGAACAAGATGTTGAAATGCAATCTGTCAGACCTCTAGCTTTTCTACGAGCAGGAGTGGCTATGCGTAAAAATAATCAAGACAATATACATACATCACGCATACCAGGCATAGCAACAAGCAAAAATAAGACTCTTCTTGCCATTTACGATGCTCGATATGAATCTTCTCGGGATTTACAAGGGAACATTGATATTGCTCTGAATCGAAGTCATAACGGTGGAATCACCTGGGCCCCCACGCAAATTGTGCTAGACATGAAAGAATGGGGAAACCTTCCAGAAAAATACAATGGTGTAAGTGATGCCTGCATACTTGTAGACGAAAAGACGGGAGCCATTTATGTGGCAGGACTTTGGATGCATGGCGTATTGGATGCGCATAGCGGAAAGTGGGTGGAAGGATTAACCAAAGATAGTACACGATGGATCCATCAATGGATTGCTAAGGGGACGCAACCAGGTCTTGACGTGAAAGAAACATGTCAATTTCTCATTACCAAAAGTACCGATGACGGAATGACGTGGAGCGATCCCGTCAACATAACCTCCACAACAAAACGACCTGAATGGTGGTTATTTGCACCTGCACCCGGACATGGTATAATACTCCGGGACGGTACTTTGATATTTCCTTCTCAAGGACGCGACAAAAATGGCATACCTTTTTCCAATATTACATACAGTCTGGACGGAGGAAAGACATGGCAAACAAGCAATCCCGCATATCATAATACAACAGAGTGTATGGCAGTGGAACTTTCCAATGGAAGTATCATGCTTAATATGCGAGATAATCGCAATCATGGAACATTAAAAGGAAATGGACGACGAATTTGTGTAACAAATGACCTTGGTAAAAGCTGGAGAGAACATCCAACTTCACGCAATGCCCTTGTAGAACCCACGTGTATGGCAAGTATTCATAAGCATCAGTATACATGCAAAGGCAAGCAGAAAACGCTTTTATTGTTCTGTAATCCTGCCTCTCACAACAAAAGGGATCACATGACACTCAAAGCAAGTTTCGATGACGGTAATACTTGGCCATCAGAACATCATATTCTGTTGGATGAATGGGCCGGATTCGGCTATTCATGTATAACTTCAGTTGATGAAAACACAATTGGTATATTATACGAGGGAAGTCAAGCTCAAATGGTATTTCAACAAATTAGTCTTAACGAGATTATTGGTTGTTTAAAGTAGAATAATAAATAGATAAACTAACCATATGCAATTCAATCTGTTTTTCATTCTTGAGGAACTATATTTAGATTAGTAAAAAGTGACTTCGAAACTTTACAAGGACTATATAACCACCTCATCAGATGGTAGCCGACATTATAGGTTATTCTAGCATCCTATTGTATTTGCCTGCGGTAAATATGTGGCAATCGGTCACGGATATGTTGCAGTTTCTGCTGATGGAATTTCTTGGAATATTAAGACCAGCAATACCAATAACCATACCTGAAATGATGTCCAATATTGCAACGGACATTTCATGGGTGTGGGGAACAGTAGATATATTGCCAACCCTCCGGACGGTAATAACTAGAAAGAAAGTAAGATTAAAAATAATGATTTGAAATCTGTCACTTTATGGTAACGGCACATATATTGTAACGGTAAAAAGCGGTCACGTGAATTATTCTACAGACCTGTTAGGTTGGAACAAGATGAAAATCACAGTATTAGTTTATGTTTTTTAATATTAAAACACAGCAAGTTCATTATAAGCTCTTATGAGTGTATGCATTCTTCCTGTGAAAGGAAGAACTGGAAGGAAATTCCTTTTGGAGATAACTTCTGAAAATAATTTATATTTAACAGTAGTGCTTTTGTAGCTTTTGAGAACAATGGTTATTTAGGAGAATCAACTGATGGTGTCATCTGGAAATCCATAGGAATTAAAGGATGGATAAAAGCAATTATGGCACATATCGTTAAAAAACAGGGGATGTTATGACATCCCCTGTTTTTTAACTCCCTATGAGATGTGAATTGAAAAGTTATCTTATATCCAGCATATGTTATTTCCTTGCCATCCAATTCGCCGAAATCAAGAGTCTGCTTGCCTGACGGAGATTTGATGTTTGAAAGTACCATAACATTGTCTATTATAATGTCATAAGACTGCGGAGTGGCACTCTTTTCCCGTATCTCTCCATCCTGATTTTTTGTTTCCCATTCTGAATACACGTACATAACCTTTTGATTCTACTCTATCCGCACAGGATAGCTTACTTCATCTTCATCAATATTGTCCATATCATTTTTAGTCTATCCATGTATCCTGCGTACTATACCGGAACAGTCTGTGGAGGATATTGTTAAGTATTAACATTTTTTATCACTACTCGTAATTGAAGTCGAGTTATAAAATCTATCAAAATTTATAGTTATACTTCTTGTAGACTGTATGAAAATAGCTGTAATAGTGCTAGTGGAACCTACAGGGTAGCGGTAATGGTTAAGCCACTTGTTTTTTGATGTTTATATCACCATCTATAACTGTCCAGTCTGTAAACTCATACTCACTCTTCGGAGCGGTTGTAATGATGATTGATTTTTCCACCTGATATTCTTTTGTTCCTTTCGGAGTATCCGTTCCTCCTTCACATGTATTAACAATCCGTGTATGTTTTTTTCCTTGAATCTACAATGGAAAATATGATCCTGATCTCCTAAATCAACATCAAACGCTGATATCACTGATTGTGCATAATCATATTTCTTAGGTTAATTTGCTGGTTTTCCATAAAAATAATATCCTGCATCAGAATGGGCTTCAACCAGAATATTTTTGCATCCGTCATACAGTCCTGCTCCGATAACATATCCTCCGGTAAAATTAACCCTTCTGTCTGAAGAGCAGGTTGATGTTCCCAACATTCCTTCACCTTTAATGACGATACGTATACCACAGTAAATACTGGTTTGTCCTGTTCAGAATCCTGTTCCATTATCTATTCATTTTGGCAGTTTATGAACACAGTAAGAAAAATTCATGGGTATTGCCCCCCCTTGTTTCAGTTAAATTGCCCTAGAGTAAATTTGTCTGACAAATAAATGTATTTTAAGCTTTAAGTACAAGAAAGACAGTTACCAGTTCATTCACCTTTAACCATGTTTAAGCAAAGGAGAGCAATATTATTACATTTAAACAAATGAAAAGTCTATGAGGATTCTTCTAAATCATAAGACATGGAGAATTTCTCATCAAGAAAATACAAAAAAATCTTTTTTTTGATTTGCACCTTAAATAAAAGTATTACTTTTGCCCTCAAATTTAGAACAAAAAGAAATCAGGCTTATGAATTTGTTTACTTATACATATTATTCTTATTATTACTTTTACTTCGGCAAGAAAGTAGAGTGGGAATTTGTATGTATGAAATAACAGATAATAAATACTGAAATTGAAAAAGATACGTTGGATCCCGCTCCTAAAATGGATGCGGGATTTTTTTGTAACACTATAAATTTAGGACATTAATAAATAAACATAGAAAGATTATGAGAATTCTAATTTTAGGGGCCGGTAAAATGGGCTCCTTCTTTACCGATGTATTGAGCTTCCAGCACGAAACCGCTGTATTTGATGTAGACCCGAAACGCCTTCGTTTCGTTTACAACACCTACCGATATACCACACTCGAAGAGATTGAAGAATTCAAGCCCGAACTGGTTATCAATGCGGCAACCGTGAAATATACGCTGGATGCTTTTCACCAAGTATTGCCCGCTCTCCCCAAGGATTGCATCATCAGCGATATTGCCTCGGTAAAGACCGGACTGAAAGAGTTTTATGACCAATGCGGATTCCGTTATGTATCTACCCACCCCATGTTCGGTCCCACATTTGCCAACCTTGACAAACTGAGCACCGAAAATGCCATCATCATCAGCGAAGGCGACCATCTGGGTAAAATCTTCTTCAAGGACTTATACCAAAACCTTGGTCTGAACATCTTTGAATATACCTTTGAAGAGCACGATGAGACAGTGGCCTATTCGCTATCCATCCCTTTTGTTTCCACTTTCGTTTTTGCGGCAGTGATGAAGCATCAGGACGCTCCCGGTACTACTTTCAAACGCCACATGAAGATAGCCAAAGGAGTATTGAACGAAGACGACTACCTGTTGCAGGAAATTTTATTCAATCCCCGCACCCCTGCACAGGTAGAAGGTATCCGTACAGAATTAAATGAGCTGTTGGATATCATCAACAAGAAAGATGCTGCGGGGATGCGTGCCTATCTTAGCAAGATTCGAGAAAAGATTAAATAACGCATCAGTATAACATAGAAGAGGATGTCAAAGCTTCAACAAGACTTTTGGCATCCTCTTTTTTATTTTATCCATAAAGATGGCTTATCAACATACGACACAACAGCCACACCATCAGATGCTCTGCCGCATAACACCAACCAGACAGGATTGGGTGCCGGACCGAAATGAATCTCCCTCAACGGTGCATCACACGCAGGGCATTTCAACGGCAAACGTTTCTTTATTTCTCCCATATCATTTCAGTTTTTTCACAAATGTACTGACAGAAGCTATCAAAGTACTGTTCACCGGCAGAGAAGGATTCCCGTAAGTAAGCATCTGCTGCTGTACGGCCTTTGATTCACAATCTTTCAGCACATGGTTCATCTTATCAATCAAAAGCAGTTCGGCAGCCGGGCAACCCTTTTTCAGAAGTTCGGCATCCTCCACCGAAACCTGAATATCATTTTTACCCTGAACAATGAGGACCGGCACTTTGACGGAAGCAATCACCGTCCGGGGATTATACTTGAACCAGGAAATCAAATAAGGCTGGACAGAAGCCCGATACAATGATTGCAGATAAGCCGGCACGTCACTCACTTCCTTGCCGTTTTTCAAGGACCCGTTAATGGATGCCACCTCCTTCCGCACCGCTTCCGGATTCTGTTGAGCAGCCACTTGCGCCTCTATAATCTCGTAGGCAGGACGCCCCGCACCGGCAACCGAGATATAGCCTTTCACCTTCGGCCGGTTCTGACAGGCCAGCATTCCAATCAGCGCCCCTTCGCTATGTCCTGCCACCGTGATTGTCGTAAAACGTTTCTCTTTCGCCAGGTAATCAATCCAGCCCGTCACATCATTCACATAATCTTCAAAACGAAGTTTCGCTTCCTCTTTACCGGCCGATGCACTGGTTCCTATCCCCCGCTTGTCAAAGCGCAAGGAAGCGATGCCGTTTGCCGCCAAGCCTTCCGCCAGAAACTTCAACGAATTATTCCTCAAATTGCCAATGGCTGAATTACCATCCATATCCGTAGGTCCGGAGCCGGCTATAATAAGCACCACCGGACAGGTTTTTACCCCACCGGGCAAAAGCAGTTTTCCTTTGATTTGTCCTTCCTTGGTGTTCAGCACCACATTTTCTTCCAAAGGAAGCACTTGTGCCCGACAACAAAGACCGCACAGGAAAAATAAACCGGCTAAAATAAAATTCAAGTGTTTCATCTATTACGTATTTTAAGATTATCCATTTAACAAATATAGTGATTGTATTGAATAAAGCGAATCAATATTTGAATGTTGTTAAGCATCAGTTTTATTTTATTCAATACTATTCTATTTTATCTTCAACATGGATAGAATCAAGTCGTTTTGTCACTAAAAAAAGAACCGTTATACACGCCTACTTTTGCTGGGAGAAAATAAATCTGTAACTAATTAAAAAAAGGATTTTTTATCATTTCCCTTTTCTTATTCATCCAAACAAACTATCTTTGCCATGTTTTGTTCCGCGTACCTCCGACTGATGCGAGGAAGCGGATGAAAAGGGAATCAGGTGCAAGTCCTGAACAGTCCCGCTGCTGTGAACTCCATCTACCCCTATAAGGGGATAGGTTTACTTATCCACTCACGCCACTGCCTGTATATATAATAAGGTGGGAAGGCAAGTAAACAGGAGTAAGTCAGAAGACCTGCAAAACGTAAAGTCATCGACCGTCGCTTTCGAGGAAAGAGCAGCGGTAAGAATGCGGTATTTATTCATTAATATGTTTTTTTTAAATGAAAGGAAATAACCAGGCTTATAAGCTATGGCTTTGTCTGCTTTGCAGCTTTCTCCTATTGCCGCTTGAAATACAGGCACAGGAGAAAGGAGATTCCATCACCGGAAAAGTGCATAAAATAGATGAAGTTACGGTTACAGCTGAACGTACCAAGCAACAGGTTAAAAGTAGCAGTCCCTTCCAACAACTCAACAAGAAGCAATTGCAACAACAAGGCATTACGGATATTGCTGATGCTTTACGTCGCTTCTCAGGAGTCAACATAAAGGATTATGGGGGTGCAGGAGGAATGAAAACTATCTCCGTCCGGAGTTTAGGAGCCAAACATACAGCCGTAGTTTATGACGGGGTTACACTCAGTGATTGTCAAAGCGGACAAATAGACTTGTCTCGTTTCTCTATTGACAATATTCAACAAATTTCACTGACCATTGGGGACAATGAAGATATTTTTGTACCGGCACGTACAGTTGCTTCTGCTGCCGCCTTAAAATTACAAAGCATATCCCCGGATTTTTCAAACAAAAAAAATCACTTGACGGGACAGATAAAGACAGGTTCTTTCGGGATGATTAATCCCCTTATCCGCTACGAACAAAAGTTTAACGAAAAGATTTCAGCATCTACCACTGGTGAATTTATGAGGGCAGATAACCTATATCCTTTCACTTTAGTCAACGGAGATTATGTTTCCAAAGAAAAACGCTATAACAACAACATTCAAACCTACAGAGGAGAACTGAATCTTTACATCAGCCCTAATAACAGAAGCACACTGAACGGAAAGATTTATTATTACGATACAAATCAGCAATTACCCGGTGCAGTCATTCTTTACAACGCGAAAAGCCGTGAGAAGTTACGCGAACGAAATTTCTTTTCACAAGTACATTACCGTACTTATTGGGAAAATAATCTTTCTTTGTTAATCAATGGGAAATTTAACTGGAGCCAATCTCATTACCACGATGAAGGAGGAAAATACCCCGGAGGAGAATTAAACGACCGTTATTTCCAACGAGAATACTATACATCAGGAGCATTACTATATACTCCGACTAGTCACTGGAGCATGGTTTATGCGGCAGATTACATATATAATAACCTAAATGCCAATACTCCTAACAATACAAGCCCTTACCGGCATTCTATATTACAAACAGCAACTCTCCGATATCAAACTGATAACATAACAGCTGTTGCCATACTACTCGGATCGATATATCTTAATGGTGCAAAAGAAGGAAACGGAGCTGAGAACCGGCGAAAATTATCCCCTTCCTTCTCTTTTTCATGGAAACCTTGTACAGACGGACAGCTATACCTTCGGGCTTCCTATAAAGACATATTCAGAGTGGCTACTTTTTCTGAAAACTACTTTGACCGAATGGGTAGCCGTGACCTTCGTCCCGAAAAGGCTCAACAATATAATATAGGTATCACTTACCAGAACAACTTTACAAGCTGGCTACCAGCAATCAGTCTGACATTGGATGGGTATTATAATAAGGTAAAAGATAAAATTGTGGCAATGCCCTATAATATGTTTATCTGGAATATGGTAAATTTAGGCAAAGTAGAAATTTGGGGAGTAGATGCCAATATAAACACCACTTTCCAACTGGCAAAACATTATTCCTTACTATTGACCGGAAACTATACCTATCAATATGCAGTAGATAAAACAGACCCGGAAGTCGTATATTACAAACATCAGATTGCATATACCCCACGTCATAGCGCAGGTGCTTCTTTAGCCTTGGAAAATCCTTTCATAAATGCTTCTCTTCATGCTACGGGTGTGAGCAAACGGTATATTGCATCCGAAAATCGTCCAAGTAATGAAATGGATGGATATATAGAATACGGCCTTTCATTATACCGCAGCTTCAAGATAAAGAAGTTTACATACAATCTTCGGGGAGATATTATTAATTTGGGAAATAAACAATATGACATAGTGAAAAGCTACCCGATGCCGGGTAGAAGCTATAAACTAACTTGCAGTATTCATTTTTAAAAATTATATAAGTATGAAATTCAAACATTTATTTTTTGCAGCAGCCTTATTTAGTATAGCCCCGCTGTTCTGTGCTTGTAACGATGATGACAATGAGATCGAAGTTCCTAGAGATCCGGAAGAAGACCCTTCTTCACAACCCGACACGACTCCTGAAGCAACTTCGCCAACCGAGGCAACAGGCTTGTACGTTATTAATGCAGGTAATCTTAGCAACAATGTTAATGGAACACTTTCTTTTATTAACTTTGAAAAAGGAACAGCAAGCAACAATGTATTTTTTGACATAAACAAAAGAAGTTTGGGAGGTACCCCTCAAGATGCAATAGTATATGGTTCGAAAATGTATATTGCCATATATGGTTCAAATATTATAGAAATAGTAGACAAAAATACAGCTAAATCCATCAAACAGATTGTTCCGACATCCACTCAAGGGGAAGGTCCACGTGATATTATAGCTGCTAATGGAAAAGTATATGTTTCTATGTATGATGGATATGTTTCTCGTATCGACACTCTTAGCCTAACTATTGATGCTACATTAAAAGTTGGTCCAAATCCAGAAGAGATGACAGTGGCCAACGGCTACCTGTATGTTGCTAACTCAGACGGAATGAATTATGGTGCAGATTATGCAAATGGAAAAAGTGTTTCTAAAATAGGCCTAAAAACATTTACAGAAGCAAAAAGAATACCCGTAGGACTAAATCCCACTAAAATTTGTTCTACTACGGAAGGAAACGTATATGTCTTAGCAATGGGTAATTATAATGACATATCAGCTAAAGTACAAAAAATTGACAATATGAATATTGTTACAGATGTAACGGAAGCAACATTAATGACTGTAAAAGATAATACCCTTTACCTTATCAATGCTCCTTATGGCGCAACGGAAAATACTTATTTCAGTATAGATACAAAAACAGGAAATGAAACAAAAAATTTAATAGATCAACCTGTTGATAGCCCTTGTGGCATCGCAGTCAATCCATTTACCGGAAATATTTATATCAGTTCTTACAATATGGTTGGAGGATGGCCAAGTTATACCACTGATGGCTATGTAAACGAATATTCGGCAAACGGCAAATTTACAAACAAATACGATGTAGGGGTAGGTCCATGCGGATTAACCTTCTTACTGAAATAATAAAATATGGTTTTGCTTCTCTTCACTTTTGATGAAGGAAGCAAAACTACAATTATTTCCTTCATAAATTAAATAATCTCATAAAACTTTCCTCATTTTTGATAACCGTGTAGAGATTATCAGCCCGGGATGCCTTCCCGATGGGCTGACGGTGGAAAGCATCAAACTGGGAAGCGCCGTAGTACGCAATCCTTTCATTGCCAATTTCTGTGCTAAAACGATGCCTTATCGCGGGCTGGGCTCGGGGATTATACGTGCACTTCAAGAAGAGCCGAATATAAAATTCATTAATGAGCCGGCAGGAATGCAGTTCATTTCAATAATAGACAGAATCGCTGATGAGGGAGTAAACGAACTTGAAAGCCTTATCCTCACCTTCTTGGAAAAGAAACCCGGTGCAAAAGGATATGAAATTGCAGAATATATCCAAAAAGGAGCTGCTACGACAGAGCGTTATTTACGATCACTGAAAGATAAAGAATTAATAGAATACAAAGGTTCCCGTAAAACCGGCGGATATTATAAAAAATAACATGAAACAAGTAATCCTATTCACCTTCTTGCTTGCCTTTCTTTCCTCCTGCGGCGGAAAAAGCAAGAGTTCTTCTGTAATAGAAGCAGAAAAAGCAATCCCTTTGCGTTATGCAGAAAACCTCAGCCTGTCTGCAACCGAAGACTATACCATTGCCCGCCTGCGCAATCCTTGGGATACGACCCGGATACTGCATACCTACGTCTTGGTTGACAAAGAAAAGTCCCTGCCTGCCGACTTGCCGGAAGGGACACTTGTCCGCACGCCATTGAGCAAGGCCGTTGTTTACTCATCCGTACATTGCGGATTGCTCAACCAGATTGGTGCTTTGAAAAGTATTGGAGGAGTCTGCGATTTGAAGTATATCAAACTGCAAGAAGTGCAGGATGGCTGCCGCACAGGAAGCATCGCCGATGTAGGGAATGGAATGAACCCGGATATAGAAAAGATAATCGACCTGCACCCCGATGCCATTATGCTCTCCCCTTTCGAGAACAGTGGCGGATACGGACGGGTGGAGAAACTCAACATCCCCATTATAGAATGTGCAGACTACATGGAAACTTCGGCATTGGGACGTGCCGAATGGATGCGTTTCTACGGCCTTCTGTTCGGTGAGGCACAAAAAGCGGACAGCTTGTTTGCCGAGGTGGAAAAAAACTATAATGAGCTGAAAGCATTGGTTGCTCCCCTTTCATACGCACCGAGCGTTATCAGCGAACTGAAAAATGGTTCGGCTTGGTATGTTCCGGGAGGTAAAAGCACCTCTGCACGCATCTATGCGGATGCCGGAGCCAATTATGTGTTTGCCGATGACGAGCATAGCGGTTCTGTTCCCCTAGCCTTCGAAACCGTGTTTGACAAAGGTCAGAATGCAGATTTCTGGCTCATCAAATATAATCAGGCCATTGACAAGACTTATAAGGAATTGGAGCAGGACTATGCTCCATACACCGGTTTCCGTGCATTCAAGGAACGCAACATTTATGGATGCAACACAGGGAAGGTAGACTTTTACGAAGATTCCCCTTTCCATCCCGACCGATTACTGAAAGATTTGATAAAAATATTCCATCCTACGCTTTTAGAAGGGTATGAATTAAAATATTTCACTAAATTAGCGGAGTAAATCACCGTAGGGTTATGTCAAAACGTGGATTATGCTGCCCCTACAGCTGACGATGGGATAGGCCAGGTTAGTTTTGACACACTCCCTACAGTGGGCGTAACCCCAAACAGTATCAATGAATAACAAAGGAACAAAATACGGTATCATACTGCTCCTCCTCATCCTTGCATTGACAGGAGCCAACCTGTTGTTCGGCTCGGTAAACATCCCTGCCGAGGCGGTGTGGCATATCCTTACAGGCAATGAAGTAGAAAAGGCAAGTTGGAGTTTCATAGTCTGGGAATCCCGCCTGCCGCAAGCCATTACCGCCCTCCTTTGCGGAATGGCACTCGCAGCATCGGGACTGATGTTGCAAACCACATTCAATAATCCTTTGGCCGACCCTTCCATACTGGGCATCAGTTCGGGAGCCAGTTTGGGAGTTGCCTTGGTCATGCTGGCAGGCGCAGGTACGATTACTGCCGGAGTATTCACTTTATCCGGATTCCTGTCCGTCATTATCGGAGCATTCATAGGCTCCATGCTGGTGATGGGAATCATCCTGTTCTTCTCCACTTTGATAAAAAACAGCATCATGCTGCTCATTATAGGTATCATGATAGGGTATATCACTTCATCTGCCATCTCCCTGCTCAACTTTTTCTCCACGGCAGAAGGGGTGCATTCCTACATGATTTGGGGAATGGGAAACTTCGGAGGAGTATCTTTGCAGCAGCTTCCCTTTTTCTCCTTGGTCACAATGGCGGGACTGCTGATTACCATACTGCTGATAAAGCCTCTGAATGCCCTGCTGCTGGGAACACGCTATGCCGAAAACCTGGGAATCAACATCCGCCGTACACGTAACCTGCTGCTTGTCGCCACCGGATTACTGACAGCGACGACCACCGCTTTCTGCGGCCCGATTTCCTTTATCGGACTGGCCGTGCCGCACATTGCCCGCCTCATGCTGGGAACCTCCAACCATAATTCTCTGCTACCTGTCACCATGCTGACGGGAGGAGCCATTGCCCTGCTCTGCAACTTCATCTGCATTCTGCCGGGCGAAGCAGGTATCATTCCGCTGAATGCCGTCACTCCGGTCATTGGTGCGCCCATTATTATTTATGTCATTGTGAACCAACGTAAAATCCAGTACTTCAACTGATGGAAAAGCAAGCTGTCATCACCGCCACAGACCTGTGCATAGGTTATCGTACCCACAAAGGAGAAAAGAAAGTGCACGAACACCTTTCTTTCGGACTCTATCCGGGAGAACTGACCAGTCTGCTTGGAGCAAACGGGGCCGGAAAGTCGACTTTGCTCCGCACCCTGTCCGCTTCGCAACCTTCACTGGCAGGAGATTTGCAATTACTGGGCAAGCCTTTGCAGCAGTATTCGGAAAAGGAACGTTCGCGCACCATCGGTGTAGTCCTGACAGACAAGACACAAGCCGGAGGGCTGACCGTGTATGAACTGGTAGCTTTGGGACGCCAGCCGCATACAGGCTTCTTCGGACGGCTCCATCCCAAAGACCATCTCATTATCAAAGAGGCATTGGATGCCGTAGGCATTGCCCACAAAGCCGAAAGCTACACCGCCGAACTTTCGGACGGAGAACGGCAAAAGGTAATGATAGCCAAAGCATTGGTTCAGGAATGTCCGCTTATCATCTTGGATGAGCCGACCGCTTTTCTAGACGTGGTGAGCCGCATAGAAATCATGACTTTGCTGCATCAGCTGGCGGTGGAGCAAAACAAGGCCATCCTGCTATCCACCCATGACATAGAACAAGCCCTGGTACTGTCGGACAAGCTTTGGCTGCTGTCCAAAGAAACAGGACTGCAATGCGGAGTGACGGAAGATATGATTCTGAACCATCGGATGGACACGCTGTTCTCACACAATAATATCCGGTTCGATTATGATCATGGCATCTACTATCCAACCGTGAATGGAAAGCAGGAAATAACGGTGGAAGCGACAGACGAAACCTTATTGCACTGGACTATCAACGCACTGAACCGTCACGGATATACTTGTCTGCAAACCCAAAACGTTCCTGCCGGTCTGCCCCATCTACAAGTCATCGCTCCCGATACCTTGTACCTCACCTGGGGCGGGAAACAACGGACATTCACTTCGTTCGGGAAGTTGCTGGAAGAAATAAAATAAAGACACGCATCAACCATTCCGGACCACGCGCAGTATCTCTCTGTAAATCAACAATATAATGTGAAAAAATATTCTAAATTCCCCTGAAACGGTTTTCCATTCTCCGCTATCAAATTCGGCTTGACGTATATCGGTTGTTCTAATTCCTGTGCCATAGTTGCGGTTACTTCCTTGCAGGAGAGCGTCATAAAGCTTATTTTTGCCCATCTGCATTTGTTGCTTCACCCAAGTGAAGAGGCGATTTCACTTAGATGAACAGCCGTTTTCGCCCAAGTGAAACAGTTGCTTCACCCAAGTGAAATATCAAATGAAACGGAGTGAAAATGAAACGGAGTGAAAGATACGGTAGGAACAAACTTTGTTACATACGTAACAGGATTCGATAGCCGGAAGCATACCGATTGAAGGAGGTTTGAGATTCTTTTACACAGAAAGTAACTAGTAATGAGCACGTTGCTGTGACGGAACTTTTTTGTTCTTTATGTAGGGATATTCAGTAAATGTCCCTATTTGTGGAGGAATACCTAAAGATACAAAAAGCCAACTAACTCGCAAGACATTGTGTATGAATTAGTTGGCTAATTTTGTAATATTTAACGAATGTCCCCTTTTACTTCGTCATTTAAGTGGACTTACTTTTGGAGACTGCAAGATGGGTGAAATTCCGGCCGGAATATGAGATGAAATAATGGTGAATCTTTCATGGGACAGTTAAATGCCTAGACGAAAGAAACAGCATTTTTGCTATTCATATAGATAGAACATCCGCTCCATCAGTTTCCATTTTTCTGTAGAAGTGCTTGTTGGCACACACTCTTGAAATTTAGATACATATTCTTCCCATTCTGCTTGTCTAGGTAGATGAGAAAGTCTGTCCATAGCTGTTTCCCAATCGAAGTCAAGAGGGGTTTCTACAATCATGAATAAGCGGGAACCTAGTATATAGATTTCCATCTCTAAAATACCTACAGAGCGGATGCCGGCTCTTATTTCAGGCCAAGCCTTTTCCCGACTGTGAACCTTACGGTATTCAGCAATGAGTTTCGGACTATTTTTAAGATTTAACGTCTGGCAATACCTTTTTACGGGTACAGCATGCCGTTTTACTGTGTATCCTTGATTATATGTCATAATTAATTTTCACTTTAATTGCTATCCTGAAATCAATCTTTTTACCTCTTGTTGCTTTTTTATGGAATTGTTGTTTCCGTGAATTCTGAATAGAAATAGTCAATAGCTGTTTCCTCGGGCAGATAGACGGTTCGCCAACGTAATACTTTTGTCAAGTCGCAATCTTCTATACGGGTTTCTGTTTCTGTTATCGGAATTTCAATCCTCTTTTCCTCACCAGTAACACTTGTATAATGCATTTCAGATTTTAAAGCATTGTTAGCAGGTCTCCATGAGATAACAACCTCATTCTCATCAAGGTATAGTCGGTCCATTTTCCTGTTGGTAAGGTTGCTTTCATAAAGGTTTCCGTATACATAACCTTCAATCATGGACTCAATAGAGGAGTTGCCTTTGGCATCATACGTAGTAACAGAAAATTCGTATTGTCCTTCGTCCAAATCATCAATGATGACTTCGAATGGATCGACAGCGTTATCCCGTACAACATCCAGTTCCAATGATTTATCTTCTTCATCTTGTGACTGCCATCGTATGACGCATTTCTTTTGAGTCACTCCATACATATAGAATCCTTTCAGTAAGATCCTGTTTCTGCCAGAAGAAGCGGTTAGTGAATCCACTTTCCCTACATAAATGTTCTCTCCAGCATCCAGATAAGGCTGGATATTGTCTAACATATCATTGCAGGATGAACAGATCCCGGCAATTACACAAAGTATGATAATTAGATGTTTCATAAAGCTTTTCTTATTTGTTTTCAACTGGTTTTCCATAGAAAGTAACTTCCATTAAATGAATAAATTTAACTCCCGTGAATGTACTTAATGCTTTGAAACGGATATAACGCACTGCAGGAACATCTGCCGGGAATACGAATTCCTCACCGGCACTGGCATATTCCTTATCCTCGTTGGAGAACTGTCCGACAGGTAATCCTGAAGGCTTGTAACTTTCACAGGTGGTCAATAAGGTCCAGCCATCCCAACTTCCGCTTTGGTCTGGTTTGTCTGCGCGTCCCCAGACTTCCCATTCTTTCATATTGCCATGCTGGTATATGAAGGAGTCTTCAAGACGTTGCCAATACAAGTAGCGGCTCAGATGAGTGGTAACTCCCAAATCGAAGGTAAACCAAATAGGCATTGTCTGATTATCTTGTGGAGAGTGAGCCATATCCCCTCCGTCTCCGTAGTTATGACTGCCGTTCCAGATTTTGCCCATCCAATGTCCCCATGCATTCATTGGAATGTCATTGTCCAATATTACTTCATTGAATTTACCCTTATCCAGTTCATACTCTTCCCAGGGCGTTACAGTGGCAAATACCGTATCGGTTGCATTGTCCCATCTGTCTCTGACAATTACTCCGAACATTCTTTCTTCCGGTTTATATCCACGTGCGGTGATATTGATCTTCTTGGCTGCGGTATAGTTAGTCTGAGCCGTAGACCACTGATTGAGTGAATCCGGAGTGATTACCTCTATGGCAAGATCGCTTGCAGAAGGGTTCTGCATGGATATTGCAATGCCTCCGAAAGTTTCGTTCATTTCCAAGGTATTGTATGCTTCAATATAAGAAGGGGTAAGAGGAACTATATTATAGTTGACCGGTTCTCCGATATTTTCTTTACGATCTACAGCATAGAGTGTGATTTGCTTTTCTTCCGTGTTGCCAAAACCCTCAACCTTTAAACTGCTGGAGTATGCAGATACACGGCTTTCCATCTCTTTTCCGGATGCCAGTTTGTATTTAGCAACGATATACATAAGATCTTCATTGTCCGGACTCCTGAAGTTGATAATGGCACCACCGGCAGTCGGGGTATATGACAGTACTTCTACTTTTCCCGGAATTATACCGTCATCCGGTCCATAAGGTTTATGCAGATTATCCTCTTCGCATCCCGTTAACAGGAATGTGAATAAACTGATCAGTATATAAAATTTCTTCATAATAATGTTCTCCTTTCTTATTACCATCCCGGATTCTGTTTTAGCTTCGGATTCCTAATAATATCATCATATTTTACAGGCCACAAATAGTCTTTCTGGCTATATTTCTTTTGAGCGATATTGCGAATTACGTAGTAATCTTCCGTATTCTCCTGATCGATGCTCCAACCTCTTATAAAAGTGTTATTATAGGTACTTCTGGCAAGTTTCCAACGGCGCAAGTCGTGATATCGTACACCTTCAAGAGCCAATTCGATCTGGCGTTCTTTACGTATAATTTCCCGCATACCCTCTTTGGTGGACGGTTTATTGGGATTGGTAGAATATTTCTTCCATGAATCGACCACACCTTCCAAGCCGGAACGCTTTCTTACAATATCAATATTGGTATAAACCGCTGCCGGTACAAATTCCCCGTTTTCAGTTGCTTCATTCAGTGCTTCCGCATACATCAGATACAGATCGGCCAGACGGACGATAGGGAATGGATACTCTTCAATGACCTCTGATGTTTCAGAAATGATATTTTTGTAGTAAATCAATTTTTTTGCATAATATCCGGTGATGGAATAGAGTGCAAGGGAAGACTGACCACTGACCTGACCTTTTTTTGCTTCCAGATAATACATATCATCCGGATCATTTTTACCATGTCCATACCAACTTGACCCGTCGAATCCTAAAGTTCCGTAAAAACGGGGTTCACGGTTGAGATTAAGTTTGGCGGTCTGATATCCTTCTTTGACAAAATATTTATTCTCTTCGGTAGCTGTTGCCACTTGATAGCGTTCACTATAGTCATTACTGTCAATCCATTCTTTATCTTCCTCAATAGGCACCCCATTACTGGAATAGAACATTTCCGCTATATCGAGAGTAGGAGCGTACATTCCTCTACAGGTATATTCTTTCTCAATCTGATAAGCGGCTAATCTTGGCTGACAGTGGCATTGCAAGTCACGAGTATGCGATTTGCCGCATCCCCATATCAGCTCACTGTTAAAGCGTTCTGTCACGGCTTGTCTTACGTTCATGGACTGCATCAATTCATCAGGCAGTTTGGTTAGTGACTCTTCTCCAAAATTATAGAGTCTATGACCCGCTTCTGTTGCTATATTGATTGCTTCTTCACAGGCATCTGCAGCCAGTTTCCATTTATTGCTACTATATTCCTGCGGAAAATAAGGCTCTCCGTCCCAATCTTTAAAGTTAGCATAGTCCGTATTCCCATTAAAGAGCGGGCTGGCTGCCAATAATAATGTTTTGGCTTTGATGGCTAAAGCAGCAGGTTGGGTGAGACGTCCCATTTCGGTAGCCTCATTCTGAATTTTCAAAGGTAAATCTTCAGCAGCTTCATTTATCAGATTTACAATGTAATTGACCACAATTTCTACCTTGTCTCGCTTTATACGGACCTCTTCTTCGGTGGCGGAAATGGGAAGATTGACGTCTACAATAGGTATAGGACCATATAGCTGAAACAAATAGAAATGATAGTAAGCTTTCAGTGTTTTTGCCTCGGCAATCCATCTTCTTCTGTCCGTTTCATTCAGGTCAGTAACCCGACTTCTGTCCGAAACATTTTCAATAAAGATGTTACAGTCACGTATGGCTTGGTATAAAGGTTTTCCGCCTTTAATGCCATCCCAATAATTGTTAATAGGGTCGCTAACATTTTGTAATCCGTTGGCTATGCCAAAAGCCCACGTGTTACTGAAATAATGATCTTCCATGGTATAATACCAGATATCATTACCTGCAGTCAATCCCGGGTTTTCATGTTGATTGCCATACAATGGTATGCGTGAGTAACAAGTGGCCAGATATTTTTCCGCATTGGCCCTGTTATTGAACGCCATTTCAATAGTTGCTATATTATCCGGCACAACATCTAGATAATCTGTACATCCACATAGTGCGCTTACCGCCAGCGCAGCAAGTATTTCTCGTATTTTCATATTCATATTCTTTAAAAGTTAACACTCAAACCAATATTATATACTCTTTGAATAGGGTATCCAAGACCATTGCCGCCCATTTCGGGATCCCACAACTTAAATTTACTGAATGTGAGAAGGTTAGTTCCGTTCAGATAAATGCGGACATTGCTGATATGGGCTTTGCGAGTCCACTTTTCGGGCAGGGTATATCCTAATTCCAGAGATTTCAGGCGCATAAATGATCCATCTTGCATCCACCAAGTACTGGATTGGGTATTGTTAACTATGCTTTCGTTGGCTAAACGCGGCCAAAAGGCATAAATGTCTCTGTTTACTTCCGACCAGTGGCTATCTGCAATGACTTTTAATAAGGCATTTTGTGAATGTGTACCGCCATCATCATCTGTGTCAATGAATGGTGATATACGATTAGGATCAATCCAAAAAGAAGTGCGTGCATTGCCTTGGAAGAAGGCAGAGAGATCCCATCCTTTATATCCTGCAGATAATCCGAATCCATAGGTTATTTCGGGGGTGGTTGGATAACCTATGGGTACTTTATCTGCTTCTGTTATTTCGCCATCTTTATCAATATCTTTGTATTTGATGTCACCTGCCATAAGCTTGCCACCAAAGTTCTGTTCCGGTGAGTTGGCAATATCTGCCTCATCAATAAACAGACGCTCTGCAATGAATCCCCAGCGCTGACTTAATTTCTGTCCTACCTGGCTTCTCCAAGGAGTACCTGCACCCAGATAGTCCGGTTCTTCTATTTTTTCATATTTGCTTGTTGCGTAAGTGAAATTAGCACGTCCGGTAACCCACAAGTCTTTATTGATGGAATGTGAGTAATCAACAGACATATCAATCCCTTTACCTGAGGCTGCCCCTACATTGGCACGTACATCTGCTGTCAGCCCCATAGTGGAAGGAATAAACGAACGAGTCATCAGGATACTATTTCGTTTTTCATAGAATACATCTGCCTGGATTTCCAGTTTGTTGAATAATCCCAACTCGATACCGATATTCATCTTTTTAGCTTTTTCCCAAGTAATTAATTCGTTGGCATAACGGGTGACAGTGATACCGTTAATATGATTTCCCCAATTGGTTCCAAAATCCTGCCCTTTACCATCATCATTCATATTGACATTAGACAGATAGAAAAAACGGTCATTTGAGTCACCAATAGCGTCATTTCCGACAAGTCCGTATGTGAACTTCCATTTTAGTTTACTGATTGTATTTTCAAGCGGTTTCCAGAATTTTTCATTTGACATCAAGTAGCCTATACCGAAAGAAGGAAAGAAACCGTAACGTTCATTTTGGGCAAAACGTTCGGAACCATTGTATCCAAAGTTAAATTCTGCGAAGTAACGTTTGTCGTATGAGTAGGTGAATCTTCCTGATAATCCTTGATTTTTATACGGCAATGATTTTTGCAGGTCACCTGCATTGCTGTTTTGTTGGGTACGTCGGGTAAATACCAACATGCCACTGATGCCATGTTCATCAAAGTCACGATTATAGTTCATGGCAATTTCCATGTAGTTAGTAGTGCTAACATCTTTAGCTCCCTCGTTATAGTTCAGATATTCAGTACCACCATTGGGATTCAGTAAAGTCAGACTGTAAGTGTCCTTCGACTGATCGTAAGTTCCCATAGCGTAATAATAAGGATTATAATAGCGGGAAACATCGGAGTATACATAACGGGTAGTACTGATAAGACCTCGTATACTCAACCCTTTTGTTATGAAGTCAAGGTTCTGCTTCAATTCTCCTTGCGCTACGATTGAAGTACGATTGTAGTCTTTATATCCTTTCACCATGTCAGCATACGGATTTATATAAGTACCGTCTCCATAATTACCGAACATAAGATGCGTATTATTCGCATACTCACCTACGTTAGGGAATGTTTTGGGAAATAGGACGGGACTTGTCTTCATAGCTTTGTTATACAATGCATCCCCACCATCAATCGGGCCACGATAATCATCAAATGCACCATTCACCCTGATGATAGCTTCTGTTGTTTTAGTCAGATTAATGTTGATATTGGAACGGACTGAATATTTTTTCAAGCTAATGTTACTATTGAAATTATTTTGTTTGTCCACATTCAATACACCATTGTCATTGAAGAAAGAAGCAGCGATGTAATATCTTGCCACATTACCACCTCCACTGATATTTGCTGTCACACGCTGATTCATGGTGTATTTCTTGAACATCTCATCATACCAGTTTATAGCCGGAAATGCATAAGGGTTTAGATTTTTGATAGTGTTATCTATCTTCGACTGGGAATAGGGTAATACTCCCAAAGGATTACGGGTTCGGACAGCCTCGTTATGAAGTTGCATATATGTGATCGGATCAGCTGTTTCAATGGTACGGACCGGAGTAGAAATGGAGTTTTCCACTCTGATATTAACCGTTGCTTTTCCTTCTTTACCTTCTTTGGTCGTTACAAGAATCACGCCATTGGCACCTCTTGCTCCATATAGTGCGGTAGCGGTTGCATCTTTCATGATAGAAAAACTGGCAATGTCATCTACATTCAGGCGCGCCAAGTCGGCACTTGTGAGTTCTACATTATCAATCAGGATGAGCGGGCTTGATGCATAGCCAAAAGTTGTGACTCCACGAATGAAAAAACTGGCATCATCTTTTCCCGGTTCACCGCTGGTTTGATAGGCTATTACTCCCGACATTCTACCGGCAAGTGCTGTGGTCAGGTTACTACTTGGAACTTTCAGTTCGGATGGTTTAACAGTAGCAACGGAGCTGATAACACTTTCCTTTTTTTGTTTCGCAAAGGCTACAACTGTCACTTCATCCAATTCATCCACTTTAGGTTTTAAGTGTACATTGTAATTGTTTTCTCCTGACACTTTGATTATTGCAGTTTGGTATCCAAGGAAGTTGACCAACAATTCATCTCCAATTGAAGCGGAGATAGTGAATTTTCCGTCAATGTCAGTAATACTTCCTCTTGTAGAGTTTTTAACGATGATTGTTGCACCGGCTACGGGTGTATTGGTTTCATCGTAAATAATACCTTTTACTTCTTTTTGTTGGTTTACTATGCTTACGCCGGCGGTGGCAGTATTTGCATAATTAACCGCAGGAAAAGAGAAAAGACTTGTGATACACAAGAGTAGGAACGGTTTCCTCAAAACTTGTGTTGATAGCCGATAATATGGGCTGGCTAATCGATGTTTCATAATTTTTTATTTAAAATTAGATCAATAAAAGGTATAGTGATGACATACTGACTTTAAAAGAAGCCAGTATACCAGAACTTTAATATGACAGAGTCTTTATTTCTTTATTTTGAATACAGGAGCTACATTATTAAGTTTATTCTTTGGCAGATTAATGGAGAGTCCTTCTGCTGTGCGGCTGAACCGTACCGACCCATATCCCAGCAACTCTACTTTCCTTATCTTTTGCGGAAATAGTTTGCTATCAGCTGCTAATGATTTGATAACTACATTTCCATTTTCCGGCCAAGCCAAAACCGTGGCATATAAATCCTTCTTAGTTTGGGTAAAACGGATCTCTTGTGCTGTAGCTTTGCTATATGCTCCTTCATTGAATCCTTGTGCGTTAATTTTGATATCAGCTTCGGCTATCGGACCTTCACCGAATACTTCCCAAGGTCGGGTATTGTAAATAGCCTCTTTATTAATATTCATCCACTCACCGAATTCATTCAGTATCTTTTCTTCTTTTTCATCAAACGTACCGTCGGCCCGCAAGGGAACGCTAAGAAGCAGATTACCATTCTTACTTACAATATCAATCAACAGTTTGGCCACATCCGAGGCTGATTTATACCAGTTATTTTCATAGACAGATGTAGTATAATGCCATCCGCCAATGCATGAACATGACTGCCAAGGTTGCTCCATTATTTGGTTGGGTGCACCGCGTTCTACATCCCAAACGATAGCCTTGCGTTGATTTTCATCCAATATCTTACTCAACATGACGGCTTCCAATTTCCCTCCGTGTGTTGCCATATTGTGGTTATAGAAATGAGCCGCAATCTTTAGTCCTGCATCACTGATTGGATAGAATGGAGCTACAGTGACATCAAAATAAATCAGATCCGGATTATAACGGTTAATGGCATCTAGTGTACGATCATAAAAGTTTGTGCAGTATTCCTGAGTAGGCAAACAGGCTCCGTTTCCCCAAGCCCATTGGCTATGAATCATGCTGTCCGCCCAACTACCCTTACTCATCGGATGGTTTTGCGCATAAAGGTCCTGAGGGTCGTATCCTTCCCACCATTTACCTTTACCATTGGCTTTGGTTAAAGTTCCATCATAAGGAATGCCGGCTTTAGGCCCATTTCTGTCATAACGTTGTGAAGGTTCATACCAAGTCCAGGCATGGTCAGCATGGAAACTGATACCGAATGGAAGTTCATGCTTGCGCGCAGCTTTTTCCCATTCTGCCAGCACATCCCGTTTAGGTCCCATATTCTTTGAATTCCATGGTTGGTATTTACTATCCCATAAGTCAAAGTTATCGTGATGGTTGCCTAAAGCGAAAAAATATTGCGCACCTATCTTTTTATAGAATGCAACCAATTCGTCCGGGTTCCAATTTTCTGCTTTGAACAGAGGGATAATATCTTTAAACCCTACCTCAGAAGGATGTCCGTAATGTTCTACATGATGTTTATATTCTGATGTTCCTTCCAGATACATGGAGCGTGCCATCCAGTCGCCTGAGCCTTCTACGCATTGCGGTCCCCAATGAGCCCATATCCCGAACTTTGCGTTCTTAAACCATTCGGGAACCTGATAATTTTCCAAAGACTTCCATGTGGGTTGGAATTTACCTTTCATCATAGGTTCATTCTTTTCTGAAACTGAAATCTGATAGTTTTGGGCAGATAAAGTTCCTATTGAAAGAACTAAAGAGGCTAATAAAAGTTTCGTTTTCATAGATACTAATTTTGTTTCTATTTATATACTGCAAAAGTATATATTAACAAATGGTTGTAATAGGATAAAAATGGAATTGTATTATAAAATATCGACATAATGACTTATAAATACTATGATCAATAGAATAAAATCGATTTTTAGATAAACAATATCGATAATATTTTTTATGAAATCAATAAAATCTCTTATCCTTATCAAGTTACTAAATACGATATATTATAGCACTATTAATTGATAAGCTACACCCTTTGGTATTAAATGTAGGTTTGGCTGTGCACAATGCAAATTGGAACTGGAAGAATATAAATAGTCCGTTTACACGTTTATATTACATAACGGAAGGAACTGCTCAAATACAACTATCAGAAGGTGTACAGATATTAAAACCTAATTACTTGTATTTCATTCCGGCATTCACTGTACATAGTTATATCTGCAACTCCTATTTCTGCCATTACTACCTACACATCTACGAAAAACATCAGTCTGATTCCAATTTATTGGATGAGTAGGAGTTTCCGATTGAAATACCTGTCAGAGATTTAGATTTAACTTTGTTTCAACGTTTATGTGCAATAAACCCTCACATGAGTTTGCCTAAATCGGATCCTACAAGTTATGATAATAACTCGATACTTATGCAGAACCTTCTGAAAAATAAGCAACGTGCATTATGTGATAAGGTTGAATCACGTGGCATTGTGTACCAACTCTTGGCACATTTTCTGACACGCGCACAGGCTAAGATGGAAACAAAAGACAACCGGATAGAAAAAGCTATTCTTTATATACGTAAACACATATATGAAACTATCGACTTGACAACATTAGCCGAAAACTCATGTTTGTCAAAAGATCATTTTATCCGTCTATTTAAAAAAGAAACAGGTATCACTCCTTTAAAGTATATCAATCAAAAGAAAATAGAAAAAGCACAGCTCATTCTGATAACCGATGAAACGCCTGTGAAAAATGTAGCCTTTTCTCTTTCGTATGATGATTATTCCTATTTTAACCGCTTATTTAAAAAGACAACAAGGCTGACACTACAGGAGTATCGTAACTCCTATCATTAACCTGTCATTCCTAATTTTAAGAAGATAAGTTTTGATAAAGAGCAAGGGGTTATACTCAAACACTTCGCATAACACAAAAGTTTTAATCACTAAAAGGCGGATTTACAAAGATTCAACTTACATCCATGATAATCTGTATAAATCTGCCTTATAGATTATATATAAACTCATCCCTGAGAAAGCAACATTTATTCCCCCATCAAATAAGCTTTTAAAGTCTCAAAGTTCTTACTCATCGGAACACTTTGTTTGGTTCCTTTCATAAACGCTTGCAGTTTGGCGGGAATCTCCACTTTGTCTCCAATGATGCCTTCCACAGTTTCCAGGAATTTAGCCGGATGTGCCGTTTCCAGGAAAATACCCGTTTCGCTGGGGGACAATCCTTCGGATAAAGCACGATAACCGCAGGCTCCATGCGGATCGAGCAAGTAACCGGTTTCCCGATATACCTCACCCACCGTTTCACGAATCTGTTCATCCGTATAAGTCGCACCAGAGATATCCGCTGTTATGGCAGCATGACTGTTACCGTACAATGCCAGTACACGGGCAAAATTACTTGGATCTCCCACATCCATTGCATTAGCAATAGTAGCTATGGAAGGACGAGGATTGTATTTTCCGGTCTGTAAGTATTGGTAGAAAATATCATTCCGGTTATTGGCTGCAATAAAACGCTTGACAGGCAAGCCCATGCGTTTACCAAATAGTCCGGCGGTGATATTACCAAAGTTTCCGCTAGGTACGCACACTACCAGATGATCCGCTTTTCCTTCTTTCTTTAACTGCGCGTAGGCATAGAAGTAATAAAATGCCTGTGGCAGGAAACGAGCCACATTGATAGAATTGGCAGAAGTCAACTTCATGTGCGCATTCAAATCAGCATCCATAAACGCATTCTTAACCAATGCCTGACAGTCATCAAAAGTACCGTCCACTTCTAACGCTGTGATATTCCGCCCCAGAGTAGTGAACTGCTTTTCCTGAATTTCACTGACTTTTCCTTTCGGATAAAGCACATACACATGAATACCTTCCACTCCGAGGAAGCCATTGGCTACAGCACTACCGGTATCCCCCGAAGTCGCAACCAGTACATTCACCTGCTTTTGCCCTTCTTTTTTAATGAAGTAGCCCAACAAACGGGCCATGAAACGTCCACCTACATCTTTAAATGCCAATGTGGGACCATGAAACAGTTCCAAAGAGTAAATATTATCCTTTACCTTTACGGCAGGAACATCAAAACTCAATGTATCATAAACGATCTGCTTCAGTGTTTCAGCAGGAACATCCTCACCGAAGAAAGCATCGGCCACGCGATAAGCAATTTCCTGAAACGACAGATTCTCAATCTGATCATAAAACTCTTGCGGCAATGGCTTGATGGCCTCGGGCATATACAAACCTTTGTCAGAAGCCAGCCCCTTCACTACAGCTTCTTCCAGAGAAGCATCGGAAGCCTGGTGATTCGTACTGTAATATTTCATAGTAAACAATTTTTCAATGCGTCAATGTGCTAATGTGCCAAGGGCTTTGCATGGAGGGTTGCCATTGGGGCAAATTAGCAAACTGCCACATTATTTTTTCATAAATTCATTCATAAACTCATCTTCTTTCAATATTCCATAACTGCCTTCCACACATGCCACTTCATCAAAGGTCTGCACACAGTCCGGTTCTATACCGGGATAATAGATAAGGAAAGGCACAGGTTCGGCCGTATGGGTACGGAGTTCGCAAGGCGTAGGATGATCCGGAAGCACGGCGATAGCCACAGGCTCATCCCAATCCTTCACTGCTTCATAAACAGGTCCTACAACACGTTTGTCCAGATTTTCAATAGTAAACTGCTTCAACTTAAAATCTCCTTCGTGACCGGCCTCATCACTGGCCTCAATATGCAGATACACAAAGTCGTCCGTCTTCAATGCTTCCAATGCCGCAGCCACCTTATTCTCATAATTCGTATTATATAAACCGGTAGCCCCCTCTACAGCAATACGGCGTAATCCTGCATAATGTCCTATGCCATTGATTAAGTCCACCGCTGAAATAACAGCCCCTCTCTTTATGGCCGGATACTTCCCGGAGAGAGGTTCCATCTGCGGGCGATACCCCGGACTCCAAGGCCAGATACTATTAGCAGGATCTTTGCCTTCGGCTATACGTTTTTGATTAACCGGATGATCTGCCAACAATTCCTGGGAAGCCAGGATAAGATTATTTATCAATCCGGCTGTTTCCTGCGCCTCCGGTACTTCCGCCTTCACCATGAGCGGACGGAAAGGCTGCAAAGGCACATCATGGGGCGGGGTGCAGTCCAATTGTTTATTTCCCCCTTTTATCACCAACAAATGGCGATATTGTACACCGGTATAGAAATGAATCCGGTCAGAACCCAATTTTTCTTCCAAATATCTAACCAGCACATCAGCTTCTTCGGTAGTGATATGTCCGGCGGAGTGATTTTTTATCTTCTCATCTTCGATGCAGATAATGTTACAACGCATAGCCATATCGCCCGGTTGCAACTCCACCCCGATGCTTGCTGCTTCCAACGGCCCACGGCCTTCGTACACCTTCGGTAAATTATAGCCCATAACAGACATATTCGCCACTTCACTACCCGGATGAAATCCGGGAGCAACTGTAACCAACCTCCCGGTACGTCCCATAGCGGCCAACTTATCCATATAAGGTGTACTGGAGTATTGCAGCAATGTTTTGTTTCCCAGTGATTCGGCAGGCCAGTCGGCCATACCGTCGCCTAAAATAATAATATGTTTCATAAGCCTAAATATTAGCGATGCTCATGATATCGGCAAATACTCCGGCGGCAGTCACACTGGCACCGGCCCCATATCCTTGTATCATCATCGGATACTCTTTATATCGCTCGGTTGTAAGCAGAATAATGTTGTTGCTGCCTTCCAGACCATAGAATGGATGTTTGCTGTCCACTTCCTGCAAAGACACACTGCCTTTCCCATCTTCCAGTTTGGCTACAAAACGCCAGCGTTTGTTTTCATCCTCCAGCTTTTGACGGCGTGATTCAAAATCCGCATCCAGGGAAGGTACTTTCTTCCAGAACTCCTCCAACGGGCCTTCAAAGAAATCATTCGGTACAAAAAGATGTTTTTCCACATCTTCCTGTTCCAATTTATATCCGGCTTCACGAGCCAGAATAACCAGTTTACGAATCACATCCTTGCCACTCAGGTCAATACGCGGATCGGGTTCCGAGTAGCGCTCTTCCTGTGCCATTTTGATGGTCTTGCTGAAAGGAATGTCCGCGCTGATTTTGTTAAAGATGTAATTCAGCGTACCGCTCAATACCGCCTCTATTTTCAAGATCTTGTCTCCGCTGTTTATCAAGTCATTGATCGTGTTGATAATAGGAAGTCCCGCACCGACATTGGTTTCAAACAGGAATTTCACACCCCGGCGGCGGGCTATTTGTTTCAGTTCGCTATAAACGGAGTATTCGGAAGAAGCAGCAATTTTGTTGGCCGCTACCACCGAAATATTATTCATCAGAAAATCTTTATATAAGGATGCAACTTCTGCACTGGCTGTACAATCCACAAACACAGAGTTGAATATATTCATACCTATAATCTCGTCATGCAACACCTGGGTGGACGAAGGCATTCCTTTCTCTGCCAACTCTTCCTTATAATGTGACAAGTCTACGCCTGCACGGGTAAACAACGCATGATGTCCATCGGCTATACCTACCACTTTCAGCTTCAAACCGCGTTCCTGCATCAACTTTTGTTGCTGACAACGGATTTGCTCTATCAAACTGCCTCCTACCGTACCTGTACCGCAGATAAAAAGGTTCAGCACCTGATATTCGGACAGGAAGAACGAATCATGAATCACATTCAATGATTTGCGCAGTGACTTGGATTCTACCACGAAAGAGATATTGGTTTCCGAAGCACCTTGCGCACAAGCAATCACACTAATGCCGTTACGGCCTAAAGTCCCGAACAGCTTACCGGCGATGCCCGGTGTATGTTTCATGTTCTCACCGACAATGGCAATGGTAGCCAAATTCATTTCGGCAACAACCGGACTGATTTCCCCCATTTCTATTTCTTTGGAGAATTCCTCATTCAGCACTTCACAAGCCAGTGCCGCATCTTGATTACGCACACCGATAGAAGTACTGTTCTCGGAAGATGCCTGCGATACCATAAACACGCTGATGCCGTTTTGTGCCAATGCTTTAAAAATCCGGAAATTCACTCCGATCACTCCCACCATTCCCAGACCGGTAACCGTAATCAAACTCGTATCATTGATGGATGAGATACCTTTAATGGCTTTAGAACCGGAATTCACTTCCTGCTTTATGATAGTTCCCTCGCCTTGAGGATTGAATGTATTCTTAATCAGAATAGGAATATTCTTATGACATACCGGATAAATAGTCGGCGGATAAACCACCTTCGCTCCAAAGTTACAAAGCTCCATCGCTTCCACATAGCTCAACTCATTAATGGTATAGGCCGTACTGATTACACGCGGGTCTGCCGTCATGAAACCATCCACATCCGTCCATATTTCCAAGCTATCCGCATTCAGTGCCGCAGCTATGACAGAAGCGGTATAATCTGAACCGCCACGTCCCAAATTGGTCACTTCACCACTGTTCTTATCAGTAGAGATAAATCCGGGAACCAATGCCACTTCCGGTAATTTCTGGAAAGTCTCTTTAACCAAACGAGTGGTCAGTTCGGAATCCAGAATATGTTTGGCATGTTTTTTTTCAGTCTTAATGAAGTTGCGGGAGTCATACCATACAGCCCCCTTTATCAACGAAGCTACAATAATAGACGACAAGCGCTCACCATAACTTACAATAGTAGCCGACGTTTTAGACGACAAGTCCTTTATCAGATAAATTCCCTGAAAAATATCCTTCAGTTCACTCAACAATTCATTGACCTTATCCAATAAAACAGTACGCTCATTACCTGCCGGAATTACGGTATATACCATTTCAATGTGACGATTCACAATTTCACGGTATTCTTTCTCGTATGCGGAATCCCCATTGGCAGCCATCTGCGAAGTATTGATTAACTTGTCAGTTATACCGCCCAATGCCGACACAACTACAATTACGGGCTCTTCAACTGCCTCTACTATCTGTTTGACGCTTAAAATGCTGTTCACGGAACCTACGGATGTCCCGCCGAATTTCATAACTTTCATGCAATTATCTATTTTTATTCCAGCTTCTTTTGCCATTCTGTCCTCCGAGCCATTTCAAGTCCGGTAAAGAATCTACTTTCGTTTCACCCAGCATGACAACGAAAAGAAACTGTATCTGTTTACACTAAAAAAATAAAATTAAAAGCTTGTTTTGCTTACGTCCGTAAGCGTGTATCACGTAGAAACACATATACTATCCTTAACCCCGAGGGGTCATTGTTGTGGATGTGGACATTGTAGTTGTCATGTGCCCCATCCCTAATGTGGTGGTTGTATGGAGATAGTATATCGTCATTTTATTATTGTTCTTCTTCTGTTTTTTATTTGAACGATGCAAATATAAAAACAATTTCCTACAATCTATCACAATTTCCCATTTTTTTGCGATAAAATATAAGAATGCTTTTTATTAAAGCAGAAATAAGACAAAACTTTTTTATCCTGCCCATGTTGATATGCAGAACTATTTCCTTACCTTTGTACAAATTCAGCCTCAAGTTGCGCTGTTTTAATTATCCCGTAAGAATATGGCAAAGGAAAAGACTGTATATGTATGCACCAACTGTGGGCAGGATTCACCCAAATGGGTAGGGAAATGTCCGTCTTGCGGTGCATGGAACACATACGTAGAAGAAATTATACGCAAGGAACCTGCAAACAAAAGACCGGTATCCGGCCTGGAATCCGTAAAAAGCAAGCCTGTCACACTGAATGACATTACCGGAGGGGACGAACCTCGAATTGATATGCACGACGAAGAACTGAACCGGGTATTGGGAGGCGGTTTAGTACCGGGATCACTCGTTCTACTGGGTGGTGAACCGGGGATAGGCAAATCCACTTTGGTGCTGCAAACCGTACTTCATCTGCCTGACAAAAAAGTATTGTATATATCGGGAGAAGAGAGTGCCCGGCAATTAAAACTGCGTGCAGACCGTATCCCGCATAATTCTTCCGACTGCCTGATAGTCTGTGAAACTTCGTTGGAGCAGATTTACGTCCATATCAAGAATACACAACCCGATTTAGTGATCATCGACTCTATTCAAACCATCTCAACCGAAACGATAGACTCTTCTCCCGGCAGTTTGGTACAGGTACGTGAATGTTCCGCTTCTATTTTAAAATTTGCCAAAGAAACAAATACGCCGGTCATTCTGATCGGCCATATCAATAAAGAAGGAAGCATTGCCGGCCCCAAGGTACTGGAACATATTGTAGACACCGTATTGCAATTTGAAGGTGACCAACATTATATGTACCGCATTCTCCGCAGCATCAAGAACCGTTTCGGAAGCACCGCCGAACTGGGCATTTATGAAATGCGCCAAAACGGTTTGCGCCAAGTGAGCAACCCGTCCGAACTGTTGCTTAGCCAAGACCATGACGGGATGAGCGGGGTCGCTATCGCCTCTGCCATAGAAGGAGTCCGCCCTTTCTTGATTGAAACACAGGCTTTAGTCAGTTCGGCAGTATATGGGAATCCGCAACGTTCTGCCACCGGATTTGATTTACGACGTATGAACATGCTTCTGGCAGTACTTGAAAAACGGGTAGGATTCAAACTGGCACAAAAAGATGTCTTTTTGAATATCGCAGGTGGATTGAAAGTGAATGATCCGGCCATCGACCTGTCTGTCATCAGTGCCATTCTATCCAGCAATATGGATACGGAAATAGAACGTGACACCTGCATGGCGGGTGAAGTAGGACTGAGTGGTGAGATCCGACCTGTAAACCGTATTGAGCAACGCATCGGAGAAGCAGAGAAGTTAGGTTTCAAACAAATTCTTATACCGAAACATAATTTGCAAGGAATGGATACATCAAAATTAAAGATAGAAATCATTCCGGTAAGAAAGGTAGAAGAAGCGTTCCGGGCTTTGTTTGGATGAGATAAATAAGAGAAAACTTAATTTGAATAATGATATAAAATGACAAAAGAACAATCATACCCCCCGACCTGCATAGACTGCGGCACACAGAACTGCAAGTTCAAAGAGCGCACTTACCCTGAATTTTGTCTGACTACCCATTTGGAACAAGAAGATTTGGAATGGGCGTTGAAACAATATAACGACAACAACAAGATAATGGCAGCCAGTGCCGAAGTGGAATATGAAGGTTACTGCCGATTAACCCGTGTGGAAGAAATCATGACTTTCGCACGCAAGATGGGATATAAAAAACTAGGAATTGCCTATTGTATCGGACTGGTGAATGAAGCCCGTATTTTTGCCCGCATCCTCCGTGCTAACGGCTTTGAGGTATATTCAGTAATCTGCAAAGTAGCCGGAATAGCCAAATCCTCTATCGGAATCCCCAAAGAATGTGAAAAAATCGGTGCGGCAATGTGTAACCCTATCCTACAAGCACGCCTTCTCAACCAAGCACATACAGAGTTGAACGTGGTTATCGGACTATGTGTGGGACATGACAGTTTATTCTACAAGTACTCTAATGCCTATACTACAACTTTAGTGACAAAAGACCGTGTGACAGGACACAACCCTGCCGCCGCACTATATACCGCCAATTCTTATTACCGTAAAAAATTAATGCCGGAAGGCGAACAATCCAAATAAGAACCATGATACAGGAATTTCAAATAAGAGTCTTGCCTGAACAAGCAGCCAACGAACAGTCACTGAAACAGTTCATCGGACATGACAAGGGATTGGATATACGTACCATCCATGCCCTTCGCATCTTAAAAAGGAGCATAGACGCACGTCAACGCACCATCTATGTAAATTTGAAAGTACGCCTATATATTAATGAAATGCCACAAGATGAGGAGTTCACCCGTACTATATATAATAAGGTAGATGGGAAACCACAAGTCATTGTCGTGGGAGCAGGACCGGGCGGACTTTTTGCTGCCTTGCGATTAATAGAGTTAGGACTCCGGCCTGTCGTAGTGGAACGAGGTAAGAATGTACGCGATAGAAAAATAGATATCGCCCGTATCAGCCGTGAGCACAAAGTTGCCCCTGAAAGCAACTACAGTTTCGGAGAAGGAGGAGCAGGAGCCTATTCAGACGGCAAACTCTATACCCGAAGCAAAAAGCGAGGGAATGTGAACAAAATTCTGAATGTATTCTGCCAACATGGCGCCAGTACCTCCATCCTGGCAGATGCCCATCCCCACATCGGTACAGACAAGTTGCCGCGTGTGATTGAAAATATGCGGAATACCATCATAGAATGTGGTGGTGAAGTGCATTTCGAAACACGAATGGATTCCCTTATTATAGAAAAAAACAAAATCACAGGTATAGAAACAAATACCGGAAAGACTTTCAAAGGACCTGTTATTCTGGCTACCGGACATTCCGCACGGGATGTGTATCGGTGGTTGTATGACAATGGTATAGAGATGGAAACCAAAGGAATTGCAGTAGGAGTACGTTTGGAACACCCGTCCATGCTGATTGACCAAATACAATATCATAATAAAAACGGACGTGGAAAGTATCTGCCTGCCGCTGAATATAGCTTTGTGACACAAGTAGAAGGACGTGGTGTCTATAGTTTTTGTATGTGTCCGGGAGGATTTGTTGTTCCTGCCGCAAGCGGTCCGCATCAGATTGTAGTAAACGGCATGAGTCCCAGCAACCGCGGCTCCAAATGGAGCAACTCCGGCATGGTGGTAGAAATCAGGCCGGAAGATCTGGCGGAAAATAATCTTTTTACAGAAGAATTAAAAACGAAAAGTGAAGAATTAAAAGCCACTAATAAACATCATGGTCAATGGACTACCGACCATTGTCCATTAACCATGATGTATTTCCAAGAAGCATTGGAGGCCTCCTGCTGGCAGCAAGGCAATATGCGCCAAACCGCACCTTCACAACGAATGGTGGACTTCACCCGCAAAAAACTAAGCTATGATTTACCCGACAGTTCGTATAGTCCGGGATTAGTTTCCTCTCCCCTGCATTTTTGGATGCCTGCATTCATTACCGACCGTTTGAGCAAAGGTTTCCAACAATTCGGAAAGAGCAGCCATGGCTTCCTGACCAATGAAGCAGTGATGATTGGTGTAGAAACACGCACGTCGGCTCCGGTACGGATCCTGCGAGATAATGAAACACTGCAACATGTCACTGTCAATGGGTTATTTCCTTGTGGAGAAGGAGCAGGTTACGCCGGAGGAATTGTTTCAGCAGGTATCGATGGAGAAAAATGTGCTGAAGCAGCAGCCACTTATTTAGGAGTAAGAACAGATTGAACCTATCCGAAAATGATTTACAGCACGTATGCGGGCGCATTCAAATGCGCCCCTACAAATAAATGATTGGTGATGTTGCCTAAAAGAAGATTTCTTTGTCTTTATGAATCTGTTTTTTATAAAAGATATGTATCTTTGCACCAAAGAAAACATCATGCATCATCCCGAAATAGCCATAGTAGACCCAAATACCCTCACTTGCCTGGGGTTAAAAAACATTTTGGAAGATATCATTCCAATGGCTACTATCCGTGTATTCCATTCCTTTGGTGAGCTGACGGATGACACACCGGACATGTATGCCCATTATTTTATCTCTGCCCAAATCTATTTTGAACATACTTCCTTCTTTTTACTTCGTAAACCAAAAACAATTGTATTAGCAGGAGGTGACAACCAGCCTCAATTATCCGGTGTTCCCAAGCTGAATATCTACCAAGATGAAGGTTCTTTGATAAAAGACATCCATCAATTGCGCCAATATGGACATCAGGCAAGAAAACAAGCAGCAGATAAAGCAATGCACATAGAAAAAACGGAACATGAATTGTCTGTCCGGGAAATAGAAGTATTGATACTTATCACCAAAGGACTTATCAACAAAGAGATAGCCGACAAACTTAATATCAGCCTGACCACCGTTATCTCCCACCGCAAGAACATTACTGAAAAACTGGGCATCAAGTCTGTTTCCGGTCTTACCGTTTATGCTGTGATGAATGGCTACATTGAAGCAGACAGAATATAAAATCCTCATTTATTAGGATTGCACACATATCAGGTTTACCGTTACTTTGCAGCCGGAATCATTCTCCATCATGGATTATACAGAGTGGAATATATAAATTTTCCGCCTGGTAGAAACTTGTAGCAACTCTGGTTATCCGTGATGTATCAAATAAAACCAAACAATAAATATGAGAAAAAACATTTTATTCATTACATCCTGCCTGCTGGCTGCAACAACTTTTGCTGAAGATATCAACACGCTGCCTAAGGACACTACAAAAGTCATTGATATAGAAGAGGTGGTAGTTATCGCTTCACCTAAAGAAACCGGAAAATTAAGGGAACTTCCTACAGCCGTATCTTTACTCTCCCAAAAAGATATGCAAGCAAACCAAATCACCACTTTAAAGAACGTGAGTTCACTGGTACCCAATTTCTTTATGCCCGACTATGGTTCAAGACTCACCTCAGCCATTTACATCCGGGGAATCGGATCGCGTATCAATACTCCTGCGGTAGGTTTGTATGTGGACAATATCCCTTACATTGACAAATCTGCATTTGATTTCAATTTTTATGATATAGAACGTATTGATATTCTTCGCGGTCCACAAGGAACCTTGTACGGACGCAATACCATGGGGGGACTAATCAAGGTACATACCCGCTCTCCATTCTCCTATCAGGGAACAGACGTAAAACTGAGTTATGGAACAAAAAGTAACTACCGCAGTGCTTCATTAACCCATTACCACCGTTGGAGTGACTGTTTCGCTTTCTCCGCCGGTGGTTATTATGAGGGATCAGACGGATTCTTCCGCAATTCGCTCAATGGGAAAAAAGTAGATAATATGGAAGCGGGAGGCGGACGAATACATGCTATCTGGCTGCCTTCAGAAAACTTAAAACTAGACTTCACCATAGGCTATGATTATAATGACGAAGGGGGATACCCTTATTACTATACAGGAGCTATAGACGGATACGACAAAGAGAATGAAAAATATAAAAACTACATAGGGAAGATTTCATACGATCAGGATTGTACTTATCGCCGTGGACTGTTCAATACCGGTTTGAATATTGAATACCAGGCGCAAAAGTTTATCTTAAGCGCTGTTACAGGATTCCAGAATTTAAACGACCGTATGTTTATGGACCAGGATTTCCTGCCTGTCAGCATTTATACCATTGAGCAGAAGCAGCGTCTGAATACCATCAGTGAAGAGATTACTTTTAAAAGCAAAAACAACAAGCGCTGGCAATGGGTTACAGGGGTTAGTGGTTTTTATCAATGGCTACATACCACCGGTCCGGTAAACTTCATGGAGGACGGAGTGACCGATATGATCGAAGGAAACATCAACAATACTTTCAAGAAAATTCATTTAGACGATCCCCGTACCCCTGAAATGAGTCTGGACGTTTTGAACAACCGTATCCGCGTAAGTGGAAGTTTTGACACACCGGTATTCAGCACCGCACTGTACCACCAATCTACATTCAACGACCTGTTTGTGAAAGGCCTTTCAGTAACAGCAGGTTTGCGCTTGGAGTATGAAAAAATGTCTATGAATTATTTCTCGGATAGTAATATTGATTTCGATTTCTTTCTTAAAATGGCAATGCCTCCCCTTAATATTCCATTCAGGAATTTGAATGCCGCACCGCTATTGGAAGGAAAAGAAAAAAACGACTATGTACAGCTACTTCCCAAGCTAGCTTTTAAATACGATTTCAGCCCTGCAAACAATATGTATGTAAGCATAACCAGAGGATATCGTTCCGGAGGTTATAACGTACAGATGTTTTCAGAACTGATACAAAATGACATGCAACAAAAAATGATTGAAGCCATACTAGACAAGGCACCAGAATCTATGGCAGGTATGATAGAAGGAATGATCAAGCAACATATGCCCAACTACGGAAAAGAATTGAACGTACAAGAAACAACTGTCTACAAGCCCGAGTACAGCTGGAATTACGAAGTGGGATCACATCTCAGTTTGTTCAACGGCAAACTGAAGACCGACCTTGCCGCATTCTACATGGATACCCACGACCAACAAATCGCCAAATTTGTCAATAGTGGCTTGGGACGAATGATGGTCAATGCCGGTAGTAGCGAAAGTTATGGAGTAGAGGCCAGCTTTCTGGCATCCATCAACAAAAACCTGAATATGAATGTAAGTTATGGATATACTCATTCCACATTCAAAAAATATGACGGAGGTACTACATCATCAGAAGAGCAAATTGATTATAGCGGCAATTATGTACCATTTGTTCCCCGCCATACCATGAATGCAGGCGCAAATTATAGTTTCTTTTTCGATAAAAGCAATTGGATGCAAAGCCTGACTTTAGGCATGAGCTATACCGGAGCAGGAAAAATTTATTGGACTGAAAAAAACAATGTCTCACAAAGTTTTTACGGAACACTGAACGGGCGCATTTCTTTGCAGACAAAAGCTTTACAGATAGATGTATGGGGACGTAATTTAACCAACAAGGATTATACAACCTTCTATTTTGAAACCATGCATAGAGGATTCGAACAAAAAAGCAGGCCTTTACAACTGGGAGTGGATATACGTTATCACTTCTAACCATTCTTGCAAAAACAGAAAGGGGGGTTCATCACGAACTCCCTTTCTGTTTCCACATTTACCAAATCAAGTTTATTTTTTATTCTGTCACACCAAGAAAAGCAAGAACTTTATTATTGCTGTAAATGATACCCATAGCTTCTAGAACAAACCTATTTGTTTTAGTGTATGTACATAGAGAAAATGCTGTTTACAATAGAAAACTGCTTGAGCCTTTGTCAAAAGAAACAAACAATAAAATTATTCATTGACAGCGCCGCAATGAGGACACACTCCTTTATTCTTTATCTTCGCCCCACAATTTCCACAACTGAATTTATACCGGGAAGCATGCTTTATACGATTAAATGACCATACAGCATATACCAATAAACATGGATAACCCAAATAGTAATACGTAGTAAATGTAAAAAACAAATATAAAAAGATACAGCAGGACATCAATCCCAACAAATAAAAACATGCAGCTTCAATATGTGTCTGATGAAACAAATCATCCAAAGTAGCCAACCCCACAAGAATAATCCCCCAAATATTAAACATGAAAAGAGAAAGAATAAAAGGTAAGCTAAAAGGATTCAAAGAAGGATTATAATAAAACTGCTCCCAAGTTCCCGGAACAAAATGCTGAATACTGGCATAAAGCGTAGCTGCTGTAGCTACCAACCAAGAAAGAACTGTAGGAAAAACGCTATCAATATCATTCAACCAGATTAATTGCAGCTTCTGGCGACGAATAGCCCTATGAATATACCAAATACCGAAAAAGCCTAATATGACAAAGAAAGCGATGGTATGAGAATTACTGAAAAAATGAATAAACTGTGACACTGAATCCACAGGAACTACTTTCTCCAACAATTCCTTTTCATGTATCCATCCCATTGTTTCCTGGTCCCGTGCTACCTTTACCCATACAGAATCCACACTATCAGCAGCTTGTATCATAAACTCCGCTACCACCAGCCGTTCTCCTTTAAAAACAGGAAGCACATCAACCAATGGCAGTTGCTGTAACATAAGCGAATCTGAAGTAACCTCAAAATTACTGTTTAATGTATAATGCCGTTCTATCAAATAATTGACAGAATCCCTTTTCTTTTGCGGCATATCCCCACTCGGAGTAACAGGTGAAGGATATTGGCAAGCCATTAAAATAGCCAACACCAAAAACAGTAATCCGATGTACTTACTTTTCAGCATAGACTTTCATCTGACAATTCTTACAATCAAACTCTAAGCGGAAACGTCTGTTATCCGAGCTAACCAAATAATAAGGTTCCCTATAAGGAGAACGCACTTTATGCCAAGAGGGACACCATCCCATACTATAACGCAAACAATGCTTGCAAAACATCAATACCGCTTCTTCTGCCGGAGCCTTTTCATAAGCCGGAGCAATACGCTGCACGCCATGATTCCTATAGAAGGAAACAGCATCAGCATTCATCACATTTCCCAAATAAGTCAATTCATTCACAGGAAAAGCATGATGCGTTCGAGGCAACTTGTAAATTTCCTGCCGATAGTTAATACGGCGCACTTCCAGCAGTTTCTCTATTCCCTTACGGCGAAGTTCGGCAAGCATAGAAGCCGGAATAAACCAATTGTCCGACCAGTCAATCACTATATCTGACGCTTCAAATGGAGTATTTCCTAACTTTCTAAGTTGTGTACGCAAGTTATCTTCCTGCGGAGTACGGGCACGTTCCTTCTCCCTTTCCAGCACCACACTGACACTGTGATCATCTTCATCGGTCAGAGACAGAGTAAAGCCCCGATTATTTTCAGCCAATTTTAAAATGACAGCAATTTTCCTTTCAGCTGATTTACGCGACATCAACCTCTCAAATTCCTGATCAAAATTACGATAAAGTATCGTACGGGGCTTTATCCGAGGCATCTCTTGAGGAAATAACTTATTATTCTCCACCCGGTTTATGCGAAATCCCTGCAACTTACCAGTCTCATCCAAAAAACAGACGCCATCTCCATTATTAAAAGACTTGATTCCGGCTACGGTAAGATAATTACCACGAATTTCCTTCACTGTCCCCATCTCCTCCCCTAAAGACTTGGGAGTATCAAAAGAAAAAATATCCTTATTCCTGTCAAAAAGAAAATAATTAGTAAAACCACGACTGAAACTCTTATCCAATTGAGGTTTGAACTCTAATTTCACTTTTCCCGATGAAGCACGGATATACTCTTTACGACGTTTGAAAACAGTATCCAGCTTCTGGCGATAATAAGCTGTTACATTTTTAACGTAAGATACATCCTTCAAACGTCCCTCTATTTTCAGGGAAGAAGCTCCGGCATCCAGCAATTGCTCCAACTCTTCGCTCTGATTCAAATCTTTCAGAGACAATAAATGCTTATTCCTTACTATAGATTTACCGTCCGCATCTACCATATCAAAAGCAAGGCGACAGAACTGGGCACATTCTCCCCGATTGGCACTACGTCCGAAACAAGCCTGACTAACATAACATTGTCCACTATAGCTTACACACAAAGCACCATGTACAAATACCTCCAAAGGCACATCAGGACAAGCACGATGGATATTTTCTATTTCAACAAGAGAAAGTTCACGAGCCAATACCACCTGACGGAAACCTGCCTCAGCCAGGAATCTTACTTTTTGAGGAGTACGATTATCCATCTGTGTGCTGGCATGTAACGGTATAGGTGGCAGATTCAATTCCAACAATCCCATATCCTGCACGATCAAAGCATCCACTCCGGCACGGTATAAATCCCAAATCATTTTTTCCGTATCCTTCAGTTCCTCATCCTTCAGAATCGTATTCACCGTCACATAGATACGGACATTATACACATGAGCGTACCGCACCAACTCAGCGATATCCTCCAATGAATTCCCCGCAGCCGCACGTGCTCCGAAACGGGGAGCACCAATATAAATGGCATCAGCACCGTGATCAACAGCTGCAATACCGCACTCCAGATTTTTAGCAGGAGCTAATAATTCTATTTTTCGTTGTCTGATCATCGTATCTGATTTATATCAAACGGGGTTTCCTGATATACATAATAGTTCAACCAATTAGAAAACAACAAATTGGCATGTCCGCGCCAACGCACCACCGGGGCATTGTCCGGATTATCGTCCTTATAATAATTTACAGGCATTTCAATAGGCAACCCTTTCCCCAAATCACGCTTATATTCCGTATCAAGCGTATAAGGAGAATACTCCGAATGCCCGGTAATAAAGAATTCACGCCCATTACGAGCCATAGCCATATAAACCCCAGACTCATCAGACTCAGCTATCAAAGCCAACTCTTTTACTTTCAGAATATCCTCACGGTGTATTTCGGTATGACGGCTATGTGGTACAAAAAACTCATCATCAAAACCACGGAATATGGGCAATCCCTGTACATTGATATGATGACGGAAAATACCAAACATTTTTTGTTTCAGCGGATATTTGGGAACTCCATAGAAATGATAAAGCCCGGCTTGAGCCGCCCAACAAATATAAAGAGTTGAGGTAACATGAGTACGCGCCCAATCAAAAATAGTAGTAATCTCATCCCAATAATTCACATCCTCATACGGCATCTGCTCTACCGGAGCTCCCGTAATAATCATCCCGTCATATTTCTCGTCGCGCATCAAATCAAAGTCATGATAGAATGCTTTCATATGTTCTACCGGCGTATTTTTCGATGTATGGCTTTTCAACTTCATAAATGATATTTCCAACTGCAAGGGAGTGTTGGAAAGCAAACGTACCAAATCCGTTTCTGTCGTTATCTTCAACGGCATCAAATTCAATATCACGATTTTTAACGGACGAATATCCTGTGCACTGGCACGTGAATTGTCTATGACGAAGATATTTTCCTCCTTCAGCAATTCAATAGCAGGTAGTTTATCGGGTAAATTTAACGGCATTTTCTTATCTGTTAATTAGTTGTAAGTGCAAAATTAAAAAAATCCCGCCAATTCTCCTTATTAAACGATCTTTTGAACTAAATTATTTCCTTTCCCTGATCGTTTTCGATCAACAAACCTTGATTATTTTTAGATTTTCACTCATACCTTCACAACTTCTGTCTTGATTCCACTTTTCCCTTCTTTCATATTATTTATTAACTCACCTTTTTCTTAGAAAAAAGAGGACGAACTTATATCCATAATCAAAAAAGATTAATTATCTTTGAGCGCAAAAATAAAAAATATTCTTATTATTAACATGAAATATAATTAAGTTTCAAGTGGTTGACTCAAGAAACAACCTATATTTTTAAATTTTAATCTTTAAATTCAAAAAGTATGAGAACCTTTAAATCATTGATGATAAGCTTATGTATGGGTACAACCCTATGCATGTGCTTACCACAAACCACGACAGCACAAACCGTAAGTTCAGGAGATTCCTGGACATGGGACAAAGGAACCATTGTGATTGATACTCCTGAACGTCCGGCCGGCCAGAAAAGCGTATTAGGCTTAACCACCCCTAAAATGGAGGTAGTCCGCGTAGGATTTGTCGGATTGGGAATGCGAGGCCCCGGAGCCGTAGAGCGCTTCACTTATATTCCCGGTACACAAATTGTGGCCCTTTGTGATTATGAAGCATCCCGTGCAGAAAAATGTCAGGATATCCTAAAGAAAGCATCTATGCCGAAAGCTGCCATTTATTCCGGAGAAAAGGGATATGAAGAATTATGTAAACGTACAGACATAGATTTAGTTTATATCGCCGCAGACTGGTTGCATCATTTCCCGGTAGCAAAATGCGCATTGGAAAACGGTAAAAATGTAGCTATTGAAGTTCCCTCGGCCATGAACCTGCAAGAATGCTGGGACTTAATCAACCTGAGTGAAAAAACCCGCAAGCATTGCATGATTCTTGAGAACTGTTGCTATGACTGGTTTGAAATGAATACACTGAATATGGCACAACAAGGTGTATTTGGCGAAGTAATCCGTGCCCAAGGAGCCTACATTCACAATTTAAGCCCGTTTTGGGATCATTATTGGAAAAACGGCAAAGAAGACAAACTGGGATGGCGTTTGGATTATAACATGAAACACCGGGGTGATGTATATGCCACTCACGGCCTGGGTCCTGTAGCACAAGCATTGGATATCCATCGTGGTGACCGTATAACCACTTTAGTAGCTATGGACACCAAATCTGTTGTTGGTAAAGATTTAGTGGAGAAGAGAACCGGCGAAGAATGTAAAGAATTCCGTAACGGAGACCATACCACCACCCTGCTTCGCACAGCAAATGGAAAAGTTATTGAAATCCAACATAATGTAATGACTCCCCAACCTTACAACCGCCTGTACCAACTGACAGGAAGCAAAGGGTTTGCCAATAAATATCCCGTTGAAGGATATGCTTTGGATGCAGCACAACTGACCGCATCGGGTGTGCAACCCAAAGTAGACGATTTGAACTCTCACGGATTCTTACCCCAGGCAGAAATGGAAGCACTTGTTGAGAAATACCAGCATCCTATTTTAAAGAAATATGGTGAAATGGCAAAAGAAGTCGGCGGCCATGGCGGTATGGACTTCATCATGGACAGCCGTCTGGTATATTGCCTGCAAAACGGACTGCCTTTGGACATGGATGTATATGACCTGGCCGAATGGTGCTGTTTGGCCGAACTGGGAGCTATCTCTATGGATAACGGCTGTGCGGCAGTAGCCTTCCCGGACTTCACACGAGGTGAATGGAACGTGACCAAAGGTTACAAGCATGCATATGCTTCACCCGAAGACGAAAACGCAAGCATGGAAAAAGCAAAGGCTTTCACCGCGAAACTGAAAGAGCAGGGAGCTAAAGAATGGGCGAAAGAAGCTAAGAGGAAAAAGAAATAAACAGGAATAAACAAGAAAAAATGTGCCGGAAGTCACTCTGTCATAAAAGGCAGCCCAATTCTTCAGGCACATTTTTTTATGCCGTCCGAACAACAACCGCTTCCGGATTTTATCGAGAATCAAAAAAAGGATGTAACCGGCATTCTTATAATTTCCGGCCAAAGCACTTCGACAGTGTCAAATTCAATCCGACACGCCATTTTGTCAAAGAAGTATACAGAAAGGGTGAAAAGGAACTGGAACACGCAGACCCCACATACGGTTTCAAGACGTCTTCTTCCAAGCACACTCAGGAAGAGCGATTCGGCATGCTGATGGAATATCTAAGGGAATACACCTTCATCACCCGCCAGGAATACCCTGTTCTCTTATATCCTATGATAGATTTCATCGAAAGGAACCCTGCCCCGTTCTCCCCAAATGCCTTTGTTCCCATCCCGTATGCCGCAAGGTATAACCATATTGATGCCTGCCCCATGGGGCAGCTTCAATAGTTTCTTCATCCGCCTGCTGTCAAAACCTTCCAGCGGACAAGTGTCATAGCCTTCGTTTGCCATGGCAATCATAAAGGTTTGGGCAGCAAGGGCACAGGATTTATTTACCGTCACACGCATATCGCATTCCGAAACTTCCAGCATCATAGGGCGGAACAGGCTGATGGTTCTCGCCAATATCACCCTGAAAAGCCCTAGAAGCCCGAAAAACCTTGCATAAATGAAAGGCATCAGTTTACCATAATACAGCTTCCTGTCCCTAATACGTTTTTCCTGACGCTCTTTCGGACTATTGCGCCTGATATTTCCTTCTTCAAAGCCAAGCACAAATTTAGCACGCTTTTTATACAAATCCTGACGAGTAACAAAAACAACAATTTCCGAAGCCGTAGAAGCAGCCGACTGCCCTAAACAAGCTTCTGAAACTTTCGCCATCAGTCCGGGATTCGTTATTTGATAAAATTCCCACAATTGCATATTGGAACTATTGGGAGCCAACGTAGCCAGTTCAAGACAATGTTTCACCTTTTCCGGGTCTATCGGTTTATTTTTATCATACCTCCGCACAGACCGGCGGAAGTTCAATACCTCTTCTAAATTCATTTCCTATTCAAATTAATAACTTTATTTCTTACTGAAACATTGCAGGATGACTTCTGCCATTTTCTTGGAACTGAACGGATTCTCTCCGGTGAACAGATTACCGTCAATAACGACTTTTGAAGTCATCGGAATCAATGCTTTCTCGTAGCGGGCACCTCTGTCTTTCAGTTCGGTTTCCAAATCGAAAGGCACGACCCTTTCCTTTCTTGCCAGAATTTCTTCAGCCCGGCTGAATCCTGTAAGCTTCTTATCTTTAACCAGATATTCGCCGGAAGCCAACGTCACATTCAACAATCCACAAACACCGTGACAAATGGCTGCCACCTTCTTTTCATTTTCATATTGCTTTTTTAAGATGGCTTGCAGGACAATATTATCCGGAAAATCATACATGGAACCATGTCCTCCCGCCAAATAAACGCAATCAAACTGAAATTCGGAGACTTCATCCAAACTTTTAGTATGCTGCAATACATTCTTAAATATGGAATCTTCCCAACAGGTTTTAGTTATCTCATCCATGAGTAAGGGATTCAAACTCTCCGGATCGATAGGAGTATCGCCTCCTTTGGGACTGGCAACGGTAATTTCTATTCCTTGCTTTTTGGCGCCGTGATAAATATGGGTGAGTTCGCTCAGCCATAATCCGGTTCTTAAATTCTTATTCACAAATTCGCCTTCTCCGGTTACTATTGCCAGTAATTTCAAGTTATCCATATTTATAGTTTTAGGGGTCATGCCTATATAACATAACCCCTATCCTATTGTATTCCAAACAGACAAATCATTAATATTATTTGGATTATTTCTTCATCCTTATAATAATCAAATGACAGATTTTACCGAGTCCTAACATTTTATAGGTTATTCTTGTAAATATTCGCCATCACCTTCTGGTATTGATTCTCAATCTGCATATACGCCTGAAGATTCTTATAAATACTTTCCGTTTCCACAAAATATTCAATCAATGAAATTTGTCCTTCGGTCAATGCCTGCTTCAATAAATCCAGCGAACGGTACATCAAAGGGACATCATACGCATTCATGGCATCCTTCAACTGCTGCATCTCATTGAAAAGAGACATCAGGGAAGCCTCGACCCGGTCTTTAGCACTTTCTTGCATAAGCTGAGCGCTGATAGCCTGTGCCTTGGCTATCTTTACCTTTTTACGATTCTGAAACAAAGGCAAGGAGCCCCCTACCACAAAACCATTCATCGAAACCGCATCATCCGTGTTACGGCGAAAGCCGGCTTCCAGCTTCGGCAACCATCCTTGGCGGTCTACCGAAACCTGCTTCTCGGCGGCACGGGCAGTGGCGGCGGCGGCCTGCAAGTCAAGGTCTGACGCCATCACTTCATCCCTCATAACATTATAATCATTGATTTCCTGTATGGCAGGATACGTGGTTTCAGCAAACTCCAAAGGCATGTTACCGTTCATGGCAAGCAGAGACTGCAAGGCAGTGCGGTGAGCTGCGCTGTTTTGGGCAACTTCCGTCTGCACGTTCATACGCTCCATCTTGATTTTGTTGACTTCCAGTATATTCGCATCACCGGTAGTCAGACGTTTTTCATAAAGTGCCTGTAATTCATCTGCATTTTTCATACGGATATCCATCAATGTCTTTTCCTGATTCAACAGAATAAGGTCCAGACAGAGATTCTTCGCATTCAGCAGAATATCCCGGCGGGCAGCCTGTTGTTGCTTGTCCACCGCTTCGTTCTGCAAAGTAGCCTGCCGGTTGCGGGCAATATACTGAGTAGGAAAATCAAAACCTTGCGAAGCAACGAATTCCGTACCGTGACCACCTTCGGCACCATTACTGTAAAAAGAGCTGTAGCTCACCGTAGGATCAGGCAAGTTGTTGTTTGTCCGGTTTTCCATCTTGGTCGCATCGGCGGCATGTTTCTGTGCCTTGAGCTCTTTATTGTTCTGCTCGATGCTTTTCAAAATGTGCTCAATACTCTGGGCCTGCATCAGCAAGGGAGAGCAGAGGGCTATTATAACTAAGATTCGTTTCATATTATTTCTATTATTTCTTCTTTCGGTTCATCAGTTCATAAACAATCGGAATAATGAAAGCGTTCAGGAAAGTCGATGTCAAAAGACCTCCAAGAATAACTTTCGCCATCGGGCTTTGTATTTCATTACCCGGCAAATCGCCACGGAATGCCAAAGGTATCAAAGCCAGCGCGGAAGACAACGCAGTCATCAGGATAGGGTTCAAACGGTCTAACGAACCGTGGAGAATGCTTTCTTTCAACTCCATACCTTCTTCGCGCAACATATTGTAATGACTTATCAACAACATACCATTACGGGTAGCAATGCCAAACAACGAGATAAAGCCGATAATAGCCGGAATGCTTATCTCACCCGTTGTTATCATCAATGCAAATACCCCACCAATCAACGCCAAAGGCAAATTCAACAAAATGACTCCACTTTGGGCTGCATTCTTAAACTGGGTATAAAGCAACAGGAAGATAACCACGATACTCATAAACGAAGTGAGCATCAGCGTACGGCTGGCCGCCTGCTCGCTTTCAAACTGACCGCCATATTCCACATGATATCCTTCGGGAAGCTTGATTTGCGCATCAATCCGTTCCTGTATATCATTCACCACGCTGCGCAAATCACGACCGCTGGTATTGGCCGAAATCACAATCTTACGCTTCACGTTCTCACGGCTGATGGTATTCGGTCCCATGGCAGAAACCACATCGGCTACATAGTTGACAGGGATTTTCTGACCGTCACCGGTATCAATCATCAGGTTGCGCACCTTCTCCATCTCATCACGCACCTCATCCTTGGTACGGACAATAAGATTAAACGCTTTGCCTTCTTCATATACCTGTGAAACGACTTCACCCGCCATGTTCACTGATACAAACTCGGCAAACTCCGGTAACGAAATACCGAATTTGGCAAGCATCTCGCGTTTGGGAACAATCTTGAGCTGCGGACGTTCGATTTGTTGTTCCACATTCAAGTCGGCAATACCCTCCACACTGCTGATGGCATCCTTTATCTGATTACCGATGGCAAACATCTTGTTCAAATCATTACCAAACAGTTTGATGGCAATGTTGGCCTTGGTACCCGAAAGCATGGCATCGATACGGTGGCTGATAGGTTGGCCTATTTCGATATTCGCACCGGTAATGGTAGATAACTTGGCACGCACATCGGCTACCAGTTCCTGGCGGGAACGGTCTTTCAATTCAAACGGGGCCTCAATTTCACTCACGTTAACCCCTAATGCATGCTCATCCAGTTCGGCACGTCCCGTTTTACGGGCTACAGTCTGTATTTCGGGAATAGACATCAGCAACTCTTCTGCACGGTGTCCCATTTTATCCGATTCTGCCAAAGAAATTCCCGGCAATGAACTGATATTAATGGTGAACGAACCTTCATTGAAAGATGGCAGGAAACTGCGTCCTAATGTAAAAAACATAACCAATGCCACCGCAAACAGTCCACCCGTAAAACCCAATACTGCGGATTTATGATTCAAGGACCATAACAAGGCATTGCGGTAATGCTTTTTCATCCATACGGCCACAAATGCCTCTTTGGGCAATCCTTTGCTTTTATTATTACCTAACAGATAGCTGCACAATACCGGAGTCAGTGTCAAAGCCACTACCGTAGAAGCAAACAACGCCACAATAAAGGCAATGCCCAACGGAACCAGCATACGCCCTTCCATTCCTGTCAGGAAAAACAAAGGAACAAAGCTGACTACAATAATCAAGGTAGAGTTCAAGATAGGCATACGCACTTCCTTCGAAGCATTGAACACAACTTCAATCACGCTCTTACGTTCCCCTTCGGGCAACAAGCGATTCTCACGCAAGTGCTTCCATACATTTTCCACATCCACAATGGCATCATCCACCAACGAACCAATGGCAATGGCCATACCACCCAAACTCATGGTATTGATGGTGAGTCCCATATAGTGAAGAGTCAATATAGAAACAATCAATGACAACGGAAGGGTTACCAATGAAATAACCGTGGTACGTACATTGGCAAGGAACAGGAAGAGAACAATCACCACAAAAACAGCACCTTCATACAACGAATCCTTCACATTGCCGATAGAGCTTTCAATAAAACGGCTCTGACGGAAAATATCTGTAGAAACGTGTACATCAGCCGGAAGATTCTTCTGCAAATCCTTCAATGCGGCTTCCAACTGCTCTGTCAGTTCAATAGTCCCGGTCTTGGGTTGTTTGGTAACGGTCAGCAGTACGGCAGGTTTTCCTCTTTCCGAAGCAGTACCCAGTTTGGGTTCCTGCGAACCAATCTTCACATCGGCAATATCCTCCAATGTAACGGGCACCCCTTCCACCGTCTTGATAACGGAACGTGACAACTGAGCCACATCATGACTGGAAAGCACCCCGCGAACAATATATTCGTTTCCATATTCATAAATCACTCCGCCATTGGCATTCTGATTCATGTTACGGGTAACGTTCATCACCTCTGCCAACGTAACATTGTAATGTTTCATACGGGCAGGGTCAAGCAACACCTGATATTCCTTGATATCACCTCCCAGCACGGCAACCTGTGCCACACCTCCCGTAGAGAGCAGGCGCGGACGGATAGTCCAGTCTGCCAGTGTACGGAGATCGAGCATGGAAGTAGTATCCGAAGTCAGACCGATAATCAGCAACTCACCTAAAATAGAAGACTGAGGTCCCATGGTAGGTTTACCTACATTCTCGGGCAGCTCCTCGCTGACCAAGGACAATTTCTCACTGACAATCTGACGGGCCAGATAGATATCGGTATCCCATTCAAATTCCACCCACACAACGGAAAAGCCATTGGTGGAAGATGAACGCACCCGGCGCACATGGGTCGCACCGTTCACGGCAGTTTCTACAGGAAAGGTTACCAATTGTTCCACCTCTTCGGCTGCCATACCATTCGCTTCGGTCATAATCACTACAGTCGGCGCATTCAAATCGGGGAACACATCGACTTCCGTATGAAAAGCCGTGTAAGTACCGCCGATAAGCAGCAAAACCGACGCCACCAGAACCAATATACGGTTCTGAAGGGAAAAATGTATAATCTTATTTAGCATAGGACGGCTGATTAATGTTCATGACTATGAGCCGGAATCGCATTGCTGGCCGACGCTAATTTCACCTGATAAGCTCCCTTTGTTACCACACGGTCACCGGCTTTCAAACCGGTCAGAATCTGCACTTCCTTTCCGTTGCTCGCTCCCAAAGTTACCTCCTGTTTCTTATATTCTTCCTCATCCAGTTGCAGATAAACAAAGTACAAACCTTGTTCTTCGGTCAGTGCCGTAACAGGCAAGGCCAGCACATCGGGCATTTCCGACGAGAGCAGATACACCTCCACATACGAACCGGGAATCACATCTCCCCGATTATCAAATTCGAAAGTTACAGGCACATAAAAAGAAGTACCACCGGATGCTTTACCATAAGAAAGCAGACGCCCTTTCAACTCACCCAGCTCATATACCTTATTATCGTATGGAGTCTTGAAGTTTGCCGACTGGATGCTATGCAGATAACCATAATATTTCTCGGAAACATCTGCACGAAGGAACAGACGACGGTTCTGAGTGATACTCACCAAAGGCTGGCCTACCGACACATAGTCACCTTCCTGCACCAGACAATTCTTGATATAACCACCTAAAGGAGCTGTGACGGACACACCTGTCTTGGTCTGGTTCTTTGAAATAGCCTCGTATGCCAATAATGCATTTTCATAACTCTCCTTAATGGCATTGAAATCTTTCTGCGATATTATCTGACTTTTTACCAACTTGGCGGCACGTTCATATTCTTTTTTGGCGGTTTCATATGCGATACGGGTACGTTTTACAGGGTCTCCGTCCGGCATATTCTCAGCAGAGATATTCAGAATAGGAGCCCCCTTGCTCACACTCATACCGTCCGTTACCGGATGGCGGAAAGAAACCACACCGGCTACATTGGCGACTACTACGCTTTCATCGCCTTGTGCTGCCTGCACCTGACCGCTGGTCGTTATCACCTGACGGAATGATTCAGGCCGGATTATTTCCGATTCTACCCCGGCTGCTTTTGCTTTTTCTGGAGCCAGAATTATCTCATCGGAATGTCCGGCTGCAGAAGCTTCCGCTTCATGATTATGCCCTTCGTGACCTTCATTCTCATGGTCGTGGTTTTCTTTTTCATGGTCATGCCCTTCGTGATTATGGTCATGCCCTTCGTGGTCGTGATTATGTGCTTCCTCCGTTCCATGATCGTGTCCTTCGTGATCATGACCCGATTTACTGTTGCAAGAGCCTAAGAGGAACAAGCCTAAGACTCCCATAAAGATAAGTTTCTTCATGATGATATTATTTGTTCTTACTTTTTATTAAATGCAAAATTAGTGTAAAGAAAATGCAACAAAGTTGCGGATAAAAAGATAAACTTTCTATCTGTTAAGCAAGAACATCGCAAGGAGGAGCACGCAACCCCTTTACGTGGGGAAGACACGTAGAATGCAGTTTTTCTAAATAGTAATTATAAGGTAATGTGTTGTGTTCTGTCAACCGCAATGAAAGCGCCAATACATCCGTCACCGTATATAACAGCAAACAAAACGAATAATCAGGAGAAACACTGTCTTGGGCCCGATCCGGAGTTACACTTTTAAACTTGGTCACACATCCGGCATTACATGTATGATTCTCATCAGAACTATTATTATGCTGCTGATGCTGCACGGAACATTGACAGCCGCACAAAGTCATATCATGCTGCAAACAAAGAATTTCCCGGTGATGATGATGAGGCAGAACAGATGCTGTCAACATGATAATGCTGACCAACATCAATACCCATGCTATGTATCGTCTCCGTTTCATCGGGCACAAAAATAGGTGTTTATCATGTAAATTCCAAAAAGAAAGCATGGTAAATGCCGAATTCTCAGCAATTACCATGCTTTCTTATTATCTTTTATATACAAAGCTTACCAAATAGAAACACGTTTTTCAGGAGCCAAATACATAGGATCCCCCTCTTTAATGCCAAAAGCATCATACCATGCACCTATTTGAGGGAGTGCTCCGTTCACACGCCATCTGCCCAATGAATGTGGATCAGACTTGGTTTGCAAACGAATCTGCTCGTCGCGGATATTGCCAGCCCACACTCCGGCGTATGACAAGAAGAAGCGCTGTTCCGGAGTAAATCCGTCTTTTACCGGCAGGGGAGCATCTTTTGTCGCATTCTTGAACGCCTGGAAAGAAACCTGCAAACCACCATGATCGGCTATATTCTCACCTAAAGTCAAAGAACCGTTGGCATTGAGTCCCGGCAAAACCTGGATGCTATCAAAGAAATTCACCATTACCTGAGCACGTTCTTCAAAACGTTTGGCATCTTCGGCTGTCCACCAATCTTTCAAATTACCATCCTTATCAAACTGACGTCCCTGATCATCGAATCCATGAGTCATTTCATGACCGATAACCACGCCAATAGCTCCATAATTAAATGCATCATCAGCATTCATATCAAAAAACGGATATTGAAGAATACCCGCCGGAAAACAAATCTCATTCGTGGTCGGATTATAATATGCATTGACAGTCTGCGGAGTCATTCCCCATTCATCTCTGTCAACCGGCTTTCCTGCCTTGGATAACATATAATCCAGTTCGAATTCTGTAGCACGCTTCACATTGGCCCAATAAGAATCTTTTTCAATATTCAAACCGGTATAATCCCTCCACTTATCAGGATAGCCTACCTTTACATAAAAAGAATTCAACTTCTCAATAGCTTTAATCTTTGTGCTGTCACCCATCCATTCCAAATTCCGAATACGTTCTCCCAATGCGGTCTGCAGATTCTTTACCAACTGCACCATACGTTCTTTTGCGGCTGCCGGAAAATATTTCTCCACATACATCTGACCTACCGCTTCACCCAGTACTCCATTTACAGTACTTACAGCACGCTTCCAACGAGGTTGGTTAGCCTGTTTGCCGGATAGTGTTTTTCCATAAAAATCAAAATTTTGTGCCACCAAATCATCACTCAAGTAACCGGCAGCCCTGTCTATCAGACTCCATTGCATATAAGCGATCTGATTTTCAACCGGCAAGCTATTGATAATTTTCTCAACCTCTTTAATCGGCTCCACTTGAGAAACACTCAGTTCAGTCACCCCTTTCACGCCTATACCATTCAAGAAAGCATCCCAGTCAATGCCCGGAATCTCTTTCTTTAATTCATCCAAAGACATTTTATGATAATTGGCCGCAGGGTTACGCTGTTCCACCGCACTGAAAGAAGCTTTTGCAATACGGGTTTCGATATCCATTACAGCCTCCATTTTCTTTTTAGCGGCAGCCTCATCAAAACCAGCCAATTGGAACATCTTTACAATATGTTCCTTATACTTATTACGGATATTGACAGTCACATCATCATTGTCCAGATAATATTCTTTTTCACCCAGACTGATACCCCCTTGATACAATTGAAACAAATTGCTCTTGCTGTCCATGATATCGGCACCCACATAGAAACTGAAATAAGGGAATACACCGCTATGAGCCAGTTCCGCCATCAAAGGAACTATTTCCGATTTATCCTTCACTGAAGCAATCTTTTCCAAATCAGCTTGAATAGGAGTTACTCCATCCGCATTCAGTTTCACACTATCCATAGCCAAATTATAGATATCCCCTATTTTCTGACCTATTGTACCTTGCGCATTCTGCCCGGCAGCAATTTCCACAATCAATCCTTTCAGTTGTTCCCGATTATTTTCAGCAAGCATATCGAATGAGCCAAAACGGGAATATTCATTGGTCAGAGGGTGTTTCTTCATCCATCCGCCACAAGCATACTGATAAAAATCAGCTCCTTGAACAGCCGTAGTGTCCAAATTTGTCAAGTCTATACCCGAAGTCATGACGGCTTCCTTTTTACTGTCGCATCCGGCAGCTACTGCCAGAGCCAATACAGCCATTGGTAAATAATGTTTTGCTTTCATTTGTTCTATATATATGATACATACTTTAACTTCCCTGCATCTCTTCTAATTCCATAGAAACGGTCTCCCATTCTTCTACCGTCTGATCCAAGTCCTTTTTCAGTTTCTGATGCTTTTCATACAAAGCCATATCCGATGCACCTTCGGGAGTAGCCATATCAGCTTCCACCTCGCCAATCTCAGTTTCCAGCTTTTCTATTTTCTGTTCACAATCCGCAATTCGTTTCTCCAATTTGCGAATTTTCTTATTCAATTCCTTTTGCGCCTCATAAGATAATTTGTTCTCACTAACCGTTTCGGGTTCTTCCTTTTTAGTGGCAGACACAGTAGGAGAAGCCGAAAGCTGCAACTCATTCAGACTCTCTATTTTCTTTTTCTGTAAAAAATCATAAATGCCGCCAATGTGTTCTTTTACTACTCCACCTCCGAATTCATAAACTTTGGTCACCAGTCCATCCAAGAACTCACGGTCATGAGAAACAACAATCACCGTTCCATCAAATTCCTTGATAGCTTCTTTCAATACATCCTTTGAGCGCATATCCAGATGATTGGTAGGTTCGTCCAAAATAAGGAAATTCACCGGTTCTAACAAAAGTTTTATCATGGCAAGACGACTCCGCTCCCCACCCGACAGTACCTTTACTTTTTTATCAGAAGCCTCACCTCCAAACATGAATGCTCCCAGAATATCACGAATCTTCAAACGAATATCCCCTTTTGCCACATAATCAATCGTATCAAAGACACTCAGATTTTCATCCAACATCTGAGCCTGATTCTGAGCAAAATAACCAATCTGTACGTTGTGCCCGATGGTCAGTTTACCTTCGTATGGGATTTCGTCCATTATACATTTCACCAAAGTGGACTTACCTTCCCCATTCTTTCCGACAAAAGCCACCTTCTCACCTCGATTAATAGTCAAAGTCACATCGTGAAAAACGATATGACTGCCATATGCTTTCTTCACCCCGTCACAAATGACCGGATAATTGCCGGAACGCATGGCAGGCGGAAACTTCAACCGCAAGGCTGAATTATCTTCATCATCAATTTCAATAGGAACTATTTTTTCCAATTGCTTGATACGGCTCTGCACCTGTACAGCCTTGGTAGCCTTATAACGGAAACGCTCTATGAAATCTTCCGTATCCTGAATTTGCTTCTGCTGGTTCTCGTATGCACGCAATTGCTGCTCACGACGTTCTTTGCGCAATACCACAAACTCATCGTAAGCCACTTTATAATCATAGATATGCCCGCAAGATATTTCAATCGTACGATTGGTCACATTATTAATAAATGCACGGTCGTGGCTCACCAATACAACGGCTCCCGCACTTGTCTTCAAAAAGTTTTCCAACCATTGAATGCTTTCTATATCCAGATGATTGGTAGGCTCGTCCAACAGCAACACATCGGGCCGTCGCAACAGCAACTTGGCCAACTCTATACGCATACGCCATCCACCACTGAACTCAGATGTAGGACGGTTAAAATCCTCCCGGCTAAATCCCAACCCCATCAATGTACGTTCTATCTCAGCTGTATAATTGGTACCTCCCATCATCAAAAAGCGTTCATTGTCATGGGTGAATTTCTCAATCAGTTTATGATAGTTTTCTGAATCATAATCTGTTCTATCCGCCAACTCCTGATTCATTCTCTCAATACTAGCCTGCAACTCAAAGATATGTTCAAAAGCCATCTCCGCCTCTTCCATCACAGTATGTTTATCACTCAGAATCATGACTTGAGGCAAATAGCCTATCGTCACATCACGCGGAACAGAAACACTACCTGAAGTAGGCGCCTGTATTCCTGCCAATATCTTAAGCATAGTAGACTTACCGGCCCCATTCTTCCCGACCAGCGCAATACGATCTCTCTTATTGATAACGTATGACACATCCTCAAACAGAGGCGTTACTCCAAACTCTACTTTCAAATTATCTACTGAAACCATTCGTTTTTATCCTTTTGCAAAAGTGGCAACAAATATACGGTTTTATATGTAAAAAAGACAAAATACAAGTAAATAAAAAAAGTCCTCATCCTTAACAAATAGGACAAAAGTATTAAAACGTGTTAGAAAACATATTTTTTTAGTTGTTTTATTTGCAAAATCCACTAAAACACGTACCTTTGCAACGTGTTTTTCATAGTATTAGATTTAAGGTTAACAAAGGTTGGAGCAAGGCGTTGCTCCTTTTTTTATGTCTACATTTTCCTCATACTTAAATATTGACTTAGCTCAACCAAGCAAAATTTATCTGTAATACAAAAAATGACTGCTTCATTCTCATGAAGCAGCCACCAACAAAATACACGATGTAACACAACTATGTTTTACACATATCAGTTATTTAATATCGATTCCACAAGGATTGAGTCCCGGACCACCACCTGTATATCCCCTACTTTCTCCTGTGTCCCATGGAGAAATCCAAAAAGCATATAAATCGCCACAAGTAACATAAAACTTCACTTTAACTATCTTGCCTGAAAGAGCAGCAAGTTTTTTACCTGATTTCCAAGTTACCAATTGTTTAGTACTGTTCAAATCATTCATTTCCTTACAATCCTCTCTGGAAAATCCCGTAATCACATTACCATTTTCATCCATTATCTCCACCTGCAAATCCTTTGCTTGTGCATTCACAAAAAACAAATCCGTTAATCTTATTATCACACCTTAAATGGTTACAATAAAGACTAACGGATTTCCCTATTCTAGTTTTAAAACTATATCCAACACCTCAGATAAAACGAATCTGAATCATCCCTCCATAAGGATTAAAATCGAAAAGAACCTTATCAGCATCCTTCTTTAGAAAAAGCTTTTTCCCATCTTGCCTAATCTCCTAAACTCTGTTTCCCACAGATTTTAATACCATAGTCAGTGGTTCTGTAAATAATTGTGCATTCATATCAAATGAGGAGTTATGTCATAGCCGTTTTCTAGCACATTCAAGCGATTTTTTTCTCGTTCTTTTGTATAGGCAACTACCTCTCTAAATGTACCCACCCATATTTCATTTTCCATAGCCTTTACCTTATTTCCACAATATTTTAGGATTTTGAAAAGCATCATATCCCTGCGATATTCCATGTATCATTGCCAACTCCCTATCTACCGGAGTTTACCAAGCTTTCCACCCATTTATCTAAAGACGCAGGAGTCGATTTCGACTTATCTCCCCCGATGGGATATTGTTCGGTACATGTACCTACCCTGTTCTTATCAAATGATAACTGATAGCACACACTCTGTCACCCTTATAAGGTGCCACATAAACATCTTGTGTGAACCCGTTATCCCTGATCTCAGCCCCTGTCTGTTTCACCAATTCTATTCGAGGCGATGATTCCGGCATAGAAACATACTCTTCATATACTCCCGGACGGACAAGTATAGATATTGTTTTCTTGCCACCACCAACTGCCGCATTCACTGCTTCCTGAACTGTAAAGAAATCCCCACTCCCATCTTTCGCCACCACATAATCATAACGTCGCACATATTTTGCCAAAGCCGGCACTTCTTCCATCAAAGCGTCCACAACCAACCTGGCAACTAGACGTCCACCATATATATATTCAAGTGAGTATTGTCAATTTTCCCTTCCGGACAAAATTCATATTGTCCGGAAGGAATCCACATAAACAATTTTCTTGAATTCTCGACTCCCATACCGGTAACCAAGTCATGGATCAATTTATTCAAATCAATAAAAGATACATTCATTTCTCCGGCTACCCGACGGGGAGATTCCAGATATTTCCCATGGGTATCAACCAATACCGGACCTTCTTTTTCATAACTACCCTTTATCTCCGTCACACCTTTAGGGGGGGGGAAATTACGACGAACTATAGAATTGAACAGTACAGGATTTCCTCCCTTAGCACATGTTCCATTCACAAAACGTCTTAAATTATCATCAAAGGTACTTCCGGATTCTGTATGTAATGTGACTCTAGATTTCTCATCATTATGCCCGAATTGAATAAATACATAATCACCTTTATGAATTTTAGAAAGCACTACATCCCAACGTCCTTCATTGATAAAACTGAGTGAACTTCATCCATTCATAGCGTGATTATCTTCCGTAAAATATCCGAGAAGCATTTGTCCCCAACCACGCTCTATATTACCATTCTTCAGACTTTTATTCGCCATGGTAGAATCACCAATCATAAAAATAGTAATGGGCTCTTTTCTCTCAGCAATAAAAGCCGATAACAGGAGTAAAGCACATAAAACAAGTAATACTTTTAATTTCATGTTTTTCATATACATTTTATAAGTTAAAAGATTTAGGCAAAAGTAAACAAGAAAAGAAACCATAAAAAATGATACAAGAATATAGAAATTTGCTCAAAATCAATAGTTCAATTACTCTTTCAGTAAATAAGAACTAATAAAAAGATGTTCAAACAACATCAATTTGCCACTTGAACATTTTTTCAATTCTTCAAATTCATATCGAAACATCGAAGGTTCTCCCCAATAGACAAACTCTTCCAAAAAGGCAAAATATGAATGTCCAACTGTCAGAATGATGCAGGCAAAGAAAGTAACTGATACATCAATGTATGTGCCATACGTTCTTGACCATTGGTATTAGGATGCAAACGATCATACCCCGAATCATAGAAATAAATAAGTTGTTCTTCAATCATCGGATTCATACCTGTAACCGAATTAAAATCTATTACAGGAACTCCCCACAAATTACCTGCTTCCTTAATGGCCTGTACATAAGCGTCCACATATTCTCCGCATTTATTCTGATAGCTTTCATCCGGTTGTACATTCTTTTCGCCGAATTCCGCTAAAGAACGATGCAATGGGGCCAACAAAACAATTTGTTTATCGGGAAACAATTTTTTCAAATGACTCAAACCAATATTAATACGGCCTTTATACGTATCATTCGTCATTATAGGAACACGCCTTTTACGCGTTTCCAGTTTTTTAGTTTCACCACGGGCAGCCATCACCTGCTCTTCTTTCTCTGCAAACCAAGTCCCGACAGGTACACTGCTATTAAAATCATTTGTCCCCATCAAAACCACGATGGCATCAACCTCTTCTCCATGCTCCTTTTTCAATTGTTCTGCCTGACGGGGTACATCATTCCATTGACGTCCACTCACTCCATACACATAAGGAGTGATATCCAACCATTCTTTCAAAAAATCCCAATACTTTTTTATGTTATCTCCATAACAATTGGGATCAGTTATCGAGTCTCCTATATAACCAACCTTTTTTCCATACCATGGATGCCGGATATAACCTTTATTACATGATTCTTTTCCACAAAGAAACGTTTCCTGTCCGTGTAACAGCAACGGACATGCTAATAAAAGAGCAAATACAATAAACTGTCTGTTTTTCATAAGTAACTGTTATTTTTTCAATCAGTAAAGTGACATCAAAGATATAAAATAAGAAATAGAAAAACAGCTATCACATACTTTTATTTTCATTTGCCCTCTTCTATCATTCATAAGACAAAAAGTCCGAAAGGTCATAATAAACAAAACTTTACATTTTTAAATTAATTTGTTAACAAGGTGCGATATATTTATAAAGCATGTTATAAAACAGCGAAATACAGACTAAAAACTTGCTATTATAAACAAAGTCCGTATCTTTGCAGTGTGTTTTTCATAGTATTAGATTTAAGGTTAACAAAAGATTGGCTGTCTGGGATAGATAGCCTTTTTTTATGCTTTAAAACAGGAGAATTTCTTCATAAAAATTCAATATCCCAACAATAGCATTCTTCAAATGCCACCCAACCGAACACAACAAAAGTCAATAAGAAAAAGCAATACGTATATCTATCCATCGAGGCAATTTATGAATTACCTAGTCTTAACTAACGTTTATCCTATATATTTTTTGATTTATTTCAATAAAAGAAGACACTCTCATCACTGAGAATGTCCCCTATATTTAAACGAAACTTTAAAGAGAATTATATACTTCAAATCTTATCTTCTATTCCACCAGACTCGTTGCTCACGGCTATCATCACCATTCAAATCTGCTTTCACGGCAGCTTCATAATTTTCAAGATTACCTTGATAAATTTCGCTATCAAATTGATGGCGATAAGGGATGTGATCAATCGTTGTACAAACCGGACCGACTTCTAGTTTCGGAATATCAAAACGACGCCAGTCAGACCATGCCTCAAAACCATCAGCCATGAAGCCACTGATCCAGCGCTGAAGAGCAATTTTATTAATTTTATCAGCATCAGTACCCGTATAAGCAACTGCTTCCTGTGCCAAATATTCATCAACACCTTCGGCTCCCCATTGTTCAAATGATGCCTTCACACCGGCTGCATAGAGTTGGGCAGGATCAGCTTGAATCCAGCCACGCTGAGCAGCTTCAGCCTCGATAAGTAGCATACGAGAAGCAGTAATAATAGGGAAAGTAGAGGTTACCTGTGTGAGAGAAGGATTATAAAAACAGCAGACTTTATTCCACGTGTTCACATCTGCAGACTCAATACCCAAAGGCATACCTTGGTATTTATCAAAATTCTTCAGGTCTTCATCCGTCACGCCCGCCTCTGCCTGTGTCTTGCCAAAAGGAATCAGCGAACAAGTAGAGAACAGACGGTTGTCCTTCAATTCCTTCAACTGATCTACATAATACTTATTAGGAACAAAATTATAATTATGGTTTACGCCATTATAATATAAATATCCCACAGTATTGGCCTCAAAAGTATAATTCAAATTATAGGCATTTTCTTCAATACCGCCATCAGCGTAAGCTTGAGCAAAACGCGAGCGTCCTTCGGCAGGATCCACATCTGCCAGTTTTATAGCAAGCATCATACGGGTAGAAGCATTCAGTTTCTTCCATGCACGAATGTCACCATCGAACAGGATGTCGGCTGTGCTCAACGAGCCACTTTCATTAAACTGATTATACGCTTCCCTCAAATCGGCATCTAACTTAGCATAAATCGTTTCCTGTGAATCAAATACCGGAGTAAAATTTTCCTCACCTGCCTGAAATGCTTCTGTGTAAGGAAGTGGCCCTAGAGCATCTGTAAGGTGCATATAGATGAATCCCATCAATGTACGTGCAACCGCAATCTGATTAGCATTATCACCAAACTGTACAATGGCAGGTTTACCTTTTTCAGCCTCATCACTATTAAAGTCAATAATCTTCTGGCAGTTCTTCAACGGATAAAGATAATAAGAACTTGTACTCATAGTAGGTCCGCCAAACGCACCATACTGATTATTATTTTTCTCGGACATATACCCCGGATACATTTGCGTCCACGGGTAATAATAATTTGAGTTCATAGAGAAGTATTTCACATAAGTACAAGCGTATGTAAACAACATACCAGTATTAGCCTCCGACGGTTCATTGGGATCTTTGTTAATATCGCCAAAGTCAGTCATATCACACGCTGTGAATGTTGCTGCAAAACTCAGAGATAAAAGTAATAATTTAATATATTTCATAATGATTCTTCGTTTTATGGTTTAAAAAGCAAGATTAACGGTAAAACCTATCGAACGGGTTGCAGCGGCATTACCACCTTCAAAATATCCCATACCAATTTCAGACACATCCACATTAGGACAAGCTGAGTAGATCAACCATGGATTGGAAGCATTAATTGCCACACTGGCACGACTCAGACCGATATTTAGTTTCTTCAAAGTTTGTGACGGGAAAACATACGACAATGACACTTCACGAAGTTTCACGTAAGTACGGTCATACACCCATTCTTCCCATACACGGGAAGCTGTGGTATAATATAGTTTAGCATTGACATAGGTATCTACCTTATTGCCATTCTGATCCACACCAGTCATGTGGATACCACCACCTTTGCTTACCGGTTCACGAACATTGACGCCACGGTCATTAAGTTCAGCTGTTTTATCAAGAATACCGCTACTGCTACCCCACATATTAGTATAGGATACAATCTGTCCGCCTACAGAGAAATCAATATTAGCCGACAGACGGAAATTCTTAAAACTGATACTAGTATTAAAACCACCAGTGAAATCCGGATGGAAGTTACCCAGTTCATCTAGTGTGTTCTGATTGTAAGTAGGTACATATTCACCACCATACAACGCCTTCTGCGAAGCACTCAATTCATGGAAGATTATATTGCCATTGTCATCACGTTCCCATGTATTACCGGTTATCACACCAAGTGATTTACCAACCATAGCATAATTATACAAACGAGTTGTGAATGAAGTCCAATAAATAGAATAAGAATCCACTCCATCAGCTAGTTCCACCAGTTTATTACTATTCTTCGCTATATTGAAATTCATTTCCCATTTCCAGTTCTTAGTGGAAACAGGCATCCCGCCCAAACTCAATTCAACACCCCGATTACGAATTAAACCAGCATTCATCTTACGAGTGGAATACCCCGATTGCGGAGCAGAGGTTACGGAGATTATCTGATCTTTGTCATCCCGGGTATAATAGTTGAAATCACCCCATAAACGATTATTGAACAAACGGAATTCCGTACCTATTTCATACGAAGTGGAAATAGACGGCTCGATATTATAATTTTTCTGAGAAGAAGGTTCATACATTGTAACATGTGAACCATAACTGGTATCCAGCGAATAAGTAGGATAAATATTGTAAGCATTGAGCGTAGTACCTACTTGAGCCGCACTAGCACGCAGTTTCCAAAAGTTCAGCCATTCTGCATTCACCCATTTGTGAGCAAGGACAGAAGCGGAAAGGCCACCATACCAATAGCTGTTATGATTAGGACTCAATGTGGAAGACATATCGTTACGAACAGAAGCGTCAAGAAAATAAGTATCATCCCAGCCCATGGTAGCTGTGGCATAAACACTACGTTCTTTGTAATGTGTTTTCTCATTATAGGCTAAAGCAATAGTACCCGATGAAGCAGCCAAATTATAGTAATCGTCCAAAGACAAATCATAATTCGTATTGGTGTATGCATATAAATTATCGTACGTATAGTCACGTGCTTCTGCAAAAAGAGCTGCGTCTACCGTTAGTTTATCTTAAAAAAATGATTGTCCCCAAGTTAAACGTCCTTGTACAGTCAAATCAATCAAACTGCTTTGATCCTGACGATAATTTGACCGGAAATTAATAGATCCTGAAGGGCGTTCTCGTTCCAATTTGTAACCACGTATGTTACCATTTACGCGTACCCCTGCCTTCAAGTTATAAGGAAGGTCCACAGACACATCACCACTGAATACATTCCATTGATAAATGGTGCGATGATTATATTCATGAAATAAAGCATACGGATTATCATGGAATGCAGCACTTTGATTATTCACACTGTTGATATTCCACGTCCTCCATGATCCGTCCGGACGTTTATAGTCCTTATAATCTTTTAAATTGACATTGGTCTGTCCCCATTGGGTATATTCCTGCAAAACGGTACGTGAACCGTTATATCCACTTTCGGCAGCATTATGATCCTGACGATAAGTATATTTATAATCCAATGACACATTCATCCACGGTGTGGGTTTGAAATTTGTCTTGAACCCTAAGAAACGGCGAATAGCATCCGAATTGGGCTGCACACCAGTACGATAGCTATTGGTGAAAGAAACACGGGTATTAAAATCTTTCACACTCTTTGAAAACGAAACGTTGGTTGTATTGGTTACACCAGTCCGATAAAGATCTCTCAAATCCAATCCATGTTGCCAAGTGGCTGGTTTTCCATAATGACCACTGGTTTCGTCTAATGACAACGGAGTGACATATTTCACAGCCGGATCGTATGCAGCTCCCCAAGAAGTGTCCTCATTATAATCGTACACATAAGCACCTTGCAAACCGGGAATATCACCACTATACAAATCATAAATATCCTGAGCCCTGTTACCTTTTTCCGTACCTCCATATCCTCCACCACCATACAGCTTCTGCATATTGAAATGATTATAGTAAGTTTCGGCCTGCAATGTATGACTTACTTCAAGCAACCCTTTCTCACTTTGTCCCGCCTTAGTAGTTATGATGATAGCACCTGCACCACCACGCGAACCATAAAGGGCAGTAGCCGCGGGACCTTTCAATACGTTTATGCTTTCCACATCATCCATATTGATAGAGTTTTTGTTGGTGATAGCACCATCTACCACATAAATAGGCTCATTGGCCGGATTATCCGACTGGGACGAAGAAGGAATGGAACCTGCACCACGCAAAATAATAGTACCTGCATCAAAACCAGAACTGGCACCACCTATAAAACGTGCTCCCGACACTTTACCGGCCATAGCATTACCCAAATCGGTCTGTCGTGAAATAGTTAGATCCTCACCTGCCACCTTTTGTGTAGAATAACCCAACGCTTTTTGTTTACGGTTCAATCCTTGAGCAGTTACAACCACTTCATCCAACACTTTTGTGTCCGACTTCATTGTTACAGTAATAGTACCACGCTGAATTCCAACTCGCTGAGTAATCATACCCAGATAAGAAACAATCAGCGCTTTAGCATCTGTAGGAACATTATTGATAGCAAACTTGCCATCTACATCCGTAATTGCTCCCATAGTAGTCCCTTCCACTAAAACAGACGCACCTATTATCGGCTCACCATCATCCGCAGAAGTTACAACTCCTGCAACTGTTTTAGGCGCTTGAGCCATAGAGAAGCCGATACCCAACCACAGACAAGCTAGTAACATTAACACTTTTTCTTTCATACTCACTCTCTTTTAATTAAACATTATCCAAGTTCTTTTGGAACT